>Ga0180438_10000062_pt1 | contig 212420 bp, 198 predicted proteins | sample SS_ome_12_FD_132455 | JGI IMG/M metagenome (GOLD analysis project Ga0180438, IMG submission 132455) | Hypersaline lake sediment archaeal communities from the Salton Sea, California, USA - SS_3_D_2 metaG | ecosystem: Environmental > Aquatic > Non-marine Saline and Alkaline > Hypersaline >...
CCACACTAACGTCAACGGCCGGGCCTGTGACGCGGCCGTAGCTGAGTGGTGCTGGTCCCTCAATAAACCCAGGAAGTGGTACAACCCTATGTCGTTATACGACGTGGAGATATACAACACGCCGAAGCTCGAGAACCTCTGGTACTGCCCATACTACATACATCAACGGGAAAAGACCTGGTTCGAGAAGAAGTAGATGTGCTATAATGAGGGGCCGGGCGCGGGGTCCGGCCCCTTAAGCTGGCGGTGATGATATGAGGAATACATTATTGATAATATTAACGTTAACGGTAGCTATTAACTCATTAGGAGCTACAAAGAGGATAGCTAGGGTTGACGGAGGCGGCGATATAATTTTCGATAGGGACGCTGGGTTTTCGCCGGACGTGATAGAAGTAGAAGTATCCGAAGTCGATGGTTCGATATATGTATCTATGTATCAATTCAACATCGGTAAATTCAACGAGAACGGGTACTGGGACGGGGGGTTCGATTTGCCGATGTTGGACGACTCGCTAGGGTTTGATATAGATTACGAGGATTACTTATGGATAGCTGGTAGCGAAATATACGGTGACCACGGGCTTTACAAATATACGGATAACGGTGACTACGTGGACGGTATAGAAGATTTCGAACCTAATGATTCGGGATACGAAGACCTAGTGTTGGAAGTATGGGCTTCAGCAGCACATCCTATACCGGAAAAAAAACCGGGTATTCATAAATTCGAGGACTCGGGCGATAGGATATTTTATAAAGACGGTTATTTACCGGTTCAGTTAGCGAACGGTTCGCCGGACGGGTCTATCTGGTTCCAGGATAATAGGTACGGAGGTTTTTACGAACTGGTGAAAATGGCGGCAGACGGTTCTGAGGAATTTCGTTTAGCGAATTTCGATTTCCCTCTTGACCCGCAGGTTGACCCTAACGATGGTAGTTGTTGGGTATTTGAAAGGTATCTAGGCGACCTCTACAAAGTAGATACTTTCGGCTCAATCGTCTTCCACGACGGTTCTTTCAACGAGATCGCGGCGATCGACGTGAACGAGAGCGACGGGTCGGTGTGGGTTGCGTCCAACATCCCGAAGCGGTTGGTCCACCTCGATAAGGACGGGAACAGGCAGTTGTATAAGCAGTGGCCCGGGGGTGACTTCGCCCACCTGGCCGTGGACCAGCGGAACGGTACCTGCATCGTCATATACGAGGAATCGGCCAAAAGCGACCTGAACATACAACCCGCCAGCGTGGGGGAGATAAAGGCGATGTACGCCGAGTAGATGGTAGAGGGTAGGAAATAGGATGTAGAAAAAACCCGCCGCGTAACCGGCGGGTTCGTTATTTGGTAGGGTAATGCGCGTACCTTAGCCGCACTTATTGAATCCGCACGCCCGGCAGACCAGGCAGCTCTCGGAGATTTCCAGTAGCCCGCCGCATTCGGGGCACTGGGGGCCGATGTTGGCCAGGTCTTTCAGCATACGCCGTTTACGGAGTTCGACCGTTTCTTCGTCTCCCGGCGGCGCCATGTCGAACAGGGGCGCCGTCCCGGCGGCCCGGAAGTGCTTCTCGATGACGATGCCCAGAGCATCGGCGCAGGACAGCACCGGTTCGCCGTCCTGCCACGTGGGCATCGGGCAGCGTATTCCCCGGAGCTGTTTGATTACCGAGTCGGGTTCTACGCCGGCGCGGAGCGCCACCGAGATAACCCGGCTGGTGGCCTCGCTGTGGCTGGAGATGCAGCCGCCGGACTTGCCCATCCGGGCGAAGACCTCGCAGGGCCCGTTCTCGTCCCAGTTGACGGTAACGTAAAGGTTACCGCAGCCGGTAGTCATCTTCTCGGTTATGCCCTGGGTCATCCGGGGGCGGGCCCGCGGCTCGGACTTTTCGGCGGGAGTTTCGGCCTCGGCTTTCTTTGTGTCGGCACCGACGTTTAAGACCTGTACGGACCTGGAGCCGTCGCGATATACCGTTACACCCTTGCACCCGAGTTCGTACGCGAGCAGGTACGCATTTCGTACGTCCTCCACCGTGGCCGAGTTGGGGAAGTTTATCGTCTTGGAGACGGCGTTATCGGTGTGCTTCTGGAACGTCGCCTGGATGCGGACGTGCCACTCGGGCGAGATGTCGTGGGACGTGACGAAGACGCGGCGTACGTCCTCGGGTACGTCGTCCATCGTCTGTATCGATTCGCCCCGGGCGATACGGTCCATAAGCTCTTCCGAGTAGAAACCCCGGTCGCGGGCTACCTCCTCAAAGAGGGGGTTCACCTCGACCAGTTTGTCGTCGTCCATCACGTGGCGATAGAAGCACAGGGCGAATATCGGCTCGACGCCGCCGGACGCCCCAGCGATTATCGAGATGGTTCCGGTGGGCGCTATCGTCGTGGTGGTGGCGTTGCGGACGCGGGTGCCGCCGGGCCGGTCGTAGACGCTCCCCCGGAAGTTGGGGAAAACGCCGCGTTCGGCAGCCAGGACCGCCGACGCGCGCTTCGACTCGAGGTTGATGAATTCCATGACGCGGTCGCCGGTCTCGACCGCTTCGTCCGAATTGTAGGGGATACCGAGTTTTATGAGCATGTCGGCGAAGCCCATTACGCCCAATCCGATCTTTCGGTTCTCCAGCGTGTTCTCGCGTATCGCGTCCAGCGGGTAGCGGTTCACGTCGATTACGTTGTCAAGGAAGTGGACCGCCGTCTCGACGACAGAGCGGAGCAGGTCCCAATCGATTTCGGCCCGGTCGTTTTGTTTCTTCACCATCGGGCCCAGGTTAATCGAGCCAAGGTTACACGATTCGTACGCGAGGAGGGGTTGTTCCCCGCAAGGGTTGGTCGCTTCGATTTCGCCGACGTTGGGCGTTGGGTTGCCGTGGTTTATTCGGTCTATGAACACGATACCCGGTTCGCCGTTTCCCCATGCGTGTTCGACGATCGTGTTGAAGACCCGTGGCGCCGACAATTCGTCCACGGCCTCGCCGGTGCGGGGATTCACGAGCGGGTATTTTTCTTCCTTCTCCAGCGCTTCCATAAACGCGTCGGTTACGGCTACGGAGATGTTGAAGTTATTAAGGCGGTTTTCTTTCTCTTTGCACGTGATGAAGTCCAGGATGTCCGGGTGGTCGACACGCAGGATGCCCATGTTGGCGCCCCGGCGCGTGCCGCCCTGTTTTATCGCTTCGGTGGCCGCGTCGAAGACGGTCATAAACGAAATCGGGCCGCTTGAGACGCCGCTGGTCGAACGGACGGCGTCGTTCTTCGGGCGGAGGCGGGAGAACGAGAATCCCGTACCGCCGCCGGATTTATGTATTAGCGCCGTGTTCTTGACGGTGTCGAAGATCGAGTCCATCGAGTCTTCGACGGGAAGGACGAAGCAGGCCGATAGCTGCCCAAGCTCCCGCCCGGCGTTCATCAGCGTCGGTGAGTTGGGTACGAACAGGCGCTTTGCAGTAATCTCGTAGAAGCTCCGAGCCGTCGATTCAAGGTCCGCCGCCGGGTTGTACGTCCGGTCACCCGCGGCGACGGCCCACGCGACGCGCCATAACATATCCCGCGGGTTCTCGATTATATTACCCGCCTCGTCCTTCCGTAAGTACCGACGGGTTAGCACCTCCATCGCGTTGTCGGAAAGTTCGAATTCCGGTTCCTCCCAGTCGCCGCGGCCGTCGCCGTCGGTTCCGTCGGGATATACTTCCCATCCGGCGGTCGCCGCCTCGGCCCGGGCCCGGACGACGCTGTCTACCACCGAATCGTTGACGACCGAAAGCGCAGCCAGCTCCTCGACGGTCTCGACGATAATGCGCTCCGCCAAACTGCCCCGAATGTCCAACTCGCCGAGGATGTCCCTGGCCTTTTTTCGGGAGGCGTAAATGTCCATCGTTTTTTCGCCTTTTACCGCCATCGCTTCCACCGAAATTTGCAGGCGAAGTAAAACCCTCCGTCGGCCCCGTTCGGGGCAAAAGCGGAAGGTGGATTATCGCAATCTATTCAACATACTTATGAAGGAACCGATTGGTTCTTATGAAGGAACCGATTGGTTCTTATGGAGGAACCGGTTGGTTCTTATGAAGGAACCGATGGTTCTTATGAAGGAACCGATTGGTTACATTGTTTTATATAATACAAATCAGATAATTACTTATGTAATATATGACCGTCTATACACTATATCTAGGAGCCCCGGCGAGTATAGACCACTATATATAGTGTGTCAAGAGAAAAAAGGGCGATGAGCCGGGTTTTTTCATGTGCTTTACATGACATTTTCTTAAATAAGTGAAAACCCCGCCGGCCGGCGGGGTAGGTACTGCGTCGTCTTATTAGATTTAAACGGCTCCGGCGAACTCGTTTTTAATATCGTCCCAGAGGGTTGCGCCTTCGAGGGAGAGCTGTATCCCGTCGGGTACGCCCTTCGCGATACCGTCGGAGTACTTCGACATAGACGTTTCGGCCTTCCCCATAAGCGCGAGCATCTTATCGTATTCGGCTTTGTCTTTCTCGGCCGGTTCGGCGGCTTCGTATTCTTCTTTCATTTCGGCGAACGTTGCGGCGAAATCACCGTAGGCGGCCGAAAGCTCGTCTGCACCGGTATTACCCTGGTTATGGGTCTCCATGTACCCGTTCACATCGTCGAAGACCTCTTTGAAGTCTTCCTTCATCGCCGCTATGTCGGCTGTCTCCCCGGTCGGCTCTTCGGTCGCCTCCTCCGTCGGTTCAGCTACTTCGGTTTCGCCGTGTGCCTCTTTAATGTGTTCATTGAGGGCTTCTTCGCTGTCGAAGACCTCGCCGCACTCCTCGCACTTGTACTCCCCACCGCCGCAGGCGAACATCGCGAGAACCAGGGCGAAGGTTAACGGTATAATAAATAGGTTCCTCATGGTTCCTCCTATATAGTTTCGTATATCCCGGTTATTTTATTCGATATTTTGGACCTGTTCGCGGACCTGCTCGAGTATCTCCTTCAGTTCCACGACAGCCGACGAAACCTGCGCGTCTTGACTCTTCGCCCCTATCGTGTTCGTCTCCCTGTTGAGCTCCTGTACGAGGAACTCAAGCCGGCGTCCGACGCGGCCTTCCTTTCCCAGGGTCTCGAGCGCCGCGTCTATGTGCGTGCGGAACCTGGTTATCTCTTCGGCGATGTCGGACCTTTCGACGAATAGGATGACTTCCGCGTCGACGCGTTCGTCCAAAATTCCGTCGGCGCCCAACGTTTCGGCGCGGGACCGCAGTTTGTCCCGGTAATTTTGGAGCATTTCCGGCGCTCGCGTTTCTATCCGCCCGATTATCTCGCTCGCGGATTTGAGGCGTTCTTCCAGGTCCGCCGCCAGCTTGGTACCTTCGGTCCGTCTGGACGTTACGACCTGCTCGAAGGCGCCGGCCGCCGCGGCCAGAACGGCGTCGCCGAAGCCGTCGTCGTCGGTCTGTTCGACGATTTCTATGAGGTCGGGACGCGCCGCGATTACGTCGATGGAGACCTTTTCCTCGACCCCGAGCAGCCATTTGGCCCGGTCGAGTTCCTCGCCGAACTTTTTAACCAGGTCTTCGTCTACCGTTACGGTACGTTCGCCGCAAACGGCGCCGGTACATTTAACCGTTATGTTAATCCGCCCCCGGTTTACGTGTTCAGCCGTTGTTTCCCTCAGCGCCATCTCGACGGCGCCTTGGTCCCTCAGCCCGTGTACCGAAATATCCAGGTATCGCGAGTTTACCGTAAGTACCTCGACGATTATCTTTCCGCCGCGATAATCGACTTCCCCCCGTCCGAAACCTGTCATGCTCAGGACCATAGCGGTTTTTTTAACCCTCCGGCCGTACGCTTGGGCCTAGCGCCGCGCTGTAATCCCCGGATTTTTCCGGATGCAATAGCAGGTCCACCGTCCGGTCGCACCATTCGATGAACCATCGGTAATAACCGGCGCCGAAGGCGAACGTCGATAGGCGGCCGGGCGTCATCGCCTTATCTTCGTCGAGGACGTCGGATATATAGTTCTCCATCTCCCGGAGTTTTTCTTCGTGTTGTCGTCGCCAGGCGAGGATTATTTCGACCGCTTCCTCGGCCGGAAGTTTATCGAAGAAAAACGTCCTTACGAGGAACTCCACCCGGTTGATGTTCGCGTCCGATTGTTCCATGAGCCAGGTGCGGAACGCCGATTTGCCGGAGTCGGTGGAGTGGTAGACTTTTTTATTCGGGCGGCCTTCCTGCTGTTCGACCGAAACCTCGACGAACCCGTCTTCCGAAAGCTTCGCCAACTCCCTGTATATCTGGCTGGTTGAGGCCTTCCAGAAGAGTTCCTGGGATTCCTCGATCGTCTTGGAAAGATCGTAACCGCTGAGCGGCCTTTCCGTCAAAAGCCCCAAGAGCGCGTACCTGAGCGACATGGTTCCCCCTGATATTCAATAATTAAATTATTCCACAATTAGTATATCCTGGCCGCCGTGTCAAGGGAAAACTGTTGACGGTTCTTAAAACTCCGATAATAGCGCAACGGGATGAGAAGAATCTACAGATTTTCTATTGATTTTTCAGTATCCTATATTAACATAAGACGCGCGAATTAACGGTATATTTATCTTCGAGTTTTAAGGAGGATAAATGGGCGCTTTAATTTGTGACGCTTGTAAAGGTAAAGGTCAAATACACGTCGGGGGGTACGCGCCTTTTGGGCCGGTACAGCAATGGAAGACGTGCCCGGTTTGCGGAGGTAGCGGCGCGATTCCTTACGTGGATAAGGATGATACCTTAAAGAAGTGCCCCGCATGTCAGGGAGAAGGGGTCCTTGATGAAGAAAGAGAATCTTTTTATAGCGATGGTTCATTGAAACCGGCTAGGGTTTGCCCAGTTTGTAAAGGTAAAGGCGTCGCTATTATGGGTGGCGCGTGGCTTTCACACTATTATCTGTGTCTTATCCGTTTTGACAGTGCTTTGTGGGAGTTAGAATATTTGAATAAGGAGCTGTTATATAGTTACGATAAGTTAGATAAATCGAAATCCGCAGGCGACGCGGGAAGTACTAGAAAGTGGGATCGAAGATAAGGGGCCTTGAGCATCAATTAAATTTCGTTAGGGAAAACTATTATAAAAAGGCTGTTGAAGATTTAACCGAGGCTGCGGGTAAACTAGCGGCGGAGAAGCAAGAAAAAGAAGACCCATTTAGCGACCCGTTAGGCGATTGTTTTATAGCGGACGCCGTGTATGGAGGAGTCGATGACCGAAAAGTCGAAATCCTAGTCGGTTTTAGGGATAGGGTATTAAGTAATTATAAAATGGGAGAGTATTTTATTGAGATATATTACGCCTTTTCGCCTCAGATAGCCGCGTGGTTAAAACGTCATGCTATTGCGAAAGTATTTATGAGGTTACTGGTAATAGAACCTATTTACTGTATTGTAAGATATGCTATACTACCGCTTATTCCCCATAGATAACTTTAGTATAAACTATATTAAATAATGTAACGATATAAATTGTATTTAATATTCCTATCCTAAATCGAGACCTATTTCTATATGTAATACTTATAGGATTTCTTGATATTAAACCAGTACTACTTTAGCGTCCCACCTTAATCGGCGGCGCGCCCCTGGGCCGGTGTATGATAAACGCGGTCTTCGCGAGTTCCGCCAACCCCTCCGCGCTTTCGACCGACAGGTGAACCCTCGCTTCGAGTTCGCCGCCGGGTTCGTCCAGCGTGGCTTCGACGATTACGAGGTCGGCGCCAGCGACGTGTTCTTCCAATCCAGAATTTAACCCGCAGTCGCCCGTGTAGACGATGCTTTCGTCATTGTAGTGAAGTTTATAACCGAGAGACGGCAGCGGCGGACCGATTCCGTCGGCTTCGGTGCTGCCGTGGTGTATTACGACGAATGGTTTTACGGTAATACCGGCCATTTCTAGCTCGTCGGCGCCGGCGACTTCGCGGCGGTCGATTTTATACGGAGTCGTCTCCCGGTAGGCTTCGATAAAGGCTTCGACGATTAGGCGGTCTTCCAGAGAGCCTTTGGGCGCGGCGATTAAGAAATCCGAATCGCGGCCGACCATACGCATGAACCCGAGAACCGGATGTAGTCCACCGACATGGTCGAAGTGGCCGTGGGAGACAAGTACGCCCGCGACTCGCTTCAGGTCCACTCCGCTTTTCAACAAATCGCGCAGCGTCCCGTCGCCGCAGTCGAGCAGAAGGCGTTCGCCGGAACCGACGGTTACGAGTATCGTCGTCGAGACGCCGGCCCGGGAATAGAGCACTTCGGCGGCCCACTCGGCGCCGGTCCATGTAGGGTTACCGCTTACGCGGCCTCCTCGGAAAAGGATAGAACGGTCGGTAAAAATAGGATAAAAGCGGCGCGAAGGCAAGTCCGATTATAAAAGGAACCCTCCGATAAAAAGTATTTGTATCTAGGGCGCGGTTTGATATACTCCGTGAAAACGGCGCGTTCTCAAGGGGAATGTGGACTTAAATAGGAACATCTTCCGTGAGTATGACGTCCGGGGGGTCGTCGGCGAAGATTTAACCGACGAGTCGGTCCGGCTAACCGCCCGCGGTACGGCGGCGTACTTCAGGACGCGGGGTAAAAAGACTGCGATAATCTGCCGCGATAACCGGCTTTCCAGCGGCGGTTTCCGTGACATATTCGCAAGCGAGTTGACCGGCGCGGGCATAGACGTCCTAGACGTCGGCCTCGCGCCTACGCCGGCTTTTTATTTCGCGTGCCGCGAGTACGCCCCGGACGAGGCCGGCGTGATGATAACCGGCAGCCACAACCCGCCGGAGTTCAACGGCTTCAAGATCGTTTGCGGCCACGGGACTATCTACGGCGACGAGATACGGAGTATATACGATATAATCGTCGCCGGCGATTTCCCGACCGGCGCCGGTTCGGTTACCGAACGGGAAGTCCTTCCCGACTATCGGAGTGCGCTTCTCGCGCGGGTGAACGTCGAGCGTCCGGTACGTATCGTCGCCGACGCCGGCAACGGAACCGCAGCGACGGTTATGCCCGAGATACTCGCCGACGCGGGATGCGAAGCCGAAGGTCTCTTCTGCGAGGTGGACGGCTCTTTTCCCAACCATTTCCCGGACCCGACCCTGCCCGAGAACCTGGCGGACCTTCAGGCTCGCGTGGCGGAAACCGGCGCCGAGGCCGGCGTCGCCTTCGACGGTGACTCGGACCGTATCGGCGCCGTCGACGAGAAGGGCCGTATAATCTGGGGCGACCGGCTGCTGGCCCTCTACGCCCGGCGCGTCCTTGCCGAGAACCCGGGCGGCAAGGTCATCTTCGAAGTCAAATGTTCCCAGGCGCTTATTGAGGAGATAGAACGGCTGGGCGGCGTTCCCATTATGTGGAAGACCGGCCATTCGCTCATCGAGGCGAAGATCGCCGAGGAAGGCGCGATGCTCGCCGGCGAGATGAGCGGCCACATATACTTCGCGGACCGGTACTTCGGCTTTGACGATGCCATCTATTCGGCACTTCGTCTCGCGGAGCTGCTCTCGACCGCCGACCGGCCCCTGAGCGAGATGCTGGACGAGATGCCCCAGTACTACGCGACGCCTGAAATCCGAGTTCCTTGCCCCGACGACGTTAAGTTTGAAGTGGTAGAGGACTTGAAAAGGCGTTTTAAGGACGACTACGGATACGAAGTCATAACCGTCGACGGGGCGAGAATTCTCTTCGGTGACGGGTGGGGGTTGGTCCGGGCATCCAACACGCAGCCGGTTCTGGTTCTGCGGTTTGAGGCGGAGACGGAAGATAGGTTAAAAGAAATCCAGGATATTGTAGAAACGGAAGTCGATAAGTTGACCGCTTAGCTCGTATTGTTTGACCGCGTTTATCGAATATGTTATAAAATGAGTAGAGATGACCCTTCAACGAAAGGGGTATTATGAAGATATCGGTTAACGCCGTTTTGGCTACCGTTATAGTGGTCTTCCTGTGCGGTTCAAACGCGTTCGCGACCGGGGATATCCTGCTGTTCGAGAATTTCGAGGGCGGCGCCGTACCGCCGGAAGGCTGGGATTCTGTCGTAACGGTACCCGCGTACACCTGGGAGATCGAACACCGCGTAGGCTACTACGTTGACGGTATATACTCGGCTATCTGCCCGTGGCAAGCCTCCGAGACCCAGGACGAGTGGTTAATCGCGCCGGCCGTGAACCTATCGGATTATTCGGGCGCGGCGTTGTCCTTTTATTGGTTCGGAAGTACGTATTACGCCGATAAAGCCAACCTTCACGTAATGGTGTCGACCGACGGCTCGAACTATGACGACGTCTGGGAAATACCGTATCATGATGACGGGGCTGGAAGCCACAATTGGACTTTCCAGACCGTTGACCTGAGCGGCTACGCAGGTTCACCGAACGTTTACATCGCCTTCCGTTACTACGGCAGGAACGGTGACTCTGCCATAATCGATGTGATTACGTTGAAAGGCGGGACAGTATCGGTGGAATCGTCCAGTATCGGTCGGATAAAATCGATGTACAGGTAACTTCGCTTTAACAACGTATAAAGTAAAAGCCCCGCGTCGCGGGGTTTCTTCTTGAGTATAAATTAGAGGTGGTTTTATCCAACCAACTCACCGTCAATCATTACGAGATTACCTTGGGAGACGGTCGCCCAAGCGAAACCTTTCGCGACCGTCCCCTCGAACGCGGTGTTCTTCCCCTTTGAGCGGAACCCGGCAGGATTTATCGTCCGTTCGTTTTCGACGTCCACGACGGTGACGTCGCCCGGCTCCCCCACTTTTACGGTCCCGGCTTCTATCCCCATTATTCCTGCCGGTTTCGCCGTCAATAAAGCCACAGCGTCCAGTGGTTTCATTTTTCCATTGGAGCAGAGGGACTCGAGCGTCAGCGGAAGCAATGTTTCGATGCCTGACATCCCGAACCCGGCGGCCGCGAACTCGACGTCTTTATCCACGGTCGAAAGCGGCCTGTGCGCCGACGCGACGGCGTCTATGGTCCCGTCGGCCAGCCCTTGCCGGACCGCGGCCGTATCCCGTTCGCGGCGGAGCGGCGGGTTCACCTTGGCGTTTGTATTATATCCCTCGGCCGCTTTTTCCGTGAGCAGGAAGTAATGGGGCGCCGTGTCGCAGGTTATCGGTATCCCGTCGGCCTTCGCCCGGCGCACCAGGTCTACCGAGCCGGCGGTAGTTACGGGCGATATGTGGACGCGCGCGCCGGTCATGCGAGCCAGTATTATGTCACGGACGACTATTACATCTTCGGCCGAGTAAGGTATACCCCGTAGCCCGAGCAGGGTGGAGAGCGCGCCTTCGTTCATCGACCCGCCGGCGGCCAGGTCAGGGTCCTGCGGGAACGTGATAACGGGGAGCTTGTGGTCCTTCGCGTACTCCATCGCATATCGCATCAGGCGGGAACTCTGGATGGGGTTACGGTCGTCGCCTATTGCGACGGCCCCCGCGTCAGCGAGGTCGCCGAACTCGGTTATTGTCTCGCCGCGGAATTTCCGGGTCAGCGCCGCGACCGGCTTGAGCGTTATCTTACCCACTTTCTTGTTTCGACTCAGGAGGAACTCGATGTCGGCGACGTCATCCAGGTATATGTCTTCGCTCGGGCGGCAGAGGGCCGTCGTAACGCCGCCTGCGGCGGCGGCTTCGCCGAAGCTGCGGACGGTCTCGCGGTCGTAGCGCGTCGGTTCGGATATGTGGACGTGGATGTCGACGACGCCCGGTATGACCCACTTCCCGTCGGCGTTGATGACTTCCGTACCGGCGGAGTCGATTCCCGGTTTTATCGCCGCTATCACACCATCCTCGATAAGGACGTCGGTTACGCCGTCGAAGCCCGATGCCGGGTCGATTAATCGTCCGCCTTTTATCAGCAGCCTCACGACCTGTCGCCTCCCGAAAGCAACTGGTCGCCCCCTGAGAGCGGCCGGTCGCCTCCTGAAAGCGACCTGTCGCCCCCTGAGAGCGACCTGTCGCCCCCTGAGAGCGACCTGTCGCCTCCCGAAAGCAGGTAAAGTACCGCCATGCGGACCGCGATCCCGTCGGTAATCTGTTGAGCGATATAGTCTTCGGCCACCCGGGCGACGTCCGGCGCAATCTCCACACCCCGGTTCATCGAACCCCAGTGGAGGACCAGGCAGTCTGGCTTTGCCAGCGCCAGCCTGGTTTCCGTCAGGCAGAAGAACCGGGCGTACTCGCGAAGCGATGGTATTCTCAGCTCGTTATCGAGGTTTATCTCGACGCGGGACAGGAGTATTACGTCTGCTCCGGCGACCCCTTCTTCCATCGAGTGTTCGACGCGAACGCCGATCGAGTCGGCGCCCGGGGGAATTAAAGGTGACGGCCCGACGAGGGTTACTTCTGCGCCCATCTTAATGAGCGCCAGCGCGCTGGAGCGTCCGGCCGGGCTCGTTATGTGGTCGCCGATTATCGCGACCTTGAGTCCTTCGATATAGCCCTTAACGTCCAGGATGGTGAAGAGGTCGACCAGCGCCTGGGTTGGGTGTTCGTGGGGGCCGTCGCCGGCGTTTATCACTGAGATTTCGACTTCGCGCGCCAGTTGGTGGGGCGCGCCGGCCATCGAGTGGCGCACTACCAGGAACTCGACCTGCATCGCCTGGACCGCTTTGGCCGTGTCGGTCAGCGTCTCGCCGGTGGCCGCGGAAGACGTCGCCGCCGTTATGTTTATGAAGTCGGCGCTTAGGCGTTTTGCGGCAAGCTCGAAGCTTATCCGGGTCCGGGTGGAGGGTTCGTAGAAGAGGTTGGCGACAGTACGCCCCCGGAGGGTCGGTACCTTCTTTATAGGACGTTCGGCGATGTTACGCAGATTGGCCGCGGTGTCCAGAATTAACTGTATTTCGGTCGTCGTTAGTTCCTGGATTCCGAGTAAATCTTTAGAGCGCAACGCCACAGTTTGTTCTCCCTTTTCCGGGGGACCCGGAGGTCTGAGCCGTTTTATCCCTTCTTAAACACCACCACGCGGACTTTATCGTCCTCGAAGACTACGTCGACAAACTCGTCCTCGCCGACTTCTACCATCGTGCCGAGAAAGTCGGGCTGTATCGGCAGCTCGCGGCCGCCGCGGTCGACGAGTACCGCGAGTTGGATACGCCGGGGGCGTCCGAGGTCGGTTATGTTGTCTATCGCCGCCCGGACGGTCCGGCCGGTGAAGAGGACGTCATCGACGAGTATGATGTTATGTTTCTCGACCGGGAAGTTTATGTGAGTCTCGCCGATGACCGGTAGCTCGCTTATTTGAGAAAAGTCGTCCCGATAGAGGGTGATGTCGACGGTACCGAAAGGAATTTCTCCGGAGCCGCGATCGAGTTCGGCGGTAATCTCCCGGGCGAGGGGTACGCCACCGGCTTCAATCCCGACGACTGCGAGTCCTTCGGGGCCTTTGTTACGCTCCAATATCTCCGCAGCGATCCCCTTTATCGCCCGAGCCGCCGTGTCGGCATCGAGTACGACGTTTATAGGCTTTTCGGTCATCTCATTCGCCTTCTTCTTCGCCGCCGGCTTTCTCGTCATAGTGGTGTTTGATTATCTTGGCCTGGGTCAAGTATACCACCATTTCGCCGATGTTGGTACAATGGTCTCCAATCCGTTCGAGAGAGTGTACGACCGACAGGTAACGTAGCATCGTTTCGAAAGTATCGGGATTTTCCCGGACGAACTCGATTATGTCCTTTTCCGACTTTTTTTCCAGGTCGTCTATGATGTCGTCCCGTTCGCAGATGGCCCTGGCCCACTCAGGGTCCCGCGCGATGAAGGCCCTGACCGAGTCGTGTAGCATCTCCTTCACCGCTTCGGCGAGAGCCGGTATGTGGAACATCACGTCGGGCCGCGGTAAATCCTTCAAGTCCACGACCTCTTCGCACATATCCATCGCGATGTCGTCTATCCGCTCCAGATCCCGGATGATGTTTATCGCGGTAATAATGTTCCGCAGGTCTATCGCGACCGGTTGATGCCGTGCGATCATCGAAAGACACCGTTCCTCGACTGCTATCTCCAGGCTGTCCACCCTGCCCCGGTCGTCCAGCAGCTTTTTCGCGCGCGTCGCGTCGTTCCCCAGGAAACTCTCCAGCGTATCGTCGAATATCTCGACGACCAGGCTGCTCATCGCGAGTAGCAAGTCGTTAACCTCTTCGAGTTCTTCGTGGAAGTGTCTTTCAGTCATCGCGGCTCCTCATAATCGCCTAACCGAAACGCCCAGTAATATAATCCTCGGTAATCTCCTTGTCCGGGCGCGTGAATATCTTTTCGGTGTCGTTAAACTCCTCGATGCGGCCGTGGAGCATGAACGCGGTCCAATCGCTGATGCGGGCCGCTTGCTGCATATTGTGGGTTACGATGATAATGGTATAGTTCTCTTTCAGTTCGACTATTAAATCCTCGATGTGCTGGGTCGACGTTGGGTCCAGCGCCGAAGCCGGCTCGTCCATTAAGAGTACCTCCGGTTCCACGGCTAGGGCTCTGGCGATGCAGAGCCGCTGCTGTTGTCCGCCGGACAGACGAAGCGCCGACTCCCGAAGCCGGTCCTGGACCTCTTTCCACAGCGCGGCGCGTTTCAAGGCCCGTTCGACGATGCCGTCCAGTTTCGACCTATTTTTTATACCGAAGAGCCGCGGACCGAACGCGACGTTGTCGTAGACGGACTTCGGGAACGGGTTCGGCCGCTGGAAGACCATCCCGACCCGACGCCTGAGCGTCACGAGGTCCACGTCGTCCTCGCATATGTTTTCGTCGTCGAGGATTATTTCGCCGGCGGTACGGACGTCGGCGTCCAGCTCGGCGATGCGGTTCACCGACTTTATCAGCGTCGATTTCCCGCAGCCCGACGGACCGATTATCGCGACTACGCTGTTCTCGGGCACTCCCATATCGATGTCGAAAAGCGCCTGGAAGTCGCCGTACCAGAACTTGAAGTCATTGTATATGACCTTGTTCTTCACCAACTCCCCCGTTTGCCCCTTTCCCGCATACGGTAGATTATCCCTATCAGATTGAAGCCGAACACGAGGGCCAACAAGACGAAGGTGGTCCCGAAGGTGATGGGCATCGTCTTGCGGATATCGATCGATTGGGTCGCCATCGCGAAGATGTGGTAAGAGAGTTCCATAAATTGCCGCTTCGGATGCTCCGGTACGTACGGTAGGTAGAACGCTGCGCCGGTAAAGAGCAGAGGCGCGGTTTCGCCGGCGACCCGTCCGACCGAGAGTATGATTCCGGTAATTATCCCGGAAACCGAAAGGGGCAGCACGGTCCGCGATGTCGTCTGCCACCGGGTTGCGCCCAGCGCGTATGACGCTTCGCGGAAGTAGTTCGGTATGCCCTTCAGCGCCTCTTGGGTAGATACGATTATTATCGGGAGTATCATGACCGACAGGGTCAACGACGCGGCCAGGAGCGACGCCCCTATTTGCAGGAATATTACGAAGAAGCCCAGGCCGAACAGGCCGAAGACTATCGAAGGTACGCCGGCGAGGTTGTTCACCGCCGCCCGTACGACGCGCGCGCGCCTGGTATGGCCAGCGTATTCGTTAAGATATACGGCTGCCCCTACGCCCAGGGGTACGGCGATCACCGTCGTGAGTATCAACAGCGCGAAGGTGCCGTAGATACACGTCGAGATACCGCCCTCGGTCATCCCGTGTTTAGGCGGCTCGATGAGGAATGAAAGACTCAGTACACCCACGCCCCGGTAAAACACGTACCCGATGATGCCGGCCAGTACCGCAACTATGAGGTATGCCGTCGCGCGTAAGACCCACTTCGCGACCGCGTTTACCACGAACCTGCTCTTCTTCGGGCGCAGGGACGCTATATCGACGGTTGTCATAGGGCTTCGCTGCCTTTGGCGTTTGTGTACCCGCGTTTACCCGGACCGCCGACTGAGCACTTTACACATCCGGCACGCGGTTCAACTGACCGTTATTCTATTCTACGTACGCGGTACTTATTGGGTACCGAACCGGGATCGTAAGATGTCGTCCAGCTCGTCGGCGGTGTTCGCGACCCGGTGCATATTGCGGGTCGCCTCTTCTACATCGAGGCCGACCAGCTCGCGGGATATCTCCACCCAGGCTTCGTCCTGCTCGCTGATGTAGAACTTTACACCGACCCTCGTGGCCGCTTCCTCGAGCAGCATACGGTAGAACGCTTCCCGGTTTTCGGCCGGAACCGCCGAAAGAAACCCTGAGACGTACATGTACCAGTCCACGGTTCCGTCGTCGTAGCGGATGTTGAAGAAGCCGATGTATATCGGCGCGGAACCTTTCGTCGCCGTCCAGTAGTCGCCGTCGGCTACGTAGCACTCATCCGGGTCCAAACCGACGTCGGTGAGCATCTCCTTCACCATTTCCCGGTAAGGCGTAAGGTCGAGGTCGTTAGCCATTGGAATCTCCTTTCACGGTTCTTAGAACTCGTCCTTGAGTATATCATCGAGCTCGTCGGCGGTTTCGCCGATACGAGTAAGATTGCGGTGGCATTCATCGAAGCTGAGTCCCTCCAGCTCCCTGGTTATCTCCATCCAGACGGTGTCCTCTCTCAGAGCGAATTTAAGCGCGATACGGTCCGCGTTCTCCTCTAGTAATCGGCGGTAGAATGCCAATAGGTACGTCGACGGGATTTGCATAACTGGTGACGAAAACTCGATGTACCATTCGGGCGGCTCGTCGGGCCGGTCTATTGTGAAAAGGCTGACGTAAACCGTCGCCGAACCTTTATACAGCGTCCAGTAGTTCCCCTGCTCGTTGTAGCACTCGTCCGGGTTGAGGCCGATATCGCGTACGACGTCGGCGATTATCTTTTTATACTTCTCCAGGTCTGTCTGTTTGCCTTCAGCCATGGCTACCCTTCCCGGTTAATCGAATTTCTTGCCGCATTTCTTGCAGAACTTGGCGTATTTGACGTTGACCGTCCCGCATACGTCGCAGACCCGGGAGCCGTCGGCCGCCGGCACCGCTTTTTCGTCGCTCTCCGCCGTGGCCTGTTCCTCAGTCGTCTCGGCTTCAGTCGGTTTCTCCTCCGGTTTTTCCGTCCGGACGCCGCAGTGCTCGCAGTACTTCTCCTTCTTCTCGGAGAGCCAGCCGCAGACGTTGCAGTAGTACATCTCGTCTAGCCTGTCCAGGTTCGGGAGGACTTCGGCCAGGGCTTCTTCGATGTACGATACGGGTATTGCAAACCCTACGTTCTGGGCGTCGGTGCGGGTCCACGAGTTTATACCGACCACCTTACCCTTTTCATCGATTAGGGGCCCTCCGCTGTTTCCGGGGTTTATGGCCACGTCGGTCTGTATGTAGTCCACGTTGTGCATCGTCCGTTTGGCGGAGCTGATAATGCCCTTAGTCACCGTGAAGTCCAGCCCCAGCGGATGACCTATCGCGACGACCGACATACCTTCGCGGACCGGGTCTTTGCTGAAGGTGGCGGCGTCGGCGTCCGGCAGATCTGCCTTTATGATAGCGTAATCTATGTTTCCGTCGGACCGGACGACCTTACCCTCGAATTCGTTGCCGCCGGAATCCCTTATCGTTACGGTGCGTCTGTTCCCGACGACGTGCCGGTTGGTTACGACAATCCCGGAGGGGTCCACGATGATGCCCGAACCGGCGCCGTCCTCCAGTTTTATCTCAACTATTGATTTCTTTATCCTGGCTATTACGTCGGGTAGAGTTTCGGTCATTTTATCGGCCTCTTTGCGTAAGCACATTCTGTGCCGGTCGGCGATTGTACATTAACGGGCGCGTCCCGTCCATATTTTATTCTTTACCCGCCCTCTTCGCGAACCGGGTCAGAACTACGTCGGCGGTCAGGTTCACAAGGAACGTGATGGTGAACAACACGACGCCGATCGCGAAGAGCGCGTGGTAATGGGTGCTGCCGAAGGGCACCTCGCCCATCTCGATGGCGATGTTGGCGGTCATCGTCCGTACCGACGCCAGGGGGTTGGCGGTCAATTGGGCCGCGTTCCCCGTCGCCAAGAGGACTGCCATCGTCTCGCCCAGAGTCCGCGCGACCGCCAGGAGTATCGCCGCGACGATACCCGACGCCGCGGCCGGCAGGACGACCCGGGTGATGCGCTCGAAGCGAGTGGCGCCCATCGCCGCCGCGGCGGTTCTGTAAGTCCGCGGTACGTTGTGAATCGCGTCTTCGGCAATGCTCGCGATAGTCGGCATCAACATTACCGAGAGGACTATAGCGCCGTTGAGCGCGTTCAAGCGGAAGGGCGTCCCGGTTATCGCCGGAATCAGGTCGCCCAGGATGACCATTCCCAACAGACCGTAAATAACCGACGGTATCCCGGCCAGTAACTCTATCGCCGGTTTAATTATCTCCTTCTCCCGGCGCCCGGCGATCTCGGAGATGTAAACTGCCGTCCCCACGCCTATTGGTACCGATATGACGGCGGTCAGGCCGGTTACGAGCAGCGTCCCGTTAATGAGGGGAAGCAGCCCGTATTTCGGAACGGCCGAGTTGGGCTGCCAGATTTTACCGCCGAAGAGCTCGGCCAACGGGATTTCGACGAAGGCCGTGAACCCTTCCTTGAAGATGAAGACGAATATCAGAAATATCGCGGCGATCGACGAATAGCCGGTGGCGACTATGAAGACGTCAATTGTCCGCTCGCGTATCTTCTGGGGTATAATTTTCGGCAGTATCCTGGCGAACGCCGCGACGACGATTAAACCTATACCGCCGTACCACATGAACCAGCCGATGACGCCCGGGTCGGCGTAGCTGAACGCCATCGCGAGCAGACCCGCCAGGTAAGGCGCGGCGAAGAGGAAGCCTCGCTTCAATTTTAAGCGCGTAAATATCAAAGCCCTGTTTTAGTTAAAAAAAAAGCTCCAACGTTGGAGCTCGGGGTCCGCTAACCTTTGGACCTTATAAGATGACGGTTGTTTCGCGCGCAGGCCCGCATCCGAATCGCCCGCTTATATATCAAAAAATCGGCGGTACGTCAAGCGAAAAAAAAGGCGGGGTTCCGTTTTTAATTAAAAACCGTTAACCGGCGTCGGCTAACACCAGACAGGCCAACAGCGGTATCATAATTTCGTGGTGGCCGGTTAAGGCGATGCCAACGCCCCCGCCGGAAACGGGGCGCGAAAGCACGTTTTGCCGCGGCCGGTAGTGCTGTATGAAGTCCAGGTTCGCCGTCGTAAAACTGCCCACCGGCGGGGCGATGTTGCGCACTAGATTGAGCGCCTTGACGAAAACCTCGGGCATTACGACCGCCGAGCCGACGTTTACGAAGACGCCGCCGTCGTGAAGCGTTTTCACCGCTTCGCACAACGTACGGAAATCGGCCATAGTTACGGTACCCCACGCGGCGCCGTCGCAGTCCGGGTGTTGGTGGATTATGTCGGCGCCGAGGCATACGTGAATCGTGACCGGCACGCCAGCACTTGCGGCCCGCGCCAGCAGGCTCGCTTCGGGATGCTTTCCGTTAGCCGCGATGTCCTCGCCTGCCAGCTTCGCGACGGACACGCCGTCGGCTGCGGCTTTTGCGGCGAACTCGTTTAGCGCCGCGCCGGTTTCTTCGCAGAGGCCGAAGCGTCCGTCGGGCAGGGCGGCGGCGACGTCCTCGCTGGTGGCACCGAAACGCCCGAGCTCGTAATCGTGGATGAGAAACGCGCCGTTGCAGGCGACGTGGGTGATGAACCCTTTTTCGAGCATCGCGGCGAGATAGGGAGTTACTCCCACCTTCGCGACGTGGCCGCCCGGCGAAAAAATAACCCCTCTACCCCGGTCCCGGGCCGATGTTATCGCTGAGGCGAGCTTCCTCAGGTTCCGGGCCGCGAGAATGTCGGGTAGGGCTTCGAAAAAGGAGAGCAGGATCGCCGGGTCGTCGGGGACCCGCCCGAACATGTCGACCGTAACCAGGCTCTCCCGTTCGGTGAACGGGTAGGTCTTTACTTTCGTGAAATCGAGCTTCTCGTCGCCCATAACGTAACCTCTGGGTAAAGATAATGTTTTTAACGCATTTTCGCAACCGTTTTCCTGTAAAAAAAGGCCGGTCGGGCCGGCCTAATTAACGTCGTGAGTACGGGTTACTAGCTTAGCGTGTATTCCTCCAGTTCGGCTACGAAGTCTCCGATTTCTACCTTGGACTTGAGCATGACCGGCATCTTCTTGGCGTCGTCGGTAACCCATATCCAGATGCGCCCCTCGGCCTTGAAGATGCCCTCAGTCTCTTTCATTACCGGTTCGATTTTTATCGTGTCGAAGGTCCCTGCCGGGACCTCGACCGTTTCCTTTTTCAGGACCTTGACCGTCAGCTCCTTGTTTATCTTACCGTCGCAGAAGTTGACCGATAAGTTTTCGCCGACGTTAAGGTCCAGAGTCCGGACGTAGTAAAAACCGGACAGCGCGTCCATTGCGTTGGGTAACGCCCTCAGTACGTTGGTACCTCGGACGGCGGTGCGTTCCTCGGGATTGTAGTAGATGACCTCGTCCCGACGGTATTCGCCTTCGACCAGGTGTTTTTCGGCCTTCCACGTGGCGTACGTATCGGTGTCAATATAGCACTCGATTCGGTCCCTGACGTGGAAGATGGAGTCCAGAATCTCGTTCGATTGGGCCGTCGAGACTATGTGGTAAACTTTATGGCCGTTGAATATCTTGACGCCCTGGACCTTCAGAGACGCGGTCCCGGCCTTAACCAGTTCGTTCCACGAGATAGTAAACTGCAAGTCTTCACCTGTTTTGAACGGTGCGGCATACGCTGACACGACCGCTAAAACTGCCGCCAAAACGATTATCGCTTTCCTGTTCATCGTCAGAACCTCCGGTATAAAACGGAGCTGTTTACGTGAGTGTCAGTATCTTACCAAACGGGTATCGGGGTGTCAAATGAAAACGGGTCGTTCCAACCTTTCGACAACTTCGGGCGAGATAAGTTGAATCGAAAATTACCTTTCATAATCGCTGCTCTTCATATATACTCTAGTCCGCCTGGTTTACTGCGGCTGGATATCGTACGCGATGCGCGAAATAATCCGCACTGAAGGTGTAGTCCTTAAGCGCCGGGACTTCGGAGAGACTTCCCGGGTCGCGGTCATCTATACGTACCGCAAAGGGAAGGTTCAACTTCTCGCCAAAGGCGCCCGACGTTCCAGGAGCAAGTTCGGCGCCGCCCTCGAGCCGCTTACGCTGGGCGAGTACGTATTTTATTACCGGGAGGCGAAGGACCTTTACACCCTGAGCGAAGCGGACATCATCCGTTCGTACCAGCGCGTCCGCGAAGACGCGCCCAGGTTGATTTACGGCCTCGCCTGCGCCGAAGCGGCCGATAAGTTGACCCGGGAATTGGACCCGGACCCCCGCTCCGTCCGCGTCCTCGCCGGCGCCCTCGACGCGCTCGGGGCGGGGACGTCGCCCCGGTTGGTCCTCGGGCATTATTTGCTCCACTTGGCGGCTCGTGTCGGTTTCCGGCCGGAGCTTATTACGTGCAAAGGCTGCGGGACGGTGCGACCCGCCGGCGCGGTGACGTTTTCGCCCGCCGACGGTGCCATCGTCTGCGAGAAATGCGCGTCCGGATTCGGCGACGGGGTCATGCTTAAACCCAGCGCTTATAATTTACTGCTATTCTTGTCGGAGGTTCCGGCGTCCAAGCTTGCGCGTGTGAAAATCGAATCCGGCACCGCCGCCCAGGTGACGTCTTTCCTGTTAGCCCACCTGCGGTATCATACTGACATGGAGCTTAGAGCGCTGAAGTCGTTGGGGGCTTTGGTCGGGTCGATATAGGTAAGATTAACGCCGGTAGCTTTTTAGCACCCCCTTTTTACCGTTATAATTAAAAGCGGTGGACTTTGCGTCCGCCTTACGTCGTTTTAATTTCCGCCGGTGGGGGGGGTAAGCGCTGCCGATTCGGTTTCCCAGCATTGCGGGTACGAATCCGTCCACGCTTTTACTCGAACAGTGCTTTTATCCTGCCGTAACTCGTGGTCGATATGCCCTCGACGGGGCTGTAAGTTACAACGGCGTTCAATACCGCGGTCCCCGGGTCTAGGTTTTCGGGGTTCTGGTCCCAGTCCCAATCGCCGGCGTAGACGCTGTACGTGTACCGTTCACCAGCGTCGTCGGTGAGGCCCAACGAACCGCCGGCCGTCTCGTCCTCGTCCAACCCGTACGCTACGGCGAAGTACGAACCGTCGGGTATCATGATGATGTATCCGCCGAGCGTAACTTCGGTCCACAACGTCGGCGGGGAACCGGTATACCCTTCGGCCGGTGTGTAAAGCCCGCTCGCCGACCACTCGGATATGTGGATGCTTTCCAAACTCGCCGTGTCATGATAGCCCGATACGGCGGTGGTGACGCCCCAGTAGCTGGAGTCTGTGTCGTCGTTAGTGCACATGAAGCGTATCGTCGAAAGGGTAACGCCGATACCCAGGTCGTTGTAGAATATCGCGCACTCGGCGTTTCCCCAGTAATTGGGGTCGCCCATCCAACTGGGCGCGCCGTGGCCGGTGGCTCCTCTCGTCGCCCAGGTGAACTCTTTCGAGTCGGTGCGGCTCTCCTCATTCGAGGGCAGGGCCGGCGCCGTTTCGCCGGTTTTCTGTTTTGCGGCTAAGACGGGCACGGCCGGGAGAAACAGTATCCAGACCGCCAATAGAACCGGTATATGTCTCATTTTACTTTTCCTTAACGATAGGCGAGACGTTTAAGTTTTATTCATAACTCGGCCCGAATGGCTTCGAGTAGTTCCCTGGTCCTCGGGACGTTGCCGAAGAACTCGATAAGGGTATCGCAGCCGTAGTCGTCGCAGTGGGCACACGTTCGGACGCCTCGGGCGATGGCGCAGGGCCGAACGCGACACGTCTTGATGTACGCGTATTTACGTGGGCTGTCGGTACGGCACCCGTCGCAGATTACTTCTTCCAGCGTCAACTCGAAATTAAACGCCCGGGACCACTCCTCGGCGACTTTTGCTAATCTGGAGGCGTCGTTGGCCTGGGTTGCAACGTAGGCGGGGCACTCGCCGCAATTCAGTCCGCAAGGCGCTAGCAGGTCTTCGGTCGTACGCTCGGTATTTTCCGACATTAACCTTCTGTCGTCGTGATGAACGTGAACTGTTCCCAGTTTAACGCGCCGTAAATCAAAAATCAACCCCGTTGATACTCGGGAGGAATGGTTTGGCTTATTGTTTCAAGGTTTATGGGCGGTTTCAATAGATTAGACGGTATCTTATCGGTAATTAATGTTGCGCGGCCTTCGTTGCGATGGTAGTATAAAATCTATGCCCGAAGCGCCGGAAAAGGTCGGATTGGGGCAAGCACTGCAGGCGATGGACCTCGCCCGGCTGAAGGACATGGCCGACCATTTGGGTCTTGACAGTTCTTTCGCTTCCCGGGCGCGGTTGCTCGAAGAAATTCCGACGGCGTTGGCCGGAGCTTCTTTCGACGTTTTGGTAAACGGGCTGGGCCGCGCCGACAGATACAAGCTTATGGCGCTGGTCGCCCTCGAGAAGACGGCGGATATTGTAGGCGCAACGTTTTTCGGCAAAGCGAAAGAAGGGTTTTACGCGGAGCCCCTGGCGTCCCGTGGGCTTGTAGTGAAGGATTCGACGGCCGGCTGGCCGCGGGTCCCGTTCGAATTGTTGGATACGCTCGCCGAGGGGTTGGTCCGTTCGTATAAGCTGCCGTCGGTTAAGCCGCCGGATACGCCGATTAGCTTGTTGCCCGCGTTGGCTATCGTCGACCTTACGACACTGTGGGCTGAAGTCCTTAAGCGGCCGATACCCCTTACCAAAACCGGTATGGTATCGAGGCGGTCGCTGGGGCGGATAATGCCGCTCATGTCGGTGGACGAGGAAGAATCGCCCCTTTTCGACGTGTTCGCGGCGTTGGGTGCCAGCAGGTTGGACGTGCTCGTGAACTATGCTCTGGCCCGGCGTGCCGTCGTTCGAAGGGGGGCGGAACTGACCGGGAACCCCGGTTATCTGGCGGACGTGCTGTCGGGATTCCCCGGGTTGCCGACGGCTCTGTTGGCCGACGTGTCCGCCGGCGCCGGCGGTGCCGCGGCGGCCGCCGTTTTCGCCGTACGGGAACACCCGGCGGGGAAGTGGTTTCGCTATTCGTCCCTGGCGCGGGTTGCCAGTAGGGCCGACGCCGAAACGGGCGCGGAAGCGGCCGGACGGGTCGCGTGCGCTCTGTTCATCGTCGGCGTACTGGAGGCCGGTTTCGTGGACGGTGACCTGGTTTTAAGCAGGGTTTCGGATATAAAAGGCGAGGTCGCGAAGGACGAACCCGCCGAGGGCAAGTTTTTCCTCGTGGGCGGCAACTTCGAGGTGCAAGTACCGGCCGACGTCGGCCAGGACGAACGTTTGAAGCTCGAGGCGTTGGCCGACCTGAGGTCTTCGGGACATTATCTAACGTACGTAATCAGCAGGGGCTCTTTTTACCGGGCGCTCGACGACGGCCTCGAGGCCGAAGAGATTAAGCGTTTTCTGGCGGACAGGTCGGTTAAAGACCTGCCCCAGAACCTGGTGTTTTCGTTGGACGATTGGGCGGAACGCTACGGCGAAGTGGGTTTCGTCGAAGGTACATTCCTTGTGGCCGAGGACGCAGGGCGGTTGGAGGAGATAGCGAAAGTAACCGAGTTGGCCGGAAGGTTGGACAAACCTATAAACCTGTTCGGTTTCAGGATACCTTCGTCCGACTACGAAGCTATATACGGAAAACTAACCGAGGCCGGTTTTTTACCGGCGACGCTGGACGCTTGGCGAGCGGTAAACCGGGGGCGTAGGGCGCGGCTTTTCCGGGGCGATACGACCGTCGAAGTGCCGATACCCCGGTCGTCCGCTATACCAACGGGGGAGATGCTCAGGTCGGCGATCGCGTTTGCCTCCGAGAACGGTCGTCGGGTGCGTTTCTACCTGTCGGGCGGCGAAACCGTCGAGGGCGTGCCGGGAAGGCTGCGGGGAAAAAGCGGAACGTCGTTTAGCGTCGACGTCGACGACGAGGTCATCGACGTAAAAACGTCCGAGGTCGAGGGCTTTGAGTTCGTCTGAGATGAAAGAGAGCACGGAAGACGGCGAGGTGGTTTCTGGCGATTCTCGTTCGCTCGAGTGGTCGGTTTATCCGCTCATAATGTATCCGGGGCGTTCTACCTTGGCGGTTTTTCTCGTCCTCCTTTCCGGTGTTTTGATCGGTATCGCCGCGGGCCATTGGTTTTTCGGCGCGTTGGGTTCTGTGATTTTAATCCTGTCTTTGTATAATCACTTTTTCCCGTCGTACTACCGCTTGGACGGCTCGGGTGCCGAGGTCCGGGTTTTGTTGGCGAGACGAAGGCGGGGTTGGGATTATTTCCGGTCGTATTATGCCGATAGGATGGGCGTAATGCTTTCGACGTTTACGTACGCGTCGCGTTTGGACTCGTTCCGGGGGATGAACATGAGGTTTTCGAAGGAGAACCGGGACGAAGTCATAGGTTTCGTCGAGAAATACCTCCCTTTGGCGGACCGCAAGAAACAAAAATAGCGGTTTTTACATATTTATCAGGGAAGGGTTAAACGGCGGAGTATCGGTAAAAGTCTAACATCAGGAGCGAAATGGCGCTGCCCAAACATCGGTACCTGTATTACGTCGGTTCTTTTCTGTTCCCGTTTTTCGGTCTTGCGTTCGGCGTCGTAGCACAGACTAATGTCGAAGCCGGATACCGCCGAACCGGTAAGATTTGCATCTGGCTCGCGATAGTGTCGCTGATACTGGTCTGCGTCGGGTCGTTGACCTGGGCCGGGTTGTTCCTCTGGGGCGGAGCAGGCGAATTTTTAGGGTAATCGTTTCGATTAACCGGGGAAAAGCCGTTCCGTTAACTCCCGACGAGGTACTACACGCGGGTTCTATGAGATAATCGCGATGGTAAGATTTGGAGGGTATAATGGCGGGAGAGGGGAAAATAACAGCGGCCGAAGAGAAAGGGGCGGTACGGAAGGCGAACGCGGCGGAGGATATGCCGCCCGAGCCCGAGTGGCTGTTCTATGTCCTGTCGTTTTTCGTGCAGATAGCCGGGATAGTTATCGGCGCGATTTATATGGGTAAACCGAACGAGGAGTGCCGGCGGTTCGGGAAAAACTGCATAATCGCGGCTATAATCCCTATACTTTTATACTGCTTATGTATCTACATCTACATCCTATTTGTCGTTGCGTACTTCATATTATACATCGTTTTGATGATGGTAATTATGGTTTCCTTCGGGCTCAGCGGCGGTGAGTACGCGTTCATCGGCGCACTGGTCGGGATCGGATAATTGTAATTACAGGGGCAGGTTTATGGAGAAACCCGTTAAAGCAACGTCTATAAAGGAAACCGAAACGAAAGGCGGTATCGTCGAACAGGTACCGGAACCGGCTTGGTTGTTTTACGTCCTGAGCTTTATCATCCCGATCGCTGGGATAATTATCGGCGTAATCTATCTTACTAAGGCCGACCGAGAATTAAAGCGGTTCGGGAAAACATGTCTCGTCTTCGCGGCGATACCGATAGCCCTACTCCTGCTTTATATATTGTTCGTTATCATTGTGTACGTATTATGCATCTTAGTTATGATTTTCGTAATGGTAATCTGTATCTTAATTTACCTGTTCGTAGTAATAATTTTGCTGGGAATACTTTCGACGTTAACGTCGGCGATCGCGGGGGTATGTATCGCTACCCTTTAATAAAGGGGTAATTAAGGAAAAAGGCCGCCGGAACCGGCTTGGTCGGTTCACGTATTAATCGTTTATAGAACCGGTGGTCGGTATAGCTATCGGCGTAATATTCTTGGGCAAACAAAACCCGGCTTGCAAAGATTTCGGAAAGGTTCGTTTATTTACGGCCGTTGCCCGGTTCGTAATCAGTATCTTCATAGCGGTGGTGATACTCGTTTACGTGCTCGTATCCCTTGTGTTGTATATGACGCCGATACCGACGTGCTATTAAAAGAACATGGGTTGGGGTATGGATAATATGAACGAACCGGACGATAAACCGCCCGGCCCCGAGTGGCTGTTCTATCTCTTTTGCTTCTTTATACCGGTTCTGGGAATCGTCCTGGGCATAATATATATGAACAAACCAGAACGGGCGTGTAAATCCTTCGGTCAGGTCTGGTTCGCGCTTGGTATCGTTAATGCGATTTTAAGCTGCTGCGGATGCTCGTGCGTCTTAAGCCTGTGGATACGCTCGTTCGCGTTTTAGGCGCTGTACTCGGACGCTTTCGGGACTAAGGGGTACGGCGTTTAGAGAGAGGGTATCGTAATCGTCGGGCTTGACACCGCGTTTTACCTATCTTATTATCACAGCGTTAAATCTGCTTAGGAGGCGAAGTACGATGCGCCATATTAGTTTTATACTCGCGGTACTCATCGCATTTGCCGGTACTGCTTACGCGGCTATGACTTACGAGAGTAACGAGGAAAGCCCCGGCACCCCCGCTGTCGCCGTTTGCGACGGCGACGTTTATATCGCGTGGGCCCGGCGCGACCTGACGCTGAAGATCGGCCTTTTCGAGCTGAAGGGGAGCGGCGACCTGTGGCTCGAGGAATCCGAGAGCCTCAGCGACCGTACGTCGAACGCTCTCGGGTTGTCTATATCGGACGATAGGTTGTTGATGGCCTGGGCCGACTCCGACGGGGACGTCGACCTCGCTTACTATAAGTTGAAGTCAGCGGGCGATTTCGATTTCGTCGACAAAAAAGGGATCGGTAAAGAGAGTTCCGGCGGGGCAAGCGTCGCTATAGCCGGAAACAGGGGTTATATCGGTTACGTGGACACGAAGGATAGCAGGGTAAACGTCGCAGTATACGACCTCAGTAAATCCCGGCCGAAGAGGAAAAATATAATAGAGCTGCCCGAGTGCGAGACCAATTATCCGTGCTCCATCGGCGTGGTGGACGACGTTCTGGTCGTGGCGTGGGTAAACGAGAAAGGTAAGCTCTCTTTAACGACGTACGAAATTAAAGGGTCCACCAAAGATACCAAGCTTACGTACATTAAGGAATACCCGACGGAAGATAGATTGGCGGCTCAACCGGCTCTTGCCGCGTCCGGTGGCGAGGTACTCGTGGCGTACGTGGACAGGGACGACCTGTATATACATATGCAGTATTACGCCGTCGAGAGCGATATGTCGTTGAGCGAGGGTACGGAGTTGAGGGTATCGGAAAGGCCCAGCACTTCCGTGGCACTGGCGCTGGACGAGAGCGAGAATATTTACGCGGTTTACATCGACGAAGACGGCGAGATTGCTCTTCATAAAAGATAAAGGGAGTTTAGTATGAGGGGTGTTTTCTCGGCGGCGGTGGTTTTCGCGGTAACGTACGCGGGGTCGGCGGCCGTAGTCCACAACGAAGAATATATCCCTAGACCGTACGGGTCGTACGCGGAAATAGTCGTCGAAGCCGTGGTCGAAGCGAAGGGCGGCGATTCGTTCACCGGGACGTTCGCGCTCTATGACAGGGCGATTATGGTCGAGCGCGAGAAGTATACGAAGATCGCGTACGTTCCGATACAGGCGGGGACCGTGATAGAAAAGATAGACAGGAATACCACGAGGATAACGACGCCCGACGATAAAGTGTACGAGGGGGAGGCTTCTACGAGAAACGGGAGTATCGTTTTGGTTTGCAAACGGCTCGGTCCGGTTGTCGACACTAGGATGATTATTAACTTACAGGCGAAGTATAATTACGTTTCCGGAGTAGAACAGATAGAGCGGATGGAAGTCTATCGCGTGTTGGAGGATGAGTACGTCGAGAAGTGGGCGCCGGAAGTCGCGGTTCCTTACGACGACGAATTTAGCGAAAGCGCGGAAACGTCGGGGCAGTAAGCGAGCCTATCGGTTCGGTAAAGGGATAAAAAAACGGCCGCTGGAGCGGCCGTTTTCGTACGTATACGTTTAACGTAAAGCTTGCCGACTATTTACGAGAGTTTATCTTCCTGGTTGTTTATCGCCCGCGGTTTTGCCCGTTCCCTCGGCCGGCGGAGCCTTCGGCGAAACGGCCGGTTCCGCGTTCAACTTCGGGCGTTTCGAATAGGCTTCAGACATGCCCATATCGAAACGGCCTTCCAGCAAGGCGGTGTCCGCGACGATTAGATTTTTCGTGCGTACGTCGCCTACAAGTTCGGCTTTGGGCTGCAACTCGAGGCTGTCCTCGGCGACAATGTCACCGTGTAACTTACCGCCGATTACGGCGGTCTTCACTTTTACCGTCGCTTCTACTTTGGCGTTTTTTCCGATATATATCGAATTCGCGGCGATAGTTCCCTTAAAATCGCCGTCTATTTTCAGTCCGCCTTCGACGGCGATATCGCCCGTACAGTTCGACCCCTTCCCGATCAGGGAGTTGAGTTTACTTTCGCCGGAGCCGCTGGAATTTTTTCCCAACATTTTCGCCTTACTCCTTTCTCAAATTATATCGAACTGAATCCGTTTTTCCGTTTTAATCGCCGCCCCCACCTTCGCCTTCCGGCGCCGGCGTCGTATCTTCTTCAGGTATGCCTCCGCCGTCGTCGGTAGGGGGCGTTTCCGTTTCCTCCGACGGCGGTTTTTCGCTTTCGGGCGGCGCTTTTTCTTCCGTTATTTCCGTCTCCTCCGCAGGTATTATTTCGGGAGTTGCGGGCGCAAAGTCGGTAAACGTTACCTCGCCGGGCCGCTTGATGTACTTCAGCGGGTTCACCGGAACGCCGTGGAGCCTTATTTCGTAATGGAGGTGGGGCGCGCTGCTTTCGCCGGTGTTGCCCGAAAGGGCGATGACCGTCCCGCGTTTGATTTTGTCGCCCACTTTAACTTTAAGGGTTTTATTGTGTCCGTAGAAAGTACTGTAACCGGTCAGGCCGTGTTCCAAAATCACGAGGTTCCCGTACACCGGGTCATTGGCCGCGAATATTACCACACCGGGGCCGGTGGCGCGGACGGGCGTTCCCTCTTGAACGGCTATGTCCACGCCCGGGTGGAACCCTTTAGGCCCCAGGGATACTCGTTCTCCGAAACCGCGGCTTAACCATCCGCCCGATACCGGGTCGCCAAGGGGAGCCAGGAACTCCGCTCCCGGGTGCTCGGCTACGTACCCGTGGTACTCGCGAAGGCCGTCGGGAAGCGTGAGTGCGCCTTTTCCGAAGAGCTCCTCTTCTTCGCCTACGGTAATGGCTTCGAGTTCCCTTTCTGCTTCCCGGTCGCCGGCCATTACCATCAGCTTATCTTCTATTACCTCCAACTCGTCGATTTTTTCGGCGATTTTATCGACTTCGGCCAGTTTCTTCTTCAATTGTTGGTTCTGGCGTTTTAACAGTTCCAGTTCGCCGAGTTTTACTTCGTCCATGGCTTGGTTCAGGATTAGAACGACGACCCCGACGAAGAGTAAAGATGCTATTACGGTGACCGAGTATAGAAAGGGTAACGACAATCTGAAGTTCAGAGTCGAGGATCTGTCTTCCGGCGCGACGATAATATTAAGGTATTTTCTTTTTCCCATCAAATTCCTTAGACGAACGCCGCCTTGATCGCATCTTTCAGGACGTCATCGGGCGTTACGCCTTCGGCTTCGGCCGAGAAATTGAGGACCAGCCTGTGTCTTAAAACCGGTATCGCCAACCTCTCGACGTCGTCAATCGTAACTGCGCTACGTTCTTGCAGTAGCGCTCCGCCCTTGGCGGCCAGTACAAGGTGCTGGGCGGCTCGCGGACCCACGCCCCAGGAGACCCAGCGGTTTATAAACTCCGGGGCGCCGTCGCCCGGTCGGGTCGACCGGCAGAGCTCGACCGTCGTGTTTAATACGCTTTCGGGTACGGGTACCCTCCGGACGAGTTCCTGGTAATCGGTTATCTGTTCGGCGCCCGCCACCGGTTCCGGGTCTTCGGGCGGCGCCGAGGTCGTCGTCGCGACTATTTCGTTTTCTTCGTCCGCATCCGGATAGCCGACAAGGACGTTTAGCATAAACCGGTCGAGCTGCGCCTCGGGAAGCGGATACGTCCCCTCCTGTTCGATCGGGTTCTGGGTCGCCAAGACGTAGAAAGGTCGAGGCAGGTCGTGAGTCTTTCCCCCTGCTGTGACCTGGCCCTCCTGCATCGCCTGCAGCAGGGCCGCCTGAGTCTTCGGAGGCGTCCTGTTTATTTCGTCGGCCAGTATTACCTGCGCGAAGACCGGCCCGCGGACGAACCTGAACGAGCGGCCGCCACCGGGCTTTTCATCGATTATTTCCGTCCCGGTTATATCCGACGGCATTAAGTCGGGCGTGAACTGGATACGCGAAAACTCCAGGTCAAGGGCTTTCGAAATCGTACTGACCATCAGGGTTTTCGCAAGCCCCGGTACGCCCGTCAACAGGCAGTGACCACCTGCGACGAGGCCGACCAGTATCTCAAACAGTACGTCTTGCTGCCCGATTATGACGCGGGCTATTTGGGCGTTCAGGTCCTTGAAAACCGCTGCAAGCTCCGCCGCCCGTTCTACGTCTCCTTGGGCCATCTTCTCCGGTATTATAAAATTACGCCCGCTTTTTATAAGATTACGCCCGCCGGGAGCCAGGCGACAATCGGCTGCGGATATTAATCCAAATGGCCACCACTGTCAAGAGAAATATAGGGTTACGGCGCGTAGTATGATGGCTAAAACGGCATAACCGGCCGGATGTTTTATACGTCGGCCGATATCGCCTGATTTGGCGTTACTTTTTCGCGTTGGGGTCCGCTGAGTCCACACCGTCCGGTTGAGTTTTCGCTTACGTGAGTCCGTTCTTGTTGCCGTCGGCAGGCGAATTTTTTCCCTTGACAAAAAAAACGCCCCTTCGTATAATGCAGCAAATCCGGCACGGGAGGATATGATACGGGAGGATAGGATACGGTTCCCAGCTCACCCGAAACGGATTCATAAATTTGAGTTGTAACCTATTAATAATTTAACGGCCTCGAAGGGAGGTGGAGTTCCAGGATGAGGAAATTACTCGCATTAGTCGTTGTTGCGACGTTTATCCTCGGGGTCTTCACCATCGGCTGCCGTCCGAACGACGACGACAGGGCTTGGTACGACGCCAAAATGCAAAAACAGGATGCTGAAGACCGACTGCAACGCGCGAAGGACGCCAACGATGCTTATAACAGCGAGTTCGAAAGGTTGGTAAACTCGCTCGACGACCTTGCAGAAACTCACGCGGAAATTCACGCGCAGCGCAACGCGTGTGAGAAGGGTCGCGGCGATACGGTTACGCCGCTGTACCACGGCAACGACGAACCTCCTAGCTGGGAATAGATTCCTTTTCTGGCTGGGAATGAGTTTCCTTTCTAGCTGGGAATGGATTCCCTTAATGGAGGAATTCCTGGTTAACTAACTCCAATATCTCCTAACGAAAGGGGTGGAGAAAAAGCTGTGAAGAAAATCGTCCTTATATTAGCCGCGGCTTCTTTGCTGCTCCCCGCGTTGGCGTACGCCCAGAACTGGGACGCGATAATCAAAGAAATCGACGAAAACGAACGTCAGACGGGTATGGACGTAAAAGAGCAGACCAACGCTATGCTCGAAGAGGCGGATCTCTTAAATAAAGAGGCCGAAGGCGTCGAATACGAGAACAAGGCCCTCGAAGGCAAGATAATGAAGATCCAGAAGGTCCAGGACTGGTGGAAGACCATCATCGCCGAAGACCAGAAGTACATAGAGGGCTTCTGTAAAGGCGATACCTATACCGTAATCTACGGTGACTGCCTCTGGATGATAGCCGGAAAGGTTTACGGTCACCCGTACTACTACAAATGGCCCTTGATCTACAACGCCAACCGCGACCAGATTAAAGACCCGGATTGGATATACCCGGACCAGGTCTTCACGATTCCGCCGTTACAGTAACGGAGTCGATAACGTAAAAAGACAGTCGTTCGGCGGCTGTCTTTTTTTTTGGAGAACCCGAGCGAGTTATGAAAACGGTCGTACAGAGGGTTTCGCGGGCGAGCGTCCGCGTATCGGGTAAGGAAACCGGCCGGATAGGTCCAGGTCTCCTCCTCCTGCTCGGCGTCCGCGCCGAGGACGACGAGGCCGAAGCCGTATACCTGGCCGAGAAGATAGCCAACCTCCGCGTCTTCGGCGACGACGAAGGCCGTATGAACCTAAGCTTGTTGGACACCGGCTATTCCGCCCTGATAGTTTCCCAGTTCACGATCCACGGCGAAATGAAAAAAGGGCGCCGCCCGAGCTTTACCGCGGCGGCGCCCCCCGAACTGGCGGAAGCCTTGTACGAAGGTTTTATTCGTAAGCTTTCGGACCTGGGCGTGCTGGTTGCTTCCGGCGTCTTCGGGGCGATGATGGAAGTCGAGCTCGTTAACGACGGCCCCGTGACGATAATACTCAGCTCGAAAAACGAATGGGCACTTCCGAGGTTGGACTAGTTTAGGACTTGTCAGGCGGTTAGAACCTTATATTCGTCCAACAGTTCCAGCAACTTCTCCCGCCGGTTCAGGTTCGGCTCGTCGAGTACTCTTTCGAGCAGGAACTTGAGCGCGTTTCCGACTTCCGGTCCCGGCGCGATTTCTAATCTTTCCATCACTTCTTCGCCGCCGACGGCCAGGTCGTTTACGCTGAATGCGTCCTGGCTTGCCAGCTCTTTATCTATCCGCCGCTTTAACTTCTCGAGGTACACCGGGAACGCCCGCGGGCGCCCGCTTCCTATCGTATCGGCGATTCGCAGCTCGAACAGGTCATCGACGAACGCCCGGTCGACCTTACGGATGAAGCGGCGCACCGCCGAATCGGTCCATTCATCGGTGTAGCCGAACATGTGGTGGTAGACGAGATGGCCGACGTAATCCCGGTCCCGCTTGCTGAACCGGAGCCTCTCCATTATCTTTTTGGCCACGCGGGAGCCGATTACCTGGTGGTTGTAGAAAGTTACTTTTCCGTTTCGCTCCCGGCGGGTTCGGGGTTTGGCTACGTCGTGTAATAGTGCGGCGAGCCTTATCAGCGGTTTGTCCGCCGGCGCGTTGTCGCAAGTGTATACGTTGTGCAGATAGACCGTGTATGCGTGGAACTTATTCTGTTCGACGCCGTATCCGTCCAGGAGCTCCGGTAAAAAAAGCTCCATCAATCCCGACTCTCGCATTAATTCGAATCCGTAAGACGGCTTAGATGCTTGCTCTAGCATCTTCATTATTTCGTCCCGAACCCGTTCCGCCGAGACCATCTGGACTCTGTCCAGTACGTCGGGAATGGCCGCGAACGTCGCCGGATCAACGGCGAAATCGAAGCGGGCGGCGAAGCGAACAGCCCGAAGCGGCCGGAGTCCGTCTTCGTAGAAACGTTCGGACGGGTCGCCTACGGCACGGATTATCCGGTCGCCGAAATCCTGTACGCCGCCGAAGATGTCCAGAAAGACGTCGTTTATCGGGTCGTACGCCATCGCGCCGATGGTGAAATCCCGCCGCGCCAGGTCCTCTTTTATGTCGCCGGTGAAAGCGACTTCGTCCGGGTGCCGGGCGTCGCCGTACTTGCCGTCGCAACGGTATGTCGTGACCTCGTACCGGCCGCGTTCGCCGAGTACGCTGACGGTTCCGTGTTTCATCCCCGTAGGCGCGGTCCGCGGGAACAACCGGACGACCTCGTCGGGCCGGGCGTTCGTTGCGACATCGTAGTCGCCCGGTTCGGCGTCCATGACCAAGTCCCGGACGCATCCGCCCACCAGGTACGCCTCGTAACCGGCCTCCTGTAGGCGTCGAACCACCGAAATGACTTCGGCGGGTATTTTTACCGGGTTTATTTTTAAGGCTTCTACCATTAAAAGGCTAGTTACCACCGACGGCCACCGCCGCCGCGGCGGCGATGCCGGCGTCGTGGCTTATCGTTATGTGCACCTCTATTATGCCGCGTTCGCGGGCCAGCCGTTCGGCCGTCCCTCGCAGACGGGCCATAGGGCGGCGGCCGTCCATCGCTACTTCCACGTCCCGCAGAGGGATGGGCAAGCCGGTCCCGCCGCCTATTGCCTTGAAAACCGCTTCCTTGGCGGCGAAGCGCCCTGCGTAGCAGTTGAGAGGTTCGGTCCGTTTGCCGCAGTACGCTCGTTCGGTTTCGGTGAACACCCTCCGCAGGAACTTGTCGCCGAAACGTTCGTAAACCCCGGCGAACCGGGGAATGTCGACTACGTCCAGCCCTATGCCGACGACGGCCACTACCGCCGGGCCTCCACCATTATGGCGAGCATCTGCCGGACCGCTTCCTCTATCCCGACCATAATCGCCCTGGACACTATGCTGTGGCCTATGTTCAGCTCCTCGATTTCCGCTATCGCCGCGACCGGCGCCACGTTGTAGTACGTCAATCCGTGGCCGGCGCTTACCGCGAGCCCTGCGCCGTAAGCGTGCCGGGCCGCGTCCACTATGCGTTTCAGTTGCCGTTCCCTCTCGTCGCCGGTCGCGTTGGCGTAAGCGCCGGTGTGTATTTCGATGATTTCGGCGCCGGCTTCGACCGATGCGTTTATTTGCCCTTCCTCCGGTTCTATGAACGTACTTACTGGTATGCCGGCCGTCTTCAGTTCGGCGACGACTTCGGCCAATCTTTTCACTTGCCCTGCTACGTCCAAGCCGCCTTCGGTCGTCAACTCCTCGCGTTTTTCAGGGACCAGGGTTACAAACGTGGGTTTGTATTTTTTAGCGATATCGACCATCTCGGCGGTCGCGGCCATCTCCAAGTCGATGCCGGTGGCGGCGACCTCGCTCAGTATCGCCAGGTCCCGCTCCTGGATGTGGCGACGGTCCTCGCGAACGTGTATAGTTATGTGGCTCGCCCCCGCTCGTTCGCACAGGAAGGCGGCCGCCACCGGGTCCGGCTCGAAGGTTCCTCGGGCCTGTCTGACTGTCGCCACGTGGTCTATGTTCACGCCTAAACGCATGAGAACCGCCTTTTTTAAGTTGGGAGTTCTAATTCCACCTGGCGCCGTCCACTAAAGGTTACGTGAGATTCGTAGCCGCTGGACCGAACTAGCTTTACGGCGTCGACGAATGCGGCGCCCACGTATTCGGGTTTATGCGCGTCGGAGCCGAAGCATATCGGTACGCCGGCGCGGTTGGCGATTTCCAATATCCACGGTTCGGGGTACATCTCGCCGACGGGCTTACGCAGGCCCCCGGTATTGACCTCCAGCGCCATCCCGTTGGCGGCTAAAGCCTCGAGAGCTGCTTCGACCAATTCGACCGGTTGATTATCGGGCCGGTAGCGGAACTTTTTGGGAAGATCCGGGTGGGCCCATACGTCGAAGAGACCGGTTACCGCCATTTCCACCACGAGTTTGTAGTATTTTCTGTAGAAGTCGTTCACGTCGAGGCCTTCGTACTTTTCTAAGTTGCGGCTGTCGTCAAAACCCCACCCTTCGATAAAGTGTATTGACCCGTAAACGTAGTCGAAGGGGAAGTTTCGGAATATGGCGTAAAGGGTCTCCTCCTGCCCTGGGAAGTAGTCGGCTTCAATGCCCAATTTTACAGTAGGCGATTTTTTCTTTTCCGCGAGCCCGAGCACTTCGTCCACGTATCGCGGGAGTTCTTCCCAACACATCGCGAGTGCCCTGTCCTCGAACGCCAGGAACGGTAAATGGTCGCAGAAGCCGATGCCTTCGAGGCCGGCTTCCCCGGCCGACGCCACGTAGTCTTCCAACTTTCCTTCGGCGTGGCCGCAGTACGCCGTGTGGACGTGGTGGTCTATTAACTTCGGGTTTTTCTCGCTATTCGTCATCATCGTCGGGCAGGAAGTCGTCGGGTAACGACTCGTCTTCGGTCTCATCGGCCGCGCCTTCGGCGTAACTTTCCAGGAGGGACCTTATGTCCAACCCCTCGTAGTCTTCGCCCTTGACCCATCCCATCACCGTTCCGTAGAGTGCTGGCGCGAATTTGACCACGTGGGGGCCGATGATTGACGTGTTCAGGTCGTTCTCCAGTTTATCGGTGAATGGGAATAGCGCCAGCACGAGGGATATGACGCTCGCAAATAACAACCCCTTAACGGCTCCGAAGACGCCGCCGCCGGTCCTGTCGAGCCAGCTCACGAAGAGTTTGGCCGCCGCCTTGTGGAGCAGGTGCCCCAGGTAGTAGAAGACGCTGACTATTACGGCGAATATCAGGACGAAGGCCACAAGATTCGCGACGCCTGGCCCTGTACCGAGGAAGCCTTCCATATGCCAGCCGATAGCTTCGTAGCCCTTTATACCGGCGAAGATACCGATAACTATACCGGCCAGGCTCAATACCTCCCGGAAGATGCCGTGGGCGATACCGAGTCCGACGTTGAACACGATGACCGCCGCGAGTACCAGGTCAACCCAGTTCATATTTAGGTCATAACCCCCGAGATGTTACTTACTAGGTAGAGTTATCGTTGTCTAAACCTAGTTTGTTAAGTAAATGCCTTTTTATAGTTCTTTCTCTTTCGCCGATAAAAGCATCGAAATCATCGCTTTTCAAGTGCCCGTATGCTTCATGACTAATAAGGTGCGTCTCTAATATTGATATAACCTTTTCCTCGTTTCCATGTTTACGTAGCATTTCGGATATGTACGTGGAAGGCTTTTTCGTACTAATTTGCTTGTCCGTGTCGTTTAATAGCAAAGTCCTATTCAGTATGGAATCCTTTAGCGAATCGAATTCTTTGCATTTACTTGGTTCTAATCCTTTGACTTTACTGGGGAAAATATGGTGGTCGTCTATACTATCCGTGGAATAGTCTCCCGTCCCTACTATACGGCCTGTATAGAAATCTCTAGCGTTATTGAGCGCTAAAGTACATAAGATTGCGTTATAAATTGCCGACCATTTTTTCGCGTCAGCGATATTGAGTTCTTTCATAACGAAATCGTGCGATAGCTCCTTGCTCCGCTCGATTTCCCCTTCGTTGGTGAACCAATCCTTCCAATCACGATAATCTTTAGCCATTATGCTATCCGATGAAGCACCATAATCTTCGAGGAACACCGCTGACCAATACCATTTGTTTAGTATAGTCTTAAAATGCGAATCCGATAAATCGCCGCTATATTCTGATAATATCGCTGCTAGTACTGGTAATATCGTAGTATTAGGAATAAACCCCGTCTTTATTGCGCCTAAATCGCCGTCGCCCGTGTTCATTATAATTTCTCTCGCTTTTTCCGCGTATTTACATGCCGACCACCATAGTTGTTCAAATTCTTCCCCTTTGTTTATGAGTATTATAGAAGACATCTTTCCATCTTCGCCTTTTCTTTGTGTTGTTTCACCGGGAATAAGATTATATAAGAATTTCGACGAGCAGTAATTCTGCTTTTTTAGCGACATTACCCTTAATATATGGACGTTCATGTTAGTATCCACTGATTTCAATAACGGGTTGTCGTAATTTTCCCATAGTTCTTTTCTTAAACTAACGCCTTTCGGATACAGGAAAGCGTTCATTAAATCAAACGTAGATAATTTCATACCTTTCTCATTTACCCTAGCGAATATATTGCAAATATCCCCTAATTCCCTATCGCTGCTTAATGGATAAATGACGAAAGGGTAGTTCAGGATACGGTTAAAAACTTGATAAGCCTTCTGGGTAGTGATATCTTCCGGTAGTTTTTCCTTATTTTCCGAAACGTATTCCTCTAGCCATACTGAAAAGACGGTTGAGTCTATATATTTCTGCTTCGAGTTAGCAGGGTCTTTCGCCGAAAGTATAGAAATCGGTATTATCCCGGAATCGGTAGATTCGTTCATCTTTTCTTCGAAATACCTCCATTGGCGGTGACGCCCGTGATATTTATAATCGACTGCGTTTTCGTAGTCGCGATTTAATATCTTCGTTAAATCTATATAGAAACTATAATAGGACTTACGATTTGGGAATATTACTTCTGGATTATAAATCGCGAAGTATAAAGACGATAACCTTTGCTGCCCGTCGAGAATAGCGGTAGATGGAGTACTTGCGGTCTCCTCTACTCCCCAAACGGGGTCCCATTTTTCGTTTTTCGCGTCTTCAGCGTTTAGTTCCCAGAGTAGGATTAACCCTATGAAATAATCTTGTAGTATTGATTCGAATAAATCGCAAACCATCCTAGGTTCCCATTCGAAACCCCTTTGGAAATACGGTATTACATAATTGCCATCGTGTACTTCTATTAGTAGGCGCTCTACCTTATCTGTACCTGGGTTTTCAGTGACCATGTTCCCCCACCCCTATTTTATGTGTTAAGGTCTATTACGAATAGCTTCATCCTTTTAAGTACAATAATTTAATCTCCGTCCACGAGGTCAGTTCCGTGTCGGATTTTTCCAAGACGTCGGCATACTCCGGCCCGGTGTAGTCCTCGATTCGGATTATCCTCCACTCCTCGTCGGGTCCGCCGCGCCGCAGAGTGAAACGGACCCGGCCCCTTGCGTATAACGCTTTGTATTCGTCGGGATAGACCCGTATCCGCGTATCGAGCCAGGGCGTTACGTATTCGGTATTGTCCACCCGGGCCCGACCGACGTACGCGTCGTCGCTCACCATTTCGAAGGTTATCGAGTATGCGTCCTCGAAAATGGCCTCGGTCGCGGCCGTTTCCTCGTCGTAGGACCATTCGGCCGGGAAACCTTCCGGCGGCGTACCCGGCAGCAACTCGAAGTCGCCTTCGTCGAACAACCCGGCGAGCAATTCCGCGTCCCGGAAGTTATACGCCAGATTAAGGTCGCGTATCGTCTTGGCCGGCGCGTATTTTCCGTAGTCGGGCGGCTCTTCCTTTTCGCACCCGGCGAAGATTAGACCGGCCAATAACCCCGTTGTTATGAGTAAACGTGTCAATTTGTCGGGCAATCCGTTTTTCGCTCCTCGTATTATAAAACCGCCGCGAACCGGTCAGGTATTGCCGCACCTTTTCCCGGCGTTAGGCGTTTTTCCAGGGCCGCTGAAACGTAATCCTCGGCCGCCAAAACCGCATCGCGGAGTTCATAACCCCTGGCAAAATAAGCGGTTATGGCCGCAGAAAGCAAGCAGCCGGTCCCGTGTATTTGTTCGTCTACCCGCGGCCGCGAGAACTCGGCGAAGCCTTCGCTGTCGAGAAGTGTATCAGTTACGGTTTCACCCGGTGCATGACCGCCTTTCAACAGGACAGGGACTTCGTAAAGCTCGTATAACTTCTCCACAGCAGCCCGCGGGTCTTTCAACGTCTCGCCCGCCAGCATTTCGGACTCCGGCAAATTGGGCGTAAGCAACGAGCAGTGGGGGATAACATATTCGGCGTACGCCCCGACAGCGTCGCCCAAGAACAGCGGTTCGCCGCCCTCGAACAGCGGCTCGCCGCCGGAAGCGAAGACCGTGTCGCAGACTACGGGTATACCGGTGTCCGCGTACGCCGCCAAGTACGATGTTAACATAGACGCGATGTCGGCGGACCCCAACATCCCCAGCTTCGCCGCCGAGATCCGGTAGTCGTCCATTACCTCTATTAGTTGTTTCTCTACGGTCTCGGGCGCGACCGGCTCGAAGCCGGCGACTCCTGCCGTGTTCTGGTACGTAACCGCGGTAACGACGGCCGCGGGAACGCACCCGAGCGCCGCGAAGGTTATGGCGTCCGCCACGGCGCCCGCACCTCCCGAAGGGTCGTGCCCGGCGATCGTTATGGCGATAGGTTTACCCATCCGACGTACCCCCTCGTATCACTCCTCGACAGAGCCGCCGATAGGTACGTCTTCTTCCACGAGCTCCAGCGTTTCCTCGAAGTCTTCGGGGATGTCTACGTTAATCCGCTTGCTCCCGTCGACGATATGGACTTGGAGTTTCTCGTTGAAGTAATTTATCGGGTCGACGGGGACACCGTTTATTCGGATTTCGTAGTGCAGGTGCGAGCCTGTAGCCCAACCGGTGGCACCCATGAAACCTATTACGTCGCCGCGGACGACCCGGTCGCCCACGGAACAGTTCACGTCCGAGAGGTGGGCGTACCGCGACGTTACGCCTTCGCCGTGGTCGAGAAAGACGACGTTTCCATAAAGAGCCCTGGGTCCCGCTTTAGTCACTACGGCATCGGCGGGCGCGACGATAGGCGTCCCTAGAGGTGCCGCGATGTCCAAACCGTTGTGGATGCCGTTGACGCGTCGGGCGCCGAAGTACGACGTAATAATACCGCGTACCGGCGGCATATCCGGCATATCGGCCAGTAGCGACTTCTTCTTCTCCAGCATCGCTTTCAGGATAAGGAACTCCTTCTCGCACCGGGCGCATTCCTTCGCGAGAACGCCTTCGCGGTTGAGGCTCTCGCGTATGAAATCTTCGTCTTGTTGTAAGAGCATAGATTGGACGTACTCGTAGCGATCCATAGACGGGCCGCCGGAACCGAAATCTTCGACGTCGCCGTTGAGCCGCTTCGCCTCGTCGGCTGACAATCTGAACCCGGCCATGATTTTTAAATCCGTGTAGAACTTGTTCAGACGCTTAATGCTGGCGTGGAGCCGGGCCAGGGCTTGGGCGTACTCCTCCCGCTCCTTCTCCACACGGAACTCGAGGCTGCCGATGGCGTCGTCCCGCGTCTCTATCTCCTCGTACAGGCGCATGTTCTCCTCGGCGAGGATAATGTTACTTGCGTACGCCGGCACGACGGCGTCGTTCAGGACACGGTAGTTGACGACGGCCGTGTAGATTACCGCGGTCGAGCTGAGCGCGAAAGCTATAAAGAGGATGAGTGCGGCCCGTATCGCCCAACGGTTTACGTGGAACGAATAAACTCGGTCGCCCGAGTGGGCGGTTATTAGTACCGAATAGTCTCTTTTAAACATGGCTGCCAACCAGTCAAAACGTTATTTTGGGGGAATTCGACCTTGTAGTAATTTTAGCAAAAGGAGCGGCCTAAATCAAACGTTTCGGCCGGACGGGTTTTATAGCGGCAAACCGCCCGTTCCCGCGGGCGGTTCGTTGTATTCGTGTATCGTGGCGCTTTTTATACGACCATGGCAATAGCTGCTTTCGCCCAGGCCACGAGCGGCTGTGGATAGATGCCGGGCGCAAGGGTCCCGACGAAGCAGATAACCATTGCGGTGGCGCCGGCCCACGATAAGCGCCGGGCCTCGGCCACCGCTTCTTCGGGTCGGTCGAAGTACATCGCTTTCAGGACCCGGGCGTAAAGGAATAGCCCAACCACGCTCATCAGGATCGCGATGACCGCCAGAGTATAGTGTTGCGTCTGGATAATCGCCGCCAGTACGTAGAACTTGGCGAAGAAACCGGCCAGCGGCGGTATCCCGGCCAGGGACAGCAGGAAGACGGCAAAGAGCGCCGCCAGAATCGGGCGCCGGCGCCCCAAACCCGAATAATCGCCCAGTTCGTACCCGCCCGTAATGTGGCCGATTATACTCGCCAGACCGAAAGCCCCTATGTTCATAAAGGCGTAAATAGACAGGTATATGATGACGGACGCGTACCCCAACCGTGTATCGGCGACCACGCCGAGGAGGATAAACCCGGCGTGGGCGATAGACGAGTACGCCAGCAGCCGTCTGATGTCGTTCTGAACGATGCCGATGAGGGACCCGATTACCATACTGAGGACCGCGAGGACCGAGACGTACGATGTCCACGCGCCGCCGACCAGCTCCAGGTTCGGGTGGAGAACTAGGACGAACCGGAGGATGACGGCGAAGCCCGAGGCTTTGGACGCGACCGAGAGGAAAGCCGCGATGGGCGTGGGCGCGCCGTTGTAAGCGTCCGGCGCCCACATGTGGAACGGCACGGCGCTTATCTTGTAACCGAGGCCCACGAGCACCAACCCGACCGCCAGGAAGAGTGCCCAATTGCCCGGGATTTCCACGGTGCCCGGGACCAGAGTGATGTAACCTACGTCCCCGGCGGACCGGCCCAGTTCGGGCAGCGCTTCGCTTATCCCGGCTAGGTTGGTGGTACCCGTCATCCCGAAGAGTAAGGCGAACCCGAGGAGCATCACCGCCGAAGCCGACGCGCCGTAGAGGAAGTACTTGAGCCCGGCTTCGCCCGACGCGGGGTTGCGGCGTAAGTATCCTGCCAACACGTAAGACAGAATTGACGAGAACTCGATCGCGACGTAGATGAGTATCAAATCCAGGCTCGAAGCCATGAAGTAGACGGCGGCGGTGACGAGTAGGAGCAGTCCGAAGTACTCGGGCTTTTTTTCCTGGTCCAACGGCCAGTATCGCAGCGAGAGAAGCGTGACCAGAATCAACGCGACGGAGAAGACGAGGCCGAATAGCACGTACAGGCTGTCGACGACGAGGGCGCCGCCCCAGCTCACGGAGCCGGGGCCCCAGGCCTGGAGCGCCAGGGCGCCGGCGGCGGCCGCCGCGATAATCGTGAGCCAGGGTGCCAGCGTGCGTCCGAGCTTACCCCAAACGAGGTCCAGGGTTATTACGAATATACCGGCGCCGGCCAGAACCATGTGAGGCGCCAGGTGTATCCAATCGTAAACCATATAACGTTCCCCTTAGTAAGGGTTGATATCCGAAGCCGTTAACGGAACGTGGCCATGAACTCGGCCAGTTTAGTCATCGCCGGGTTCATCAGGTCGATTAACAACCGCGGCCACACGCCGAACGCGATCATCAGTACGATTAGAGGGACCATCGTTATAAGCTCGCGAATACTCATGTCCGTGAGCCCTTCCCACTGGGTATTGAACTCGCCCAGGAACATCCGTTGAATGGTCCAGAGGAAGTAACCCGCCGTTATGACCACGCCCGGCGCCGCCGCGATTACGGCCCATTTGTATATCGGGAACGTCCCAGCGAAACTGAGGAACTCGCCCACGAACCCGGCCATACCCGGCAGACCCAGCGACGCGAACATCGTTACCGAGAAGACGCCGACGAATATCGGGACCTTGTTGGCCAGCCCGCCGTAATGCTCGATTGCGCGGTCGTGGGTCCTGTCGTAGAGGACGCCTACCATGAGGAACAGCCCGCCGGTGATTATCCCGTGGGCGAGCATCTGCATCATCGCGCCGTTAAAACCGGTGGCCGTCATCGCCGCCGCCCCCAACAGAACGAACCCCATGTGGCTTACCGACGAGTATGCGATGAGCTTCTTGAGGTCCTTCTGGGCCATCGCAACGAGCGCCCCGTAAACTATGTTTATTATCCCCAGTATCGCCAGCGGTACGGCGAACCAGACGGCGCCCTCGGGCAGTATAGGATAACTTATCCTGAGAAGCCCGTAAGCGCCCATCTTAAGGAGTATCCCGGCGAGGAGGACCGAGATGGCCGTCGGCGCTTCCACGTGGGCGTCGGGAAGCCACGTGTGGAACGGGAATATGGGTACTTTTATCGCGAACCCGATGAAGAAGGCCATGAATACGATTAGCTGGAACCCGTGGACGAAGTTACCGTTCTGGGCCATCAACGCTATCATGTCGAAGGTGTGGGGCGTCGACGTGAAGAAAAGCGCGAGAATCCCAAGAAGCATTATTACGCTGCCCAGGAGGGTATAGAGGAAGAACTTGATGGCCGCATATTCGCGCCGTTCTCCGCCCCAGATGCCGATGAGGAAGTACATCGGCACCAGCATTACTTCCCAGAAGACATAGAAGAGGAAGAGGTCGAGGGCGATGAAGACGCCCATCATCCCCGTTACCAGGAGGAGGTAGAGGGCGTAGTATTCCTTGACCCGCTCCTTGACCGAGAACGAGGCTATCGCCGCGAGGAACGAGAGGACCGTCGTGAGTAGATAGAGCGGGAACGACAGCCCGTCGACGCCTACGTGGTAACTGACGGCGATGGTGGGAATCCACCTGTATTGCTCTTCCATTTGCATTATATTGGCCATGTCCGCCTTGTAGATGAAGAGCATCGCCAGCGACAGCGCGAGCGAGACGCCGCAGAAGAAGACGCCGGTTCCCCGTATTAAGTTCTCGAGTTTACGGGGCATTAATAGGATTATTATCATCCCGACTATAGGCGCGAAAGTCGTTACGGTAAGAATCGGGAAGTCCATCGGATGTTCCTCCTGAGCGGGTTATGTCCGCAGGTAATCGTTCAAGTCCTTCGTATTCTACTCCGAGTCCGTATCGCCCGATACGAACGCCGTGATGGTTTCGTATTCGTCTTCGTCCTCGTAGGCCGGTACCGTTCCGGGCACCAGGTCGCTCATCATAAAGGCATAGTTAAGGGTTTCCCATGCCTCGTCTCTGTCGCCCAGGTAATACTGGGCGCGGCCGAGGAGGTGAAGCGTCGCGATCGCCCGGAGCGTCTGCGGGTACTGTTCGACTAGCTCGCGGGCCCGGGCCTCCGCTTCGGCCCAATCGCCTTCCGCCGTCGGTTCGACGGCCCACGCGTATAGCGTCTCCAACTCCGGCGGCTCTTCCGACATACGGTCGTAGTACTCGCGCGACAGCTCTTCGTCGTGCGCGGCGTATGCGAGTTGGCTGAGGAGCGCGTACGCGAGTACGCAGTTTTCGTCGGCGCCGACCGCCAGTTCGAATTTGTCTTCCGCGCCCGCCTCGTCGCCTTCGGCCAGCGCGTCGATGCCCTCCCAGAAATAGGCCCGCGCCGCCGGGTTCGGAGAGATGACAGCGTCGTTGGTGTAGGCCTGGGCCGGTATGGTAAACGCGACCGTTAATATAGTTGTTGATAAAAGCTTCATTAATCGTTTCGCGTTCGGGCGGGCTTCGCCCGCCGGACAGACCTTTAAGGTCTGTCCCTACATTATTACGTTACAAGATCGCCAGCGCCGCCAAAATCACGGCGACGGCGCCGACGCCCAGGATGATTATGTACTCCTGGACGTATCCCGTCTGGAGCTTGCGGAACCCGGCGCCCCCGGTCCGGGTAATCCAGCCGAGTAGATTTACTGCCCCGTCCACTATGGCCAGGTCGAACCAGCCCTCGAAGCGGCTGACCAGGACCGTCATGAAGGCCGACAGGTTGACGATGCCGTCGATTACCCATAGGTCGAACGCGCCCCAGAATCGGCTGAAGAGTACGAACCCGGGTACGACGAGGCCGTGGTAGAAGTCGTCGAAGAAGTATTTCCGTTCCAGCACAAAGGCGATGGGCCGGAATATCTTATATAACTGCTCGTTGTCCACCCACTTCCAGAGGTAGATTATCGTCGCGATGAAGATGCCCGAGAGGGCCAGGATGACCGACGCGCCCATCGCGCCGAAGTTTATACCGTGTTCGTGGTGAAGAAAGATATCCAGACCCGAGAACGCGCCGAAGCCGCCCGGTATGAAGAATATCCACCCGGCGGTAATCGAAAATACAGCGAGAACGACTAGAGGTATCGTCATCACCGGCGGCGACTCGTGGGCGTGTTCCGCACCAGCGGTCCGGGGCTTTCCGGCATAGGAGACGTATATAGCACGGAACATGTAGAAAGCAGTTAAGAGCGCCGTCAGGAAACCGCAGACTATCAGCCACCAGTGGCCGTAGTCGCTAACGGAGCCTAGTATCTCGTCCTTGGAGAAGAAACCGGCCAGGGGCGGTATCCCTGCCAGCGCCAGCGCCCCGACCACGAAGGTCCACGTCGTCGTCTTCATCTTGGGCGCCAGGCCACCCATCTCCCGGATGTCCTGGGTGCCGCTCCCGTGTATCATCGAACCGGACCCGAGGAAGAGGAGTGACTTGAAGAAAGCGTGGGTGACCAGGTGGAAGAAGGCCGCCACCGGGTTGCCGACGCCCAGGGCCAATATCATGTAACCGAGCTGACTGACCGTCGAGTAGGCCAGCACCCGCTTGATGTCAATCTGTACCAACGCGATGGTCGCGGCGAGGAGGGCAGTGGTCCCGCCCACCAGGGCCACGACAAACAAGGCGACCGGCGCTTGTTCGAAGATGGGGTAGACGCGGGCGATCATAAACACGCCTGCGCAGACCATCGTCGCCGCGTGGATGAGGGCGCTGACGGGAGTTGGGCCTTCCATGGCATCGGGAAGCCAGACTTGCAGGGGTATCTGGGCCGATTTCCCTATCGCGCCGCAGAAGAGGAGCAGGGCGGCGGCGGTTATGAGCGTCGGCCCTATCGCGCCGCCTTCCACGGCGAGGAATATCTTGTCGAAGTCCATGGTGCCGGTCAGGGCGAAGAGGAGGAATATTCCGAGCATGAAACCGACGTCGCCGGTTCGCGTGGTGATGAACGCCTTGATGCCCGCGTCGGACGCCGACTTCTTTTCGTACCAGAAACCGATGAGTAGGTACGAGCAGAGCCCGACCAGCTCCCAGAAGATAAAGAGCTGCATGAAGTTCGATGCGGTCACGAGCCCGAGCATCGAGAAGGCGAAGAGGTTGAGGTACGCGAAGAACCGGCCGAAGCGTACGTCCCCGTGCATGTAACCGATGGAGTAGACGTGTATGAGGAACGCGACGATGGCGACGGTCGCCGCCATCACGGCGCTGTAATTGTCCAGCATGTAGCCGATGTTGATACTTATCGCGCCGGAATTTATCCATTCGACGGTGAAGAGCCCGCCGTGGCCGGTCAGGACGCCGGCCAACAGCGGGATGCTCGCGACGGCGCTAATACCCATCATCGCGACAGGGACGTAGCTGGCGCGCGGCTCGCCCATCCGCTTGCCCCAGAAGAGGGCGACGGCGAAACCTACCAGCGGTGCGAACTGGACTATCGCGGCAAGAATCGGGATTATTGACATATCGTTAAAATCTCCGTATTACGTCTGTTCTATATCGATAAAAACGTTACTCCAACCTGAACGTCTTCTCGATGTGCTCACCGGCGCCGGCGAACCCGGCGTCTAACGGCCAGCCGAGAATGACCAGGTAACTGGCGTCGTCTTTCTGCAAGTAATATATGTTCACCTTCAAAGTTATGTCTTCGATTTCGGCCTTGTACTGGACGGCGGTTCCCGAGTCGGCGCCTATTTCGGTTATCCTGGCGTCAGTAAGCTCGAGGTCGGTTACCTCGTAAGGTATCATTTCGGCATTTATACGCTCGTCAACGAAGGACTCCATTTTCTCCGGGGCTACTCCGCCGCCGCCGATACGCACGATGGCGAAACCCATTCCTTCGAGTTCGGTTCCTTCCCATACGTACGTGGAAACGACCGACGGTTTACCCTCGGTCAACTCCTGGATTACGGGGTCTTCGGCTACTTCGGAAGCGATTTCGAAACCTTCGGGTAACTCCACCGTATAACCGGCTTCTTCGTCGGATACGGTTAAGTATGAAATCGCAGCGGCGGACGAAAAAGCGGCCAGCCCCAGCGCGGTTATAACGGATATCATTCTCACGGTCCGTTTCCCCCTTGTAGGATTACCGAGTTCTGTATGGTCTCGACGACGTCCGTGGACTGTTCTTCTAGCGCAACGGGTACCGCGATTATGAACGTATAAACCCGGTCGCGTTGGTCTAAAAAAGAAACTCGGTAGCACGTTTCTTCGGCGCCGTCGGTAATGTAGTAACGTCCCCGGAGCCCGTCGTCGGCGCCGAACACGGGGAGCAGGTCGTCGGGTATTATCGTCTCCCGCGAACCGAGGTCGGACTCGACTCCCAAATAGCTTTCGTATGCTTGTTTAACCTCATCGGCCGTCAGCGTCGCGCCGTCGGCCCAGTTCACCGAGACGAACGCCAGGCCTGTATTGCCGTCAGCCCAATCGAAGTACCTCGGATAGTTGCCCCCTTTGGATAGCGTATAACCGGACGGCAGCGAGATAGAGAAGGCGCCGGCATCGTCGTCGTATCGTACGAAGTCAAACTCCGCCGGCTCCGGTGCCGCCGATACTACCGCCAGGAGGACGAACGTCGTAATTGCCTTCATCGGACCTCAGTACTTGCTAACCGACGCGAAGAAGTCGTCCCGGTAGAACTCGTTGTCGTCCCATTCGTCGGCGTTGCAGTAGAAAATTACCGCGTAACAGACTTCGCCGTCGGACAGGTACCACACGAGTTCTCGTGTTAATCCCCGGTCGCTCGCGTAATAGTATTCGGTTTCCAGACCGGACGTGAATCCCTTTAACGCTGCTTCGTCCGCCAGGTCCCTTTCGGTCGTTATCTCTCCGAGATTAAAATGCCCGGTTTCTATATGCGCTTCCCGAGCCGCCGCCGGGTCGGGCGCGTCGAACTTCATTATGTAGTACTCGACTCCGTCACCCCGCCAGACGGAGTAGTTATCGTATTCGTCGTGTTCGTCGTTGAATAGTATCGTGAAGTGGACGCCCCAGCGTTCCACGTCCCAACCCGCTTCGTTGGCCGCTGTTGCCGCCGAGACGCCGATTAACAAGAGCGTTATTGCGAACGTTTTCATAGCTACCCTTTCAGCGCGCTCAGGTCGTCTATGCTGACGGTCCCCAGGCTGCGGTAGACCGCGAGTATCAGCGCCAATCCGACGACCGCTTCGGCCGCCGCGACGGCGATGACGAAGATCGCGAAGACCTGGCCGTCCAACTCCATCGTGCCGTGAATTCGATTAAACGCCAACAATATCAGGTTCACGGCGTTGAGCATCAGCTCCACGCCCATGAGTATCGCGATCGCGTTCTTACGGACGACGACGACCAGGAACCCTATCGCGAATATAATAAACGCCAGGCCGACGAAGTGCGCGGGCGCAACCGTCATTTTTCCTCCTCTTTGCGGGCCAGGACGATGGCACCAACTAAAGCGCCCAGTAGTAGGAGCGAAATTACCTCGAACGGTAGGACGTACGTCGAGAGCAGGGCTTTGCCGATGTCGCCGACCGTGTCCTCGGTCGCGAAGGGCGTGAACCCGTATCCGGCAAGCCCGGTCGTAACCAGTATCATTACTATTACGAGTGCCAGGGCGACCGCCAGCCCGGGTAAAAGCGCCCGCGTGTATCGCTTGACCTTCCCTTCCGCGATACGCTGGGTCAGCATCACGGCGAAGAGTATCAATACCGCGATCGCGCCCACGTATATCAGCACCTGGATGCCGGCGACGAACTCCGCGCCCAGCAGGATGAAGAGCGCCGCCATCGTGAAGAGGGCCGCGATAAGGCTTAGGCCGGCGTGAAATAAATTACGAAGCAGAAGCACGCCCAGCGCCGAGGCGACCAGGAGCGCCGCGCAAACGTAGAACGCTATAGTGTAAATCCATCCACCCATACATATCCTCCCGGCGCCGCAGGCTCAGCGTTTGAACCTGGGCAGGCGCGCAGGCTCCAACAGTTGACCCATCTCCCAGACGAGTTCGTTTTTATCGAGGACGGAAATTTCGTACTCGGTTACGGTCCGCAGGGCGCCGAAGGGGCATATCTCGACGCAGAGGGCGCAGTAAATGCAAAGCCCAAGGTCTATTGCGTACCGGTCCACGATTAGGCCTTTGACGCCCTCTTCTTTGTGGGTGTCCAGGAAGATGCAAGCGGCCGGGCATATCCGTACGCACTGGCCGCAGCCGGTGCATTTGTGCTTCGCGCCGTTGTCCCCCGGGACCATCCCTACGCGGCCGCGGAACCGGGGCCACATCGCCATACGTTCTTTCGGGAATTGGATGGTTATCGCCCGGCGGAAGAACAGGTGCTTGAAAACCACGAGCAAACCTATGACGAGCCACCAGGTTCCCGCTATTATTCGCCAGAGCCCTCTCAGCACGACAGACTCTCCTGTTATCTATTCCGGGTAGCGGCGATTTCCAAATCGCCGGTCCCGTAAGTCGTTGCCGTTCTCCGGCGGTCTGGAGACCGCCGCTACCCGCGGTTTCGGTTTTTCATTGGTCGCACACGAAGGTACGGCCCATTATTCTATTTAATAAACTACTTAAGGTGGTCGCACCTAGAGGTACGACCCTACTTCTTTTTGATTATGTGCGCGCCTAAAAGTATCGCCAAAGCCACCGGCAGGCCGACGGTTACGCACGAGATAATGGCCTGAATAAAAACATCGGTCCAATACCCAGGGTAGTCGAGTATGCCGAAGGTGTCCATACAGTCTCCTGCGAGTGCGCCGTTCCGGTCGGCTCCGTCGACGGACAGGTCTAAAATACGACTCTACAATCGACCCTTTTTTAGGGTAGCGGCGACCCCCGCAGGGGGTCATTGACCCTTCCATAGGGGTCATTGACCCTTCACTCGCCGACCGGGCAAGGATTGCGCCGCTACCTTCGGTTCATCATACCGACAATTCTAAGGTGGTTGCACCTAAAGGTACGACCTCGAACCTATCTAAAAACTACTCAAGGTGGTCGCACCTAAAGGTACGACCCTACTTTTTACCGCGGGCGATAAACGCGCCGATTAATATGGCTATCGCGACGGGCAAGCCTATCGCAAGGCAGCTCGTAACGAACTGTATTAAAACGCCGTTCCACATTCCTGGCCCGAAGTAGTCCACCGTAGTTCCTCCTTTATTATCGCAGTACCAGTATCAACCCGGTAACGATGATGTTTAAAAACGCCAGCGGTAACAACAGCTTCCAGGCGAAGCTCATCAGTTGGTCCACCCGGAGCCGCGGGTACGTCCAACGGAAGACCTGGATGAGGGCCGTGAGCGCCAGGGCCTTGATGAGGAACCATATCTCGCCTGGTATATACGGCTGAAAAGGCCCTTTCCAGCCGCCGAGGAAGAGGGTGGTCGCAATGGCGGAGACCAGGAACATGTTGGCGAACTCGGCCAGGAAGAACATCGCGAACTTCATCCCCGAGTACTCGACGTTGAACCCGGCGACGAGTTCCTGTTCGGCCTCCGGGATGTCGAAGGGCGTCCGGTTGACCTCGGCCGTCGCCGCGATGAAGTATATCAAAAACCCCAGCGGTTGATATACGATGAACCACATCGAGCTTTGCGCCTCGACGATGCCGCCCATCCGCATCGTCCCGGCGAGCATCAGGACGCCCAGGACCGAGAGAACCAGCGGGACCTCGTAGCTAACGAGCTGGGCCGCCGACCGGAACGCGCCCAGAAGCGCGTACTTGTTATTGGAGGCCCAGCCGCCCATCACGATAGCGATTACGGCGAAGCTGGTTATCGCGAAGAGGAACAGAATGCCTATGTTCAGGTCCTTGACGATGACGCCGTTGCCGAAGGGGATTACGACGAAGGCGATGACCGTGGGCGCGAAGGCCACGAACGGCGCGACGTTGTAAACCCAGCGGTCGGCCCGGGCGGGGACTATGTCCTCCTTCTGGATTAGCTTTATCGCGTCTGCGACGGTCTGTATACATCCGTGCCAGCCGACCCGCATCGGCCCGAACCGGTCCTGGGCGTGGCCGGAGATTTTACGCTCCAGCCATATCAGGAAGAGGACCAGCCCCGCGATGAACCCGGCGACACATATTCCGTCGAAGACCATCTGCCCGACGGGGACGATGAAGTCCGGGAGCCCTAGCCACTCTATCAGAGCGGTCCACTTATCGTTCAACCAGCCGAAGAGCGCGTGCATATGTAACGTCCTTCGATGTCTACCGTTCGCGTCTAATTACCGCTAGAAATACCGCCTGCTCCTGCCGAAGAGGGCGACGAAAAACCCGATTATGCCGGCGATTATCGCTATCAGTACGCCGAACAGAAGGTATATAGGTTTAAGGCCCCGACTGTCATCCTCCGGTTTGAGTTCTTCGTTTTTCTCCTTCGCTGCCATATTTTATTAGCGGTCCACGTCGGGGAGTATTACGTCCAACGACCCGAAGATGGGGACCATATCGGCCAGGTACGTGTTTTCCAACAGTTTCGGTAAAATACACAGGTTGCTGAAAGACGGCGTCCGGAGTTTGTAGCGGTACGGTTTGTCGGAGCCGTCGCTTTCGACGTAAAGGCCGTAGTCGCCGCGGGGCGACTCGACCCGGACGTAAACTTCACCGGCCGGCGGTTTTATCTTCTTGGGCGTGTCCGGCGACTTGACGTCGCCTTCGGGCAATCCCTCGAGCGCTTGCTTGAATATCCGGTACGACTCTTCCATCTCGTAGATGCGGGCCATGTAGCGGGCGTAGCAGTCGCCTTCGTCGTAAGTAATCACGTTGAAGTCGAAGTCCGTATAACATTCGTACGGGCGTTCTTTGCGCAGGTCGAAGTTCACGCCCGAGCAGCGTAGATTCGGCCCGGTCAGGCCGTAGTTTATGGCCATGTCGGCGGGGATTACGCCGACGCCCTTGGTCCGGTGAACGAATATCTCATTTTTATCGAGCAGGCGGTGGTAGTCGGCGACCCGGTACGGGAAGTCTTTTACGAAGAACCTAGCGCGTCGTAAGAAGTCTTCCACCGGAAGGTCGTCGGCGACGCCGCCGGGGCGGAAGTAGCTGAACGTTATCCGCTGTCCGGTCGTCATCTCGAGCAAGTCCATCACGACCTCGCGCTCGCGGAAGGCCCAGAGCATGGGGGTGATGGCGCCCAGGTCGAGGGCGAAGATGCCCCAGAAGATAGAGTGGCTGGCGATGCGGTTAAGCTCCATCAGCATCACGCGGATGTACTGAGCGCGTTCGGGGACTTCCAGTTCGTATAATTCCTCGATGGCCCTGCAGTGAGCCTCGTTGCAGAAGAGGCCGCTCAAATAGTCAATTCGGTCGGTCATCATCAGGTAGGAGATGTACTGACGGTTCTCGGCCATCTTCTCCATCGAACGGTGGAGATAACCGATGTGGGGCTCACAGGCGACGATGCGTTCGCCGTCCATCGTGTTGACCATTCGGAATACGCCGTGGGTGCTGGGGTGCTGGGGGCCTATGTTGACCTTGAACTCTTCGGTCCTCAGCTCGCGGGTTTCGGTGGACATGTACGGCTCCTGAATACTGCGGTTTGTATATAATTAGATCGGTAATCGCAGGGGCGGCGCGCGTAATTTACGGAGGAGCGTTTGCTGCGCCGTCACGGGCACCGTTATTGATTGGGTATCTTATCCATATCAGGGTTCTCGTAGTCCTTGAGAAGAGGGTGGCCGTCGAGCCACTCGGGCATGAGGAGTCGCCTCGGGTTCGGGTGTCCGTCGAAGGCCACGCCGAACATCTCGTAGACTTCGTCCTCCTGCCACTCGGCGTGGGCGTATATATCGGAAATAGTCGGGACGTGAGCGCCGGTGCGCGGTACCCTGGCCTTGACGAAGAACTCGTCGTTCGCCGGGTAAGAAAAGTAGTGCCAGACCAGTTCGAGCTCGCCGTCGTCGGGGTAGTCTTTGGCCGTGATGTACAAGAGGGAATCGTAACCGGTGCCGTAGAGGTACGCCGCCGTGTCGTGTGCGGCGGCCACGTCTATTTTTACGTACGATATTTTATTCCCGTCGGATATTTCGATGACCTTTTCGGCAAGCTCGGCTTTGAGTTTTTTCGCGGTCTCCGCAAACGTCGCCATCGGGGGTTCCTCCAGGGTCAGATTCGCCGAAGGTATAACATAGCCCCTTTGGAGGTGCAAGGGGATTTTAAGACCATATGTGATTTTTTTCTCAAAGTTTTCAGGCGATTTTTAGGGTTAATTCGCGGCGATTCTCAGCCGTCGGTTTTGAACGCTTCCGGCGTCTTCGTCAGCGGGTAGTCGAACCCTTCCCCGACGCGTTCGGACGCCGGTCGCGGCGGGTGAAGCGGTTTTTTACTAAGTCGGTACAAACTGTCCTGGCCGTAGACGCCCTCGTCGCCACCGACGGGGATGCCGTAGACGGCCAGGAAGTCGTCGCGGAAGCTGTATTGCTCGTAGCGCGGGTCTCCGCCCCAGGGCGACCCCGGGAAAAGGAAACGGTCCCTGTCGCGGCGGGAAAGGATGTGGGTGAATCCCCTTGCTCGCATAAGTTCCCGAAGTTCTTCAGGAGTTGCGGCCTCTGAGTAATCGAAGTAGAAGTCGTTCCAGGGGTATGCTACCCGGACCGGCGTCGAGCCGCCGATAAGGTAGTAGGTCCTGTCGTCTATGGAAAGTACTTTTGAACCGGATGGTAGTCCGGCGACGACCGCCGGTAGATCGTAACCACCGTAGTAGGTATTAAGGAAATATTCGTAATGGTCGTCCGGTTTTAATGCGAGTCTTATTTCGTTAATCGATTGGTACAGGAACGTTTTTTCGAACCAGATACTCGGCAGCAGCAAGAGGATTAATACGCACCCGGCGACTCGTTCGACGGGGCGAAAACTTGGGGCGGGCCAGCTCGAGAAACCGTACCCGGCGATTATCGAAGCCAGGGGTAGGATGGGTAAGAAGTACCTCGGCGTCAGGCTTTTCATCAGGAAAAACCAGATGACGTAATAGGCTGCTACGATGCCGATGAGGGTCAGGGTTAGCGGCTTTTTCCGTTTTACGAATAGCGCGGTGATAAAACCGGCGTAGATGGCGAAACCTACTCCGAGGCACCCAAGCTTGGTCGTCGCCGTAGTCGTAACGGTCAAGATGGAGTAGAAAAATTTAGGGACGGGCGATTCGGCGAAGGAGAAATCGGGTAGGGTTAAAAACCATAACGACTTCTGTATTATTCCGCTCCCTACGGTTTCGCCTCGCCATTCGGATACTTGTGCGTAATCGTTTGAGATGAAACCGAGTGCGTCCCCTGTATTGATGACGTTTCGTATGAACCACGGCGACGATAGGCTCGCGAGGATTATAGTAAAAACGGCCAGCGCGGCCAGGGTTTTCCAACTAAACCACTTGATACGTTTCGAGACCGTCGCAACGATAATTAAAACGAAGATAGGGTAGAGGAATAGCGTAAGGATTTTACTCCCGAGGGCGAACCCGGCCAAAACGCCGGCGAAGACGAAATCCGCCGGCGCTTCTGTTTGTCGCCACCGTAGCAGGAAATAGCACGAAAGGGAGAAGAATAGCGCCCACCATATATCGTTGAAGGCTCGTGGCGCGTAACCTAAAACTAAGGGCGTAACGATAAAAATTAGCGCCGCGAACAGGCCTGCCCGTTTCGAGTACAGACGCCGTCCGGCCGAGTAAACGACGGCGATTGTTATACTCCAACACGCGGTCGAAAACATCCGTACGAGGGCCGGGGAGTTGAGGAGCATCCCGAAAACGTTTATCATGCTCATGTATTGGGGAAACGAAGACGCCCTGATGTCCGGCACATAGTATATACCGTGGGCGACGGCGTAGTGTTTCGGCAACGTCAAGTGGTAAGTTAGTACGTCCCAGCCTATGTCGGGTGCAAGCGACCGGGCGAAGAAGAGCAACGTGAACCCCGTCGCGGCCGCCGTTACGAACAGTCGCAGAGGGTCTTTGAGACTGAGTGAATTTCTTAGAGCGTCGAATATTCCCCTCGTTTCTTCTATGAATTCTCTCGGTTTGACGAATATACAAGCTAGTCCCGCCGCCAAGGCGATATAAGCAGTGGTTTTATAATAAAGCGAACAGAAGCCCAGAAAGGTAAACGCGAGAGAATACAAAACCATCCCGGTTGCCGGGTAAAGGGCTAGTTTTTCGGGGGCGTCTTCGGTTTTGATGCGGCAGGCTACGGCGAGTGCGCGGCCAGTCGCGTAAAACGCTAAAATGGATAGTAGACCTATTACGGTGTTGGATAATATATACGCCATGTTAACCGTCGAAGGTAAACGCCGTAGGCGTTTTTTCGAGGGGGTAGTCGAAGCCTTCGCCCGACCGCTCCGTCGCCGGGCGCGGCGGACGGACCGGTTCGTCGGTGAGTTTGTATAACCGGTCGGGTCCGAAAATCCCGTCGCCGTCTTCGCCCCCTACGGGCCTCCCGTATATCTCGAGGAAGTCATATAGGAAGTGGTATTGTTCGTACCTGGGGTCGCCCCCCCAGGGCGACCCGGGGAAGATGAAATCGCCGTCACCTTCCCTGTACAAGACGTGGGTAAAGCCGCGGCTTTTTATCGTCTTTAACATCTCCTCCGGGTTTCGCGGCACAGAATAGTCGAAGAAATAGCTGTTCCAGGGGTATCCCACGTAGACGGGCGCTTTTCTCCCGATTAGGTAGAACGTTTTATGATCGACGCTTAAAACTGTCGAGCCTTCCGGCAACCCGTCCAACGTTTTAGGCAGATCTTCGCCGCCGTATAGATTGCCGAGGACATATTCGTAATGCGCTCCTGGATTCAATGCAAGGGGGATATCGCGTACGTAATAATAAAAGGTGTACCGGGATAAGAACAACGTGCCCAACAAGAGGGCGACGAACGCGACCACGGCTACGGTCTTCTTCCAAAGGCCGGATATTCCGAAGGCCCAGGCGTACCCGGCGCCGGAAGCGACGGCGGCTAAAGGTATGGCGGGATATAGATAACGGGGCGTAGTAGTCTTCATCAATAATATCCAAACCAAGAGAAGTAGTATCAAGCTCGTGAATAGTAAGAAGGACGTCTTACGGCGGTTTTTGATAAAGAGCGACAAGATTATACCAGGGTACAACAGCAACCCTATGCCGTTGGAGCTTCCCCACGTCGTGCGGCCGACGGTTATTAGAAAAGGCGTTTTTATCAGGTTCCATAGCGTCATGTCGGGTCCCCGGAACGTGGGCAGCGAGAAGAACCAGAGAAATCGATTGACGAGGTTGTATTGGGCGTCTTCGCCCCGCCACATGGATACCTGGGCGTAATCGTCGGCGACGAACCCGAGGAAGCGTCCGGTTTCGGCCATGTTGCGGATAAACCAGGGCGACGCTAAAGCGGCGAATAGGACGCCGAAGGTAATTATCGCGGCGGCGCTTTTAACGAACGTTTTTTTAGACGCGTAGGCGACGGCGATCAAAGCGAGAAGGTAAACCGGTAGAAGGAAACCGTGCAAGATTTTACTTCCAAACGCGACGCCGGCCAACGCCCCGGCGGCGACTAGGTCTTGCCACGAGTCGCTGTCTCGCCAACGGAGGATGAAATATGCGGAAACGGCGAAGAGCACCGCCCACCAGTGGTCGTTGACGCCGTAGGGGAGGAAGTACAGAATAAAAGGGGTGGTCAAGAAGACGACCGCCGCAAGGCAGGCGGCTTTTTCCCCGTACAGACGGCGCGTAGCGGTGTAAACAATTGCCAAGATTATGTTCCACGTTAAGACGACGTAGAGCGGCGTTAAACGGGTCGAATAGAGCAACATCCCGAATAGGTTAAGTTGTTCTTGGTATTGAGGGAAAGAGGACGCCCTGATGTCCGGTACGTAGTAAAGGCGACCGGCGATAATGTATTTAAGCGGTAAAGTCAAATGGTAGGATAGTACGTCCCACCACAGTTGAGGCAGGAGCGCTACGATCGCGGTTACGAGCGTCAGGGCGAGAGCGGACCACAGTAACAGCGGGCGTACGGGGTTTTTAAGGTCGGTGGCCGCGGCTTTGAATCGGGTGGTCGTTTCACTCAGTTCCGCCGAGAGAGCGCGCGGGCGAACGAGCGCGCCCACCAAACCGAGACCGAGGGCTACGAAGGCCGTCGCCTGATTATACAACCCCGTGAAACCGAGGGTGGTGAACGCGAGGGCGTACGCCGACATCCCGACGGCCAGGTATACAGCCAATCGCTCGGCTACGCCGGTGACCCGCAGTCGGGTAACAATTGATATTACCCGTCCCGTCAAGTAGAACGCCAACGCAGATAATATCGCTAGAAAGAAATTCGTTATTGTGAACAGCATGCGACGCGCTTCGTAGGGGGTTAAAACGGCTTATTTATATCACATTGGCGTCGGCCTGGCAAATATCGGCTCCGTCGGCGTCAACTATTAACTCGATACGCTAGGAACCCCAATGAAAAAAGGCCCTTTGCGGGCCTTTTTACTTTGCGGGGGACGGATTTGAACCGCCGACCTTTGGGTTATGAGCCCAACGAGCTACCTAACTGCTCCACCCCGCGTGTCTTTAATATCATAAGGTTTTTGTAATGTCAAGTAATATCAACCTATTTTTCGACGGACGTGGTTGGTTGGGGGCGTATCCGCCGCGTGGCGCGATATGAAGCACGTGAAAAAGGCCGACAACTCAACGTTGTCGGCCCTTTTATGATTCATTTTTCAGCGTTGTAGTGGCTTTCCGTTATTCGGCGGAAAGTTTGGGTTTTCCTTTCTTGGCGAGGATTACGTAGTCCTTGATGACCTCGAATTTGCGTTCGTCAGGCAGACCGACGAAGTAGTTCAGGGCGCTGTTTACGAGTAGAGATTTGGAGAACCTCGTATCGGCGCAGTAGTCGTCCAGGCGGTCGTTAATCTCTATATCCAGCCTTACCGTGACGGATTTCGTTCTTCCCGCTCGTGCTTTTTTCATTCTTTACTCCTTCTGTTTAAGTTGATTTTAGTTTTTACGCGAAACCGATAGGCTTACGGCGCATTGGAGGTAGACGGCTCTGGTTGGCGTTCAAATACGAAAACCCGCCGACCCCCTGTCAATTTTAGACCATTATTGAGTATCGCGAGTAAAAAGTCAATAGAAAAATTGCTGCAAACGCAAAAAAAGGCTTTTTTTTGGAGCAGTGGGGAACGATATAGTGGAATAAAACACGTATTATATGTAAAACCCCTGCCGTAGCAAGGGTTTTCGCCGTGAAAACTTTTATCTCGCGTTGTCAAAACGAGTTTCTCGTGCGAGTTTTCTGTATTACTATATATTCATAGAGGTTATGTGGTTTTATGAATCGTTTCAGTTGTTTTAATGTTCAGTCGAACCCGTGAACTCGAAATCTTTTATATACATCGCAGGCGCGTAGACGGAGATTTCGTCCGCCGAGCCGAACAACCTGCGTTCTTTTGACAACATTTCGACGTTGGAAAACGCGGATAACATCGACTGGGTCCACCGTAGGTTTTTTACGGGGTACGCTATCTTACCGTCTTCTACCCAGAAAGTCCCATCCCGTGTCATACCGGTGAAAACCGCCTGCATGGGTTCAACGTATCCGTTTATGTAGTGGAACCGTGTGATGTACAATCCGTGGTCCATCGAGCTTATCATGGTTTCGATGTCGGCGTCGCCGGGTTCGATGAAGATGTCGAGCGGTATCGGCCCGCCGCTGTATCCCGGCGGCAGCGCGTGGCCGTTGTTCGGTTTATTGGCCTGGTGGGACGTCGCGGTGTCGTACAGCAGGTTCGTCGCGACCCCGTTTTTTACCAGCTCCACTTTTTCTTTTGGTATCCCTTCGAAGTCGAACGGGATAGAAACCCCGTACTGGCTCAGTCCGTCGTCGGTAATAGTGACGTTATCGCCCATAATTTTGTCGCCCATACGTTTCGACAGAAGGCTCCGACCCTCGAGAACGTCTTTCGTGTCGAAAACGACGAACGCCATCCATCTCATTATGTCGAATAGGCAATAATGCTCTAAAACGACGTCGTATTTACCCGGCTCAATGTCCCGCGGGTTCTTCGACATTTCGGCGCGCTTGACGGCGTCTTCCGCCAGCGCTTCTACATCGACGTCGTCCAACTTCCATCCGCTTCCTTCGCCGTACCCGGTACTAATCCCCGAGTCGACCACCGTGACCAGATGAACTCCCGTGTACGGATGGAACGTCATTACGCCTTTAGAGTTGGCGACGGCCAGAACGCTTTCGGACGTCCTGAACGACCCGGCGGCTTTCATGTCTCCCGTTTTGGCCGCCGAGATGACCTTACCGACCGCCGACGCCCTTGCGGCCGGGTCGCATTCGGCCGTCTTCGGGTCGAAGACGTTGAGCTCTTCAACCGGTTTAGGTTCGGGAAGTCCATAATAGTCTTCTTTTTCGCCTTGCGCCCGCGCGACCTCGAGGGCTTGCCGGACTACTTTCTTGATGCCGTCTTTGTCGATAACGTTGGTGCTGGCTACGCCTACTCGTTTCCCTTCGGCCGCCCGCACGATAACGCCGGCGTCAAGCTCCATTACGTTCTGATGTATCCGGTTCTCGCTGAAGCGCGTAAGAGAGCTTTCGGTCGCGTTGAAGATGACCTCGGTCTCGTCCGCTTCGGACCCCGTTATCGCTTCGCTCAGTATTGCTTCGACCTTGGCTTTTTCAAATTTCATCGGGACTCCCTGTAAACGGTCAATTAGTGATAAGACGCGTTAACCCTCGGTATTGCCTTCCGGTACGTCGGTTTCCGTTTCGTACGTGGTTACGTGTTTTTTTGCGGCGCCTACGTCGCCTCCCACCTTTCCTTCGGAAGCTATCAGTAGCTCGCGGGCGTAGACGTTCCCGCCGACATTCCCGGTCGGTTTAACTTCGGCGTTTCTCGAAGCGACGACGTCGCCGCCCACCGTCCCTGCGACTACGGCCTGGTCGGCTTCGATTTGGCCCTTGACCGTGCCGCCGTCGGCGACCATAACGGCGCCTTTTACCTTGACATCCCCGGTTATTACGCCTTCGACGAGTAGGTTCGCTTTACCCGTGTAGTCGCCGTCCATCGTCGTTCCGGCGGCTACCCGCGACGTAAACGTTAACCTAACTCGCTTGTAATTATTTTGCGTCATCTTCCTCTCCGTAAATCCCCTTTATCAAGAGTTATGTTGCTTTCTTGCTTGTGTATGTACTGGGATTTTCCGAGTACTAAGCTAGACTCAGTATCTAGTGATCCCGGTTTCTTAGATGGTTATGAACGCCTCCGTGGACGGCGATACTATCACTTAACCCTAACCGTGTCAACGCGATTTTGCGCCCGGTTCGGGGTTTTGGCCGTTTTTTTCGATACTTTTTTCGATTATTCCGCGTACGCTTTCAAGGTCCTCTTCCGTATCTACGCCCTGGGAAACGAACGGGCCGACAACGACTTTTATCTTATACCCGTACTCAAGCGCTCGGAGCATCTCGAGACCTTCGGCGACCTCGAGACGTTTTCTTTTCAGTCCCGCGAAGGTCAAGAGGAAATCGCGCCGAAACGCGTACGTCCCGACGTGAAGCAGGTATTCGTTTTCCGGTGTCGAGCTCCGATAGTGAGGTATCGGTACGCGGCTGAAGTAGAGCGCATCGCCGGACTCGTCGGTTACCACTTTGCACGTATTTGGGCTGTTCACTTCGTTCGGGTCGCGGGAGGGCCGGGCGAGCGTGGCCATGTTAACTTCGCCGTCTTCCTCGAACGGCGGTATCAAAGCCTCGACGGCCGCGGGTTCGATTAACGGTTCGTCGCCCTGGACGTTGACGAAGATGTCGCCTTCGACCTTCTCGGCGACTTCGGCGACCCGGTCGGTCCCCGACGCGTGGGCTTCGGAAGTTATCAACACGTCGGCGGTGAACTCGCGGGCGGCTTCGTATATCCGCCGGTCGTCGGTGGCTACGTACAGCCGGTCCAACCGTTCGGACGCGGCGCACCGTTCGTAGACGTGTTGAACCATCGGCTTCCCGGCTATGTCCGCGAGCGCCTTGCCGGGGAAGCGAGTCGACGCGTAGCGGACCGGTATTACGCCTATGACCGTCAAGCGGCCGCTATTCATCAGTACCCTCCTCCGCCGATGCGATTATCTTTTCAATTAGGGCCGACGTGGAGTACCCTTCGGCGTACGGTAGCGAATAGACTTCGCCGCCGCCGGCCTTTACGATGTCGGCTCCTACTATCTCGTCGACGGGCCAATCGCCGCCTTTGACGAGTACGTCCGGCTCGAGCGTTTTTATCAGTTCGTACGGAGTGTCTTCGTCGAATATAGTAACGTGGCTGACGCATTCCAGGGCCGCGATTACCTCGGCCCGGTCCTGCTCGTCGTTGAACGGGCGCCCGGAGCCCTTCAGCCGCCGGGCGGACGCGTCCGAGTTCACGGCCACGATTAGTACGTCCCCAAGCGAAGCCGCTTCGTTCAGGTAACGTACGTGCCCCGGATGGAGGATGTCAAAGACGCCGTTGGTGAAGACGATTTTCCTACCCGCCGATTTCGTTTCGGCGACGTATTTTACGAGTTCTTTTCTCGTTACGACCTTCCTTGTAAAATCGAAATGTCTTTTATGTTTACGCCGTTCACCGCTCATCGTGTTCTTCAAACCGCCTTCACTTTAGGTTTTTTAATCCAGCCCGTACACCTGCCGCGGCGCCAGGTACTCGGGGAACCTGTCTATCAACGCCAACCTCATAAGGTAGCAGAAGTGGCATTCGTCTATGTATCCGTCCTCGTGTTCTACGCCGTATTCTCTCGCCAGCTCGGCCGGACCGCCCCTGATTAGCGGCCCGCAAATCGGGTGCGAGTCGGCGTCGTATTCTTCGACCAGCGTCGCGAGAGGCTTTTCCCATACGTTGCCCAACAAGAGACCCTGGCATAGATGGATGTTCCCGTACGAGTCGGCGTGGACGCGTACGCGCGCGGTATTCTCCAGGTCTTCGTACGGGCATTCGACGAGTTCGTCCCACGGTCTTCTGGGAAGCCCCTCGGTCAGTTTTTCGACGGCGCGCCCGCGGAACTTGGCGCCGCCGCTGATAATGGGTGCTCCTTTCTCTTGGTCGTTCCCGGCGCTCTTCTCCACGACGGGTTCTTCGATACATGAAGTACCGACTGGAACGCCGAGCTTCCGGGCCGCCGCCAGGGCGCGTTTTGGCGGGGTGTCTTCAGTCTCGCCGTAGTGAAACGCATCGTCGCTCAGGGTCAGGTCGGCGACGCCCAGCTCCCGAAGGGGGGAAAGCCATAGCTCGGCGTCTTCGACCGACGTCGCCCAGTACCCGTTGGTCACGATGCCGGTTTCGAAGCCCAGTTCGGCCGCGGTTTTGATGCCTTCGACCATCAGCGGGTGGAAGAGGAACGGTTCGCCCCCTTCGAAGTAAATGTATCCAACAGTACCGAGTTCATTGGCCTCGTTCAGTATTTCTCGTATCTGTTCTCCCGTAAATGTCCCTTCGGCGTGGGGACCGCAGTACAGGAAACAGTGGTCGCATTCCGAGTCGCACTTGTACGTGAGAAGGAAATGTATCGAGGCTATTATCATAACGGTTCCTTTCGGCGGTATCAATCGGCCCCCTCCACCACGCGAATCTCCTCGTCCGCCGGGCCGGAGGTCCGGGGTAGGGGGCGCCGTCGGCTTGCGCCGACCGGACAGACCGAGCATGTCTGTCCGTACAGACAATGGCAGGGCGCGCTCGAGACGGGTGCCTGTGGACGAGACTACAAGTCTCGTCCACAACAAGCGGCCGTCAGGCGCTTGTGCAGGTCGCGTATCTCGTCCACGACGGGACCATAAGGTCGTGCTTCTCCGCGCTCCCCCTCCCTGATACCGGAGGGTTTACCCGCCGGTGCTTAATGTGCCGAAGGCCGAGAACCCTGGCACCTCCGGCCCGCGTATTTATTGACGCTTTCCCAAAAACGAGGATTAGAGTAGCGATTAAACGCCGTACTCTCTTGACTACTCGCTTCCGTTTGTACCACCTAGGTTTATTATTACCTGGTCCGGGTCGAGTTCGTTCGCCTCCATTAAACAATCTATCGCTTCGTCGTATTTTCCCAGATTCCAAAGAGCCCGACCTTTGCCTTCCAACGCGTACGGGTCTCCCGGGTTAAACTCCAGCGCTTTGTCGTAACACTTTATCGCCTCATCATATTCGCCCAGCTCGACAAGGGCGGTGCCTTTGCCGTTCCACGCGTACCAGAATTCTGGGTCAAGCTCGAGTGCCTTATCGTGACACTCTATCGCTTCATCATATTTACCTAGAAAAATAAGGAAGCCTCCTTTGGCGTTCCACGCGTACAATAATTCCGGGTCTAGTTCCAGGGCTTTATCGAAGTATTCTATCGCTTTTTCGTATTCGCCTCCCGAGCCTATTGTAAAGCCGACGTTATAATACTCCTCGGCTTCCGTTAACGTATCTACCTCAACCTCCGCGGAATCCGGTACCTCATACTGCGGGTCGAGTTCGTTCGCCTTTTTAAAACACTCGAGAGCTTCGTCGTATTTTCCCGAATGCTTAAGAGCCAGACCTTTGTTATTCCATACGTACGCGTCTTCCGGGTTAAGCTCCAATGCATTATCTAAACACTCTATCGCTTCATCGTGTTTGCCGAGATAGACAAGGGCCGTGCCTTTGGTTTCCCATGCGTATGCGTCTTCCGGGTTAAGCGCCAATGCTTCGTCGAAACACTCTATTGCTTCACCATATTCTTCAAGGTTGCCGAGGGCGGTGCCTTTACCGTTCCACGCGTACGAGAATTCGGGGTCAAACTCCAATGCCTTATCGAAACACTCTATCGCTTTTTCGTACTCGCCTTCCCCGTTATAATAATAACCTTTATCGTACCACTCCACGGCTTCCGTAAGGGGCGCGGCGCTTCCGGCGGCCAGGGCTAAGACGGCCGTTATTATTATTTTCCCGTTCATTACTCCTACTTTCGGGTTCGGTATTTTATTTACGCCGCCGGGTTAAAACCCGCCGTTTACGCTCCGCCGGTTATCCGCCGCCCGTTGAAACGGGCGGTATCGGGACTCGATGGGCGGTTGAGGTTCTTATATACTATTTCTTACATTTACCGTCTCTTTCTATTGCTTTACATTTGCTACATAGTTCACCGGACGTCGGCTCCGAAGAACTTGATTCATAATCCGAATTCGGCCAGCTAGGGCAGTTTTTACACCAGTGCCAAACGTCGCAACCGGTCTCACTTCGTCTATAAGTCGCCATTAATCTCACCCCCTCCTCATCATCAATACCATTATCCCCCCACCACACGAATCTCCTCCTCGGTAAGTCCGTACAGGTCGTAGACGAGGGCGTCTATCTTGCGGTCGGTGGCGGCGGGGATTTCGTAGGCGCCGACCTTCAGGTCGGAGCGGGAGGTGGCCCCGGCATTCCTGCCGGGGGATATTATCTCCTCTCCGGTCAGGCCGCCGGTGACGCCGGCGCCGCTTCCGGTTCGCCCTCCGGTTCATCCGGGAGAACGGGCAGCCGGTTAACCGCCGCGCACACGTAATAGGTAATCCCGCCCATTATTACGATATAGATAACCTCGCGGAATAAGGTGGCGCCGATAGGCATCTCCATGCCGCCGGAAAAGCCTAAAAATAATAATACGAATCTGATATAGACCGATGCGATCGAGGCCGCGAATAAGAGACTAAATATGAAAAATACGGGCCCTTTGACCGGCGGCAACGCGACGTTCTTCTCTCGCAAGTATTCGTTGTAACGCTTCGCCCATCCCCAGAACGCCGGGAAGCACCAATATATATGATAAATAGGTATTAATAATTTCAATATTCGGGCGGCGGGCGTAAACCTGACGCCGGGCGAATACACGGCCTTCCAGGCGCGGTACCAAAAGAAAAAGAGGACCGCCACGAACGCGGCCTGGAGGACCATGCTGGCGGGGAAGAAAAGAGGAGCGACGGTTTCGCTGTGCACGAGGCCGGGCAACACCTCCGCGAGGGCCGCGACGCCGGCGTGCAGGGCCAACAACGCGCTGATGTAGAACGGTTTGGATAATCGTACGGCGTTGGACATCGTATCTCTCCCGGGTAATAGGGTGGTTGGGTAGGGGCGTAAGGCCTTATATCCCTACGACCCCTCCACCACGCGAATCTCCTCCTCAGTTTCCCCGAAACCGGCGCATTTATGCGCCGGAGGGTCACTCGCCGGGCGTTAACCGCAGGCTTCAGCCTGTGGGCCTACCTTTAATACCTCTTTCTTCCCGGCGGGTTGAAACCCGCCGTTTACGCTCCGCGGTTGACACTCCGGCGGCTGAAGCCGCCGGTTTCACGAGGATTCCACCACGCGAATCTCCTCCTCGGTAAGGTCGTACAGGTCGTAGACGAGGGCGTCTATCTTGCGGTCCGTGGTTTTGACGGCGCGCTCGAGGCGGGTGCGGTCGGCGTCGCTTTTGGCGGCGGCCAGGCGCTTGTGCAGGTCCAGCATCTCGTCCACGAGCCGAATCATAAGGTCGTGCTTCTCCACGTCCGCCGGGTCGGAGAAGTCGATTTTGTATATCGGTACCCGACCGATGTCAATAACTCTTATAGATACGTCTAATACGTTTTTTCGATACCAGTAGTTGATAGCCTTCGAATTCAATATACCCATTATATAATATAAATCGTATTTACTACCCTTACGTAAAATCGCATTAAGTAGCACACCAGCGCTGTAGGTCTCGTTATCATCGAGATACCCTACGACTAATCTCTGTTTAAGCATCGGATTGCGTAATTTCTGGATTACGAGTCTAGGCCCTTGGAAAAACTTCTCGTCTACGGCGTGGGCTAACCAAGGACCATAACTAACCCAGCTTTTTCCGTTCCAAATTACTAAATACCGGGAAACATCCCGGCCTAGCAATTCTTTTTTATATGTATCGTCTTTTTTAAAGGCCGCATGGAATAGCCTACGCTTAACTATATCCTCGCCTTTAGCGCGACCGAATTTTTTTATAAGCGTTGATTTCCGGTATAGCGTTAATCCTTGCGTTAACTCTACTACGTCAACTAGGTTGAACCACGTTTTCCCGATTTTTAGCAATATGTTAATATCTTTAGAAGATATACGCGGGTTAAACCGTACGTTAGGATACTCGTCCCAATAGGCGCTTTTTATCGTCTTACATAACTCGGCCAGTTCTTCCGCTGTCATATTCTCGTCTATATCAGTTTTTCTTACCTCCGCTAAACTAATTAACTCACGTTTTTTCCGTGTTGCCGTAATTATAGAACTATCCATTTTAACGCCGGTAAATACGTGTTCCGGCAAAATAATTAAGTTCGTAGTCCAGAGCGTCCCGTAAAGGTATTCGCGTAAATTATCCGTTTGCGAACGTGAAATCCAGTAACTCGGTACAATGAACCCCCAAATTCCTTTTGAATTTAATAGCTTGGACGCTTTTTCTATAAAAAATATGTAACTTTCGTATTTCCCAGTATTTAGCCTGTAGCGATTTCTTAAATACGGTTTTTCGTTTTTTTTCACATCCGCTCCCCACGGCGGATTCCCGATAACCGCGTCGAAGCCGTACCCGTCGGCCAGGTCCCGGGTCCCCGGTTTGTATTTTATCACCTCCGGGAACTCCTGGTCCCAGTCGAAGGGGTTGACGCGGCGCTCCTCGGCCTCGGTCCGCTCGAATAGCTCGCCCTGCTCCGCCCGCACGAAGTCCCAGTAATCGCTCCCGATGAGCGAGTTCCCGCACTTGACGTTCCCGTCCAGCGGCGGCAGGAGCGCCGTCTTCATCAAGAGCCCGGCGTCCACATCTTCGAGGACCTTGAGGTACAGCGACATCACGGTTACCTCGACCGCTTGCGGGTCTATGTCCACGCCGTATATGTTGTTGACGAGGATGCGGCCCTTGGACCGGGCCGTCAGGCGGTGGCGCGGCCCGTCTGGATGCTCTTTATCGAGCCAGCATTCGGCCCTTCTGAAGGCGGCTGTACCGCTTGGCGGGTTGGATATTTTTTCCGGGTGGGCGTTGTAGTAGTCCTCGTGCCACTCGATTAAGCGCCGGAACGCCCCCAGCAGGAACGACCCGGAACCGCACGCCGGGTCCAGTATCTTTAATTTAACTGCATCCTTGGGGGTTTTACATTTTTCGAGTAATTTACCTACCGTGTTCTCGACGATGTAATCGACGATGTACGCGGGGGTGTAGTAGACGCCGCCGGCCTTGCGGACTTCGGGCTTTTCCTCGACCTTGGCCCGGTGGCTCGGCGTCAGGCGTATGGTAGAGCCCAGGAACCGCTCGTAGATGGTCCCCAGCATCTCGACGCCTATTACGTTGAACTGGTACGGGCAGAGGGGATAATAGAGACTCTCGATGAAGTCCGAGAGAGGGTTGTCGCGTACTAACAACCCTTCGGAGAAATGCGAAGCGAACAGCTCGCCGTTGTACTGGGGGTCGAGCTTGCGGAAGACGTCGGTTACGTACTGGTAAAGGGGCTTCTCCTTCTCACGGCCCCAGCGGTTGACCGCGTCCTGGAGAAGCTCCACCGGCTCTATCTCCCGGTCCTCGATTACCCGAACGAAAATTATCCGGTCGAGGATGCGCTGGACGGCCTCGTTGAGGTCGTGAACGCCGACGTCGCCGTTGTCCAGGGCGATTACCCGGGCCAGCTCCTCGCGCCAGGCGGTCAGCCGCTCGAAGAATTTTTTATCCAGGGCCTCCTTGTTGCGGACGGTCGTACCGACGAGCTTTTCCAACGAATTGCCGTAGACGGCGTCGCGGGAGAATGTTTTGTATACGTCCTCCCAGCGGTCGAGATACTGGTCGTACCTTAAGTCGAACTTTTTTATTAAACCCCGCCCCGGGTTCTCGTAAACCGGCTCCAGAGCGGACTTGAACGGTCGGAACTCCTCGAAGTCGGTAAGGATGGCCACCGGGACCGGCAGGTTGTAGCCGTAGCGTTTGGCCTGGAAAACCAAATCGGGGTCGGTGAGTTTCTTACCGGCCTCCTTCGCCTCGACGACGAAGGCCGGACGCCCCCGGACGTTGAAGCAGTAGTCGGCGCGTTTGGTACCCCTGCGCGTCGCGACCCGCTTCTCGTGCACCACCTCCCGCGGGTCCTCGACATTCCAACCGAGGGCGCGCCAGAAGGGATTGATGAGGGTGACGCGGGTGCTCTCCTCGTCGAACTCGAGAGCTTTGCGCCCGCGCATAACGTCCTCGAAGACGTCTACCAGGCGGGCTACGGCATCGTAGGATTGTTGGAAGGTGGTGGGCATGCGTTTTCTTTGGTCTTTTTGTGGACGAGACTAGTAGCCAGTATAAGGTAGCTGTGCCTTTTTTGTAGACGAGACTAGTAGCCAGTGTAAGGTAGCTATGCCTTTTTTGTAGACGAGACTAGTAGCCAGTATAAGGTAGCTGTGCCTTTTTTGTGGACGAGACTAATAGCCAGTATAAGGTAGCTATAACTTTTTTATGGACGAGACTAATAGCCAGTATAAGGTAGCTGTGCCTTTTTTGTGGACGAGACTATTAGTCTCGTCCACATTAGGTTGAACTAATAGTCTCATCCATCATTATACTACCTTTCCAACTCACAACCAACCAAATACTTTTCAACAGCATTTATATCTTTATGGGGTAGGTCGTACACCTCATAGACGATACTGTTTATCGATTTATCGAAATCTCTGATTAGCCCCGCTTCGGAATAGGCGGCGTTTCTTATAAGCGCGGTCGCTCGTCTCATCAACCTATCGGTATTATTCTTTCTAACCCATGTTAATCCCTTAATATCGTGCTTTGTTGGGTTGTTTAGGATGTACCCGTTTTAACCTGAGGTAATCACCATCGTCCCTCACCAGACGGTCATAGAACGACCGCTGCCACCTGAACTCGTCGGCCGGTCTAATGACGGCGTTAATGTTCTTCGACGAGTTCGTTTTGAATGACTGCATTACCTTAGACGTATTAATCGATTTTATCTTTATTAATAGGTGTATATGGTCCGGCAATACTGATAACGCCAGTAAATCGAACTCTTTTAGTACTGAGCATACTACCAAGTCCCGCAGTAATATAAACCTCAGTACCCGATCTTCAAAAACGGGCGCTCGGGCCCTGACGGCGGTTGTAATAAAGTAGCAGCCGCCAGGGACGAAGATACTCCGGGGGAGGTTTCCTCTTCTCTTATATTCGGGCGACATTGGAAAGCGGTATGATACGGATATGCTAATAGATATGCTCGCAGGCGTCAATAATAAACAAAATGGCACCGGCGGTTCAGGCGTATTCTATATACTGATAATATATAAGCGACCGTCAGTCCTCCACCGTTATCTCGCCCGCCAGTTTAACCGCGAGTTTGGTCAGCGGCGGGCCCACCGTCTCGAAGACGATTATGGACGAGAAGATTATCGTCGTGATAATCAGGCCGGTGGTCTCGTAACGGTCCGAGACGTAGTACGCAAGCCCAATCGCGACGCCGGCCTGTGGCGCAAGACCGAGGCCGACGTAGTTGCTGACCTGTTTCGGGAACTTGAGGAGGCGACCGCCGAAGTACGCGCCGCCGACCTTCCCGGCCATCCGGGCGGCGATGTATAAGAGGCCCGGTATGCCCAGGTACGCCAGCTCGCTTATGTGGAGACCCGCCCCCGCCAACACGAAGAACGCGATGTAGAACGGGAGTTCCATGTACCGGAGTTCGACGCCCACGAGCCTGTGTAGTGGCGAGATGAAGGCGCAGGAGCCGCCTACCGCCATGCAGGCCAGCATGGGCGCGAGACCGAGGACGTGGGATAGGCCGATAGTACAGAGTATACCGGCTATGATGACCAGCAGTATCTCCGCGCTGGTGTTGAGAAACCGCTCCACCCATCCTACCAGAAAACCAATCGCGGTGCCGACGGCTATCGACCCGAGTATCGTGTACGCTGGCAAGAGCAGCGCGTCGAGTACGGGCGCTCCGTGAGACAGGTCGGTGAACGTGAAGGCCGCGTGAAACAGGACGATGCAGACGCCGTTGTTGAACGCGACGACGGAGGTGAGAACGTTCGTCAACGGCCCCTTTGCCTCGTACTCCCACAGGACGAGGAGGGTCGCGGCCGGCGCCGTCGCGACCGCTATCGCCGCGATGAGGAGCGCGTGATTGAGGGTACAGCCGAAGACGGCCAGGCAGACGAACACCAACAGCATCGCGCCCAGCCCTTCGGCCAGGGCCAGAATCGCGATTCGTCGGCCGTCGCGTATAACGCGGAGGCGGTCCAGCTCGCCGCCGATGGTAAAGAGTATCAGGCCGAGGGCGATGTCGCTGATTATACTCACGTTCTCTATCTGTTCGTATGAGATTACCCCGGCGACCGACGGCCCTATTATGACCCCGGCGACCAGGTATCCGGTTACCTTCGGCAGTTTGATTTTATTGGAGAGTTTTCCGGAGAAAAGGCCGAGGGCGATTACCCCGCCGACGATGAGCAGGTGGCTTACGGCCCAGTCTATTTGGAGGAACGAGGGCAAGGTTGAATCCCGATTAAACGGCTCGGCGTAAGCCCTACTTTACCAGTGCATGAACCACCGCGGGCGTCGGACCGGTGAGAAGAGCCAACCTACTACGGAACGTCCTATCGGCGGCGGCGCCAGCGCGAACTTCAACAGCGGAGGGGCGATAAAAGTCGTGGCCGCCATGACCACGACCACCGCCGCGAACATCGAGTCGGTAACCACGCCTGTCCGGCGTCCGAACTCGGCGAAGATAAATCCAACTTCACCCCGGGGTATCATCCCGATGCCTACGGTCATCTTTTTTATTTCCCGAGACCAGGCGGCGTAGCCGCTCAGTACCTTGCTAACTATCGCTACGAGGAGGAGTCCCCCGCCGATGAGGAGAACCGGGTGGTTGGCCGGGTTGAAGGGGTTGAAATACCGGACGTTGACGGCGGCGCCGATTGAGACGAAGAAGATGGGCGTGAAAAATTCCGATATGGGGTAAAACGCCTTCTGGAAAAGTTCGTATTTGTCGGTTTCGGCCAGCGCGAGACCGGCGGCGAAGGAACCGACGATTACCGCCGAGCCGGCTTCTTCGGCCAAGAGCGCCCAGAGGAACGCGAAACATATCGCCGTTACGATGAGGGCGCCCTGAACCCGCATCCTTACGACGATGCGTATGAGCGGTTTGGCCAAGAGTATTCCCAAAACTATCGCCAGGGCGAAAAAACCAATGGCCGAGACCGTCGTCCACGTTATCTTCCCCCAACTGACGACGCCGGTCAATGCCAGGTCGCTTACCACCGAGAGGATGATTAGACCGATAATGTCGTCGAAAACGGCGGCGCCCAGGATGATTCGTGCCTCCTTGGTCTTCATCTTCCCCAGGTCGGTGAGTATTCGGGCGGTGATACCGATGCTGGTCGCGGTGAGTGCCGCGCCTACGAAGATAGAGGTCGTCTTGGGCAGCGCCAGCATTTCGCAGAAAGCGAAACCGCCGGCGAACGGTAGCACCACGCCGACGGCCGCCACCATCATCGATTTGACGCCCACCTCGCTGAGTTCGCGGATGTTGGTCGTAAGGCCGATGCGGAAGAGGAGGATGATGACGCCTATTTCGGCGAGAAGGCCGATAAAGTGTCCGGCCGACTCAGAGTGGGGGATGAGGTTCTCGAAAAACCAGTTGACGACGGCCGGGCGCCCGACGGCGGCAAAAAACTCGTCGAGGAGGCTGACGGTTTCCGCCGAGGCGCCGACCGCGGGAACGAACCCGAGGACGCTTGCGCCCAGAACCATCCCGGCGAATAGCTCGCCCAGGACAGACGGTTGGCCGATCCGGTGGGCCAACTCGCCCATCAGCTTCGCGAGGCCCAGGATTACTACCAGTATGAATAGAAACTCGGCGAGGGCCATAAGTCGTTAATCGGTATAAATATAAGGGGTCGCCGGAATATAAGTTACTCGGGCGGGCGTATCAACTTAAAATTCCGATTTTCGCCTACTTTGCGGCCGATTACGTTCCGTTCGAGCCACCCGAGGAAGCGTTGACCGAGCCGGTCGTGGGAGTGTTCAAGGAGACCCAGGTTCTCCGGGGTCCATCCGGTCGCCGCGATACGTTCGGCCATCACAGCCGGGTGCGTCCCTGCGAAGGGTACGGTCGAGCGCATCGGGCCGTAATCGAATCCGTCCATCGCGTCCGGCAACTCCGATTCCACCCACTCGTCGCCGTGCCACAGGCTGTGGAACGCCCGCATTTTTGAGAGCATCACTTCCGGCGGGCGGACCCAGCCGTAATGGAATATACGCGCCCCGGAGGCGACGGCCCGGGGTTTGCGCCCGGCGATACGGAAGCCCTGGGCGTCGCCGAAGCTTCTAATCTCCGGTGTGTTGCGGACGACCCGGACCTCCCGCGCGTACCACTTCCGGCTGCGTTGAACCGTGAAGTAGGTCCCGTAGAAGTGGAGGTAGTCGAAGACCAGCCCTTCGACTTCGGGTGTATTCGCGTATCGCTCGGCGAGTTCTCGGATTCGCGCTATGTCGTCCTCGTGAACTACTTCGTCGGCCTGTAGGTAAAATACCCACTCGCCCTGCGCGTGCGCTATTGCTTCGTCGGTCTTGGTCGCGAGGATGCGGCCGCCTTCGCGGAGGGTTTCGTCCCAGCCGCTTTCGTATATTTTCAACTTAGGGTCGTCGAGCGAGTGGGCCAGCGAAAGCGTATCGTCGTCGCTTTCGCAGACGAGGACGATATACTCGTCGACTATCGGCAGGATAGAGCGGACGGCTTCGACCAGGGGATAGTCGAACTTGACGGCGTTCCGGACGAAGGTTACGCCGGAAATTAGCAATTTATTATCGGGTTTGACCACAGCTTATATCAAGATAGACGGTAAACCGTAACGAACTCCGTTAGGTGGGATAATACCATAGGCTATGTACGGGGGGAAATAAGAATAGGGGAGATACCGATATGGAAACGGCACGGGATAAACCGCGCCGTATCTTGTTCTTTTGTTTTGCAGACGAGGTTTTAAAACCTCGTCTGCATCAATCAGTTAACCACCACCATCTTCCGCGACGCAGTGAACGCGCCTGCTTCCAATCTGTATACGTAAACGCCCGGTGCCAACCCCGAGACAGTCCGTTCGTGGGTGCCGACAGTCATCGTTTCGTCTACGACGGTTGTCACTTTCCGCCCACTGATATCGTAAACCGTCAGCGTTACCTTCGTGTCCTCGGGAAGGTCGAACGCTATCGTAGCGTTCCCGGTCGCCGGGTTCGGGCGCGACTGATAGAGCGCGTAGGTCGTGGGCAAGGCACCGTTCCAGGCACATTCGACCGGCCCGAAGGTCTCGCTTGAGCCGCCCACGTCTATCGCTTCGAGCCAGTAGCTGTAGGTCGTGTCCCTTTCTACCGTAGTATCGAGGTATTCGTAGGGCGATTCGCCCTTTATTAAATCGGCGTTGAGCCTGTCGCGGGGATTAACCGCTTTCCCATCGCCCCGGCCCGTGGAACGGTACAGGTTAAAGCCGGTAACTTCGTCGGCGCATTCCCAGCAGACGTCGATACCGTTGTCTGTACCCTCGGCCGTAAACGACGTAACGTTAACGTCGGCGGAAGGGTCCCGGATAGTGAACGACCAGTATTCGTCCGGCCCGGACCACGTCTCGTTGAGACCGTCCCAGGCCCGGACTTTCCAGCAATAAGTCCGGCCGAGTTCGAACTCGCCTTCCTCGAAAGCGTAAGTGGATTCGGTCAGGTCGTTAATTTCCTCGTGGGGGTCGAAATCTCCGTTTGTCGAGTACCAGACGTCGTAAGTTATGGCTCTGACGTCTCCCGGAGCTTTCAAGCCGGAAAGTGTTTGTTCGCTTAATCCGACCCTTTTATCGGCCGAGTCCTCCCAGTCCAGGGTGATGGGTTCGTCAAGGATTAAACCGTCTTCCGGCGACAGTAGATTGAAGGACGCCGGCGGGTTGTTGTTTGTCGTGAATTCCATCGATTCGATAACCTTGTTGCCGTAGAAGTCTTTGGCCTCGACGTAAAGCGTATAATCGCCGTCGGGCAGCGTCGTGCTGTCGAAGTAGTAATCCTCGTCGCCCATTTCGGCGAAGCCGTCGCCGTCGGTATTGGTAACGACGAAGTAGTAATCCCGGTCGTCGTAATCGCCTTCGGTCAACCAGATACCGGTGCGCTTATAAACGACTCCCGTAACGGTGGATTCGGCGGGACAGGGACCGGTGAAGCAGATAAAGAGAGTCTCCGGTACGGACCCGCCGTCGCCGTCGACCCACCAGGCAATTTCGTAGGGAACGACGTCCCAGTACGTATCAACTATCTTGTCGGATACGTCGGCGATGATATCGACGTGCCCGTTTACCTCGGCGGGGTCTACCCGCGTACTACTATTGTCCTCGCAGAACGAGAACATCTGGTCCGTTTCAGCTTCGTGGAATACCGGCTCCTGGTCGTCGTCGGGCGGGTCCATAAAGTCTATGGCGTTGTCGATGCACTCATACCAACCGCCTACGTATTCGCCTCTGGTGAAGTGGACATGATGGAAGTCCGATACCGGCCACGTCGCGATGTCGCCCATGTAAGCGTCTACCGGGACGAAATCGCCTTCCACGAACGGAATAGTCGCGTACGTGATGTGCCAGTACAACCATCCCCGGTCGTCGGAACCGTCGTCTTCGTAACTGGTTATCATCCCCGTGTAATACGGGTCGGACACCGAGACAAGGCGCATGTATGTATCGTCGACCGAGTAAATCGGGTCGCCGCCTTCGCCCATAACGTCCAGGCCGTCGTGGTAGTACGGCCCGCCGCCGTAGTCCTGGAATTCGTAGCAGTTGTTACCCACCCGTTGCGGTTCATCGCCGGGGCCCATAGGCCAGCGCTCGGCTTCCGCCGCTAACGGAACCGCCAGCGCGACGACCGATAATACGATTATCGTCTTCTTCATAATCGCCCCTTTACTTTTCCAACGTCGTCCGCCAGCCCTGGCCGAAAGCCAACGCTTCAGGATGTTCGCCTTCTGCTACGGTAACAACCGGCGTAGCGCCGCTCGGTTTGGCGACGGTTTTCTTTTCTGATTTCAAGGTCTCGAACGTGCTGTCGAGTAGGTATACCGCTTCGATACCGCCCAGGCTCCTTGCGCCTACCGCGATTAACGAGAAATCGTCGGACGCGGCTATGTCGGTCACGGCAAAGCCTTCCGGCGCTTCCCATACGTCGGTTATACGCCCGGTTTCAAGGTCCAGAAGGGCTACTTCGTGGTGGCAGCCGGCCAGCGCGGCGGTATTGTCGTGGTTAAGCTGTACCGTTCTGGGATAGTACAGGTCGTGGTCGAACTCCCATTCGGAAAACCCGTCTCGGTAGAGGGCTATGAACTCGGGGTCTACGAGTAATATTAAACCGTCGTCGCCCGCCACAAGCGTTCTGGACACCGGCAGCTCGTATAGCAGGTCGCCTCCGTCCGTGTCGAAGACGTAAGTGGCATCTCCTGCGGATACTATGGCCACGTATTCGGCGCCCGGGGAGAACACGGCGTCGCCGGGAAATCCGGCCTCGGCGGAACCGGTCTTGCGTCCCGAGGCGTCGTAGAACGCCAGTTCGGCGGTCGCCGTAGGTTCGGGTGCCGTCATCGTCACCAGTACGCATGCGCCGGTGTCGGCGACGATCGCGCGGCTCGCGCCGGTGTTCGGGACCGTGTACGAAAGCCGACCGGTTTTGTCGTACATTCGCGCGGTACTCCTGAGCGGGAATGACGAGCTCTCTTCGAACGTCAGTACGGCGTAATACGCCCCATCGGGCGACACGAACGCGTACTCGAATTCGCCCAGGGTTTTCAGCGTACCTTCTTCGCCGTACACCGCCCCCCCGACGGATACCAGATATCCGCCTTCAGCACCAGCAGCCGCGAAGCACAAAAGTGATAACGCAATAAGGACCCGTTTGATATTTTCCATAAGATACCTCGCTGGTTTTGCTCGGAAATTTCTAACACTAGCTAGTATAACTGACGGGGGGGCGGAAATCAAGGATGTACGCTTACCGGCTTTCGGGTTTATTTTTCGGTTCGTATTGGTTATAATCGCCCTTGTAGCCGGTTTATATCGAGGAGGCGCTATGAAAAAGACCCTGGTCATCGACGTATCGAAGCTGGTCGTGTCCGTGCTGGTTTGCCAGGTGGCGGGGGTGATAGGCGGCCTGGCGACGGCGCCGAATGTGGGTACCTGGTACGCTTACGTGGAAAAACCGTCGTTTACGCCGCCGGATTGGGTTTTTTCGCCGGTATGGATATCCTTGTACTTGTTGATGGGCGTGTCGGGTTATCTGGTCTGGCGGAGAGGGTTGGATAAAAGCGGCGTCCGTAAGGCCATGGCCGTTTACGTCGTCCAATTAATCTTAAACCCCGTCTGGTCTTTCGCGTTCTTTGGTCTCCACTCGCCCTTGGCTGGTCTCTTGGTAATCGTTATACTATGGTTCATGATAGTACTCACGATATTCTATTTCTCAAAGGTGTCCCGGGCGTCCGCTCTCCTGCTTGTGCCGTATGTACTATGGGTCAGCTTCGCGACGGTACTGAACTTCTCTATATTCGTCCTGAACCTTTGATTAACTAATAACGTTTTTTAGTCGCCCGCTTTTAAACTTAACAGCAAGGGTTTCCCCGACGGCGGCAGGTAAATATACGGAAAGACCGTTATGGTCTGTCCGGTCGGCTTAAGCTGACGGGTTTTACGGATTTTTCTGTGAACCTTCGACTCATCGGACAAGCCGAGCGTGCCTGTCCCTGCGTCTCCGCACCTGAAGGTACGGCCTTAAATTTGTTAAAACTATATAAAGTGGTCGTACCTAAAGGTACAACCCTACGTAAACGGCGCAGACAGACCACTCGTTCAACCCGGCGGTGTATCAAATACGCCGTCCGCAGTTTATGCAGGCGAGGTTTTAAAACCTCGCCTGCACCCGTTAATCAACCACCACCATCTTCCTCGCCGCGCTGAAGGACTCTGCGTTCAGCACGTAGAAGTAAACTCCCGGTGCCAGGCCAGCGACAGTACGCTCGTGGGTACCGATATTCAGCGTCTCGTTCGCGAGCGTCGTTACTTTACGCCCGCCGATGTCGTAGACGGTCAACGTGACCTTCGCATCCTCCGGCAGATCGAAGGCGATGACCGCGCTTCCGTTCGCCGGGTTAGGCCAGGATTGATAGAGCGTATACGTGGTCGGTATTGTACCGTTCCAAGTGCACTCGACCGGCCCGAAGGTCTCGGGCGCGCCGCCGATGTTTATCGCTTCGAGCCAGTAATTGTAGGTTGAGCCCTCTTCAACCGCCGAGTCGAGGTACGTGTACGGCGACTCGCCTGTAATAAGTTCAGTGTTGAGTTTGTCGCGGGGCGTAATCGCTTTCGCGTCGCCTGCGCCGGCCGAACGGTACAGGTTGAAGCCCCTAACAGTATCCATACATTTCCAGGAGACTTCGATGCCGTCGGCGGTGCTTCCGGCCGAGAGGGAGAAGAGGTCGATACCGATATCTGAACCGTACCACGCGTATTTGAGGTCGCCGTTCGAAACGTCATAGTAAGAGATGTGGGGAGCATCCGATGCGTCCAACGCTATGGAAGTAAACCTGCCAACATTTCCAACACTATCGACTGATTCGATCTGCCAGTCGCCGCCGCCGTGGTAAGCGTACTTGAGGTCGTCGTTCGATTCGTCAAAGTAAGAGATGTGAGGATTACCCGATGCATCCAACGCTATGGAGGTATACTTGCCTACATCTCCCGCAGTATCGACGGATTCTATCTGCCAGTCGGCGCCGTCGTAACGGGCATATTTGAGGTCGCCGTTCGATTCATCGTAGTAAGAAATGTGAGGGTAATCTGAGGCGTCCAAAGCTATTGACGTATAGATACCTACGTCCCCTGCAGTATCAACCGATTCTGTCTGCCAGTCGGAGCCGTTGAAGAAGGCATATTTAAGATCGTAGTTTGGAGAATAGTCCCTGTAAGAAATGTGGGGGTAACCTGACGCGTCCAACGCTATTGAGGTATACCCTCCCACGGTTCCCTCGGTATCGACGGATGTAATCTGCCAGTCGGTACCGTTATGGTAGGCGTATTTAAGGTCCCAAATTGACCACCAATCGAAGTAGGATATGTGAGGTCTGTTTAAGGCGTCCAACGCTATCGAGGTGTAAAGACCTACATTTCCCTCGGTGTCGACGAATTCGATTTGCCAGTCGGAGACGTTATAGTGGGCGTATTTAAGTTTATAGCCCGAGTATTCCGTATAATCAAGGTAAGAGATGTAAGGGTGGCCTGAGGTGTCCAACGCTATGGAAGTATATCGGCCCACATTTCCCGCGGTATCTGCGGATTCTATCTGCCAGGCGGTACCATCGTAATAAGCGTATTTTAGGTCGTTGTTCGATTCGTCACAGTAAGAGATGTGGGGATTATCATCGCCGTCCAGGGCGATAGACGCGTACACTCCTACATCTCCCTCGCTGTCAACGGTCTCTGTGTGCCAGGTATCGGCGAAAACCGGCGACGCGCAAAGTGCAAACGCGGCCGCTATCGTTACTAGTAAATCTATTCGTACCATAAAAGCCTCCCCTTTCTACTTGTCGTTATTGATATTTTACTAAGTGCTGATATAATGTCTTTTTATAGCATTATTAGATAAATTGGCCGTGATGTCAACAGAAAAATGATCATTTCTACGGCATCAGTTAAGCGCTGGTAAGACGTACCGCTTACCGCAGACGAGGGAGGGTTCTGGGCGCGCCGCCGCAAATTACCTTGCATTTACGGGTTATGCGTATTAATATCTTCGCCCGCGAAGTGAAGTGGTACATAAAGGGAGTTAGTTAAGCGTGTTGACTGCTAAGAATAAGTTTTTAATGCTTTTTATGGCCGCGTTTTTCGCCTCATGCGGCCCGGCTTACACCGTAACGTCAGACTTGTTAGACGGTGGGGGCGCCGCGGCCGCCGGTGCCGTCGAGCGTTTCGCCGCCGCCGGCGAATACGCCGAGGCGGGCTGGTTCTCGATGGTCTACGTCGGCGACGAGGACGCGGCGGGTGAGTACTTCGACCGCGCCCTGGTGTTGGACGCCGGCGACGCCGACGCGATTGAGGGCGCCGCGTGGCTCGCCCTTACCCAGGGCGAGATGGACCGGGCGTACGAGCTGTGGACCGGTTACATCGGCAGGTATCCCGACAGGATGGAGGCCGAGGCGCTCGCGCGGCATATAACCCTTTTTGATGGAACGGTACCCGAGTATACGGAAGCGCCCGATATATTACTAGCCGCCGTCCGGAACCCGAAAGCGACTTCAGAGTTTAGGGACGCGGCGAAGGGAGCGTCGGTCGAGTTGTTGTTGGACGCCGGGCGCCGCGCTGAAGCCGAAGACGTATTAAACACCTCCGGCTACTTGACCGGCTGGGACGTCTGCGGTGTTTACGGTCGGGCCGGGATGTACGACCTGTTTTATACGTTCCCGGTGGAAGAAGACCTTGAGTCCGCCCCGGACGTTGCGTATGGCCCTGACGAATGGCTCCTTTCCGAAGACGACGAGTACGTTGTCGACTTCTACGGTATACTCGGCACCAGCGACGGTGTGGCGTACGCGAAGAAAAGTGTTACGGTCGACGGTGGCCCCGCTTTACTCGAGGTTACGGGCGACGATTACTTCGTCGTCTTCTACAATGGCGCCGAGGTATTGCGGCACACGCCAGACGGTAATATCGCCCGGCGCGTACACCGGACGCGTCTCGAGCTTCCCCCCGGACCGGCTCGCTTGCTGATCAAGACGAGGCCGAATTACGACAATACGTACAGCGTAGATAACTACTGGGACCTAGGCGTTCGCTTACTCGACCCGGAAACTCTCGAACCGTTTGACGTGAGGTCTGTCGGCGAAGGACGTTTCGATTCTGTCCCGAAAATACTCGAAACTGGAACGGAACCGTCGGGGGGGTTGGCTGATAACCTTTACTCGGCTTTGATAACTGCCGACGAGGGTGATTACGACGCGGCCGTTGAACACATGGACGAGTTGGTCGCCGCGGCGCCGAAATGCTCGTTGTTCCATATGATTTCGGCGTATATACGTTTGATGGGCGGTACGCCTTTCTGGACCGCTGGCGCCAAGTCCCAGCTTCGGTTCGCCGAGGTCGAGGACCCGAAGAACGTGCTGGCCGTCGAGGAGTTGGGCGTTTTTGCGTCTGCGGAAGGGAAACGCGATAAGGCGCTGGAGAAGTACAGGGAAGTACTCGAGGTTCGTCCCGATTACGTGAGCGCGATATGCAGTATCGCCGAGATAACCCGCTATGAGGAGTGGGACCCGGAGACTGTCCGGATGTGCGAGCGGGCGCTTGAGTTGAACCCGAACGCCCACCGGGGTCTAAAAGTGTTGGCCGGTTATTATTATGATAACGATAACGTACCGGCCGCCGCCGAATATTACGAACGGTACCTGAGATTGAGAGCGCGGGACCGGGACGCCCGGCTCCGGCTCGCGGAGGCTTACGTATTCTTGGGGCGGTTGGAAGATGCCCGGCGCCAGTACGAGCTGATATTGGAAGGAGACCCGTACGATGACGGGGCGTATTTGGGTTTGGCCGACGCGGTGGCCAGGTCGGGAGACCGGACCGCCGCCGTCGAGTATCTTGAGGAAGGGTGCCGGCGGGCCGTTTGGAACGCTACCTTACATAAAGAACTCGGCCAGGCGCTGATATACGCCGGCGAGGAGGAGCGTGGTTACGCGGAGCTCCTTCGGGCACTCGATCTCCGTCCGTCGGATTGGCAACTCAGGCGCCGTTTGATTCGCGACGGTATCATAGAGCCGGACGCGGTGGACCGGGCACTTGCGGTTGACGTAGAAGAGTACGTGGCGGAGGAACGGGACGCCGACGAGTACCCCCTCTCGGATTCGGTGATGTTACTCGACCAATTGGCTGTCTATCTGAACCCCGATTATTCGTTCCGGGAGGAGAACCACAACCTGATATGGATACTCAACGACGAGGGCCGGGAGCGCTGGGGCGAGATATTGATTATGGACGACCCGGGTACCGAGATACTCGAGGCGAGGACCCATCTACCCGACGGGAGGTATTTCGACGCGATATCGATAAAGAGGAACAACGGCCAGAACATCATCTCTATGGAGGGCGTCCGCCCCGGCTCGGTTCTCGAGGTTAAATACAACCTGAACATCGACCGGCGTATGGTCTTCGACCTGCTCGACTTCTACTCGAATCCGTTTTACTTGCAAGAAGTAGGGGAGACGCTCCTTAATACCAGATATGCGTTTGTGGTGCCCGACGGCTTCGGCCGCGGGGCGAAGCCTAAGTTCGGGAAGTACAACGGCGGCATAAAGTCGCGGAAAGTCCGGGGCGACGGTCGGACCGCGTACATCCTCGAGAAGCGGGACAGCCGGGCCGTGAAGATGGAGTTAATGGCGCCGCCGACGCGGACTTACCTTCCGTACGTTACCGTCTCCACGATACCCGACATGGGCGTCGTCGCCGACTGGTACAGAGGGACGATATGGGGTAAGAAGCGTCTGGACGACCGGCTGAGGTCCGAGTTGGCGGCGGTTGTGGAGGACGCGGCCGACGATAAGGAACAAGCGAGGGCGGTTTATCGATACGCCGTAAACACCGTCGAGAGCATGGGCGGGAGCGTTTTCTACCCGAGGGACGTCCGGACGGTCGCTTTCCATCGAAACGGCTCGACGGCGGACCGTGCCCTGATGATTTCGGCGATGCTCGACGAGCTGGGTATAGAGAATGAATTGGTGTTGTTAGGCACTACGGGCGGGAAAGAGGATTGGAGCGTTCCGTCGCCGGAGCTTTTCGATACGATATTGGTTTATTTACCCGATATCGACAGCGGAATCTACCTCGACCCGATGACGGATTCGTTCGCTTTCGGCGATTATTGGAGCAGTTGTTACGGCAAGAAGGCCCTTTATTTAAACGAAAACGGCTATCGTTTCGATGTAGTGCCTAAAAGACCGTTTGAGAACGACAGCTTCGTCCTCAAGTTGACGGCGAAGCTGGCCGAAAACGGCCGGGCCGAGGTGAACGGACGCCGCGAATTCCGCGGACTGCGCGGCAGTTACCGGCAGGTATTTCGAAACCCCGAGGACGCGGACCGGAACGTTGAGCTCAATCTGAGCGATATTTTCGAGGCCGCGGTCATAAACGAGTACGGTTTCGAGAACCTGGCCGACATTGACGAAGTTTTTACTATCACGTTCGATGCTGTAGTGCCCACACTAGGGAAACTCCGGGGTGATAATATTATAGTCCCTTCGGTACCTTATGACTTCACCCTGGCGTCGGTTTACGTAACGTCTGTGGAGCGCGGCCTGCCGTTGCGGCTCGAAAGGCCCGAAGCGTACATAGACGAAGTCGAGATAGTACCGCCGGCGGGTTACACGGTCGCCGACGTACCGGCGGATATTCACCTGAAGGGTCCGTTGTCAGAGTATAGGGTTAAGTATACAACGGAAGGCGGGTCTGTTTTCGTACGTCGGCAGCTTTTCTTGGACCGGGGCGACATATCGCCGTCCGATTATAAGAAATTCGCGAAGTTCTGTAAGGAAGTGGACAAGTCGGAACGCCGGGAGATAGTATTCGCTCCGGGGCAGGCCGAATAGCCGTATAATTGCCGACGGGTTTTTATGGGTTACGTAATCGCAGCGCTTTTACTCGACGCGGCCGTTATCGGCGCCGCGTTCGTGCTGGCGTACTACGTCCGGTTCAGCGGTTTCCTGCCGATGTTCTACGGAGCGCCCCGCCTTGAACCGTATCTCATCCCGCTGCCGCTTATCACCGTCGTCTGGCTCGTCATCATCAAGGCGTTCGGATTGTACGACAGGCGGCGTCTACGCTTCTCGTTCGATACGCTCTATTCTGTCGCCGGCGCCGCCCTTTTCGGCGCGTTGATAGTTGTCGCGGTCGGGTTCTTCTACAGGGGGTTCTCGTACTCCCGGCTCGTGGTGATTATCGGCGCGGTCCTTGTATTCGCCGGTTTGTCGCTGAACCGTATAATAATAGCCCAGATAAGGCTTATACTGTTGCGGTTGGGCGTGGGCGAGCGGCGCTGCCTAATAGTCGGCACGTCTACTGCCGCCGCCGATTTGGCTAGACGCATAAAGGGTTCGTTCGAGACCGAGTATCACCTTATAGGCGTGGTCGCCGGCGACAACGGCGCCCAGGCCGTCGGTGACATCGTCCCGGTCCTCGGTGGTCTGGACGACCTTGATGACGTTATCGCGCGTGAAAACATCCAGGACGTCTTCTTCTGCTCCGAGATACCCCAGGAACGTTTACTCGAGCTGACGCTTGCCTGCGACCTGAAGGGCGTGGGCGTTCGCATCATCCCTTCGGTGGCCGACCTGATGTCATCGAAGATATACTCCGAGGAGACGCTGGGCGTTCCGGTCTTCACCTTACGCCATTTTCGCATCTCCGGATTCAACTGGCTCTTGAAGCGGACGATTGACGTTGCCGTTGCGCTGGTCTGCTTCGTCGTCTTTGCGCCTTTCGTCGCGGCGGTTGCTCTGGCGATTAAGCTCACTTCGCCGGGGCCGGTCTTTTACAAACAAACACGTGTGGGGCTCGACGGACGCAGGTTCACGATGTACAAGTTCCGCTCGATGGTGGAGGGCGCCGAGGAGGAGACGGGGCCGGTCTTCGCGAAACACGACGACACTCGTGTGACGGCCGTAGGGCGGCTGCTGCGGCGCGCGTCCCTGGACGAGCTGCCCCAGTTGATAAACGTACTCAAGGGCGAGATGTCGCTGGTGGGCCCGCGGCCCGAACGTCCGTACTTCGTCGAGAAGTTCGGGACCGAGGTACCGCGGTACCTGGAACGCCATAAGGTACTCTCCGGGATGACCGGATGGGCCCAGGTGAACGGGCTTCGCGGCAACACGTCCATAAGCGAGCGGGTCAATTACGACATCTTTTACATCGAGAACTGGTCGCTTTTCTTCGACCTGAAGATACTGGTGCGGACCTTCTTCAACGTGGTGCGGGGGAAGTAGGGGGGTATATGCAGGGTTCTCTCCTAAAACCTTATCGTTCCGTCGGCTTATTTTCCGAGCATTACGTAGAGAAACGGTTGCCCGAAACGGATATGTTCGGGAGGTTAAAGCCGCCGGGTGAAATTAGGGACGAGATAAACCGGCTTTACGGTGAAGTCAAAAAGACCGTTAACAATAAAAAAGAGTCTCAGTTGGAAAACGATTTTATACGGCCCGTGCTTAACGTTTTAGGGATTCAATATATAGTCGAAGTTACGACGCCGGCCGGTTCGCCCGATTACGCGTTTTTCCCGGACGTCGAGTCGAAGTCTCAGGCTGAAGCCCGAGGGAGTAAAAAGTACGAGGGCGCGGTAGCTTTAGCCGACGCCAAGCGGTGGGGGCGCGACTTTGAGGGGAGAGGGAACGCGCTTGACGAGAACCCCAACGCCGTCCCGACGAGGCAGATCGCGAACTATATCACCGAAACCGGAATAGAATGGGGCGTCCTTACTGACGGTAGAAGATGGCGTTTGTATAATAGAAACACGCATCCCGTATCTCAGTCGTATTTCGAAATAGATTTAATCGAGGCCTTGGACGACCCAGAGCTGTTCCACCTATTTTACGCGGTCTTCAGCGGACCGGCGTTCGAGGTGGGGGCGCAAAAGTTTATACTTGATGAGAGTAAGGATTATTGGGCCGCCATAGGCGACGACTTAAAGGATAGGGCTTACGAAGCGTTAGCCCAACTTTGCAACGGTTTTTATCGTAACGACCCTGGAGCCGATATTAAAGACATTTACGAAGCGTCCATTATACTCTTATATCGTTTGTTGTTCGTTTTACACGCCGAAAGCCGCGAATTACTCCCGGTGAAAAACGGCAGCTACGCATCGTACTCGCTGAACGGTATATTGGACGAGATGGCTAAAAAGTCATCTAACGAATGGAGCACTAAGCTACGGTCTTTTTATAGCAGGTTGGAACAACTCTTCGACCTTATTAACGAGGGCGACGAATCGATAGGTGTTTACCAGTATAACGGCGGGCTGTTCAAAGACGGCGGTCTCCCGTTCCTACCAGCATCGTTTTTCCGGGATAATGCCGTACCGGACCGTTACCTCGCGAGCGCGTTGGTACTAGTCGCTTACGCCAGGGAGAAAAAAGGCGGCGAACCGCGGCGCGTGGACTACAGCGAGTTGGACGTACGTCACCTCGGCTCTATTTACGAAGGGCTGTTGGAGTATCACCCCAGATTAGAGGACGGCGAGATTAAGTTATACACCGACAAAGGTGAACGAAAAGCGACGGGGAGTTATTACACGCCTGATTACATAGTTAATTATATCGTCGAAAACACCCTCGGGCCTTTGACCGAGGATATTAAAGACCCCGACGACGTCTTAACACTCAAAGTCCTCGACCCGGCGATGGGCTCCGGGCATTTCCTGGTCGGCGCCATTGACTTTATCGGTCGACGTTGCCTGGCGCTGGCGGGCGGCGAAGCCGAGGTCTCCGAAGAAGAATATCGCCGCATCGCTGTAGAGAGGTGTATATACGGCGTCGACCTCAACCCCCTGGCAGTCGAACTGGCCAAGTTGAGCCTTTGGCTCCATACCATAACCAAGGATAAACCCCTTTCGTTCCTGGACCACCATCTGAAGCTGGGCAACAGCCTCGTGGGCGCGCGCGTAGATGACCTGGCTGAGTTGCCGAAGAAGCGGAAGAAGAAGAGCGAACAGCAGAACATCTTCGTCATAAGGTTGAAAGAGAAGTTGCCTTTCGTACTCGGCAAGGTCGTCCAAATCCTGACCTGCGATACTACTACCATTAAAGATATCGAGGACAAGGAAGCGTGGTTAATCGCGACGAAAAAGGAATTGGAACCGTTCCTTGCGGTGGCCGATACGTGGGTTAGTACGTACTTCGGTAACGACGTGTCCGACGACGAGTACTCCGAGATAGTCGGTCTTATAAACATGCCCGCGAAGCTTCTGGAACGCCCGGCGGTACAAAAGGCCGTCGCGACGAGCCACGGCGACGAGCATCGGACAGGCCGGGAGTTCTTCCACTGGGAGCTCGAGTTTCCTGAGGTTTTCTTCGACGAAAAGGGTCGCGAAAAGGAGAACCCCGGTTTCGATGCTGTTATAGGGAATCCGCCGTATGTCGTCGTTAAAGATGACGGCTTTTATGAAAAGCTGACTACATATAAAGCAAAAGATACTTACGCTTATTTTTTAGAAAGGGGTATAGGGGTATTAAGTCACGACGGTTTTATAGGTATGATAGTCCCCCTTTCTTTGGTTTGTTCTCGGAAAAAGGAACCGTTGAGAATCTTCATTGAGGATAAATGCAGTAAAGTTAGGGTACCTACGTTCGCGAAGCGGCCTTCGTCCATTTTCCCAATGGTGCAGCAAAGGACAAGTATATTTTTTGGGGAGAAAGACCGTAAAAAGTTTAGAATTTTCACTACCAAATATAATCGTTGGTATTCGGGCGATGAAAAAGAGATGATAAGTTCCTTGGATTTTATCGATTCGACGCTGTACCGGTTGCCTCAGGGGTGGCCAAAGGTAGGTGATAAAATCGGACTGGGGGTACTGGATAAAATAAGAACGGTCGAAGGTACTGTTGGTGATTATTTAAGCGGCGAAGTAGAGTTTTATTACCATAAACTCGGTATGTATTGGCTTAACGCTTATACTTTCAAGCCGCTCTTTAAAGACGAACACGGTCAGCTGAGGGATTCTACGAATTTGGGCGTTTTGTATACCGGAAATAAACGCATCCGCGATTTCCTCGTAGGTCTTATTAACTCCTCGCTTTTTTATTTTTATTGGATAGTATATTCCGACGATTTTCACTTGAACAAGTCTGAGATATCGGAATTCCCTGCGTTCGTAGATTTTAAAAAGTTCGGGAAAGTATACGACCAAATATCGAGGAGGGTAAGTGCTTTGATGCGCGGTTTCGAGGAACACTCTTTTTTAAGGGAAGCCCGATTTGGGAAAGACGTTAAAATTTGGCAAGAACTCCAACCTGGTAAGAGCAAAAATATAATCGACGAAATCGATACGTTGCTCAGTATGATTTACGGATTAACCGACGAAGAAACGCAGTTTGTAATTCACTTCGACGAACGTTTCAGGTTAGGCGATAAAGAATAGGGCGATACCGGCGGTTTCAACTGCCGGTATTGGAAAGATAGTAATCTATTATGCCCGACCGCCAGAAATATACACGTAACTTCTGCATAATCGCCCACATCGACCACGGGAAGTCTACCCTGGCCGACAGGATGCTCGAGCTGACCGGGACCGTGGCCGGGCGCCGGATGCGCGAGCAGTTCCTCGATTCGATGGACCTGGAACGTGAGCGCGGCATCACGATTAAGATGCACCCGGTCACGATGAACTACGAGCGCGGCGGGCAGACCTTCCGGCTGAACCTCATCGACACCCCCGGCCACGTGGACTTCACGTACGAGGTATCCCGCTCCCTGGCGGCGTGCGAGGGCGCCTTGCTCGTCGTGGACGCGACCCAGGGCGTCGAGGCCCAGACCGTCGCCAACGCGTACATGGCCGTCGAGAGCGACCTGGTAATAATCCCGGTCGTGAACAAGATAGACTTGGACAGCGCCCAGGTGGAGGTTACGCTCGAGGAGATAGAGGAGACGGTCGGGTTGGATACGTCCGGTTCGTTTCTCGCGTCGGCCAAGGACGGGACCGGCGTCGCCGAGATACTCGACGCCGTCGTGGACCTGATACCGCCGCCCTCGGGGGAGTCGGACGCCCCGCTCAAGGCCCTAATATTCGATGCCAAGTACGACTCTCACCGGGGCGTGCTCGCGTACGTCCGCGTCGTCGACGGGTCGGTACGCCGGGGCGACAGGGTGGAGTTGATGGCGACGGGCGCCCGCTACGAGGTTAACGAGGTCGGCGTCTTCAACCCGACGCTGACGAAGGCCGAGGCGTTGGAAGCGGGCGACGTGGGGTACGTCGCCGCCGGCATCAAGGATATAAGCGAGGCCCGGGTCGGCGACACGATAACGAGCGCGGTGGATCCGGCGTCCGCGCCGCTTCCCGGTTACCGGGAAGTCAAGCCGATGGTCTTCTGCGGGCTTTATCCGGTTGACCCGGACGACTACGAGGTATTGAAGGACGCGTTGGCGAAACTCGCCCTCAACGACAGCTCGTTCACGTACGAGCCGGAGACCAGCGAGGCCCTGGGCTTCGGCTACCGCTGTGGGTTTCTTGGGCTACTCCACATGGAGGTGGTTCGGGAGCGGCTCGAGCGCGAGTACGAGCTGGAGCTTATCACGACGACGCCGAACGTGGCGTATCGGATCAGAACCCGAGCCGATGAAGAGCTATATATCGAGAACCCGTCGGCGCTACCGGACGCGGCGGAGATTACCGAGATAGCCGAGCCGTATATGGATTTGGTGATATTTTCACCGGCCGAGTACCTGGGGCCGCTGTTGGAGCTACTGAAGCAGCGCCGGGGCGAACACAAGAAGCTGGAGTTCATAGCCGGTGACCGGGTGATGATAGAGTATACTGTCCCCCTCGTGGAGGTAATCGTCGATTTCTTCGACAGGATGAAGGCGCTTAGCCGGGGTTACGCATCGATGGACTACGCGCCGGCGGGGTATCGGGCCAGCGACATGGTGAAACTCGACATACTCCTGAACGAGAAACCGGTGGACGCGCTCTCGCTCATAATACACAGGGACAAGGCTTATCAGAGGGGTCGTGCGGTAACGCAGAAGCTCCGAAAGTTGATACCGAAGCAGCTCTTCGAGGTGGTCATACAGGCGGCGGTCGGGTCGCGGGTGATTGCGCGGGAGACGATAAAGCCGCTTCGCAAGAACGTAACGGCCAAATGCTACGGCGGCGACGTCACCCGGAAGCGGAAGTTACTCGAGAAGCAAAAGGCCGGGAAGAAGAAGATGAAGCAGGTGGGGACCGTCGCCGTGCCGCAGGAAGCGTTTCTAGCGGTGTTAGAATCTGAGTAGTGCCCAATATATTTTAGGCACTACATCTATTAATAAGCCTATAACAAGGAGGGAAAGTCGTGTTGAACCCGGTTGATATTATGGTGTGGGGCGGTTGGGGTACCTGGGCCGCTACCTTTTTCGGTATAATTACTCTGTTCTTTATATTAGTAGGGATAATCCTGGCGTTTACGGCCGGGCGCAAGAAGCCCGACGGCGCCTTGATGAAAACCTGGGCAGTGGTTGTTCTGGCGCTCGGTTTCTTGTGCGGATTGGCCGGATTGATGGGAACCGTTACGGGGCTTAGCAAGGTGTTCGAACACGTGGCCGCCGCGCCGCCCTGCGACGCAGGATACCTGCTCGCGACGGGGGTATACGAAGCCAACTTCAACGTTATCGTCGGTTTCTTCTTCGCGTTGGTTTCACTCTTCGGCTGGGCGTTTGTGCGGACGATAGTGGGGAGAAGGTAGTATAAAATTACAGAATCCTCGCCGACTGAAGTCGGCGTTCGCCGCTGAAGCGGATTAAGCACCGCCGGTTGAAAACCGGCGGTATCGTTATAAGTTCTGCGCCACGACCTCCGCCACGTCCCGCACCCTCACTCGCTCCTCCATATCGAGTTCGTTTATGCCGTCCTCGAGCATCGTAAGGCAGTAGGGGCAGGCGGTTACTATGCTCTCTGTCCCCGTCGCGACGGCCTCCTCGGCCCGCAGGCGGCAGATATGTACGCCCAGGGTTTCCTCGAGCCACATACGTCCGCCGCCGCCGCCGCAGCAGAAGCTTTTTTTGCCGTGGCGTTTCATTTCCTTTATTTTAACGCCCGCCGCGGTCAGCGCACGCCTAGGCTCGACATAGATACCGTTGTAGCGACCCAGGTAACAGGAATCGTGGAAGGTCGCGACCTCGCCGTTACCGCCGCCTACCTTTAAGCGTCCGTCGGCGATGAGTTGGGCGATTAACTCGGTCTCGTGATATATCTCCAACTCGGCGCCCAGGGCCGGGTACTCGTTCTTGAACGTGTTGTAGCAGTGGGGGCAGGCGGTTACTATTTTTTTCACGCCGTACTTTTCGAAATCCGCCAGGTTCTCGGCGGCAAGCTCGGCGAAGAGGAACTCGTGGCCCAGTCGCCTCGGCGATTCGCCGCAACACTTCTCCTCGGTTCCTAGTATCGCGAACGAAACACCGGCGGCCTTCAACACGTTCACTAACGCCTTCGATACCTTTATATTACGCTTGTCGAAGGACCCGGCGCAGCCGACGAAGAACAGGTACTCGAAATCATCCCCGTCGGCCGCAAGCGAAATCTCCAACCCATCGGCCCAGGCTGCCCGCTCGGCCCAACCTACGCCCCACGGGTTACTGTTGGTCTCGAAGTTCCGAAACGCGGTGCCGACCTCGCCGGGGAAACTGTCCTGCATCAGTACCAAGCTCCGGCGTAGTTCGAGCAACTTCGGCATCTGCTCCACGTACGTCGGGCAAGTGTAAACGCAGTAAAGGCAAGTCGTACAGGCCCAAATAGCGTCGGGCGCAACTTCGGTTTCTTCGGCGATTACCCCGGCGTCGTCGCCGTCGTTTTTAAAAACCTCCAGGTTGGTATCGAAGTAATCTTTTAGGTCCTGTATAATTTTTTTAGGCGACAGCGGTTTTTCACTGGCGTGGGCGGGGCAGCCGGCCTCGCACCGGCCGCAGCGGGTGCACGCGTCGAAGTCCAGGATGTCCCGCCAGGTAAGGTCTTTAAGCGTCGTCGTCCCGAATTCGTCGGCGGTCTCCAGGTCGCCCGTCGGTTTCATCTCCCCCGGGTGTCGCAAGTTCGAGAAGAACGCCGCCGCCGGGGCCGCGAAAATATGGAAGAGTTTCGTCGTGGGTAGAAGTATAAAAAACAGTAGGCTTAGAACGAAGTGCCCCAGCCAGAACCCGAAATGCATCCACCGTAGGAGAGAGTCGCTTAATCCCCAGAACGGCTTCGCGACGAACCAACCGACGATGCTGTACGCCTCGTACGGTTCCTTGAAGTAGGCGATACGAAAGCTTTCTACCAGGAAACCGGTTACTATAATCGACCCGAGTAGGAATAGTATTAATAAGTCAACCGGTTTATTGTCCACCTCCGGCGGGCGGATTACGTATCGCCTGACGGCCGCCAGTACCAACCCTATCAGTACGAGCAGGCCGAAGACGTCCAGGACCAGCGAGAATATCAAGTAGAAGGTCCCCTGGATTACCGGGACGCCGAAGTGCTCGTAACCGGTCAGGGTTACTGTTCCCACGAAAAGTACGAAGAAGCCCCAGAAGACGAGGCCGTGGAAAGCGCCCGGGAACGCCGACCGCCAGGTTCTGGTTTGCAGTAGACCGCCGGTTATGAGGTTGGCAAAGCGACGCGGGATTCGGTCGGTCCGCCGCTCGGGTTTCCCGAGGCGCCACCGGAGAATCCGCTTGACGAAAAGGACGACCGCCGCCAGTACGGCGACGGCGGCTATTACGTAGGTTATCCCGTAGAACGGTACGTTCCAGAAGACCTCGCGCGTGGGCATTACCCGGCCTTTGCTTTCTTCAGTTCTTCTATTAGTTTGGGCACGACGTCGAACAGGTCGCCGACGACGCCGTAGTCGGCTATCTCGAATATCGGGGCGTCCGCGTCTTTGTTAATCGCGATTATCTTCTTCGACGAGCTCATACCCGCCAGATGCTGGATGGCGCCCGAGATGCCGCATGCGATGTAAATTTTCGGCGATACCGTTTTACCCGTCTGACCGACCTGGTGGGCGTGCTCGATCCACTCCGAGTCGACGGCTGAACGAGACGCGCCCACGGCGCCCTCGACTAACTCCGCGAGTTCAGCGAGCATCTCGAAGTTCTCGGCGCACTTCATCCCTTTGCCGCCGGAGACGATGATGTCGGCTTCGGTGAGTTCCACCGTCTCACCGGCGGTCATCTCTCGCCCGACTACCTCGATGCCCGTGTTCGCTTCGGAGATGTCGGCGGCGATTTTTACGATTTCCGGTTCGCCGTCCATCGGCTCCGGCGCCGGGAAAGTGTTCGGGCGAATAGACGCGATGAACGGTTCGTTCGTTAGTTCGACGGTCGCGAGCGCTTTACCGGCGTATATCGGTCGCGTAAAGGTTGCTCCGTCAGGGTTTATCGAGAAATCGATACAATCCGGGGCGAGTCCCACGCCCAATCGGGCGGCCGTCCGGGCGCTCAGGTCCCGCCCCTGGATAGAGGCGCCGAAGAATACCGCGTGAGGTTTTTTATCGCGAGTCAGGTCGGTTAGGGCTTTCGTGTGCCCCAGCGTGGTGTAGTTCTCAAGCGCCGGAGATTCCACAGAGTAGACCACGTCGGCGGGATAGCCTTTTATCTCTTCGGCTACGCCGCCGTCCGAGCCGAGGACTACGGCCGCGACGTTATAGTCGGCGCCGCGGAATTCGTCCAGCTTCCCGAGTATTTCGTAAACCACCCGTTTGATTTGCCCGTCTTTGACCTCGCAGACGACCCAGAGTTCTTTGGCCATGTATGCTCCCTAGAGTTCCCCCGAGATTATCTCGGTCAGCTTCTTCGCCGCCGCCGCCGCGTCTCCCTCGATTATCTGCCCCGCCTGCCGTTTCGGCGGCAGTTCCACCTTCGTCGTAACCGCTTTGGGTGTCAGGTCGATGCCCAGGTCCGCCGGCGTAAACGTCTGCGCGTCTCGCTTCTTGGCTTTCCGGATGCCGAGTATGGACGGATAGCGCGGTTCGTTCAGCCCCTTCTGCGCCGTGAGGACCGCGGGGAAAGAGACCTTGAGGGTTTCCTTGCCCCCTTCGACGTCGCGGGTCGCCGTAACGAAGCCTCCGGCACCGTCCACTTCCAGTTTCGTTACCGACGGAACTATCGGAAGCCCTAATTTTTCAGCAAGATACGCCGGTACGGCTTGAGCTTCGTCGTCTACGGCGCTGCGGCCGCAGAAGATGATGTCGAAGTCGCCGAGTTTCGCTGTCGCCTCCGCCAGTAGTTCGGCGGTTACGTACGGGTCCAACCCGAGTAAGTCGTCGCCGACGACATGTGCGCCTTCGTCCACGCCCATCGCGTAGCAGGAGTGGACGGCATCGAGCGCCGACGGCGGCCCGACGGTCAGCGCGACCGTCTCCACGTCGCCGAGCCGTTCTTTAATCTTGAGCGCCTCCTCGACGGCGTATTCGTCGTACGGATTGAGCACAAGGGTTACGCCCTCCCTTTCGACGGACTTGCCGTCGGCGGCCGGTTTTATCTTCGCTTCGGTATCGAAGGTCTGTTTTACGCAGAGGAGGATTCTCATCGCTCACCTTTCCTTTTAATCTTCCAGCAGGCTCCTGGCTATGACTATCTTCTGGATCTGCGTCGTACCTTCATATATTTCGAGGACTTTCGCGTCCCGATAAAGCCGTTCGATGTCGTACTCTTTCGAATAACCGTAACCGCCGTGAATCTGAAGGCACGCGCGGGTTACGTCGGTTGCAATCTCGGAGGCGTAGTACTTGGCCATCGCCGCTTCCCGCGTAATCTTCTTCGTGCCCTCGTCCTTCAGGTACGCGGCGTGCAGGACCAGGTGTCTCGCCGCCGCGACTTTGGCCGCGCACGTCGCGAGCATATCCTGGACCATCTCGAATTCACAGATGGCTCTACCGAACTGCTTGCGTTCTTTGGAATACTGGACCGCCAGGTCCAAAGCCCGCTGGGCGATACCTACCGACTGAGCGCCTATACCGATGCGGCTGTAGTCGAGCAGTTTCATCCCCAGAATGAAACCCTGGTCTACTTCGCCGAGAACGTGTTCGACGGGTACGCGGCAGTCCTCGAAGCTCAGCTCGCAGTTGCCCGAGGCCCGCAAGCCCATCATGTCCTCGTGTTTTCCGATCTCGAAACCGGGCGTATCGCGGTCCACTATAAAAGCGGTAATGCCCTTGGCCCGCTTCTCTTTGTCGGTAACCGCAAAAACCAGGAAAATCTGGGCTACTTCGGCGCTGCTAATGAAGCGCTTGGTCCCGTTGAGTACGTATTCGTCGCCTTCGCGCACGGCGGTGGTCGCGATGCTTGCGGCGTCGCTTCCCGCGCCGGGTTCGGTCAGGGCGAAGGCGCCTATGATCTCGCCTGTAACGAGCCTCTCGAGATACGTGTCCTTTAGGTGGTCGTTTCCATATAGGTATATGGGCAACCCGATAAGCGAGTTGTCGACCGACATAATCACGCCGGTGGAGGAACACGCGTAACTGACTTCCTCGATGGCGACGGCCAGGGCGACTGAGCCGAAGTCGGCGCCGCCGTACTCCTCACCGACGACCATTCCGAGTAAGCCCATCTCGCCGAGTTTCGCGACGTTCTCGCGGGGGAATTCGCCGGTACGGTCGAACTCGGCGGCCCGGGGCGCGAGTTCCTTCGCGGCGAACTTGCGGACCTCGCGCTGGAGCGCGAGGATTTCTTCGTTTAATACACAAGGCATCTCGTAATCTCCTCGCAAATAAGACGTTCCGATGATATCGGTGAACCTACTTGCGTCCCTAACGAAATGGTTATCGGTGGGTTTGCGTCTCCCGAATGAATTTCGTGAAAATTTTAACTATTTATAGCAAATAAAAGGGGTAGTTGCAACGTAGAAATGCCACGAACGTCGTGATTGTTTTTGTGTCTACGGACGGTGGAGGATTGTGAGATATACCGTAAATACGAATATGTTACACAAAAAACCGATGTCGTTTTTTTCTGTATTTTTCCCTTGACAGCGGGCACGGTATTTGCGAAAATGACGGCGTGGGGAATTGTGGGTAATTGTGGGTAGCTATTTTTAAGCGTATATAAGCGTCCTGGTATGACCGACGAACCTGAAAACAACGGCTCTGACCTCGCCGAAAGCGCCTGGGACTACGGCTTTAACGGCCAGTTCCGGTACTCCCTCGACGAGAAGGGACGGGTTGCGGTACCCGCGCCGTTCCGCCGGGGCGTCGTCGCCGCCGACGACATAGACAGTTTCCAGCTCACCGTCGGTTTCGACAACGCCCTGTTCGTGTTCCCTTACGAGTACTGGCGCGAGGTCGTCGAGCGGCAGATAAACAACCTCTCGATTACCGAAGCGCGGGCCAGGTCTTTTACGCGCGCCATCTTCTCCAACGCCGTGACGTGTAGGCCCGATAAGCAGGGGCGCATAACGATACCGCCGAACCTACGCCGCTATGCCCGCCTGGATTCGGAGGTCGTAATCGCCGGCGTTTACAATCGCCTGGAGATATGGTCCGCAGAGGTATGGGACGAGTACGAGCGCCTTACTCTCGACCGGTTTGAGGAAGTCGTCGAGGACTTCGATATAAGGTTTTAACCGTAACACGGTCCCAGGAGGTCTATGTACGCGCCGGCCGCAGCCGCAGACGCCGAACGCGAAGGGGATTTCGTTTCCCGCCACGTACCGGTACTGGTGGAAGAGATAGCCGGTATGCTTATAACGCGCCCGGACGCGGTCTTCGTCGATTTGACCCTTAATGGCGGCGGACACGCACGGGCGTTCTTGCGGTTTTTACCCGACGATAACCTTTACGTTGGCCTAGACCGGGACCGGGAGGCGTTGGACCGGGCGCGGTCGGTTCTGGCCCCGTTCGGCGACCGGGTCCGCTACGTCTACGGCAATTTCGCCGACGCGGCCGACCTCCTGGCCGAGTACTGCGGGCGGGCCGCAAACGTACTGTTGGACCTGGGGCTTTCCGCCGACCAGATCGCCGACCCGGCGCGAGGTTTTTCGTTTACCGTTGACGGTCCGCTGGACATGCGCGCCGATACGTCCGCCGGTGTTACGGCGGCGACGGTCGTTAACACTCTCCCCGAAGGTGAGCTTGCTGCTATTTTTTACCGCTTCGGTGAAGAGCGTTTGGCGAAGAAGATATCCGGTGCGATTGTCGAGGCGCGGCGGGCGGCGTCGATAGAGACCACGAGCGACCTCGTGGAAGTGTTGGCCAAGGTTACGCCCGGAGCCGGCCGTCGTCATCCGGCGACCAGAGTTTTCCAGGCCCTTCGTATTTACGTGAACGACGAGCTGCGGGCGTTGGAGGTCGGCCTTCCGGCGGCCGTGGAATTGCTCGCGTCGGGGGGGCGTATTTTCGTTATCAGTTATCACTCCCTCGAAGACCGTATCGTGAAGGAGTCCTTCCGAAGGTCCGCCGCCGAGGGGTTGTTGGAAATACTCTATAAGCGCGTTATTAAACCATTGCGAGAAGAAGTCTCGGCTAACCCGGCGGCGCGTTCCGCCCGACTGAGGGCCGCCGAGAAGTCATAGAGAAGATGGGTATTTTTCGACGTCGACATACCGAGAGAGATGCGGGTTCAAAGAAGCGCAACGGCCGATTCCGCCGCGTAATCGCAATCGCCGTGGGTGCCGCAATTCTGGCGATATTTTATCTATGGCAGTACGTTACTTTGCTCGAGGTTAACTATAAGGTGGAGCGTAACCGCAGGTTTCTTGCCGAACTCGAGAAGGAGACTACGTCACTTAAGACCGAGCTTTACCGGCGCCGGTCCCTGGAGCAGGTCGGAAAAACCGCTCGGGAGAAACTCGGTATGCGCCCGCCGGAGAAGGGCGAGATAATCTTAGTCAAGGAATAATGAATACGTGGCCGCAGGACGTAAAATACGTTTGTTCATAATCTACGCCGCTTTAACGGTCTTCTTCGCCGCGGCCGTCGGGCGTCTGTTCTGGCTTCAGGTGGTTGAGAACTCCTTCTACGCCGAGCTGGCCCGGGAGCAGTCCATGGACCGGGAGCGTATACCGGCGGTGCGGGGCGTCGTATACGACCGGAACGGCCATCCCCTGGCCGTGAACGAGGACGTGGTTTCGGTCTATTGTATTCCCCGACTGGTCAGGAATAAGGAGGAGAACGCCGGTAAAGTAGCGGAGATTTTAGGGGTCGGGCCGGCAAGCGTTCTGGCGAAGTTCGAGTCGAACCGTAAAAGCGAATGGCTGGGCCGGGAACTCGCGCCGGAAATCGGCGACCGGGTAATGGAGCTTCGGCTCGCCGGTGTCTTTGCGGAGCCGGGGACAATCCGAGTCTATCCCGAGGATGAGCTGGCGTGCCACGTACTGGGATACGTTGGACGTCGCGACGGGTCCTTGGCCGGCGCCGAGCGGGGGCTTAACCAATACCTCGAGGGGCTGCCGGGTGTCTCGGAGGGTATCGGCGACGCCGTCGGCCGCCAGCTTCCAGTACTGACCGAGACGTACGTCCCGCCGCTTCACGGGCTTTCCTGCGTCCTAACGATAGATAAATGGTGCCAGTACGTAGCCGAGCGAGAACTGGCCCGGGCGGTGGAAAGCCACCGGGCCGCCGGCGGTGCCGTCGTAATAATGCGCCCCGACACGGGCGAGATACTGGCGATGGCGTCTTACCCGAACTACGACCCGAACAGGTACAACGAATACAAGCCCGAACACTGGCGCAACAACGCTATATCGTACCTGTATGAACCCGGTTCGGCGACAAAGCCGTTCGTCGCCGCAGCCGCCCTTGAGGAAGGGGTCATCCGGGTCAACGACGAGTTCGACGTGAGTAAGAAGATAACCATTTCCGGTTATACGATTACGGACCTGCGGCCGCGAGACACGGCCCTCTCGGTCGAAGACATAATCGCTTACTCCAGCAACATCGGCATCGTGAAGATTTCGAACTGTCTGGGCAGCCTGCGGACCTTCGAGTACTTAAAGCTCTTCGGGTTTGGTACCTCCACGGGGATAAATCTGCCGGGCGAAAGCCGCGGGATTCTCGATTACGAACGGGTTAAATATCCTGTCGGGCGCGCGTACGCGTCCTTCGGGCAGGGGTTCGCAATCACTCCCCTTCAGATGGGGTTGGCCGTTTCGGTGTTGGCCAACGGCGGCCGTTTGATGCGGCCGATGCTCGTACGTTCGGTCCTCGACGATACCGGCGCCGAGGTTTACCGTTTCGAACCGATGGTCGAACGCGAAGTTTTATCATCGGAGGTCGCGCGTAAAGTTCGTCTGATGATGGAGCAGACCGTTGAGCGCGGCGGCGGCGAGTTGGCCGCCGTCGAGGGATACCGCGTAGCCGGGAAGACCGGCACGTCCCAGGTGGGCCGCGCCGACGGCATCGGTTATTTAAATGGTGTTTACGACGCGTCGTTCGTGGGAATGGTACCGGTGGACAAGCCGGAGGTCGTTATCGTCGTCGTCATCTTCCGGCCGAGGGGCGAGTTCTTCGGCGGGAAGGTAGCGGCGCCTGTTTTCGCAAGGATTGCCGAGGAGATACTTCCGTCGCTCAAGGTGCCGCCCACAGGAACGCCGACTTATAACGAACCTCCGCGGCTCGAAGCGGAGAAGAAATTTCCCGAGTTCGGCGGCGTCGACCCGTCTTTGGCGATTACCGAAATAGCGGGGAGGGGTTTCGGCGTTCGGTTGACCAATGCAGGCGGCGCCGTAAGCGACGTGTGCGTAAGCGGTACGGGGCCGGGTTCCGTCGCGGAGTTGTCCCTTTCCGGCGGACCGGGGCCGATGCCGGACGTCGCGGGGGTGCCGTTACGCGAGGCGATGCGGTTGCTCGCGCCGACGGGCGCAAAGGTGACCGTGTCCGGCGAGGGCGGCGACGTCGTCGCCCAGAGCCCGCCGCCGGGCCGTCCGATAACGGGGGAAGTCCGGCTGGAGTTGGGGTACTTGAAAACGGTGCTTCCCGAGGGCGGCGAAAGACCTGAAGGAACGGAAACGGCCGGGTAGCCCGATGGTTTACACGTTAAACGATATCGGTAGGATAGTAGGCGGGCGCGTAGAAGGCGACGCAGGTGCTGCGATAACCGGTTTCGCCGTGGATTCCCGAATGGTTCAACCGGGAGATATCTTCGTCGCGCTTTCCGGCGACCGGGCCGACGGACACGACTTCGTCGGCGCCGCGGCGGAAGCGGGCGCCGCGGCAGCCTTGGTCTCGCGGCCTGCCGAGGCCGATATACCCCTCGTATTGGTCGATGACGCGCTTGCCGCGTTTCTCGCGTTGGCCGCGGAACGGCGGGCCCGTTTTACCGGTCCGGTTGTGGCCATTACCGGTAGCTGCGGGAAGACGACGACCAAGGACTTTATCGCTCACGTACTTTCGCGCGGTTATAGCGTCTGCGCGAGCCCGGGGAACTACAACACCGAGGTCGGCCTTCCGTTGTCGATATTCGCGCTGGACGGCGAAGATGAGGTTCTCGTCGTTGAGTTGGGCGTCAGCGCGCCCGGCGATATGGAGTTGCTCGGGCCCGTTGCGGCGCCGAACATCGCCGTCTTTACGTGCGTCGCGCCGACCCATATCGAGTTTTTTAAGAGCGTAGAAGCGGTGTCGAAGGAGAAGCTAAAACTGTTGGATTACCTGGCAGCCGACGGCACCGTCGTATACAATGCCGACGACGAGATGCTCGCCCGGGTTCCGGAACTCTCGCCGAAGGGTGTGCGGTTTATTTCGTACGGTTTTTCGGAGGAGGCGGGCGTTTACGCCGCCGATTATAAACCGAGGGGTTTTGCCGGTTCTTCCTTCTTTATAAACGGGGAAACCCCTGTCGAACTACCGGTGCCGGGCCGCTTTAACGTCTATAACGCGCTGGCCGCCGCGGCGGTTGGGTCGGTTTTTGGAATGAACCTGGAAACGGCATCCGAAGCCCTTCGGACCGTACCGACCGGCGAGATGCGGACTGAAATCGTCGAGCAAGGCGGCATAACTTACGTTCTCGATTGTTATAATTCGTCGCCCCGGGCGGCCGTCGAGGCGCTCGATATGCTCGTCGAGGCCGTATCGGGCGGTCGCACCGTGGCCGTATTGGGCGAGATGTTGGAGCTGGGGGATATGTCCGACGCGGAACACCGCCGCGTGGGCAAGCGCGTGAGAGAGCGCGGAATAGACGTCCTCGTGGGCCTGGGCGCCGGCGGGGCTTTGATAGTCGAGGGCGCTCGCCGTGCCGGTTTCGACCCGGGCGGAACCTATACCTTCGAGACTCACGAGGAGACGGCGGCGTTCCTGACCGGGTTTCTGGAAAAGGGCGACGTGGTGCTTTTCAAAGCGAGTAGGGGCGTTCGGATGGAGCTGGTGGCCCAGGAGTTGGGCATTGAGAGGCCGAGGGGCTGAAGCGGAGGCGCTATGCTTTACCATTTGCTATATCCGCTGAGCGAGCATTTCATTCTGTTCAATCTGTTCCGCTACATTACCTTCCGAGCCATCGGCGCGGCGATAACGGCGTTTCTTATCGGCGTGGTTATCGGCCCTTGGCTTATCAATATACTGAAGCGTAAGACCATCGCCGAGATAATCCGCGAGGACGTGCCGGAGCGCCACCAGGAGAAGGCCGGGACGCCTACTATGGGCGGACTTCTCATCCTGGCGGCGACCCTGATACCGACGCTGCTCTGGGCCGACTTGACCAACGAGTACGTGCTCATAGTCGCCGGTGTCACACTGGTACTCGGGCTGATGGGTTTCTGGGACGATTATTTAAAAGTGGTCAAAAAGAAGGAGTTGGGACTACTGGCGCGCTACAAGTTCGTGGGGCAGTTCGCCCTGGCGTTCGCGATAGGCGCATTGGTCTACTTTTTCCCCCTAGAGAATGGGATGACGCCCGTAGTTATTTTCCCGTTCTTCAAGGAATTGGCCGTAAACATAGGGATATTTTATATCCCCTTTGTGATGGTAGTAATAGTCGGTTCGACCAACGCGATAAACCTGACCGACGGGCTGGACGGCCTGGCCGCTGGCGCGACGGCATTCGCGGCTCTGGCGTTCGCGGTGATGGCTTACGTCGTAGGGCACATGAATTTCTCCGAATACCTGCAACTGATGTTCGTGTCTCGGGCCGGTGAGCTGACGGTTTACTGCCTGGCGGTGATCGGCGCGACCCTCGGGTTTCTTTGGTACAACTCGTACCCGGCCCAGATATTTATGGGCGACACGGGGTCCTTGGCTCTCGGCGGTGGCATCGGCGCCGTCGCCGTTATGATAAAGCAGGAGCTTCTCCTGGTCATCGTCGGCGGGGTTTTCGTGATAGAGTCGATGTCGGTGATAATCCAGGTCCTTTACTTTAAGGCGACCGGCGGCAAGAGGGTTTTTCGGATGGCGCCGATACATCATCATTACGAGCTTGCGGGGATGAGGGAGCCGAAGATAGTGGTGAGGTTTTGGATTGTCGCGGCGATTTTCGCCCTCATAGGACTTTCGACGTTGAAGATAAGGTAGGTTCGATGGCCGGCGAAGGGTTAAACCAGTTCGAAGGCAGCCGGGTGTTGATAATCGGGGCGGCCCGTTCGGGTTTGGGTACAGCCCAGGCGTTGTACCCGTACGCCGACCGTATCGTACTGAGCGACGCAAAATCCGCCGATGAACTCCCCGACGCGGTTAGGCTGGCCGAGAATCTTGGCGCCGAGACCGCTTTCGGCGAACAGGGGCCGGAGTTGCTCGAGGGGATTGACCTTGTCGTCCGCAGTCCGGGCGTGCCTTGGGACATCCCGGTTCTGGAGGCGGCCGTGGCAGCCGGGGTCGAGGTAATCGGAGAGCTGGAGCTATCGTACCGGGCGCTGCCGACCGACCGCGTAATCGCGGTAACGGGTTCCAACGGCAAGTCCACGACCGTCGAGTTAATCGGGCGGATGTTCGACGCGGCCGGCGCCGACGCGGTCGTAGCCGGGAACGTGGGCCGCGCCCTGTCGGACGTGCTTCCGTACGTCGACCCCGAGACGACGGTCATTCTCGAGGTCTCCAGCTTCCAGCTCGAAGACGTAGTGGAGTTTCACCCGTGCGTGGCGGTACTCTTGAATCTTTCGGCCGACCACCTGGACCACCACGGTTCGGAGGAGGAGTACTTTGCTCGGAAGTGGCGACTCTTCGAGAACCTGACCGACGACGACTGGGTGGTGCTAAGTTCGGTGGACCCCGAAGTTTACAAGGGCCGTTATCGCGTAAAGGGTCGCCAACTTTTCTTCGGTCCCGACGCGGCCGAAGCCGAGGGCGTTTGGAACGAGGACAACCGACTCGTCTACAGGATATTCGGGACGGAAGGGCGTCTGGTTGACGTTAGGAACATAAAGATACCCGGCGCCCATAACCTGCTCAACGCGATGGCGGCGTCGTGCGCGGCCCTCGCGATGGGGCTGTCGCCCGGTGATATCGCGGCGGCGCTTCGGACGTTCAGGGGGCTTCCCCACAGACTCGAGGAGATAGCGATAATAGCCGGAGTTAAGTACGTCAACGACTCAAAAGCCACCAACGTCGCGAGCGCGGTCACCGGAATACAATCGTTCAGGGAACCGATAATACTTATAGCCGGCGGAAAGCATAAGGGCGGGAGTTTTGAACCGCTGGTCGAGGTCGTAGGGCGACATTGCAGGGCGGTCGTTGTCTACGGCGAAGCCGCCGGTGAGTTAGAGAAGGCGCTCAAGGGCGTCGTACCCGTAGAGACGGCGGCGACGGTACCGGAAGCGTTGCGTACCGCCGTAACGCTGGCGAAGTCGGGTGATACCGTGCTACTCGGTCCCGCTTGTACGAGCTGGGATCAGTATGCCAGCTTCGAGGAGCGGGGCGATGACTTCAGGCAGGCGGTCCTGAAACTACGGGGGGCGAGGAAGTGAGTAATCGTCTCATAGCCGTGGTTTTGGTTGCGACGGGGTTTCTATTGGTCCTCGGCTTGATGATGGTGATGTCGTCGAGCGCTGCGCTGGCTTACTTGAAGTACGGCGACAGCTTCCTGTTCTTAAAACGCCATCTGATGAATATGACTTTGGGACTCGGGGTTTTCGCCGCGTTCGCTCTGGTGGACTACAAGTGGCTAGGGCGCGCCGCGCCGGGTATGATGGCGGTAGCAGGCGTAATCCTGGTTCTGGTCTTGTTCGTCGGTGTGGGCAGCGAAGCCGCGCCTGTACGGCGGTGGCTACCGGTAGGAGGGTTTTTCGTCCAGCCGTCGGAAGTGGCCAAGTTCGCGCTCGTCGTCTTCCTGGCGTCGTATCTCGCGACCAGGGATTTGAAAGCGAATCCCCGGGAAGTCGTCGTCCCGGCGGCGATTACTGGCGGCGTGTTTACGCTGGTCGTACTTGAGCCGGACTTCGGTATGGCGTTCCTGATAACCTTGTGCGCGTTCGTCGTATTATTCGTGGCCGGCTTAAGGATAAAACACATATTGGCGTTCGCCGCCGCTGCGGTACCGGCGTTCGTCCTGGTCGTTCTGACTACCCACTACAGGGTTTCCCGCCTGGAGGGTTTTTTGGACCCCTGGCGCCACGCCCGGGGAAAGGGTTATCAGGTAATACAATCGTTGATCGCCCTGGGCTCCGGCGGCTTGTTCGGTAAAGGGTTGGGCGCCAGCACCCAGAAACTGTTTTACTTGCCGCAACCGCACACCGACTTCGCGTATGCGATTCTGGGCGAAGAGCTCGGTTTTCTCGGCGCCGCGGCCGTCGTTGTCGCGTTCGCGGCGTTGTTCACCGTCGGCTTTAAAATAGCCGTCCGGGCGAGGGACCGGTTCGGTTGTTATCTCGCAGTCGGCGTCTCGACGATTATCGGGGCGCAAGCCGCCGTCAACGTAGGGGTTTGCCTCGGGCTTCTGCCGACGACCGGGATACCCTTGCCGTTCATCTCGTACGGTGGCGCGTCCCTCGTTATAAGCATGGCGTCCATCGGAATACTCGTAAACATCGCGAGGAAGTCGCCGCCGGCGGCCGATTATTCGGTCTTCGACGACGAACCGGTTTGGTCGGTCCCAGAGGCGGAACCGGTTTATGAACCGGTGTCTTGCATTGCGTACGACGACGATTACGATATACGTATGAAGGACTTCCGGTGACGGGTGAAAAAGGACATATCAGCGTGGTCATAGCCGGTGGCGGGACAGGAGGACACCTGTATCCGGGCATCGCCGTCGCCGAGGCGCTGTTGGCCGAGCGGCCCGACGCAAAGATTACTTTCGTCGGGACCGGGCGCGACGTGGAAAAACGCGTCCTTGCGGACCGGCCTTACGATTACAAAGTGCTGCGTACGCCGAGGCTGGAGAGGAGCCTCCACCCAAGGAATCTGCTTATTCCGTTCCGGCTGACAGCGGCGGTCATACGCGCGAGGCGACTCTTAAAGAAAGTCGGGGCGGGCCTCGTCATCGGGACCGGCGGCTACGGCAGCGCGCCGGTCGTGATGGCCGCCAGGTCACGGGGAATCCCGTCGGTGATACTGGAGCAGAACATAATCCCCGGCGTCACAAATCGAATATTAAGCCGCTTCGCCGACGTCGCCTGCTTGGCGTTCAAACCGTCGGAGAGTTGGCTCGGCGGGCGTGTAAAGGCTGTCGTTACGGGGAACCCTATACGGGTTCCCGAGGAAAAACCGTCGGAAAGGGAAGCGCGGGGCCGGTTAGGTCTCGCCCGCGATAGATTCACCGTTTTCGTCTTCGGCGGAAGCCAGGGTGCGCTTACCCTAACGCGGGCGGCGCAGAGGAGTTTATACCTCCTCAACAATCTGGACGCCCAGATGATAGTACAAACCGGGGGGAGCGCCGAACTCGAGGTGCCGCCAAAATGGAAGGACAGGTTGTTGGTGGGGGAGTACTTCGATAACATCTACGATTGCTACGCCGCGGCGGACATGGTCGTCTGTCGGGCCGGCGGCGGCGTGAGCGAGGTACTGGCCTTCGGTCGTCCGATGGTTTTGGTCCCGTACCCATACGCGGCCCACGGGCACCAGGAGCGGAACGCCGTTTACGTCGAACAGGAAGGTGCCGCCGTAGTCGTGGACGACGGCGACATGGACGGGACGAAGCTGGCGGCGCTGGTCAATTACTACTTCTACGAACCCGATGAGCTGGCGGCGATGGCCCGGGCCGCCCGGGAGCTTGGCCGCCCGGACGCGGCCAAGCGAGCGGCTCACGTCGCTTTGTCGCTGGTGAGGAACGGATGAGCATCTTCGGGCTGATAACGCGTATACATATGATAGGCGTCGGCGGCGCCGGGATGTGCGGTATCGCGGAAATCCTTAAAAACCTGGGATTTAGGGTTACCGGGTCGGACCTCGTGCCGGGCGAAACCACCGAGAGACTCGAGAAGCTGGGCGTCCCGATATCGTACGGCCACGGGCCGGGAAACGTGGGCGACGCCGAAGTCGTGGTCAAATCATCGGCGATACCCGACGACAACCCCGAGTTGGTCGCCGCCCGAAAGCTGGGGCTGCCGGTTATTCGCCGGGCCGAGATGCTGGCCGAATTGATGCGGATGAAGAAGGGTATTGCCGTGTGCGGTACCCACGGCAAGACGACCTTGACGTCTATTCTGGCCGAACTGATGGCCGCCGGCGGTCTGGACCCGACTTACGTTATCGGCGGACGTTTGAACAGCGCCGGCGCCAACGCGAAGCTCGGCGACGGCGAATACTTGGTCGCCGAAGCCGACGAGAGCGACGGTTCGTTCCTGCGGCTCTCGCCCATATACGTGATACTGACGAATATAGACGAGGACCACCTCGACTACTATGGCGACTTTGACGCGGTCAAGCGAGCGTTCGCTGAGTTCGTGGACAAGGTCCCCTTCTACGGTTTGGCCCTCGTCTGTCGCGACGACCCCGGCGCCACGGATATAATCACGGAGATTCAGCGGCCGTATTATACGTACGGGGCCGAACCCGGCGCCGACGTGTCGATCGGCGATATTAAGTATGAGGGGTTAAAGACGTCTTTTGACCTGACGATAAAAGGGATAGATCAGGGCAGGTTTATCGTAAACCTACCGGGGAAGTACAGCGCTCTGGGCGCTGGCGCCGCTGCGGCGATGGCTATATTATTGGGCGTGGGCGCCGATTCGATTCGGGAGACCCTCGACCGATTCGCCGGCGTTGAGATGAGGTTCCAGGAGATAGGGCGCGCTGGCGATATAATCGTGATCCACGACTACGCTCACCACCCTAAGGAGCTGGAAACGGCCCTTGCGGCGTTGCGGATTGCTTACCCGGACCGGCGGTTCTTGACCGTGTTCCAACCCCATAGGTACACGAGGACCCGGGACCAGCTGGAGAACTTCGGTCCGTCGCTGATGAACACAGACGCAATAGTAATAACGTCAATATACGCGGCGGGGGAGTCGAAAATCGAGGGCGTGGACGCCGAGGCGATAGCCGAAGATATGAAGTACCGTGGGCATAAGGCCGTGGAGTACATAGCCGACAAGGGCGAGGTGGCGACCCGCGTGGCGGCGACGGCCGAGCCCGGGGACGTGCTCGTACACCTGGGCGCCGGCGACGTGTGGAAGATAGCGGCCGAGGTGGTGGCTCGGCTTGAGGGTAAAAGGTAACACGATGAAAGCGGTTCAGGGCTTTTCCGGCAGGGTGACCGAGAATGTACTCCTCGCCGAACACACGACTCTGGGCGTCGGCGGTCCTGCGCCGCTGGTGTTGGAGCCGGCCGGCGCCGACGACGTACGCCGGGCCCTGAAGGCGTTGGACGAATTATTCGTTATCGGGGCGGGAAGCAATATGCTCGTCGGCGACTCGGGGTTAGATGTCCCGGTGTTAAAAATGGTCAACGGGCTCAAGGACGAATCGGGCATATCAGCTGGCTCGTTAAAGGTCGGCGCCGGGCATAGGCTTCCCGCGCTGGCCCGTACGGCCGCCGACGCCGGGCTTTCCGGGCTGGAGTGGGCCGTCGGGATACCGGGGACCGTCGGCGGGGCGCTGGTCGTCAACGCCGGGGCGTTCGGTTCGGAGATATGGGAACTCGTGAAGACGATGGAGATGGCGCTGGCCGGGGGCGAGTTGGTTGCTGTTACTCCGGACGCCGTGTCGTGGGGTTACCGGACGGCCGACTTCGGCGTCGATAAACCGTTCGTTATCACCGAGGTCGAGTTAAAGCTGGCTTCAGGCGACCGCGAGGCGATACGCCGACTTATCCGTGAATACGGCGACAGGCGGAGGGAATCGCAGCCAGTCGGCGCGGCGTCGGCCGGGTCGTTCTTCAAGAACCCGCCCGGTGGACCGCCGGCTGGCAAGCTGATCGACGACGCCGGATTGAAAGGCGCGCGGTGCGGCGGTGCGGTCGTGTCGGACGTGCACGCCAACTTTATAGTGAACGGTGGGGGGGCCCGTGCCGACGAGATTTATACGCTCGCGGAGTACGTCCGGCGTGCGGTCGCCGAGCGTGCCGGAATCGAGTTGGAGTACGAAGTGGAGTTAATGGGCGAGTTCGAATACCTGGGGGACGAAGCGGTTGAAAGCGGACGCGTTTAGACCGGGGCGATTAGCGGTGGACCGGCGCGTACGCCGGGAACGCGATGGTGTACCTGCCGTTGGCCGGACCGGGCGGGCCGTCATAACGGGGGCGGCGGTCGTGTTAGCCGTTACGGCGGCGGCGTTCGTGTTTGTGGGCGCGTTGAACTCGAAGGCGGTGAGCGTTCGCCGTTTCGAGATAAAGGGCAACGCGTACATGACCGACGATGAAGTCGTCGAATTGACCGGGATCGAGAAGGGCATTGGGCTCTTTTCGTTGAACCTGGGCGGTGCCGAGACGGCGCTTAGGAACGACCCGAGGGTGATTGACGCATCGGTTGGACGACGTTTCCCCGATAAGGTCGTAATCGAAATAGAGGAGCGCCGGGCGGTCGGGACGATAGCCGCGGACGGTATGCTCTATAAAATAGCCGACGACGGAGTGGTGACGGGAGAACTTGCTTCCGAATACGAGGACATGCCGTTGATATGCGGGCTCGCGATAATACCGGGCGAGGGTGACATCGTCGGGATGCGGTTCGCTGGACGTGAACTGGAAGACGCGTTGGACGTGCTCGTCGCTTTGCGGGCAGAACCGGGCCTTTACGCGGAGGTCGATTACGTCAGGGCCGACGAGGGCTGGTTCTCAATGGCTTCGGGCGGCGCGAGGGTAATCTACGGACCGGGGTTCGATGCCCGTGAAGCCGGGCGAGTGTGGCGCGTTCACCGGATACTGGAACCCGAGGAACGGACCGGAAGTACGATAGACGCGCGTTTCGAAGGCGACATTATAGTGAGGAAACCAGTTGCGGCGGGGTCGCCCGCCAAGGGCGGCGATATACCCGCCGACGGTGGTGATACGGATGGCTGAGATGACTAAGATAACGACCGGGTTGGATATCGGGACAACCAAGATATGCTGCGTAACCGCTAGGACAGACGGCGGCGCACCTGAAATTCTCGGGTCGGGGATAGCGCCGTCGCTGGGCGTGAAACGTGGCGTCGTTAACGACATAGGCGCCACCGTCGCGGCGATTACCGAGGCCGTGTCCGAGGCGGAGTTGATGGCAGGTGTGGAGGTGGAGGCCGCCAACGTCGGGATAGCCGGCGGACACATCAAGAGCATGAACAGCCGCGGCCTGGTCGCCGTCGCCCGGACCGACCACGAGATAACCGAGCGCGACATAGAGCGGGCCATCGAGCAGGCGAAAGCGATAGCGTTGCCCGTGGACCGAGAGGTCCTTCACGTGCTACCCAAGGAGTTTACCGTGGACGACCAGCACGGCGTCCGCGACCCCAGGGGTATGATAGGGACCAGGCTGGAGGCCGACGTGCATATTATCACCGGCGCGGTGATGGCGGCTCAGAACCTGCTGAAAGCCGTTCAGAAGGCCAGGTTGAAAGTAAACCAGATAATCCTGGAGCCGCTTGCGTCGGCCCGGGCCGTGTTGACCGGCGACGAGATGGAGCTGGGGGTTGCGCTCGTCGATATGGGCGGCGGGACCACCGACATCGCCGTGTATCAGGACGGCGCGGTACGGCATACGGCCGTACTGGCCGTCGGCGGGAACAACGTTACCCAGGACCTGGCGATAGGCCTACGTACGCCGCGGCAGGAAGCAGAGCACATAAAGCGCGAGTACGCGGTGGCCCTGGCCGAACTGGTCGAGGACGACGATATGGTCGAGGTGGAGGACGTCGGTGGGCGTAAGTCTCGCCTTATCAATCGGCGAAAAATCACCGAGATAGTACAACCGAGGATGGAGGAGATAATCAACCTTATTAAGCTTCAGATAACCCAGGCGGTACCGTTTGAGATGCTGCCGGCGGGCGTCGTCTTCACGGGCGGAGCGTCCAAGATACAGGGGTTGCCCGACCTGGCGGAGAAGGTGCTGGGGGTTCCGTCGCGGGTCGGTTATCCCATCGAGGTGGGCGGGCTTGCCGACGCGGTGGAAGACCCGATATATTCGACGGCCGTCGGGTTAATTATGTACGGTATGCCGGGGACCGGGAGGTTCAGCGAAGGCCCGGAGGAAGATTCGGTGTTGTTCAAGAAGATACTCGACCAAATGAAAAAGTGGATTGAACAGATTATATAAGGAGGTTCGGATATGTTGGAATTCGCGCCTGAATACGATAAGTCCGCCACGATAAAGGTAATCGGAATTGGCGGCGGCGGCGGAAACGCCGTGAACAGGATGATAGAGACGAAGCTGAGGGGCGTCGAGTTCATAGTGGCGAACACCGACGCCCAGGACTTACGGCGGTCGAAGGCGCTTCAGAAGGTGCAGGTCGGCAGTCAGTTGACGAAAGGACTTGGGGCCGGTGCAAACCCTGAAATCGGGCGCCGAGCTGCCGAGGAGGACAAAGACTCGCTTGAGCGGGCGCTGAGCGGAGCGGATATGGTTTTCGTTACTTGCGGTCTCGGCGGCGGCACGGGCACGGGAGGCGCGCCCGTAGTGGCCGATATACTGCGAGAGGTAGGTGCGTTAACCGTCGCCGTGGTAACAAAACCGTTCGGCTTCGAGGGCCGTAAAAGGATGGACCAGGCCGAGGACGGTTTGGCCGCTCTGGCCGGAAAAGTGGACACCCTTATCGTTATCCCGAACGAACGACTCTTGAAGATATGCGAGCGGGGAACGTCTATGATAGAGGCCTTCAGGATGGCCGACGACGTTTTGGTACGGGCGGTACGCGGTATCTCGGACCTGATAACGGTACCGGGTCTGATAAACGTGGACTTCGCCGACGTGCGGACCGTTATGGCCGAAGCCGGTGGAAGTGCCATCATGGGTACGGGCGCCGGTAGCGGCGAGGACAGGGCGTCAAAAGCGGCCGAAGAGGTCATCGCAAGCCCGCTGTTGGAGGGCGTCAATATCCGGGGCGCGCGCGGTATCCTGGTCAACGTTACCGGAGGACCGGACCTGGGCATCCACGAATACGAAGACGTGGCGAACGTCATACAGGAAGTCGCCGACGAAGAGGCCAACGTCATCTTCGGCGCCGTGACGGACGAGAACATAGTGGACGAAGTGCGGGTTACGGTAATAGCCACCGGGTTCGAGAACGCTTTGCCGTTGGACGAATTCGCGGCGGTTCCCGACGAGACGGCGATAATGCCGGCGACTCCGCCGGAGCTTGCCGATTTGGGCGGTCTCAGCGAGGGCGCGTTGGTTAGGGACCTCGAGTCGATGTTCGAGAACAACATCGAGATCCCGACGTTTATCCGGCAGAGGGCGAAGCCCAATTAACGGAAGTTGAAATGTAACGTTATAATCCGGCGCCCTCGCGGAATTCGGCGCGGCGGGCTTTGATATAACGGCAGGCGCGCGTATGATAAAGCGGCTCCCGCGAGGGAGCCGTCGTTTTTACCGACGTACGTTTGCTACGTATGCGCTTTGTTTCGGATTATCGTACGGTAGTCCAACCCTGCCGCGTCCACGGCTTCGCCCCAACTCCCGAACCGACGGTACGCGGCGCTGAAAAGGCTCGGGTGGTGCTTCTGCATGTACCCGCTGGAGAGCTTCTCGCCCCGGCGATAGCGCTCCCGGATTTCCTTCAGGATAGCTTCGGACGACCACTTCCTATTCTTGAAGCACTTGGTAATTACCATTTCGTCTATTCCGGCGACGCGGAGGGCGTTGGCCCAATTCCCGAACTTGCGATAAGCGGCCGAATATAGCAATAAGTGTTCCTTGGTCATGTTGCGGTAGCTGAGCTGTTCGGGCGATAATTCCCGGATCATCCGTACTATCTTTTCTTTGGTCCAGCTTGTATACGTGGTGTCGGCGAGTTCGTTGATTTCCTCATAGTCGTAGCCGGCGGCTTCGACCGCCTTCTTCCAGCTTCCGAACTCGCGGCGGGCCGCCGAGTGGAGGGCGATGTTGTTCTTGTAGACGAACCAGAGGTCGGCCTTCGGAATCTTCTTAATCTCTTCGATAACCCGCTCTTTGTTCCACTTGGTTATCTTGCGTATCGCTTCCCGTCGGCTGGCTCGCCTGATGGCGTCGTAGTCTATACCGGCTGCCTCGACGGCGTCGGCCCAGCTGTGGAAGTAACGAAGCGCGGCGCTGTACAGGGCTGAGTAGTTCTTGGCCGTGTGTTTAACCGTCAAGGGTTCACCGGCCTTATGGAGCTTTTTTATCTCCTCGATTATCTTTTCGTCGCTCCATTTGGTCTTTTTACGCGGCATTTAAACCTCCTTATATAACCGACTTTTCTTTACGCGTGCTTCTTCGAAATCGGGGACCTCCAATTCGACAAGGGCGCCGTTTTCGGGGGCGTTGCCGACCCTTACCGTTCCGCCGAGGGCGGAGACGAGTGAGTCTACGGTAGCCAGCCCCAGACCGACTCCGTCGTCCTTGGTCGAATAGAACGGTTCGAGGGCCCGGTCCGGCTCGATGAAACCGGGTCCGTCGTCCCGAACCGTAATCTTGGTAGTCCCGTCGTCTTTTTCGACGTCGATGTAGATGTTCCCTTTCGGCTCGGCTTCTATCGAGTTCAGGATAAGGTTGAGCAGTATCTGCGCCAGCATGTCGCCGTCGGTGAACAGTTCCGGCGTCTCGTTGGCTGTGTTTATATGAAGCTCTATTTTTCCCTGCTTTAATTGGGGCGCAACGAAGGTCTTGATATTATTCAGGATTTCGAGAACGTTGAACTCGGACGGATCCGGTTTTCGCGGATGTGTAAACCGCAGGAAGTCGTTCAGGATTTCGTTCGTACGATCTGCTTGAACCGTGGCGGCGCGCAATATCTCCTGCCCTTTATCGTCGGTAACCCGGTTGCTCAGAAGCTTCAGGTTCATAAGGAGTGCGTTGAGCGGATTGCGGATTTCGTGAGCAAGCATGTTCATAAGGGCATACAGGCGCGCCGTTCCCGCGCCGTTCTCGCCGCCCGTTGCGGTCGGTATTCCCTCTTCGTTTACGGTTTTTGCCATAGGGTTGTAAAAAGCGACGCCGGGTTGCCGCTCTCCCTACCATATTATATATGGTTTTTGTCAAAAATGCAAGTCAATAGCGAAAAAGTAAATAACGGGGCTAAATAGCCCCGATAGCGTAGTTTGTTATATAGAACGGTTACGTTAATCAAAGGGGTCTTCTACCCGGACGTGCCAGGTACTTGGCCAGCTCGATAGCTTTGACCAAGCTGGTTTCTTTAGCGGTACCATCGCCTGCGATGTCGTAGCCCGTGCCGTGGCCGACCGACGTCCTTATGAACGGTAGCCCCAGCGTGATGTTCACCGAATCGTACGGCGCGATGAGTTTGAACGGTATTATCCCCTGGTCGTGGTACATCGCTACGACCCCGTCGTATTCACCGGCCATGGTTTGTCTAAAACCGTTTTCCGGGGTTAGCGGACCGACTACGTTTAAACCGCGTTCGTTTGCCGTGTTGATGGCCGGTATTATCTCGTTAAGCTCTTCGGCGCCGATTAGGCCGGATTCACCCGCGTGCGGGTTCAAACCCAATACGGCTAATTTCGGTTGCTTGCCTTCCAGGTTTCGTATGAACTCGTCGAGCAGGTATATCGTTCGCAGAACCCGTGCCAGTTTGATTTTCGTGTGTATTTTCCTGACCGGTATGTGGTCGGATACCAGGGCGACCTTTAACTTGTCGGTGTAGAAACACATCGCGTACTTGGACGTGTTCGTCCTTTCGGCGAAAAAGTCGGTGTGCCCGTTGTAGTAGTAACCGGCTTCGTTTATCGCTTTTTTCGAGAGCGGTCCGGTAACAAGGGCGTCCGCCTCGTTCATTAGAATCGAATTGACGGCGGTTTCGAGGTACGCGATCGAAGCTTTGCCCGTTTTCTTATTGTATTTACCCGGTACCGGCGTACCCAGCCCTGATACGGAAACGGGAACGAAGTTTACCCTGTCGCTCGCGAAACTCGCTTTTTCCGCCCGTTTAACTACCTTCATACCGTTGGTGTCGAAGTCGAACTTCCCGGCGGCTGCCGTCAGTGCACTACGGTCGCCGATTATTACGGGGCAATATTCGTCGCTGCTTTTATTCGAAAGGGCCTTCACTATAATCTCGGGACCTACACCGGCCGGGTCGCCCATCGTTATTAGGATTATCGGTTTGTCGATTTTCTTTTTTTCGTTCATTGTGCTCCGATGGCTTTAGGTAATGCTCAGGTTTTCCTTGGCTATTTCGACAAGGGTCTTAAAAGCGTCCGGTTCTTTTACGGCGAGCTCGGCGAGTATCTTCCGGTCTAGTTCTACGTTCGCTTTCGCAAGACCATGGATGAAACCGGCGTACGGAAGGCCGTGCGCCCGGGCCGCGGCGTTTATCCTTTGAATCCAAAGTTTTCTGAAGTCTCGCTTTCTTCGCCGGCGGTCTTCGTACTGATGTTGATACGCTTTGTGGACGGCGTCGGTGGCCGTCGTGAAAAGGCGACGGCGCCCGCCGCGAAAGCCTTTAGCGCGCTTCAGTATCTTGTTATGCCTTTTTCGCCTGGCCGACGATTTTCTGGTTCTCGGCATCGTAATCCTCTCGCGTGTTATTTTTTACGCCGGATGTACGGCATGAGGGTCATGAGCTCTTTTTTGTCGCTCGGGTTGAGATGGGCCGTTTTGCGCAGCTTGCGCCTTCGCTTGGGCGATTTTTTCGCCATGAGGTGGCCTTTATAAGCCCTGTACCTTTTTATTCGGCCGCGGGCCGTCCGCTTGAAGCGTTTTGAGGCCGCTTTGTTGGTTTTCATCTTCGGCATATCTATTCCTCTGGCTTATCTCCCGGAGCCGGTGTACCGGTCTCAGGGGCCGGTGTATCGGTCTCAGTAGCCGGTGTATCGGTCTCAGAAGCCGGTGTGCCGGTCTCAGGAACCGACTGACCCGTCTCAGTAGCCGGTATATCGGTCTCAGTGGCCGGCGGGCCGGTAGCAGGTTCGGCCGTTTCAGTTTCGGTTTCCGCCGGCTTTTCTCTTGCTTTTTTCGGCTCCGGTGCGAGGACGGCTATAAGAGCCCGCCCTTCCATTTTGGGTGCCGATTCTACTACCGCTTCGTCCCCTAACTCAGCGATGACTTTCGCTATGAGTTTTCGGCCTATCTCGGTGTGGGTAATCTCACGGCCCCTGTAAATTATCGTTACTTTGACCTTAAAATTCTTCCCGAGAAAGGTCCTAATGTGTTTTATTTTGAAGTCCAGGTCGTGTTTCTCTATCTTCGCCCGGATTTTTATCTCTTTGACTTTTTTCGCGGCGTGAGCCTTCTTCGATTCCCGCTGTCTTTTATTCTGCTGGTAGAGGTACTTTCCGTAGTCCATTACCCTGCACACGGGCGGGCGGTTTTTGGGCGCTACTTCGACGAGGTCCAACCCTTTCCCCTGCGCGATAGCAAGAGCTTCGCTCGTCGGGATGACCCCGACCTGTTTTCCGTCTTCGTCGATTAAACGGACCTCGGGAACCCGGATCGCTTTATTGACCCTGGTCTTGCGTTGGGCTATCTCGCTTCACCTCCAGGTGATCGTTAAAATTGGGCGGTAAAATACCATACTATCCCGTGTTTGTAAAGAATTTTTTGCTACTAATTGCGTCAGGCCGTCACGGGTTGAGTTGTGTCGTCATCATTTGGGCGGGTACGTAGGTCTCGCGAAAGCCCTTTTCGGGCCTCATGCGTCCGTATTTTTCGACCCAGCGGTCGGCGCCGTTATTTTCGAGAAGCCACGTCGCCTTTAAATGATACTCCGCGGCTTTGGTCGGGTCGGACGTATCGGCCAACGCCATGTAGCACAGGGCTTTTTGGAGAGCCATACCGTACGATTTGTAAAGAACGGCCGCCGAATTTACGAAACAAGAACTTCGGCTCGTGTCTCCTTCGACGGAGAGTACTTTTCCGAAAACCCTGTTGTAGTTTGCGAAATAGGGGTACGAAACGCGTTTCTTCTTTCTGACTACGGCGTTATTAAGTTCGTTTTGAGCCGTTTTTAAATCTCCACGTCCCGCCGCCGCTTCGGCCAATCGCAACCTGCATTCCGCGACGTAATAAGGGAAGTTGACGTCTTCAAAGGCTTTTAACGCGTTTTCGGCGTAAAAACAGGCCGAGGAAAAATCCTCGTTATAATGAAGGTCGAAGTCCGCGTTCAACAGGAATTTGGCGCCTGCGATTACCCTGGCGAAAAGGTCGTCGCCGATGACTTCTACTTTGCTCAGTGCGTTGTTAAATTTGTCCGGGTCTCCCGAAATGTACGCCCGTACGGCGGATATGTAGTCGCCTGCGACCTTAAAGGCGGCGATATCGGTACGGTTCGCAATATACGAGGCCTTGTCCATTACGTAAGGCGAGTAAACCAGCGGTGATAATAGCAACAGTGCCATCGACAGCTCTTCATAATCCCCCGGACGGAAGCCGCGGACGCCCGTTTCGGCCAGTTCCGATAGCGCGGTTTCGGCCGACGAAAACGCTCCGAGGAATCGGCCTTTGTCGGTAAGAACCGCGGCGAGTGAAACCCCGGCGGCCCAATTGTCCGGTGTCGTTTCCAAAGACTCCCGAAAATCGATTTCTCCGCCGTTTATGCGGCAGTCCATCGTTTTCGAGAGACCGCTTTTTAGAAGTAACGCGCTTTTTGTATCGACCGGCGGGTAGGACCGTAGAGCTTCTTCGTACGCGTCGACCGCTTCGGCCGGTTGGCCGGTGTTAAGATAAACGTCGCCTATCAGCCCGAGGCCCCGCGCCCGAAGTTCCGGTTTTTTTCCCGCCTTGAGAGTTTCGGCAGTCGCCAGGGCGTGCTCAAGGGATTCGTCGAATATCTTCGAGTCCGCCAATGCTTCCGCGTAATCTAATCGTAGTTCAGGAGACACGTGCTCGCCGTAGCGTTCGATGGCAGTTCCGAGGTCGGTTAATACGCTGTTTGACAGCCCAAGTTTGCGTAGAACGTCGGCGCGTTGTGTGTAGGCCAATACGGCCTTTTCCGGCGGCCCGGTGAAACCGTCGGATTCGGCGATTTCGATCGCGACGGAGAATAAGCTCTGGGCGTCTAGTTCTGCCCCCAGTGACTGGGCGCGTTTACCGGCGTTTATAAAACGTTCCAGCGCCCTATCCGGTTCGTCGTATCTTAATAAACAACGGCCTATTAGAACATCATCTCCGCTTCTTTCTTCTTCCAGGAAACGGATAATCCGATTCGCCGCTGACGGGTCCCCGTTGATTTCCCGCGCGTTCAGCGAATCGCGGCAATAACCTTTTAACCCGAGGTATTCCCCAAAAGAATCTTTATAGACCGTGGCGAGGTTAAATTCCGTTAACCATCTGATACGGTCGTTGAGCCGGGTGCTTTCCGCCCCCAGGTAATTCCCCAATGCCGGACCCAGGTTCGGGATAGAGACCGGTTCGCCTATGTTGTATAAGAATTCCAATAATTCTAGATTCCCGGTATCGAGGGCTTCGATACGGTCCTCCGCCAATTCGGGGATGTTGAAGGGGGGGTAAGCGTCCGCCGTTCCTGGGACCTCGCCCGGGTTGAGAGCGTGATGTTTAACTAACCATTCCAGGACTAAGGGGTTCCCATCGCTTTGTTCATAAAGGTTCACGACGGTCGCGCGTTCGAGGCCCGATTTTTCGACGAAATGTTTAATTATTTTCGCCGCCTCGTCATCGCCGAACTCGTGGAGTTCGATTTCCAGATGAGGATGGCGAAGGGAGCCGATTGATTTCCGGGATGTCGCGATAATGGCCAGGGCCGTTTTTAATGGTGTTTCGATCAGGTTGTTTAGAAAGCGAAGTGACGCGTAATCGCTCAGATGTACGTCGTCTATCGCTATTAATGTCGGAACGTCCGAGGCGCTACGCCCGACGACGTCGAGCAGGAAACCGTCTATCTTCGAACGTGTTTCTTCCGGCGTTGAATGCGTGGTCGGGGATTTCCTCGTATTGCCTTCGACCGCTGGCAGTACGTATTCGTTATCGGGAATCGAATCATCGTAGGCCGTAAGGAGTTTCCTACAAACTCCGCGCCACATATAGTACGGTGCGAAACGGTTGACTTCTTGCCCGTGGGCGATAACGACCCGCCAGCCTTTGACTAGAGCGTCTCCGGCCGTATGGCGAAGGAGCTCCGTTTTGCCGGAACCGGAGTTTCCAGAGATAATCGCAAGCGACGGCGTTCGGGCCTTTTCTACTTCGTCCAGAAACAGGTTGAGACGATTTACTTCGTCTTCCCGGCCGACCAAGGTTTTTTCGAACGTGCCGTCGGAGACGGCAGGTTCGGACGGTTTCGCGTCGATTAGTTCGAACAGCCGTTGCGGGACCTTGTGCGTTCTTAACTTATAAAATCCCAGAGGTTTCGCTATGAAAGCCCGTTCGATTTTTTCCGCTACTCTGCCGCTTATCAAGATGGTGTTCGCCGGGGCTTTAACGGATAACCGGCGGGCACCTTCGGTCGGCGGTTTTTCGCCCGCCATTCCGGCGCTTATTTCCGTCGTTGAGGTTTCCGCACGGTCTATTCCTACGGATACCGAGAGATTGGGCTTTTCTCGCGTTGGCGGCGTTTTTTTCGTGTAGTGGTCCTTAATCTCGAGCGCCGCCGAAGCCGCCAATTCGGCCGACGTCTGCCCTATCGGGTTGCCCCTGAATTCGGCGGTTATGCCGTATCTGGTTTCGTTTTCTACGGTGCCGCCGTAACGCTTGTAGATTTTTTCGGCGTTCTTCAACGCGGCGGATAGTCCTTCAGTACTCTTCGGGAAAGACGGGGTTTTACTCGATTTAAACTCCACGTGCGCGAAAGTGACAGAACTCTCCGTCGCAGACGCCCTATTGAGAGGCGCAGGCGCCCTATTGAGAGGCGTCCCGCAATCGGGGCAAAAGTTCGTGCCGCTAACAACTGCCTTATTACAAACCCTACATTCCATCTAACTAGGACATGGTTTTTGCCCGATAGCTGGGTTCATGCCCCGCTTTTTATTAGAACCGGGCTTTTTGAAGATATCCGAAAATGAATACTACTCGAGGGGCGGATTCGTACGGGCCAAAATCGCCGTATGTCGTAGATTAAGGACCCGTTCTCCGTCAGTAGCCTTCATTACCCCCATATCGTTTTGCGCGGTTTAAATAAGTCTCGTTTTATAAATTCGTAGCTTTGGATTCGACTTCGCTTTTTAGCCGTGCCGCCGCTTCTTCTACCGTCATCTCACCCAGGTCCATACCGCCGTGCCGTCGGAGCGACACAGTCCCGCTGTCTTTCTCCTTCTCGCCCACGACCGCGAGGTAAGGTATTTTCTCCATCTCGCCTTTACGTATGCGCGCGCCCAATTTCTCGCTCGCGTCGTCCACCTCGACACGTAAACCTTCGATACGTAGGCGGTAGGCCGTTTCGCCGGCGTATTCGGCGAACTCGTCGGTTACCGGTAGTATCCGAAGCTGCTCCGGCGCAAGCCATAGCGGGAACAGCCCGGCGTAGTGTTCGGTCAACATGCCGAAAAACCGTTCCAACGAGCCGTAAAGCGCTCTGTGTATCATATAGCACAGGTGTTCCGCGCCGTCGGAGCCAGTGTACTTAACTCCGAACCTGGTAGGGAGGTTGAAATCGAACTGGATGGTCGGGCCCTGCCATTTTCGTCCCAGCGCGTCGAAAATCTGGAAGTCGATTTTTGGTCCGTAGAAGACGGCTTCACCCGGTTGGTACACATACTCCAGGTTCATTCGTTCAAGCGCTTCGGCGAGTGCTTTTTCCGCCGTTTCCCACTCTTCCGGGGTTCCGGCGTAGTCTTCGGGATGCTCCGGGTCCGGAGCCGAGAGGTCTATCCTGTATTCTTCGAATCCGAGGGTCTTGAGAAGGTAAACGGCGAAGTCGACGCAGCCGATCAATTCGTCCACCAGTTGGTCCGGTCGACAGAAAATGTGGGCGTCGTCCTGGGTAAACCCCCTGACCCGGAGCAGCCCGTGGAGCGTCCCCGAGCGTTCCCGGCGATAAACGGTCCCTAGCTCGGCGTATCTTATCGGCAGCTCCCGGTAGCTGTGGAGTGAGTTCGTGTATATCGCGACGTGCATCGGGCAGTTCATCGGTTTCAATACGTACTTTACACCTTCGACGTCGAATACGTACATGTTGTCCAGATAGTACTGGAAATGGCCCGATTTTTCGTAGAGTTTCCCCGCGCCGATGTGGGGCGTGTACACGAGCTCGTATCCCCGTTTCCGGTGCTCTTCCTTCCAGAATTCCTCGAGCTGGTGCCTGATAAAAGCCCCTTTAGGGTGCCAGTAGACCAGACCTGGGCCTATGTCCTCGCCGAGGCTGAAGAGGTCCAGGTCTTTCGCGAGGCGTCTGTGGTCTCGTCGTTTCGCCTCCTCTATCTGTTCGAGGTGGGCCTGAAGTTCTTCTTCGGTCCGATAGGCCGTGCCGTAGATACGGACCAGCATCGGGTTGTTCTCGCTGCCGCGCCAATAAGCGCCGGCCACTGCCGTCAGCTTGAAATTGGTTATGACGCCGGTCGACGGGACGTGGGGGCCTTCGCACAGGTCCACGAAGTCGCCCTGCGTATATATAGAAACGGTATCGCCTTCGATTTCGTCGATGAGTTCGAGTTTGTATTCGTTTTCGGCGAAGAGCGTGCGCGCGTCGTCTTTCGATATCTCCCGGCGTTCAATGGGCACGTCGGCTTCGACGAGTTCGGCCATTTTCGTTTCTATGGACGGCAAGTCCGCTTCGCCGATAGGTTCCGTCGGGTCGACGTCGTAGTAGAAGCCGTTGGCGATCGGCGGGCCGATAGTCAGTTTTATACCCGGGTACAACTCCGTCAGCGCATGTGCCATAACGTGAGACGCGCTGTGCAGGAACGCGTCCCGCGCGCGGGCGTCCTCATACGTCAGGAACTCGACTTCGTTCACGTTTTCCGCAGGCGTGCTGAGGTCGACAAGCCGACCATCGGCCGACGCGACCAGCGCGTCGTCGAAGCCAGCCGCGCCCGCGACGTCGGCGAGGGTACCGCCGCGTTGGATATCGACTTCGCCTTTTCCCACTATCTTCATTTTAGTAACTTCACTTGTTTCCATTACACCCCTTTTCACATTAAGGGTATTTTAACAAATAGGGCTAGGTTAGTCAATTACTGAGATGTTGACGGCTCTCGCTTAAAACTACGTTTAGGGCTATACTGATACGAATTCCCTTGACCGTAAAGGCTTCGTCGCATATAATCCGCCTGCATTTCTTCCGACAGACAACTATAGGAGTAGGAAATGGAAGATTATCGAGATAAGGTGGCCGGTGAGCGGCGGGGGATTATCAACAAGCTGATGGAGCTTATCCCCGGTTACTCCGGCTACGTGGAAAAAGAGACAAGACGCGAAGCCGATAAACTGCTTCGCGAGCACCTGGCCGACAGGTTGGAGCTGGAGAAACGGCGCCTTGAGGAGCTCCGGTCCGAGATGACCGACGCGAAGAAGCTGGACCTCCTTGACGACGTCGACCGGGTGGACCTGCTCTTCGAGAACCTGGTGGACCGGCTGCGGTTCGCGAGTTACGGGTACGCCGGGTTCTTCGATACGGTCCGCGTGGATGAGAACGCCCTCGACCGGCTCTACGAGCACGACGAGGCGCTTACCGGCGACGTCGCCGGCATCGCCGCGAAGCTCGACGAACTCCGGGGCGCTTACGATTCCGGCGGCGACGTACAGGCCAAGCTGAAAGAGCTGAGGTCCGTCCTCAAGGACTTCGAAACCAAATTGGACGAGCGCAAAGACGTGATATCGGGGGTGGCGTAAATGGCGGTATTCGACGTAATCGAGTCTATTGACGAGGGTGCCGAAACGATAGTCAGCCGGTTTCCGGCTGTAGGCTCCGGCGAGATAAAACTCGGGTCCCAGCTCATCGTTCGGGAGAACCAGGAGGCCGTTTTCTTCCGCGACGGCAAGTCTTACGATGCCATCGGCCCCGGGCGCCACACGCTGACCACCGGCAACATCCCGCTGTTGACCGACCTCCTCGGCAAGTACGTAACCGACGGAAGCCCCTTCAAAACCGAGGTCTACTTCGTCAACATGCGGCCGTTCAGGGACATGAAGTGGGGGACGCCAGAGCCGATACTCTTCCGCGACAAAGAGCTCGCGATGGTGCGGCTCCGGTCCTTCGGCATCTTCTCTATAAAGGTGAACGACGCGATACTCTTCGTCAACAAGGTCGTAGGGATGGAAGGCCGCTTCGAGACGGCCGACATCGAGGGTTTTCTGCGCAATCTCATAACCGCCCGCCTGGCCGACATACTGGGCGAGGTGATGGAGTCGGTCCTCGACCTGGCCCGGCTCTACGACGAGATAGGCGCGGCCCTCAAGTCGCGGGTTACCGACGACTTCAACAAGTACGGAATAGACGTCGTTGACCTGGTCGTTAACGCCATAAGCGTACCGCCGGAGGTTCAGGCGGTTATCGACGAGCGGACCGGTATGGGCGCCGTCGGGAACATGAACCAGTATTACCAGTTCAAGGCCGCCAAGGCGATGGAGAAGGCCGCCGAACAGGAAGGCGGCGGAATGGGCGAGGGCCTCGGTATCGGCGCGGGCCTCGGTATGGGAATGCAGATGATGGGCATGGTCGGCGGCGCCGAACGCTCGACGACCACCGAGCCGTGCCCCGAATGCGGCAAGCCTATGCCGACCGGGTCCAACTTCTGCCCGAACTGCGGGCATAATATCGGGCTGCCGGACTCGACGATTATCGCGTGTCCGGCCTGCGGCGCCGACAACCCGCCGACGGCCAAGTTCTGCTCGTCCTGCGGAAAGGAGATACCGGTCGCAGGACACTGCCCCAAGTGTGGCAGCGCCGTGGACGCCGACGACAAGTTCTGCCCCGAGTGCGGCGAGAAAATAAAGTAGGGTCGTAGTTTAAGGTGTGGCTGGTTTTGGAAAAATATAAGGGCGGCGTTTTGACGCCGCCCTTTTTTGTACTCGGCTAGATTACCGCTTACCGCAGATAAATCTCCTTCGTCGGTACGGGCTCGCCCACATAGCCGAACTGGGCGCACCAGACGCGCCTCCCGTCTTCCAACTCCACCAGCAGCCAGCGGAACCGGGCGTCCGGTTGGTTTTTCGAGCCGCCCCAGGATTCCTGTCCGAGCCAGCGGACCCGGTCGCCTTCGTGGATGGTGCCGGCGGGCTCGGGTTCTTCGCCGGCCCATTCCTTGAACGGGCCGTCCCAGATTCTCAGGGCCGGCACTACTACTGTGAAGATGGCGGGCGCATAGAAGGACCCGGTCCACTCGGGCATCGACGGCGCGCCGCTCTCGGCGAAGTCACGTTCGAGACCGGCCCGGTATTCGTCCTGGAGTCGTCTTCGCTCCTCCCAGTCCTCCACTTCGCTGAACAGGGCCCAGTCCTCGCCGGCGGCGGAGCCGACTAACCGGCCCTTCCAATCGTCGTCGTTCAGACGCTGTCCTTCCTCGACGAACTCGTAGTAGGAGAGGACGCCGCCGCGGGACAGCTGGAGCCGCGACTCTACCGGGTGAACACAGTATATCTCCAACGCGCGCCCGAGGGCTTCATGTAAGTAAACGGTCTCGCCGCCCAGAGGAACGAAGAAGGCCACGTCGGCGACGAGGGCGCCTTCGTAGTTCGTGATGTTCCCGCCCACGGACGCGTCGCCGTAAGCGTAATCGGGTAACTCGCTTCCCGTCGCTGCCTGGTACACCGACGCGAGTTCCCAGAGAGGATAGCCGTAGCTGTTGATGAAGTCGTAGTCGTCTTCGCTGAGAGGTTTGCCGGCCAGCTCTTTGCCGGAAATCTCGTCCAGGCGTTCGAGTATGCCTATCATCTTGTCCTCGTAACTGTACATCTCGTCGGTGTCCCAGTCGCGTTCTTCGACCAGTTCCGGCCAAAGCCCCCGCGCCATTAGCTGCGACTTGCTTTCTTTGACTAGGTCCACCATCTTCGCGTAGAATCGGTCGTTCGGCTCGACGTAGCCCTTCGGTTTAGGCTCGACCGGCCATTCCGGCGGGCCGCCGCCGGAACCATAGGCGCCGGTCCCTTTCGCATACAGGATGTTGGCGTGGCGCAAAGTCGCCCAACTCGCGAGGGCCGTCATCAGGCTCTTGTCCCGCCACGCGATTTTTCGCATAAACTCCGGGTAATTAGCTCCCTTTTCGCCAGTAAGCGCGTTCAGCAGGTCCACCCACCGATACGTCAGGGTCTTCTTCCAGAAATCGTCGCCGTATTTCCGCACCTCTTCCCGTATCGCCGCGAAGGCTTCATCATAGTTGGCGTAATCGTCGGCGTGATAGACGTCGGTTAATAGCTCGTACGCCCGGTCTTCGCCAAGGGCCGCGAATAGGTCCAGGCCCTTCGGTAGACCGCGCGGGTTCTCTAGAGTCCCTACTTCCGGGAACACCAGCTTCTGCAGTATATACGCGTCGGGCGTGAAGACCTGCGGTAAGACCGCGAAGGTGTAACCGGCTTGCGGTACTATCTTCGGCGGCGGGAGTTTTGCTACGGCCCCGTAGATGTTGGGCAAGTTCGTCTTATCGCACAACTCGCCGTAAGACGGGTCGCTTCCGTAAACGTCGTCGATAATCGTGCCCAACTGCCTGTAGTCGACGGACTCGGGTGAACCTACGAACAGCGCAATCGCGTCGTAGAACGCGTCCATGTCCTCTTTCATCCCGCCCGTCAGAAGCCGGGATAGGACCAACGCCCGTATCACGAACTCGTCGTTCTCGGACGGCAGTTCCATCGCTTCGGCGAAGAATGGGTCCTGGCCCCCCGGGGGGTTCACCGGCAGCGAGGCCTGGGATAGCCACATAACGGTCCTGAAGTAGTTGGATAGTTCCTCGGTGTTCGTATAGTGTCCCCGGACCTTAAATTGCGTATAATCTAACATCGGCGACATCTCCGAAGCTCCGGAAGTGGCTTCTATATTGTCCCACTCGGCCCGAACGCGGTCCGGTACCATGGTCGCCTGAACCGCCGGGTTTATTAGGCCGGACGCCACCAGCCAGTAGTCGCGGGCGAACTCCAGGTACGGTCGAGCGTCGGCCGGTGCCGAATCGTAAGCCGCCTGGCTTTCGGATACGCCGGCGGCGCAAAGGTCCTTGACCAACGGTATCAGCTTTTCGGCTTCAACGGATCTGAGGAGGTAATCGTAGTACAGGTAGAGCAAGTAGAGGACCGAGTCGGACGTGATGAAGAAGGGCCCTTCAACGTCGTGCATATACTGGTAATAAGCATCCACGACGTTCGGGTAGGATTCGGACGTTACGAGGAAATCGTTGGCCGTGAGTTTGTCGAGCTGCCCGCCGGTAAAATCTTCGGCGAACTTCCAGAGGTTCGCGACTTCGGAGAGGGGATTGTCCAACTCTTGTATAAAGAGCTTGCCGTTTGCGATGTACGCAAAAGTCTTTCCGTCGGGCGAAATGGCCGGCGGACGAGCCGGGTCGCCGGATCCGACGTCAAATGTTTCGTCGGATCGCGTATCGTAAAGGCCGATGTGACCGTCGGCGTGCATCAACAAGTACTGGGTGTAATTGCCGGTGGGGACGCAGAAGTTTACGCCTTCGGGGCCGAGGATTTCTTCTACCGTGAAAGGCCAGTTCCAATCGAGGTAGAGCAAATCAATTCCGCTCGATGATTCGGCCGAGGCCGTAAAGCCGAAACCGCCGCGGTCCCACCGTGGGTAAGAAAGGGACGCGGGCGCAATGGCCTCGAAAAGGTCGATGTCCACGTAATCGCTGTCGGTGTACGCGCCTTCGGGGATTTCTACGGCGGTCGTGTTGGTACTCATCGTCAACTGGGCCGGGTCGCCGCCGTCTTCGTCGACCTTGAAGGCCTCCGAGTATGTCCCGTAGTCGGCTTCGTACAGGATGTTCCGGTAGAGTATCGGCGTACTTTCGTCCGTGGCCTCGTCCCAATTCCAGCCGTTCGACCAGAATATAGGGGATACGTCGGGGTAACGTACGTCGTATGGGGTGTTCACAGTTAACGCCGTCGATTCTCCGCTGTCCATGTCGTAGACGTAAAGTTCGAAGGACCCGGTCTCGTCGGAGCAATAGGCTAGCTTGTCGCCGCCGGGATAGAAGTCCGGGTAGAGCTGGTCGCCGGCGCCGGTGACTAGCGGTTCAGTTTTACCTGTAGCGATTTCGATTATGTATATGTCGTGGTCGGCGCCGCTTTTCATCGCGAAGGCCAACTTGGCCCCATCGGGCGTGAAAGCGAGGCTGGTTGGCGCGCCTTCGGTCACGAGGGGCTGCGGCGGGCCAAACGCCGATATACCGGCGGCTGCTGTCGCCGTTATAATCACGGTTAAAGATAATAGTTTCATAGTTGACTCCCCTTTTGGTTTAGTGAGGTTAGGCCCCGTTTCGAAGCTTCGGGAGTTAACACCCGGCGGCGTTTGTTAGGTATATAGGACGGGGCGATTACGGTTAATATGAATTATTATCGTCCTTATCCTCGAAAGATATCGCTTTTAAAAACTCGTTCCACTCTTTTATATTATTTTCCACGTCCAAGTCTTCGGCATGGCTTTTTATACGGTTCTGGTAGAAATCCGTTGACCTAAAATCGGGCGACTTAAAACCGCCCAATAGATAATAGTTGTATCGGGCGGACCGTTCGAAATATATGAATTCGCCGTCGATTTCGTAGATAATGACCATGTGCGCTGTCCCGGGGTTAGACGACAGCGTAATTTCGGTTACTTCACCGGGGCCGAGTATTTCTTCGGCCGTTTTATCCATCGTATGCCTTAAAAAACCGATCGGGTCCGGGAATCCGCCCTTGTTATTCGGGCGGACTGCAAACCGTCCTCTTTTGTCGGCAGGTACGAAGTGAACCCGCTTAATCGCACGTTTTTTATATCCTCTGTACGTCGCGTCCGAAACCAGCATCGCGTATTCGATAGCCCTCTCGCTCGACTGAACCCAAGCGAAAGTACCGCTTTCGGGAGACTCCGATGTTATCTTTACTTCGCCAGGTTCGGCCAAATAGTAAGTATGGCTAGTGATATATTCCAGGTCTAACTTGCCTTGTATGGGGTCCACGTAGAAAAAACCGTATTCGTAGTACCCGTTCGCCAAGTTATAAGCGATTATGTAATCGTCCGTAAATTCGCCGCCGGTATCGAAATCTTGGCGGCCCTCCCGAAACATCTTGGCCAGCTCGAACGCGGCTTCTACAGGTACTTTATACTCTTCAGGAATGCCCAAATCCGGTTCTTCGGAGTACTTTAACGCGGTGATGTCGAAATACTTTAACTCGGTCTCGGAAACCGCCGGTTTACTGTCATCCTCCGCGGCTTCGGCTACCGATGTTAACGACGCTATCATGAAAACCACTAATAGCGATAAATCGACGTTTTCAGAATACCGTTTCATTATTCCCCCAATAGTTGAATGGTAAGACTCGCTACAGTACGAATCTCCCGCTTCTACATTTGATTAGAAACTATATGAGTACGTTACCGCTATCCCGTCGTCCATCGGCGCGAGGGCGAAACCGTGTTCGGCGTTAATCCTCTCGGACGATATGACGGCGTCGGCCATGGAATAGGCCCACACACCGGCCGTCATGGCAAGTCCGGCCGCCGCTAACCCGTGTTCGCCGTTGCTGTCTAGCTCGACGCTTACGCCGACGCCTGCAGCGAAGGCGGTCAACATTATAACGCCTTTGATGGTTTGGCCGTTGTAGAATTGCCCGCCCCCCGGCACGAGTAACGACAGAAGGAACGAAGTGAGAGGGCATTTCTTCGTAACGTAAGGTTTTTCAGCCGCTTCGGGCCCACCGGATTCTTCGCTCCCGCCGTTCTCCCCGTTTCCCGATTCGTAGGTTATGAGGTCGCCGATACCGATTCCGGTTTCGGCTGCCGCGAAATTACAAAACGTTAGTGGTAGGGTTAATAGTAGAATCGTTATTAACGCGACCGTCTTTCTCATCTTCGACCCTCCTTTTGTATCGGGTTTTATATTCACGTAGCGTACTCTACCCGGTAATTTACGGTTAACCGGAGGTACTACGTTCGCTTTTTTTACGCCTGACGTACTCCCTGATTTTCGAGACGGCTTTAACGGCCGGCTCGTAAACGAAGCCCGTAATGCAACCCGTGGCTATGGCGTACACATAGACTACGAGATAAAGGGTACCTTCACCGAAGATGGGGTAGCGGAACTCCTCGAGGGCGTCGCGGCTGTGAAAGAGGAACACGACGGTTAAGCCGTACGACACTAACAAAAGGACGAGTGCCGTGAAGCGTACAGCGAACGACCACGTCATTTCCAGCTTCGGTAGCAGGTTCGCGAATTGAATCCCGAAAAGCGGCGTTAACGCGGCACAAACGGACGACCCGAGTATGAACCCGATTAACGCCGCCCGGGCGTCCGGGAACTCTCGGAATAATATGATAAACGGCGACGTCACGCCGAAAATCTCGGGGAGTATCGCGACGAGGAACATTACGTTCATGGCGACAAATAAAGCGGCCTTGCCGATATGCTTCGAGAGGTTTTCCCTGACCGTTTCATCCATATCTACTACATCCCCCTACCGTTGCTTTTTAGGATTTCCGCGCCGGTTTCGGTTCCTCCGGTGGCGGTCCATATCCCGTTCGGAGAGTCGTCGGCGCGTACCGTATACGTCGCGACGCCGTAACCGGCCGGGCTTGCGAACCCTGCCGCGAGACTACGAAATGGTAGTAGTATGGTTAATAATAAAACCTTTATTAATATGACGGCCCTTCTCGTTTTCGGTCCTCTTTTTGTATCGGGTTTTATATTTAGATACCGTACTCTACTCCGTGGTTTATTGTTAACCGGAGGTACTACGTTAGCTTTTCTTACGCCTAACAAATCCCCTGATTTTCGAGATGGCTTTAACGACCGGTTCGTAAACGAAAGCCACGAAGTAGCTTATGGCTATGGGGTATCCTGCGATTACGAAGTAGAGGACCGTCTCGCCGAATATCTGGCCGTGGAACTTCTCGACGGCTTGGCGGCTGTAGAAGAGGAATACGACGATTAGTACGTAGGACAATATCGAGAGAGAGAGTACCGTAGCGAGTATTGCGTAAGACCACGTTTTGGCCAGTTTCGGTCCCAGGTTCGCGAGCTGGAACCCCAACAGAAACGGGAACGTGACGAACGCGCAAGCCCCGAGTATGAACCCGATAAATGCGGTCCGGCCGTCGGCGAACTTCGGGAACAATTTAATAACCGGCAGCGTAACGCCGAATATCTCGGGGATGAATCGGGCGAAAACGAGTACGCCGACGGTGATAATAATCACGGTGGTCCCGATTATTTTCGAAAGCTTTTCCCGGGTGTACTTTTTTTCCGACATTACGGGCCGGTTACCTCTTTTTCTCGAGTTTTTCCGTCCCCGTTTTAGTTCCTCCGGCGGCGGTCCACGTCCCGTCCAGGGAGCCGTCGGCGCTTACGGTATACGCCACGACGCCGTAGCCCTGGGGGCCCGCGAAACCTACCGCGAAGGTGTTACCCTTGAGGATTCCCGCACCTTCGTAGCCGGCCTGGCCGTCGAAGTACCAGACTACCCGATAACCGTCGCCTTTCTTGGTAATCGTTACTTCGCAGTCGTACGAGGTACCGTCAGGGTTTGTACCGCTTCCCTTGTACGTCCCTTCTATGCCTATGCTTGGACCGTGTTCGAGGGGCGGTTTTGCGTCCGGCTCCTCACGACCCGGCAGCTTGTCACAGCCGACGAACTGCACGACGGCCAGCGCCGCGACGGCCGCTGCGCACAGTAACTTATACATTCCCGTGCTCCTTTCGGCGTTCTAGTTTTTCGTCAGGGTCTCGGTGCCCAACTCTTCGGCTCCGGGCCCGGTCCAAACCCCCTCGAGGGAGCCGTCGGCCTTGACGTCGTAAACGACGACGCCATAACCTTCCTGGCTCGCGAAGCCGACGCAGAAGAGCCCGTTCTTCATAATGCCCACGCCGTCGTAACCGAGGGCGCCGCCGAAGTACCACTGGACGCTGTACGCTTCGCCTGTTTTGGTAATAACCACGTCGCAGTCGTACGAGCCGGAGCCGCCCGGGTTGGTGCCGCCGCCGGTGTATGTTCCGGCTACGTCGGCGAAAGCCGCGATCGCCAGCGGAAGCGTAATGACGGCCGTAATGAGTAACAGATGATTCATCGTTCAACCTCCTGTTTAATAGATTAGAGAGTGCGTCATTTGATACTACTATGGCCGGGGTTATTCTACGCTCGTTCGCTGTTTTCGTCAAGTGTTACAAACGTATGAAAAACCTCAAAAAACGTTAAACGTTTGAGGTCTCTGCGCGGTCGAATTCCCGAAACCAATTGGCGTTGAACTTCCATCCCGGCAGGAGACGACCGTATGTTTAACGACAGGCTTTGGCTAAACTTACTAGGGCTGGCAGGGTTATTCATCCTGGCCCTGTGGTTGAGCTCCTGCGGAGCGCCCGATACCGACGTACCGTTCGTAGGTAAGGGGCGCTCGCCGGCGCCGCCGGAAGAGGAACGGACGGTCCACGACTCGTTGGCCGATACCGAAGGGTTGGGGTACGACACCACCAACGAGAAGACGTTTTCCGCGGACGTGCTCGGTTTCCGCGCTTACGACGGTGGTGCCGAAACGAGCGATTTCGTTGAGCTCGTCTGCGCCGTCGACGGTCGCGAGTACGGTATAACCCTTGCCCCCTCGCAGTATCTGGACTCTATAGGTTTGAAACTCGCGAAGAACGACAAGGTTACGGTTACGGCGTGCGGTCTGGGTACCGACGCCGAGGAGATAATAGTCGCGCGGAAGCTCGAGGCCGGCGGGAAGACTTTTGAGTTACGGGACCGCTGGGGCGCGCCCCTTTGGAAGGGCGAGCGCGTTTATAGGTACAAGTACGTCCCGCCGAAGTACACCCTGGCGCCCGGGAGCGGAGGCGGCGGAACAAAAGAGAAGAAGGAACCGTTGTCCGATTGGGAGGGCGACCTCCAGAAGAAAAAATGGCACGAACGGGGGGAGTTGTTGAAGAAGAAATGGGCCGAAGGTCATCCGGAGTAATGTAATGTATTAAGAATATAGCGCCACTTACCCCTCACATCCTCCTTTGACCCTAAAACGGGCGGCCGAAAGGCCGCCCGTTGGGGATTTAAAACAGTGGGTGTAACGGAATGATGTGGCCCGGCACTGTATATATTGGATATATTATTTAACCCTGTGTTAAGATGTCGTTGAGATTTTTTATTCCCCTAGGATGGAAAGCCGGGACGGTTCGCGTTTGACCCCCGGCGTTTATATATATTCCGTGGTTGCCGGGGACTTCAGCGCCGTACGCAAGTTAGTAATAAGCGATAAATAAGGGCGAACGGTAAAAAAGTAAGGGCGTACTGAAATGCGACGGTTATATTCGCTAGTATGCGTCGCCGGAGGGTATATAGTTTTTATCGCGAGTTTAACCGCTTGCGACGACGGGCCATTCGGCCCGTCGTTTCCCTCCGGCACCGCCGACGGCGACGACGGCCGGGAGTTGTTGCTGAAAGTACCGGGCTACAATTGTTGGGGCGGGGTCCTGTCGCCGGAGGGGGACAAGTTCCTTTTCAATATGACGTCGTTGGAGGACTACGAGATGGATATGTGCATATTGGACGTTGCTTCCGGCGAGTGGGATACCTTTCTCGACGACGGTTATCCGGCCGATTGGTCGGCGGATGGGAATTGGATATCTTATCGCATTTTAACCGGTCTGGGTGATATTTGGCTGATACGTCCCGACGGTACGGCGAACCATCCCTTAGTAGCGTCACCGATGCCCGATAACGGGGGTTGTTTTTCACCCGATTCGTCCGAGGTCGGTTTCGAATCCTTTATGGAGTTTCCGGAATTACAAGGGAGCCAGCTTTATATAATCGATACCGCCGGCGGCGAACCCCGGCGTATTACGAACGGCGATGGTACCAGGGAATACTCCAGCGCGTCATGGTCGCCCGGCGGCGAATGGTTCGCTTTTTTGGACGAAGTTTACCTCGAGGGAAGCGACAATGAAAAGACCGACGCCGAACTGTACATAATCAGCGCCGACGGGACGGACGAATACAGGCTTGTACCCCAACACCCGGTATGGCGGATACACCGCATATGCGGTTGGACCGCCGACGGCCGGGCCGTAATCCTCTCAATGGGTGAAACCGGGAAATCCCGCATCGAACTATGGTTATATTACGTCAAGGAGAACGCTTTCGAGCAACTGACTTACTCGAACTCCACCGAAATATTCGTTGAGAGCTGCGACTGGGGCTCGAACGGGAAGATAGTAATGACGGTGTACGAAGACCCACACGACCCTAAAAAAACGCATAACTCCCTCTGGACAATGGACGCGCCGTTTTAACGGTTAATACCGGATTTATAGTAAAAAACCGCCCCACATCCGGGGCGGTTTACGTTTTGACAGTTTTAACGGGGTTTACACCCCCGGCAGGTACTTCTCTATCTCGGCCACGAGCTGTTCTTTGGTCATGAAGCCGGTCTGCCGGAAGACCTCGTTGCCGTCGGCGTCGTAGATGACCTTCGTCGGCCATCCGGTTATATTATATTCTCCGTCTATCGCGTCGGTCATAATAAAGTTGCGGTAGTTCAAGCCCGATTCCCGCGCGAACTTGGGGACGCTCTTTTCGGCGTCCTCGTCGCCGGTGATACCTATTAGAACGACGCCTTTATCCCCGTATTCGTCGTTAATCTCAATGAGGTCGGGGATTTCCATCTTGCACGGCGGACACCACGTCGCCCAGAAGTCGACCACGAGCACTTTGCCTTTGTAGTCCTCCGCGTTGAACTGGTCGCCCGGGAGGAGTTCAAAGCCTTCCGGCAAGGCTTCTTCGGTTACTTCGCCGGTTCCGCCAGTGTCGGCCGGCCTTTCGCCTCCGCCGCAGCCCCAGAACGCTAGAGCAACGAGCGTTAAACTGATTATTGAGACGGTTTTAGATTTACCCATGGTTATGCTCCCTCGTATATAGGTCGCCAAGTCAGAAAACCGCCCCGATGATAGCACAGGGATTAAATGCCTGCAACTATTTTACAGTGGCCGATAACTGCGTAATTATAAACGTTAATCCCGTTTCGCCGGCAGGAACAACCTGTCCTCGGCAATCCCGAGTTCATCAATTACCCGGTAAGGATACTCGAGGTCGAACAGGTCGTCCCTGTGATGCGCGTCGCTGCCCGTGGAGAATGTCGCGCCGGCGCCCAGGCATATCTCGAGTGCCCGCCGCCGCGGGACGCTCCAGCGGCCGCTTATCTCCAGGGCCACGTCATGTTCGACGGCCAACTCGGCCAGCCGACCCACCCGTTCCTCGGTCCATATTTCGTCGTAGGCGTCCGTCAACCGCAGGGGTAGGTAGGTGGGGTGGGCAAGTATGTCAATCGGTTCGTTTTCGAACGTGTCTTCGATTAAAGCTAAGTAGTTATCCGCGAACGCCGCCGCGTCCTTTACGTCCTTGTCGCTCCAGAAGAAGACTTTTTCGCCGGTACCGTCGGGGGCGGCGTGGAGGCCGCCTATGAGGAAGTCGAGTCGTTCCAGGCGGTCGGGCCCTACGGGTATGGCTTCGCCTACGCAGTATTCGGCGGTTAAGAACACGCCGTGGCTTCTGACGTCGCGTTCGTATGCGTCGAACGCATCGTTGTCATAAAGCATGTGGTATGGGCTCAGGTGGTCAGCGATGGCGACGATTATATCGTTTTTGCGTGCCAGCCGCGCAATCTCCGCGACGGTCATTTCTCCGTCGGAGTGGGTCGAGTGTACGTGCAGGTCAGGGAGCTTCATAAACGGCAAGAAAATTAATAAGAAAAGACCGGCCAGGCGGCCGGTGGCTCTACCGCGGTTCCGCCATAGGCGACAAAGCGACCGGGTCGAAGAAACCGCCGACGTGGTCTATGTATTCCAGGTCGGCGTCCAATTTTACGACGCGCCGCCCGTCCGCGTCCGCTACCCAGACCGAATCGTCGTAGTTGTTGGCGGCGATATCGGTCGGATTATATTCGCCTGTATCATACAGCAGTAGTTCCCCGTCGGCGTTTATTTTAACTATGTAACCTTCGACGCCGTCTACCGCGTAGACATCGCCGGTCTCGACGTTCACGTCTATTAAGACCGGCGACTTAAAACCGGGGTCCGAGAAGACGAGTTTGACGGTCCCGGCGCGGTCAATTTTGATGAGGCGGTCGTTGCCCGTGTCGCATATCCAGAGCTTTTCGGTGTTTGCGTCGAAAGCTATATCGGCGGGCGCCGAGAAGCCGGTGAACTCGCCGACGAGTTGACCGTCTCTATTAATCCTCACTATTTTATTGCCGTCTACGACGTACGCGTCTCCGTTTATCGGATCGCAGGCGAGCCGCGTAGGGGAGGTCAATTTTCCATACTCGCGTTTGACGGCGCCTTCGGAGCTGAGTTTAATCAGACGTTTCAAGCCCGCGTCGAGTACCCATATTGAACCTTCTTTCGGGAACAGGCCGAGGGCCGTCGGGTTGTCGAAACCGTACAGGGTCTTTTGGACGGTCGCCCGGTTGGAGAGGAGTATAACGCGCCCGGCGCCGTCGGCAACCCAGCATACGTCGTTGTACGGGTCTACCAGGACCGCCGCGGGTGTGCCCATCTCGGAGTTCGTGACGCCGATTTCGTCGCCGTCCGGCGCGATTCTCATAACAGCGCCGCCGCCGGCGTCGGCCACCCAGCAGGTTCCCCAGGCCGTGTTCTCCACCTGTGCGTCGCCTATGTCGCAGGCCATGAAACCCGCGGCAAATACGAGAAGCCCAGTGCAATATATCAGTCTACGCGGTGGCATAACGGCGCGGAATTTAACATAAAGGGAACCCTTTTTCAACTGCGTTCGCCCGGGGTCTTACTATATTTTTATCGTCCACTCCAACCCGTTGCCGATTTTGATCGTATCCGTGACGGCGTCGGTCAGGTCGCGCACGTGTTTTACGTATCCGGCCAACGTTTCCGAATGGCTGATGATATTGTCGGCGAAGACGCTACCGCGGGTTTCGACGTGGGGCCATATCAGGTCGAAGTAGGTTATGTATTCGCTTTTTTCGGCGTCCAGAAACACGAAGTCGAAGTTTGCCTTTTCGCACACCGAAGGCAAGAATCCCACCGCATCGCAGGCCTCTATCGATACGTATTCGCTGAGGCCGGCCGATTCCACGTTTTCCCGGGCCATCTCGGCGAAGTCGGGCTTGACCTCAAGTGATAACAATATCCCGGCGTTTTCCATTGCCGCCCGGCCGAGCCAGAGCGTCGAGTATCCGGCGCTGGTTCCGACCTCCAGTATGCGCTTGGCGCGGGTCGCCAGCGCCGCGTTGTATATCAACCGGGCGCTCGCCGGGTGGAGCGACTTCAGCGTCAGTTCCGGCGACATCCCCGCGTCCCGGCGTCGCTTGTTCTCCGCCAGGACAGCTGCGGCCGTCTTCTCCCATGCGTCGAGGTCGAAGCCCATTATTCCTCTACCGTAACGTCAATACCGTATACACCGGCGGCCGGGTTATACTCGAGTAGGTAAGACAACTCCATACCGCGGATACTCTCGGGCGCGGTCCAGGTTTCGGCTGCCGCGGCGGTGGCGTCCTCGAAGGCCGTGTTCCCGAAAGTCGATTCGGTTATCCACGCGTCGGGAATACTGCCGTCGGCGGCGATGTTCAAGTGGAGCTTCATGGTTCCGGCGGTCGTCCCCGGGTCGCCGTAGTACGTTTTATAGACGCGCTCCAGCTCCGGCTGTTGCTCCGCCAGGAAGATGGCAAGTTCGGCGGTCCACTCGACGGCCGACGTTATCCCCGTCGCCAGGGCGTCGAAAAACCCCAGGGCGCCCGAGGATACGGGCAACAGAAAAGCTATACCTATTAAAACGGGTAAGAGTTTTTTCATATTCCTCGCTCCGAGATGGTTAGACACTTTTTACGGCCGTTAGTATAAACGAAACAGCCGGGTTGAAACAAGGAAAAAAGGGCCTTTCGGCCCTTTTTCGTCTCCTTACGTCGGTTTATTGACGCCGCACTATTCTGCGAACCCGGCCTTGATGTGGCCCAGGGAAGTCGGTTCCACCGGTTCGCCGCCGTAGATTATGTCTTCGATGGCGTTAGTTAAACCGTTGAAGTCGATGGCGTAGTTGTCCATCCAGACGACGGTCCCGTCGCTATCTACTAGGGAACATTGGCCGTACCAAGCTGTGCCGGGCATCTTCCATTTCCAGAAATCGGATTCCTCGGCGTCCAGAAAGTCGTGATCGAGAACCTGGCCGTGGTAAGAGTACTTCATCGTGGATTGTACGCCGGGGGTATCCCAACCGTTGTAGGATATTACTTCCAAACCGACGCCTTCGTCGTGATAGACGTCGTATATTTGAGTCTCTAGTGCCAGACAATCCGCCCGGCAGGCGCCTCAAGACTGTTTCCAGTGGGTTACGACGACTATTTTACCGTCGTCCAAGTAATCCTGGATATCCAGCCACGGTCCCAGGTAATCGGCGCTGTCGTCGATGGAATAGTTAGCCAATCCCGGTTGCTGGTCGCCTACGTCCAACGCAAAAACGTTCAGGGCGAACAAAAACCCCATCGTGTATACCAAAACCCACCTCATATTTACCTCCTATCGGTAAACTTGACCGAAAGCTGCAAGTATATATGACTATTTTCATTACATATATAGCACATATCACCCGCGTTTTCAAATAAAAAACGCCATATCCTAAAAAAGGAAAGGGCCTTTCGGCCCTTTCGATAAGTATCGTATGTCGCGTTAATGCTATTCTGTGAATCCGGCCTTGATGTGCCCCAACGACGCAGGTGTTACGTTCGTGTTGTAGTCGAATTCGAACGAGAATACGTCCGCAGAATCGAAGTCGGAGTCGGGCGCGTTGCAGACCACGTACCAGTAGTAGGTCGCGTCGTCTGTAACGTCGAAGGTGTGAGTGTACTCGGTATCGGTGATGCCCGTTTCGTGCACCTCAGGCGAACTGAAGTCGTCGTTGTCGTCCACGAGTAGCTCGTATGAGTCGGCCCTGATTACTTCCTCCCACTCGAAGGTTACGTCCACGTCGGTGCGTCCGCCGCCGTCAGGGGTTACGGGTACGGTTCCCATCGTCGCGACGCGTCCGGTCTCTCCGGCGCTTCTCGGGCCGGTTACGTCGATGACGTCGCCGTCGTCGGGCTCCTGGAGTTCAAACGACCGCGTCCAGAAACTGTACGAATACTCGTCCATTACGTTGGGCGGGTCGTAGAGGTCGTCGGCGCTCGCAGTTACCGTAACCTCGACAAAATGGGGTAGGGGGTCGCTGGGTTCGAAGGAATAGTCCAATTCGAGCATGTCACCGTTGAAAGAAAGGTCGCCGGGCGGCGTGCCCCCGGCGGAAGTCGTTACTTCGACTACGACGCTTGCTTCATCGATGCCGTATCCGTCGTCGACTATAGTCCCCTCTATGTCGGTATCTAGGGCGACGTCCGCTTCGCCGTCCTCGGGGTCAAGGTCGTCGACGTACGGCGCGTCGTAGTCGTTATAATAGGTTCGCTCGATGGCTTCGCAAATACCGACGGAGTAGTAGCCGGTATAGTGGTAATAGACGATGTCGTTGGCGCCTACGACTACCGACTGAGGATAGGTGGTACCTTCCTGCCAATCGACCCACGAGCTCGTGTCGCCGTCAAGGAAGGTGGTCGGTAAGGTATGGCCGAAGTAGGTGAACTTATAGTAAGCTTGGGTGTACTCCGATTCCGTCGGGCTTACGCAGAGGACGTGGCAGTTCACGTCGCCGGTGCCGTCATGATAAACGTCGTAAATCTCCGTCTCTATCTCATCTAGATAGGAGTTTCCGCCGCCTCAACACTTCCAAAAGTAGACCAAGACCACGTCGCCGTCGAAGTCGTCGATATCGACGTAATCCCCTATGTAGGGGGAATCGAGGGAGACTATCTCGGGGTGGTACAGCGGCGGGTGAGGGTCGCCGACGCCTGCCCCCGCGTACGCAGCAACGGCGATTAATGATGCGATCACAACTGCGTACCGCATACCTGACTCCTTTCGTTATATTTTAAGGCTTTTTCCACCTTTTATTTATAATAACATAATACCACGAAATAAGAGTCAGGTGCAAGGTTTTTTTATACCGGGCCGATTTTTTTCGGTCGCCTGACGTATTGGAAAAAGGGCCTTTCGGCCCTTTTCGGTTTCGTTCCGTCGTACTGTCCGTGTCGTATTATTCCGCGAATCCGGCCTTGATGTGACCCAACGACGCCGGTGTTACGTTCGTGTTGTAGTCGAATTCAAACGAGAATACATCTTCCGAGTCGAAGTCGTCTTCCGGCGCGTTGCAGACCACGTACCAGTAGTAGGTCGCGTCGTCTGTAACGTCGAAGGTGTGGGTGTACTCGGTATCGGTGATGCCCGTTTCGTGCACCTCGGGCGAACTGAAGTCGTCGTTGTCGTCCACGAGTAGCTCGTATGAGTCGGCCCTGATTACTTCCTCCCACTCGAAGGTTACGTCCACGTCGGTGCGTCCGCCGCCGTCGGCGGTTATCGGTACGGTTCCCATCGCAGCGACGCTTCCGGCTCCTCCGCTACTTCTCGGGCCGGTTACGTCGATGACATCGCCGTCGTCGGGCTCTTGGAGCTCAAACGACCGCGTCCAGAAACTGTACTCGTACTCTACGTCGTGTTCGGCCAGGTCTTCGGCCGCCACGTATACGAAAATCTCGGCGTAGTGGGGTAGGTCGTCGTCAGGGTTGAGCGTGTACATATAGTTGAAGAAGTCGCCCGAAAACGTTAGATTACCCGTTATATCGTCCCGGGCGAAGACCTCCGCTTCCACCACGATGCTCTCTTCGTCCACGCCCCAGTTGTCGTCCTTGACGTGGCCTTTTATGTTGTCGTCTATGTCGACGCCGGTCTCCCCGTCTTCGGGGTTCAGGCCGTCGACGTACGGCGGGTCCTCGTCGCCGTAAATTAGCATGTCGAACGTGTCGATGAATTCGGTGTAGCTTCCCTCGCCGTATCCAAGTTTACTCAGGTAGCAATAACCCGTCGGGCCGATAATGAAAGTCTGGGGTATGCCGCTGCTCGATTTTTTCCAGGCGGTCCAGTCACTGGTTTCTTGGTTCGTGAATAGGAATCGGACCGGGTTTCCGCCGAGCGTATTGAACTTCCATATCCCTATATTCTGCGCCGTATCCCAGCAGTCTACTTCAAGAAACTCGACACCCAGCGGGTAATAATCGTAGTAAACGTAGTCCTCGATAGCTTCGAGTTCGTTGGCGCAATAGCCTCAAGAGTCGGAACCGAAGCTAACGAGAAAGGTTTTCCCGGCGGCGAGATAGTCGTCGACGTTGACGTTAGCACCAAGTCCGCCACCGACGGTAATAACCTCCGGCCGGTTCAGAGGCGGGCACTCGTCGCCTACTTCGATCGCGGCGGCGTAGACGACGAAACTCAGCGCTATAAACGCCGCTAGAAATATCCGCATATCTACCTCCTATCGTTGAACCTGACTAGGGACTATAGGTATATATGACTATTCTCATTACCTATATAGCACGTATTACGCCCGTTTTCAAATAAAAAATACCGTATATTCAGAAAAAAGGAAGGGCCTTTCGGCCCTTTTCGGTTTCGTTCCGTCTTGTCATTCGCGTCGTGTTATTCGGCGTATCCAGCTTTGATGTGGCCTATAGATGCCGGCGTGATAGATGTCTCCGGGTCGATTTCAGTGGTGAACGTCCAGGTTTCGGTTTCCATAACGTTTTCTTCGATATCCGCCGCGTCAACTTCTACAGTAATATCGGTATCGTACGGGAGGTCCTCGTCCGGGTTAAACGTCAGGGTGAAGTCGAGGAAGTTGCCGGTTATCGAGAGGTTACCGTCGACTTCGCCTCTGCCTGGTATCGTAACCGTCATGTCCAACGACGATTCTTCTACGCCGAAGCCGGCGTCTTTTACGTGACATTTGATATTCTTGGTAACCGCAACGTCGGTGGCCCCGTCGGCTGGGTCCTTATTGGTAACAGTCGGCGCCGTATCGTCCGGGTAGATTGTCCGTTCGATCGCAGACGATATACCGCTCTCGCTATAGCCAGCGTCGCCGTAATATATCAAACCGTTGACGCCGACAACGTAGTTAAGCGGTATATACCCATCGAGATACCACTGGGACCAGTCGGCGCTTTCACCGTCAAGGAAGTCCGGGTCAAGAACTCGCCCGGTGTACTCGTATTTATAGTACCCTTGAGTATCAACGTCGTCGTCTTCTTCGATATTGACGCAAAGAACCTCGGTACCGGCGCCTTCCGTATGGTAAACGTCGTAGATCTCTTCGTCTAAGGGCGAAAGCTCCGCCCTACAGCTACCTCACCACGACGCCCAGAAGTTTACGACTACAGCTTTGCCGAGAAGGTCATCGATATTTATGTTGGGACCGTACTGATAGTCCTGGCCCACTTCGATGACCGTCGGGCGGTCCAAAGGCGGCGCGTCGTCACCCGGGTTCTCCGCTAGGGCGAAAGATACGAACCCTAGAATTAAGAACGTTGCTACGAGAAAACGCATATCTACCTCCTGTCGGTAAACCTGACTATTCGTCGCGAGTATACATGACTACTTTACTAAAGTATATATAACATTATACGGCGGCGGATGCAAGCGAAAAACGAAACAGACGCGCCTTTTTCCGTTACACTGGCGTTTATGGGGGGTTATCGCACGAACTAACTCGGTTTTTTAGGCTCGCCCCGCGGTTCTTCTTCTGATATCGGCGGGACATCCGGCCAGAAACCGAGGAACCTCGCGAAGCGCCGGCGGAAGAGGAAGAGGAAGTTCTTCGTACCATCGCGCCAGAGGCTGAGCTTCGACTCGCCCTTCCGTTTAACGTAGTGAAAATCGATAGGGACCTCGCGGCCCTTGATTTCGGTGCGTTTCTCGAAGACCTCCAGCTTCAACTCCTCGGAGAAGGGCATCCCGTCGCTGGTCACATTTACCTTCTCGAGGACGTCCCGTCGGAAGCACCACATCCCGGACTGACTGTCGTGGATTTGCCGGAAGTAGAGGAGCAATATCGCGAAGTTGAAAACCTTGTTGCCGAACCACCGAAGGAAGTAATCGAAGCTTTCCTGCCAGTCGGCGGCAATGCGCCACGCGCTCACGAACTCCAACCCGTCCCGGTCGAGTATGTCGATGAGATAGGGGATTGCAACGACCGGGTAGGTGCCGTCGCCGTCCAGTGTGCAAACGACGTCGCCGGTGGTTTGGCTTAGGCCCGACTTGTACGCGCGGCCGTAGCCGGGCCGTTCCTCGAAGACGACCCGGGCGCCCATCCGCCGGGCGACGTCGCCGGTTGCGTCGCTGGAGTTGTTGTCCACGACGATGACCTCGTCCACGAAGTCCGGCATCGCGGCCAGGCAATCGGCGACGCCCTCCTCCTCGTTATAGCAGGGCATCACGACCGTTATCTTGTACCCCCGGCGCATGGCGGCGCGTATTTTCGGTTATATTAGCCCGAAAAGCAAGGAGAAAAAAGCCGTTGGCGGTCTATTAACGGGGTCGTTTTCGCGCGTTTTCAGCGAGAATTTCTTGAATGAAGGCGGGATAGACCGCGTTTTGACCGAAAATGACATAATTTGGTACTGGCAATTGCTCCGTAGTTTGCTTAATATATGGCGACTCAGAAATAGTACAAAATATCGGGTTATCGTAAGTTTTTTAAGTTTGCTAACCCCGAAGGAGGGCGAACTATGAAACGAGTGTGTGTAATTTCCGCCGTTATATTGCTACCGGTATTCGCATTTGGATACGCGGTGGACAGCGGCAACTGGGCCCCGGCCCGGGATCGGGTGTTCGACATTACGATCATAAACACATTCCAGTGCCCGTATGCGACCGAGATTATGGGCCTCGACTATATTAACGGTGAGAACGCGTTGACTTTCGCTAGTAACCTGGACAATGCGTTATATACTTGCAATGCCGACAACGGAACCTATATCAGCGCGCTTACGTTAAACTACACCGGTAACCCTCACCCGTTCGGCGTTTGTTACGACGGCAACGAATACCCGCATATCAACGACTTTTCCGGCCAGAAGGTATACTGGACCGACTACGCAGAGTGGGATTACTACTCCAACCCTGCGGGAAACAAAGGCAGCGGCATGGACTTCGACGGGGCCTTCGTCTGGGAGACCTACTCGGCCGAGGGCGTTTACCGCTTCTTACCCGACGACACCGTCGAAGAGTACTACCCGGCAAGCGAGGTAGGGGCACAGATGAGCGGCCTGGCCGTGTTCCCCTATAACGGCAATACCTGGTTGATGATCTCGACCCACGGCGTGTATTTATTCTATTTCTACGAGTTCAACGGTTCCACCTTGACGTACATAGGTACCGACGACTGCCCGTTGGAGCCGGACCAGTCGTACGGATTGACTTATGCGGCCGAGCGCGGTACCTTCTTCTGGAGCTACACCATAGAAGAAGAGGAATGGGTCGCCGAGCTTGACCTCGGCCTCGATGACGATTCGGCCGTAGTCCCGACGAGCATGGGCGTAATCAAGGCGACGTACAGGTAGGAGATCCCGGGGCAATCGAACGCGGGGAAGCGTTCCCGCGTTCTTTTATATATACGGAACCCGATGGGCAACGATGTATTATAACCCTACGGAGACCGAAGAATTAAGTAGCGTGTCGGGGCAGTTAAGACCGGCGCGTGAGAAGGGTTATGCTAACAATGAAAGGAGAACGTATGAGGTATTTAGTCGTTATTCTGGTTATGGTATCTCTGCCTGCGTGCGCGTTTGGCGACGATAACCTCTGGGTTATGAACGCGAGCCACGGCGAGTACGTATTTAACTTCTACGAATTCGACGGCTCGAGTTTGACGCACATGGCGACCGTCGATTGTCCGCTGATACCGTCCCAGTCCTACGGGCTGGCGTACGCGGCCGAGCGGGACACCTTCTTCTGGAGTTACGCTATAGGGAGCGACGACGCGATAAGCGAGCTCGATATCGACTTCGGTATGGACATCACCATAACGGTCCTTAACACGTTCGAATGTCCGTACGCCGGGGAAATCCGCGGCCTCGACTACGTGGACGGCGAGAACGCCATATCGTTTACCAGCGACCCGGATAACATGATATACACCTGCAGCGCCGACGATGGGACTTACGTAAGCGAGCTGGCCATGGGGTTCAGCAATCCCCATCCGTTCGGCGTTTGCTACGACGGTAACGGCTATCCCCACTTAAACGAGTATAACGGCAACGATATGTATTGGTACAACGGCGCCGATTGGAACGAATACACGAACCCGTCGTCCAACAAAGGCAGCGGCATGGACTTCTACGACGGCTACGTCTGGGAAACCTACTGGACCGACGGCGTACACCGCTTTCTCCCCGACGGGACCGGCATCGAGTTCTATGGAACGCCTGAGGTGGGCGCGCAGCTGAGCGGGCTTACCGTGTTCGTGCACAGCGGCGGCGGCGATACCGGCGTGGAACCTGCGAGTATGGGTACGATCAAAGCGACGTACAGGTAGGTACTCGAACCGAAGCGGAATAAGACGGGCGGCTATATATCGCCGCCCGGTATTCTATTCCAAACGGTAGAAAAAAACGTCTTCGGCGTATAACACGTCCGTCCGTGACCGTAGCCGACGGTGATACAAGCCCAAACGAGCGTTTTTGACGGTATTTGAAATGTTATTTTCTTTTGCCCACTTACCGTAATGGTAGTATAATAGCGCCGTATCTGATTAAAATGTGGCGGGTCGGGGGAGTTAAGACCCGCGGGTGAGATGAGTCGTACTAACAATGAGAGGAGAACGTATGAGGAATTTAGTCGTTATTTTGGTTATGGCGTCACTGCCGATTTTCGCGTTCGGTGACGGTGAAACCTGGTTTATGAACACGAACCACGGCGAACCGTTCAGCTTTTACTTCTACGAGTTCGACGGCTCGAGTTTGACTTATGTGGATACCGTCGATTGCCCCGACTTGGGGGTGAATCAGTCCTACGGTCTGGCGTACTCGGAAGAGCGGGACACGGTCTTCTGGAGTTACGCTACTGGGAGTAACGACTCAATAAGCGAGCTCGATATCGACTTCGGTACGGAAATTACCATCACGGTCCTCAACACGTTCGAGTGTCCGTACGCGGGGGAAATCCGCGGCCTCGACTTCGTTGACGGCGAGAACGCCATATCTTTCGCCAGCGACCCGGACGATAAGTTTTATACGTGCAGCGCCGACGACGGAACTTATATCAGCGACCTGGACCTGGAGTTCGGCGGTAACGCCCACCCGTTCGGGTTATGTTACGACGCGGACGGTAACGTCTACGGGAACGAGTACGCGTCCGCCTGGATATTCTGGTACGACGGCGCGGCCTGGGACTCTTACGTTAACCCGTCGTCCAATAAAGGCAGCGGTATGGACTTCTACGACGGCTACATCTGGGAGACCTACTGGACCGACGGCGCGTACCGTTTCCTCCCCGACGGAACCGGCGTAGAGTTCTACGGAACGGCCGAGGTGGAAGCGCAGCTGAGCGGCCTTACCGTGTTTACGTCCGGCGGCGGTGACACCGTCGTCGAACCTGCTAGCATGGGTACGATCAAGGCGACGTACAGGTAGGTACTTGACCCGAACCGGAACCCTACGGGCGGCGTTATATCGCCGCCCGGTTTTTATTTCAAACAGTAGAAAGACCCGTCTTCGCTGCCGAAGTAGACCCGCCCGCCCGAGACGACGGGCGTCGTTTCGACCTGGCCGCCGACCTCGAAATTCCAGACGACCGAACCGTCGTCGGCCGACAGGCAGGACAGAAACGTGTTGGTTCTGTGACCGCCTTCGGTTTCAACCTTCCAGCCGGAGGAACCGAAGTAGACTCGTCCGTCAACGCACGCGGGCGAAGTCATGACCGTCCCGTCGGCGAAATCGGGGAACGGACGAGCCTTCCATATCAGTTCGCCGGTCTCGGCGTCCACGCAGTACATGTCGCCTGGCCGGTAGTCCCGGCCTATGTAAACCTTGCCGTCGGCGACGCACGGGCGCCCGCGAAGCGGATTGTGGTAGTAAACGCCGTCGTCCTCGTCCCATTCGGGGAACTCGGCCAACCAGAGTTCCGCTCCCGTCTCCTCGGAGAGGCAGTAGAGCCGGTGCGGTTCCGTGAAATACACGCGTCCGTCCACGACGGCCGGCATACCCGCGTACGCGTATTCGCCGGCGTCGAATCGCCAGATTTCGTCGCCGGTGGCCGCGTCGAGCCTGTATAGATAACCGGGGCATTCGTCGTATCGGTATTCGCAGCCGGCGTACAGGCTCCCGTTGTCGTATAAAACGGCCTTAACGCGGCTTCTTTCTAGGCTCGTCTCCCATATCGGGTCTCCGCCGTCGAGGGGTAGGGCTATAACGTTTTTCCCGGAAGCGGCGAATACCGCGTCCGGCGATAGGGCCGGCGATTCCCTGCTGGAACCGCCGCTCGACGGGTAAATCCAAAGCGGTTCGCCGGCATCGGCCGAAAGACAAAGCACGTTTCCGGGGCCGTATAAATAACACTTCCCGTCGTGAACCAGGACCGTCGAGAAAGGGTCCTCGCCCACGTCGGTGTGCCACACGATGTCGCCGGTCGCCGCGTCAAGGCAGTAAACGCCTTCCGGCTCGTCCTTCGGCGGGTCTTCGATGAACCGCTCCCACTCGGCGATAGTCTCACCGAGGGAGACGACGTAGATATGGCCTTGCGATATGGTGAAGTCGAAGCCCCTCAGGATTCCTGTCATACCGATTTCGGTTTTCCAGGCGAGTTTACCTTCCGGTATTTTTCCGGAATCGATGCCGCCGACGTGGGCTGGGTCCGTTACGACCGAATAAGTACCGGTGGGCATATCGACCTCGTCGCTTCGCTCCTGTCCGTTGCAGGCCGGTTGAGCTATCAACGCCGCCGCCAGTATTGTAATCGAAACGGGTTTACAGAGTCGTATTTGCATATCGGCGGCTCCTTATTCGGGAACAATTGTCGGCGGCTGCATCCGGAGGTGCGGCCCTTTATCTTTCTAATTATGTTAAGGTGGCCGCGCCTAAAGGCACGGCCCTACTTTTTTACGTCTTCAGCTCCTCTTTCCGGGCCGCCGGGAAGAGGATGTTGTTCAAAATCAGCCGATAACCGGGCGAGTGGGGGTGATACGTGAGGTCCGTCGGCTCCTCGCCTATGAAATGCTGAAAGTCCTCCGGGTCGTGTCCGGCGTAGAAGCTGAAGAAACCTTCTCCGTAGTTACCGTAAACGTACTTGGCCTCCTCGTAGCCGTCCACCGTCGCCAGAATCACGGTGCTTTTCTTGATTATCTCCCGGGGGAACGCCGTAGTCTGACCCATGAACTCGGTGATACGCGCCGTGTGGCACTGGGTCAATATGGTCGGCACCGTGTCCGATTTCGCGCTGAACTCGAAGAGGGTGAAGCTGCCGGGGTTGGTCGGGTCTACGATGCTTATCGAGCGCGGCGTGTCTATGTTCGAGAACTCGTACAGGTATATGTTAGGGTATAACTCGAAGTCGGTGAAGGCCATGGTCGCCGAGTAATCGAGTTTCTCGTTATACCCGAAATCAGGCGGGTCGCCGTCGTATATCGAATCGACGATGTCCACGTCGGCGGCGGCCAGAGCTATGTCTATCGTGTCGGTGGCCGAGCACATGGCGAATAGAAAACCGCCGCTGTAGACGTACTCGGCCAACGCCCGGGATACCGCTTTCAGGTACTCCGCGACGCTCTCGTAGCCGGCGTTGAGTGCTTCCCGGTTGTACTCGGCGACAGTCAACTCGTACCAGGCGGACCCGCCGAAGGAGGAATAGAACTTACCGAACTGCCCGGTAAAATCCTCGTGGTGGAGGTGGAGCCAGTCGTACTCGTATATCCGCCCGGAGAGGACGTCGTCGTTCCAGACCCTGTCGTACGGGATAAACGCGTACTCCAGCGCCCGCATCACCGAGTCGTCCCATACCTCGGTCTCTTCGGGCGCGTAGAGGGCTATCGTGGGTGCTTTGTCCAGCGGCACCGCTTCCATATTGTTCTCTTCGATGACCCCGTATATCGGTCCCGGGTCCGCGATGAAGACACCGTAGACGCCCCGGGCACCGCACATCTCCGCCAAACCGTCGTAGTCCTCGATGAGGAACGAGCCGCCGCGGTAGTTGAGGAGCCACTCGACGTACGCGCCGTCGGCCACGGCCTGGTACGCGACGCCGTAAGCCCGTAGGTGATCCGTCTGCTCCAGGTCCATCGGGACGAGGAGGAACGTCGCGGAGGCGGGGAGTGCCGCGAGTAAGAGGATTAACGGTGCCTTGAGGAGCGTTTTCATAGTGTGCTTTTTTGACCGCCGGCGGGGTATCAGTAGTTTAACGGGAGATATTGTAACATGAAACCGTTAATATGCGTACCGGATTCTCTTATCGTTTAGAGCATCGTATTCTACAATGGTTTATTGGTTGACTCACGGATAATTTTAATATATAATAGTTTAACAAAAACGCGTTCATCGGATAAAGTGGTGAGGTTCTTTTATGAAGCATATATCGGGAAAGGTGTACATAATATCGATAATAGTTTTTACTAGTTCGGCTATCGCTACAGGCGTAACCGAAGAATGGGTCGATTTTTACGATAGCGGACCCAGTGAATTGCATAACGATCAGGGAAACGCGATCGCGGTCGCCGATAGCGGGAACGTTTACGTCGGCGGTTATCGTATACAAAGTTGTTATTATGTACGTAGCGTGGATAGTTCTGGAGGTTTCCGTTGGGGCGATCCGTACGGAGGAGGTTCTAGCGAAGCCGAGAGTGTAAACTTAGACACCTCGGAGAATTTATATGTGGCCGGTAGCCTAAACGGTGACTTTTTCGTCGCGAAATATGACGACGAAGGTACGATGCTATGGTCCGATAGCGTTACAGACGGCAGCGTATATGCGTCGGTTTTGGATTCGGATGGGTATCTCTACGCTACGGGTAGTTCCGACGACGGCGTTTATACGGCCAAGTACACTCAAGACGGGACCCGGTTATGGGGGAAGTCTTACCACGGGACCTGGATGTTCGACAGCGCGTGGGCGATAACTACAGACGAAATCGGTAACGTTTACGCAGCCGGCTGGACAGGCGAAATAGATACAGAATATGACCTTATCGTTATCAAATATAACGGCGACGGTGACGAAGAGTGGGTAAGAACGTATAACGGTACGGCGGACGGAAGCGACAGCGCCGGTGCGGTAGTTGTTGACGGTTTGGGTAACGTTTACGTTACCGGCTATTGCGAAAATTTAGGAACTAGCGGGGATATATGTACGATTAAATACGACGCTGACGGTAACCAGGAATGGGTAAAAACTTTTAGCGGTCCGGGTTCTCAATGGGATTTAGCTTTAGATATGGTTATCGATGCTTACGCTAACGTTTACGTAACCGGATATCGTAACGCCCCCGGTACTGAGGAGGATATGTGCGTTATAAAATACGATACGGACGGTAACGAGGATTGGATTAAAACTTATAACGGTACGGCCGACGAATACGACTGCGGGAATGCGATAACCATAGAAGATTCCGATTACGTGTACGTAGCGGGAACTTGCGAGAACGAAGGAACTTCAGAAGATATATGTGTCATAAAATACGACGCCGACGGTAATACCGAGTGGGTGACCGAGTACGACCGGCCTACGTATAACAACGGTGATTGGGCTAAAGATATCGTTGTAGACGGTGAGGGTTACGTGTATATAACAGGGGCTTCAGAAAACGACGTCAACTACGATTTAATTACTATCAAGTATAGGCAACCGTCGATTGATATCGGATTAAAGTATTTCGAATCTCACGAGGTGACTGAAGGTATCGTCATTACGTGGGATATTGGGGCGGGGTTATACGATAGCGTTACGGGCTTTAATTTATACCGCGTTGGCTTATCAAACGCGTGGTTACGCCAAGAATATCGGGTGAGAGAAAAAGTAAACGATGAAATTATGACTGGAACTCCGCCGTACCGTTACATCGACGAGAACGTGTCCGAGGGCGTAACCTACGGCTACTGGCTCGAGATATTGGAAGTTAGTGGTTCGAGCGAAATGCACGGCCCGGTCGAATGTACGCGGAACGCGTCTTTGCCTACGGCGTATACCCTTTATCAGTCCAAACCGAATCCGGCTCATGGAAACGCGACGATAGCTTTCGACCTGCCGGAACCGGGGCGCGCGAAGCTAATCGTTTATGATATCGCCGGGCGTGAAGTCGCCGTGCCAGTGGATCGGGGGTTACCGGCTGGGACTTATGAGGCCGAGGTTTCGGGCCTTACGCCGGGCGTTTATATTTACCGTCTTGCGGCCGGCGATTTTAACGCCGTAAAGAAGATGGTGGTCGTCGAGTAACGTTTAATAAAATATATTATATATTTGTTCTACGGCGGGGATTATTCCGCCGTTTTTTACGTATTGAGGGCTTCTGATGCAGCGAAACCCCTTGACCTTCCCCGTTACGTCCCTTATTATACAGGAGACTGATATGAGGCTCGGGCGCGTGACCGGAACTGTCGTCTCGACGGTTAAGGACGACGGATTGAAGGGTTATAAGCTTCTCCTGGTGGACGAAGCCGACGTCCGCGGCGAGGGACTTGGCCGCTATATCGTCGCGGTCGATACGGTGGACGCCGGAGTGGGCGACGTGGTCCTTACCGTCGGCGGTTCGTCGGCCCGCCTGACCCGGCTCACCCGTGACAGGCCCGTGGACGCGGCCATAGTGGCGGTTGTCGAGACCCTGGAAGTAGAGGGAGAGATAACTTACCGCAAGGCGGGCGCGCCGTGAGACTCGGGCGGGTTGTCGGGACGTGCGTCGTTTCGGCGTGCGTCGAGGAGTACGAGGGGAGAAAGCTCCTCGTGGTCGAACCGGTTGACCGGGATATGGGACCGGAGGGGAGGCCGTTCGTGGCCGTGGATGCCGCCGGCGCCGGCCCGGGTTCCGAGGTCATCTGGATAGGGGGCCGCGAAGCCTGCTACGCAACCGAAGAAGTAGTCCCCGCCGACGCGGCGGTGGTCGCCATCTGGGAGCCGTAATAAGGTATGTACCTTGCGAAGGTCGAGGGTCCGGCCGTTGCGAACGTTAAACACGAAGCCCTGGCCGGATGCAAGTTGCTTGTCGTTCGCCCGGTGGGCCTGGACGGTACGCTCTCGGGCGAGTCTATGGTCGCCATAGACACGGTAGACGCCGGGCCGGGCGATACGGCGCTCGTGATGCGGGAGGGGCGGTCGGCCGCCACGTTGGTGGGGAAAGAATATATGCCGGTACGGACTTTGGTCGTGGGTATCGTCGACCGGGTTGACGCGAAATGAGGGGTTTCCCGATTGGCGTAAACGGGGACGGCGCGAAGCCGAGGATAAATTATAGGCGTCGGCGGATACGTCGGTTCGCCTGGCCGGTAGTTGAATTATCGCGGCTTCCGAGGGTATGGCGTTTGACCTAAAGAGATCCGAGCCCGTTCCCGTTCGGGACATATAGGTAAAGGAGGCGTTTAATTTGAATGAAGAGCGGTGTAATTATACACTGGAAAGATTCCCCGACGAGGGTTATACGATAGTAGAAATCGCTGGTCATATCGGCGTCGAGGAGACTGAAGGTTTACGGAAATGCTTCTCCCGGGAGATAAGCAACGAACGTCCTTGGATGCTCCTTAACCTGCCGAATATATCGTTCATAAGTTCGTCGGGTATGAGCGCGCTTTTGATGGCGGTGGCGGACGCGCGGAGTTACGGCGGCGACGTTATATTCGTCGCGATACCTGATAAGGTACGTAAAGTCTTGGAATTCCTTGACGTTTTGGATTTCATACGGATCGCTGATAAGCCGAAAGAGGCTTTGAGTATAATAAGCAAAGGCGTCGCTAAAGCCCGGGAGCGTGCCGCCGTCGGGGCGATGATAACCGTCGACAGGGAAAAAGATTTGCTTTACGAGGGTATAACCTCGTGCGAGGAGGGCGAATACGAAGGCGCTTTGAAAATTTTCGAGTCGGTACTCGCCGAAAACCCGAATAACGAACAGGCTCTAAAATGGAAGATAACCGTTTTGGAGAGGCTCGGTCGTTTTACCGAAGCGAGAAAACTCGAGCTCGAAAGTAAAATGAAAGGTGTTGATTGAGTAGATTATGGCTTTCGACATAGAAGTCCAGAAGGACGTCCACCCGGGCGTGGTCTTCGTGGCCATAGGTGGGCACATAGGTATCGAGGAAGCGGTGCAGGTGTCGAAGGTTATGGACGAGGCGACTACGGAGGAAACGCCGTGGATCGTCGTGAGCATGAAAGACCTCGAGTTCATCTGTACCGCCGGGATAGGCGCGCTTTTATACGCCGCGGGCGGCGCCAGGCGCCTGGGTGGCGACGTAATCTTTATCGATTTCGGGGCAGATATAAAAAAGCTCTTCGAGTTCCTCGACCTGCACGATTACGTCATCACTGCCGATAGTCTAATCGCGGCGATAAGGCTGGTGGAAGAGAAGCGGGAAGGGAAATCGTAAGGCAACTTACAATACTGTCGTAAACGAATTGGGTAATTCGGAGATTATATTTAACGACTAAGAACGAAGGCGCGGGGACCGACCGCGCCGTTTTCACTCCGCGAACCCGGCTTTGATGGTACCTAATGACGCCGGTTCGATAGCCGCGTCCGCCGGTGTCCCGTGAAGTTCGAACTCGCACGCCGACGCTTCGCCGTAGTAATCGTAAGAATCGTACCAACCGCCGTCGTAGAAGTAGCAGTTCTCCCACCAATCGGGTTCGTTGGGCATTACTAACCAAAATGCATTACTACCCTTTATCCTCTGAAGCCCAAGCCAGTATCTGGTTCCGGCAACTAAGCCGAACCCGCTTATCGGGACTTCTACTTTGTATATAGTGTAGCCCGGGTCGTCGACTAATGTCCAGGTAATTTCCTCTGAAGGCACTTCTTCTTGGAATAAGGGACTTCCAGGCCCTGCGCCCGAGTCGTCGAATATATCTACGCGTATGTTGTAGGTACCGCTGTAAATAACCCAGAACCTGACCATCTCGAGGGTCCAATCGGCCGCAGTCTCGAAGTCGTCGGCGGTTTCATATCCGTAGCCGCCGTGTATCGAGTAAGCGTTCCACGTAACGTACGGGTTGTACGTCTGGTCGTCGTAGATTACGTCGGCGTAAACGGCGGTTGCCACAGACACTACGATTGTTAATAAACCGAGTTTTTTCATATCTCGTCCTTCACCCGCTACTCCGCGAACCCCGCCTTGACGGTACCTAATGACGCCGGTTCGACGGGCGCGTCCCCCGGTGTCCCGTGAAGTTCGAACTCGCACGCCGACGCTTCGCCGAAGTAGTCCGCCGAATCGTACCAACCGCCGTCGTAGAAGTAGCAGTTTGACCACCACTCTGGGTGGTTCTCCGTAACTAACCAATAACACGAAAAACTGCTGCTCGTTGATTGGAGACCGAGCCAATATCGGGTTCCGGACGCGATATTAAAACCGCTTATAGGGATATCGACCTCCCATATTGCGTAGAAAGGGTCTCCCATGTCGGTCCATGTCATTTCGGATGACGATACTTCTTCGTGGAAAACGACGGTTCCCGGTCCCGCTCCCGAATCGTCGAGTATATCAACGCGTATATCGAACGAATGGCCCCACAAATCCCAAAACCTGATGACTTCTAGGTTCCAATCGGCCGTGGTTTCGAAGTCGTCGGCGGTTTCATATTCGTCATCGCCATATATCGAATATGCGTTAAACCATTCATAGTCGTAATAATTTTGCGCGTCGTAGATTACGTCGGCGCAAACAGCGGTTACCACAAACCCTACGATTATTAATAAAACAAGTATTTTCATATACCCTCCTATCCGCGTTCGGTTTAACGGCATAAATGCCGTTTACCTCTTACCGGTAATAATATACTACTCTTAAGCCAGGACGTCAAAGGTTAATGGTTCTAAAAGTTATCTATTGAGTAAATTATACTTAATTATACGCCCTTAGGTCCAGTCGCAGTATAATAACGATACAGGCGAAAAAAACCGCCGGCGAGAACGACACCGCGATAAAATGGTCATATTGGAATAACTAAGGGTAGGGACTTGCAGTTAGCGGTTCGCGCGTAAAAACGGTCCCCGTACACGCGGGGTTTCAATTACCCTCGGATGGGCCGCTTAAATAAACCTATAATCTCCTCTACTCCAGCCGTCGATGTCCCCTCTTTGCCGACCACGACCGCCGCGGCCGCGTTCGCAAGCCCGGCGGCAGTTTCCAGGCCGAGCCCGGCCGCCAGCGCACACCCCACCGCCGCGGTTACCGTATCGCCGGCTCCAGTAATGTCAACGACGGCCCCGGCGAGGGCGGGTAATTGGGCGACGGCGCCGCCAAACGGCCAGACGCACATTCCTTCGCTCCCGGCGGTGACCACCAGCGACGCGCAGCCGACGGCCTCCGCCGCGTCGGGGATTGCGTCGATTAGCGCCTCCGGGCCGTTCGCCGCCGACGGGACGACCTCGGCGATTTCCTCGGCGTTGGCGACGACCGCGTCCAAACCCGCGCCCCGGGGGAGTTCGCCCCGGGTGTTCAAGACGGTCCGCACGCCGGCGCCTCTGGCGATTTCGGCAGCCTTTTTAATGTGATTTTCTTCCGATACTATGCCGTAACCGTAGTCCGAGAGTATTGCGGCGCCGCAGCCCTCGACGGTTTCGGCGTACTTGCGGTAAACCTCGCCTGGTATTTCCGGTTTCTGCGAATGCCAGTAGACGTGGAGGAGGTGCTGGTCAAGCCGCTGGGGTTCCCGCCCGACTATCTTTATTTTGTGAGTAGTGGGTCGGCCTGAGTCTTCTACGACACCGTCGGTATTTACGCCCAGGCCGGTGAGTATCGCGATGAGCCGTTCGCCGGCCTCGTCCGCGCCGACGGTTCCGATTATATGCGTCGCGGCGCCCAGGGCCGCGCAGTTGGCCGCCACATTGGACGCCTGCCCCGGCGCGAAAACGCGCCTTTCCCCGGTCAGCGCGATAACCGGCGCTTCCTTCGCGACGGCGCCCCCTCGCCCGATGATATTCTCGTCCAGGCATAGGTCGCCCAGTACGACGACACGGGCGCCCGCAATCGCTTTCAATGCGTTTTTTAACTCTTTGGGTTTCACTGCCGTTACTTGAGCGCTTCGTTTAGGAATTCTATAACCTTCGGCCACGCGTCGAGCCTGTTCTCCAGCTTGCTGAGACCGTGGCCCTCGTCCTCGTAGAGGAGGTAGAGGACGGGAATTCCGTTCTCTCTGGCCGCCGCGACGATTTGTTCGGCTTCCTCCTGTGGCACCCGCGGGTCGTTCGCCCCCTGGATGACGACCAGCGGCGCTTTTATCCTGTGGGCGTTGTTGGCCGGCGATATCTTCTCCAGGAACTCACGGTCCGTATCGAGGTAACCGTATTCGGATTCGCGCAGGGGGCGCCGCCACGGTCCGGTGTTCTCCAAGAATGTAACGAGGTTGGATATCCCGCATATCTCGACGCCGGCGGCCCACAGGTCCGGCTGTTCGGTGAGACAGGCCATGACCGAATATCCGCCGTAGCTCGTGCCGACGATGATGAGCCGGTCGGGGTCCGCCCAGGGCTGTCCGGCGAGCCATCGTGCCAGGTACTCGAAGTCCCGGACGTTGTCGAGGCGGTTGAACCTGTCGTCGAGCCGGGAGTACCGTTTACCGTAGCCGGTGCTGCCGCGGGCGTTCGGTACGATGTACGCGTAACCTTGGTCGAGGAAGTACTGGGCCATCGAATCGAACCAGGCCTGGTATTGACTTTCCGGTCCGCCGTGGGCCAGGACTACTACAGGCGCGCCCTCAATCTCATCCGAACTGCGGGGGATGTAAACGTAAGCGGGTATCTGCAGTCCGTCGAAGGTTTCGTAGTGAACCAACTCCGGCGACAGTAGCGTCTCCTCGGGTATCCCGGCCAGGGACGCGTACGTTATCCTTTTCGGCTCCTCCTTTGAGCCGACGTCCCAGACGAATAGGTCGACCGGGTGGTCTGGACCGTTGTGGGTGAAAAGCATCCTCTTCTCGTCGGTCGTCATCGATACGGTCGAGAACTGACCGATACGCATTTCCGGGGGATTTACCGTTTCGCCGGTCGCGAGGTCCTTTATCACGAGTTCGTCGTACCCTTCGACGTTGAGTTCGTAAACCAGGTATCGTCCGCCCCAACTGACGAAATAGTCTTCCAGGTCCCAGCCGGGCCGTTCGGCCCAATGTCGTTTGCCGGAAGCCACATCGTAATAGGCTAACTCTACGAACTCGTTGTCCTCGTTGCTGGAGAAGTAGAAGCCGCTGGAGTCGGGCAACCATCGGGGAATACCGTACTCGGCGTCCCCGTCGTGGGGCGTCGCGATTATCAGCTCGTTGTCGTTTTCCGTATCGACCAGGTATAGGTCGTAGTTGTGACTGTCGTGGAGCCGTATGACGGCCACGTACCGCCCGTCGGGCGAGAAGCCGACGCTAGAGTTGTAGTCGTCGCTCTCGAGTATCAGTTCGCGTTCGCCGGTCTCTATGTCGACCAGATAGACGTCGAAGTAGCGCTCGTCCCGTTCGTTGGACTCGTAGACGAGTTTGGCACCGTCGCGGGAGAAGCCGCCGTAGCGATAGATGACGCCGTCGTCATCGGTGATTCGGCGAAGGTTATGACCCCAGGTGTCGCAAAGATAAAGTTGGGTCAGCTCATTTCCGCCCCGGTCGGCGCTCAATACAACGAGGTCTTCCGTCGGGTGGGCGTCGTAGTAGTCTATACCTTCCTCGAAGAATGTGAGCTGGTGGGGCCATCCGCCTTCGGCGTCCATCCGCCATAGTTGTTCGACGCCGGTAGTCGAATTGGTGAAGAGTACCGCTTCGCCGTCGGCGACGAATGCCCCGTCCGAGTTGCCCCGGATCATAAGGTACTGGGCAAGGGTGTAATCATTTCCGCGGGCGGAGGTAAGAGACGCGGCTAAAAGCAGAACCGTTAATAAGCTGCGTAAATCCATAAGATTCGATTATCGCTCCTAATTACCTTTTCGGCCGGTTTTTAATCGGCCCCGGTTAACCTCTCGAAGTCATCCCTCCCGCGAAGCGACGATAGGTCCGGGTCGTCCCGGGCGTATTCTCGGTAACGGTTCGGGTTCGTCAGGACGGCTTTCTCGAGGTAGTCCATCGCTTCGTCGCCCTTGCCCTGGAGGGCCAGGGCGCAAGCCAGGTTGTAATAAGCGTCGCCCGGGTCTCCGCCGTGCGCGTCGAGTAGTTCGGCGGCCCGTTTAAAGTATTCCTCTGCGGCCGCGTAATCGGCCGTCTTATATTTTATTTCGCCCATCGCCGACAGGGCGCCGGCGTCGTTGGGGTTTACTTCGAGTAATTCGCCGTAGGTGCGTTCCGCGTCTTCGAACCGTCCTCCGGCCAGTAACGCTTCGCCGTAGAAGTGATAGGTCCTCACGTCGTAGGGATTCGCGTCTATCGCCCTCTCGAAGTAGTCGTACGCCCTTTCGAGGTCTCCCGTTTCCGAATAGTATAAACCGAGGTTCGTGAGGGCGACGAAGTTCGTCGGGTCGTACTTGAGAGTTTCTTCGAAATACCCGACTGCTTTCTTCTTCTCTCCCGCCGAGAAATAGAGTACGCCCAGATATTCCGCGACTCTCGGGTCTTCCGGGTCGCTTTCGTACGCCGAAAGCATCTCGCGTTCGGCTTCGTCAAATGCGCCCATGTCCCGGTACAGTCGCCCCAGGGTCAGCCGCGCTTGTACGTGGTTCGGGTCAATGTCCGTCCCGAGAGGCGGCACGGCGCAATATACGGCGATTACTGCCAGTGTACAGATACCGGCGGCCAACTTTTTGTACTCCTTGGAACGGGCCTTTTCCCACAGCCAGAACGCCCCGGCGGCGGCGAAAAGGCAGAACGCCGGTACCGCCGGCATCCGGTATTTATCGTTTACGTAAAACAATACTACCGTAGCCGAGTAGATCAATATGAAGAGGTAGATGGGGAGAAGTTCGGGCCGCCCCCGCGCATAAACGCCCATCGCGAGAAAGGCCAAGGGTAGTATTATATAAAGGCTAACCGGGTTGTATCGGAGCAGCCCTATTTTCATTTTGAGATAGTTTAAATTATAGCAGTTGCCGAACTCGAAGCCGTTTGTATATACGTACGCTTTTTTCAGTAGGAGTTTGAACGCCGAAATAGGTTCGTCACGATAAAAAGCCAGGGCTTTATTCGTGTAGAATCTATCCACTTCCGACGGCTTCGGCGGCCGCCCGATTTCCTCCTCGGCCACTTTGTCGGCGCGGTAGTATATGCTGTGCCAGTCGCCCGTCGTGTCGGGGAGGGTCGGCGCGATGCCGTCGGCCTCCGGGTTGTTCCCCATATAAAGGTTCAAACCGCCGTAACTGGCGATGGGCACGAAGTCGTCGCCCGCGGCGTAATTGTGTAAGGTGACCGGTAGTATGAAAGCGATGCACGTCAAATACGTTATCCCTAACCCAATGACGGCTTTCTTCCTCGTCGGCCGCGGCCGGCAGAACAGAAAGACGACCCATATGACGGCGGCGAACGCGAGTATGTTCGGCCTCGTTATCGCGCCCAGCCCCAGAAACACACCGGCGAGAACGAAGTACTTCAACCGCCCGCTTCTCGCTTTCGATATAAAGAACAGAAACAGGAGGAAAAATAAGACTTCCAGGACGACCGGGTGAAATGCGACGTCGAAGTAAGTACCCGTCCAAATCGTTGCGGCGCCCAAAGCCCCGGCGAAGGCGATTTTTTTATTTTTGAAAAACTCCAGGCCGACCAGGTAACAAATGACGACGTTGCCGGCGCTGATGAACCCTTGTACGACCCGCGCGAAAAAGATGCTGTTATCGGACAGAAAGAAGAGCAACCCGAGGAAATACGGGTAAAAAGGCGCCCGGAAAAAGACGTGTTCGCCCCATACGTGCCCGGCGGCTATGTAGCGGGCCCACTCGTAATTGTATCCGGCGTCGAGTATCGGGATTCTGAAGATGGGGAAGTCACCATAGAGGACGACGAGCGCTAACCGCAGTATTAAAGCCGTAAGAAAAAGAAAGAGCGGCGGTACGAACGGCCGTTCGACTATTCCTTTTATTTTCATTCGGTGTAGTGGACGGTCGGCCCCAGATATTCTTCGTACACGAAATCCGGGCTGTTCCGTTCCGTATGGCACTTAAGGCATCGTTCTTCGGCGATGGGTGAGAAGGGCGTCGTCCGGCCCGGGTGTCCGGCGCCCGGGCCGTGGCAACTCTCGCAGCCGACGCCGGTCCGGTCCGGTGTCTCCTCGGCCGACACGAACCCGCCGACGTACCCGTAACCGGTCACGTGGCATTCGACGCACTCGGGGTCGAACCAACGCCCGACTTCCACCAGCGTCTCGTACGCGCGGGCGTGCCCCGTCTTCGACCACTGTTCGTACGGCCCTACGTGGCACGCGGTGCAGCCGGATGAACCTGCGTAATCGAAGCCCTCGGGAGTCGGCGCTTCAGGTGCCGCCAAGAGCGACTCCTCGTTTACGAGCTTGCGCAGGTTTACGTAGTACTCTTCCATGTACTCGAGTACCGCGTCGTCTCTGGGTGCCCCCAGGGTTATCGGAATCAGTTCGTCCTTCACCGAAATGACTTCGCCTTCTTCGTCGAGTTCGATATTCAACAGCCCGACGTAGCGACCCCGCAGGGGGCTGAAAGCGACGTGGGTCCCGTCGGCGTCAAGCCCGCCGTGGACCAAGCCGTAGCCGCCACCCGCGACGACCACGTCCGCCAACCCTTTGAGTTTTTCGGCGAAGACCCGGCACTGGTTCGGCGTCCCGGCGTGGGCGATCAATATCCGTACGTCCGCCTTTTTGCCCAGCTCTTTCAGGACGGTCTTCGCCGCGTCTTTCGGGTCGCGTACGTCTTCGGTACGGAGTTCGCCCGACCCGTCGTACAAATCCGCGTGGAACGTTCCTGCCAGCCCGATAGTTAATCTGTCCCTCTCCAGGATTACGTACGGTTCCAAACCGTACTCATCGGGGTTTTTTAATACGCTCGAGAAGGCGGCTATTCCGTACCGATCGCGAAACTCGGCCACGTATGCCGGGCCGTACGAGAAGTCGCCGTCGCCCAGGTTTACGGCGTCGTAGCCTAGAAGCGAATAGATTTTTAACGCGTACTTGGCCTTGAGTTCAGTCTGAGGGCCTTCCCGCGGCGGGAGTATATCGCCGATGTCCACGACTATAGCGTCCGGGTACTTCGATTTGAGCTGCTTTATTATTGCCGCGCGGGCGGCGACGCCGCCGACGGCCAGTTCGTGGCAGCCGCAGTCCTGTAAGATGCCGTCGGTGGGGCCTGTATAGATTATCGTCAGCTCCGCCGCCGGTACTGCGAAGGTAAAGGTTAGCGCGGTTAATACGATTATGACCTTCGGCCGCATTAATAACCCCTGTTCGTTAACGTTTTTTTCAAGTTTTCGGCGTTCGCCGATTTATCAAACTTTCCAGCGATTACCCGGTAGCGGTCGCTTTTCGACGGCACCAGGTAGACCGGCTCGTCAGTCCAGGCGCTTATCTCCTTTGCCAGCAGGAACGCGTACTTTCGGGGGGCGCCCGCGCGCATCTCGACGCCGTACAGTTTTCGACCGGATAGGTTGAGCGCAACCACTTCCATCGGGTAGCGGCCCGGCCGCGGCACCCGCTTCCACGGCATAACCGGGTACCGGGCTTTCTCCTTGAACGGCCCTTCGCCGAAACGCCGGGCGAGATACCCGTCGCGTTGTTCAAGTCCGGTGAACGAGTACAATATAATCCCGTCGGCGCCGACTTCCCGCGAAGCGGCGATTCGGTCGGCTATCGCCGAATACGTTTCGGATGTGGGTTCTCCGCCGCCGTCGACGAGAGACCATATCCCGGCGTAGAGGAAACGGTCGCCCTTCACCGATACGCCGTCGGCGACCCACTTGGCGACAGTGCCGGCGTCCCGCGAGTACGCCATAGGGACGACGAAGTCGACTATTCCCTGCTCGAGCCAGGCCGTCCAATCCTGACGGCATTCGTCGCGGGCTTTACTCTTCCTTACGGCGAAAACGGCCGCCGATAGCTGGACTGCCGGCTTCTCGCGCTTTATACCGTTACTCAAACGGGCGATGAATTCGGTTATTTGCGCACGCCGCCAATCGTCCAGGGCGGCAGTATCGGACGTTGAACTGCCCGTTTCCCTTTCGAACCGTTCGAGCGCCTCGTCGTTGTATAAGGCGCCGCCGTCGGAGTAGCGCACGTAGTCCAGGTGGAGCCCGTCTACGTCGTAGTTGACGACGATGTCCATCAGGACGTTCAGCAAGTAATCCTGAACTTCGGGTAAGCCCGGGTCGAGCCAGGCCATGTTGTACACGTCGAATTTGTCGCCCGATTTGGTTCGGGAGAGCCAATCTGGGTGTTCGACTGCCGGGTGTCCTTCCGGCGTCGGGGTCTTCTCGTTTAACGCGACGAAGGTCGTGACCCACGCGTGGACCTGTATCCCCGCGCTGTGGGCCCCGGCTATAAGTTCCGCCAGCGGATCGAAGTCCGGATCGTTCCCAGCAAGGTGGGGCGAACGCGGTTCCGGGTTCGGGTACTTGTCGGTGTAGCGGTTGGGGACGTAAAGGGCGTCGCCTCGGTATCGGACCTCGTAGAAGATTACGTTAAGGTTGGCTTCTTTCGCGAGCTCGACGACCGCCGGGACGTCTTCGGGCGCGTTCAACTCCCAGGGGCAGACCCAGACCCCTCGGGCCTCTTCGACGGCGGCGCTTGCGGCGGTTATGGATAACACCAACGTTGTAATGATAATCCTCAACACGAGCGTAGATATTAATACCGGCTTGCCGCACGCGCAAGTGAAAAGCCGCCCGTTAGCGGCTAGACCCTGTAGGCACGTGTTTTCAGTAAACTCTCCGCTTTAAGTTTTTCTCAATAATATCACCAGGTCTTCGGTTTCATTGTCGGGTATGATTTTTACGGAGGGGTCGTAATCTCCGCCGTAACAGCACTCTATTCCGAAGACGCCGGAGTCTTTAATTACCGTCTCGTAATCGCTGAAGGTGAACGCGTGCACGTCCGCTTCCTCGACGAGTGCATACTCTTCCGAACCGTCGGTTACGTGTAACTCGTGACGAATTCGCTCGGTTCTTGTTGTCCAATCGACCGCGTGTGCGACGAACGAGCCGTTTACCGTAACTTCGCCGTCGACGACGGTCCACCGCCCGGTCCCGCCGGCGTACTTGCCGGGCGGTCCGACCAGGCTCGTGTCTACCGCGTAAAGGCCCTCCGGTTTTAATAGAGCCGAGACTGCATTCAAATGGGTTATTAAATCGCGCGGCGTAATTATATATTTCACCGTGTCGCCGGTACATATCGCCGCGTCGAAGGCGCCTTCCACGTCCGGTTCTAAAATATCACCAAGTACGCCCGTCATGTCTAAGGATTCGCGGAGCGCTTTTCCGTTGAAGTATTCGATGGACGTCGGGTTGTTATCGAGGCCCACGCATCTTATCCCCATACGTGCTAGCTCGGCCGTAACCCGTCCGCTGCCGCATCCGAGGTCGAGGAGGGTTTGGAACGAGTCGAGTCGTTCGCTGAAGATTTGATAGTAGAAAGCGCCCTCGGCCTCGGTCGTAGCGCCGTACGCTACGTCGTAATAACGGGGGTAATCGTAAAGGTTACCGTAAATTACCATTTGGGGTGTTAAGAATGTGGGGGAAAGCGTTAGAACAGCGATAGGGGAACGCGCCACTCGAATTTTACTGACCATATAAGGTTATTTACCCTGTAGTTCTCGTGGTTGGGTAGGGTCGTTTTACTGGCGGAAATGTACTTCGCCGACGGGATGACGTATATTTGGTTGCCGAGGCGGACAGGGAAGGCGAGCTCCGGGCCTACGTAAAATGAGTATTTACCGTCGGCGAGGTAGTGGTACGCTGCCGTGTGGAAGTCGCTGCGGTCTTTGGACATCGGCCGCAAGAACCCGAAGCGGACCGCTACGTAAGGCGAAATTATTTTCGTGTACCAGGGATTGACTCCGGCCGAGACGCCGGTGTACCAGAACCTGCTCGTCGAGTTCACTGCGAAACCGACATCGTCAGCGTACCGTTCCCATTCGTCGTTGTTGGGTCGGGTATAGTCGAGGGTTATACCGAGCCGGAACCACCGGCCTTGGAGCGCAATGTCGACGGCTATGCCGTGGCCGGGGTTGAACTGGTCTACGGGCGCGATTACGCTTCGCTTCCAGGGACCTACAGGGACGTCATAATCGTATCCGACCGCGAGCGCTATAAAGTCGTACTCGGGCATGGCCCGGGACCACCCGACGGACCTGGCAGACGCCGACGTCGCCGCCACGATAAGGAACGTGATGAGAAAAAAGGTTTTAACCTTTGACCGGGTCGATGGGGCCATTTTCGTTTCCGGGCGGGAAGAAATCTTCCCAGGTTATCGTCCAGTGCGCTTCGGTCGGGTAACCATCTTCTATCTCGAGTACGTTTTTGTCGACGCATCCGCCGCCGCCGTAAGGGTAGCACGTTCGGCGCCCGTCGCAGTCGGTTCCGAACTCGCGGTAGCCGGGGTACAACGTTTCGTATTTACGGTAAATCCTTTTAGTAATCCCTTGACCGGCTGAAAAATACACGTAAACAAATATCTCTTCGCGGGCAGTTTTAATTACGAGGTTTCCGCCGGGCGGCAGATAGGCATAGCTGTAATCGGCCGTCCATATATCGAGGTAGTAATCGGTCCCGTTCGTGAGGTATATGGTAAAGTATTGCGCCGCGCCGACGGGCAGAATCGACAGCGCCGCCGCGAGGGCCACTATCTTTAACGCGAAACGCGTTTTTTTCATATATCTACCTTCATCTTCGTACGCCGTCGAAAGACCAACGTGTGTTTCTTCTACAGATACTTCTTCAGTTCTTCGTACGCGTCCGCCGGGTCCACGAGGGTTACGTAATCGGCCGCGCCGCCGAGTATGTTTTTGGCGTACTCGTGTTCGTCCCGAGGCGCCAGGATAAGGGCCGGAATATTATGGACTTTCGCGGGCATCAATATGTCGCCGGTCGTCAAGGCGACGCCGGTCGTGGGGGTTATCTTGTGTAGGTAGCCGATTATGACCGAAACGCCGTCGCCGGCCGTCAGGTGGCCGCTGTACTTGCCGTGGCCGTCGACGCTGTTGCCCAGCGGCAGGGTCTCGGCGCCGGCCGCCAGTGCCCGGGTCAACAGTAGCGGGTCCGTCCCCTCGAAGTAACCGATGATGGTCATGGGCTCTCCTGGTTGCGCTTGGCGTATTAGAACCAGCCGACGTGAAATTTATACGCCCGCTAACTGGGTCGCAAGTTGGGTGAGCGCCCCGGCCTCGGTCGCGAAGTAGCCGCCGCCCAGGCAGATGACGCATATTACGATGATTATCGCGACTATGACGATTAGAATTATTCCAATTACGATTTTAGTTTTACTCACGGGCCGCTTCCCGGATACGCCGCCGGTTCGCCCGTCCATCACCGCGTTGAACTTCTTGCCCTTGTACAGGTAGATAAGGTTCCATATCGGCTGGAAGATGAGCCGGGCTTTCATTCCCGAGACCTCGGTATTGCACGAATGGAGCCGTTCCACCTCGCTCGAACAGGCGCTCCGTTCAAACTCCTCTACCCGACGTCGGCCGCGGGCCCAGGCGTCCTCCGGCGAAATCGCAGGTTGCTTCACGTCGTAGCGGCCCGGGTCCGCGGTCGCCAGAGGGCCGGCGCCTTCGTCGTTGGAATATCGGGTACGGTCGTCCGCGACGTTATCGAGGTCGCTCTGGGACAGGGCCGCGTCGTCGCCGGTGACCGGCGTGCGGTAGTTCCCTTTATGCGTCCCGGACGTCCGGTGCCATTCCTTATATTGCTCGTGGTCGGTGTAGGTTTCGCGGCGTTTCGTGGCGGCGTTGTAGCGGGTCCGCGTAACCGGCCGCGAATGGGTCGTGGAATACTCGCCCGTCCATTGGCTCGTGGCGTCGCACTCGAAGACGTACGTCGGCGCGTAGAAGCCGTCGAGCTTGACGATTTTCGAGACCTTGTCGGCGTCGCCGGGGGTGAATATCCCGCCTTCGAGCCACGATACGAGTTTTTCCAAGACGCCTTTTTCGTCCAGGGCGAACGGCGCCAGGAACTTTGGGCAATCAAGGCCGCCTTCGCGCTCTTCCTCGGCTTTGAGGACCGACGGCATGAAGTACGTGGAACCGCAGAACTCGCAGGTGAGTTTCGCGACGCCGGGGACCATCTTCATCGCGCCGCCGCAGCTTCCGCACGTGAGTTCCATCAAATCCGACGGTTGTTCCGGGACGCCCACGACCATTATGTCGGTTCCGCACTTCTGGCATTTGACCGACTTGCCGACGTCGTCTTTTGAATACGGCACGGCCGACGAGCAGTTGGGACACGTTACGTTCGAGGCCATTTCACCCTCCGTTTTCGGGCGGTTGGTTACGTTTTTTCAAAACGTAGCATAACGGCGGCGGCTGGTCAATTAATAGTTGACGCGACTGCCCCGGTCGTACACTCTGCGTGGCGGACTAAAACTGGATAAACCCCGACGTTTCCGGTAAATCGTGCGTTTTTATATACGAAAAAACCGCCCTCTCTCGACGAGGCGGTTTTTTAGAGTTTTTTCGTCGGATTCCGGCGCCTGTTTTCGAGAGGGCGGCAAAGGAGGAAAGGAGGATGCGGTATTTCAACTCGCAAAACAGGTGCCAGAACGGACAGGCCGCGTTCTTTTTGCGCTTATTCGGTGGTTTCGAGGGTTCCCTGCCAGTAGTGGATTACAATCCAGGCCGTCGCAAACGCACCGGCTACTAGGGCGAATTTTAAGTAGGGGTTCAACTCGAACCCGCTTTCCGTTTCGGGTGTATATTCTTCGAACCAACCCTCGTAGTCGGACTTCATGGCCTCCCATTTATCTGGATGCTCGGCCTTGACGTGCTCGACGTATTCGGCCTCGGTCTCGAAGCGGAGCCGACAGTCGTAGCATATGTAGTCGCCTTCGCCCTCTATTAAGGTATCGGTGGTAACAGGTTCCGGTGCGATTTCGGTCGCGTACCGTTCCGCCGCCGTCTCTTCGCCTGCGTCGGCTACGACGTGCTCGTAAAGGTCAGAGACCGGTAAGCCGGCGGCAATTGTCGCAAATGCTAACATTATCGCGATTAAAGAAAACGGCTTATATTTCATATCATTCCCTACTTCCCTCGTCCAGCGCGTAAACCCCGTCCGCGTCGTCGTAATAATAGACTTGCTCGTCTATCGAGTAATCTTCGTATATTCTGTCGCCCTCTTCGTCTTCGCCTACGTCGATAGTGCCGACGCCCCAGGTGATTATTTCGGGGACGCCGTCGTCGTTCAAATCGTCGAAGCGTACCTCCATATCGAAGCCGCCGTGGAGCCCGCTCCAGTTGGCGACTGTACCTTCCCATATCGACTCGAGGCGGCCGTCCCGGGGGACGAGCATCAGCGCCACGTCGTCCCAGCCCGCCGACGAACCGAGCATCCGCCTGTAAACGACGTAGATGGCGACGAGTTCGGGTGTCAGTTCTTGGATTGTAAACGTCTGTACGGTATCGGCCCTACCGAGGTTGATGTTCTCGAAGTCAATAACGTATGGGTCGAAAACGATACCGCCTACTTCGGTGGTTATAGTCACGCGCCTTTCGGCCGTTATCGGCGCCGGGGACTCGGGCCACTCGATCGCGTAAGCTTTTTCTGCGTCGCCGTCGCCGTCGAGGTCCGGCAGCTCGGTTACTAAGGTTCTTGCGCCGGCGCCCAACGCAATCAATATTATCCCGATGAGAACCAGCCTGTCCATCTACGGTCGCCTTGATACCGCCCAGATGGCGTTGTGGTTAAAGGTTAACCGTTCGTCGATAGCGCCCCAGGCCGTCGGCTCGGCGAAACCGGCGGTCTCCAACAGCCGTTTTAACTCGTGCCAGGAGTAGAGCCGGTTCCACGTTTCTTTGGTAGTCTGGCCGCCGTCCGGCTTGACGAATGTCCATTCGGTAATCGCCGCCGATTCGTTCAAGTCGAAGCGCCTCTCTTCGAGTATCCGCCCCTGGCCTGCCCATTGCCACCCGTACGGCTGGAAATGGCGTATTACCCAGTCGCGGTTTATTACCTGTAAGACGAAGGTCCCTTCGGAGTGAAGCGCTTTTAATACCCGCCCAAGTATATCATAGTTAGTGTCGTCGTCGAAGTACCCGAAGCTGGTCCAGATCCATATGACGGCGTCGAACTCGTCGGCGTAGGCCAGTTCCCGCATATCGACTACGTCGAAGCGGGCGTTCGAATTCACCGTTTTCGCCCGGGCCTCCGCTCTCTCTACGTAATTGGGTTGGAAGTCCACGCCCAGGACGTCATAGCCGCGGGCCGCCAGCGGTATCGCGACGCGGCCGTTTCCGCAGGCCAGGTCTAAAACTTTACACGGCCCGCCCAGGGCCCATTCGACGAAGGCCACGGTGCGGTCTACGTCCTCGCCTTCCCGAAGGGCGAAGCCGTACTCCAGCCAGTCCTCGTCGAAGAAGTCGTCTATCCAATCTTTACCGGCCAATTGACTCGCTCTCGGGATGGGGCGCCGCTGCATTTGCGTACGTCCCGGTTCAAAACGTAGCACCCGATTACCGTTTACAGGCGTTGATTATAAAGTATAAACGGGCTCGGCGGAAGGGAAAATGTATATATCCGAAGCCGTATTGAACGGCGTCGCGGGTTACCTGGACCGACGAAAAAACCCGGAGTTGGCGTTTAGGCCGCCATCGACCACATGGAGGTTTCTCTGTTGCGATGTTTTTTCGGTTTTTTTCAACCGACCGTTGCACCCTCGGTAAGCGAGTGTTATATTATCCGTCGTTATTTTTTATCACAAAGGCCGAGAGGGTTAACTATGGATTTATCCTCCGCGATTGATTACGTGAAGAAGAATGGCTCGGTCGTCGAACGGGCGTATCTCGGGATGATACTCGAGGAGATGGCGCCCCCTATGTTCGAGCCGCTGGTCTCGCCCTATCAGTTCGATAACGGCGCTTGGCGTTATCCGGCCGACGAGACGCGGGTCGCGTCGGTGGGCGCGACGATAGACTGGATTCGGCTTCTCATAAACGTACGTATGATGGGTACCGAACTGATAGGCAAATCCGCCGACTTTCTCGCCGAGAACCAGGGCGCCGACGGCGACTGGTACGAGACCGCCGGGAAACTCGACGTGTCGCCCCAATCCTGGTTGAGTGAGGCCCCTGATGCCAACAGACTTTACTTCACCGCCGCCGCCGCCGCGGTCTTAGTGGGGGCCGGGTACGTGAGCTCGGCCTGTACGGTAGCGGCGGCCGAGTATCTGGACCGGTGGCGAGCCGACCGCGGCGCGTTCCCCGGGTTTGCACGGACCGTCTGGGCGGTCCTTCCCGTCGCGGCGGCCCGGTTCAGCTATGACAGCGATTTGTTCCTGGGGAACTACGGACGTGCAGGCGAGACGGTCCCGGAGTTGAGTCTGGACGCCTGTTGCTGGGCGTTGGACATGTGTTCGTACGCCGGGCTCGGGCCGGGCGACGCCGTGGTCGACGGCGTTATCGAGCGCCTGGCCTCGCTCCTCGGGCCCGGCGGGCTTCCGCGGGACCCGGAGAACCAGGGCCCTGGGATAATCGCGGACGTCATCCGGGTTGTAAAACGGTCTGGAATATGCTAAAAACTATTCGTTTTTCGGAATACGAAATGACCGGTTCCGACTAGAAAGGAGTGCGAGGTGTATCGTAAAAAGGCAAAATCGGTTTTATCAGCGGTGGCTGCGTTGACCGTGACTTGGCGGTTTTAATTACATAATTAAGTAGATTGTTGATGAGGAAAATACTAGGTTTAGGTAATACCGAGCAGTAACGAAACAAGTTGACTGGGGACTAATCCCCCGTACTTTTTAAGAACTTTTATCGTAGTAAAGCCACTTCGAGGGGATTTATTATATGCGGCTAAGGTATATACGGGATTTACCGCTATTGGTGTTCATATTATCGTGCTTGTCCTGTTCGGATATCCCTTTGGGCCCCATCGATTCTGAGTGGGTATTTAAGGCGGTTATTCCGGGCCAATGGTTTATTCCAGAGGGTATTGCGTGTTCCCGTAGCGGCTCGATTTACGTAGTAGGCCGCGACCAAATCGGCGTCCGAAACGTTATATATAAGTACGACGGTTCTTCGTTCGCCGAGGACTTCGTTTCGCCGTACCGAGATTCGGGTTTTTCCGATATAGATTTTTATAACGACACGGGTTACGCGGTGGGTTATAAATCGGACGGCCCTTACATGGTACGTTACGACGGATCGGAATGGAACGAAGTCGTAATAGGTGATTACGGGATATTCGGTTTATATAACGTATCGGCGATAAGCGACTCGGGCTGTTGGTTAACCGCGTGTATATCTAGCCCGTTCGGCGGGAATGTAGTGCCCGTAAAATACGCAGGCGGCGTTTTTAAGTTTTATAACGGTTTGCCCGATATTGGGGGCGTTTTTTTTGACCGGCAGGAAGGTACGTTATATTGTTTGAACGACCAAGGTTACACCGGAATTCCGAAAGCGGTAATATCGGCGGACGAGGGTAACACCTGGATAGTGGAAGAGATTATACTAGATTACCCGGCGTGCGAAATACTGGCACCCAACAAAGGGCGTTCATTATATGTCGTCGACGGCGTTTTATACTTTAACGTTAGAATTGAAATGGGCGAACAGCCGGACGATGTCCGGTATAACGCTATAATAAAACGTACCGGCCCGCCGGGCGACGGGGAGTACGAGTTAGTCTTTATGGCGCCCGAAGGGCCGTATTTTACGGACGTAAGGGCGTTGGCCTTTAGGGACAAAAAACACGGCTTGGCCGTCGGCTACGAAACGTCTGTAGTATACGAACGTTCTAAATGGTTACTCGAAAATACCGCGGATTCTTTTACGTTAAACACGTTCGAAGGAATAGTCGTAGGGTCCGACGGTTATTGGGCGTTCGGTTCCTACGCGGGGACTACCGAGTATCGTTTGTTTTACCATCCTTAGTTATTTATTCCGCCGAGGAGTTGATAGGATTGCGAATTTTAATTGCGGTTATAGTTTTTATATCGATATCCGTTTCCGCGATAGCCGCCGAAGCCGGCCTATCCTTCGGCCTCTTCAAGTTCCCGGCCACCGATTATTATTACCCCAACTTCTACGATGAGGCCGGTTTCCGCGGCGAGATAACCTTCCAGAAGGAAGGCTGGTGGGGCTTTTTCGGAAGGCTCCAATCCTACGGTTACCCGATGGACGACAACATTTTCGAGAACATACTAGAACTCGGGCTGACTCGGCGATACGAAAACGACCGTAGCGTCTTTTACGTACGTCCATTAATCGGCTACGGGCTGGTCCGTTTACAGTACCCGGCGCCGTACTACCCGGTGGTCGATAAACATTATCTTAACTTCGCGCGCCTCGGGTACGACGTTGGGTACTCGGTGAAGTTCGGGCGACTTAACGTCGGCGGCAACAACCGCGGCCGTTGGCTCGTCAACGTCGGGAGTAACTTCTCCGATCGTAACACGGTTTTATGGGCGATGGAGGGTGAAATCGGTATCCGCTTGAGCAGCCGGTGGCGGACGTCGGTTCGAGGCGGCGCCGAGTTCGAAGGTTACTACGAGAAGGTCTTCCTGAAGGAGAACGTACGACCGTATTTCGAGACGGGTATTTATTATTCGTTATAGGGGCCGTTTTTCGGGAATTAAAAGATAACTGCCCGTCGGGGCACATGTTTCAGGTTCACTTATGATTTTCCGGGGATTTTCTCCAGCAGTTCGGTAGCCGTTTCGAATACGTCATCCACCGCAAGCCCCTCCATACAATTGTAATCTGCACATTTCTCGCCCGGGCATTTCTCGCAGGAGTGGTCCGGCGGCATGAGTACTCGCGAAGGTCCGCCGATGGGCCGCCATCGCTTCGGGCTGCCGGACTTCAGGGGCGAGAAGAGGGCGACGACCGGGCGCCCGAGGGCCGCCGCCAGATGCATGGGTCCGGTGTTCCCGCTGACGAAGAGTCCCGCACCCGACAGTACGCCCAACAGCGCGCCGAAATCCGTCCGCCCGGCGACGGAGAGCCCGCCGGCCGCCCGGGCGACTTTCTCGGCCGCAGGCGTTTCCTCCTGTCCTCCCGTGGTTACGACCGTACGTCCCGTTTCCTTTGAGAGCCGCGCCGCTAACTCCGAGTAGTACGCCGTCGGCCAGTTGAGAGATGAGCCGCCGCTGCCGGGGTGGATTACGACGTAACCGTCATCGGCAACGTCGCCCAGTAGCTCTCGGGCCGCCGAGACGTCCGAGTCGAGCAGCGGTACGTGGGGAGCACGTGCCGGGTTCGGGTGTTTCAGTCCCAGACCCTTAAGGTATAGCAGGTTGTACTCGAGTTCGTGTCGGGCCGCTTCGGACCGGTGGAAGAAGACGGGTCGGTTATAGAGGAACGAGTACCATCGGTAACCGTTGCCGACGCGGAGGGGAACTCCGGCGGTTCCAGCAGCCAACGTATCCTTGGGCGTAGGATGGACGACGACGGCTGCGTTGTACCGACCGGCGCGTATCTTGCGCACGGCCGTCCGCCAACCGCCGGGCGCGGCGTAGTCTGCGGTCGTTATCCCCGATACCGAGGGATGTCGTTCGAGGAGTGGCGCCGTATACGCCCTGCACATTACGTCGATGGTCGCTTTCGGTAATTGCCGGGCTATTTCTTGGATAAGGGGCAGCGTAAGGACCATGTCGCCCAGGCGGTCGGTCCGTATTATTAAAATACGGCGTAGGTTTGTTCGTTCGCTCACGGTTTACCTGATAACCGCCACCTTCCCTGTGGCGTATTTACCCTCGCCGTCAACTACGCGGTAGATGTAAACGCCTGACGCGACCGCGTTGCTTCTGTCGTTGACGAGGGTCCAAAGGGTTTCATTGCCGGTTATATCGGAGCGTCCGAAGATGCGCTCCCCGGCGACGTTGTAGAGAGTGAGGGACGCTTCGTCCGGCAGGTTAGTAAAGGTGATACCCGCGTCGCTCGGCCGCGCGGGGTTGGGGTAGGCTATTATATCGGTCAGTCCTGGGACAGGCCCGCCGGTAATTCCGGCCAGGCAGGCCGTAGTCGCCGCGACGCACCGTACGACCTCGGCGCCATAGTCGAAGCGGAGGTTGCCGGGAAGGTCGTCGGTCGTGTGGTACCAGGGGTAGAACTCTACGTTGTCCTGTTCGATCGCTAGGACCGCCCGGTAACCGTTGTCCCAGAAGGACATGTGGTCCGAGCCGCCTTGACGTTCGGTAACCGAATATACTTCCATCGTCGGCGAATATATCGCGGCGGCTTCGGTAAAAGCCTCGAGCAGGCCTTCCGACGGTTCGTTGTACATTATCTGGACATCGTAAACCGGTTCATCCATATAGGATACCATGTCCATATTGAGGACGGCGCGGATGTCCTCGCCCCGGTCCGCCATCGCTTCGGCGTATGCGCGGCTGCCGATGAGTCCCTCCTCCTCGCCTGAGAACGCGACGAACCGGACCGTTGATGCGAAATTATATTCACTCATCGCTTCGGCGGCGGCTACGACGCCGCCGGAACCGGATGCGTTGTCCTCTGCTCCCGGCGCCAGGTGCCAGGGGTCTTCGCTTATAGAGTCGTAATGGCCGCAGATTACGTATATTTCGTCGGGGTTTTCCGTCCCGGGTTTTTCGCCGATGACGTTCTCCCAAATAATAGGTTCCGCGTTGGTTATATCGACGGGTGTCCACGTATTCCCGCCGTCGTCGGTTTTAAGGATCGTCGAATGGTCGCCCACCGCCCACCCCGCGTTTTCATCGGTGAAGAAAACCGACAATATAGTTTCTTCGATGTTCGTAACCTGGGGGATCCAGGTTCGGCCGCCGTCGTCGGTGCGGTAGATGGAACCGCCGGAGCCGGTAACCCATCCTGTATTATCGTTTACGAAGTACATTCCTACGAGGTACGGGAACGGGCCGCCGGCCGCCGGTTGCCAACTCATGCCGCCGTCTTCGGTGTAGTAAAGGGCGCCGCTGTGGCCGCAGACCACGCCGTTGTTCGGATCGTGGAACCAGACGTTGCGGAGCCTGTCGGTGTGGGTAATCCCGTTGGAACGTTCTTCCCACGTCATTCCGCCGTCGGAAGACCGGTAGAGTTTCCCTTCGTACGCCGCAACCCAAACCGTGTCTTTGTCATAGTAGAACGCCCCGTTAAGGCCGGGCGCGCCCGGTATCGTGCGGCGCTCCCACGTAAGCCCGCCGTCTCCGGTGACGAAATACGTCGCTTCCTCGCCGACGATAATACCGTTTAGGCTATCGTAAAATTCTATCCCCCAGAGAGAGCCGTTATAGTCGCCCGTGTCGATTTCGGACCAGTTTGCGCCGCCGTCCTCCGTCCTGAAGAGGTAACCGCCCTTGCCGGACGCGTAACCGACGTCGTAGGACGTGAACTCGACCTGGAACAGGTTGGCACCGCACAGGTTCGCCGTCCACGTCGCACCGTAATCATCGGTAGACCAAACGTAACCCCAATAGGACGCCATCCAACCGAACCGGTCATTGAGCCAGAATATGTCCTCGACGTAGTCGTTGTCGTTGGGGTCGTACGTGTAATCCCACCGCTCGACGTTTTCCAGACCGGCTTCCCAGAATTGAGTCTGTATGTAGTTCGTCGCCGGGACGATGAGCGGGCTGTGGGAGTATCTCGACGGCGTGACGTCTATACTCAACGTCTCGACGATATCTTGATAGCGTTCGGGCGTGATCTTCTCGAGCATAGCCCGGACGAACCGGTCTTCGCGAACAGGGCGGAGGGGAGAATCGGGACCGGGCGGGCGTACGGTTTTATAGCCGATGTATTTCAACTCCGCGCCCATGGCCGCCAGGGCCAGGACGTCCCCGGCGTCGCCGATCGCCAGATTCGCCGCTCCGGGTGCGGTAATCGCTCGGATACCCTCGGCCTCCGGCAAGCCGGCCCCTTTCGGGTACCAAGCGAGATAGGCCCGTTCCGGGCCGTCGGAGACTTTAACGGCGCCGGGCAGTTTCTCGGCGTCCTCCTCCATGCACCGGATAAGGCAGAACCGGGGCTGTACCTCGACGACGCGCCAGCCGCCGTCGAGTAGTTTATACGCGGCGGCCGGGTCGTCGTACTCGACCATTACGAGTACGTCGTCGGCGAAGGAGTTGACAGAGATTAATAGAAACACGAGCACGTATATGGCGTTTTTCATATCGATACCCCATCGTAGGTTTGAAAGGATATATTATACCATAACGTCTATTACTCCCCGGTGCAAGCGGGGTCTTGGGCGGTGTTTCTATGACGCTGAAGGCTTCGTTTTTATTTCTTGACGACCAGGAACTCGGCGTCCCTTACGCCGTAAAACCCGGCTTCTTCGTCCGCCAGGTTCGAGAGGACGTTAGCTTTTCCAACCGGTAGCCCGGCGGTCAAACGTTTAGCGTAATCGGTGCCATAGGTCCGGAGATGCCCTTCTTCGAGGGGGTTCGGTGCGTCGTACTCGACCGTCTCGGGCAGGTCCGGGTCGTGCGGGACCTGGGCGATGGCGTAGCCGCCCGGCGCCAGTGTTCGATATATTTCGCGGACGGCGGCCCTGTCGTCCCTCACGTGCTCCAATACATGTAAGCATAGTACGACCGACCACGCCCCGTCGGCGAAGGGTAACGCGGTAACGTCGGCGGCTACGTCGGCGCGGCGCGGGTCTATGTCCAGAGTCATTAAAGGTATGCCCCGTCTTTCGAGGAACGGGTTCAGCCCGGGGATAAGGGATATGGATAGCACAGGGCCAGGAACGCCGACGTTGTCCAAGAGCAGCGCGAGGGCCCGGTGCCGTTCGAGGGAACCGCATCGGGGGCAGACGGCCCGGCGCCGCCTGTAGGTTACGCCGGGGCTGGTGAACGAGCGGAAGGCGTAGCCCCGCCAGCCGCAAACCGGGCACTCGGCGGCGTCGCGGGCGCCTAAAAGTTCTCGAAAGCGGAACACGACGGCCTCGGCAACGGCCGCCGCTTTGTTGGCCGCGTACTTCCGGTTATTTATGATTCGGGGTATTGGACCGTCCACGCTTATGTATTTGTATCATAAACGCCCGGTGTCGGGAAAGGGAAAACCCCCGCTCCCGCGGGGGCTTAGTTTACTAATGTAACGTTCGGTTAGATGACCTCGCTCACGCACTTGGCCTGGGTGAAGAGGAGTAAGTAGTCCCGGCCCCCGGCCTTCGAGTCGGTCGTGGATGTATACAGGCTAGGTTTAATCGTTGATTTAGGTACTAAATTGTGTTATAGAAGTTTATGAGGAAAAGGAGGTTGTGATGTTTAACCCCGACACGGAATACGATATTATACCGAAATCATTCTCTATAAAGGATTTTTATGATTATCCGGAAGATTTCGTTGTGCGGCCACCGTACCAGCGGAAAAACGTTTGGGGGAGCAAGAAGCAACAAGACTTACTAGATAGTTTGTTTAGGCAGTACTATATACCGCGTATCGTATTGCGTGAAGTACGATTAACGGAGAAAAAATCGAAATATGAAGTCGTTGATGGGCAACAGAGGATAAATACAGTTTACCGGTTTTTTAACAACGAGTTGAAGATACCGGACACGTTAGAAGACGTATTAGGGGAATATACTAGGTCGAAATACGAAGAATTACCAGCAGAAATCCGACGGTTTATAGACCGCGAGTTAACTTTTGACGCAGATATAGTTAAGAATATCGAAGACCCGAAAAACGCTACGCACCAAAAAATAGCTACGGAGATATTTTGGAGACTACAACAAGGCGAGTCGCTGAATTATATGGAGATAGCCCATTCGAGGTTGTCGAGCTTAGTACGTAATTTCGTCGTTAAGTATAGTGATGATATAACTTTTAACTACGACGATTATATACCTGTAGATAATAATACCGATAAACACCCTTTCTTTAAGATTATTAATAGGAATAACGATCGTATGCAACACTTGGCGCTTTTAACAAGGATGCTTATGTTAGAAGGAAGGAACGGAGCGACCGATATCCAGGATAAGAACGTTATGGCGTTCATCGACGAATCCCAACACCCCGACGGCATAGGTGACTATTCGTATGAAAAAGAAGATGTAGCTAGAAAGACCCTGACTATTTTAAATACGTTTAACGACGTCTTCTCCGAAGACCCAATGATAATCGAAAAAGGAGTGGTACGTGAGTTACGTGTCGAGTATTTTATATTGTCGTTCTATTTATTATTGAGTCACTTATCGAAATATTACGTTATGGATGAAAAAGAAAAAGAAATCTTCCGAGAATTCTTGATTCATTTTTACCAACGGTGGTCAGATAAGAACGAAGAAGATAGAGATCTAATTATCTTCTCCGATAATCGGCAACAATCTGGCGCTGAAATAGAAACGAGAGATAGGGTTTTACGCCAATTATTTTTCGAATACCTGAACGAAAAAGGGTACGAGTTCCTTACTAAGGACGAGCGTAGGTCTTTTAACGAAGCGGAAAGGATAAAAATATACAGGCGTTTTAACGGAATATGCCAAATGTGTAAAGAAGAGGGACTTCCTGAGCGCGAATGTAGAGTGCCGTGGAAAGAATACGAAGCCGACCACGTTTTACCTCATAGCAAAGGCGGATTAACCTCATTAGAAAACGCCCAACTCCTGTGTAGGAGACATAATAGGATGAAGAGCGATGAGTTATTCGAGTAATAGCTAAAACCGATATTATAGAAAACCTAAAACCCCCGCTCTTGCGGGGGTTTAGTTTACTACTGTAACGTCCGGTTAGATGACTTCGCTCACGCACTTGGCCTGGGTGAAGAGGAGTAAGTAGTCCCGGCCCCCGGCCTTCGAGTCCGTTCCGGACATATTGAAGCCGCCGAAGGGGTGAGCGCCCACCATTGCGCCAGTACACTTCCGGTTGAAGTAGAGGTTTCCCGCGTGGGCGTACCACCGGGCGTGCTCGAGATTGGCGCGGGCCCGGGAGTATATCGAGCCGGTCAGCCCGTATATCGTACCGTTGGCGACGTCCACCGCGTCCTTGAAGTCCTTGGCCTTGACGAACGCCACAACCGGCCCGAATATCTCCTCCTGGGCGATGCGGGCGTTCCGGTCCACGTCCCGAAAGACCGTCGGTTGGATGAAGTAGCCGTCGCCGGGGGCTTTATCGCCGCCGTGAACTAGTTTGCCTTCCGTCTTGCCGATTTCGATATACTCGAGTATCTTGTTGTAGGCCGGTTCGTCGATTACCGCGCCCATGTAGTTGGCGAAATCGCGGGGGTCGCCGACGGTCACCTTTTCTTTGGTCAGGGCGACGACCTTTTCGACGACCTCGTCGTAGACGTCCTCGGTTACGATGGCGCGGGAGCAGGCCGAGCACTTCTGGCCCTGAAAGCCGAAGGCGCTGGACATTATCCCCGCCGCCGCGGCGTCCAGGTCGGCGGTGCCGTCGACCACGATGAAGTCCTTACCGCCCATCTCGGCGATGACCCGTTTAAGCCATATCTGGCCGTCGTGGACCTTGGCCGCGCGCTCGTTAATGCGCTTGCCTACTTCCATCGAGCCGGTGAACGATATGAACCGGGTCGTCGGGTGGTCAACGAGGTAATCGCCGACCTCGGCGCCGGACCCGGGTATAAAATTGAGGACGCCCGGCGGGAGGTTGACGTCCTCGAATATCTTGTAGACCTGCCAGCCCACCGCCGGTGCAGTCGATGCGGGTTTGAGCAACACCGAGTTCCCCGCGACAATCGCCGCCGAGGTCATCCCGGTCAATATGGCGTTCGGGAAGTTCCAGGGCGGGATGACGACGCCCACGCCGAGGGGTATATAATAGAGCTCGTTGTCCTCGCCCGGCAGCCGGGTAAGTGGTTGGGGTTCGGACAGGCGTATCATCTCCCGGCCGTAGAAATCTAGGAAGTCGATCGCCTCAGCCGTGTCGGCGTACGCTTCTATCCAGTTCTTCCCCTCCTCGATGACCATCCAGGCCGAGAGTTCATACGCCCGGTCGCGCATTAGCTTGGCGGCGCTGAAAAGGTAATTGGCCCGTTCGCGAGGGTGGACTCGCCTCCAGGTCTCGAAGGCGGCGGACGCCGAGCCCATCGCCTTCTCGGCCAACTCGGCGTTGCACTTGGAGAAGACGCCGACGACTTGCTCGGTTTTCGAAGGATTGATAGAAGTGATTTTCGCGTCGGTCTTCACCCTATCGCCGCCGATGATGAGCGCGTACTCTTTTCCCATCTCGGACTCGACCTTGGCGATGGCGTCCTTCATCTTCTTCACTTCACCGTCGGTTTGGAAAAGGACTACGGGTTCGTTTTTGAACTCGGTAAGCATAGGAGTACTCCTTTAAGCCTTTTATTATTAGAGCATTATGGTGTTTTTATTCGTTTTATGGGATGCGTATTTTAAGATACGTTCGGTCCGATTTCAAGTGGTAATCGGGAGCGAGAGCAGTAAAATTTGCCTTGATTTTCCAGAAGATAATGGCTATTATTTTCCTCTGAAGCGGCCACGGGTCCTTTCTTTTTTGGAGGTGAATTAAACCGCTCGGCGATCCGGAATAAAGCTTTCCCTTTTCCCTGTTTTTAATCGGATTCGAAGGCCGTCTGGAGTAAAGTTAACGTAAGGTATCGGGAGAGGAAAAGTAACAGGATTTATAGTATTCAGGGAGAAAGTCCATCAGGGGGGTCGATTACGGTGGGGTCCGCCTGATTCCCGAGGGCCGAGCGCGCAGCAAATGGCAACAGGAAGAGTCAAATGGTTTAACGACACAAAAGGTTACGGTTTCATCGAAGTCGAAGGCGGAAGCGACGTGTTTGTACACTATACGGCCATCGAGGGCGAGGGTTTTAAATCCCTAGCCGAAAACCAGTTGGTAGAATTCGATATCGTCGAAGGCGACAAGGGACCGCAAGCGTCCAACGTCAGAAGAGCCGAGGAACCCGAGTAATAATCTCGTTAAACCCGACGGCCCCCTGCAAGGGGGTCGTTTTTATATTAGGGGGCCGTTTTTATATTACTCCGTCAACTCGCCCGCGAGATTTCGCCAAGTCGCCCGCGAGCTTTTCGGGTAATACGTCCCGAGTGGCGGGCGTTACTTCATAGATAATAATGTCGGGGCGCTTTTTAATCGATTCGATAAACCGGTCGCCCCGCTTCGCGATGGTAGCGACGACCGGAGTAAGTGAATCGAGGCACGCCGAAACGATGTCGCGAAACCTCGCCGAGTAACACTCCATCTTGCCTATTTCGTCGATAACGATCAAATCGTTCGACTCCAGCGCCGTTTCGATGGCTTTGACTGCGATGCCGTCTATCCCCTCGACATTGACTCCGTATTTGCCCACCCGATGTTTACTCCGGAACCCGACCTCGGCGAGCGTAGTTTCTTCGCCGTCTAACGTTACGATCTTGAACCCCGTGCGCGTGTTGCCTTTCCGTATCTCTTCGGTGTAGAAACCGCCGGCGTCGAGGCTGGCGAGGGCGAGGAGCCGTTTTATTACGGTCGTCTTCCCCGAACCGGGGTAGCCGGTCAATAGGACGTTTTTAGACGTAGACATAGGTGTTCTTTAAGGTATTATAATACAAGACGCGAAGCTAACAAACCCGTTTCCGTATAGTATCGCCGCGCTCGTGGTTGTTTTTAAGCGTTTTAGTTTGACACAGGCGCGGAGTTCACTTATTCTTGGAGTTAGTATCAGCGGTCTATGAGCACCGAGTTTAAGGGGCCAGAAAGGTTTTTATATGCCCAAAATCGAATCCCTAAAATGTCCCAATTGCGGCGCCGCCGTACAGGGGTCAGGATTGTTGGTCTGCCCTTACTGCGGGTCTCAACTCCGGGTCGAGGGCGAAGGGCGGGCGAAAGCTCCCTTTGCGCCCGAGGTCGCCCGTCTCGATAAAGAGGTTCATTTCCGTGCTTTACCGAGCTTGACGGTTACGGTCGATACGACCGATATACCGTTCCAACCCGAAATAAGCTATGTAAACCTGCCGGGGGCGCGATTGGACCCGTCGCTGAGAAGCGACGCGGATCGGATACTCTCGCTGGTCGAGACGTGCCAGCGGGCCATCAATACCGAGGACCTGGACCTGTATATGTCCACCATTGCGAAAGAAAGCTCGAAGTTCTACGATATCGCCAGGGACGGAGCCGAAGCCCAATTTGTCAACAGCGATATGAAGCGGTTCACGACGAAGGTGGACTTCCTGAGTCTTACGAAGGACGCCGCCGACGTAGCCGTATCCTTCGAAGCGTTTATTTTCCCGTCGCAGAAGTCCGATAAGCCGAACGTGATTGTCGTGAACGTAACCCAGCACATGGAGGTTACGTTCGATTGGAGGCTCAAGAAGATAGCCGGCCGATGGAGGGTGGTCGGCGCCGGGTTGAAGCGCAAGAAGGTCGTGCTTTCCGGCGTCCAGTGGGTTTTCCTAATCCTGACGGTGGGCGGGCCGGCTGTGGGTATTCTGGTCGGTCTGGGCGTCGCCTGCTGGGCGATTTTCGGCGGGATGTTCATGGCCGCCTACGAGGGCGTAACGGGCATAACTACGGATGAGCCGACGACGATAGAGGTACCGGTAACCGAGGAGGGGCTTCTCGAAGACCGCAGATTCGTCGCCGACGAACCGATAAAGACTTACGAAGACAGGGATACCGGTAGTTCCCCGGAATATATGATAACGCCGGGTACCGAGTTCGAGGTGAAGAAGGACAAGGAGGGCTGGGCCTGGATATGGGTCGACGGCGAAGGTGCCGTCGGTTGGGTGCCGTCTGTCGAAATCCGCGAGAAGAGTAAGGAAATCGTCGCCGGCGCGCCCGAAGACGTAAAAACCGGGCCGGACGAGTTCGTCGCCGAGAGTGGACTGGTAATCTACGACGAGCCCGACTTCACGGCGGACCCCAAATACGTGATAATGCCGGGGGTCAAAGTGAAGGTCTTGAAAAGGAAGGGTGACTGGGCCTACATAAGGACCGAAGACGGCCAGTCCGGTTGGACGCCGGCGATGTTGTTGCCGGATTAAGCTGACGAAGGTAGAAACCGAGTATAGGAAGCGTTAAAAATGCCGGAAGTCGAATCTATAAAATGCCCCAACTGCGGTGCCGCGGTGAGCGGTGTGGGCTTACTGTTATGCCCGTACTGCGGTTCCCAGTTGCGGGTCGAGGGCGAGGAGAGGGAAGAGTTTCCGTTTGCGCCGGAAGTGGCCCGTCTCCAAGCGGAGGTCTACTTCGACGCGCTGCCGGACGAACCCATAACACCGGCGACGACCGAGATACCGTTCAAGCCGGACGTAATCTACGATAATTTACCCGGTGGTAAGTTAGACCCTGCGTTGAAAAAGGACGCCGACGCGATATTGGCTCTCGTCGAGACATGCCAGACTGCCGTGAACACGGAGGACCTCGACCTGTATTTATCGACGGTATCGAGGGATGAGCCGGCCTTTTACGATATGGCGAAGAAGGGGGCGAAAGCCCAGTTCATCGACAGCGATATGAAGCGTTACACGACGGCCGTCGACTTCTCGTCGCTCACGCCGGACGCGGCCGAAGTGGCCGTTTCCTTCGAGGCGTTTATCTTCCCGTCGAGGAAGTCCGACCGGCCGGGCGAGATTATCGTCAACGTAACCCAGCATATGGAAGTTACGTTCAACTGGTCGCTGGGGAAAACCGCCGGGCGATGGAAGGTGGTCGGCGCGGGTCTCGAAAGTAAGAAGGTCAAGCTCCCGCTGTGGCTCAAGATATTGTTTATCGCAATCGCCGTCGTCATCGTCGCGGGCATCGTACTGGGCCTTTTGGGGGCGTTAGTCGGCGTCGCGGCCGGGATTGTCGGCGCGATTGTGGCGATACTGGTGGCGGTGTTCGGTTCGACCGGGGCGTAGGGGAGAAGGCATCGTAGACGTTTATTAAAAAAGCCACTAAAAAACCGGCCCTTTCGGGGGCCGGCGTTTTCTTGTGCGATTAACGTATGCCGGGGTTTATGAAACCGTATACCGTTTAGATTTCTGGCCGGCGCCGTATTCAACTTCGTACTCTATCCGGCGGTTTTTAGCCTTGCCTTCCGGCGTCGTGTTGTCGGCGACCGGCTTCGTGGAGCCGTAGCCGATTACCTTGATGCGATTAGTCGCGATACCGAAGTTGTTCACGAGGTAGTCGCGGACCGCGCCGGCACGTTCTTCCGAAAGCTTCATCTCGAAGTCGGGGTTGCCGGTCGAAGCGGTGTGTCCTTCTATTGTAATCGTTACGCTCTCGTGCTTCTTCAGCAGTTCGCCCGCTTCGTTCAGCTTGCTTTTATATTCTTCCAGTAACTCGGCCGAATTCGGTTTGAACATTTGGGCTCCTTTCGGTTACTTACCTGCAGCGTCTTGGGTGTGTGATTCGCGTTTGTTAATACTCCAGTATCGGCTTTAACTTCGCCGCTTGCTTTACCCAAGCCTTTACGTAAGTTCTGGGCGGTACGCGGCGTACGAGCTTTTTCCTGGTGTTAATTTTAACCATCGCGTCGTAAAGGTTGTCTGCGTTCCTTTTCTTCAATTCTTTGACGGTATCGACGCCCGCTTCCTCCAGCAAATCGGACCACTCTTCGCCTATGCCCTTGATACGCATCAGGTCGGCCAGGTTCGCCCACTCCAGGATTAGTTTCTTACTGATGCCCGTAATCTTGGACAGGTCCGTACGCTGCTTTGGCGTACGCGTTTTCTTCAGCAGGGATGTGGTCGTTTTTATGCCCGCGTTGGCGAGGATACTCGCGTACTCGGTTCCAATACCTTCAATTTTTATTAACGGATAGCTCACGGGTTTCTCCTTTCATTAGACCTCATAGCATTTTTACCTTTACGTCCTGTACTCCCTGTAAACGCTCTTTTTCCATCCGTGTCAGGGATGGTGAAAAGCGCGGACATATATCATACTATTTAAAGGATTTCAAGGGAAAAGTGTTTGCGGGGCCGTTGTGGTGGAAGAGCGGCTAACGACAATAGGTTGCTTAATTTAATCGACCGACGCCGGATAATGTGAGGAATATCCCGGCCGTAACCGGGTTCGGACGCGATCGGTTAAGTGACAATATCTTACCTAAAAACCGTTTTCGAACGCCCTAACGAAGTCGGTTTTACGTTTACGTAGTCACTGTCGACCGACGTCCATACGTCCCAGCCGCCTTCTCCGCCTTCGCGGCCGGAGCCGAAATAGATGATGCCGCCAACGTCTCCGTGGTTACAGTAGAAGCCGGGTCCCCATTCGGACGCGTAGCTGTTAATCACGGGCCCGAAGTTGATGGGTTCGTTCCAATCGTCGCCGGACCGTACCGTATACCATAGGTCGGCCTGTCCGTGCCCGCCGACACAGGTGGAGCTGATTACGAGCGTATCGCCGTCGTCGGAGAGCCATCGGGGGCAGTCGGTTTGGGGCGTATTGACGACGCTTCCCATATTATACGGTTCGCCCCAGGTGTCGCCGGATTTTTCTGAGACCCAGATGTCCATTTGGCCGAAGCCGCCGGGGCGGTCCGAACAGAAGTACAACGTCTGGCCATCCGTCGTTATGGCCGGACAACATTCATGCGCGCCGGTATTAATCTCGGGGCCGATGTTCGTTTTCGTCCCGGGGACTCCGTCGGTCAGCGGGCACGTCCATATGTCCATGCCGCCGTGGCCGCCGGACGCGAACGAAGCGAAGTAGAGCACAGTATCGTTTTCGGCCAGGTAGGGTGCCGATTCGCCGGTCCCGGTATTTACATCGGCCCCCAGGTTTTCTGGAGCTTCCCATTCGCCTCCAACTCTATATGATATCCACAGGTCGGTTTCGCCGTAACCGCCGGGCCGGTTCGAGACGAATATCATATAAGAGCCGTCTTCTGGGATTACCGGGTACCAATCGTTGTATACTGAGTTGACGACAGGACCCAGGTTCGTCGGTTCCTGCCACTCGCCGTATGCTCCAACGGCGACAAAAACGAGTAATGACCATGAGAATACCTTCTTCATTTTTCGTCCCTCCGGTTGTCGTTTAATTGTTTATCTTTCTAATAATGTCAAATTCGTTTAAGGGGCGTCGAATATTTCCCCTTTTAACGAGTTGTGATTAAAACACGTTTTATCGGAGCGCCGTGTTTACCTCATTAACGCTTTCAAACTTCCCATCGAGGAGGGTTCGACGTTGGCGTAGTCGCTGTCAACCGACATCCATATGTCCCATCCTCCCTCGCCGCCCCCGCGGCCGGAGCCGAAGTAGATGACGCCGCCCATGTCGCCGTGGTCACAGTAGAAGCCGGGCCCCAACTCATAAGTGTAGCTATTAACCTCGGGCCCCAAGTTAACCGGTTCGTTCCAATCTTCTCCGGACCGTACCGCGTACCATAAATCCGTTAACCCGTATCCGCCGGCGCGGCCGGTAGTGAGTACCAACGTGTTTCCGTCGTCGGAGAGCCAGCGAGGGCAGTCGGTCTGGGACGTATTAATGACGCTTCCCATGTTGTAGGGTTCGCCCCATGTACCGCCGGATTTTTCGGAAACCCAGACGTCCATTTGGCCTAAGCTACCTACGCGGTCCGAGCAGATGTACAAGGTCTGGCCATCCGTCGTTATGGCCGGACAACATTCATGCGCGCCGGTATTAATCTCGGGACCGATGTTCGTTTTCGTCCCGGGGACTCCGTCGGTCAGCGGGCACGTCCATATGTCCATAGAGCCATAGCCGCCCGGCCCCGATGAAACGAAATAAAGCGTCGTATCTTCTTCCGTCAGAAACGGCGCCGATTCAATGCCGGCGGTGTTTACTTCGGCGCCGAGGTTCTGCGGTGCTTGCCATTCGCCGCCGACGTTGTACGATATCCAGAGGTCATAGCTGCCGTAGCCGTCGGGCCGGTCCGAGACGAATATCATGTATGAACCGTCTTCGGGAATTACCGGGTACCAGTCGTTGTAAACCGAGTTTACGACCGGACCCAGGTTAGTCGGTTCCTGCCACTCGCCGCATGCTCCGACGGCGATAAAAGCGAGTGCTAAAAACGGAAATACCTTCTTCATTTTTCTTCCCTCCGGTTGTCTGTCGTTAATATGTCGTTTGATGAACGGATAACAGGATATAATCGAAGCACGCCGTCGCTGGAACATCATATTTACTTAAACGACGCTTTCAAACGCCCGACGGAGGACGGTTCGATATCGGCCGCGTATTCGCTGTCGGTACACCGCCACATATCGCCGCCGCCGTACCCGCCACCCCTGGTGGAACTGAAGTATAAGACTCCGCCTATTTCGCCGTCGTTGTCATAAAAACTGGCTCCCGCTTCCAAACTGGGGCCGTTGACGACCGGCCCGAAATTTATCGGGTCGCCCCACTCCTCGCCGGTCCTGACGGCATACCAGAGGTCCATACCCCCTTCGCCTCCCGGCCTATTGGAACCGATAATGAGCGTATCGCCGTCGTCCGAAATCCAACGTGGGCATTCATACGACCCGGCGTTCACAGGGCTACCGAGGTTTTCCGGCGTACCCCATTCATCGCCGGTTTTTTCGGATACCCAGACGTCCATCTCGCCGAAACCGCCGGGCCTGGTGGTGCCGAAATAGAGCTCGTTTCCCGTTTCCGTAGTCAACGGACAACATTCTCTGCTATCGGTATTGATGGGCGGGCCGGGGTTAACTTTGCCGCTCGGTACGCCGTCGTCGTCTATGAAGCACCAATACGCGTCCTGGTCGCCGTATCCGCCCGGGGCGTACGACGCGAAATAGAATTTCGTATCGTTCTCGGCCAGGTAGGGAGCCGCTTCTAGGTAAGGGGTATTGACCTCCGGCCCTATATTCACCGGGTAATCCCACTCGCCGGCAGTCTTGTAAGATATCCAGAGGTCATAATCACCGTGACCGCCGGGCCGGTCCGATACAAATATCATATACGAGCCGTCCCGAGAAATAACCGGGTTCCATTCGTTGTAAGCCGAATTTATCACAGGACCCAGGTTCTCGGGTTCCAGCCAATCGCCGTAAGTACCGATGGCACTCGCGATTAGGACCGCTATAAGCGATAACCGCATATTATCGTCCCTCCTTTTCGTCGTCAGGGCGAGCGCGAATTATCGTATATGTAGCGATTGTCAACAGTACGTTACACATAACGGGGGAACGTTACGCTACAAAAAAACCGGCCTTAACGGCCGGAAAGGTTTCGGGTAAGGTCCGGAGTTTTACCCGTGTATAGTTAGTAGCAATGCGACGAGGGCGCCGATAAGAAAAACGCCTATCGCCGCCGCGACGATGACGCAACCGGCCTGGCTTGTGCTGGCCGATACGGCTATGTTCTCCCGGCGCGCCAGTTCCCCTACGTAGTTCTTGGCCTCTTTCAAGCCGAGGCCGGTCCGAGACCTCAGGTGTTTTATCGCTTGAAGCGACTTCCCCTGTTTGAGTAGTTCTATGATTTCGGAGTCGTACGCCATGGGGGGCGATTCGTCGGTGGAGAGCTCGATTACGTATTCGGTCCCGCAGTGGGGGCAGGTAATCGAGGTTGCGCCGGGTTCGAGGTGAAGTCCAGCGCCGCAGGATTTACACCTTAGTTCTGTCGGTTCGTGACTGGTCATGGTGTACGTATTATAATAAACCGGTGGGAGCTGTGCAATCGGAAAAAACCGACCGTTCGGGGCGGCGTTTGCACTTAAAGGTACGACCCTATATAGGCCGATTATACCCCGGGTTTAACCGGCGGAGTTTCACGGGCGGAGCGTTGAGCCCCTGGCTCCAATCGGGGAAAATAAAAACCCACCGTTGCAGGCGGGCACATTAAATCTGGCGGCAACCTACTCTCCTACCGTTATGATGATACCGCCGCTTTCAAGCGGCGGAGCCTCGCCCGCGGAGCATCGAACCCCAGGTTTCGGCCTCGGGGTATAAGGACAGACCCTTGCGGTCTGTCCGGTCGGTGACAGCCGACCAAACGACCGTTCGGACACCCCGACCCTCCGGCTCGGCGGACAAGCCGTAAAGGCTTGTCCCTACGTCGGGGGACGTAAAAAACCCACCCTCGCGGGTGGGCAAATTAAATCTGGCGGTGACCTACTCTCCCGGGGGGTTGCCCCCCAAGTACCATCGGCGCTGACGGACTTAGCTTCCGTATTCGGAATGGGAACGGGCGTTTCCCCGCCGCTATAACCACCAGAAAGTCACAGACTTTTTCAGAAGAATCCTAAAGCTTCACCGATTTAAAAACATAAGTTTTAACGGTGATAGCTTTATTGATTTTCTGTTTAGGCCGAATTCAAAAGTACGGCCTTCCGACGTTCTTTGACAACTGTAAGCGAGAGGAAGCTTAAAGCTTCACCTATTTAAAAACCGCGAAGCTAAAAGCATTTAACGGCACGTTACGCGTATCTTTGGGCGCGTAATACGCCCTGGTATGAGTCCAATGCTATAGTCAAGACGAACGGCCGATTAGTACCGGTCAGCTGAACACGTTAACCGTGCTTACACTTCCGGCCTATCAACCCGGTAGTCTTCCGGTGGCCTTCAGGGAGATCTTATCTCGGGCGGGGCTTCCCACTTAGATGCTTTCAGCGGTTATCCCTTCCGAACGTAGCTACCCAGCGGTGCCTCTGGCGAGACAACTGGTACACTAGAGGTTCGTCCATCCCGGTCCTTGCGTACTGGGGACAGCATCCCTCAAATCTCCTGCGCCCGCGGCGGATAGGGACCGAACTGTCTCACGACGTTCTAAACCCAGCTCGCGTGCCACTTTAATGGGCGAACAGACCAACCCTTGGGACCTGCTTCAGCCCCAGGATGTGACGAGCCGACATCGAGGTGCCAAACCGCTCCGTCGCTGTGGACGCTCGGGAGCGATCAGCCTGTTATCCCCGGGGTAACTTTTATCCGGTTAGTTACGGCACTTCCACACGCTACCGTAAGATCACTAAGCCCTACTTTCGTAACTGCTCGACTTGTGTGTCTCGCAGTAAAGCCGGCTTTTGCCTTTACACTCGACGCGCGGTTTCCAATCGCGCTGAGCCGACCTTTGGGCGCCTCCGTTACTCTTTAGGAGGCGACCGCCCCAGTCAAACTACCCGCCTGGCACTGTCCCCGGCCCGGGTTCACGGGCCTGGGTTAGGATTCCGATAAAAGAGGGGTGGTATTTCACCGGCGGCTCCACCGGCACTGGCGTACCGGCTTCATAGCCTCCCACCTATCCTACACATCAGATACCACAACCCAATACCAAGTTGTAGTAAAGCTCCACGGGGTCTTTCCGTCCTGCCGCGGGTAGTGCGCATCTTCACGCACATTACAATTTCACCGAGTCCCCTGTTGAGACAGCGCCCAGATCGTTACGCCATTCGTGCGGGTCGGAACTTACCCGACAAGGAATTTCGCTACCTTAGGACCGTTATAGTTACGGCCGCCGTTTACCGGGGCTTCGGTTCCGTGCTTTGCCCGAGGGCTAACACTTCTCCTTAACCGTCCGGCACCGGGCAGGCGTCAGTCCCTATACAGCGGCTTGCGCCTTAGCAGAGACCTGTGTTTTTAGTAAACAGTCGCCTGGGCCGATTTTCTGTGACTTCCAAAGGCTCAGCAAGCGAGTCGCGTCACCTCCAGAAGCACCCCTTCTCCCGAAGTTACGGGGCAATTTTGCCGAGTTCCTTAACAGGGGTTCTCTCGAGCGCCTTGGTATACTCTACCTACCTACCTGTGTCGGTTTGCGGTACGGTCACCCATCCCTATGCTTAGAGGCTTTTCTAGTCAGTGTGGAATCGGCCACTTCGGTTCCAATCGACCTCGGCATAACGCCTTGGAGTAGGTTATTAACCCTGTCCGGCGGATTTACCTGCACGGACCTCCTACACGCTTGCACCGGGACGTCCAGCACCCGGCCGACCTATCCTCCTGCGTCCCCACATCGCGCGAGATGAGTGGTACGGGAATGTTGACCCGTTTCCCATCGCCTACGCCTTTCGGCCTCGGCTTAGGGGCCGACTAACCCTGAGCGGATTAACCTTCCTCAGGAAACCTTAGGTTTACGGCGAAAGCGTTTCACACGCTTTTTATCGTTACTTATGCCGGCATACTCTCTTCTGCAAAGTCGAGCACATCTCACGATGTACCTTCGTCCCATGCAGAATGCTCCGCTACCACGGCCCGACCGAAGTCGGCACCGTCCGTGAATTCGGCGGTTTGCTTGAGCCCCGTTACATTATAGGCGCGAGACCACTTGACCAGTGAGCTGTTACGCACTCTTTAAAGGATGGCTGCCTCTAAGCCAACCTCCTGGTTGTCTCGGTGCTCCTACATCCTTTCCCACTTAGCAAACACTTAGGGGCCTTATTCGACGGTCTGGGCTGTTTCCCTCTTGACCATGGAGCTTATCCCCCACAGTCTGACTCCCGTGGTGATGGGGTACGGTATTCGGAGTTTATCAGGGTTTGGTACCGCTATTGGCCCTAGCCCTACCAGTGCTCTACCCCCGTACCTTAACCCACGAGGCTAGCCCTAAAGCTATTTCGCGGAGAACCAGCTATCTCCGGGCTCGATTGGCGTTTCACCGCTATCCACAGGTCATCCTACAAGTTTTCAACCTTGACAGGTTCGGCCCTCCACGCACTTTTACGTACGCTTCGGCCTGCCCATGGATAGATCGCCCGGTTTCGGGTCTACCGCACGTGACATAGTCGCCCTGTTCAGACTCGCTTTCGCTGCGGCTCCGGGGTCGTCCCCTTAACCTAGCGCCACGTACGAGTAACTCGCCGGCTCATTATGCAAAAGGCACGCGGTCACAATCCTATAAATTGCTCCCACACTTTGTAAGCGTACGGTTTCAGGTACTATTTCACTCCCCGCAAAGGGGTACTTTTCACCTTTCCCTCACGGTACTTGTTCGCTATCGGTCGCCGAGGAGTATTTAGCCTTAGGAGGTGGTCCTCCCAGATTCCGACAAAATTCCACGTGTTCCGCCGTACTTGGGAACGCCGCCCAACGAGCTTCCTCGCTTTCACCTACAGGGCTATTACCTTCTCCGGCTCCTCTTTCCAGAGGTGTTCGGTTGGCTGAGGAAGTTTCTTACTCGTCGAAGGCTCCGTCGCACCCTCCGACGGCGCCCCACTACACCGGTCAAATCAACGACGACGGTCTTTTGCGAAAAGACCGGTTTAGGCTTTTCCCATTTCGCTCGCCGCTACTCCGGGAATCACTGTTGTTTTCTGTTCCTGCGGTTACTGAGATGTTTCAGTTCACCGCGTTCGCCCCCGCCGCCTATGTATTCAGCGGCGGGTGACCGGGTATGAACCCGGCCGGGTTTCCCCATTCGGAAATCCCGGGATCAATGCCTGCTTAGCGACTCCCCCGGGCATATCGCAGCCGGCCACGTCCTTCATCGCCTCTCGACGCCAAGGCATCCACCGTACGCCCTTAGTATCTTGACTATAGCAGATTCTTTTTCCGTAAATCCGCTATGAATCGTATACGCCGTAAACGCACCGCGTTAGCAGTATCGTATACTTTACTGCGCCCTCTCGCTGTACAGTTGTCAAAGAACGTTTACTGTTGGACACACGCAAACACACCGCCCGGCCGCTGTTGCCCGGGCCGTCTCGCTATGTCCAATTGCCCTAAAGGCAACGTCTATATAACATAGGCGGGGCGGGATGTCAAGGGGAAAAGTGGGGGAGTTTTAAGAATGAGGTTCACTACCGGGGTTTTACCTTTATAACCCCTGCTTCTCGCGTTCTTGATTACCGGAAAGCGGCCTTCACCGAACCGAGGGACGTCGGCGTTACCGAGATATATGCGTCGTCCGTGGACGTCCAGATGTCGAGGCCCCCTTCGCCGTCGTCGCGCCCGGAGCCGAAGTACATTACGCCGCCGAGTTCGCCGTGGTTGCAATAAAAGGAACATCCGTACTCGGGGTCGGGCGAATTGACGGTAGGGCCGAAGTTCACCGGCGTTTGCCAGACGCCGCCGCTTTTGACCGAATACCAGAGGTCCATCGAGCCGTAGGTCCCGGGCCGGTTGGACATGAAGACGAGCGTGTTGCCGTCGTTGGAAACCCAGGCCGGTTCGTCGGCTTCCGAGGTGTTGATTACGCCGCCGAGGTTCAGGGGGATGCCCCAGGTGCCGCCCGATTTCTCCGATACCCATACGTCGGTCGAGCCGTAACCACCGGAGACGCGGTTCGACGCGAAATAGAGCGTGTTGCCGTCGGGGGACAGGACCGGCGAGGCCTCTGCGTCGGCGGTATTTATCGCCGACCCCAGGTTGGTCTTCGCGCCGACCACGCCGTCGGGGGTTATCGTACAATAGAATATATCGAAGCCGCCGTACCCGGATTCGTCCGACGCGAAGTACAGCACGGTATCGCCTTCGGCTAAAAACGGCCTCGTTTCCGTCGAGGAGCTGTTTACGTTTGAACCGAGGTTTACGGGTGACTGCCAGTCGCCGCCGGTATAGTCTGAACGCCACAAATCGTTCATACCGAAGCCGCCGCCCCGGTTGGAGACGAATATCATGTAGGAGCCGTCGGCGGGTACGGTGGGCAGGGCTTCCAGGTCGGCGGTATCGACCGGTGGCCCCACGTTGACGGGGGTTTGCCAGGCCGCGTTCCCGGCCGCGGCGAAAGCGAGAAGAGCGATAAATGCGTACTTTAAGATGGGCGCTTCCCTATTGTCGTTTTTTTGTCGCATGCGAAACTCCGGATTATAGATTGCGTTAACGGGCGATACGTCGGCGTTATTCTCGCGTCACCACGCCTTCTTCGGCAATCCGTTCACTATTTCTACGGTCTTGATGCTTACGTTGATTACCTGCTCGACGAGGCGCACGATGTACTGGGGGTCGTCGGGCCGGTTCGGGTCCGAGACGATACCGCTCCTCTTGTCTTCCTTTACTCTATACTGGTCTATGACCCATTCGAGGGCGCTCCGGTTCCCGAGCCGGTACTCGAACGCCTCGGGTGGGATGTCCGCGAGGGTCAGGTAGTCGTTCACCTTGAGGGCCGTCTTGTCCTTGTTTAGCCGCATCTTCTCGACGCGGTAGTCGGGCGTTTCGTCCGGGTTCTCGACCCACTTGAGGCGATACGGCTCCGACTCCTCGTATTTCAGGTGGAGTTCCGCCAGCTCGCGGCCCGCCTTCGAGAAAGGCCGGAAGTCGGGGGCGAAGGGTATCCGCGGCAGGTCGCGTTTGAGGTTGTCGCCGAAGGTCTCCCGGTACGCGGGGTGGTGGAGGATGCCGTAGACGTAGTAGAATATGTCCCACTTGGCGATATGGTAGTCGCTGTAGGTATCGCGGAACTCGGCCAGTGCCCAGTCGGTGATATTTTCGCGCCGGTTGCTCCCGTCCTCGTCGTAGACGTAGAACGGGAAGCATTGAACAGGGGTAGACCCGGCAAAGAAATTCAGGTCAACTATGTATTTGGAGATGAAGAAAGCGACTTGTATAGAACCTAAAGAAGGAACAATAAGGACTACGTTTTCTTTTTCCGTATTCGGGTTAGGATATATAGAAGGGAATTGGTAGACTTCTTCGTTTAATATCCGGTCGAAAAATAGATAGCGTTTAGTGAATGGCCTATATAAGGAACCCCTAAATTTACATAATGAAAACTCCGCGTAATTACCCCTATTCAAGTCTAATTTAAGGTCACGGCTCCACTTGATTTTATCGTATTTTACGAACTCGTCTATGTTCTTTTTTTCTTCTTCGGTCGCTCTTTTATATCGGTCTACTTCGGAGTTGTAGTTTTCGGTAAACCTTTTTACCCTTTCTATTAACATTCCCTTATCGAAGCCGTAAACGATTGAATCCCTGCAAGTTGCGACGCCTCGTCCGTAGTTTTTAAACAAAGTTTCGGGTTCGTCGTCTTTTAACTTTTTACCCTCTTTCGTACCTATAGGTATAAAAGATTCGAACAACTCTGCGTGTTCCGGTACGAGCCACGTATACCTTTTGTCAGGTTTTAAATTTCTCCATTTTACGTCCTTAATAGATACGTTATCTTGCAACCAAAGGTATTTTTCTTCTTTCCGCCAATACTCCTCGACGCGATTATAAAAGAGCGAAGGTTTTTTATGCTTTCGGGATTTAACCGCTACCGTTATCCCCACGCCTACCTGGATGCCGAATACGTTGTGGGTCGTGCCACTCAGTTTTGGATTCTGGCGAACGTTCCCGTGTAAATCTACGTGGTAAATACTTGTGAAGTCGTTTAATAGGTGCTTTCTCATTCCGTCAAACGCTACGTTTTCGATGAAACTATTGTTCGTTATAAAACAGACAATACCGTCCCGGTTATCCAATCGCTTTGTAGCCCATTTAACGAATTTTACATAAACGTCGTTCAGGGCATTTTTATTAGATGCTTCCGAATCTCGAGCGTATGTTTCTCTTACCCATTTCTCGACTTCCGGGTAAACCCTGTTCTTGTTATTATCGTTCTCGTTGACCTGGCCTATATTATATGGCGGATTGCCGATGACCACCGTAATCGGCGCCTTACTCTCCCGCTCTATCCTCTCGGTATTGGCCTCCGTTATGAACAAATCGGTCTGCCGGTCCTTCACCAAATCGAGCGTGTCGACGAAGCATAGCCCCTCGAACGGTTCGTACTCGCCCGTAAGCTCGTGATACGTATGCTCTACGTTCAGCGACGCGATGTAGTAGGGGAGAAGCATTACCTCGTTGGCGAATATCTGCTCCCGGTACGCCCGCTGTAAGTCCCGTTTGTGCATCCGCTTCAACAGGTTGACGATGAAGCTCCCCGTCCCGGTCGCCGGGTCTATGATGAAGACGTCCCGGTCGCCGAGCCCCTTCCCGAACTCCGCCTTGAGCACCTCCTCGACGCTGGCGCACATAAAATCGACTATCGGCTGGGGCGTGTAGACGATGCCGTGGGTGTCGGCCACCTTGACCGAATATCCCTGGAAGAAACGCTCGTAAACCGTGTTGAGGAAGTGCTGTTTTTCGGAAAAATCCTCAATCGTCCCGGCGGCGTCCTCGATGGCGACGTAAAACCTGTCCAGCGATTTCAGGAACTCGTGGCGGCTGAAACTCTTGCTGGCCAGCGCCGTTATGACCTTCTCCACCTCGCGGGCGATAACGTTGCGGTCGCGGAAATCGCCGATGTCGAATATCTTGCGCATCACCCGCTCGGTGAGCAAGTGCTGGATGAGCATCTCGTCTACGGCGTCGCGGCTTATGTTCGGGTTGAGGGAGACCTGGCATATCTCGAAGAACTTGGCGTACGCTTCTTTGAACCTTTCGTTGTCCCGGTGCGCGTCTTTGATTTTCTCGTTCAGCGCCCGCGCCAGTTCCGGGACGCGCTCCTTGAACCCGTCTACCGCCTTCTCGAAGTTTTCTATGCGGGGTTCTTCGTACGAAAAGAACTCGTTGAGTAAGGCGCATAGTTCGGGCGGTTTCGAAAGGTCGTACCGATTATATTCTTGGCCGCTCTGGTAGAGTACGCCGGTCTGCGTATCTTCAAATATGATGTTCGTGAGCGGATACCCTTTGGCTTTCTTTTTCTTTATCTCGGCGTCCAGGTCCGCGTGGGTGTCTTTCGCCTCCCAGTAACCTCTCGGCAGATGGTTCCTGTCCCTGACGGTGCCGTCGGGCCGTACCGTCCGCCCCTCGATTTCCTCGCCGAGCTCGGGAATGAACACTAGGCCGACGGACTTCGCCGCGTCCTCGAGAAGCCTCTGGAAGGCGGAGCGCAAAGCCATTTCGTGGTCGACGCCCTGCTCGGCCAGCTTATCAAGCGTTTCGTAATAAGTCTTTACGGCTTTATGGGTAGGTTTTAAGATAACGGCCATATTTATTTACGTTTTTCGCGTTTCTACTCCGTTGCTTAATATTATACCCTTAACTGTACGCCGTCAATAAAAAAGGCGGCGTTTGCCGCCGCTGGTTGCTGCGTCATTGTCGCCTGCTACTTTAATGCCGTAAATTCCTTTACCGTCAACCCCGCTTTCCGAATAATATTTCTTAGCGTGCCCGGTTTCAACTCTTTATGGTTCGGTACGCTTATCGTTGCGGGCGGTGAACCGCCGCGTAGGATTAGATGGCTTCCTATCTGGCGTACGAAAGTAAAGCCGGCCTTCTCAAGCCGGCGGACCGTTTCGCGCCCCGATACTACCGGTAGCTTCGTCATATCTCGACGGCCACCATCTCGACGAGCGCGTCCGGCGGCGGTATCTCGTCGCCGGACTCCCGCGATACCTCGATCCACGCGGCGATAGCTTCTTTGACGTTCGCCAGCGTTTCTTCGTACGTATCGCCTTCGGAGAAGCACCCTGGCAGCGACGGCACCGAGACCGAGTAACCGCCGTCGGGTTGTTCTTCGAAAATGCATTTGTAAATAGTTTTCATAGCGTATGCTCGCGGGTATTATAACTTCGGCCGCTACCGGAGTCAAGCTCTCACATTAAAATCGGTCGAGTAATATTTACTCGTTTAACGCGTTACCAGATTTACGTTTCTCCGACGGCGCTTTGCCGTTACCCCAACTCCTCTATAATCTCCTCGACCTCTTCGTAGCCATCGGCGGTCTGGAGACCGCCGCTACCGGTAAGCTATACGTAAGGACATATCCCAGCCATCTGTCCGGTCGGCGCGAGCCGACGGGTTTATTCATAGAAATGGGTCGTTAACGCTTCGGCCGATACGTATTTTAACGCTTGCCGGTATATAGCTCTTAACGTCCCCGAATCGATTACTTTATGGTTTGGTATCGTTAATATTTCTTTGGTTCCGTCAGCCAAAACCCGGTTCATTTTTACGTGGCTACCCTTCTGCCTGTCAACGACGAAACCGAATTAGGAGAATATTCTAACGACTTCGCGGGCGGACAACCTGCGGAGCTTAAGCGACACTGACTACACCCGCTTCGTAGGTTATTACGATAACCGGGTCGGCGCTTAGGCCGAGTTCGGCCAGGTCTTCGCCTTCAAGGTGGAGAGCGACGGCTTCACGTAAGTTGCTTATCGCTTCATCCAAAGTCTTCCCCTGAGTTACTACGGGAAGGTCAAGGCTTTCAGCGTAGTATTGGGATTCGCCGAGCCTTATTTCGAAGTGGATGGTCTTTTTCACGTTCATACGTTTATTATACGTAATCGTGTAAAAAAAGTAAAGGCGCTTTCGCCATCGGCGGGGGTTTATAAACCAAATCCTTCCCTCAGTTCTTCTGCCGGGATACCTTCACCTCGAAGGTCTTCTTCGCGGGCCTTTCGCAATCGCGCCAATAATTCCTCGTTGTTCGCGATAAGCCAGTCTTCGAGTTCCTCGATTGATTTCGCGCCGAAGAAAACGTCCGCCGGTATCAATATATATTCACCCACCGCGGTTTTGGCCATCGAACTCACCTCGTCGGTATTATATAATATCGTAACGCATAACGCAAATAAGACCGGCGGCCCGAAAGCCGCCGCTGCCCGCGTTTGTGGGTTCGTTACCCCAGCTCCTCCATCATCTCCTCGACCTCTTCGTATCCCTCGGCGTAGAACTTCTCCTCGTCGGGGGCGAGCTCCCGCAACAGCCGCAGGAACTCGCCGGCGTGGACGCGCTCCTCATCGGCGATGTCCTTGAGTACGGCCTGCGCCAGCTTGTTGTCGGTCGACTCGGCAAGCTGCATGTAGAGTTGTACCGCCTCGTACTCTGCGGCCACCATGAACCGCACCGCCCGGATTAGCTCCTCGTCGGTCAGCTTCCGGTCGGCGGCCAGCCCCGCAAATGGATTTCCGAAGTCCGGCATAACTATCTCCTTCCCGCTAAAACTTCGGCATCTTCTTTTTGATTTCCGGCCCCGTCAGTTCGGTCTTTTCCCGTTCCTTTTCGAGGAATTCGGTGCTGTAGTAGTGGACGCTCACCAGGATTTCGCCGCCCTCGCAGCGGGCCTTCAGGTAGACCGACGATTCGTCCGATACCCAGCTTCGCTGGTACTCCACGACCCCGTCGGCCAGGGCTCGCCCCGGCTCGTCCTTGTACTCGGGCTCGAGACTCCGGTCCGTCCATTCGGTAATCAGGTCGCCCTCGCCGAACTCTGCCGCCAGCGCGTCGCCGAAGTCGTTGAAAGCGTCGATGTATTTCTCGGGGTCAGCGTAGCTTTCGTTCAGGCCGTAGTCGGCGCCGTCGAGCCCGAAGTCCGGGTCGAAGTAATAGACGACTAATACGTCGTGCCCGGCGAACGTGCTCCAGTACGCGATGTAATCGCCGTCGGTCTCCTGGAGTTTGGCGCGTTCGCCGGCCCGGACGTCGGACATCATCGCGCCCCAGTCGAAGCCGCGGAAGTCGGTCGCGGAGGCCGCGTTTGGGTGGGTTAACAGAAGAACGACGAAGAATATTAATGATAAGCTGTTGTACATCTACTTCCCCTCCTGCTTCGCCCGTAGATCGATTTATGCGCGCCTTTACATCACCTACTGCCGGTCCGCGCCAGGACGCTGGCGTATGCCGCCGCCCGATAGAAGTAGTTGGTGTTGTAGGCCCAGAGCGCCGTAATTAGAGAACCGGTCCGGCGCCACGTGCGAAAGAAGCGGCGGACGATGTTCTTCCGGGAATAAACCGTACGTATGCCGCGCTTGAACTCCTCTATGTAGACGGCCGGGTCCATTTTATCGAGCTGGAAGACCAAATCCGTCATCGCGTACCGCTTCCAATCGTCCGGGAAATTCGTGAAGAGCAGTCGGCCCGTTTCTTTCAAACGCTGGAACAGCCGGGTCCCCGGCAGCGGCGTCAGGTGGGTTATCTGTACTATATCTATGGAAGCGTTCATTATGTAGTCGAATTTCCGGCGGATACTCGCCACCGTCTCGCCGTCGTTGCCGAAGATGAACGCGCCCAGAACGTTCATACTGTACTTGTTTATCTTGTCGAAGACGTCCGTATAGTTGGCGCGGACGTTGATCGGTTTGTCCATACCCGATAGTTCTTCAGGGTCGTCGGTCTCGATGCCCAAAAAGATAGTCCGGCATCCGGCTCGTCGCATCCAATACAGCACGTTCTCGTCGTCGGCGACGTTCAACCCGCTCTGGCAAAGCCATTCTTTACCCAGCTTCAACTCGTCCATCCGCTTAAATATCTCCACCGCGCGGCGGGCCGACTTCTTGCCGTAGCCGACGAGGTTGTCGTCCACGATAAACATATACGACGGTTCTATCTCGCGCAGCTCGTCAATAACGTCGGCGGCCGGCCGCTGGCGAAAGACCCGGCCGTTGAAAGCCGTGACCGAACAGAATTCGCAGTCCATCGGACACCCGCGGGAGGTCTGAATAGAGGCTACGTTGTAGTCCGGGTGAAAGATACTCCGGTCCGGGACGGCCGTTTGCGCGAGGTCGCCGCATACTCCTACGTATTTCTTTTTGAGCGAGCCTCTCTCGAAGTCGGCGATAACGTCGGGCCATACTTTTTCCGCCTCGCCGATGACGACGGCGTCGGCGTGCTCCAGCGCCTCGTCCGGCAGCATCGACGCGTGGATGCCGCCGAATACGACGGGTATCCCGCGGGCCCGGTACTCGTCGGCTATGTCGTACGCCCGGGCGACCGCCGACGTGAACGCCGTGATCGCGGTTACGTCCGCGTCCTCGAACCTGTACGGTTCGTAGTTTTCATCTATGAGCTTTACTTCCCAGTCCGGCGGCGTGAGACGCGCCAGTATCCCTAGGCTTATGGGCGGGAAAGTCGACCCGGTACTTGCGGACAGACCGCCGCGCCACCGAGAAACCGGGTTGATGAGCAGCAACTTGTTGGTTTTCTTCATCGATTTCCTCGTTCCGTGAAGGTCGGGCAAGTAGAAATATCAAGCGACGGTATATATTTTAACACATCGGCCAGCGTAAGTGGGGATTATTCATACCTGTTTTTCGCTTCGAGTGCAAGAAAAAATCCGTACCTTTTTTCACGATTTCCCTTGATTTCCCGCCGCGGTTGTTGTATATTGTATATGCTCTATGGAATAGGGGATAAGTCAGCGATGGACTTGGAACGTTCGAATCCGAATAAGTACGTACGTACGGCGATAGCTCTGTGGCTCATTATCGCCGCGACCGGTGCGCTCATTATGGTGATGTTCACCTCGGGCGCCAACCTGGTCATCGGGCTGGCTCTCGCGATAATCGCCGTCTTCGCGCCGGTGCGTTTCCTGGCCGACTTCCCGGTTTTCTACACCGACGAGATGGGGAAGATATATATCCGACGCTACTTCAAGCCGAAGCTTCTTATCAAGGACTTGGTAGACGAAAAAGACGAGCTCAGTTTTCCTATCTACGTCTTCTTCGCGCCCGACGGCTACTCGGTAACCTACGAAGACAAGAAGGGCCACGAAGACACCTTCTACATCCTCGGCGACAAGAAGCCCGAAGACGCCAGGGAAGTGTACGAATCTATCTAACGCCGCCGTTCGGTCCGGTCCGCCGGGCTTACGCCGTGTTATCCCCCGTCCCACTTTGTTCGCCCATCCCGCCGCCGGCGGGTTTTTTTAGTAGAAAGGAGACCCCGACGTTCACGTAGGGGTCGTTCAACGGCCGTAGGCTTACAGCCCCCCGTTTACGGGGGACACTATACGACAATAGGTTAACCTATCCTTTGACCACCGCCAGCGGGACCGTCTTCGCGACCTTCCGGCTCAGGCCGGCGCCGTCCACCGCGGCTACCACTTCGTCCACGTCCTTGTACGCCTCCGGCATCTCCTCGGCCAGGGTCTTGGGTGACTTTGCGACTATGAGGATGCCCCTTTTTTCCAACTCGCGCCCTATCGACCGGCCCTTGGCCTCGCGTATCGCCGCCTTGCGGCCCAGGACGCGGCCTGCCCCGTGGCAGGTACTGCCGAAGGTTTCTTTCATAGCCTGTTCGGTCCCCGTCAGCACGTAAGACGCGGTGCCCATGTCGCCCGGTATGATGACCGGCTGGCCCGAATCGCTGTACTCTTTCGGCAGGTCAGGGGCGCCCGGGGCGAAAGAGCGCGTCGCGCCCTTCCTGTGGACCAACACCTTCCGGTCCTTCGTGTTCACCTTATGGGTCTCGAACTTGGCGATGTTATGAGCCACGTCGTAAACTAGGTCCATCCCCAGATGCGAGGGCGACTTGCCAAAGACCTTCGAAAAGACCTCTCGCGCCCAATGCATCATTATCTGGCGGTTGCACCACGCGTAGTTGGCCGCCGCGGCCATCGCCGTCAGGTATTCCTCGCCCTCGGGCGACTTTATCGGCGCGCACGCGAGTTGGGTGTCGGGCACCTCGATATTGTACGTGGGCATCGCCGAACGCATCACCTTCACGTAGTCGTCGCATACCTGGTAGCCGAGGCCCCGGCTCCCGGAGTGTATCATTACGACGACGCCGTCGGCGAACAGGCCGAAGCGTCCGGCGGCCTCCGTATCGAATATCTCGGCGACGCGGGCTATCTCTATGAAGTGGTTACCGGCACCCAGGGTCCCGAGCTGCGGGCGTCCCCGCTCCATCGCCCGTTTCGAGAGGGCCTTCGGGTCGGCTCCGTTTATAGCGCCCCGGCTCTCTGTGTGGTCTAAATCGTCAGGCACTCCGTAGCCGTTCTCGACGGCCCAGCCGCTGCCCTTGACGAGGACGCTCCGTAATTCTTTGTCCGAAAGGCGGACTTTGCCCTTCTTACCTATCCCGCAGGGTATTTCGCCGAACAATCCGTACGCCAACTCTTCCAGATGGGGTTTCACATCGTTGTGCGTCAGGTCGGTACGTAGCATTCGGACGCCGCAGTTTATGTCGTAACCGACGCCGCCGGGCGACACGACGCCGTCGTCGATGCCCATGGCGGCGACGCCGCCTATGGGGAAGCCGTAGCCCCAGTGGATGTCAGGCATCGCGAGGCTGTGGCCGATGATACCGGGGAGCGTCGCGACGTTGGCGACCTGCTGGGGCGTCTTGTCCATCCGGACGTGCTTAAGCATCGGCTCGGTAGAGTATATGAGCCCGTCGACCCGCATGCGCGAGTCGTAGCTCTTAGGGAGAAGCCAGCGGTACTCGTTGAGTTTCTCGAGAGGCCCGTGCCATCCTTCGGCCATTTCAACCTCCGGTATAAGCCGTTAAGCCTAACGTAGTATTCTATCAGAAAACGGGGGAATTGGCAATTGCAGGCCCGCGCCCGAAACGTCTAGATACCTATAACCGAGGATATGTGCGTAGTGATGTTTGACGGAAAGGTACGGTACTATTATAGATGGGTTAATCGAAAGTATCGATAACACTACTGAATAGCTCATCGAAATTTATACCTGATATTATGGCGCCTTCGTATTTATTCAATAACGTATCCTCAGCATGTTCTAAGTGCTTAGAAGTAATACCGCAACTAGTAGAATAAACCACCTCGGTAAATGCCGCTAAATCATCACAAGCGCGTATCAGATTTCCGTCTAAAGGATAATACGTATCGGACGAGTATGACTCCTCGATTTCTTCGAAAGTAACTTGTTTAACTGTCCCGGAATCTATAATCCTATTAACGAATTCGGGTTCATCCCCCTGGTGACCTTTTATTTTCGGCATAATTAAATACCTAATCTCTTCCTCCCATTTATCGGGTAAGAGCGGTAATACCCTCTCTTCGAACGCTCTCTCTTCGTATTCTTTAATGACCCTATTAAAACCGGGCACACCTTTTTTTACGGGGCTTATTATATCCCTTGTCAATACCTCGGGTAAATCGTGGAAAAGAGCCCCGAAAAAGTTATTATATAACCTTCTATTAGAAACCGATAATTCGTTAGAAGTGAAATACGTTAGTAACGCGACCATCATTAAATGGCCCAATACCGTAGTCTTTGGTATGCGCGGCGTTTGTGCCCAGCGGTTTTGGAAACGTAGTTGGCCGCAGAGGTTGATAAACGCGTATATCTTTTTCTTGTGGTATATTTTTTGGAAACTTAATAAATCGAAATATTCTTCCGCTTCATATTGTATATTATTATTAATATCTTCTATATCATACCCACCACGGTTTAACCCGTATATAATATCAAATTCCCAACTAGTCGCTAAATAATGGGCTGCTCTTAAAAAGTGCTTCTCCTTTTGGAATGAACCAGGTTCTAAGTAATAGGTTATTGCTTTATCGTAAAATCCATTACGTAAATCCTTTAAGACGGGCTTCAATCTCCGGATAACCCAATCGTTCAATTCTCTTTCTCTTTCCGAGATTAGCTTCCTAAATACTTGTGGTTTTATATCTGTTAACAATACCCTACGGAAATACTCGAAGATGCCGCCCTCTATTAATTTTGTCCAACTAAAGCTATTACCCTCGTCTTCTTCGATTTTACCTATTAAGTACGCTATTATGAGTTTGTGTGCTTGCTTGTCTATTTCGTAAAACGTAATAGGCCTGATAAGTTCGTTCCACCGCTCTATATTAGCGGCATCGAAGAGTAGTTCTATTAACCTATTTCGTGTTTTGGTTAGCGTAGCTAATCCTCTAAACGTCAGGCCATAGCGTAGCTATTTTATGGCAAGTTGCACGTAATCTTTCTAAAAACCGTTCGTCTATATCTAAATCGGTAAGTTCTTGGTTAGGGGTTATAGCATAATACCTATAGTTACCAACATTCACGTCAAAACCGGCTTCTTCGTTCCACAATATTAGGGATGAAACAATATAACCGGCGTAATCCTCGGGCCTACTGTCCTTAACGAAATCGAATTTATACAATATTGTTTGAGTACCTTCGGACGCGACTAATTCGGGTTTGGCGAAAACCTCGACGCCTTCGACGTACAACTTAACGCGCTTACCGGCACGGGGTACTAATTTTACGTTCTCTCGATTACCGGCATAATCTTTAATAATTCGTATATTATTATTGATTCTTCTCTTTTCGGATTTCTCACTACCGGCAGCGAGCCTTTCGAGTTCTCGTAACTTATTATGGATAATGGCGAGGTCGTTTCCCGCATCATGGAAGCGCCTAATTATCGTTTTCGCTTCTCGATAGTATAGCCAAGGAAAATAACCATTTGTGTTTGGGTACTTATAAGGGTTCAGGGTTTCCGCATCGATCTGTTTGTTATTGGTTAAATATTCGGCTAGTACCTTTATCGACATCTTTGGCCTATCAATAACCATTTCGCCCCCTTAGTTACGGTATGTTCTTGAAACGGTAAACTAACTACTATATTATAAACAGGAAATCGTGGATTGTCAATAAATGAATTATACGGAAGGGAATTCCTGATAAGGACATGCGGGTAGTTATTGAATACGCGGATATTAAAAAAAGCTACGGCCGAAACGGCTTAACTCACGGTGGTATAAAGGGGAAGCGGTTTTTAAATCTTAGTAACGACGAATCAATGAACCTTACTTCCGCCGTTTAAAAATACCCTTGACACCGCTCCCGCGGTCGCATTCGAACGTACTACCTCACAACCATCTTCCTCACCGCCGAGTTCTCGCCCGCGGTCAGGCGGTATAGATAGACACCCGGCGCCAGAGCGGGGGAGTAGGCTATTTCGTGTTCGCCTTCGGCCAACTCACCGGCGACGAGCGTATCGACTTTACGCCCGGTTATGTCGAAGACCTCAAGCTCCACGTAACCTTTCTCCGGTAGAGAGAACGACACAGTCGTCTCGCCGGGAGCCGGGTTCGGGTAGTTCTGGGCCAGTGCGAAGGTATATGGCGTCGCGCCGAAGGTTACGACCGCGGGACCGTGAGTGCTCGTGCGCCCCGATAATTCGACGTCTTCCAGCCAGTAATAATAAGTTACCCCTGCCGTTACGTCCCTGTCGGTGTAGGCGTACGGCGTGGTTCCCGCAATCAGTTCGCCGTTTAGACGCGTTTGGTCGGAAGCCCGCTCTCTCCCCGTGCTTCTATATAAATTATACCCCGCGTGTTTGTCGTTCTCGATGGCGTCCCACCGGACGGCGACGCCGCCTTCGACGATTACGGTATTAAAGGCGATAAGTGTGACCCCCGATTCGATTTCGTTTAGGAAGACAAAACCGCCGCGGTAAGGACTCCAGTTGGTAACCGCCAGCTCCATGTCGGTCGAATATACGTATTCGACGGTCAGGGTTTGCCCGGCGCCAGGAGCCGTAGCCAACGTTATCCAGCCGTCTTCCAAATCGATACAATACTCATCCGGGTCGAGGGGCGTGCCGCCGACCGATACTTCGGTCAACGAGTGAACGTTTTGGTAGGTGAGATAAAACAGCTTGCGGCTGCCGTCGCCGGCGAAATCGTCCGACACGTCCGTCAATCCGTCGTTGTCCAAATCGCCCCAGACGATTTGTTCGGAAACGAGGTTGGTGTTTTCGTAAGTCCAGTCAGGTGTCGTTTGTAACGAACCGCCGTCGTTCAGGTAAACGCAGACGGGCGCCCACCATCCTCCGGCGGCCAGGTCCAGGTCACCGTCGCCGTCCACGTCGCCGAACTTCACGGTTGAGGCGTTTACGATATATTCGCTTACCCAAGAGGGTATCGTTTCTAATACACCTCCGATATTTCGATAGATTTCGATTTCGCCAACGTCGTAGTCGTCGCCTATCGTATTCGCTATAACTAGGTCCAGATCTCCGTCGTCGTCGAAATCGCCGAAGTCGCACTGATTGTAGTCGCCTACGTCGTCGGAAGTCCACGTAGGCGTCGTACTGATGGTGCCGCCTACGTTTTCGAATACCCAATTGGGGTTCTGTTCGGGCCCCGTGTAATAGGCCGTGCCGCCGACGAAGAGGTCGAGGTCTCCATCGTCGTCGATGTCCACCCACTCAACTTCTGTAGCGTTATATTCGGCCGGCGTACTCCATGTGGCCGTCGTCGATAGCGTTCCGCCGTCGTTCCGATAAATGCGGACAGGTGCTTTGTTGAAGTAACCCGATACGGTAGCCAGGTCAGGGTCGCCGTCCAGGTCGTAGTCGCCGAGGGCGCAGGCGAAGGTGTTGTCCAGTTCGACGTTGTTCCAGCTCGGCGTGCTCTCGAAGTAACCACCGAGGTTATAATAGACCTCGTCGGCGCGCACGTCCGAACCACTCCCGAGATTGGCGACCGCCAGGTCCAAATCGCCGTCGCCGTCGACGTCCGCTAAATCTATCTGTGCGCCGTAGCCGTAGTCAGCCGAACGCCATGAGGCGGTGGTCTCGAGAACGCCCCCGTCGTTATCGTACACGCCCTCCTGGTCTTCGTCCATGTCGTTCCCGTTGCCGGTCACGAACTCGAGGTAACCGTCGCCGTCGATGTCGTAGAACATCCCTCCGGTGCCGTACTCGCTCTCGTCGGATTCCCACCAGGGTTCGGTGCCGAAGGGGACGGTCGCCGAAGCGGTTACCACGAACGCCGACATAAACGCCGTATAAATCCATACGTACTTCACGTGCGTCTCCTCATTCATTTTGGATAAAGCTACTTAACGAGTTTGGATATGTCCTTGAACTCGTCGGTCCCGCACTCGACGAGCATCTCGAAGACGATAGCTTCGGTGGTCGTAATGATGACGCCCGCTTGCCGCATCCGTTCGAGGGAGAAAGTCCAGTCCTGCTTCTTCCGCGAGCGGACCGCATCGGCGGCGATGTGAACCTGGTGCCCCGCCGCCAGCAGGTCCAAAGCCGTCTGCTGGACACAGACGTGGGTCTCCATCCCGCAGATGACCGCTTGCCCCGCGCCCGTCGCCCGGAGCGCCTCGACGTACTTCGGCTCGCCTGCGCAGGAGAAGGTCATCTTCTCGACAGGTTCGAAATCGCCCAACGCGTCGGCTATCTCCGGGACCGTCGGGCCGAGGCCTTTAGTATACTGTTCGGTTACGATTACGGGCGCGCCCAGCCGCCTAAAAGCCTTGATAAGGACGCCGACGTTGCGGTAGTATTCGTCCAGTTTGGGCATCGCCCGCGCCAGCCGCTCCTGGATGTCTATTACGACGAGGGCGGCACGGCCCCTGTTGAGTATCGTTTCGTGTCTGTTAGTTTCGTTCATAAATTAATCCATGTATCGTATAAGTACCGCGGCTGGTCGTTTTCGTTACTCTATTTCGAGAAAATAACACCGGCCGGCCGTTTTCGCAAGGCCAAAAGGCCGTCTCCGTATGGGCAAAACGAACGGTAAAGTACGTTTGGGAGCTTTGAGAAAACTTTATGACCCGTGCGTTATATGTCCCCGGCATTGCGGCGCCAACCGGGCCGCCGGTGAACCGGGCGAGTGCGGCGTCGGCGCCGTTCCGTTAGTCGCGTCGTACGGGCCCCACTACGGCGAAGAACCTGAACTCGTCGGCCGCGGCGGTTCCGGCACCATATTCTTCGGCGGTTGTAACCTCAAATGTATATTCTGCCAGAACTACGACATCAGCCATTACCGGGCCGGGCGGGAAGTGGGCCCCGATAAACTGGCAGACGTTATGCTTAACCTTGAACGTGGCGGCTGCGAGAACGTCAACTTCGTATCACCGACGCATTTCACGGCGCCTTTGGCCGAGGCGATTATCGCCGCCCGGGATAAAGGTTTGCGTGTCCCCATAGTATGGAACTCGGGCGGGTACGAGAGTGCCGAGACGATAAAATTACTCGACGGGTTGGTGGAAATATATATGCCCGACGCCAAGTACGGGCCGGGTGCGCCGGCCGGCGAGCTGTCGGACGCGCCCGACTACTTCGACCGGATGCGGGAAGCCGTGCGCGAGATGCACAGGCAAGTGGGCGACCTGGCGACCGACGGCCGGGGCGTCGCGACCAGGGGGCTGCTCGTGCGACATCTGGTACTGCCGAACGGCCTCGCCGACGGCGAACCGGTCATGGATTTCGTGGCCGGGGAGCTTTCGGCCGACACCTACGTTAATATAATGGGTCAGTACAGGCCATGCTACAGGTACGACGAGTACGCAGGACTGAGCCGACATCCGGCGTACGACGAAATATCGGCCGTTAAGGAATACGCCCGCAAGGTAGGTTTACACCGGGGGTTTTAGCGCGCGAAACCGGCGGGTCTCCGCCGGTTTTTTTCATATATATTTTGGAGGCGAGCGGGCTCGAACCGCCGACCTGCGGCTTGCAAAGCCGCCGCTCTTCCGACTGAGCTACGCCCCCGACGCGCTTTTATATGACACCGAGTAAAACGTCCGTCAAGTACGCCGGTTCATTCTACCGTTATCTCGACCTCGTTGGAATAGTCGCTGAACGCGTAATCGTATATTGGGTCTTCGTCGTAAGCCCGTACCCTGTAGTAGTACGTGTCGCCGAAGATGACGCCCGAATCTAAATATTCGGTCGTGTCGCCGTCGATTTGCGCGATCTCGTTGAAGTTCCCCGAGACCAGGTCCGAGCGCTCGAGGCGGTATTCGTCCGGGTCGGTGGCGTTCCATCGGAGGCGGACGCTTCCGCCGTCGACCTCGGCGGTCAGGTTGTCGGGCGCCGGCGGCCCCGGCGGGGCCCCGATTTCCTCTTCGCAGGCCGTGACCGTCAGAAGTATCAAAACGGACACGGCTGCGATTATACCTTTTATATAGTTATTATACCCCATTTCAACAGCATAAAAAGAAAGAGTATTAGAAGAAGCCCCAGGGCGTAGACGCCGATGCGAATCCACATATTGAACCGGCGGGTAGTCGCGTCGCGGCGTACGTCGTAAGAAATATCTTTCTCGACGTCCAGGAGGCGCTCTTCTATTCGGGCCAAGCGCTTTTCTATGTCGTTCAAACGGTTGTCGTCAGTCGAAGCCATCGGCGAAACGATAGCACGAAACCGGCCTTCTTGCAAGGGTTTCCGCATTTCCTTGATTTCGGATTGCTTTTTACCAGATGCGTACGTATAATCGGGCGGTTTCCTATCGAAGGGGGTTATGATGTTTAAAGTTATTTTAGCGTCGCTTATAGCGGTGGTTTTCGCGACGGCCGACATAATGCTCGAAATCGAGCCGTCCTGGGTCTGGGACGACGAACAATGGGCTTACGGCGGGCTGGCTTTCGCCGACGCGGACGACGACGGCGACCTCGACCTGGTAGCCGGTTGTTACAACGCGACCAACTGGTATCCGCCCATACCTTACTACAACAACCTTATGTTCTACAACGAAGGCGGCGAACTAGGCGATACGTACGGCTGGCAGTCCGACATCCAACGTCACACCACCGAAGTTGCGACCGGCGACGTAAACGGCGACGGGATACCCGACATATTCTTCGCCAACGGCGGGTTTTCGTTCAATCCCGATTCGGTCTATTACGGCGCGCCCGGCGGCCCAAATACGTCGCCCGACTGGTCGTCGGTCAGGTCGGCTTGGGCCACGGGCGTTTGCCTGGGCGACATAGACGGCGACGGCGACCTGGACGCCGCTACCGCCAACGAGGGGGTATCGCCCGACCCTTACAGGCCGGCTTACATATACTGGAACGACGGCTCCGGCCTTATCTCGACGCCTGGATGGTCGTCGGCCGACCTGGGCGTTTATGACGGTGTGTCGCTGGGCGATGTAGACGGCACCGACTTCGTCCAGGTTACCGGCGAGCAGCTCGTCGGCGACGGCTCACGGGCGACTTTTTACCTGGAAAACCGTCCGCTGGTCAGTATCGATAACGTCCAATTCATCACGTTCGAATACGCGTATTCTTACGACTTGTACGCCGGGTGGATTACCTTCTGCCGACCGCTGGACGAGGGCGAGGTCATCGAAGTCGATTACACTTATTCGACGAAGCTCGACGTGGCGGTCGCCAAGTGGTCGAATTTCGCGACCGGTGTCTACTTCAATACGACGGGTGTTCCCGATACTTCGCCGGGGTGGGACACGGGGGACACGGGTCGTACCGACAAGAAGGCCATCTTCTTCGATTACGATTTGGACGACGACCAGGATCTGCTAGTGGTCGGCTCCGGCGAGTATGCCCAGATATACGAGAGCGACGGTGGGACGCTAGGCGATACGCCGGTTTGGCAATCGGACAGTGAGCTTCAAGCTAACGACGCCCTTATCGGCGACTTCAACGGCGATGGCTATCAGGACGTCGTAATCGCCAATTACCCCTACCGCGGTGTATCGGTCTGGGAGAATATCGGCGGTGTAATCGAAACAGAACCGACCTGGCAGTACACGACCGACGAGCAGTGTCGCGCCATTGCCGTGGGCGACGTGAACGCCGATGGCGCCCTCGACTTGGCCGCCGGTTTTTCGCGGGACCCTCTGGCGCTTTTCCTGAGTGAGTATACGACTGACGTTTCGGTCACCGAATTTACGGCGGAAGGTTTTGACGACAGGGCCGTTTTATCGTGGCGGGTAGCGTCCGGCGAGGCCGTCGGTTTCGATATCCTCCGGCGGGACGGGGTCGGGCCGCGCGTGAGGGTAAACGGCGGACTTATCGAGGGCGAACCGCCTTTCAGATACGTAGACGAGGGGCTTTCGCCGGGATTGCATAGTTATTGGCTCGAAGCGCTCGACGAGTCGGGCCGGAGTAAGACGGTCGGACCCGTCGAGTGTTATACAGGTGCGAAACCTGGGGCGTTAGGTTTGGCGCCACCGGCTCCGAACCCTGTTAAGAGCGGGGCGGTTACGTTCGTCTTTTCGGTTCCGGAAACGGGTAGGGCCGAGTTGGTGGTTTATGATATCAAGGGACGCAAAGTGGCCGATATATACTCCGGCGATGTCCAGCGAGGCGAGCACGCGTTAGAAGCGGATTTGGTTCTTGCCCCCGGCGTTTACGTTTTGCGGCTAACTAGCGGAAGTGATAACTTGGCGGTAAAAATGGTAGTAGTGCGGTGAAAACCTTAGCCTAGAAGGCTTAGGCGAAAAAACTACCGGAAAAGGTCGATTTTTCTTGACATACCTATAGTGGCCTGTTATATATAAAACGAATAGTAATTATTACTAGTCCCAATTGAGGTAATCACTGCGATACGTAACATTTTGGGCCCGATAATTACTATTCACAACGGAAGGGGAACTTCTTGGATTTCAGAAAGCAGACGCTGGAGGATTTCGTAACTGTACTCAAGTCTTCGGAGCCGGTGCCCGGCGGCGGCAGCGCCGCGGCCCTTTCCGGGGCGTTGGGCGCGGCCCTTCTTTCGATGGTCGGCGAGATTACGATGGGTAAGAAGAAACCCGAGGACAAGACGCCGATAGAGGAAGCTCTCGCGGTGACCTCGCCCCTAGTGGGGAAGTTTTTAGACCTGATAGCCGAGGACGCCGAGGCGTTCGACGCGGTTATGGCGGCCTTCAAGATGCCCAAGGAGACGGACGATGAGAAGGCGGAGCGCGCCCGCGCCATCGAAGCGGCGACGATAGTAGCCGCCGACGTTCCTCTGGTTACGGCGCGGACCGCGCTCGAAGCCGCCCGCGCGGCGGCCGGCCTGGCTGAATTTGGGTCCAAGAGCGCAATCTCCGACGTGGCCTGCGGCGTTCTTATGCTTGAATCGGCTTTCAACGGCGCGTTATATAATGTTAAGATAAATATCCCTGGCATCTCCGACGAGGAGGTGGTTAAAAGGTTGGAGAGCGAGGTGAATACGCTTTCCGCAGAAATGGCGACTGCGGCCGGGGCCGCTCGAGCAAAGGCCGAAGAGCGCCTCGGGTAAACCGTTGACGTACTGTAACGGCGGGAAAAAAAACCTTGACAGTAGGTAGGCCGTGTGATAATTTCCCGAATAAAATCGGTTAGAGTTCTCACGGTTAAAGATAGGAATGAGGGAATAAAAATAAGCAACCTTTTAAAGGGGGAACAGAGCATGTTAAGAAGCGCTACTACCCTTGCGGTTGGCGTTGCTCTGACGGTGCTATTGGCGGTTTCGGCGTATGCCGAGTATGCTGATTACCTGGCGCCCGAGCGGACAACGCTGGGGAAGATCGATCTGGCCGTGGAGCGCGGCGAGCTTCCCTATGACTACGCCGTAACCTACAAGTACCTGGCGTTGTTTAAAGGTACTGAGAACCTGGTTCCGGCAAAGTACCGGGGCGAGCGGTTAGGTTCGGCACCATGGGTATCGGGTACGCCGATAATCCTGGAGCTGAGCCAAACGTATAATACGCTACGTCCCGGACTGAAGGCACTGTTGAAGGAGCACTGCGGCATCGTGCGGTCCGACGGAGACGGCGGATTATACAACGCCTTCAACTATCGGACCATCGGCAACTCCGACAGTAACTTCGGCGGTTACCCGATTTACAACTACGAGACTGATCACTACAAGGTGCACTACACGACGGAAGGTCCCGAAGCGATTTCGGACTTTTCTGATTCCGACGGCGACGGCATCTACGACATCGTCGAGTGGACATGCGAGGATTATGAGGCTTGTTTAGCCCTGTACACCGGCGGGAGCTACTACGGACATACCAGCAAAGGTAACTACCATATGCTTCCCGTGCCAGGTTTTGAGGACTATATGCCGCTCCTGGATTATTTCGATGACGTGGACGGCGAACCGTGGCCCGGCGAGGACTACGACTACGGCGGCGACGACAAGTGGGACATCTACCTTATCGAGTTGGGCGCAGGTACCGGGGGCGCCACGTACATAGACCGGCCGTTCCCCTTGACGGAATGGTTCGATTACAGTTCGTACGCCGTACAACACAACGACATCTACTACGGCACCCACGGCGATGCTTACTCCAGCAGCGGTTGGAACACGACCTCCATCGCGGCTCACGAGTTCGGGCATTCGATTCAATTCATGCACGACGCTCTTGAGTCCAGCGCGAGCGCGCCTGCCGAGCAGGAACGCTGGTACCTGGAAAGCACATCCATGTGGGACGAGGGTTACTGCTACGAAGCTCAACCGGACTACATGGGGCGGGCCGGAGGCTGGTTGAATAATACGCGCAGGAGCATCGAGGACGACGGCTACGGCGGTTACGACACCTGTATCCTCAATATGTTCCTCGAGGACTGGACCCAAAGAGGACCTATGGGCCAGAACATAAACACGAATAAGGTCGTGCCGGAAGTCTGGCGCGCCGCTGCCGGTCCCGGCGACCCATACTTCACGCAAGAATCCAGCCTTAACCGGGACCCCAAAGATGCTATCAGTTTCGTGGTCGAGACTTACGACACGAGTAAAACTTACGTGGAGGGCCGCGGTTTCCCGGACGCCTTTGAAATATTTACCAAGTGGAATTGGTTTACCGGCAGCCGGAACGACGGCAAGCATTATATCTACGGCTCTCAACTTAACGAGGTTCATTCGACCCACGACTACGGCGCCGGCGATTACCCGGTAGCGGAACCCGAAGCATCACCGTTCTTTATTGACCATCTCGGGCATGCTTTCTTCTACTTCGAGGAGTTGCCCGACTGGAACGCTGGCGTGTTAACGTACACCGGTAGCGATCAGAACCCGGCCGGTTCCGAAGACTGGGCAGGGCATGTCTGTGCCCTGAAGGGTGGAACTTGGCAGAGCCTCGAAGGCGTAGCTGGCGAATGGTCGGATATGCTTTCGCCCCAGGATATCGGGATTATACAAATAACCGATCCTGACCAGTACGGTGCTTTCGTCTTCTGCCTGGCGAATACGTCGTACGTCGGGTTGGATTTGGATTACGGTCTCTGGTTCGACCCGTCGACCGATACTGCTGACCCGGTAACGAAATTGTCGCCTATTCGGACCCAGGCGAACCCGGATTACGTGGAACTACTTATAGGGTCCAACGAGGAGCTTTTCGGGTTCCCGGAGGTTTTCGCGACGTACACGCCCGACGGCGGCGATTCCACCAAGGTTGGAGTTAACATGAACGACCCGTCGGGTAACGGTAGGTCTTTCACCGGGACTTTGGCCCTCGACATCGGTTTCAAGGGTACCGGTAAAGCGGACTATCGGGCGGCGGACCTGGCCGGCAACATCGTAAGCGGGTCGAAGAACTTCTCCGCAGGAACGCTTGCGGCCGGCGGCGGAACCGTTGGCGCCGAAGGTGTCTATCTCCGCGCGCCGTCGGGGGCGTTCAGCGCGCCGACGCTGGTAACGATATTCGAAGGCGAGACCTACGAGGGGACGACGAAGGCTGCCGGGCTGGCTGTTGAGAATTCGGGCGGTCTTTCGACCGAAGAAGAGACTGTCGAGACGTTAGGTACGTCCTACGTCTACGGTCCCGAGTGGGCCAACCTGGGAGCCCCGGTGAGCGTAATCCTCTCCTACGACGGCCTCGACGTAACGAAAGAGGACTACTTATCCGTCTATCAGTGGAACGGCTCCGGGTGGACGGACCTGGGCGGAACGATAGACAAGGCACACAAACGCGTAACAACCGACGCCAACTCGCTGGGCGAGTTCATCCTGGGATACGGTGATAAGAAGGAAGGCGACGGCGGCGGGTTTA
>Ga0180438_10000063_pt1 | contig 211882 bp, 107 predicted proteins | sample SS_ome_12_FD_132455 | JGI IMG/M metagenome (GOLD analysis project Ga0180438, IMG submission 132455) | Hypersaline lake sediment archaeal communities from the Salton Sea, California, USA - SS_3_D_2 metaG | ecosystem: Environmental > Aquatic > Non-marine Saline and Alkaline > Hypersaline >...
CCTCAAAATCTAAATAGAATTAAAAGAAAGTCTTTTAAGTTCAGGTTTGTGATTTGTAATTTGTGGTTTGGGATTTGTTTGTAATTTGTATTTTGTTGTTTGTAATTTTATTTTCTGCCATTTCCTTATAAGATTTTATGGAGAAATAACAACTACCTGCTGAGTTTATACTTTATACCGTTAATGTTGTCTGTTTATTGGATGAAAGGTGAACCTCCGATCAGAATATATGTAATTTTGGAATCGTTAGGAAATACTTGCGATACAAAATTGAATCCCACTCCTTGAAGCAGAAACATACCGTTCACTCCGTTAATGGATACAAACGGTACCCCACCAGAAGTCGCACCGATTTTTATATCGGTGTTTCCCAGGTAATTTATTCTAAACTCCCCCAATGTGTTTCCAATGCCAAGACCATTGGCGGTTTTATATTTTTTATTTACCACTTGAATGCCCCAGATTTTATTGTCTTTTGCATTAACAAAAAATAAGGGCTCGGTTTGAAGGTCACACACTTTGTAAGTATCATAAAACTTGTCTTCATGTAATATTTCCTTTTCAATAATAATGTATTTACTGGGAGGGAGAATCGAATATATTCTTTCAATTGGCATGCCCAATTTAATAGAACCAACGCTCTCGTTATCGATTAAGAATTCAGGTTTAGCAGGTCTATCGTAGAATTTTGTCACTCGCAGTTGGACGGTAATGATACCCTCTTCTGTAAAAGAGGTTTTAATCACTTCAATACCGGCAACCTCCAACTCCCGGTGAAATTTTTCATAATCAGTCCTTGTAATAGAGTCCAGGATATTTCCCTTTATCAGCACTCGGCCTCTCAATGGGGTAACAATGACCGTTTCATTTCTAATTATTTGATCATCCTTTTGTTGGAACGTATTTATGATCCTGAAACCATGGAATTTTCCCGAGGTAATTTTTGTTTCAATCCCTCTCCTGGTACTGGTTTTGCTTCCGTGGAGAATTTCCACTCGGTGTCTTAAAGCATCTCCAATCGCTGCTATTTCTGGATCATTCTCTTCAGAGATTATGGCCCCTTTCTCTTTTACCTTTAAAGGCGCTGTACCTTGAAACATCTCATCGGAAAGTTGATATAGGGTTATTTCCTTCCCTTTTTCAGCAGGTTTTACCTCGGGTTTATCCGTAACTGTATCTTTATAAGCAGATTGAGTTTCCTCAGTCACTCTCCCAGGTTCTTGTGCTGCTGTCATTTTTTCCTCTTTTTCTCCAGCAGGCTTCCCTGAGATCAAAGGCGTTTCCCTGGGTTTGAACATAAAATAGAACAATATGATCAGCAAAATAGCCACCACTACCAGCAGCATTCGGGTCAGGGAGCTGATTGGAGCACGGGCAGGCTCTGGGATATAGATAGGGACTTCTTCTTCCATTTCCGGCAGCCGATCAGGGGGCGTGGGTATGGGTTTTTCCTCTTTTTTTAATAAAGGTTCATCCGGCGGCGGCTGTATCTTTAAATCCAAATCTACAGTTTCTGGTTCGGGCAATTTTTCTACCGGTATTTCTTCCACCTCTTTTTTTGGCTCAGGCCTTTTCACTGCTGTCATTGGTTGGGTGGCATCGGCCTGGGGAAGATCAGCCTTCATTTTCTTTATTTTCTCTTGCTCCATTAATTTAGTGATTTCTTTCTTAGATAGTTCCGTTGTCTCAAAACTATCATCGCTTTGCGGTGCTACTTTTTTGCCCCCTGCGCCACTATATTTTTTTTCTTTTTCGTTCACCTTATCTTTTAAATCACTCATGTTTGACTCCTGCTTTTTATATTACTTAATATAAAACAAAAAAGAGAAAATTTCAAATTTTTTGTGAAATAAGTGAGGAAAAAATATGAGGTAGAGAGGTAAAGGGGTAAAGGGGTAAAGAGGTAGAGGGGTATTTGTATTAAATTTGGCAACATTTCTCCGTTGACAATTAACAATTGACAATTTATAATTAACGATTAAATCCCTTTAACAGAGCAGAAAATGAAGAACATCATTGTCAATAATCAATGGCCAATGGTCAATTGTCAATGGTCAACTAATCATTGCTGATTATGAATAGTAGATGCGGCAAATTTAAAAGGAGTAAAAATGGTCGAACGATACGAAGTGGAAGAAATTTCAGAGATATGGAGTAATCAAAACAAATACAGGAAATGGCTGGATGTAGAACTGGCAATAACCGACGTGTGGTATCAATGGGGGGAGGTTCCGGAAAAAAGTTTTAAGAATATCAAAGAAAAAGCCAATTTTAATGTAGAAAGAATCAATGAAATCGAGAAAAAAGTAAAACACGATGTGATAGCTTTTTTAACCTCTGTAGAGGAATTCGTAGGCAAAGATTCCGCTTACATCCATAAAGGCATTACTTCTTACGATATTGTTGATACGGCATTTTCATTATTAATCCGGGAATCACTTGAAATAATTATAAAAAAAGCTGAAGCCTTAAAAGATATTTTAATAAAAAAAGCGTCTAAATACAAAGATTTAACTGCCATTGGACGAACCCATGGCATTCACGCTGAGCCTATAACCTTTGGCATCAAATACCTGGTATGGTATGAGGAAATAAGACGGAATATCACCCGGTTAAATAGAGCCAAAAAGATTATCTCCGTAGGCAAAATTTCAGGTTCAGTGGGTACTTATATTCACTTTTCCCCTGAGGGTGAGAAACAGGCGCTGGAGAAGCTGGGTTTAAGTCCTTGCAGGGTATCGTCCCAGGTTATCCAGAGGGATCGTCATATGGAGGTGATGTACGCATTGGCCAGCCTGGGGTCTGCTATAGAAAAGGTAGCTGTGGAGATCAGGCATTTGCAGCGTACCGAGGTGCTGGAGGTGGAGGAACCGTTTACCAAAGGTCAGAAAGGATCATCTTCCATGCCCCATAAGCGCAACCCGGTCAAATGCGAACGCATCTCTGGCCTGGCCCGGCTGTTGAGGGGACATTTATCTGTTGCCTTTGAAAATAATGTTTTGTGGCATGAACGGGATATTTCCCATTCCTCAGCGGAACGAATCATTTTTCCCGATGCCTTCCATGTCGCTGCTTTTATGTTAAAGGATATGACTGAGGTCATTGAGAATTTAAATGTTTATCCAAAAAACATTAAGCGAAACCTGGATATGACCCATGAGGTCTATTTCTCTCAAAAGGTGCTGACGCTTCTGTTGGATAAGGGGTTGCCCAGGCAGAAGGTTTATGAACGGGTGCAAAAGAATGCAATGGAATCCTGGACAAAGAAAAAAAATTTCAGGGAATTAATTTTTGAAGACGCTGAGATCAATGCGTTATGCACCAAAGAGGAACTGGAAAAAGCATTTTCTCACAAGGAATTAATGGCAGGCATTGACAAAATATTCGAGAGGTTTAAGGAAGAATTTAAATAAAAAATGAGCCACGGACGAACACGATGGATGATATTATTTACTATCCGGGTTTCTCGTGCTACGTAGCGAAGCTACTTCGCAGAGTAGCAATCCGTGTTAATCCGTGGCAAAAAAAACAAAAAAGGAGAAGACAATGATATTATATGAGAGAGAAATGAATAATAAGAAATTTATGCTGGTAAAGAACTCGATAATCGAGGAGCAGGTGGATGCCATTGTCAATCCGGCCAATGAGCATTTGGCTCATGGAGGAGGTGTGGCAGGGTTGATTTCCCGGGCAGGTGGGCCAGAAATTCAGAAGGAAAGCAATGAGAAAGCCCCCATTTCCACCGGGCAATCCACGTTTACCACGGCTGGTACTTTGCCTTACAAGTATATCCTGCATACTGTCGGGCCCATCTGGAGGGGTGGTACGGCTGGTGAACCGGAGCTTTTAAAATCGGCGGTTTCTACCGTTTTAAAACTAGCGGATCAGTTGAAATTAAAATCCGTTTCCATGCCATCCATTTCCACCGGGATTTTCGGTTACCCCTTAGAACCTGCGGTAAAGACCATTGTAGACGCCATTTTCGAGTTTTTGGAAACAGATTCCACAGTTGAAGAGGTTCATTTATGTGAGTTTTCCGAGGACAAAGCAGCAGAGATAAAAACCATAATCACAGAAAAAGTTTAGGCGCTTACCAAAAATTATCTACCAACATGTTTTACATAATTACAAAAGCAAAAAAATCCGAAATTCGAAGCACGAAATACGAAACAAATTCAAATGACCAAAATACAAATGACCAAAACAAAGCCCCTACGGGACATCTTTAAGACTATTTATTGAAAGCCTTCTTTTAGCCTCAAAATGTATGGTTTTGGACATTTGAACATTTAAATTTTGGATTTGTTTCGGATTTCGGATTTCGTGCTTCGGATTTTCATTTATTCCCACCTCTGGTGTTTTTTTTCCTATGCGTAGTCATTAGAAAAACTTAGATATTACTTTACCAGGTTCTCAAGTTCTTTCAAATTAAATGAATTCTCATACGCTTTTCCCATCCATCTGGAACACCGGTTGGCATCCAGGGGTATTCCGATAGGGGGGATATCCAGGCGGATGGATAATCGCATTCCCCTGGCCAGTTCAGGGATGCATGCGATACCCAAAACTCCCACGCTTTGGTATTTATCTTTTACTTCTTTTAGAAGTTTTTCCTGGTCCATTCTCATGGAAATATAGGGATCGATATGGTATTTTTTTAATAATGTACTCCCTTGAAGGATAAAACACTCCTTTGTACATCCCTTGCAGATATGCTCGATGTCTCCCTGAACCGCTTTACATTTTAAGTTAAAATCTCTCAAACAATGAGGCAATAGTGCAAATTTATATTCGCATCGGTTAAAGGAATCTTTGTAAATCCTGTTTACCAGTTCTATTTCCAGCATGTACAAATGGTACTGTTCTTCGGTGGTTCTCAATGTACTGTCAAACATTTTAAAGAAGGATAGATTTTTTAAATGATCCTCCACTGCTTTTGTATAGGTTGACAGCGATTTTTTTAAGGTTTCTTTTATAGAGTTAGAATGTGTGTTATTCCCATTTTTTCTCAGCACCTTGTTCAATGGTGGTTTATTTTTGCTTGCCTTCCGGATTAGAAAAAGTAATTTTTTTTCATTATCTTCCCCATCATTGCCGTATTTTTGTAAACAAAGGTCGGCTAATTTTTTTATGGTTTTAAAATAGTCATCGGATGTAGTTGTCGTTGAAGTTGAGTCGCTGTAAAGAGAATAGGTTTTTCCGAAAAAGGGGCTCATTTTTTTTTCGTAATGATAAATTATTATATTATAGGCAATGCAATATTTCAAGCCGCTGGCGAGGGCAATGCTGTTAAGTTATAACCAGTCGGCCTTCTTGCCAGACAAGAAAAAGCGCTGCTCTATTGACATATTACATTCTATTCTATTAAAATAGGTTCATGGTTAAAAAAGAATGTCTTGTCGGTCAAGGGTATTCCCATCCGGCTCAGGTGGAAAAATGAGAAAAGGGGACTTGAATAAATTAAAAGAAATGTACTGGGATTACGATTATCCCGCTTCTCCGGAAGATATATATCATTTTATCCTGGGCGAAAAAGAATTGGATTATTTGAACCGGGATATGGTCATCGCAAGAATGTTAGTCTACATAAGATGGTACGATTTGATCGATATATTCGGGTTAAATAACCTGAAGATTCTTTTAAACAAGAATGTATTTAAATACATTTCAAATGAAGAAATGAGAGAAAACTATGAGTACGTCAAACGAGTCCTTGACAGAGTATTATAAAGACTTATACAGACTTCAAGACAAGGTATTGGAAATTATTAATAATGTGAAGGTAGATTTCTATTTAACCGGGGGCACTGCATTAAGTAGGTTCTATCTTAATCACCGATATTCAGAAGAACTTGATTTTGTATCCCATAAAGACCCTTATTTTGGAGATTATATCCAAAAAATCACCGATTCTCTCATCGATAACGATTTCGAAGTAAAATCGTATGGGATTTCTTCAACATTTGCCACACTTCATATCTTTGATATTAGAGGCAAATGTAAGATGAAATTACATCTTGACTTTATAAATGAGAAATCGAGGGTTCATTTTGGAGGATATTTCTCTTCCGAAAAATTCTCAAAAATAGACAGTATCAGAAATATCCTCTCGAATAAAATATCCATCGTCTCAAGGCAAGAACCGAAGGACATTGCAGACATATGGTTTATCTGCAAGAATCTTGATTTTAAATGGGATGATATAATTTATGAAGCAAGTCAGAAAAGGTTAGTTGAAGAAATTTTTGTAGTTGAATGTCTAAGAAACTTCCAATATGAAAAACTGTCAAATATTAAGTGGATAAAGGCAGTTGACATAGAAAGCTTTAAATCCGAGTGTGATATTATCATTGAAAATATTATTACAAAAAGTGAGAATAAGCTCTTTACCTCTCTACCTCTGACCCCTTAAATTGCTTTTTTTCTAAAGAAATATCGGGTGTTCTCGGTAACTTTAAAAAAAACTTGAAATATTTTTAAAAATATATTACCCTGTGTTACTCTGTGAAAATCTGTGGCTAGAAAGATAAGATGAGGAGGTAAAGTCATATGAAATACAGGATGTGCATAATATTTTTAGTTTTTGTTCTATTTTCAGGATTTGGTTTTTCTCTTTTTTCGAATGAAACCAATCGGCAGAAGATCGATCAATGGCTGGTGCTGGGACCGGCAGAAATCCCGGGTTTTGAGGCGGATTTATTAGAAAGTGAAGATGAAATTTTAGAATTTAACCATATCCCTGTGCAAGAATTACAACTCGTAAGGGGTGGAAAAGTGACCTGGACCAGCGGGAAGATGTTGACATGGCGATCGGTAAACAACCTGAATTTTTATGCAGCTGAAACCCAGGTCGTTTACCTGGGAACCTTCCTGGAACCCCTGCGCTGGCTTCAAACCAAACTGGTGATAGATACAGGCGATCTTAATGTTTCTGCTTTCCTGGATGGGGACTCAATTAAAACCAGGGAATCAAAAGGCGAAATAACGGCTGAACTGGACCTGCCCCATGAAAAACATCTTCTCATTTTAAAGGTGCTTCAGCCCAAAGGGAAAAGAGTTAAATTCAATGTGTTCCTGGAAAATAAAGAACCCTTTAAAAATGATAGGATTCAACTGTCATTGACACCGAATCACAGGGTGAATACAAAAAACATATTAAATATGAAACATGTGACAGAAATTGCGATGTCTCCTGACGGCAGACGGGCGGCAATTTCTCTCAGCCAAATGGTAAAAGAAACCGGGAAAGGGCAGCGATGGATTGAAATATTAAATACTGCCACCGGTGGGATTCTCTTTTCATCCCAAAATTTTGGTGAAATGAGCAACTTAAAATGGCTGAACCATTCCCGTGGGTTTACCTATACCAGAACAAAGGACGAGAAAACAGCCATCTTTAAGTATGACTTAATGAGTCATAAGCAGCAGTGTATATTAAAAAATATAGAAAATTTTTCATCCTATTGGTGGGCGGATGATAACTCTTTTTTGATTTATTCCACTTTTCAGGCGGAGGGAAATAAAAAAGAGTATAAATATATCAAGGAAATTCCCGAAAGGAGTGAATTTCCTGAAAATCGCCATTCCATGTTCATCTTTTATCCTGCTGGCAGTGTTACTCATAAGATCAGCGATGAAACACAGAATTTCCGTACCGCGGTGATCAGTCCGGATAGTCGAAAGGTTCTACTGGTTCGGGAAGAATCGGATTACAAAAACCGCCCCTATATTAAAAACTGTGTTTATTTATGTGATCTGCAGAGTCTATCCATAAAAAAACTGCTGGAAAGTAATGTAGTTGACACATTTACCTGGGCCCCGGATTCGAGGAGATTGCTTCTACTCGGTGGGCCTTCGGCTTTTGACGGGGCGGGGAAGAATCTGGAAGAGGGGAAAATCCCCAATGAATATGATACCCAGGCCTATCTCTATGATTTGAACGTCAAAAAAGTAGACCCTCTTTCAAAGCATTTTAATCCTTCCATCCGGTCCGCTTTTTGGGATTCTTCTTCTAATCATATATATTTTGTTGCGACGGATCAATCCTATGTACGGGTTTTCAAGTATTCTGTAAGAAAAAAAATCTTTAGTAAAATGGATACAATGGTAGATGTAGTACACAGGGTGGATTTTGCAGAACATAAAAATATTGCGGTCTTCTGGGGTTCAGGAGTTACCTCACCTCACCGGTTATATAAATTAAATTTATCAACCAATAAAGCATCTGTACTAAAGGATTATAACCAGGAGGATTTCCGATATGCTACCTTTGGCAAGTATGAGAACTGGGATTATAAAACAGGCAACGGTAAAACTGTAATGGGTCGGATTTATTACCCGGTGGATTTTAATAAAAATAAGAAGTATCCCTGTATTGTCTACTACTATGGTGGTACTTCACCCGTCACCCGGGATTTTGGCGGCAGGTATCCCAAAAACTGGTATGCGGCCAATGGGTATATTGTCTATGTGCTCCAACCCACCGGAGCCACGGGCTTTGGCCAGGATGTTTCAGCGGTTCATGTCAATGATTGGGGTGAGGTTACTTCTGATGAGATTATCGCTGCTGTAAAAGAGTTAACCCGGACACATCCATTCATTGATCCTTCACGAATCGGGGCAATGGGCGCTTCCTACGGCGGCTTTTTAACCCAGTACCTGGCTACCAAAACCAATATCTTTGCCGCTTACATCTCCCATGCAGGAATCAGTTCATTGTCCAGTTACTGGGGCGTGGGAGATTGGGGCTATACCTACAGCGGCTATGCCACGGCCAATAGTTTTCCCTGGAACCGTAAAGATATCTATGTGGGCCACAGCCCACTTTTTATGGCAGACAGGATAGAAAAACCCATCCTCCTTCTTCACGGCGACACGGATAACAATGTCCCTCCAGGGGAGAGTTACCAGATGTTCGCAGCATTAAAACTGCTGGGAAAAGATGTGGTTTTAATCACATTTCCGGGACAGCAGCACTTTATACTGGAGTATAAAAAAAGATTGCGCTGGATGCGGAGTATTATTGCCTGGTGGGATAAATACCTGAAAAACCAACCGGAGCATTGGGAGAGTATGTATAAGAAGTAAAAGATGAGAGGTCCGCAAACGTCCTGTTAATACCTGAATGTGGGTGCTTTAGAAAAGAGTACAGTTATAAAGAACAGCCATGCGCCAATAATAATAAGAACACCAAGGATTCTGCAAAAAAGCTGCAATCGTTCCAATCCCGTGTATTTTTCTGGGTTTTGAATACTTTTATCCCTGGTATTTAGTGCGATCTCCCGCAGAGCAATAAAGACCTCACCCGAAAAAAAAGTCATCAGTCCAATAAACGTATAAAAAATAGTCATCAGGAAAAATATTAATTTTGCACCAGCCATAGTTCCTCCTTAAATATTTTTTTCATCACACCCCTTTATATCAATTTCACAATAAAAAATCAAATAAAAAATCCAGGTATGTTTGGGTGTTTGGCGCTTGTCCCTTTTTTTTTGTTCAAGATTAAAATCCCTCCATATTTCCATTTAGGGCCTGATTTTTTGCGTAGGAGTGGGTCAATCACCCGTAGGAATGGGTCAGGGACCCGTAGGAGTGGGTCAACCACCCGTAGGAGGGGGTCAGGGACCCTTAGGAAAGGGGTCAACCACCCGTAGGAAGTATGTCAAAGACCCGTAGGAAGTATGTCAAAGACCCGTAGGAAGGGGTCAGAGACCCGTAGGAAGGGGTCACCCCCCCCGTAGGAAGTGTGATAAAGACCCGTAGGAGGGGGTCATGTACCCGTAGGAATGGGTCAACCATCCGTAGGAAGTATGTTAAAGACCCGTAGGAATGGGTCAATCCCCCGTAGGAAATGCATACTTTCCTACATGCCCCGTATTTCCGTACTTTTAGGACTCAAGTTTAGTCTGAGAATGAGGTTGAGTGAGAACTTTAAAGAGCTGATATTGATAGGTCTTTATCCTAACTTTAGCTCATTTAAGGTCGCTTTTCTCCTTAACCTTAACCTGATCCCTTAAAAAAAAATTTTATTCTGACTTGTCTGGTTTAGGATGTTTGGTAGGGTGTTCAGGTGTTTGGCCCCTGTCTCCTTATTATTACACTTCTATTGTGGAGCATTCTATTTATTCATTGTTAATTTCTTTAATATTTGCAGACAAAAAAATATTTTTTAACCGGTTGATAAATCCATTGATATGTTATATATTATGAAATTATAGTTCATGAAAAAATACGAATTTCGGAGGAAAAATGAGACGCATTGTTTTAATTTTATTGGTGATTATTATTGTTATTACCAACGTTCTTTACGCCGAAGAGCTTAAAAAATTATCTTTTAAGCAGGCGTTTATGTCCAAAGGAGAAAAACTGCTGAAACCGCTGCCCCAGGTGCTGGGATGGGCAGATGACAGGAATTACTATGAGCTGAGAGATACGAAACTCTTTAAAGTAAATGCCCGGGATAGTAAGACCCGCCTGGTAATGGATGCTGCAAAGCACATGGCGGTTCTAAAAAAAGGATTTGACCTGAGGGCTGCCTCTGATAAAACAAAAGATTTCACTCAATTTCTTTTTGTGAAAGAGGGTGATATTTTTCTCTTCTCTCAAAAAGAAAATAAGATGACACAGGTAACCCATACCAAAGGCTCTGAAGAGAATCCCACATTCTCACCGGATACCGCTAAGATCGCGTATACAATGGGCGGGAATCTTTTTGTTTATGATATAACGGGAAAAAAAGTCAGACAGTTGACCGATGACGGCAGTGACGAGATATTAAACGGCTATGCCTCATGGGTCTATTATGAAGAAGTGCTGGGAAGAGCGACCAGGTACAGGGCGTTCTGGTGGAGCCCGGACAGCCGAAAGCTTGTATTTATGAGATTTGACCAGTCAAAGGTGCCTATTTTCCCGATTTTCAGATCAACCGGTACCTACGGTGACCTTGAGAAACAGAGGTATCCCAAGCCTGGTTATCCCAACCCGGAGGTGAAAATCGGTATCGCAGATACCACTGCGAATAGTGTGGAATGGATTCCCTTTGAAGATAAAAACGACCACTACCTTGCCTTTCCCTGCTGGAATAGAAAAAACAATACCATCTATTTCCAGTGGCTGAACCGGGATCAAAACCATTTAAAGGTGCTGCAATATGACCTGGAGTCAAAACGTATTGACCTGGTGTACGAAGAAAAACAAAAAACCTGGATCGATTTCCTGGAAGACGGGGATTTAAAGGTCCTGGATAATGGCGACCTTTTAATCCGAAGCTCAACGTCCGGATGGTTTCACATCTATTACGTATCGAGGAATGGAAACGTCCGAGCTGTGACGTCTGGTGATTGGTCGGTGAGCAGTATCGAACATATAAATGAACGAAACAAACAGCTCTTTTTTACCGCCCGGAAAGAGGACTCCACGGAAACGGATTTCTATATGACTGATTTTTACGGCAAAGGAATAAAGCGACTCACCGCAGAGAAAGGGATGCATCGTGTGAATGTTTCTCCGAACGGCCGTTATTTTATCGATCGTTATTCCTCCATCGATTTTCCTACTCGAATGGATTTAAAAGAGATAAATGGCAAACGGGTGCGAAGGCTGGGTGACAGTTATTCCCCTGTGATGAAAACCTATCAACTGGCAAAGAAGGAGATATTCAGGATTAAAACGGAAGATGGGTATGAACTACCGGCAGTCTGGATGCTGCCGCCGGATTTTGATAAAAATAAGAAGTACCCCGTGATTTTTGGCATATACGGCGGCCCTGGATCGCCCATTGTCGGGAATTATTTTACTTATCGAGATTCTTTTAGGATGCATTTTCTGGCCCAGGAAGGGATTATTGTCTTTTCCGTGGACCATCGGGGTTCGGGACATTTTGGCAAAAAAGGCATGGACCTGATGCACCGGAACCTGGGCAAATGGGAGATGCATGATTATATTGAAGCTGTAAAATATCTGAGAACCCTTCCCTTTGTGGACAATCAGAAAATCGGAATCACCGGCGGCAGTTACGGCGGTTATATTACAGCCATGGCGTTGACTTATGGTTCCGATTATTTTCAATACGGCATTGCCGACGCCTCGGTCATTGACTGGGCACTTTACGATTCCATTTATACGGAACGGTATATGGATACCCCGAAAGAGAATCCCGAAGGGTATAAAAAAGCATCGGTATTGAACTATATTGATACCTATAAGAGCGGCACACTGCGAATCACCCACGGTACCATGGATGATAACGTGCATATGCAAAATACCATCCAGTTTGTCGATAAGATACAGGATGCTGGAAAATTTGTCGAACTGATGCTGTACCCGGGTGAAAGACACGGTATCAGAAAAAAAAGAGGGGTGAGCTCTCGAGAAAACATGAATTTCTGGTTGAAACATTTTTTTAACAGAACGTTAAAAGAATAATTGAATAATAGATGAACAAAGATAATAAGGAGTAAGCATGAGATTAAAAAATGATCTGGTAAAAGCAGTGGTTTTTTTGGTCATCCTGGCCCTGGTTCCTGCTGGTGGGATGGCTAAAAAGAAAAAAGAGAAGAAAGAAAAACCGGCTTATATGTTTACAGTAGAGACCGAGGTCAAACGAACACCAGTTAAAGATCAGTATCATACCGGCACCTGCTGGTGTTTTTCTACTATTTCATTTTTGGAATCGGAATTGTTACGGATGGGTAAGGAAGAAATCGATCTGTCAGAGATGTTTGTGGTGCGTTTTACCTATCCTCATAAAGCCTTAAATTATATCCGTATGCATGGCAGAGCCAACTACAGCCAGGGTGGTCAGAGTCATGATGCATTGGATCAAATTCGACGGTACGGTATTGTGCCGGAATCCGTTTATCCAGGCATGAATATTGAAGAAGAGCGTCATAATCATGGGGAGATGGCTTCGGTTTTGCGAGGCATCCTGGAGGGGGTATTAAAGAGGCGAGGCACCCGCGTTACCCCCAGGTGGCTGGAAGCTTATGAGGCAGTGTTGGATGTATACTTTGGAAAAGTTCCCAAGACCTTTACATATAAAGGCAAAACCTATACCCCAAAAAGTTTTGCCAGCGATTACCTTCAACGAAACCTTGATGATTATATCGAGTTAACCTCTTATACCCACCATCCTTTCTATAAAAAATGTCGATTGGAACTTCCCGATAACTGGACCTATAATGATAATTATTATAATGTCCCCATTGATGACCTGGAAAAAATCGCTGACCATGCCTTAAAAAACGGGCATTCCCTGGTCTGGGACGGAGATGTTAGCGAAAAAGATTTTTCCAAAGGTAGAGATGAAACGGATTATGGAACCGGTTATGCCGTTGTACCGGAGAAAGATTGGGAGGATAAGACAAAAGCAGAGCGGAAGGAGAAAACAACCCAGCCAATCAAAGAGAAAGAAGTGACCCAGGCCATGAGGCAAAAGACCTTTGAGAACTTTGCCACCACTGATGATCACCTCATGCATATCGTAGGGATCGCTCATGATCAGAAGGGCACCAAATTTTATCTCACCAAAAATTCCAGTGGAACTGATCGCCCATATAAAGGTTATATCTATCTTTCAAGCGCCTATTTTCGCTTAAAAGGAATAGCCATAACGGTTCATAAAGATGCACTTCCTGCTGAGATTAAAGAAAAATTAGGAATAAAATAGCCAAAGAATTTTGGGAAAGATTTAGGGAGACCAAAATCCACCGCCTAAAATCAGGTAATCGGTGGATTTTGCGTTCAATGTTCAGTGTTCAACGTTCAATGTTTCTTTGTAGAGCTATTAAAAGGCTCTTTCAAGTACTAAGTTTTTTAACTTTGAACCTTGAACATAGAACCTTGAACACCGATTCACCATTTTTTTGATGGTGAATCGGGGGAGATATCTTGACTTTTTTTTTAAAGTGTTCTATAGTGGCAATGCATCAAAAAAAATTAAATGGAGGTTTACATGAAATTAACAATTCAGCACCAGGAGAGCTACTCGAGGGGGCAGTTACTCCTGAGAACCTTTTTTGGTTTTATTTACATTCTTATTCCTCATATGTTTTTGTTATTTTTTGTGGGCATCTGGGCCGGCATATTGATGTTCCTGGCATTTTGGGTTGTGCTTTTCACCGGCAAATATCCCAGAGGATGGTTTGACTTCCAGATAAAGTTTATGAACTGGCAACTGCGTGTCAATGCCACCATGGGCCATTTAGTTGACGGCTATCCGGCATTTGGAACAAGCGGGACCAGTGACAGGGTCAAACTGGAGGTTGAGTATCCCGAAAGACTGAGCCGCGGACTGGTTCTTCTAAGGGTATTTTTCGGATTTCTTTACGTGTTAATTCCCCATGGATTCTGCTTGTTTTTCAGATGGATAGGGACTTATATTTTGATGTTTCTCGCCTGGTGGGTGGTACTTTTTACTGGAAACTACCCTGAAAAGTGGCATGCGTTTAACGTGGGCACATGGCGATGGGTGTTAAGGATAAATCTTTATATGAACCTTTTCACCGACGAGTATCCCCGTTTCAGCGGTCAGGAATAAACAATAACCACAAAACAAAACTTAGATTAAAAAGAGCAAGAGAGCTTACAAGAAGCTCAAGTGTCAGATTGAGGGTGAAAGGGGAATATACTCTTCTTTCACCCTGACTCAAACACACCAACACCTCAGTATCACCTTCAAAACGACAGGCTGAGTTTTTTCACATCAGACCGGTCTTGGGGATAGCCTTTTATTCATCTGCGTCGCTAATAATAAGGAAGGAGCTCTTTTTTTTATAGTTTATTATTACATTTCCTGGGATCCGATTTCCCGAACAGTACAATACTCTTTTAACATATTTAGGAATTCCCTCTAACGTCGTTAGTCTATTATTCGAACAATCAAAAATACCATTTACTACCTCAGGGGCCCCTTTTAATGAAGCCAGATTATTTTCAGAACAATTAAAACTTCCATTTACTGATTGAGGAGCTCCCTCTAATGTTTTGAGAATATTATTACTGCAGATAAATGCTTTCCCCACGGATTGCGGTGCTCCTTCTAATGATGGTAAATTATTTTTATGACAAAAAAAAGAAACACCTACTGTTTTAGGAGAACCTTTTAATGAATCTAATTTATTATTGGAACAATTAAAATCACCTTTGATCGTTCCAAATTGGACAGGGATTTTCTTTAAGTTTTTGAAACTTATATCTACTGTGCTATTCACATCCACAGACCCATCATCGAGAATGGTATAATTCTCAACACCCAATTCGTTTAGCTTCGCTTCAATGTCTTTTTTGTCTTTATTCACTTTATAATACTCCTTTCTCTTGTATAACTTTTATACCTCAAAAAAAAAGTTTTTGCAAGTCCAAAATTTACCTCCTGAACCTGAATCACTTAATAAACGCCATTGTAAAAATAAAATTAAAAAAATAAATCTTTTGGTTTCTATTGAATTAATAACATATTTCTTATAAAATAGCAAATACAAATGATTTACCAGGAGTATTTTATCTGTAAATGTAATATTTGTGACTTTCGACTGGCAGGAGGTTTAAATGAGGATAAAAGTCAACAAAGGCAATTGTACTGGCTGCCGTCTTTGCCAACAGGTTTGTGCGATTGAGCATTTCGATGAGATCAATCCAAAGAAAGCGGCCCTGCGAATCGAAGCAAAGTTCCCGAATCCAGGAAAATACCGACCGGTTGTCTGCACGCAATGCGGCAAGTGTGCAGAGGTGTGCCCGGAAAATGCCATCAATTCCAATGAGATTGGTGCTTATATTGTTGATAAAGAAAAATGTACATACTGTGGCGATTGCGTCGATGCATGCCCGGTGGGAGTTGTTTTTCAACACCCGGACATCCAACACGTTATCATATGCGATTTCTGCATGATGTGTACGGAAATGTGTAACACCGACGCTATTGTAAAATGGGAAAAATCCAACACTGCGACTGCTGCAGCAAAGGAGGTATAAAATGGATAATGGACTGGCTGGAAAGACATTAAGAATCAATCTCGCCACCGGTGAGATAAAACATATGCCAACCGATAGTGAACTTTTCCGCCGCTGGCATGGGGGGCGGGGAGTAATAGCAAAGATTCTCTATGACGAAGTGCCTCGTGATGCCGATCCCCTGGGACCGGAAAATGTGTTTGTCGTAAATGCAGGCATAATGAGCGGATGTCTCACACCCGCTGGTTCAAAGATTTCGTTCGGTTCGGTCTCCCCATTGACCAACGGGCACGGCGATTCTAATATGGGAGGGCATCTCGGACCAGAGCTCAAGTTCGCAGGGTATGACATGATCATCTTCAACGGTATTTCGCCAACACCTGTTTATGTTTATATAGATAATGACACCGTGGAGCTGCGAGATGCATCCAGCTACTGGGGAATGGGTTCACTGGACTGCGAGGCACAAATGAAGAAAGACCTTGGCGAGGACTTCCAGATCGCCACCATTGGTCCTGCTGCAGAAAACGGTGTGTTGTTTTCCTGCATCACCCATGATTTCGGCCGTCAGGCAGGTCGTACCGGCCAGGGCACGGTTATGGGCTCAAAGAAGCTGAAAGCCATAGCCGTACGGGGAAATCGGTCCATCGCCGTACACGATCTCCAATCACTAAAAAATAGGGTCTACGATATCATCCTTCGTACCCAGACTCACCCCAATATGGAGCCGTGGCAGAAATATGGGACAGCATTCTTCCTTCAGTGGGCAAACGATAATGCGGTAATCCCGGTCTACAACTTCAGGACCACATATTATGAAGATATTGGCAAGGTCGATGGTGACCAGTTGGTTGAAAAGTGTCTTATCACTCACAAGGCATGCTTCGGATGCTGGATGAACTGCGGCAAGTATACAAAAGCGGTTATCCCGGGTAAACCAGAAGTTCACCTTGAGGGACCGGAATATGAGACCGGATCGCTTTGCGGCCCCAATATCGGGATGAAGGATATCAACCATGTGGCATATATCAACTGGATGCTGGATAACCTGGGTATAGACTCGATGTCAGGTGGTGGAATCATTGCTTTTGCAATGGAGTGTTTTGAACGGGGGCTTATCAGCGAAAAGGACCTCGAAGGTCACACACTTAAATGGGGTTCGGTGGATGATGTCGAACATTTTCTTGACATGGTGGCGCACAGACGTGGAATCGGTGACTGGTTTGCCAACGGTACCAAACTGGCAGCCCAAAAAATAGGCCAGGGCAGCGAAAAATTCGCCATGCAGGTGAAAGGGCAGGAGATGTCCGGGTATGATGGCCGATGGGCACCCGGGATGCTTCTTTCCTACATGACCGCTGACATTGGGGCCCATCATAACCGTTCCTGGACCATCACTGTCGATATGGCCGAGGGCAGGGAATCAGTGGAGGGCCGGGCGAAAATTGTCGCCTACCTCCAGCACATCCGCCCTCTATTCGATACCTGGTGTGTCTGCCGGTTGTTCTGGGGAGAACTGGACGTTTCACCAGAAGAGATGGTTGAATCTCTCAACTATATAACCGGATGGGACATTACCGTGGATGAAGCGCTGCGTACCTCCGAGATGATATGGAACCTGGTCCGCTGTCATTATATCGAGCGTAATAAAGATAATGGCCGTGCATTCGACTATCCCCCTGCTCGCTGCTGGGAAGACAAGATTCTCACTGGCCCCGGCATGGGGAAAGGTGTTACTAAAGAGCAGGTGGAACAAATGCTGGATGACTACTATGCAGCTCGTGGATGGGATAGGAACGGGAATCCTACACGCGACATTCTTGAGGACTTAACGCTCAGCTTTGCTGCCGACAACCTGGAAAAGATCGGTTTTCTCGGCGAGCCTATCCCCGGAGGCATTCCCCCTGTACGAGGTGAAAAATATAAGCCCAAGGCCTTCTAGGCTTTAGGAAATAAAAAACAGAGCAACCGTTATGGATATATACCTTAAAGCCGGAGGCGGGTTGAGACCCAGGTTGAAACCGGATGTCGATCATTATACCCGCCGTGTGGAAACAGAGGTAGGGAAAAGCATAAAAGAAATATTAATCGATCTGGGGATAAATCCTGCATTCGTGGCTTTTGTTTACACCAAAGGTAAGGTGAAAGGGTTGGATTATATTCCTGAGGAGGGTCAAACCATAACGCTTCAGCCGCCGGTTTCCGGAGGTTAGCCTCCGGCGGCCAAGAACCTTTTTGAAAAAAGGTTCCTGGACCTCCAAAAACTTTTCATTATAGGGCCCCCAAGTCGTGGGGTGCATGGCCGAGGCATTTTGCTATATTTGATACAGTTGCCAAGAGGTCCGATAAAGAGGTGGGGAAGATGCCGCGCAACGGCTTCTATTTCTTGGTCTTTTTCTCCGTGTTGGCTTTTTTTAATTCGCTTATAAACGCCTGCGTTAATTCACTAACTGCTGTTTTAACGGTTTTCATTAATCCTTTGGACCCGGCAGCCGCCATCTTTTTTTCAGACCATATATAAACCGGGGCGTAGACGCGTTTGGTGCCAGACCAATTGGACAACCATTTGGACAATGTTAAATGAATCACAGTGAAATATAAATTCTTTGCAGCCACCATTGTATCAACCCTTACAGTAAGCGTGGGAATAATAGTGGTATTCTCTTTAGAATATTTTTTAGCTTTCAATATTTGCAAATCCGTTTTTTGAATCATGGATTCTACTTGACTGTATATCTCCCGAATATTCTGTTTGGTAATGGGGATGCCGTCTTTTTTTAACGTTGATGCTGCCTTCTCCAGGTTAAACGTTTTTATTACTTCTTCATTTCGATCCACGTAGCCTTCTTCAAACAAAATTCCGTTAAATTCAGCAGCAATGAAAACCAATTGAATACCCTTTAGATTTTTGTTTCCCAACTCACTACCAATCAAAAATAATGGAGATATAATAAGCATAAATACTATCACCATAATGCATGTTATTTTTTTTATTTTTATCATAAGCACCTCAGATATTTCTTTTTTTCTCTTTGCGATATCCGTATGCCAGCACAGCCACAATCAGTAAAAAAATAATAATGGTCGCTGTATAGTTCACTTCTCTTTTTTTCGTGGTCGGTTCATCGTTATCGGAGATCGGTCTCTGGTCAGTGGAATCATCGGAATCATCGGAACCATCCATTTGGGGGAGGGCAAGTATTTTTACACTCAAAAATCCCACCAAAAAAAACACCAAGCACAAGATGGCCCAGTGAATCATTTTTTTTGAACCTTTACGTTTCATTTTTTTTCTCCGATAAAAGCTCTTTATACTATGTTATCTTCAAAAAATCAACAATCAGCCGATAAAATGAAATCCAGCAGGACACAAAAAACCAAAGGGACACCAAAAGACTTTATTTTTAGGAACCTGGTGCCCTGGTATTTTGGTGGCTGTTTTTTGAAGCGAGTCGAAAGAGGTTGGTTAACTGGACTCTGTTTTTGACACCGGTTTTTTGATAAATACGATAGATATGGTCTTTTACAGTTTGAAGGGAAATAAAGAGTTCATCTTCAATCTCTCTATTGGATTTCCCTTCACAGATTAAAAGAATAATCTCCTGTTCCCGTTCTGAGATTTTATATTTTTTACAGATTTTTCCCAGGGAAACGACTTTTTCCTGAGTTATCTCCAGTGTGCCGTGGTACATTTCCATAAATCGTTTGAGATAAAAGATAGGCAGTGCATAGATCGTTAAAAAACCGATGGATAAAAAGATAATGAGAATATCATTGCTAATGATAGATAAAATATGAAGCAAGAAAAAAATTGTGAACAGGATATGGAAAAGAAGATTTAAGGACCCGAATACCGCGACAGCCTTTCGTTTCCCTCTCTCTCTCAAGCGTCTTGTGCGGGAAAGGAGAAAAATCGAGGCAGCAATCGATAATGAAAAATAAAGCAGTATGACAGAGAGATTAAAAACCAGGATCGGAACAACGTTTTGAGACGCAGCAGCGTGTACGGAAATAAAGGTCAGTATTATCGATAAAGCGGCATTGAGCCAGAAATAGGAGAGTTTATAAACGCGGGAAACCGGTTTTTGCAGCAGTCCCCCGTACACATAGAGGAGGGTATAGAGTAAACTCAATGAAACCATCGATGCAATAAATCTGTAGCCGATTTCAACGGAGACCGCGGGTTTGGAAGCAAAGCGGGGGAACAGGTTGGCCAACACATAATTAAAGATCAAACTGAGAAAAATAATTGAATTTAAAAGAATAAGATATATCCCGTGCCCCAGGAGATATTTGTGGTTGTATTTCTTATAGGCTTGCATTACCATTGTAATACTCACAATACCGAAGGCCATCAAAAAGATCAATGTAAACATATTTATGTGTGTCATTGCTCATTAACATATCATGTGGACCAGATGAAGTCAAGAGGAAGGACACACGGACAAAAGCGCCTCCATTCACACGTTCGCACGTTCGCACGTTCACACGTTCACATGTTCACATGTTCACACGTTTACACATTTACACGGACACACGACTAAAGTCGTGTTTTAAAAAAAACGACTTTAGTCGGATTGAATAGTTATCAAAGTGGATTTAATATGGTACTGCAATTGAAATTGCAAAAAAAAGAAAAAAGGAGAAATTAACATGAAAAAATTGTTACTGCTTTTCATCTTATTAATCTTAATTTTAACATCACCCGTTTTCGGGGAAAAAGTGATCCTCCTGGCTGAGCTTTTAAAGCCTGATTCCATCACATTAGACAGGGATCAAATCTATATCGGAGAAGGTACCTCTATTTACATTTACGATTTAAAGAATTTCAGCTTTAAGAAAAAGTTTGGTAAAGAGGGAGAGGGACCCCGGGAATTTAGATTGGAAACCATGAGAGGTGCGGAGCAATTAATCATCGATGTTCAAACCGAAAACATCATTGTCACCAGTATGGGAAAAGTCTCGGTTTTTAAGAAAGATGGAACATACAAATCAGAGTTGAAATGTCACGACCAATCGAGGGAGTTTAAAGTATTGGGCACCGGATTCGCTGCGCAGGGAGGATTGACCATTGAAAATGGAAATAGGTACCGCACCGTTAATATTTATGATTCCAAATTAAACAAATTAAAAGAGGTGTTTAAAGCCATACATCATTTCCAACAAAGCAGTGGATTACAGGTGTTTGAAACCTCCTATCGATTTGCCACCTATGAAAATAAGCTCTTTGTCGCCTGGGAAAGAGATTTTAATATCCAGGTGTTTGATGCCGGCGGAAAAAAACTCTTTAATATCAACCGAGACTATGAAAAAATAAAAGTGACCGATGAAGACAAACAAAATGTGATTGATTTTTTTAAAACAAGCCCACGATATAAAGAGTTTTTTGTCATGCTGAGACCATTACTAAAATTCCCCACTCACTTTGCCGCCTTGATGGATATGAAGGTGTCGGATGGAAAGGTGTATGCCATTACTTTCAAAAAGGAGGATAAAGGATTTGAATGTTTTATCTATGACACCAATGGAAAATTCCTGGAACGGACGATCCTCCCGATGAAGCAAATGGATGATTTTATATCTCAACCGTATACGATTAAAAACGACACGTTTTATCAATTGGTTGAAAATGAAGATGAAACCTGGGAATTGCAAATTTCAAAGATTAAATAGGGACAAAATTCAAGCCACAGCAAATCGCCGCACAGACTGGTGCTATCTCATGCGAAAGTGTCCGTGCCAGTCTGTGCTTGTTTGTGGTTTTATTCTAATCATTATCCGTAATAAAACCAATCTGTTTTTTGCTTTTGTCGTCGAGCGGTTTCATTAAGCGTTGGATGACATTAAATATTATTAGAAACTGCCGGTCATATTTATTCTCCATTGATTCTATTTTTTGAGCTAATTTTTTATTAGAAAAAATAATTTTCCGTAATTTTACAAAAGTTCTCATTATCATTATATTTACTTTTATTGCTTGTTCGCTCCTGAGAATACTTGACAACATCGCAACTCCCTGCTCAGTAAAGGCATAAGGTAAAGTTCTGCGGCCGCCCCAACTTGAGATCACAAATTGTGATTTCAAGATTTCAAATTCTTCTTTATTTAATTGAAACATGAAATCTTCAGGAAAACGCTCAATATTTCTCTTGACAGCCTGTATCAAAACTCTTGTCTCGACATGATAAAGTTGAGCAAGGTCAGAATCCAGCATTATTTTTTGACCGCGAATGATAAAAATTTTCTGTGCAATATTTTCGATAGTGATTAAGTTCTTCGCTTTTTTAATTTTCATTTTATTCTCAGCTAAAGATTTAATTTTACAATTTTAACTCTCCCGGCAATGGACAGCGTGATCTTGTATCGGTAATGTTCATTTTGCACATAAATCGTGCACAAAGGGGAAACATACCCGGTGGGAGAGAAAACAGGGGAGGAATTAATAGTGAGAGACACCTTTTCATCTACATCAAAGGGTAAAAACGGTTCCCATACCTTTCCTTTTTTTTCTTTCAGAAGTATCCGGTTCTCTTCGATACAAAATTTAACCGACCGGTTCATTTTAATCGCATTGTACCTGGCAGTAGAGAGCGCGGAGGTCACCGTCCGCACACCACTGGTGACCTCCCACCTGGAAAATGATGACTTAAACATCGGGATGCCTATCATGACGACGATTGAAAAAATACCTAAAAAAACCAATAATTCACCCAAAGTGAACCCTTTTTTATCCTTTTTCATTTTAAAACCTCCTCGATGGCATTGACATAAAACTGGTTGATATATTTAAAATCCGTTGTCCTGAAAAACCTCCCGGTGTCAGATTTTGAGTTCCAATGAGTGATTTCGATCACTCCCTCGTTTTGCAGGTCATTAGAAAAGATGCTGCCCTTTATCTTCAGTTTTGGGCTTTTATTGGTCAACTTTCCATTTATAATGATCGATGCCTCTATCACTGTTTCCTCTTTTGTATCCACTGTAATACCAGGTGTTAAATCCTCGGTGTTGATGTTAAGCGTTTTTGCAATACTGCATACCAGCGTGAGACTGGTGGATTTCATCTCTTTTAAGTTGAGATTTTGGGTTTCCAGGTTTGATCGAATCGTCATATTACCGGAGCAAAAGAGTGTGATATTGGCATCCTCTGTAAATGCTGCATCTCCCTCTTGTTCCATGGCCCCTATGTTCCCGTTCACAGCGATTTTTTCTTTAAAGAGAAGGAATTCTTCGTTTTGATTATCCCGGAATATGGATGTAAAATAATTTTCTCCTGGTTTATAATGGTACTGATGGGAGGCACCATTTATGACGATAAGGATTTTTTGTACATTTTCCTGTGTTGAAAAAACCAGCCGATCCACATCCCCCTGGATAAAGATACACGTAAGCTCATCATCCTCTACCAGCAGGTGAATACCTTCCGGGATCGGTTCATCAGATACTTCAAAGCCGAATTTTTCTCTCATTGCAGCCCATGTTATGGCACTGCCCTTGATTTTCAAGCAGTCCAATAAGAAGTTGGAAGTATCAAATTCGATTGCCATATCGTTTATCACCATATTTTTGCTGCTTTTATCAATCACATGGTTTTGCTCCATAAAAGTATTCTCAGGCAGATCAATGGTTTTGTTCAGGAAAAAGGGAAAGAACGTTAATGGAATTTGGCCAGAAAGTATATCGATGAATACCTCTGATTTAATTTCATAATTATTCTTTAGTGAAGAGACAATGATGGTATCGGTTATTCTTATTTTGTTGTAGTACTCTTTCGAGAGTGTTCGATGAGTAAAGGAATTTTTGATTATAATATTATTATCGTTACTGCTTGCAATATCCGGGAAATGCTCATTGTTAAAGTAATCGATTTCCGGTTGATGGAAGTGCTGGATATTTTCATTGAAGATTTTCTCATGAAAGTGGTGGAGATAGTAAATGAGCTCGTGATGCATCCGTCCGGTTTCTATTATCTTCAGGGTCCTGGCGCTTCGTATCCAGGTGTGAAAAATAGAAAAACTGAGTAAAGTAAGACCCAGGAACGATATTAACATAATAAATACAATTGATATTATTATATTTCCGTTGGTTTTCATTTTGCCACCATATTCACTAAAAAGATATACCCTTTTATCTGCTCCTTATGGTTGATCTCAATCCTGTAGAAAACCGAACTGGATTCAGGGTAGAATTGAACGTGAAAATCCGTTACCTCTTCAATCAGGGGTTGGAAATAGCCTTTATTCACTTTTCGTTTCAGAGCCTTTTGTTTTAAGTAAATTTTATATTCCACTTCTTTTATCACCACTACCACTGCGTTTTTTAAATAATTGTTTTGCAGGATGTGTGATAAGATTAAGTAGTCTCCATCCCTATCCTTGATTTCATTAAATTCGTATTTACCACTTTCCGTATCATAAATAAGGACTCGTTTCCCCTTTGTGAAAAAATCATTACGGTTAATAAAAATTCCTTTATCTCCTTCACAACAGTCATTTGTCAGAATTTCCTGGTCAACACCGTAGAGGACTTTAAGACTCTGGTCACTGTGCTCAAACATGGGGAATCCGAAGGTGTGGGAGGCTTCCTGCAGCCTCATCCCGCATTTGGTCAAATCCGAACGGATCGTATCCACCGTGTGGAATATCGCTTCCATTCGCTGCTGATTATTGATAACTTTTTGAGAACAGCGAGTGGATGCCACGACACTGGAAATAATCGTAGGTAAAAGCACTGACATTAATGCCAATACCACAAGTATCTCCAACAAACTAAAACCTTTAATCATTTTTTACCTCCTTTATATACTTTGATTTATAAAAAAATATTTGCCGGGTGAGCGACCTGTATGAGATGGAAATTTTAATCTTTTTTAATACAGGGCTTATACTATTTATATCCTGAAATATTTTGAATGGCTCCTCATCAATAGACGAATGTCCATCTTTTAGTTCCGCTGAGTCAAAGGGTTTTGATAATAAACGGTTTTTACAGGATTCCAGTTTTTGTGATAGGTGCAATCGGATGTGGGATTTTTTACTTCCATCGATTGAGAATATAATAATATTAAACATAAATAATATTGCCAGCAAAACCAGCAGCAAGGAGACGAGGAGTTCAATGAGTGTAAATCCTTTTTCCTTTTCCTGCGACTTCATTTTTTCGATTTTTTTTATGTCTTTCATTTTGTCATTACCTCACCAGGCAGCTATCAATTTTGTTGCCAAATCGTCCATTTTATATAAAAGCCTTTATTATCAAGACCCCTGGGATAAAAATGGAGTGATTTAAGTGCAGCAATTGTTTACACTAATTTTCGCGAGTGTAAACAATTGTTTACACTTTCGATAGAGCTAAAATTGGCGATTATTTCCTGGAGATTGTTTTCTCATAAGGGTTTGGGGGATTGGCAAGGGAAAATTTCATTTTTGGCATCGGAATTGATGGGAAAGGGCAGGAGGTTAAAAATGATAACATTAAAAAAGTTAGTTTCATTGTTAGTGGTTGTAAGTTTTTTAACGGTTTTTAGTGGTGCCCTTTATAGTGGTACCCAGAAGCAGGCTGCCGATTCAAAGTCGGTAAAAGTAAACATCAACACCGCTGGTGTGGATCAACTGGTAAAATTGCCGAGAATTGGTGAAAAAATCGCCAAACGAATCATTGAATTCCGGGAGAAAAACGGGAAATTCAAAAAAATCCAGGATTTAATGAAGGTCAAAGGAATCGGTGAAAAGACCTTTAAGAAATTTGAAAAGATGCTTACCGTCTAAGCATGTAAGAAGCGGTATGTGGTGTAAGGCACGGGGGCGAGGCATGAACGGCTCGCTGCTCCGTGCCCTTACTCCCTGAACCAAAGCCGCAAATGAACAGGAGGAAAAAATGGACACAAGAGTAAAAGACCTCAACCTGTTATTAATTTATTTGACCGGTTGGGAAGAAGATTCAACACGAAAACCCGGTTCAAAGGTATTCAGAGCCTGGAAAGGATATCTTTTTGATATCTTAAATGAACTGGAAAGAGATAATCTTATTCGTCAATTCACCAAATCACTGATTTTGACAGATGAAGGAAAAACAAAAGCCGAGGGGCTAAAGCAAAAGTTTTTGTAACTCAAAGACCGTTTTGATCTATAGGGGCACGGCGTAGGGGCATTGCACGCCGTGCCCTTTTTTTTTAACATGGTTTCGGGCACCCGGTTCTCATAAAATAAAAGGCAGAACAGGGGGCGGGCTGAATTCCACAGCTCTTGTACCTATGTTTTGACGTTTTGATGCACCAACCCCGGTTTTTATAAATACTATTGATTTTTTTGTCCATTTTCACTCATCTGTTCATCATTTTGGCATCATTCTTGTTACAATATCTATCTTCTTTACGGATCAAGGAGGTAAAATTATGGCAAGACTTAAAAGACTAAAACTAAAAGAAGAAGGATTCTTCCATATCATGTCCAGAACCGTCGAACAAGAATTCTATCTTGGCGATGTGGAAAAGGAAGAAGGGGAGGAAATAATTTACCTGACCACAGCGCGGCAAAAGGTGTAAAATGACTACAGACAATGTAAAAATTCTTAAAAGTGATTATCTGCCTTTTCTGGAAGAAATAAAGGGTAAAATAAAATCGGCACGCATCCAGGCGTATCGAAGAGTTAACAAGGAAATTATCCTTTTGTATTGGGATATCGGCAAAAAGATTGTTGAAAGACAAGAACAATTTGGTTGGGGAAAAAGTGTTGTTGAAAAACTGTCTATTGATCTAAAGAAAGAGTTCCCCGGCTTGAGTGGTTATTCTGCCCGAAATTTGTGGGATATGAGACGGCTTTATTTAGAATATAAAGATAATGAAAAACTGCGACAATTCGTCGCAGAAATTCCCTGGGGTCAAAATCTCGTTATTATGTATCGTGTCAAAGATTATAGGGAAAGAGAATTTTATATCAGAAAAACCCTTGAATATGGATGGACCAGGGATGTTCTTATTCATCAAATAGAAGCCGCGGCTCATTTGGAAATAGATGCAAAAAAGATGCACAACTTCCCACAAGTTCTTCCTGAACATCTTGCTGAACAAGCCGATAAAGCACTGAAGGACTCGTATATTTTGGATTTCCTCGATATTTCAAAACCCTTACACGAAAGACACCTGGAGAAAAAACTAATTGTCCGGTTTAAGGATTTTATTACAGAACTTGGATTGGGTTTTTGCCTTATCGGGACTCAATATAAAATTAAACTTAGCGATAAAGAATATTTCATTGACCTCTTGTTTTTCCATAGAAAACTGAGAAGCCTGGTGGCTATCGAGTTAAAAGTCGGGGCGTTTAAACCGGAATATGCAGGGAAGATGAATTTTTATCTGAATCTACTGGATGATTTTGTTCGGTTGCCGGAGGAAAACCCCTCCATCGGAATCATTATTTGTAAAGATCGAAATCGATTTGACGTTGAATATGCATTGAAACGAATCAATTCCCCAATCGGAGTATCGGAATACAAAATGACCCAAAAGTTACCTGCCAACCTACAAAAGGCACTACCTACAATTGAAGAGTTAAGGGAAGGATTAAAAGATATCGACGAATAAATAATTTCTGATTTAATTGTAATAAGGTTTCAAGTAGCCACGTTTTAGTCACGCTGGGGAATTTTTTACGAGTTTCGAGCCTTGAAAAAGGATGAAAACACTTATTATAATTGACTTTTCATTTTGACGTTGTTTCGAGCAGTCTGCTCTTATCAAACAAAGGTCTGTCCCGAATTGGAGAGGCAGGAAAAACTTTGAAAAAAACTGCGGAGATCGACCCTGAAATTTGGAAAAATGAGAAATGACAGATCAAGGGCAATTCTTTAATCTCGTTGTTTCTCACATATACCGAGATATTTTAAGCGTTCAAAATCTTGCGACTTCTTCAAAAGCTGTTACACTCATTGGAATTCTATTCTGGTTTGTCCCCTAACCACCTAACCTCTAACCAAATACATCAAAAACACCTACCTAACAGCAAATTAGTGGTTGACAAATAGAAGAAATAGTAATATCCTTTAGGTGGAGGTAAAATATAGAATTAATCCGGGAAATTAGAGACATAGATTCAGATAAAATCATTATAAAAGTCCCAAAAGAATTCAGAAAAAAAAGAGTAGAAATTCTTGTGCTCCCACTAGAAAAATCAGAAAAAGAGGAAATCATCTTTGAAGATTTAGAGAAAGAAGAATTAACCGCCGATAGTGGGCTGTGTGGTATATGGGAGGACGAAAGAAGCCCTGAAGAGATAATAGATGATATTTATTCTCATCGGAGTGGATTTGGAAATCGACAGGTACTGTTATGAAATATTCTGGACACAAAACCCATAAAATTTAGGGTACCATTCTTGCTTGGAACCTTTCCTTTATTTCCATGACATTCTATTCATTCTTCCATTGTAGAAGCCCGATCGATGTGTTCTTGCTTTCTTTACTGGTCTGATAGAATAAAAAAGAAGAGAAGCAAAGATATATTTTTTAAATTTTTCCTAAAACAAACTTGACATTTTTTTCCTGGTGTGATATTTCATGATTTCGAGAGCGGAAGAGTTGAAGAAGAGCAGATGCTGAAAACTTCAGTTGAAGCGGAATTTGGAAGATAGTTAGTGGCTAAGTGGAAAAGGACAAATCAAGTTAGCAGTTGCAGAAGGGTTGAGTTGGAGGTGCTCAGACCCTAAGGGCGGAAGCCCAGGCAAAGCAGAAAATTGATGTTTTTTTCTTTTTAAATAGATATAAATGACTGCATTTTGTCAATTATTTTCTTAAAATTCTTGATTTTTTATAAAAAAAAATATAAAATTGAAAGAAAATACTGCGTGCAGTATAGTAATAGTTAGCGTGATGGAATAGGATAATGAAAATAAGTAAGGCAAAAAAATCTGACATTGAAGCGATCATATCCGTTGATCATGTGGCTGCACACGATGAGAACCGTAGGCGGCATATTTGCGAATGGGTATCAGGAGACAGTACTATTGTAGCCGTAGTTGATGATGCTGTGGTTGGGTATGCCGTACTCGAGTACACCTTTTTCTCGCAGGGATTCATTTCCATGTTGATAGTTGCAGAGGCGAGTCGGCGTAAAGGAGTGGGCACTGCTCTAGTATCGCACCTGGAAGAGATATGTAAGACAGGAAAGTTGTTCACGTCAACCAATGAATCCAATAAACCAATGCAAGCACTCATGCAAAGCATGTCATATGAACCGAGTGGTGTTGTGCATAATTTGGATGACGGAGATCCCGAACTGTTCTATTTCAAGAAGCTCGAAGGGAACCGCTAACCAGGCGCTTCAGCCGACGGCTATTCGCCGCGGCTGAGCTTATTGTTATGCAGAAAAAGAGGAATCGATATGACACTCGTGAACCTCATACAGACAGTCCACTTAGACTACCACACTATCGAAGACTCAGTCCTTAACGAGATTCGTCAATGTGCCAACCTCCGCTATTTCCTTGACGAATTCCACAATTTTTGGTTCGCTAGCTCGGATTTTGTGCACGCCTTCATGCTGCTTGGGCAGGATCCTACTCGTTACGGTGTCGATTTGCAGGACTATCTTGCCCCAGTCGTGCGGCACTTCGAGCAGCGTCCGGCTTTCCGTCGGCCCTGTGACTGCATCGATCTCGGGTTCGGTACGCAGGATTTCAGACGAAGGGCATCGGAGAACTTCGGGGTTGCGATGGCTTCCTTGTTCATGGTGAAGGCGTTGCATGTGCGATGGGAGACGATCACACAGATAGATATTGCGTCCCGGAAACGGAAAAAGACTCCTGATTTCGTCGGCTACTCCTCTACCCGTGGTTACCTGTTTGAGGCAAAAGGTACGACCTCACTGCAAACCCTCGGTAAACACATTGATGCCGCCAAGCAGCAGGTGAACAGCATTCCCCGCAACGGCGAAGGAAAGTTGGCCTTGGTCAGCTACTTCTGCGGCGAGCAGAAGACGTTCAACCCTTATATGTTCGTTCTCGATCCCCCTGAAGACACGCGGCTCCCCGAGCAGGAAGAGAGTACATTGTGGCACCACATTCATGTTCTCGACTTTCTCGGTCTTCACTCTTCCCGAACCGCTTTCACGGACTATGCGATTGTGCATAGCCGAATGAAAAGTGCTGTCAAGTCTGACTATGACCGGCTGAGTCGCCGGTTGCGTGCGGCACGGGATCTGGTCGTACAGGCCATGGCAACGGACATGGAAGATCTGCATGATATTGATACTCCATTCGGGATGTTCTCGGGCAGAGACATCGCTGCTATTTCTCAGGGAAGGAAGTTCTCGCTGTTCCTGGGGTGTCGAAGCGACATGGTTGACCCCTTTTCGGGAGCGAGCGAGGACCGTGGTACAGCCGAGGATCGACTTGAGGAGCACGAGGGCGAATACCTCAGCATGTTCTCCGATGGCACATTGCTCAAAGTCAGGCTTGAACCGGAGGCGCGCCGCCATGTGCCACCGCACAGGGGGCAGGGCGGTGCACACGGCATCACGGGTCTGACTTGCGACAAGTTGGGACGCTACGAATACGAACTTCACATTGGCAATACGACTGCGAAAGTCGGTTTTTCAACTGGCGGTAGACGGTTCAGCTGGTCTCTGTCAGACATCGACGGGGAACGGTTAAACAGCTACAGCGCCCAGGAGCAGTATGTCGATTTTGACACTCGGGAAGTGGGTCAATGCCTCGGACACATCATCGACTACTTCGAAGCAAATCGTGGGCAAACAGAAGTATACATTGTGTTTCATCGGCTTTGGAAAATCTTCTCGCAAGATCAGCGCGCCGAGTTGGCTCGTCTCAACGTCGAATCCGAAGACGCGCTCCGTCACCGAGTCGAAAAATTGTACGAAGAAAAGTACCGTAGCGAAGAGACGTTCAGCATGACGCACTACTACAAAATGTACGAGGATTTCAATACTGGCAACTCGATGGATGAAATGAAGGCCAACGTGATGCGCCTCTTAAATGAAGCCGCGGGTCGCGACGCTTAACCAGATCGTTGCAGCCGACGTGCTAATCGTATGATTATTCGACGGTAAATGAAGTGGAAAGTTGCTCGATGAGTCAAACCGCCATGGTAAGACCCGCACGCGGCTGAACTCAGCGTTATGTAAGGTTGCGAATTCCTACAAAATGAATGAAATTGAAAAAATATGTTATCTGTGCGGCCAGGACTTAGAGCAAGAGGTAGACCGAGACCATGTTCCTCCGAAACAATTTTATCCCAGCAATATAAGGAAAAACCACAATCCAAATCTTTTAACGCTTCCAGTTCATAGGCCTTCCAATAAATCATATCAAAAGGATGAAGACTATTTTGTTCATTCAATCGCACCACTTACTAAAGGATCCTATTCGGGTAATCAGATTTGGCAAGACATTAGCAATCAATTCAAAAGGCACCAGGGGCAGAGAATTGGTCAAATGATTCTGAAAGAATTCGAGTCACGACCATCCGGGCTCTATTTGCCGAAAGGAAAAGTTGCGAAACGGTTTGATCCGGAACGTGTATGGCGCGTAGCTTGGAAAATAACAAGGGGACTTTTCTTTAAAGAACATGGCCGGTATTTGCCAAAAAAATGGGACGGTGGCAGTAAAGTAGTAAACTTGAGTGAAAAAAAGGCGATTGAATTGAAGTGATAAGAGGTTGGCTGAAGCACAGGAGGCAAATACAGATAACTCTCAGAGCATTTAGAGACGTGTTATCAAAAGTATTGATATTTTTTTTCTATTCTGTTCAGATAGACCAGGAAACCAGCAAGAATAACTTATGAAGATGCGTTCCATCATGTCATAAATAGCGGTATTAATGGTGAGGATATTTTTACGGTGAATAAAAACAATTACCAATTCCTGAATTATGCGGCAAAGGGTATGTATTTTAATATCGGTATAAATCGACGTTGATCCAGGATGATTCATACCTCAAAATTTCAATCGCTTAGCTATTACTTAACTCCGTACGTACGTTAATCGTAAAACAAATCGATGAATATATCTAGCAAACCTTCAAAAGAATTGTTAATATGAAATATCAAGAATATCAAATATTATATCGAAGAGAAAAAGAGATAAAAGAAAGATTATGGGTAGGGAAAAAATCGATTCCAAATGGGAGGGGAATGAGAGAAAGTTTACTAGTTTACTGCCAACGTCCCAGTTTTCCCATTATTTCAAGTTGGAAAACACGGCGATCAAATGGTATTTTATATACAATGAGAAAAAACAAGAAATTGAGCCGCACTGTGGGGAGTCTAATAAATAGCTTAGGCTTTAACAGAGTGCCCGTACAGTGGGGCAAAAGGAGTAAAAATGGCTAAAGAGAAGCAAAGTAGTCAAGAAAAAAAGAAACGCATGGCCGTGGTATTGGATGATTTTTCAGAGAAAGATGAAATTGGCTATGATGAATACAGTGAAGGATTAGTGGAAATGATTCACTCCTTAAAAGCAAAAAGTGAAAAAGGCTCCTTTACCATCGGGGTATTCGGCGAGTGGGGCCAGGGAAAAACCAGTATGCTTCGCCAGATTGAAAAAAAATTGAATGAAAACGAAACAAGCGTACAAAAAGAAATCCTTACCGTCTGGTTTAATCCCTGGCAATTTACCGGTGAAGAGCATATAATAATCCCCTTTTTCCATACCCTGGTCTCTTATCTGGAAGAATACCGAAAAAAGAAAGGTAAAACCGTATCTGAGAAATTTAAGGATTTTCTAAAAAAGTTGGCTTATGTACCGGTGGCGCTTACTTATGGAATGGAAGGCAATATCAAAATCCCCTTGCTGCTGGAGACAAAATTTAAAATCAGAGATATCATTGATGAGTCCTACAGGAATAAAGAGGCGATGGAAGAAAAAAATACACCGGAACTGAAGAAGCTGGTAAATAAGTATGAATCAATGTATTACCGGTTGATTTCACAGCTCCAGGCTGCTTTCTCCCAATTGGACTTAAAAATTGTTGTATTCATCGACGACCTCGACCGCTGTCTGCCGGAACAAGCAGTTAAATTGTTAGAGGGGATAAAGGTATTGTTAGATTTGTCAGGATTCGTATTCGTCATTGCTGTGGCCCGTGAGGTGATCGAGCGGGGCATCCGGGTAAGGTATAAAGAGCTGTATGCAAACGATAACGATGCCGGGGGTAGTCTTATTTTGGAGCAAAATTACCTGGATAAAATTATCCAATTTTCCCTTACTCTGCCGCCCCCGGATGTCGACCGCTTAAAAAAAATGGTAGAAGGTTATTTAGAAGATTTAGAACTAGCTCTTCCTTACCTGGAGACCATACAAAGATCCTTGGGCGACAATCCCCGCAGTTTGAAACGATGTGTCAACAATCTCTCCTATACTTTTTGGGTAGCAGAGAAAAAGGGAGAATTTCGGCCCGAGCTGTTGATAAAAATGACATTGATTGTTTTCCGGTTTCCCGAATTATACCGGCTTATCTGTAAATCCCCGGGATATCTTACCCTTGTTCAAGATAAGATCAATGAAATGAAAAAGGAATCGGATGAAAAAGACCTGGTGAAAAAGTCAACGGGAAGAAGAAAGACACAGGATGAGGAATTCGGTCTCCCGGAGCTTGATGATCTGAAGCTGCTGGAGCCGCCCAAGCGTGAGCGTATCAGGGAAATCTTAATTAAGCAGCAGCAAAGAGAAGGAGCGGAAGAAGATCAAGGGTTTACCGATGAAGAGGTTCGTAAATATGTCAGTCTACTTCACATCACCAGTACTCCGGGGGAATTAAGAGTAACAGGAACAAGCGACTTAGGGCAAACCATGAAGAACCGCATGAAGCCAATACCGGCTGGAAACGTATTATTAAAAGACAAAGAATCGGGCAATGAATTTACCGTTGCAATTAGTTCTTTTTATCTGGACAAATACCCGGTTACCCAGGATTTATATGAAAAAGTCATGGGAAAAGAGAGGAACCGATCCAGGTTTAGAGCTGGTGAACTACCGGTAGAAAAAATCGACTGGTTTGAAGCGGTTGAATTCTGTAACCAGCTTTCCGAAAAAATCGGGCTGCAGCCGGTTTACAAAATCGAAGGAGAAAAGGTAACAGCGGATTGGAATGCCAAAGGATTCCGCCTGCCCACAGAAGCGGAATGGGAGTACGCCTGCCGGGCCGGAGCCACTGGCGACAGCTACGATGATATCGATAAAATTGCCTGGTTTGATAAAAAGTCGACTCGAGGAGTAGGAAAAAAAAACCCAATCCCTGGGGGCTTTATGATATGTTGGGTAATGTCTGGGAGTATTGCTGGGACCGGTATGATAAATATCCGCAGGAAAATAAAAAGGATTGGCGTGGGCCTGAAGAGGGTTCCTATCGGGTGGACCGTGGTGGTGGTTGGAACGGTGGTGCAGGGCGCTGCACTTACTCCGCTCGTGATCATGTCCACCCCGCCAGTCGTGATGACGACCTGGGTTTTCGCCTTGCCAGGTCTTTTTAACCACTATCCACTTAAGAAGAACGGGGGCGGTGCATGAGTTTAAGAGTTTCCTTCATTACCCTTTTGCAAACGCAGCGTTACATCTTTATTCAATCTCGGTAGTGATACATTTAAAGTTTTGAGTTATTTTAAATTCTTCAGTTTTTTTTCATCATTCATCGAATCAACTCATCATTCATCATTAAGCTTAAATATTAAAAGGATTCGAATTTAGTTAATCGATGAACCACTGCATATAGTCGTATATTTTCCCTGCCAGTAAATAGGGGAGATCAAGTAGTTTATAAGGTTTTCCAGCCGGGGTCGATGTTTTCGCAACCTGGATCAGACTGGAGTAGTGTTACTTTTGGCAACTGCCCCTCTTTGTCCCATCTTTGCTGCAAAAACGGAAAGCCCTTTTCAGCACTGGATGATATTTCTGACGGATTTTGACAGAATTTCTTATTTTTTCATTGAAAACACTGACTATTTTATTTTTAACTCAATCTCCCAACCTTCATAAGTTGATATCATTTTCCAAAATTCTTCTTTTGTTATCTTTCGACCATCAGCCTCAAGCACAATGCCTTCTTCTTCTTTGCAATACAAGACGCGGGCTAGAAGTGAATCGTGAGTTAAAAAAGGCACTCCCTTTTCCCTATCTAAATATTTTACAGCAAGAACTTTTCTTATTTTCCCTCTCAATTGCCCCAAGGTATATTCTGGTGAAATATAGGAACTGGCTTTGATTTCGTAACCGAAACGGTCTCCCTTGCTTTTTTCCGTTTCTTTTGCAATTAAACAAAATGCATTATCTTTATTATTGTCATTATGATCGCCTAATTGATAAATTTCAAATTCAGCGAACGAACCATCGGCTTTTTGGAACGATTCGGTTTTAAAAAGAGTTTCTTTTAGTGGATATACTACAAAAGACTTTTTCATTTATTTCTCCATGATTTTTTATTTTACTTACTCGCTTAGAGCATGTCAAGTAAAAAACGACGTTTACTCTCTTTTCACAAGCTTTTAAAAACAAGCGCATACGATTTTTACCCTGTGGATGGTTGATTAAAGGCTTTACATCTTCCCCCACGATGTATTCTTTTACCTGTACTATGGATTATTGGACTATCTATGGCCTTCTTTTGGAGCCTGTTGGGTTTTCCTCAAAGTGTGCCAGGAAAAAGACAAACTGTGACGGTGGTGCATAAATATTTGTAAATATTCATCTGTCCCTCTATTTTGCCTACAAAAGATTTTCCTGATTTTGCTCTCCGGCTCCTGATTTGGATTTCCAAGATTTGTTGGAGAGGTGGAACTTTGTTCTCTTCAAACAAGGGGGCAGAACAGGGAGCGGACTGAGTTCCACAGCTATTGCACCTATGGTTTGACGTCTTGACGCAACAGCCCCGGTTTTGGCCCCGGGTTACCTGTTCCCTAACCCCCTAACCTCTATCCAAATATATCAAAAATATCTACCTTGCGGCAAATTAGTGGTTGACAAAGAGGAGAAATAGTAATATCCTTTAGGTGGAGGTAAAACATGGAATTCATCCGGGAAATTAGAGACATAGATTCAGATAAAATCATTATAAAAGTCCCAAAAGAATTCAGGAAAAAAAGAGTAGAAATCCTTTTTCTCCCACTAGAAAAATCAGAAAAAGAGGAAACCCTCTCAGAAGATTTAGAGAAAGAAGAATTAACCGCCGAAAGTGGGCTGTGCGGTATATGGCAGGATGAAAGAAGCCCAAAAGAGATAATAGATGATATCTATTCTTATCGGACTGGATTCGGAAATCGTAAGGTAGTGTTATGAAATATTTACTGGATACGGACATTTGTGTATATTGGTGGGTACTTTTCTTTGGCGACTATCCCCTCTTTACTTTTATGAAAAAAATTAAGAGATCAAGGAGGTATTTATAGGAGATTTAGAGATGGAGAGGTATTAGGGCGTACAAGGCAGTCTATAATTCATGGTTCTCAAGAGAAAGGCTTGATGGGCTTCACGGTCGATGGACAAAAAAAATAAAAAAAATAGTTGCTAAATTTGATTTTTGTTACTATTATATAGGCAGAGGAAGGTTTAAAATTAAGGAGAAAGAAAAAATGTATGAGGGAAAAAACGATTTTGTTATCAGTTGTCCTATCTGTCTTAATTCACCAATGAAATGGAGAGTAGGATGAGAGATAATCATGGAAAAATGAATATCTTTAGAATCTCTAAATTCATTTTATTTCTAGCACTGAGTATTGCATTTATTAATAATGCTATCGCTAATAATGCTACCGCTAAATACACTATTATTTTTGACAGCAGCGGAAAGCTCATTTCCAGTCCTCCGCAACAGATGAATATTGGGGATAAATTGGAATTTATGATTTATTTTGAACCTGTTTATATTAAAAAACAATTAACTAAATTACTTGATCATCATTTTGAAACATATGAGCATGTTCACAAACTCCTAAATGATAATAAAGGTGGTGTAGTTATGTTACAGGATGCTTCTGGCAAAGTCATAAGCTTGATGACTTATGGAAGCAAAGAAGTTGCAGAACAATCTCTGACTCGTGACCCTGATGGTAAAGGAGGCTTTGTTTTACATTCCATTGCTAAAGATTCAGGCAGAAAATTATTTTCTCCTGGAACGACTATTACTGGGAATCCCAGACTTGTTGCGGGTTCGAGTATTGTATCAGCTGTAATTATTAACGAAATATATGCTGATTTGAAAGCCGGACAGAATGGTGACGCCAATAGAGATGGGATTACGGATAATGGAGATAAATTTGTAGAAATTGTCAATATGAATAATGAAGATGTAGATATATCTGGATGGAGAATATTTGATGGTTTTGTTGAACGATATGTTTTTCCAAAAAATACAAAGATTGAATCGGGTAAATTCATAGTAGTATTTGGAGGGGGGAACCCAATAGGTATTCCAGGAAAAGTATTTGTAGCAAGTCCCAATGGTCTTGGGATGGATAATGAATTTTTCGATAGTAACAAATTAGAAATTATCAAGTCAAAAATAGGAGAGCAGATTAATTGCATAATGGATGAAAATAGAAACTCTTTAAAAAATTGGCACTCTTATTATCTTAAAAGGCTAAAAACAGGAATTCCTCCTTCGTCATGTAACACTTATGTTGTGAAATTCAATGTTCCAAAATACAAGGATTGTTTAAAAAAGAAATTTATTATTGACCTGAAATATTTCAATATGGCGGATGAATTAATAAAAGTAAAAGATGGAGAGGAAACTGATACGATTTCCGTTGATTTCGCAAGTTCATTAAATCAACAAGGTGGACAAGAAATGAAATTTAGCAAACAATTTAAAATTCCAAATAGATGCTTCAAAATTGTATATCAATTGAGAGAGGTGAATTCTTATTTTGATTATATTAGTAACTTACAAAGCAATCCAGCAAGAGACGAAATCTTTAAGTTAGTAAAAAACAAACAAATTTTGAGCTTTTTAAAAAACTTAAAGAACTTGAAGAAAAAATATCAAGATTGGAAATCTGGAACAATTTTAAAAACAGGAAATTCCTTTGATCCTAATAAAATAAAGACAGCATCTCAGGAAATTAAGATAGCTGTTACAGATTTTGAAAGAATTCTCAAAAGCAATGTAGTATTGAATGAATGGATGTTAAACTCGTTATGGTTCACAAAGGGCAAACCGAAAATCAATCCAATTAAATTTACTTCAGATGAATATGATTTAACTGTTGAGAAAAGTAAGCTGGGAAAATTAGAAAAAATTGTAGAGATTTTGAATAAACCAGGCGAATTTGGAGTCTTAGGAGCTACGGGCTATAATCCAAACATATCTGAACAAGTTGCCCGCTTGAGATTAGAACATGAAAGACAAAAAAAGAAAACAAAAAAAGTTGAAGAAAACCTTAAGGAAAACCAACAATTGAGCAAATATGATGTGTTACTTTACAAAGGATTAATGTATGTTTCAGATAGTTATTATATGCAACATCATAATGCTCAAAACGATTATTTGACATGGCAAAAGAATAGAATCAAAGAGATTAATGAGGAGGAGACTCTTTTTATTTTGGTAGAAAATGAGAAAACAAAAACAGAATTGATACTTGATTTTACGATTACACCTATTGAACTGGATAAATCAATTTTAGCAGATCAAGCTCTCAAAGCATTAATAGCTCCATCTGAAGTTTCAGAATTAAGGGCTGATGATGCTGTAAAGCTGAGGCCATTTATTGTTAATTATTTGACACTAACAAAAACAATTGAAACATATCCTAAAAGAGTTACATATACGTTGCCGATCGATTTGATTAAAAGTACAACGCCAAATTTAAACACAAAGCTAATACCCCATGAGGCACCGTATGAAGCGCCCGCTAAAGTGGAATACACTATTAAGAAAACCTTAAAAGGCAAGGAAGATGAAGAGTTATGGAAAGGTGAATATCGAATTAATAAACTTTATAGGGTAAGAATCAAGACAGGTTTTGTATATAGTTTTTTAAAAAAGAAAGATTTTACTATTAATGAAGATTCCGAAGAAGAGGATTCTGTCGATTCAAGCGAATCTACTCATGGTGTGGATGGAACATTTGGAATTCAAATCTATACATTGAAACGAGATATTAGAAAAAATGGTCAGTGGGATCCCATTTTGTATTTAGGCTTTTCTATGAGAGATCCCTTAAAAAACTTGTACATCGGTGGAGGTTTTGAGCCATTTAGTGGTCTAACATTTATAATAGGTGGTCACTTAGGTGAGACTGAAAAATTAATAAAAGAAAATGGTATTCCTATCAATATTGAACCGAAGTGGAAGTTCAAGTATTTTTTTGCAATAACAGTAGATGCCTCCTTGTTTACAGAATTATTAGGTCTGAAATCAACCATAGATTGAATAAAAAAAAATTTAGTTATTTTCTATAATGGACCCCTAAAACTGGACAACTAGTTAAGCTTGTTTTATAGTAAAATTTTAAGGAAGTAGCAATGAGTAAGAGAAGACGAAAACACAGTGCAGAGTTCAAAACTCAAGTTGTTCTCGATATGCTTAAGAATGTCGAGACACTATTGGAACTGTCCAGCAAATATGGAGTTCATCCTAATCAGATGACTAAATGGAAGCGAACGTTCTTGGAGCGAGCGCCGGGGATTTTTTCAGATAGCAGCTCTCGTTTGGAGAAAAAGAATGAGCAATTGGAATCGGAGCTTTATAAGAAGATAGGTAAACTGCAAGTGGAGCTGGATTAGAATATTGAGGCGGTGCATGACTTTATGACTTTGCTGTGGTAAAATAGAGCGATGAAACGTGTAAGAATTACTTATCAAGGTGCCTTTCATCACGGAATGAATCGAGGCATCAATGGCGAAGATATATTCTCAGGCAGTAGAAATAAAACCCAATTCCTGGATTACCTGGAGGGAAAAGAGGAAACGAAAAGAGGGGACAGACGCCAAAACGACCCTAACAGCAGAGTGCACGTGGATGGCCAGGGAGCGGTGGCTTTCGGGATATGATTCCGTTGGTGATAGTGGCTGCTCATCATCCATCAAGCTCGTCATCCCCTGGCCACCAGTGACTCTGAGCGTTGGGCAGCAAAGATAGTGAAATTCATATTCATAGAAAAGGAGGATGCAAATGAATAGCATTATAAATGAGCACTCAATTTCAATCAGGAAAACAATTTATCGAATTGGTGGAATCGCTGCCCTGGTAACTGTAGTAATAGGAGTACTAGAAGTAGCAATAAATTTCCTTCCAGGCGGTGATACACCTGTTGAAACAGTACTGGATTTGTATAACCAACTACAAACCAACACATTTATTGCACTTAGAAATCTTGGACTTTTAAATATCTTCATGGTTACCTTAGGTATTCCAATATATTTCAGTTTATATACAGTTTTTATGGATAAAAATAAAGAATTTGCCGCTTTCGCCATGATTGTCAGCTTTATCGGTGCTGCAATCTTCTTTTCAACGAATAGGGCATTATCAATGCTAGAATTGAGCCAACAATATGCGCAGGCTGCAATGGACCATCAAAGAATAGTACTGGAAGCAGCAGGGCAGGCAATGATTTCCGTAGGCAAGAGTCATTGTCCTGGTACATTCATAGGCTTTTCATTAGGAGAAGTTGCAGGAATAATAATGTCATTAATCATGCTAAGGACTCACATATTCAGCAAAGTAACCGCTATTGCCGGAATAATAGGTTTTTCAATGCTACTAATATACGAAATATGTGAATCCTTTATACCATCAATAGGAGAAATATCGATGATAATCGCAATGATTGGAGGGCTTGGGAATATCGTCTGGATGTCGACATTGGGGTTTAGATTACTCAGGATAGAGAAGTAGGGAAAACTGAGGGCGGTGCATGAGTTTATGAGTTTTCTTCATTACCCTTTTTCAAACGCAGCTTTGCATCTTTTTAAAATCTCGGTAGTGATATATTTATAGTTTGGAGTTATTTTAAATTCTTTAGGTTTTTTTTCATCATTAAGCTTTAATATTAAAAGGATTCGATTTAGTTAATCGATGAACCACCGCATATAGTCGTATATTTTCCCGGCCAGGAAATAGGGGAGATCAAGGAGTTTCCAGGTCCAGGGATATGTACAGGTCAAAATCTTTTGAAAACATATCCACGGCGGTGGTTTTCCCCACCTGGCGTGCGCCCCTGAGGATTAAGGGTTTCCTGTCTGACATGGACGCCCATTTTCTAAGTTCGGTAATAACATTCCTGTAAAACATTGTACTATCAGCCTCTTGTCTTTATGCTCATTCGATTTTGTCACAAAGTCAACCCAATTTTTGTGGTTTCGTGTAACAAAGTCAACCCAATTTTGCGATATCCTGTCACAAAGTCAAGGCAAATTTCAGGAAATCGTTAAGCTGCCAGGGGCTCACAGAACTCAGGTTAAGGTTGAGGTTGAGTGGGAGCTTCAATATTGCAATATTATAAAAAGAAGAGTTGAAAACGTTCTTAAGCTGTACTTAAGAGTTTTAGAGAAAAATCCTGAGTCTTTTGAGAAATTTTTTGAACATATGGGCGATGATGAAAATGAATTATAAAGGAGAGAATAGTCATATGAGAAATAAAAAGAATTCCAAAAAGAATATTTTTATTATTCTTTTTTTAATAATAACTTATTCCATCAGTTTTTCTTTGTCACTAAAAAAAAAGAAAACTGTCATACCTGAAACACCTATATATATAAATAAAGTGAAAATCATCGATAAAATAATCTGCGGAGTTTCAATTGGGGATTCGTTATTTTATTTCATTGACAGAAATGGAAAAATTTTGCAGAAGTTTGATATAAAAGGGAAGGGGCCAGGTGAACTGGATTACATAACGGGCTTTGGGCTATTTAATAATAATTTAATTATCTCCGGTGGTCGAAGAATTAATCTATATAGTTTGACTGGAAAATCAATTGAAAATATAAAAAAGGACGATATAATAGAAAATTTGCTAAGTTCTAATAAGAGATGGTATTACGTCACTTGTGGAAAAATATTCAAAAAGAAAAAGAAAATATTTGAAATTGAGTTTAGGTTGTATAATGATGAAGATAGGTTGATTATGACTTTACCAGATAGGACTAAACAAAGAGCTTTTCACCCGAAAAAAGGCAGAAGATTAGCAATTCCTTGGTTCCCATCGCCGTTTTGTGATAGACTAGTATTCATGATTACCCAGACAAATAATATTGCTGTTTTTATGACAAGACAAGATTACTTTTATTTGGTTGAAGACGATAAAATAAAAAAGATAAGTTTTAAATTTAACTTAAAAGCTAAGGCTCTGAGCGATCAAGATAAGAAAGATTTTTTTAATAAAATAATTCCAAAACCATCGAAACTTACAAAGAATTCCGTTGTTTTCCCCAAAACAAAAAAATTATTTTTGGGTGTCATAAATTGGGATGACAATTGGGCTCTCATCCAGGAAGATAATTTTATTTTAGTTGATGAGAAAGGAAGTTTTCTAAATAAAATACCAATACCTGATGAAATAGGGTATTTGGAAGATTGGCAGGTTCCTGAAGATATATTTATTAAAAATGGGGATGAATTATTTTTTTTAAAAGAAAGCGAAGAAATAGTGATTTTTGAAATAAAATGAACGTTTTATTATTTTAAAAAGTAAAAAAACGTGTTAGACTCTTAGAAATGGAAAAAGAGATTCTAACCGTTATTTTACCGTGCGCTGGCGAAGGCAGCCGATTGAATTTAAAAAGCCCAAAGGAACTCTTCGAAATAGCTCCAGGGGTCCGATTAATTGATTTTTCCCTGAACCATATTCGGGCCATCTACAATAAGGAGGGAAAACGGAATTTACCTTCAATATCAATAAAAATAAAAGTCGTTGTGGTGACGCGACCCTGGAAAATGGAGGTGGCAGAGTATGTCTCCCAGAGGTTACGTGGTTTTCCTGAAATCACCGTTGAAACGGTTATGTTTAACGATTCCTACAGCGAATGGCCCGGATCTGTCTATTCTGCATCGGAATTTTTTTCAGAGAATAACCTGGTACTGCTTCCTGATTCCTGTCTTTGCCTCAGTGAAGGACCATCATGCACTTTATCCTTATCCACATGTTTTAATGAAAAGGGTGAGACACTTGTCGAATTGCTTTTAAATGTAATAAAAGAATATAAACTGGTATTTGGCAGCATAGAATGTACAGAAAAAAAGATTTTAAAACAACTGGGCGCCATGAGGGTTGAGGATGGGGAGGTTTCTGCTTTCCAGGATAAACCTTTTCAAAATTTTGAGCAGTTTAATCATTTTTGGGGCTGTTACGGTTTCCGAAAGGAGTATGGACGAGCCATTTATGACTTTTTAATTAAATCCGTCCGACATCGGCCAGTTTCTTTGAAAGAACAGCCTTTTTATCCTGTGGGTACCATTCCTCTCCATTCTTACTGGGATTTAGGAACCTGGGAGAATATCAAGAAATTCCGGCGGGATTGTTTTATTTTATTTTTTTAGTGTAAAATATGACTTAAACCGAAATCAGAGGTCATCGATAGAAATGAAACCGAAAGACAAAACGTATTCGAATTTCCTGAAAAGTTTAGGTCCGGGTCTTTTATGGGCCGGTGCAGCCATTGGTGTTTCCCATCTTGTGCAGTCCACCCGTGCCGGTGCCAATTATGGATTTGCGCTGGTATGGGCAGTGGTTCTTGCCAATATTTTTAAGTACCCTTTTTTTGAATACGGTCCCCGTTATGCAGCGGCCACCGGTGAGAATTTACTGCAGGGTTACAAACGCCTCGGTACCTGGGTATTGATACTGTTTTTGGTGTTAACCTTTGGCACCATGTTCACCATCCAGGCAGCCGTCACCATTGTGACCGCTTCACTGCTTTCGTACGGTACCGGTGGCGGGATATCACCACTTCATTGGAGTATGATCGTAATGGTGGTATGCATGCTCATTTTGGCTGTCGGAAAGTATGCCCTGTTGGATAAGACCATCAAAGTGATTATCGTGGCGTTGACCATTTCCACCTTTTGGGCATTGTTTGCCGCCATAGGCAGCCAGGGATTAAAGACGGCACCAGGGGCGGTCGTTCCCGATATATGGGGAACTTCCGGCATATTTTTTATTATTGCATTAATGGGCTGGATGCCCTCGGCCATTGACATCTCTGTTTGGAGTTCCCTGTGGACCCTGGAAAAAGCAAAACAAACAGGCTATAAACCCAAACTGAAAGAATCCCTGTTGGATTTCAATATCGGGTATATAGGAACAGCCGTTATTTCCCTTTGTTTTTTAACGCTTGGTGCACTGGTGATTTTCGGCAGTGACGAACCGCTTTCCCCAAAAGGTGCCGTATTTGCCGGTCAGTTTATCGGTTTATATACCCGTAGTATTGGGGAGTGGAGCAGGTATATCATTACTATTGCCGCTATTACCACTATGTTCAGTACCACCCTTACCTGCTTGGATGCCTTTCCCAGGGTATTGAAGACCGCCACTGAAATGGTTTTCCCCCTATCTAAAAATAAAGGGCAAACAAAGGCGAAGGATAATCAATGGATGTACTGGGTATGGGTGGTGGTTGTGGCAGGAGGGGCTGTTATTTTGTTAACTGTATTGAGCAGCGGCATGACGTTTATGGTAGACCTGGCCACCACCCTGTCGTTTCTGACTGCACCTATCCTGGCGGTTATCAACTATAATGTGGTCACCGGAAAACACATGCCAGCAGAAGCTGTCCCTCCCAAATGGTTAAAAGTGCTTAGTTGGGCAGGTTTTGTATTTCTCGTAGGGTTCAGCATTTTATTCTTATACTTCCGCTTTATTAAATAACGATTGGATGAAATTCAGGTAAAATTATCAACGCCCTTCAATCGCTTTTGGAACATCGAATGTTGGATCACCTTTGAAAAAACCGAATTTATCTGTCCTTTTTATTTGGGAATAAAAAAAAATGTCCTCTTTTTATGACATTAATATATTTATAGAGTGGCACGAAAATTGCTCCGTATTAATATAATGATTATAAATAGTAGTTATTGTGATATTTAGGACTGCTTGTAATTTTGAATATTGGAATTTGTAATTTGTTCTCGTGCTACGTAGCGAGGCTACTTCGCAGAGTAGCATTGTAATTTGGGATTTGTAATTTGTAATTTCCAGACAAGCCCTTTTTAGGGTGGCGTTCCGGCTTGTCTGGTTTCGGTGCCTTTTAATTCTGCCATCAGTTGGTCCAGGTAGTGGAGTCGTTTCTGGTCACCCCTTTTCTGCCATTCTTCACCCAGTTTATGGAATTCCGTTTCCAGGAGTTCCAGGGCTTGATGCAGTCTGTCTCCTGTTAGATATCGACGGCAAAAGCGGATGCGGTTCCGATGGAAATAATAGGTGGTATAAAGCGGTTTCTTCCTCACGGTTTGTCCCACACCGTGGCCGATTCTCGCTTCATAACAGCGGGCAAGGGGAAGCTTTTTTTGATGGGCCCGAAAACACATATCCACATCCTCCCAGTACATGTGAAAACGCTCATCCGCTCCTTCGATTTCCTTAAAAAAATCTTTATGAATCCATAAGGCAGTACCTGGGATGTAGTCTTTTTTGGGGTCCAGGATATCCGGCAGGCCGTGGTTTTGGTAGTGGTTCAGGGAGCAGGTTTTTATGTCGAACCATCCGCCAATGGAATCGATGGCTTCTTCATCTTTTGTTTCTGATGAAAGGTAAATCACGCAGGGGGCCACCATGCCGACCCCGGTTTTTCTGGATGTTTTCATGCAGGCTTCCAGTGCCCCGGCATAGACCTTTGTATCATTGGTACAGAAAAGGACCGAGGAGGTGCCGGATGAAAATACCCAAGCCAACGCCCGGTTAAATCCGCCTGAAAAACCAGAGTTCTTCTTTATTCTCTGGTGGTGACATAACGGAAATACCTGTTTTATCTCTTCAAAAATTTCTAATTTAGATCCGTTGTCAAAACAATAAACCTGCTGCGCTGGATATCCTGCTTTCAAAATGGATTCGACACAGCGTTTGGTCAAACGAATTTTGTTATAGTGCAGCACTACAATGGCATTGTCTCGCATCGATGGGACCTCCATAAAAACATAGAAAGAATAAACCATACCATTATTTGGGGAAAAAGTGAAGCCGTTTAATCCCCCCCCAATTTCCATCTAAAAATGGCGAGAACTCATTACGGGTTGTGAGGAGAGCTTTTTAGAACGTGTCATTGTGAAATTTTATGAACGTGTCATTTGCCTTCGGTGTCATTGGTTCGCTGCGCTCACGTCAGGGAGTGCTTTTTGGGACTCGCCATGGGGCAGTGGTCCTTCGTTTTTGGTTTATAGATGCTCAAAAAAAATGATTCAATTTTAGAATTCGTTCTACATATATTTATAAATGTTTATCATTCGTTAAACGTATATATAATATGGAAATGAATAAAACAATGGAGGATATAACATGTTGACTAAAACAAAAAACTTTGTTTGCACTGTATGCATCATTTTGCAGTTGCTTGCCTTCTTTTCTTGCAAGGTGAAGGAGGATACCCAGTCAAACGGACAGTTGTTGACAGATTTGCAACAACAATTGGTCCAGGAGTTGAATCAATGGCTAATCCCCCTGGGCCCTTCGCCCCTCGACCTGACAGATAATGAGTTAAGTTTTTTAGACCCGCTGAGGGATTCAAAAGTAGTTGGTTTGGGAGAGGCTACTCATGGCACCAGGGAGTTTTTTCAAATGAAGCACCGGATATTTCAATACCTGGTAGAGAATTGCCAGCATAAAGCCTTCGGATTTGAAGCAGATTTTGGTGAATCCATCTATCTTGACAACTATGTTACCAGTGGAGAGGGAAACCTGAGAGAGCTAATGATGGAGAAAATGCATTTCTGGACCTGGAAAACAGAGGAGGTCAAGCAGTTGTTGGAATGGATGAAGAATTACAACACAGGCAAAGATGAGGAAGAAAAAATTCATTATTATGGATTTGATTGTCAATTTACCACTTATCAGCCCGAATTGATTCATGAGTATTTGCTGCGAACCTTTCCCGACCTTTGGGAAACAGGCTCCGCTGTTTTGGGGCAAGTAAAAAATCTCTCCACTACTGATTATCAGAATATGTCAGAAGCGACATACAACGACATTAAAACACAATTGGAATCGTTTGATAATCAAATAATTGCGAATAAGAATCTGTTGATATCCAATTCGTCCTCAAGTGAATATGAAATTACCAGGCAGTTGCTTAATACTTTTGTACAAGCGTTTGTTGTAAAATATCAAGGAGAGAATGACATCAGCACCAATTGGCGCGATCTTTTTATGGCAGAAAATGCCCTGTGGATTGCTGATTTTTTTGGCCAGGACACAAAGATTACATTATGGGCCCATAACGGTCATATAGCAAGGTATCCCTCTTCTGGTCGCAACGCGACTATGGGATCTCACTTAAATGAAGAATTAAATGACCTGTACCAACCTGTGGCGTTTACTTTTTCGCAAGGCAGCTTTACAGCATTGGGGATGGATCAAAATGGGAATTACACTAGCGTGGGCCCCCATCAGATCACGGATGAGCCCAGTAGTACTTCGATTAACTTTCTATTTCACCATGCCTCACACCTAAATTTTGCCTTTGATTTGAATGCCATCCCCACCGGTTCCCAGTGGGACAGCTGGCTGGCCACTCCGAGATCAATCTTATCAATTGGAGCTGTTTATAATGGCATCCCGGGAAATTACTATCGGCTTATAAACATTCCAGAACACTACAGCTGGATCATCTATTTTAACAGCACCAATGCGTCGGTAATGCTGGATTGATAGGACCATCTAAATGTTTGGCGCACGTCTCAACATTAAACATTAAAAAATTAAAGATTTCTAACGCTTAATCTAATTGTCAAATGTTGAGACGTGGCCACATTTCTATTTCTATAAATTTTTTGTCTAGTTTTTTTCCCTAGTATATGTGCCTGCCAAGAGCCTGGCGTCTCTTCGCGGTTGAAAAAAATCCGGAGTCCCAAACCCTTCACCTGATTTTATAGAATTGGTGGTGGGATTGGGGTACGGGTTGCAAGGAGAGCTTTTTAAAACGTGTCATTAGTCAGTGGTCATTTGTCATTGGTTTTTAAATCCTCAAAAAAAGAAAAAAAATGTTTCCATTTGGTCATTCGTTATACGTATATATGAATGGAAATAGACGAAAGATAGGAGGTTTATCCGATGTTTATCAAAATCAAACCCGTTGTCGGCATTATTTGCATCCTTATGCAATTGCTTACCCTTTTTTCCTGCAGGATAAAGGAAGACAACGGGTTAACAGAACTGCAGAAACAACTGGTCCAGGAACTGAATCAGTGGCTGATCCCTTTGGGGCCTTCACCTCTTAATCTCACAGATAGTGAGTTAAGTTTTTTAGACCTGCTGAGGGATTCAAAAGTGGTCGCTCTGGGGGAGGCTACCCATGGTACCAGGGAGTTTTTTCAAATGAAGCACCGGATATTTCAATACCTGGTAGAATATTGCCAGCACAAAGCCTTTGGATTTGAAGCAGATTTTGGCGAATCCATCTATCTTAACAACTATGTTACTAAAGGAGAAGGAAACCTGGAAGATATAATGAAAAGTAAAATGCATTTCTGGACCTGGCGAACAGAGGAGGTCAAGCAGTTGTTGGAATGGATGAAGAATTACAACACAGGCAAAAGTGAGGAGGAAAAAATTCATTATTACGGATTTGATTGTCAATTTACCAATCTTCAGCCAGATTTAATTCATGAATATTTGCTGCGCACCTTTCCTGGTCTTTGGGAAACAGCCTCTGCTGTACTGGAGCAGGTGAAAAATCTCTCCACCACTGATTATCAGAATATGTCAGAAGCGACATACAACGATATTAAAACACAATTGGAATCATTTGATAATCAATTAATTGCAAATAAGAATCTATTGATCTCCAACTCTTCCTCAAGAGAATACGAAATCAACAAGCAGTTGCTTAATACCTTCATGCAAGCGTTTGCCATGCGTTATTATTATTACGGCAAGGAAGATTACAGTACCAATTGGCGCGATTTGTTTATGGCAAAAAATGCTCTATGGATCGCTGATTTTTTTGGCCAGGACACAAAGATCACATTATGGGCTCATAACGGTCACATAGCGAGGGATCCCTCTTATGGTGACGGTTCTATGGGATATCACTTAAATGAAGAGTTAAATGATCTGTACCAACCCGTGGGTTTTGCTTTTTCGCGAGGCGGCTTTACATCTGTGGGTAGCGATCAAGATGGGAATTACACCGGCCTGGTTACCCATTGGATCATGTCTAAGCCCAAAAGTGATTCGATTAACTTTCTGTTTCACCATGCCTCACACCCAAACTTTGTGTTTCATTTGGATGCGATTCTTCCTGGTTCCCAGTGGAACCAGTGGCTGGCCGATTCGAGACCGTTTTTAATGATTGGAGCCGTATTTTTCGGCCTTCCAGGAGTTTATTACAGAACCACCAATATCCCTGAACACTACAGCTGGTTCATCTATTTTGACACCACCCATGCGTCGGTGATGCTGAATTAATAAAACCTTCTATATGTTTGGAGCACGTCTCAACATTAAACATTAAAGAATTGAAGCTTTCTAACGCTTAATCTTAATGCCAAATGTTGGGACGTGGTTCCATTTCTAACCATTTTTTGTCTAGATTTTTTCCCTAATATACGTATCCGCTCGGGGGCTGGCGTCTCTTCGCGGTTAAAAATATTCTGGAATGGACTGCACTTGATATTATCTTACTTTTTATATACAATAGGGATAGGTCCAAAAACACCATGAAAAAAATATGGTTGTCTCTTTTGTTTTTAATAAGCTGCCTGGAACTTACGACGGCTGCCAATCTGCCTGATTTCACCGTTGCCGATATTATCACTAAAAAAGACAATTTCATCTATATCAAAATCCAGAACCTCTCCATTCACGACTTCCAGGTAACACCCGAACATAAAGAAAAAATTTTCCTCACCATTTTTATTAATAACGTTAAACGGTCCGAATACAAGCTTAAATACTTCGATAAAATACTCTTCTCGAAAAAAAGCACCATCCTTTTTAGAACCAACTTCCGTTTACAGAAAGGATTGGAATTGAAAGTGAAGGTTCAATTGAATCAACTGAGAATTATCCCAGAAAGCAATTTTTTAAATAATACCCTGGGAAAAAGGCTGCGCTTCAATGAAAAGCAATAATAGTCTGATTGAACGCCTAAAGCAGAATGAAAAAGAGGCACAGACAGAACTGATAAAAAAATTTAACTCTCGCATTTTACTCTATTTCAGGTTGAGAATAAAAGGTGAGGAGAGTTACGAAGACCTGGTCCAGGAGGTGTTTGCATCTTTTTTCAAGGGCGTGGGAAATGATAAAATCCCGGAAGATGCATACATCGCTCCATTTATCTTCGGCATTGCCAAACGGGTCATGTTTAACTTTTTTTACAAGAAAAAAAGAAGTGAAAATATACAAAAAAAAAGTGAGGAAAACTTCGAATCCTCCTACGATTTCGAAGAAGCCGAGCGATTGGAAAACGAGAGCATGAACAACGTCATCCAACAAGCCATGCAAAAACTACCAGAAGTAGATAAAATTATTTTAAAAGAATTCTACCTAAAGGAAAATGGTGTGGGAGATGTGGCTTCCATTCTAGGAAAATCAAGACATTATATCAGTGTTCGAAAAGAAAGAGCATTAAAAAAAATAAAAAATGAGATATTAAAACAAAAAGATTTATATAATATAATGCAGAGGGAAAAATGACATGCAGAGAATTTGCTAACCTGATGGACAGCTATTTGAAAGAGGAAATCTCTCCAAAAAAAAGAGAACTCTTTGAAGTCCATTATTTTGAATGCGATAACTGCTTTGCAGATTTAAAACTACGGGAACGCTTGTACTCCAAAGAGGTTCCAATTGTTCTAAAAGGGAAAAAACCCTTTTTGGTGTGGGATCTGAAACCCTTATTGGTTCTATCGTCTTTCCTGTTCGTAGTGATATTGTCACTGGTGGTGATTAATAATTATAGAGAGGCAGAATTCCTGGATGGGATATCCAATGTCGAACCCCCGGCTTATATGCAAAGCGAAACACGGGGTGCGCTTCAAGATGAAACCTTTCGCAATGCCATGTCCCAGTATAATAACAAACAATACATCGAGGCCCTGAAACTACTAAATGCTGTCGATCCCAGCTCTGTGAATCCCCAGGTTTTATTTTTTAAGGGGATTTGCTCTCTGCAAACGAATGATCCGAAATCAGCAATAAAACGTTTTGATGTCATTATAAAAAATATGAATCCTTCCTATTATGATGAAGCTATTTTTTATAAGGGAATCGCCCTGCTGCGATTAAACAAAAGAAAACAGGCGCTTGAACAATTCAATAACCTGGCATCTATGTTCAGCCCCTATTCCGAAAGAGCTAAAGTCCTTATAGGAAAGATCAATAGTTGGTAGTCGTTAAGCTGCCTGATTATCAATTGACTATTAACTATTAATTATTGATTATTAAAATTTAAAAAGATAAATGGTCAATAATCAATTGTTAATAATTAATTTTTAATGGAGAAATCAATGCTCATAGGGCTTGTCCCATTGTTATCAGGTCGAAACGATTGCAACCCCTTTTGCTATCTAATATAATTACCAAATGATAAAAACAATCCTTTTGTTTATTATTTTCTTTTTAGGTGTCACCCTTTTTGCAGGAACGGGTACCAAAGGCAGCCTGGTGATTATCGGAGGCGCATTGAATCCTGATAATCACGCCATCTATAATAAATTCATTGAACTGGGAGGCGGAAAAGAAAATATCCGTATTGCTGTAATCCCTACAGCCAGCGCCAGTCCTTCCAAAAGCGGCCGATCCTGTGTCAACGATTTTGTACGGTACGGAGTGCCAGAAACTCACATCAAAATCTTTCCCCTGGCTGTGAAAGATGACCCTTCTACCAAGGAGGTGAATGAAGCCCAATGGTCAAAAAACGGCAGTAACAAAGAATTGGCAGAAGAGATGCGGCAGTATAATGCTGTATTTTTAGTGGGCGGTGACCAGGCCAGGTACAGGGAGACTTTAATAGATGCTGAGGGCAGCGATCTACCACTCCTTGCATCCATCCGGGAAATCTATCAAACAGGGGGTGTGATCGGTGGGACCAGCGCAGGTGCTGCGATTTTGAGCGATCCTATGATTATTTCCGGGAATGCAGTGGAAGCGATTACTGGTGGTGTGATTTTTCAGAAAGTCCCTTCCGGCCCGGAACCGAAAAAAAAAGTTCGGTTGACCAAAGGATTCGGTTTCTTTGAAGGTGGGATTATTGATCAGCACTTTATCAAGCGAGGCCGCGCAGGTCGTTTGATACCCGCAGTTTTATTCACCCAAAAAAAACAAAAAATGTCCCTCGGTTTCGGCGTGGATGAAGATACTGCTGTGGTCTATAGAAATCATATCGTTGAAGTGATTGGCAGCTCCGGGATTCTTATTATCGATACTTCGAAAGCAAAAGTTAAGGAAACCCAATGGGGACCAAAGGCAGAGAATATCATCCTCCACTACCTGGAAGCGGGCGACTCCTTTTATCTGAAGACCAGGGAGTTCCTGATCAACCCCGGGCGAAAAAAAATAAAAAAAGGGGAGGAATACTATAAAAAATACCCCCTGGATACCAATATCTTTGGGAAGGATGCGATCAAGGAAATCCTTACCGCTGGTCTGGTGGATAATTGCCAGGACAGGTCCGAAGGGCTCTCCTTTACCCTTGATAAGGAGGGCTCTGGTATTGGTATGCAATTTATTTTTAAAAAGACAGATAAAACCATCGGGTATTTCGGAAAAATTAATGGAAAAGAGACCTTTTCAGCTCTACATGTTGCCCTGGATTTTTTTCCTATTACCATCTCTATAAAACCCGCCTTATAGCTTTTTAGAATTTGTCATTGAGGGCTTTGAGGATTGTCATTGTGACTCCAAAGACTTGTCATTGAGGTTATTTAGTGCTTGTCATTGTTGCTTTTGAGTACTTGTCATTGAGAGCTTTAAAGGTTTTCTGTTTTTTTTATTTCCCATTGACGAGCTCAAAAAGTACTCCCCTGACGTGAGCGAAGCGAACCAATGGCGCCGAAGGCAAATGACGAGTTCTAAAAAGCACTCCCTGACGCGAACGCAGTGAGCAAATGCCAAATCCGTGTAATTCTTAAACAAGAAACCATGAAAAAATTTTTACACACTTGACAAATGTAAATAAATGCACCATACTATAACATTATATATACCAGAAATATAAAAAAATCTTCATGGAGGTGCAGGTTGATCCTTCTAAAGAATGGTACGATCTTTTCACCCGAATACCTGGGCACCCGGGATATTTTAGTGGCAGGGGAAAAAATTATTGCCATAGAGAATGAAATAAAACCGTCCCGATGGGCTTTCCTGGAAGTCATTAACCTGGAAAAAAAATGGATACTTCCCGGGTTTATCGATTCCCACATCCATATTGCCGGGGCTGGTGGGGAAGGTGGACCTGCCACCCGAACTTCTGAGTTGAGTTTCAATGAAATCATTGAAGGTGGTATTACTTCTGTGGTGGGGTGCCTGGGGACCGATGGTATTACGCGCAGTGTGTGTTCAGTTTTAATGAAAGCCAAAGCCTTAAAACACCAGGGCCTGTCCGCCTGGATATACACGGGTTCCTATCAGGTACCTCCTCCCACCATTATGGACTCTGCAGCCAGGGATATAACGATGATAGAAGAGGTGATTGGGGTGGGAGAAATCGCCATTGCCGACCACCGCTCCTCATATCCATCAGTGGATGAGCTCATCAAGGTCACCCAGGAGGCAAAACTGGGCGGCTTAATGGGTGGAAAAGCCGGGATTGTCAATATCCACATTGGGGATAACAATGCCCCATTTGAATTGATTTACCAGGTCATTGAAAGAGGTGGCATTCAATTCCACCAGTTTCTGCCTACCCACTGCAACCGCAGCAGGGAGGTATTTGAAGAAGCCAAAACCTATGGTGAAAAGGGTAATATCGATTTAACCACCAGTTCGTATTCCTTTTTCCCCGATACTGAGGTGAAGCCCTCCGAAGCCTTTTTCGAATTACTGGATGCCGGTATCCCGATGGAGCATATTACACTCTCTTCCGATTCCGGCGGTTCCCTTCCTCATTTCGATAAGGACGGCAATCTCGTAAAAATCGCATACGGGAAGCCTAATTCTCTCTTTATGGAAGTTATGGATATCATACGAGAAGAAAAGAGCCAGGCGCCAAAGGCTGTTCAAATTGTTACTTCCAATGTGGCGAAGCGGTTAAAACTGAAAACCAAAGGTCATATTAAACCCGGGTATGATGCCGATCTCCTGGTATTAAACCGTGAAAAAAATGCTGTTCATCATCTCTTATCGAAAGGTCAATGGATGATAAGAAGCGGTAAAAGGGAAAATATATGATTATCATAAAGTGCCTAAACCAGACAAGCCGGAACGCGACCCTAAGACGAACTTGTCTGGAAATTACAAATTACAAGTCCCAAATTACAAACAAATTACAAATTCCAATATCCAAAATTACAAACAGACCTGACGGACTTTTAAGAACCTTTCAAAATTTGAATAGAATTTCAAAGAGGGCTTTAAAGTTCATGTTTGTGATTTGTAATTTGTGGTTTGGGATTTGTTCTCGTGCTACGTAGCGAGGCTACTTCGCAGAGTAGCATGTAATTTGTATTTTGTGGATTGTAATTTTATTTTCTGCCATTTACGGGCAAGATTTTACTTAAAAGGCAATGTAGTAGTTGAAAACCAACCGCATTTCCTTTAAAATAGGGTCTTGGTAAAAATGGATTTATGAAAAAAGCCACGGATGAACACGGATAAACACGGATGAACTAAAAAAAATCTTTGTAAATCCGCGAAAATCCGCGGCTAGAAAATAGGAGCCAGTATGAAAAAAGGAAAATTTAAAATTCCACATGCATTTGTTATTGTTTTTGCTATTATTATTATATCGGCAGTGGCCACCTGGTTTGTACCTGGTGGTCACTTTGAAAGGAAGGAGATAAAAGAAGGTGAAAGCACACGGCAAGTGATTGTTAAAGATTCCTTTCAATTTCAGGAGAATAATCCCCAACATGTTGCAATATTTGAAGCGCCGTTAAAGGGTTTCATAAAGATGGCCGATATCATTGGATTTGTTTTTTTTGTGGGGGGTGCTTTTTTTGTTTTCCAGAAAACTGGGGCAATAAATGCAGCTATCGCAGCGGTTGTCAGGCGGATGAAAGGCCGGGAAAAATTGATCATTGTGTTTGTGATGTTAATTTTTTCGTTTTTCGGTGCCTTTTTCGGAATGTGCGAGGAAGCCATACCGTTTGTGCTTGTGTTTGTGCCTTTGGCGCTGGCACTGGGTTACGATTCCATTACCGGTTTATGTTTCTCATTTCTGGCAGCCGGAGTTGGATTTGCTACTGCTTTTTTCAATCCCTTTACTGTACAGATTGCGCAGAAGTTTGCTGAAATTCCCCCTATTTCCGGGTGGCAGTACCGTGTGGGCATCTGGGCTTTCGTCACCATCTTCACCATTGCATGGGTTGTCCGGTATGCTGAGAAGGTCAAAAAAAATCCGGAACGGAGCCTCACCTATGAGCTTGATAAAAACCGGAAGGAGCAATTGGATAAAGAGACCAAAGAGATGGGGGAATTCAAAAAATCCCATGCCGCTGTGCTTATCGTTCTATTGGTAGGCATTGTTTTTTTGTTCTATGGTGTGATTAAATTAGGGTGGTATATTACTGAATTGGCGGCATTATTTGTGGCTATGGGAGTCGTCGGCGGCCTGGTGGGTGGGCTGAATACCAACGAGGTGGCAACAGGTTTTATCGATGGTGCAAAAGACATTGCCAGTGCTGCATTGATTATCGGTTTTGCCGGTGGTATTATTGTCATTCTTAACGATGGGAACATCATGGATACGATTTTGTACGGCATGTCGCGAGTCATTGGAGAATCTGTGCCAATCCTCTCCTCTTATATCATGTACGGCGTCCAAATGGTACTCAATTTCTTTATCCCTTCTGGGACCACCAAAGCAGCATTAACCATGCCATTATTTGCACCATTGGCAGACCTTACTGGCATTACACGGCAGACGGCTGTCCTGGCCTACCAGTTTGGAGATGGCTTTACCAATATGATTATCCCCACATCAGGTGTGACTGTGGGTACCCTGGCATTGGCAAAAGTGCCCTTTGATAAATGGTTTAAATGGCTGCTTCCTTTGGAGATTGTTTTTATCGTCTTTTCCTTGCTGCTTCTAATTCCTGCTGTGGTCTTCAACTGGACGGGATTTTAAGGTGCTTTGCGTGCTGAGATCCCTCTCCACTGAAACCTCAACCTTAAGCTGAGTTTCTGAGACTTATCACAAGTACAGGAAGAAAAAAAGGGTTAACTCAGAAAATAAAATTTCTTTAATGTTTTATCTGTTTGATTAATGGAGTCTGTTAATTCTTCTTTCTTTTTATAGGCAATTTCAGTGGCAATGGCGTTGATTAATACTGAAAAAGCGGAAATGGAGGTGGTAAACAGGATATTTTCCCTGGGAATTGCCAGCACCAGTGAGGCATACTCCGAGATGGGGGAGAATTCATTATCGGATATGGCCACCACCTGGAGTCCTTGTTCATGAGCCAACTGGGCGAATTCGATGGTACATTTGGAATAGGGATAAAAAGAGCAGAAAATCACCAGGTCGCTCTTCTGAAGAGAGACTATTTTTTCCTCTACTGTTACATTACCCTCATTCAGGCAGTGGGCCTCCTTTTGCACCTGGTTGAAAATATAACGTATCAGGCTGGAAAAGATGGATGAAACACTAACACCAAAGCTGTACACCCGGTGGGCGTTTTCAATCATATCCACCAGTTTGGCAAAGGTTTCTTCTTTAACAATGGAGATCAGCTTGTTCAGATTTTTGACATCCTGCCGCGCCACAGTGATCAGGGATTTTTTGCCCGTGAGATCGGCCTTCAACAGCCGGAATCGTTCCACCGGGTTAATGATATCTTTAATTTCTTTTTTTATTTGATCCTTGAAATCATAAAAGCCGTTAAAACCAAAGAGTCGGGCAAACCGCGAGACGGTGGCAGTACTAACACCCGTCTCTTTGGAGATATGTTCGATGGACATCAAGGGAATTTCGTTCCAGTATTCCAAAAGGAAAGAGGCCAGCTTTTTTTGTATCCTGGAATACGTTTGCAAATTTTTTTGAATTTCTTTTTTCAAATTTTCTTTCTTTTTTGTCATAGCGTTCACTTTTTCAAAAAAAAACAGCCTATAGTATAATAGTATACCAGAAAATAAAATAAAATTCACTTATTTCTTACGAGTGACTGGCGTTTTAGAATTTTTTAATTGCCTCTTTTAATCGTTTACGGCCTTCATCAGAATACCAACACTCAACAAAGAATTGCTCTTTTTCCGCTAAGCGTGTTAGAATTTGTGCTTCTACCGTCTCAACGAGATTACGTTTGCTCATCGCAAATACCTTATGAGGCAGCGCTCCCAGTGATTCAGCTTTTTCGATTGATTTTGGTCGTACCTGTTCCAATGGCAGCAGGTGATCCACCATCCCCATTTGAAGTAACGTTTCTGGCTGATAAAACTCACCACTATTGGTTATCTCTCGCGCATTTCGAGTTCCCACTATTTGCCGAAGGATACAATCGGCTGGGTATGGGACAGGTACACCAAGCTTAATCTCGTTAAGGCCCATTAGTTTACGACCTTCGGCAATGAATCGATAGTCACAGCACAGAGCCAGGATGCACCCTCCTGCTGTGGCATGTCCGGTTATGGCGGCTATGGTGGGTTTCGGTAATGTATATAAGTCGATGCAAAGGCGATTGAAGGTTTGATAAAAGACCTTAAAGTCTTCCTTTGTGAGCTCAAATAGTTGTGGGATATCAAGGCCAATGGAGAAGAACTTGTCATTGGAACTGCCAAGCACGAGACTGTTTACATCTGTGTTGTCCCTCACTTTTTGCAGACTCTCAGCTAACTCGTTAATGAGTGGTGGATTTAGTGCGTTTATAATACCGCGGTTAAGTTTTAAGATTGCTACTTTATTACGATATTCTATATGTATCAATTTCATATTCTTATACGCTTATTCGATGATTTTAGTTTTCTTAAAAATTATTAAGCATCATGGATAGAGAGAAATTATAAAAGGAGGGATGAAAAAGAGAGGTAGAGGGGTAAAGGGGTAGAGAGGTAGAGGGGTAACGCTTCGTTTCTCTTCTGTCTTTTTTATCTGTTCGTCTGTGTCTGTCCATGTTTGTCCGTGGCTTTATTTAGGCACTTTTTATTCCGGTCCCTCCGGTTTGTATTTTAAATTTTACCTTTTTCCTGGGACGTTGTTATTTAACTCTTGTTTTAGCTCTCTTCATCATTCGTCATTTTTTAGGAGCTGTGCGGGTCTGGGGGAGTGAGAGGGGGATAGAGAGAAGAAGCAGAGAGAAGAGCAAGATTCCTAAAATAACCAATGTGTTTTGTATGCCTGCAGTAGGAATGAGAAAAGGAGCAATGAAGAAAGCGCCAACCCCGGCACCGGCAAGATCAAGTGCATATACCCACGCACCAGGCCTGCCACTTTTCCAATCAGTGGTAAGGAAACCTAAAACAGGGAAGGTGGCTCCACAAAGAATCCCATTAAGAAGCATTAAAAGTGCAAATACAATAGTAACAACTGCTTTTGATTTTAGACCGGAGAGGAATATAGATGAATTGCCAATAATAAAACACAATAATATCATGGATAGAAATATCATTGTCAATCGCATCCAGCTTGCCTGGTTATTTTTTGCCTGTTTGTCAGTCACTTTTGCACCAAGAGCAAGTCCGCCCATAAAAATGGCCAGTAATATTCCCACACTATAATATAAATACCCTGTCAGTGACTGATAGAGTGAAAGAAGTATGATTTCTGTTGTGATTGAAAAGCAACCGGTTATAAATGCGGTCAGCAAAACCGGATAATTTTTTGCAATTTTGTGAAAAACGGAGTGCCTATGTTTTTTAAAATAACCTGAAAATGAGAAAATAGTAATTAGAAACATTAAATGAATAAAAACAAATGTTCCTGGAAAAATCATTAAATCTAGAACATTTCTTTCTCCAAAAAAATCGAAAATTTTCGATAAAAAACGTTTCCCATTGGACTCCGATTCAGGAGTTGTAATACTCTCCCACACCTTCATGCTGTGGTATACTGCAGCAGGGTGAGAGTCAAGATTTATTTTTACGTTTGAAGAATTGAGCCTGTTCTGAAATTCCCTGCTCTGTGTCGTCTCTATTTCAGAGTCTGAAAGGAAATCCCTTTGTTCCAGGATACCACCAAAAAGACCTGAGAAATAGGCTGCCAGCTCTTCATCCGGGATTTCCTTTTTTTTTAACTCTCCTTTCTCCTCGAATTGATAAAATGGTCTTGCGTCAGGTCTTAATGAGAGCCTTTTTCCAAGGATTTCCGGGTCAACAGAGACCCGATTTTTTGATTGTGAGCCCATCAACAGGTGGCCGTTTACCTGGACAGCGTGTCTATGTTTAAAGACAGATTTTATTGTCTTGTAAACCGATGCGGTCCTCTCTATTAATGTTTCGGATAAATATTCATGAGCTGCCCCGTGAGTAGGTAAAAAAAGGCAGAAAGCCCCGTTGGGTTTTAGTATCCTGTTTACCTGGAGGAAAAATTCCCTTGTACAAAATCGGTTGACAGATGCGTTATCAGGTTCGGGGCTGAATACAATTACCAGGTCATAATGGTTTTTGGGTTCAGAGAGAACAAATGATCGTCCATCTTCAAATACAGATACAGGTATCATCATGCTTTTCTCGTTTTTTTTGGTTATGTTTAAATCTAAACCTAAATTTGAATACTTTTCAAAAATCTTAAAAAGGAGTGGATCGAGATCTACAGTTTTCAATTCTTTAATACCGTGTTTTAATATATTTTCCGGTAAAGTGCTTAAGACGCCTCCGATTAAAAGGACACGGGCAGGCGCCGGATGCTGAGTCAGGCATATCTCTGCCAGATGTCTTTCAAACTGATTTTCCGAACCAGGCTCAACACTGCTTACAAGGGCACTGTTATGGAAAACCATGAATTGGTTGGCTTCCGGGTTTTTTAATACTTCAATTCTCCCGTACCTGCTCTCTTTGATTTCTACAAGAGAAAATCCTCCGCTCTTTTTTGTCCGGTAAAACTCAAGGGTGAGACTGTCCAGGGGTAAAACTGCAAGAAGTACCAGGATAAAAGCAGAGACAGTTTGTATTAATTTAGGCTGCGGATACCACCCGCTTAATGCGAACATGAATCCGATAATAAACAGTGCCCCTATAATAAAGGAAATACGAAGGGGAGCAGCAATCTCCACGAGGACAAATGATGTTAGCATTCCTCCTGTCATTGCACCTATGGATTCCACCCGGTAGAGAAATCCCAGCTTTTTTTTAGGGTTTACCCGAAGAGAGAGGGTAAACTGAGCCCCCATAAGAAATGCAAAGGGAAATGAAGCCAAAAAAACAGTTTTTACAGCCCCGTAAAATGAGTATGCCTGTGGAATATGACTGGTAGAATATATCACCGGGTAAAACCTGAGAAAAACGATTTGAAGAGCCAATATAAAACCATTCAAAAGGGTTGAGTATACAAGGAGCTTTAATGTATTGAATTGGGGAGAACTCTTTAATTTCCGGTTAAGGAAAAATTCTGCTGCTGCTGCTCCTGATGATGTCCATATCACCGAACTGCCAAGCAAAGTACCGAACAGCAGTTCTGTTCCGTGGAACAGGGCCATTACCTCCCTGAACATCATAATCTGCCCGATTTGTGCAAAAGATCCAAGCAAGAACATCAGGAAAAGAGCCCTGGATTTATTTAAATAAAAATCATTCATCTCATTTTCTAATTGTCAATGGTCAATAGTCAATAATTAATTGATAATTATTAATTAAAAGCGCTGCTCCACGTTCAATGCGAACATTGAGCGGGAAGTTTTTTAAAATACTCCGGGAATGGTTGAGCCGCAGTATGGACATTTACCGGAATGGATAAGATTTTTAAGGACTTTGAAGCCCATTCGTTTTACAATGACTTTACCGCAGTGATGGCAGTAGGTGTGGTTACCTGCATGGGGTGCAATGTTCGAGGTATATACATATTGTAATCCTGTGTCAAACCCGATCTTTCTTGCTCTTTCTAATGTCTTTTGGGGAGTAGGGGGAAGTTTTTGCAATTTGTATTGGGGATTGAACTTTTCAATATGCCAGGGAGTCTCTTCTCCCAGATGATCTCTTATCCATTTTGCAATATCTTCCAACGTATCGGTTGAATCATTCAGGCCGGGAACAACCAGTGTTGCCACCTCAAGCCATTTACCCTCGCTCTTTACAGTTTCCATTGAACTCAAAACAGGCGTTAATGTTGAACCGGTTACTTCCCTGTAAAAGCGGCTGCTGTTTCCCTTAAAAGTGATTGTCACAGCTTCAAATTCTCTTAAAAGGTCTTTAAAGGGTTTCTTTTTTATATACCCGGCCGTACACAAGGTTCTGCTTAAGCCGTAGTCTTTGCACAAGGATGCAAATTCCTTTACAAATTCAGGGCAGCACACAGGCTCTGTATATGTAAAGCCCACACCTTTCAAATTTTTTGACCTCATTTTTCTTGCGATTCGGTCCGGGTCAATGGGGGAGATGTTCCTGGTATGGATAGGGCTTTTCTGGGCAAATTCCCAGTTCTGGCAGTAGAGGCACCTGAGATTGCAACCAGCATGGGCAATGGAGAGGATATCAATATCAGGGAGGAAATGTGAGATGGGGTTTTTCCCTATAGGATCGATATTTAGTATACACGGTTGACCATAGCCATAGGTTTTCAATTCACCCCCGATGTTTTTTCGAATCCTGCATTTTCCCCATTCTCCAGGAGAGAGTCTTTCGTTGTGTGGGCAGAGGGTACATTGAACATCTCTTGAATTCTCTATCCTGTAAAAGTATTCTGCCCGGATCGGGGCCCTTTGCATGGGCGAGCCATAGAGGTTTCCAAATGCCTGTTGGACATTAAACATTTCCAGGGCTTTCTCCACCACCGGGAGAATTCCTGCACCGATGCCGGCGGTTACGATTTTTTTCAGGAAAACGCGGCGCTCCATCTCCTCCATTTTACATTGCCCCCGCTATTCTCTCCTGAAGTATCGGGATTATTCGTTTGTTTAAAAGGAATTTGACGGCTTTTGAAGCTCTCGGCCTTCGCTGGTATGGAACTCTTTCTTGGAGCTCCTCCCTCAGCTCATGGACCTTATCTGCTGGTTTGAACTCCTCTGCAAGGTTCTCTTTTTCAAATTCAAAATCAGTGTTCGACATCGATCGCACCTTATCAAAAAGGGCGATCAGGCGTTCAAGCTCATTTTCTTTCTCCTTTTCAGTCATCACATACCGATGGCGGCTGAATCTTTCGATCATATGTGAAATTATCCTATATTTCCGGTGGTTCCAGTTATAATCAGGAATATCTCTCACTCTCCTCAAGATTTGAATGGCACGGTCATTTGAAGATGCCTGTCCTGCCCTGACAGGATTTTTAAGGTCTTTTGGGGGTATGAGGCAGGGTTTAAACGTATCAATAACCTGCGTCTGTTCAGGGGTTAATATTTTGGACAGTTCATGGTCAAGAACAGATAATTCATTGGTGATATTTCTGACTGCGTTATCCTGCATCTCTTTCAATCGATGATTTATCATTGCAGCTTCTCTTTCTATCTCTCCTCCTCCTTTTGCAGGATCGCCCTTCATGACCTCATTAAACAGGTTCTTATAGGCTTTTTCTGCCTCATCCAGGGTGTTCATATAGAGAGAGGCATTTTCCCCCAGGAATTTCTCCTTGATGGTTTGTGCTTTTTTTGCAAGTGAAAGTATTTTCTTCATTTGGTCGGTTGAAAGATAAAGTCCATTTAAAAGATTAATCGTTGAAATATCCTCAAAGAGGTTTCTGACCTGTCGTGCTTTCTCTGAAAACTCGGTGTCGAACTCATCCATATGTCGGTTAATTGAAGAGAGGGGAACGGTGGAGAAACAAATGATAATAAAACTCGAAACAATTATTTTAAGCGCCTTCATAATATCCTCCTTTGAATCAGGTTTTCAATTTATATAACAAAGAAGGTTTTAGTTTCTTGCAGGTTCTTATTTTTTCTTATAGGGGACGCCTTTTGTGATCCAATCAGGAGCTGGTTTGCCTTTCAGGTGGTGATCCAGGAACTCCTTCATCTTAATGGTGTAATCCAGCTTATTGGCATATTTTTTCAGGTTGTGGGGTTCATCGTTATATTGAAAAAATATGCAATTCTTATCCAAGCGCCGCATGGCCAGGTAAAGCTCGATGCCCTGGTACCAGGGAACCGCTCCATCTTTATCCCCGAACTGGATCAGCAGAGGGGTTTCAATGCGATGAGCAAAGAATAACGGTGAATTCTTTATATAGAGGTTTGGATTTTCCCATAAGCTCTTACCAATCCGGCTCTGGAATTTCTCATACTGGAACTGCCGGGCCAATCCGCTTTTCCATCGGATACCGCTGTAAGCGCTGGTCATATTGGAAACCGGCGCACCAGCAATAGCTGCTGCAAACATATTGGTCTGGGTAATGATAAAGGCGGTCTGATACCCACCCCATGAATGACCGTGAATACCTATGGCTTTGGGATCGGCAATTCCCATGTCGATTAACTTCTGCACACCGGGAACAATGCATCTGAAAGCAGAATGACCAGGGTGACCGATCTCAAACCGGATGTCTGGCAAAAATATCACATAACCATGGCTGGCATAAAAAGGAAGACAAGGGTAGTGATTTATTACCACCGGACTGAACTCATACAGTCGCTGTGAAAAAAAACGGTAGAAATGGACCAATACAGGATAACGTTTGGTGCTGTCAAAATTCCCAGGTTTGATTACCACCCCCTGGAGCCGGGTGCCATCAAGGCTCCTCCACTCCACCAATTCCGACGTTCCCCATAACAACTCCTCTTTCTGGGGATTTACATCGGTTATTTTCTGAGGCGATGTGAAATTGAGGTCGCTGATCCAGATATCCGGGAACTCTTCAAAACTCTCACGGGTATAAATGATCTTATCTGCCTTTTTTGCTTTTTTAAGGAACTGGAATTTTTTCTTCTCCTGCACCAGTTTCTTGATTCCTGGCTTGCCAATGGTTCCCTGGTAAAAGGCCGTGTACTTTTCTTCATCGGAATAAGCGGTTAACAAACATGTTTGATGCTTCTTAAAAAATTTCTCTTCCGGATCCATTTTTTGAATTCGGAATATGAGTTTATTTTGCCTCCCCATTCCTTCGGTCAAACAGGTAAAAGAGTCTGAAGCAGTAAAAAATTCCCAGATATCGTATTTATCATAGATAATTACAGACCGGTCGTCTTTTGTCCAACCGGCAGTGCCATAGCCAGGAGCAGCCGATGGGTAATCGTGATCTTCATTAAAGAAAGGTGTTTTTATATTACTCGTCAACCTCCGGGGATATTTCAGCCGAACATTGTAGAGGTGCCAGTGTTTATCTTTGTAATAGACCACAAAGCGTCCTCCAGGTGAAAGGGAGACATCGTCTTGATGGCGATGGCGTGTGAGTATTTTTCTCCGAAAACCGCTGTCGAGGTTACAGAGATAAACATCCTGGTAACGGCTGTCCCAGTTGAGTTCCCGCAAATAGGGGCGATCGGAAAAACCCAATGCCACATCGGGATTCTCTGGAATCTGAAGTTCTGGCATGACTTTATCAGTCAAGAGAACAAACTGGTTCAGGCGAAAGTAGTAAATGGAGAGATAGACCTGCTTCCTCAATTTTTCCCACTGTTTTTTCTGGTGTGGGATAATCCTGGGATCGTTCCAGTGCCATACATCCACTTCCCGCTTCTCCAGTATCTGTTCGATATTATAAAGATCAATATCCTTTTGCTGCTTCTCCTTTTCTTCATTATCGCCATGTATCTGCATATATTCGCCATAGGGTTTGAAACCGAAAAAGAGTCGTTCCCCATCTTCGGACCATTGCAGTTTATTTTCAGCCGGTATCATCCAGCCTTTGGGAATTTTTTTCTTAGACACCGCTGAGTAACACTTATCTTTAATACCATCCCATACCCAGATCCCAGACAAGAAGGTCTCCTGGGCTTTATCTTCGATTTTTTTATTCCTGTGAAATATAAATGCCAGGCGGCTTTTGGTTTTACTCCAGGTGAGGTTGGTGTATACAGAGCCCGACTCGGAATGGATTTTTTTCTCCGGCGCCTCTGTTTTTTTCACGTTTCTTACAAAAAGGCCATTGTCTTTGCCGTTTGTATTATAGGTAGAATAGGCCAGGTATCGGTTGGAGGGATCAAGGGCAAAATAGGTCACATTTTTTATATGAATTTCCTTGCCCGTGGGCAAATGGCGAAGTATTAGTGAAAAGGCTTTTTTCTCCCATTTGTCTATAATAAAAATAGAGCCCACAGAATACACAGAAAACACAGAAGGATTATTTTCATAACTCTCCGGGCGAGTATCTGCATAATAGGGAACTGATATTTTCTTTTTGTTATCATTTTTTAAGGTTTTCTCTTTGTCTGTCATGTTCTCTTTTTTTTTCTTTACAGGGAAGCATTGGTAGACCAGCCATTGGGAATTTTCTGAAAAGGCAAAGGATTTGACCTTCTCAAAATAGATGATTTCTTCTGTGGTCGTTTCCAGCAGTGCCATATCTGTTTCCAGTTTTTCCTTATTTTCTTTATTCTCTTTTTCCAGTCTTTTTGGGTCTGGTGCAATAAGTACAGCTATCCATCGGCTGTCTGTTGATATTTTTGGTTTTTTTCCCAGGGGGATGAATTTAAACGGTTCTTTTTTATTGGTCATATGATAGACCACCACCTCTCTGTATCCTCTGTCTGGCTGCGCGTTATAAACCACCCACATCCCATCCTCTGAAATCAGGGGATCGTTGATGGATTTAAATTTCATAATATCCTGAATCGTTAATGGTCGTTTTCCTGTTTTTGCATCCTCTATGGTTTCCGCTTTGAGTCCCAATGCGGATAAGAAACCCAATACAGCAATAATCGAGAGGATGTATTGTTTATTATGAACTTTCTTTTTCATTAGCGATGTCTCCTTTATATGTATAAAATTTCACCGGTCTCATAGAGCGATAAAATCTACTTCATATGTCGTAATATACTTAAAACAGTTACATTCTAATCTTCTTTGCTTAAAATTTCAAGCCGTTCTCTGCATGGAATTTTTCGACCAGGCAGTTGATATTTATTCACTTTTATGGTATTCAGTAAGGAAATACCTGGATATAAATGCTAATGGGTTAAGAAATGATGAAGTCAAACGTATTGATAGTTTCTTTTTTATTGGGTTTAAGTTTTTCTCTTATTGGAGGGAATTTCAAAACAGGTCAGTTGAAAAGCGCCAGGGTGAGAACCGCATACAAAGAAAAAGAGAAACGTATTAAAGATTTATTAGAAACGAAAGGAATAAACGTACATACCGTGGAAATTTTTATTCGGGCATTTAAAAAAGAGGAAATCATCGAAGTGTGGGCAAAAAATAAATCGGAAAATAGTTTCAAATTTATCCTTCAATATAAATTTTGTTCAAGTTCAGGTGAATTGGGGCCAAAGAGAAGGCAGGGGGATTTTCAAATTCCAGAAGGATTTTATTTTATTGACAGGTTTAATCCCTGGAGCAGCTATTATCTTTCCCTGGGAATTAACTATCCAAATCAGTCAGACAGGATACTTGGGTATAAACGAAATCCTGGGGGGGATATTTTTATACATGGTAACTGTGTGACCATTGGCTGTATCCCTATAACAGATGATAAAATCAAAGAGCTTTATATTTTTGCAGTGGAAGCGAAATCAAATGGGCAAAAGAAAATTCCGGTCCATATTTTCCCTGCAAAGCTCAGCACAAAAAACTTTGAAGATTTAAAAAACAATTTTTCTGATAAAATTGATTTAGTTGAATTCTGGAAGAATCTTAAAGAGGGATATAAATACTTCCAGGATAAAAAGAGCCTTCCCAAGATAACTGTTTTGGCCAATGGGGATTATAAATATGAATAAAATGAAAAAAGATGGGTCAGATTTTAAATATAGTTAGGAGGAGTCAATGAAGAGAGTAATCATTTTAATTGTAGGGTTTATGTTGGTATTTTCAATGTGTTTGTATTCAAATGGGAGTAAAAGCATTGAAAAAAAATTTAAATTACAGGTCCGTATAGATGAAAAGAAGGGGTTCACCACGTATATGCCTAAGAGTGGTCAGGGGCGTTCGAGGGTCTTTATCTATATTGTAAAGAATAACGCGAATAATAATTATATTTTGAGATTAAGAATTGCTTATTTTGCTGATGCGATGCTGCATATGAAAAAATATATTTTTACTGCTGATGGAGAGGAGCATGTTGTACCTGTAAGGGGTATTGTTCGGATGCAGAGTTTGCAGAGGATGAATTTGCCCCGTTATGATCAGGTGCGGATGCAGGATGCGGAGCAGCAGGATTTGGAGAGGGTTGAATACACTGCGGCCAGCAGTGGTATCTGTGAATATTATGATATTGCCATGAATACTGAGGAAATTGAGATAATGAAGAAAATTGCCGCTTCAAAAAAAGTAAAATTGAGATATGAGGGGGTCAAAGGTTTTAAAAATATAAAGATTCACAAAGCGGAGGTAAAGGATATCAAGCGGGTTCTTGGTGCGTTTGAGGAGTTTACAAAGTAGCTCGCGTAGCACATAGCTGCAGTACTAATTTTAACCGCGAAGACACGCGAAGAGACGCGAAGTTTAAAAAACAATAGACCCGAAGGACCTAAACCAGACAAGCTGGAACCAAAATGGCTTGTCTGGAAATTACAAATTGCAAATCCCAAATTACAAACAAATTACAAATTACAAAAAAACAAAAATTGAGAAAATTTTTAGGTTTGGAAAAGGTTGATACTAGAGTGTTTTCAGACATGAAAAAAATATTCTGCCAGAAGATGGCAGAATTTGACTTAGAAGCGCCTAAAACAAAAGTTTTGTGGGGGTTCAGGGGGCGCCCATCACGGATGGGTTTTATTAACGCCCCTGGCGTATTACGATGTTTGGGGCATTATCTCCCATAAACAAAAGTTTTTGTGGGGTCCAGGGGCGGTTTTTACAAAAAGAGCCCCTGGCTGCCGGAGGCATTATAGTTCTAAAAAGTAAAAAAAATTTGGATGGGCAGGTCAAAAGGTCATAAAACTTCTTTTATTCCTGCCCATCCCGCACAAAAAGATCCGAACGTAATGCCGCCTTGTGCGGCCGTTCGGTATAATAGCCCTTAAAAGATAACCTTAATTCCACATCATTCGCGACAGCGAGGCAGAGCCTTGACAAAAAAATGCAGATAACTCATAATGGAAACAGCAATTAAGGAGAAATAATATGGGGCCGGATATTTTGCTTATAATGAATTTAACCTGAAACCGGAGATATTCGACGCGATGGAAGATCCTTGAGGGCCTGATCAGCCATTCGATCAAGCTTGCCGGTCTGTACATCTTCCTCGAACTGTTTGTCCCACACATTTGCGTCGAATTTCTCGAACCATATGCGGAACTTATCCAACTCCGGCTTAGGCAAAAGTGTTACAGCATTTTCTATTTCTTGAACTGTTGTCATAATACAATTGATATAACATAAATCTGTAAAAAATTCAACTTATACTTACCCTTTCATTGAAAAAAATTGTCTCTCTGCTTTCTCGTCCGACCTCTTATTTAATATATTCGAACGATTTAGGGGGCGGAAAGAATTTAGGGACAGACTGGAAAGAATTTATAAAATTATTTTTTTTTGTGTGTTTCGCGTGTTTCGCGGGCATCTTAAATATTACTTTACTAAAAAAAAGGAACCACGTAACGCAAGAATACGTTTACTTATAAAAGGAGGTTTCATGAAACGCCATTTTAAAATCAATCCAGCACTTCTTTGTTTGTTCATGTTTTCCTGTTTAGTAAATAAAGGGTTTGCTCAAAATCCAGGGAAAACATGGGAAGCATTCAAAACACCGGAACAAGCCGGATGGTCATCGGAAAAATTAAAAAAAATCTGTGACGACCACAACATATCCGCTCTTTTGATCATTTATAATGGAAAAGCAGCGGCTGCGTTCGGCAATATCCAGAGAAGATACAAATGCCATTCGGTTAGAAAAAGTTTTATAAGTGCTTTGTATGGCATTCATGTAGATAATGGAGATATCGATCTAAACAAAACATTAAACGAACTAAATATCGAAGAGATTACCCCCCTGACAGAAACAGAAAAAGAAGCACAAATCAAAGACCTCTTAAAAGCTCGCTCCGGTATCTTTCTTCCGGCAGGTGCGGAAACCGAAGACCAGAGAAGGAACCGGCCCAAACGCGAAAGCCACGAACATAATACGTTCTGGTTTTATAATAACTGGGATTTTAACGTACTGGGTACCATTTTTGAAAAAGAAACCAAAACAGACATTTTCGTCGATTTCTACAATCGGATCGCCAAACCTTTACAAATGGAAGATTTCAGGATAATGGACGGAACCCATGATTATTATGAAAGAGAAACCTCGATGCATCCGTCTTACCCCTTTAAAATGTCGGCCAGGGACATGGCCAGGTTTGGCCAACTATACCTGCAAAAAGGCAAATGGAATGGGAAACAAATACTCTCAGAAAAATGGATCGAGGAGAGTGTAACCTCTTATTCAAAGGTTTCCAACTGGGGACCGGAGTATGGAGGATATGGATACCTGTGGTGGATCAAAGAAAACTTCAATGGATCGAAAATGTATTTAGGTTCAGGAGTAGGAGGGCAGTATATTGGCGTGTTTCCCGCTGAAAATGTTGTCATTGTCATGCGCGGGAACACCTATACCGGTCAATCCATTAGAGATAGGTATGATGCTGTTAAAAAAATCTTTAAAGCAAGGATTCTAAAACCCAAAAAGCCCCCGGAATTCATCCCCTTGCTCTCCTTACCCAAAATAAAAACAATTAAACTGACTCCCCAACAGCGGAAAAAATATATTGGTGAATATAAGGGAGAATATATCAATGTATACAACTCAAGATATCACAAAGGCAAAGACCACACCTTCTATATTATGGATAGAGATGGAGAGCTGATCCTGGAACGATACGATTACTTTTATCATTTTCGACTGCTTCCTCTTTCTGAAACGAAATTCTTTGTGGAGGACCTTGAATTGTTTTTGATATTCGAATCGGGCGAAAAAGGGGTTCCGAAGCGGCCTGTTTTTTTTAAAACGGAAGAAACGGCAAAGCTTTATTATACCATTGTTAATAAGGGAATCTCAGCCGGTGTCAACCAATTCGAGGCAGTGAAGAACATTATTAAAGACGCATTCGATTTAAAATTCCTGGCATATGATCTTAGATTGATGGATAAACAAAACGAAGCGGTTGAGGTATTAAAATTAAATGTGCTGCGATTCCCCTGGTTAATTGCCAATCACCGGGAATTTAGAAAATATTTTTTAAAATATAACGATATCAAGGCTCTGTCGGATATATATGTTAAAATGTTAAACCGCTTAAAAAAAGATAAAAAAGGTTATGGGATCGTTCAATGGTTTTCCCAATGGATTAAAGCCAGGGCTTTTCCAATAAGATTAAGCAATGAAGAGCTAAACCGGTACATAGGCAAGTACGGACCTCGTCGCATTATTATTAAAAACGGTGATTTATACTATTATAGAAGTGACCGGAGGCCCTCCAGGGAATACCGGCTTTTGAAAGTATATGAGAATACATTTATATTGGATGACGATTATCCCGATGTCTTTCGTTTGAAATTTGTGATGGGCAAAAATAACAAAGCAGCTAAGATTATCGGATTCGATATCAATGGCTCAAGCAATGAATCGATTCGAGATAATTAAGGTAATAGAATGCTGCCACCGAAATCTACCGACTATTTTTTTTTAACCGCGAAGACACGCGAAGACACGCGAAGAAAATAATATAAAAAAACTTAATAAAAAATTTTTAGAAGTCCGATACCAACGAAACCTTTTTATAAAAAGATTTTTGACCGCCGGAGTCAAAATAGACGGTTAATTTAGGGCTTCTGGTTCTATTGAATTTAGAATTATTTTAGGGTAAAACATTACTTGTGATATGAAGATGAATACTGCAAAATTTGCTAAGGAAAAATAAAATGAAAAAGGGTTTAAAAAGAGGCACCCATTTAACCGGACAGCTTCCGAAACTACTGGATGTTTACCCAACCATTATACCACCACTGAACCCTGAGTTCCGACCTGCCATACTGGTCGACCATAACTACCAGGACGCAGTAAAAGAATCTGGCAAAGGCGTCCCACTGGTCATCGGTATCGAAAGAGAAAATGGCCTGATCTCACGCTTTGAAACAGAAATTCTTCCTCCGAAAAACAATGCCGACAGTTTCAACGCCACACTCTTATATGTGGACCGATTGGTAAAATTTCTACTCTGGGCCCGAGGGGGATGGAAATTATATATTGGGGGTCCCCGGGAAATTGGAGATTACCTGCGCAATGGCTATGCACAAGATGGGCTCCATTCCTTTGAATCGAACCTGATGAGCCGTATATATGAGAAACCGTTTGAAGTGGTATCGATGAAGGCGTCAGACATTCCTGCTGAAAAACAAATGGAATCCTCCCTTGGAGGACATTTTGACGGGTGCCGCATCGGTTTTGACCTGGGGGCCAGTGATTATAAAGTATGCGCCGTTAATAATGGCGAACCGGTTTATATAGAAGAAATGCCCTGGAACCCTAAAGTTGAACCCGATCCTTCTTTTCATTTAAATCATATAAAAAATGCCTTAGAAAAAGCAGCTTCTTTTCTTCTTTGTGTAGATGCTATTGGCGGTAGTTCGGCAGGTATTTATGTGAACAATAAGGTTATGGAAGCATCCATTTTTCGCTCTGTTCCCGAGGAAATCTTTGATAAACAGGTGAAACCCCTGTTCCTCAACCTGGAGAAAAAATGGGGAGTTCCTTTCCAGGTGATTAATGATGGGGATGTGACTGCATTGGCAGGGACCCTATCCCTGGGTAAAAACGCAATGCTTGGGATTGCCATGGGGTCTAGTGAAGCCGCGGGTTATATTACTTCTGAAGGCCGGGTTACGGGTTGGTTGAACGAGCTGGCTACTGCGCCTGTGGATTTTAATCCCAATGCTGGGCGTCATGAATGGTCTGGGGATTATGGGGTGGGTGCTCAATATTTTTCACAGGCTGCGGTTGATAGACTGGCAGGGGTTGCAGGTTATTCGTTTCCCTCTGGGATGGATTTGCCCGAACGGTTGAAGTATATCCAGGGGGAAGTAGAAAATGGGGATCAACGGGCGATTCAAATTTTTGAGACCATTGGGATTTATTTGGGGTATACCATTCCTTATTACAAAGAATTTTACGATTTTCAGAACCTTTTAATTTTGGGGCGTGTGACGTCGGGAACTGGGGGAGATATTATTCGGGCCCAGGCTAAAAAAGTATTGGAAAAAGAATTCCTGGAGCTAGCTCGTGAGATTGAACTTTATGTCCCTGATGAAAAGAGTCGGCGAGTCGGTCAGGCAGTGGCTGCAGCCAGTTTGTCCAGGAGATTGTAAAAGCTAAAGAGGTCGTAAAGATGGCGCGCAGCGTCTTCATGAAAAGTTTTTGGAGGTCCAGGAACCTTTTTTCAAAAAGGTTCTTGGCCGCCGGAGGCAAATAGTCCATTTATGACCGTGTTTTATATACCTAAAAGCTCTTACGTAGCGGTCATAAATGAGCCTCAAAAGCTTGCAGCACCGGCCATGCTGTGCATGCCCTTCGAGTTCTCCACTTATAGACCATTGATGGAAATTAGGAACAGGCGTAAAAATACTCTATTCTTACTATTAAAATCTAAAATTGAGGCTCTTTTCTATAATTTCAAATTCAGCAGGCAGGGGGTGACCCATCTCACCGTCGTATTCGATATTCACCTCTTCCTCCACCCCCGGTTTGATTGTGTTTGAAATTACTTTTATCTTTTTGACCCGTTTGACAATCACTTTCGGGTGTTTATTGATGTTACCGGTGTAGAGGAGCCTGGAATTCCAGATGATCTCAAATTTTTTCATGTCCTTAACCAACACCAGGTCAAAGTACCCATCGTCCAATTCGGCTTCGGGAGCGATTTTCATACCGCCGCCGAAAATCCGTCCATTGGCAATGGCCCCGATTAAAAAACGACCGTTTATTTCTTCCTTACCATTATCAATGATTATTTTTACATTTTTACTTTTGTAGCATCCGATAGTAGCGAGGAGACCCTTGTAGTAAGAAAAAGCGCCTCGCTTGCCTGAAGGAATGGAAGAGACGTTTTTTACCACTTCTGCTCCCATGCCGAAACTGGCGATATTTACAAAATATTTCCCTTTGCCTTTATCTTCTCTATCGGAACCTGTATATGTGATTTTTCCTACATCGATTTTTTTAATATTGGAAGTTTTAATCAATTCCACTGATTTATGAAAATCCCGTGGGATCTTTAAAAAACGGATAAAATCAGAACCGGTTCCTGAAGGGATTATCCCTAAAGAGGCGTCCTCATTGACGGCTTTATGGGATTGCTTTTTAAAAAAGCCATTGGTGATTTCATTCAGGGTGCCGTCACCACCGACACCGATGATCAAATCAAACCCCTCTTTTAATAAATCTCTGGCGATTTCAGTGGCCTGTTTGGGCTTCTCTGTAAATATGTACTTAAACTCATTAAAATAATGGCGTATCACCTCTTTAATAGCATTCCACCGTTCGACTGTTTTACCCCTGGCAGATAGGGGGTTGACAATGATATGAACTTTATTCATCGGTCACCTCTTTTTATCTATGGAGTATTGGAGTATTGGGGTGTCGGAGTATTGGTATTCATCGTACTCCATTATTCCAATACCCTAATTTCATATTATTCGATGATGCTTACTTGACCTTCTACTTTTGATGGCAACTGGTCGGTGATAATGATTCGACCATCGGTGGTGATAATTTTATATATTTTTTGTCGGACTTTGGGTTTGAAGTAGCTGCTGTATCCCAGCCCCATATATTTCATCACCCGTTTGATATAAGTGCGGGTTTCTTTGTAGGGCGGGATACCATTGTATTTTTTGACTGCTTCTTCACCCGCATTGTAAGCGGCGAGGGTTAAGGGAAGATTTTTATTGTATTTTTGGTAGAGGTATTTTAAATGCCTGACTCCGGCATCCAGGTTTTGATCCACATTGTACCGGTTGAAAACTCCGTATTTCCGGGCTGTATCTGGCATTAATTGCATAATGCCGATGGCTCCTTTCTTGGAAACGGCAAAGGGGTTAAAACTCGATTCTGCCCTGGCGACTGCCACGATCAATGACTCCCTTACTCCATACTTTTGGGCAAGTTTTTTGATTTTGATCATGTAGTGCCGGGGAACGGTGGCGGCACCGGAAGACTTTTCAAAACTCATCCCTTTGAATTTGGCAGCATAATTACGACTGGTTTCCATATTGGAGACAATGATTCTCCCATCTTTTTCCTGCCGGATGACTATCTCTGCCAGCAGGGCAATGGGTATTAAAAATATCAAAATAGTTAAACGTATTTTTTTTCTCATTGTCATTATAATCGTAATTGTCCGGTTATGATATCAGTTGTATACTTTTTAAAATGAAGCGCATCTGTGATACTGTCGCCCCCGGCCTGGGCAAAATCTGCCCGACCACCGCCATTGCCATTGACTGCCTGAGCGATCTCTTTTACCAGTGTATCTGCATTGAGCCTGTCACTAAGCTCTTCAGCCATAGATACAATAATAGCAGATTTGCCATTCACATTGGTGGAAAGAACCGCAATGCCTTTTGTTTTTTTCTTTATCTCATCGGCCAGTGTGCTTAACTGTTTCCGGTCCATGTTCTCAATATGTGCGATGGTGGTTTTTACCTTATCGATTGTGACTGCTTCATTGATGAGTTGGTTGAGGTCCGGACGTGCTTCGACTTCTTGCTGCTTTTTCAGTTGTTTCTCTTTTTCTTTTATACCTTTCTCCATGTTTTTCAAGAAATCAAAGAGCTGCTCCTCTTTTTGTCTGAAATGGGTTTGAATTTTGTGGAAGTTGTTGAGGATTTTCTGGATATATAAGAACCCTGGTTCACCGGCAACGGCTTCAATTCTTCGGATACCGGATGAGATGGAGGATTCATTGATGATTTTAAAGATGCCTGCTTCGCCGGTAAAATCCAGGTGGGTACCACCGCACAACTCCATTGAAAAATCCCCGATGGAGAGCACGCGTACCACATCGGTATATTTTTCCTCAAATATGGCGATGGCTCCTCTGTCTATGGCCTCCTCATACTTCAGGGAGTTGGTTTTTATTTTTACGTTCTCTCTTATTTTTTGATTAATAATGGATTCAATTTTCTCTATTTCCTCCGCGCTCAGGGGTTTAAAATGAGTAAAATCAAACCGCAATTTATCCGGTCCTACATAGGAACCCGCCTGTTTCACATGAAGTCCCAGCACTTCTCGTAAGGCTGAATGGAGCAGGTGGGTGGTGGAGTGGTGAACGGCTGTATTTTTACGTCTCTTCCAGTCCACGGTTAGATTGACTTTATCACCCACGACTAATGTTCCTTTTTTCATTTGAACCATGTGAAGAAAGGCACCTGTGTTGCTTTTACGGGTATTTTCTATTTTAAAAAATAGAGAATCGCTTTTTCCCAGACCTGCATCGCCGGTCTGACCACCGGATTCGGCGTATAATGGCGTTTTGTCAAAAATTAAAATCCCTTCCTGGTTTTCTTTAATAACGGAAGCTTCTTTATCATCCACGTAAACAGCCAGCAGCGTGGCCTCATCCTCCAGGTTTTCATAACCGGTAAAAAGGGTTTGGTATATGTCGATATTTTTAAGGGGTCTTTCCATTTTTTGTTTTTGGGCAAGGCTGAGTCGTGATTTTTCCTTCTGCCCTTCCAGGGCTTCCTGGAATCCAGTGTAATCAACGCTCATATCTTTTTCATTGGCCAGGTCAATCGCAAAGTCCAATGGGAACCCATAGGTATCTGATAATTTAAATAATTCCTTGCCCGGGATGATTTTCCGACCTTTCTCCACGGTCTTTTGAAGTAGTTCTTCAAACCGTTTCAACCCGTTTGACAGGGTCTGGTTAAAGCGTTCCTCCTCAGCCTGCAGCATTTCTGATATAAAATCCCGGTTGTATTCCAGTTCAGGGTAAGAATCTTTCATTATCTCAATGGCTTTTGTGCTGAGTTTATTCAAAAAAGTGGAGGTAAAGCCCAGTGATTTTCCGTGTTTTGCCGCCCGTCTCAGGACCCTTCGCAGCACATACCCCCGTCCGTCATTGGAAGGTAACACACCGTCAGAGATCAGAAAGGAGAGTGCACGGATGTGGTCAGCAATGACCTTTACGTCCACCTGGTGGCGCTTTTCATTCGGGTCGATGCCTGCCAGCTCAGCGGTGAAGTCGATAATGGGTCTGAACAGGTCGGTTTGATAATTACTGGCCTTTCCCTGAAGTAGGGTAGTCAGTCGTTCCATGCCCATCCCAGTATCGATGGAGGGCGCAGGAAGAGGATTCAGTTTTCCGCTTTGGTCTTTAAAATACTGCATAAAGACCAGGTTCCATACCTCCATGTACCGATTGTTATCATCAGTAAACGCATCCGGTCCAAAATCGCTGCCCATATCAAAATGAATCTCGGAACAGGGGCCGCAAGGACCGGTTTCTCCCATTTGCCAGAAATTGTGCTTTTCCCCCAGGCGGATAATTTTATGGGACGGCACCCCGATTTTTTCCTCCCATATTTTAAACGCTTCATCATCTTCTTTATAAACACTGACCCATAAATTTTCCGGTTTAAATTTGTAATGCTGGGTCAGCAGTTCCCATCCGTATTCGATAGCCTTTTCCTTAAAATAGTCGCCAAAAGAGAAATTTCCCATCATTTCAAAGAACGTATGATGAAATTCTGTTTTTCCTACCTCATCAAAGTCGTTATGTTTGCCCGAAACCCGCATGCATTTCTGGATACTGACTGCTTTGTTGTATTCCCGCTTTTCCTCCTGCAGGAATACACTTTTGAACTGATTCATCCCGGCGTTGGTAAACAGCAGGGTAGGGTCTTTAGCAGGAACCAGGGGTGCTGATAGTACCTTATAGTGATTTTTTTTTGTAAAATAGTCAAAGAAAATCTGCCTGATTTCCGAGTGTTTCATAGCCCTTCAATTTCCAACAGGTTGTGATCATCCGGAGATTCCTCGGAGTCATCGGATCCCTTGATCTCCGACATTTTCTGTTCCATTTCTTCCAGTGACATCTCTTTAGTGGATTGGACACCGATTTTTTTGAGTTTGAATTCATCTGGGTTGGTGGTCCATTTGAGTGCTTCGTCATAGGAGATCAATCCCTTTTGATAGAGGAAGAATAACGATTGGTCAAAGGTCTGCATGCCGTATTGGGAGACACCCTCGGCAATAGCATCTTTGATTAGTTTGGTTTTCTCGGGATTTATAACACAATCTTCGATGAAGGGGGTGTTTATGAGTATTTCTACTGCCGGGACCCGGCCGTCGCCGTCGACCCGTGGAATAAGGCGCATAGAGATAATGGCCTTCAGAACAGAGGCCACCTGGAGGCGGATTTGCTTCTGGTGGTGTGGGGGGAATATGGAAATGATTCGGTTGATGGTCTCCGGTGCATCAAGGGTATGCAGCGTCGACAATACCATGTGTCCGGTCTCCGCAGCCAGAAGTGCTGTCTCAATGGTCTCTAAGTCCCTCATCTCCCCCACAAGGATAACATCGGGGTCTTCCCTTAAGGAACTCCGTAATGCTGAAGCGAAACCCCTGGTATCCTGACCCACCTCTCGTTGATTCACAATGCTCTTTTTATCCCGGTGTAAATACTCGATTGGGTCTTCTATCGTAACAATATGATCTATTCGATGGGTATTAATATAGTCGATCATGGCCGCAAGGGTGGTGGATTTGCCACTACCAGTGGTACCCGTTACCAGTATCATTCCCCGCCGCTCATCGGCTATCTTTTGCAGTACCAGCGGCAGGGTCAAGTCCGGGATTGATTTTACCTGCGTGGGAATGACCCTTAAAACCATACCCGTGGCTCCTCTTTGCTGAAAAATATTGCATCGAAATCTGCCCAGACCCTGTACACTGTAAGCCAGGTCGATCTCATGTTCTGCTTTGAATCTATCCTTCTGCTCTTTGGTCATTACAGCAGCCGACATGGCAATGGTATCCTCCTGCATCAACCGTTTGAGTTCCACCAATGGGTTCAGTAAACCGTCTATCCTGAGAATCGGGTGATTTCCCACTTTAAGATGCAAGTCCGATGCTTTCCGCTCCACTGCAATTTTTAAAAGATCATCTATATTCATCATAAACTCCTTAAATTTCTCCTTTATATTATAACGTTTTTTTTTAAAATATCAAGCACTTATTTGACACTTTGAATGAAAAACTATATTATTTATTATTTATTGTTCTTTTTTTAGCAATGGGATGAAAAAATGAGTAAAATGAGTGGAATCTTTGAGTTTATTGTTTTCCTGGCTGTTGGTGTTATTTTGATCGCCATTATATATATCTTACAGGAAAACAAGAAGAAGAAAAGGATAAAAAGAAAATTTAAACAATTTTCTGAAAATCACAAACTGTCCAGGGAGGAGCTGCGAACCGTTCCCCGGATATCGATCCCGGAAGCGATGGACATTATATTAACATTAACGGATAATGATTATTTCGGGTTAAAGGCTCATACCCTGAACATGTCGCTGACCGGTTTTGCTGTGAAGCCTGATTTCCCTTTGAAAAAACTGCCCTTAAATATGATTATAAAAAATGCAGAGGTAGCAACACCCATCAATACATTTGTCATTCGAGAGATGAAGGCCATTCGGGTAGATGATCAAATGGATAAGCGGTTGATCGCCTTTCATATTGAAAGGATTGACGGCGAACAGTTTGAAAAGCTTAAAACCTTCATGACCTACCTGGATCATTTTTTAAAAAAATGACGAAGAAAAAGAACTTCCTTCACACATTTGATTTCCCTTTAAAAGAATTTTTTATTAAGGTATTTAAAGAGAAAATTTTCCTGGTAGGGGGAACCATTAGGGATTATATACTCTATGGCCAGATCAATCAGAACCGTGATATTGATATGGTGGTGATTAGTCATAGTTATGAAGAGATAGAGAAAAAATTAAAGCAATACGGCAAAACCAATACAGTGGGTAAGAGTTTTGCGGTTGTTAAGTTCACCAAAGATGGGAATACCTTTGATATCTCCGCACCCAGGAAAGATGTTAAGAGAAGCAGTGATTCCCACTCCCATAAAAATTTTATTATTGACTATGGTCCACACATTTCATTGGAAGATGATCTCAAACGGAGGGATTTTACCTGTAATTCCATTGCCTTACGATTAATTGACCATGAGCTATTTGATCCTTTTGATGGTAAAACAGCCATTGAGCAAAAGAGGATTAAAATGACCGGGCCTGAAACTTTTTTTGATGATCCGCTGCGGATTCTGAGAGGGGCACGCTTTGCCTCTGTCCATCGTTTCACCATTGATCCCGATATATACTTGAATTCCAAAGAGGTGGAGCTGGTTGAACTGAGCAAAGAGCGTGTGACCGAGGAATTGTTCCGGCTGCTGCTGGAGTCGGAATGTCCATCAATCGGTTTAAATGAGTACTGGCGTTTGACAGTGCTTGAAAAATTATTCCCGGAACTATATGCTCTCACGCTGACCATCCAGGATTCCGAATTTCACCCGGAGGTTGATGAATTCGGACACCATACCGTGTGGGCACACACCTTGATTACAATCGATGTCGCCAAAAAGTTAAGTGAACAATTTAACCTGGATGAAGAGCAAACATTGGCGTTACTGTTGGCAGCACTGCTTCATGATATTGGGAAGTCCGTCACCACCAAATGGGAATTTAAACGGGGCCGGATGACAGTGACCTCTATTTTTCATGATACCCGGGGGGTTGAAATGACAGAGGCCTTTTTAACCGACCTGAAAATTGAAACACGGAAGAGTTTTCCTTTAAAAAGGGTGGTGATCCATTTAGTAAAATATCACCACCGGATTTTCGAGCTTTATAGAAATCGGGAAAAAATCGGGTTTAAGGCCATTGCGCGGTTGGTGAGAGACCTGGAAGATCATGATCTTTTGCTTCTGCTGTTGGATTTTGCCGACCGTCAGTCCAGGGAACCAGACCCTTTATATTTTACAGGGCCAGATGAGGTGGTCAAATGGTTTTTAAAAAAGAAAGAGGAATATAATATCGATAAGGAGACCATTAAACCCATTGTCATGGGCAGGCATCTGTTGGAAGAAGGTGTAGCGCCGGGCAAGCAGATGGGCGTCTATTTGGAAAAGTTGTATGAGCGTCAATTGGATGGTGAATTCAGCACTCTGGAAGAGGGGCTTCAAATTTTTCAGGAGATAAGAGAGGAAACAGATGATTCTGCCGACCATTAAGAATTCGGTTTCTGACAGGCTCAGTGCAGGTGTTAATGTTTTTTTTAATATTTCTGTTAAGGATAAAAGCCGATTGAAGGCATTTATTAAAACAGAAATAAAGGTCATCAGGGAGTCCCATTTAAAGCAAATGCCTCCAGGTTTTTCGTTTTCCAGGAAACTGTACCGGGCTTTTTCCGTTGATCCCACTAAATACCGGCCGTCGTCTGAAGCCTTATGGCGGCGAGTAAAGAAAGGTCTTGAATTCCCTTTTGTCAATCCGTTTGTTGACCTTACCAATTTATTATCTTTAAAGTACCAGGTGTCTTACGGCCTTTACGATTTGGATAAAATTGAAGGAGATATTGAAATGATTCAGGGAGGCGAGGGGGAATCTTATCAGGGCATCCGAAAGGACATTATCAATCTAAATGGGAAAATTCTTTTGAAAGATGGATTGGGGCCGTTTGGCAATCCATCGTCTGATTCCTTGCGCACCTGTACATCGGATGGTACCACAAATGTATTGCAGGTGATTTTTTTTCATAAAGATGATCCTTTAAAGGAGAAAATTCTTTCAGAGACCCATATCAGATATTCTGATTTTTTTGAAATGTCGGATTTGCATTCAACCATTGTCTAGGAGACTGTTCAAGAATAGCAAAAAGCAATGGAATCCATTATAAGGGCGAATTGTCAAATTCTGCCATCTTCTGGCAAAAAATTTATTCTCAGGTCTTCTTTCTTAAATAAGCAATGAGTGCCCTCTCCGAATCCCATTCTACATCAGTGGCTATCCGTTCTAAAATCAACTCCTTTTCTCCCTCGCCTGAAAACGCTACTTGAGTATTTTCATTTTTTTGGGAAATATTTAGCAGATACTTCTTCACATTTTCAAGTTGATTTCCCAGCAAGGACTTGGCGGCTGGATTCATATAACGTATTTCACCTGTAGAATTAAATACAATGATACCGTCTCGAATTTTTTCCAGGGTGATAAACAGGACTTTTTTTAATGACTGAATCGCTTTTTTCTCTCTGTACCGTTGCAGTGATTGCGCCAATGTGGGTTTCAGTTCCTCTCCAAATTTGAAGGGTTTGGTGAAGTAGGTGTGAGCGCCTCCCTGGGATATTATTTTCTTTATGTCTATCATGTCAGAGGCACCTGAGAATATGATCCGGATGGTATCCGGATAGTCATTCTTGACAATCTTCAATAGCTCATGCCCCCCAACAATGGGCATCATCAAGTCTGCTGCAATTACCGCAATTTCATTGCTCATCAGCAGTTCCAGTGCTTCCTTACCACCATGGGCCAGCAGCAGCTCAAAGGGTTGGTCTGCCAATTCTCTTTCCAGGGCTTTTAACGCAACTTTTTCATCATCCACAATCAAAACCTTCAAAGCCTCAGTCGCCATAAATCCTCCTCGAAATAAATCCTTTTTTATCATTTTTTATTTTGACCTCCATTGTATAACTTTTTGTATAAAAAAACAACAATAAATCTCCCTGTCAACCGCCTAAAATTAGGTAATTGATGGATTTCGTGTTCAATGTTCAACGTTCAATGTTTTTTTTGAGTTACCAAAAATCTCTTTCACATTCCTAAGTTTTTCAACTTTGAATATTGAACACAAGGGAATTGACATTGAAAAAAATTGTGATATGCAGGATGAAAATCTAAAAGGAATTTGGATTATGAATTAAAGTAATTCCATGAGACGATTATAACCGGCACGGCTTATAGGCAATTTTTTACCGTTCTCCATGATGGCAAGACGGCTGTCCTTGCTGTAAGGCTCGATTTTCTTTAAGAAATTGATGTTGATAATATAGGAACGGTGTATCCTGCAAAAATATTGGGGGTCAAGCATATTCTCCAGGTGAGACATTCGCTCGTATTTAAGATAACTTTTACCCTGTTCATGGGTATAAACCTTAACATAATCATCCTGGGCCTCGAAATAAATAATATCATTAACCAATATGATAAACACGTCGGTCCCATAACGGATAAGTATTCTGCTTAATGGTGCCTGGAAATTCCGATGTTTATCAATCAGTGTTTCAAAAGGCTGGGAATTCTTGAGCTGAAACTGTTCCCGTACACGCTCCACGGCTTTTTGAAGTCGCTCTGGCTTAACCGGTTTTAATAAGTAGTCAAGGGCTTCTGCCTCAAATGCCCGAAGCGCATATTCATCATAGGAGGTAACAAATATGATCAATGGTGTCTCTTTTTCCAGAAGCTCCACCACATCAAAACCATCCAGTTTCGGCATCTGGATGTCCAGGAAAATGAGGTCTGGTTTCAATCGATGCACTGCCTGAACGGCTTCAAAGCCATTGGCGCATTCTTCAATAATTTTAATATCGTCAAATCTTTCAAGAGTCTGTTTAAGCGATTCTCGCGCCAGAGCCTCATCATCGACAATAATTACGTTAATCGTTTTATTCATTACGAATCTCTCCCTGTGGAAAATATAATTTCACTTTAAACCGTTTATTATCCTTCCATGTGATCAATTGGCCGCGTGCGCCGTAATATGCTGATATTCTTTGCTTTAATGTCTTTAATCCCAGGCCTTCTCCTCTAACAGCCGCAGGTTGGGATGGTTCGTCAAAAGGATTGGTTATCTCGACGTAGATATCACCATTATCTGAAACTTTTTTTATCGAGATTGATAAGGTCCCGCCCTCTATACACTGTCCAATCCCATGTTTAATCGCATTTTCCACCAATGGCAGTAACGTCAACGGCAGCACGGGAGTACCGAGTACCTTTTCATCTATATCGAATTGGAGTTTCAATCGGTTGCCCAGCCGAACACTTTCAATACCCAGGTAATTCTTTACATGGTCCAGCTCATCCTGAACCGTAACCAGTTCCTGCTTCCCATATCTCAAACTATAGAGTAAAAAATCCGACAACTGTGAAATGATCTGTTGTGCTTTGGCTGTTGAGGTGCGCATCAGGGGGCCCAGCAGGTTTAAACAATTAAAGAGGAAATGGGGATGTACCGTGGCTTTTAACGCTTTTAGTTCAGCCTGACTGGCAAGAAGTCTCTGTTTTAGAACTTCTTGCTCGGTTCTTCGATTCTTTTCAACAGCCAACATCAGGTAATTCCCCAGGATGGCAATGAAGTACAGGGAGACTCCCACTGCGAGAAAGATAAGCACAGCGTCGCCGTAAAGGGCTTGCCAGGCATTGGTTTTAAATACCACCACCAGCATCTCAGTATAAAGCAAAATTAAAAGAAGCCAGAGGGCACTCAATATGCCTGCTGAGATAATATGTGTTCCTATTGTTCGAAGTAGGTTCCACTGCTTGAGAGTTGTTATTTTACAAATATACCAGGTAGAGAGGCAGATAAAGAGTTCCACTGCCATGGGTGGAGCGACCCAAATACAAGCTTCCCACAACGTAACATTCACCAGTCGATTCAGAAGGAAAGCCACCCAAAAACACAAGGGGAGCCACAAGAGTCCTAGTATTAGAAATTGTTTCGGTGTTCGCAATAAGGGGTGCATTTTAGTTTTTGATCTCGATGGCCCCCATAATCACTGAGCCCCTGATAATGATCTTCTTGCCGGATTCTTTGGGGGTAGCGGTTTTATTCTCGACTGCTCCGAAAATAGGAGTGCCTTGCAAGACCACCTGCCAGTCGGTAGGGACGCGCATTTCAATGGCACCCATTATCACAGAGGTTTCAATAACAACTCTCTCCTCATCCCCGGCTATTTCAGCATTACTAAAATCCAATTCGCATCCTCCCAAAATTGCAGTTACTTTACCACCTTTAAATTGTTTACTCGAAATATTATAGTCTCCACCGCCGAGAATGGCTGAGATATTTATGTGGCCGTTGCTAACAGACTGCTTTTTATCGGAAAAACTCCCGCACCATGAATCCCTTTTCCATGTATTGCGGTCTTTATCTGAAAAACATAAAATGACTGGCTTGAAGCGGCTGCCTTTTAATATGGCAATTCCAACCAGGATTATAATAATGGGCCACAGATCATCAAACCAGAAATCGATAATCCCAAGGTTATTCAGTTGAAACAACGTACCGATTCCTATCAATAACGCACCCCAGAAAATTTGCCTGAACTCTTTGGGCTGCAGTATCTTTCCAAGTCCAACAAGTATGACCAATACAGGCCAATAATCCCAGATACGAATATCGATTCCGAAGTCCAGGCTTTCTAACAACAGAATCACCCCGGCAGCGACCACCATCAGGCCAATAACGATTCTCATGTCGAAATATGTTCTCTTTTTTTCTTCCATATTAACCTCCTGTTTTGTAACATATTTTCTTATTCATTTGTAGTTTGTAAGGTCTTAAACCTTACGTTGTATATTATACAGCATAAGGTCAAAAAATGCTTAACATTTTCGGTCAATGGTTCTTATCTTTCGGTAAATGGCGCACAGAGGCAGAGGTGGAGACCAAAGAAGGGAACAATCGAAAAGTCCTCTACCCGCTCCTAATAATGATTATGATACTGTTAAATTTAAATTCCTTTCTATTCCCTCTTGTCTGGCACTTTATCTTATTATCTCATATGTTTTTTTGTGATCAGGAGATTTGAAAAATGCAGCGAAGCCGGTTCACCAGAACTTCCACCATGGTTTCGACTTGATTCTAAATGTATGTCCCTTATTTTTCTTAGGTGGGGAGCCTACATTGAGGCCTGCGCCGGCTCCATATCCTGCGATACCGTCTAACGGTCCATTTTTAAACCTCTTCATGATGCGCTGCACCGGCCAGCATGTGGTGCCATCGGGCAAGTGCAACTGTACATTGATCTCCGCCTGGGGGTCCTTGTCGTCGCCAATCCATTCGCCACCGCGGTTTCGTCGTATCACCTCGCCCACATATGCACCGAGTGAGAAGAGTCGGGGTCCCAACTGATCACTAAGCAGTCCCCCAGGTACAGCCTGTCCGTTTCGACTATTATCGTCGAAAAAACGATCTATTTCCCAGAGACTTACAGGACTGAAATCCGCTTTATAGCCTGTTTGCGAAAGCGCGTTCGCTACCCAGTCCGCCTGAGCCAATACATCTTCTACTATCGTTCCCATTTGTTTCCTCCACAATTGAACTGTCTCAGCGACTCCCTTTCTGCAAGGTCTTCGCCTATAAGAAAAGAATTGTAATATTTCCGGAAAAAAGATTCAAGAGCAGAGTGAAAAAAATTCGATGTCATTTTACAAAAATTCTAAACAACCTCTAAGCGCAGTTCATGTAGCGAGATTGAGTGCTTTTAAAATGAAAAATTTTTGGAAAAAGTTATAATTTTTTCTTTTGTGAGAGTTGTGGTAAAATTGATTTTTCTATATTAGATAGTAGAATTAGAATGGAGGCAAATTGAAAGAAATAATTGGTACCAGCAACCGGGCGCTGGAAATTAATCTATCTACAAAAGAAGTGAAAGAGTTCAAAGTTACTGCAAAAGATCGCAAATTGTATATGGGCGGAAAAGGGCTGGGTTTGAAATTACTTTACGATCGAATGAAACCAGGGGTCGATCCCCTGGGAGAAGAAAATATCCTGGCGATTATGATGGGAGTTTATATCGGGACTGGTGCTCCATGCAGCGGTCGGTTTGTGGCCATTACAAAATCACCCCTTACCAGGATATTTGCATCGTCCTACTGCGGCGGCCCTTTTGGCATGGCTTTTAAAACCGCAGGGTATGACGGTTTACTTATAACGGGTCGATCAGATAAGCCCGTTCATTTAGTAATAAATGCTAACGAAGTAAAATTTGAGGATGCATCCGCTCTTTGGGGCAAAGATACCCACGACACTCAAGAAGCTCTAAATTTGAGTAAAAAAGATGGTGCTCTTGTTATTGGACCGGCTGGAGAGAATAAGGTTCTTTATGCAAATATCGCTTCAGGGCATCGATATTTGGGCCGCGGTGGATTTGGAGCTGTAATGGGAGCCAAGAATCTAAAGGCAATTGTTGCTTGTGGAAAAGAATATAAAATAATTCCCAAAGACCGAGAAAAATTTAATAAGATAAAAAAGAAAGCAGCCAAATATATAAATAACGAACTTTTTACTAAAAATCAATTAAGGAAGTATGGTACCGCTGCACATTTCAAGTATTGTAATAAAGAAGGGGCATTGTCGGTGATGAATTTCAGAGAAGGGAGCCACGAGCGAGCCCTGGAAGTGTCAGGGGAAACCATGAGAGAGAAATATAAATCTCAACCAAGTACCTGTATACCCTGTTCTATTATATGTGGTCATAAGGGAACACTTGTGGACGGCAGTGTTCACCAAATCCCTGAATTTCAGACAACAGCCCTTTTTGGGCCGAATCTCGGCATTTTTAATACCGACAACATTATTCAATGGAACGATCTATGTGGTAAAATGGGAATCGATACCATATCTGTGGGAACGACGCTATCTTATGTGATGGAAGCCGGGGAAAAAGGACTTTTAAAAACGACGCTCAAATTTGGCTCCCCGGAGGAAATATATGGAACCTTAGAGGATATTGCATATCGCAGGGGCCAGGGTGATGAGCTGGCCAATGGAGTTCGTTGGTTGTCTGAAAAATATGGTGGTAAACAATTCGCCATGCAGGTAAAAGGAATGGAGATGTCTGCCTATGATCCCCGGGGATCTTGGGGGCAGGGTCTTGCGTATGCCACGGCTAACCGGGGGGGGCATCATCTCTCCGCCTTTCTTGTTGCACAGGAGGTCTTTTTTCATTTTCTTAACCCTTATACCACACGAGCCAAAGTGCAATTTGTAAATTTTTTTGAGTCCCTGTTTTCAGCAATAAATTCCCTGTGTACATGTATTTTTACCCCATATGCATTCATATTGGAATCAGCAGTCGCAAAATATACTCCAAAGCCGCTTTTGGGTTTTATTATGCAAAATATGCCTGGACTGGCATTGAAGTTGATTGATGTCAGTATGTACAGCAAATTCTTTGAGGGGATTACCGGCATACCGTTATCCCCGAACGATATGTTAAAGGCCGGGCATAGAATCCACACCCTTGAACGTTATATGAACACACGGGAAGGGATATCCCGCAAAGATGATACACTGCCGGAGCGTTATCTTAAAGAAGGAAGAGCCAACGATCCGAAAAAACGAACGGTTCCCCTGGAAAAGATGTTAGTCAAATATTACAAGCGCAGGGGTTATGATAACAACGGAATCCCAACTCACAAAACACTAAAGAAACTTGATATTGATTGGATTCAGGAAATATAATGAAGTAACTTGATTAATAGTTATACTCAATGATGAATTATGAATGATGAATGATGAAAAAGAGGCCTTTTCCGAACTAAATGAAATGTATTTTTCGACTGCCCCCTTTCATTACCCTTGTAGGGACGCGATTTATCGCGTCCGAATCTATTCCTCCCGCTTCTAATGGATTGATATCAAATGGCAAATAAAAGAATTTTACCTTATCGAGAATCTGTTCGTAGCAATATTCTCGGCTGTCCCTTTTTTATTATCTAAAAAATGAGTTAAAAACGAGTTGCCCACTTTAAAAAAAACGGAATAAGCAAAAATCAAAAGCTTCAAGGGATATTAAAATTCTGTTTGACAATATGGAAAATTTAGACTATACTGAATAACGAGGAGTAAAAAATGGAGACAATTCAGTTAGGCATCGATGAGCAAATACTTAAGAAATTTGGTGAAGAGAAGATAAAAGAATATGTAAACAAAATGATTTCTATGAAAAAGTTGGAATTCTTTACAGATTTGATCTCAAAATCCATTGATATGCCGGAAAAGGAGTACGTAAAGAAACTGGATGAAATAAGAAAAGAAACCTGGGAAGAATATAAAAAGGACCTCCCTTTATGAAGTGTATACTGGATTCCAATATAATATTCTCTTGTCTTATGAGCGGAAAAAAACTATATATCGAGCTACTTTCACAGAATCAGTGTTTTTCTCCTGATTTCATATTTGAAGAGATAAAAAAGTATGAAGATAGAATATTAAAAAAAGCCAGGTTAAATGTAAATTTTAAAGAATATATTAAAGAAATCTTCAACCACCTGATAGTCATACCCAAGCTTGCAATAGATAATGAGAGTTGGAAAAAAGCGTATGAATTATGTAAGGATGTAGACGAAAAAGATACGGCCTATGTGGCGCTTTCAATCGATTTTGATTTACCTCTGCTTACAAAAGATAAGAAACTCCATAAGGGTTTGAAAAAAAGACATTTTGAAAATATTATCTTATTTGAAAAATTTTTAGAAAGGGAAAACGGGATAGGCTAGAAAATGCAAAATTGTTAAGTTTTGCAAAAAAGGCGCAAAACCCAATTAATTGCACAAATGGTGCAATTTATAGTGTTTAATGAGCCTCTTTCTTTGCTCTTATCTCTTCGGCCTTTTCTTTGATCTCTGTTAAATCTTGAATCATCTCGCTCCAGCCGTACCAGAGCGCATAGTCCGGATTGGCATGAAAGGACCCCTGAAAAAGCCGCATCCTATGCTTTAAATGCATGACAAACAATCGCTGCTCAATGGTGGTTGAGGCATCATGAAATGCCAAAAGGTCTGGAAAGGGGTATGGGTAATTGGCTGGTTTCTTTAATAAGCCGTCTTTATACAGAGATGCCACTACACCAAGGGCTTCTGCCAATAGGCGATCTCCCTCTTTGATCAGGTTGTCACTCTTTTCTAATTGCTCTTTGGCAAAATTTCCCGAATGACATTGGTTGCAAGTAATGAGCATTTTATCTCGTTCTTTTTGCCAGTCTTCCTGGGTTAACCGTACCACATCCGCGGCTTTTACCACTTCCAATCGTTTGGTGGGCTTTCCAGAAGGGTCCAGCACGCCCAGTGCTTGTAGAATAACAGCCCGGTCCGCTGCCCATTGTTTATCTTCAGGCATAGGTAGACGTACGGCCAGAAATCCCCAGGCCGTTCGAACCGCATGATTTCCTTTTTGCATATGACAGGTTTGACAGGTCGGTGCAGCAGCAGACTCGGGTAAAATACCGTTTTGTTTCAACAGGTAGCGAACCCCATGTTTCGACGAAGAATACATCTCCCACTGCGGATGATCAAATCCCATATGACAGGTCTGACACGCTTGCGGTTGACGGGCTTCTTTTACTGAAAAGACATGCCGGGTATGACATGCATCACAGGAAGCCAGACCAAATCCTCGACCAATTTTTTTCAGTTCCTGGATCTGCTCTTCTAATTTTAGACCGATCTTGTGACAACCACCACACCCTTTCATACCCTCAGTTAACGCCATTGCTTGCATATGTGCCGTGGGCATTGCTTTCATGGCTGCCCATGCCAATGCATGCTTCCCCTTTTTGAATTCCTCTACACGCGCCTCATGACAATTACCACATACTTCTGGAGTGGGAATCATTGCATATACAGTATCTTTGTTGGTGGTATGATCTTCACCATGGCACGTAGAACATTCAACATCATTTTTACTATGTTTGCTTAATTCCCAATCTTTAACAATACCTGGAGTCAACTTCTTGTGACACTCAACACAAGTCTGGGCAGGCATCCCAGCAATTAAAAAAAACAAAAGCACCACGAAACCAATAAAAATCTTCATTTTTTTATCCCTCCTTCTCGTAATTTTTTTGAAAATTTTTTTTTGCACGGTTTTTTTGAGGCATTTACAAAAAAATCTATGTTAAAAAATTTTCTTAAAGCCATGTGTCAGGAAAATTATAATATAATTTCACTGAGTTGTCTATTTTTTTGTCCAATATTTGAGGTTAGGGGAAAAATATGATAAAATGCTTTGATGAAAAAGATCATAATTTTTACACTGTTATTTCTTTTTGTATGGATAATACCGATATTTGCTTATGTGGGACCAGGGGCCGGGTTTGCTTTTGCTGGTTCGTTCTTGTTTATCTTTTTAGCGTTTTTCCTGGCTTTTTTTAATTTTATAACCTTTCCCATAAGAGCTTTAATAAAATTTTTTAAGCGTATCAAAACCCTGAAACATGCCAAGTATAAACGGACCATTATCATTGGCTTTGACGGAATGGATTACCACCTGATGAAACGGTTCATGAAGGAAGGGAAACGATTCCCCAACTTTGAAAAACTGGAACAGCAAGGCACTTTCGCACCGCTGCTGAGCTCAGAACCACCGATTTCACCGGTGGCATGGTCCACTTTCTCAACAGGTGTGAACCCAGGGAAACACAATATATTTGATTTTTTAACCACAGATCGCAGCAATTATATGCCCAAACTGTCGGGGTCGGATATATTACCGCCCAAACGGTTTATAAAGCTGGGAAAATTTAATTTCCCTATTTCAAAACCCAAAATTGAATTGAAACGAAAGAGCCAAAGCTTCTGGAAAATCATCAGCAAAAAAGGGATATTCTCCGCCATTTTACGGGTCCCTTTTACCTTTCCCCCAGAAAAGCTCTACGGTGTAATGCTGGCTGGATTGGGTACCCCTGATTTAAGGGGAACCCAAGGCAGTTTCAGTTTCTATTCCGACGGCGAAAAAGAGGATTTTGATATCTCCGAAGGTGTCTATGAAAAGTTGGAAAAGGTCTCCGATAATAGGTATAAAGGTAAGATCAAAGGACCGGTTAATCCCTTTGTAAAAGGGAATATTCCTTTGGAGATAACGTTCAAGTTGGAGGTGGACCGAAAGAATCAAACCGCCTCTGTTGAAATAGGAAAAGAGAAGTATAAACTGGAGATGGGAAAAATCTCTGAGTGGGTCAAACTGGAATTTAAAGCCGGGTTGATTAAAATAGCTGGTATTGCCCAGTGGGTGCTGGAGGAGGTGGGTGAAGGTCGCCCGGTGAAATTGTACCTCTCGCCCATCAATATCGATCCGGAAAACCCATCCATGCCCATCTCTCACCCGAAGATTTTCTCTGTTTACCTCTCAAAATTGCTGGGGTCTTATGCCACCCTTGGAATGGCAGAGGATACATGGGCATTGAATGAACGTATCCTGTCGGAAGAAGCGTTTATCCAACAAGTTTATAATACACAAAAGGAAAGAGAAAAGGTGTTTTTCGATACCTTTAAAAAATATAAAAGTGGTCTGATGGTTCAGGTGTTTGAAGCCACGGACCGCATACAGCACATGTTTTGGAGATACCTGAAAGATTCCGGGTCACCTGCAAAGCAGCTTTCAAAGAAAAAACAGGTCATTGATGCGATATACCATTCATATGAAGCAATGGATGACTTTTTAGGCAAACTTCTGCCTCATTTGAAAGAAGAGGACCTCCTGATCATTGTATCGGATCACGGGTTTAATGCCTTTAACAGGGGATTCCATCTCAATACCTGGCTGCATAAAGAAGGATACCTGGTATTAAATGACGGTAAGAAAATCAGCGATAAATGGTATGCCGATGTGGACTGGTCAAAGTCAAAAGCGTATGGCCAGGGCTTGAATGGCATATTTTTAAATATGAAAGGACGGGAAAAATTCGGTATAGTCACTCCCGGTAATGAAGCAGAACAGATTAAAGAAGAAATAAAAAAGAAATTACTAAATGTAACAGATGGTAAAGCTGGGAAGCCAGTAATGAAAGCCGTATATAAGAGAGAAGAGTTGTACAAAGGACCTTATACACAGAATGCACCGGACGTTGTGGTGGGATACAACCTGGGGTATCGGGTCTCATGGGAATCGGCAGTCAATTATATAGGAGAAGAACTCTTTTCGGATAATATACGGATGTGGAGCGGGGATCATGCCTTTACCCGCCACCAGGTGCCTGGTATCTTCTACAGCAACCGGAAGATAAAAGAACAACAGCCCTCGCTGATGGATATCTCCCCAACAGTGCTCTCAGCCTTTGGTATTAAACCATTGGCCTTTATCGATGGAAGAGATTTGGGAGTACAATAAAATGAAACGAAGAGAATTTATCAAAACAACAGGTTTTTTAATGACCTTTCCATCCCTTTTTACCCAATCGTTAAAAGGAAAAGCGGAAGTAAAATCTGAAAAGATGGTGGTATTGGGATTTGATGGGATGGACCCTGGTATTGTAATATCCATGGTTAAACGGGGCGAGCTGCCCAATATTCAATCGCTTATAAATAGGGGTTTTTTCAGTAAAATGATGTCAACAGCACCCCCGGAAAGTCCCTGTGCCTGGTCCAGTTTTGCCACTGGCAAAGACCCTGCGGGCCACGGCGTGTTTGGTTTCCTTAATCGCCATCCGGAAACCTATGCACCCTATTCCACTTCCGAGCCTATTTCTACCCCGGGTAAAACCATTGAGATAGGAGATTGGATAATTCCTATAGTGAGTGGTGACAGTCAAATATATAGGAAAGGGAAGCCTTTTTGGGACTATTTGCAAGAGAAAGAGATTGAGGCTACTGTATTTAAAATGCCCTCCAACTATCCGCCTTCTGAGATGAAATATGGTCGCGCCATTTCAGGGATGGGCACACCCGATATCTATGGTGCCCTTGGAAAATTTACTCTATTTACATCGGATGAAGAAGAGATGAATAAAGATGTTGCGGGGAAAGGGGATATATATTATGCCTATATCGATGAAAACAATACGTTTGAAGGTGAAATAGAGGGGCCGACCAATACACTGAAAAAAGAACCTGAGGAAACCTGGGTTCCCTTTAGAGTCTACCTGGATAAAGCCCATCGAACAGCACGGATCGATATCCAGGGCAAGGAGATACTGATCGAGGAAGGGGGTTACAGCGATTGGGTCGAAATTGAATTTAAACTGATCCCGCACCTGGCAAGTGTAAAAGCCATGACAAAATTTTGTCTTCTTGATGCAAGCGAAAAATTCAGGCTCTATGTTTATCCTCTCAGTATCGACCCGGCCGACCCTGCACAGGTTATAAGCAGCCCAGCAGGATACAGTAAAGAATTGGCCAGAAACGCCGGGCGTTTTCATACGTTGGGTCTCCCGGCTGATTTTAATGCCATTAAAACCGAAGTCATCGGTATGGAAAACTATATTGAACAATCGGATTCTTTTTTTAGAGAGAGTAGTAAAATCTTTGATTATGAATTTGAGCGTTTTCTGGGATTGAAAAGGGGAATGTTATTTTACTATTTCTCTTCTATTGACCAGGGTTCACATATATATTGGGCATTACGAGACCCGCAGCATCCCTATCACCGGCCAGAAGAGGCAAAAAGATTCGGCGACCAGATCGAGGCTCTATACCGGAAATTCGATAAAATTGTGGGGAAAGTGATAAAAAAACTTCCCCCAAATATACCCCTTATCATTCTATCTGATCATGGTTTTGCTCCCCTCAGGCGACAGGTTAACTTGAATTCACTGCTCTATAAAAATGGGTTTATTAAATCGTATGGGGAACCTGATTATTCAGACTCTACATTTCTGTTATCTGGCCAGGCGAACCTGGATGAGACAAAAGCCTATGCATTGGCCCTGAATGGAATATATATCAATCTTAGCGGAAGAGAAGGCAATGGAATTGTAGAACCTGGGGACAAACGAAGGGTAATGGAGGATATAAAGAAAATGCTACTTTCCTTCAAAGACCCAAAAACCGGGGAACATCCCATCGGGAAAGTTTTCATATCAGAAGATATTTATCAAGGAGATTTTTTGGACCAGGGGCCTGATCTGATTGTCGGATGTAATCGTACGTATGGATTGGATTATTCCTGTGCTCTCGGTGGTATTGGAAGGGAACCGGTATCGGATAATCTGAATCGGTGGACAGGCGATCATATCATCGATCCCCACCAGGTCCCGGCTCTACTCCTGACCAATTTTAAGCTGTCGAATAAGAAGGTTCCTATTATCTGGGACCTTGCACCCACCATTTTAAATATATTTGGAATCCCTACACCATCTGATATGAAGGGAAAAAGTCTAATATAAGGAGGAAACATGTCGAAAAAAGCGAAACTCAGTAAAGAAGGCGCTCAGAAGGCAGAAGAAATTATTGCCTATCACGGTTATTCATCCCTGGATGAATTGGTTGAGAATTTGATCAATAATGAGTATGAAAAGATAAAAACAGGAGATAGTAAAGAAGAACTGGCTGACAAACTTACTGGCCTGGGTTATATCTCATAAACAATACAGAAACAAATGATGCAGAAAATTAATTACTTTTTTACACGTGTATTCGATGTTTTATTGTATCCCTTTGGGTTTATCAATGAGTTCTGGGGGATATTGTTTTTGAGTGCCCTCATGTCTTTGGTGGTGCTGTTGATCTATAAATATATTTCCTCTCCCCGTCTGATCAAGGATACCAAGAACAAGATTAAGGGTAATATCCTGGCCATCCGTATTTACAAGGATTTCTGGAAAGTCATTGTCATCTCTTTTTTCAAGAGTTTGTTCTATACGTTTAAGTACTTTATCCTGAATTTTGGCCCGGTGCTGCTGATTGTCCCGATCCTGTTCCCGGCCTTTGTGCAGATGGATGTCCGGTATGGGATGAGGCCCTATCACGTAGGGGAGGAAATTGTTATCAAAACCGAGTTCTCCCAGGATCCCAATGAACTGGAGGTTCAACTCCTGGATAATGGCTATTTCAAACCGAAGATGAACCCGGTGTTCATCAATTCTTATAAGCAATTAGAGGAGAGAAAGGATCCCATACAGGAGGTTAACTGGAAGGTTGAGGCAGCGCAAGAGGGGATAGCAAAAATCGAGATAAAGGTGAATGATAAGGTTTTTGAAAAGTCCCTGGTGATTGGAGCTTTTAGAGGGGCGCTTTCCAATAAAAAGTACAAAGATTCATCGTTGGGTCATTTTATATATCCTGCGGAAGGCTTATTGACAGAAGCGGATACCCTGGAAGATATTTATATTCAATATCCCGGTAAGAGTGTATCCTTTGCCGGTATCCGAACCCACTGGTTGATTTTCAATCTTGTATTGGTGGTCATCATCGTTCTGGCCTTTCGAAAGAAATTCGGTGTGGAGTTTTAAAGATATTTTATTTTCCTGCCATGAAAATATGTTTTTAAGCCACGGATGAACAAGTACACACGGATAGACACGGATGATATTTTCATAACTCCCCGGGGGAGGCTCTGCATCATGAGGAACTACTATAAGAGAGAGCCCACGTAGTAACGAATACACAGAATGCTTCTCTGTGGAGTGGCTCCGCATTTTTGCCTTCGTTTTTCATTACAAATTTCTAATATTACAAATATATAATGCATTTTCCTTTTATTAAAGTATTTTTTCATTTTTTTTGTTTAAGTGGCATTTTTGGTAATTATTGTCTTTATCCGTGTTTCTCGTGCTACGTAGCGAAGCTACTTCGCAGAGTAGTAATCCGTGTTCGTCCGTGGCTGATTTATTTAAATAAAGTGCCGGGTTTCTTCCAGGGATTTTCGAATCTTTTTCCTGGGTTCCGCAGTTTTATCCGGGTAACCCATGCTAATCGCCACATCCACATGAGTGGATCTGGGAAGCCCCAGTACTTTTTTCAAAGCCTTTTCATTGAACCATCCCAACCAACAGGTGCCGAGCCCCAGTTCCACTGCTTGCAATATCAGGTGGTCGCAGGCAACACCAATATCGATGAGGTTGTATTTCACATTTCTCAGCATTCCCCCCATCCGGGCAGCATAAACAGATTGTTCAGTAATGACGATGATGACCACAGGCGCTGTTTTTACAAATTTATTCATCGCGTAAAGTCCAGACATGGATTTTTTAACAATTTCGTTGATTGTGTTCGCGTTATCCACCACGAGAAAAGACCAGGGTTGCGAGTTGCAGGCAGAGGGGGCCAGGCGAGCCGCCTCCAGGCACTGGTCAATAATCTCCCTGGGAACAGGTTTTGATAAATACTTCCGTGTACTTTCTCTTTTTCTTACCAGTTCAATAAATGTCATGCGTTTTCCTCCATTTTTTATCCGGCAATCCTGATTTTAACATACTTTGAGAGATAAGGCGATTATCAGGATTTAAAGACAAAAAATAGAGGTTTTTTTTCTATATCGCATGAATGTGGAGTTCCCATTCTTCTGTTTCTTCATTGTCAACCAATTGAAAAAGTTTTCCATTTTTAATGGTGAATGGGTAGGGTTCCAGGGGGTTGGCATTTTTAAAAGGAACCATTGATTTTTTTAAAAATTTTCCCTTTATACCGATGTCAAATATTATAAATTCACTCTTCCCCCCCCTTTTCTTATTGGTTAAAACATAGGTTTTATTATCTGCCACAGCCATTGTCCGTGCAGATGGGAAGTATTGGGGAAATTTAAACAGACTTTTTAAGGTTTCATAAAACTGCCTTAATCTTGGATCTGTTTTGAAGAAATGGTGGATTGCTTTTATGTCATCCGTTGTTACAGGTATTCGTTCATAGTCGTAATTGATAGAGAATTGTTTTTTCCCGTCATCATCAAACACCTCTATATTTCCTTTCTCTCTTAAAAGAACAAATATTTTCTTATCGAAAGTGCTGAATTCCCCTCCTTGGAACTCTATATCAGTGGGATTAAACGGTTTTCCCCGCTGCATAGGTTTTTTCCATCGGATGACTTCCTTTATTTTTTTAAAATTGGAATTATAGATATCGACTGTGAGGTAAGCGATTTTATTTTGCCGGAGGATTCCATAATTTGCATATTTTCCCCCTATTGGTTTATATGTGGCTACAAAACTACCGGGTCCCGATCTGACTTCCTTTACAAATTTACCGCCCCATGTAAAAAAGGACATTTTCCCACGGCTGCCGACAATTATATAATCGGGGTGAGCCGGGTGAACCTGTATCATCACATAATTTGAAAACTCCTGCGGGCCTTCGCCCGCTTTTCCGAATTTTTTAATGAGTGTAAAGTCCTTTAACGAATAAATATAAACGTAGGGAAATTGCGTGATTAGTATCTGGTTTTGATCGATGACGATATTTTCTGGTTTTTGAAGGTCTGGTAATAATACGACTTCCCCTGCTAAAATAGGGGCTGCTAAAATCAATAAAAATAAAAACGAAACACTTTTTTTCATATTACTTCCTCCTTTTTCGAGCGCCCACAGTAACTATTCAGTTTTCAGAGATAAAATGCTATCCTGTTGCCTTCTGTGTATTCGGATGAGGTGGGCTCCCTTTTTTTTCATTTTTTGAAAAAATTTCCCTTAATATTTCCCGGATACGCTCGGCATTTTTTTCCAGGGGTCCAGAGACGAACATACTGGCATGATCCCCGAAACCATCGTAAATAAAAAGGGATTTATCGGTAAATTTTTCCCAACAATGTGGATCTGTGAGCTCTACTTCAATACTTTCACCCGTACCTTCAATGATCCTTTTGCTTTGCTCTGAAAGTATTAGGTGTATGTCTGCATTAATTTTTTCTAAGTGGGTTAAATTTTGATTATAGGCCTGGTATTTTCCCGCTTTTTTTTCCACTTTATCTTTAAGAAATCCAGCTCCCAACGCATCCAGGAACATTTCTATCCTCCTGGAAAATTCCGGTGCTACTTCATCTTCAGCCGTTTCATTGTCCGCGGGTCTATTTTCAATCCAAAAACAATCGGCAAAAATAATATCAGATACTTCACAACCGTGATCCTCCAGTGCTTTTGTTATTTCAAATATTAACCCTCCGGCAGCAGACCAACCAAACAATATGTAAGGACCAACCGGTTGTAGGTTTGTAATTATATCAACATATTTTCTTATTCTATCGTCTTCTTCTATAAAATTAAATGAATAAATAGAGTAATCGTTCATATGGGATGCAAGGTTCTGATAGATCATCCCGGACCCGATACCAGGGGGAAAGCAAAACAACTTTTTTTGTTCCTGGTTTGATTGATTGAGTACCAGCACCGGGTCATCAATGTACTTGTTTGATTTTAAATATCTTGAAATCTCTTTTATTTTGGGTTTATCAAATAGCTGGGTGATTGACATTTCGATTCCAAATTCTTTATATATTTCAGAAACCAGCATAATTATTTTTAGGGAATCCCCACCAAGCTCAAAGAAATTCGTCCCGGTACCTATTTTCACTTTTTCGATTCCCAGTACTTCTGACCATATGCGGACTAATTTTTCTTCAACTTCGTTTATTGGTGCTTCAATCTTTCCATCGGGCATTCCGGCTTCGGGTTCAGGCAGGGCGCTGAGGTTGATCTTTCCATTTGGTGTCAGGGGCATTTTCTCCAATTGAACAAAATAGGAGGGGACCATATAGTCGGGTAATTTTTGCAGTAAATACTCCTTGATTCCGATTTCTATCTCCTTCTTCTTGTTTTTCACAGGGATTTTTTCGTATTCTTCTCTAGCGTCATCGAGTGTGATAATGGGAATAGGTTTATTTGCGCACTCTCTTAATTGCTCTGCTAGACTTAAATCTTTAACAGTGGTTAAAATGAGTCTTGCATCGGAATCCTTTAATCGTTCAATTAAGCGCTCCCTGGAATAAGCAGGGTCCAGGAGCACAAATGTCTTACCTGCTTTTAATGTTCCCAGGAGCGCCTCAGCCAGATGGGTTTCATTTTCCACTTCCATATCCATATCCAGTAAGAGAGCTGCGGTTTGTTTGCATTGAGTGGATGGGTTTTTCCCCAGTGTTTTATCTTTTATTGATATGGACTTTTTTTTAGGCGTTGGTTCCAGGAGCAGCGAGTGTTTCTTGTCTCGCCTGCTGCATACAGGGCATTTAGGATCGGGTTTTGTATTCAATTCTACAATGAAATTCCCATCCCAACCCTTCTCCCAATCAAATCCCTGGCCCCTGGAAATTTCCCTGAAATGTGAACTGAAGGGGTAAGTCATCATCTTGTAACCACTGGTATGGATGATATTTTTTGAGGCTTTTTGGTTAAAGAAGAAAAATTTATTATATGCGGGATTTTCAAACCCCAATACGATTTTTATTGCCTCTGTCACAGCAAATCCTGTGCTGGTAAAAAGTGAGGACGCCACCACATGGAGGGGATTCGTTTTATAGTTTTTTACCTTTCCTTTGATTTGATCGATGGCATCGAATTTTTCTTTATCATATAGGCAGTGATAACACGCGGTGTGAGGGGAATGGAATATTGCGGTATAAGAACTTAATTCGGTCATTGCCGAGATAATGTGGGGGATTTGCCTGGCTACGGCATACTCGGAAAGAATAAATTTACTTTCCAGCCCATCAAACATATCAAATATAATGGACGCATCTCCTACCAGATCAAATACATTTCCCCGCGTTAGTTTCTCAGTATGGGCAATGACCTTTACATTGGGATTGAGCCTGTTGATGGTCATCTTTGCAGAGAGGGCTTTATTCATACCGATGCAGGATTCGTCGTGCAGGAACTGCCGGTTTAAGTTGGATAACTCAACTTCGTCGTAATCGCAGACAATGATGGTGCCGAAGCCTGCCAGGGCCAGTTGGGTGATTGTAGGAGAAGCACCGCCTCCGGCTCCAGCTACAAAAACAGTAGTACTTTTTAGCTTTTCCTGGGATTTTATGCCCCATCCATCCAGCAGCATCTGCCGTTTATACCGGGTTTTTTCCTCTTTTGACAACGGGTACCGGTTTTGGTACTGCCGGTTTATTAACCCAGCGATTTGGTTGGCATGTCGATTAAGGGTCTCATAGGTGACAGGATTGTTGGTTGATTGGATAGCAATTTTATCGGGATGTTCAGTCACCTGTTGTTCAAACCGGTGAACCGCTTGCATCATGGTCTTTTCCTCCTTCAGTTCCATCAATTCTGATAATTCCTCTGGTATAGACGTGGAAGCCTTTAAGCCTGGTGACTCTTTTTGGGGAATGAAATAAGCACAGAGGTATTTTCCTCCGCTTAAATTATCCCTGTGGGTAACAGCGGCTTCTTTTACCAGGGGGTGGTGGGTTAAATGATGCTCAATTTCTCCCAATTCGATGCGATATCCTCTAATTTTTACCTGGTTATCGATGCGGCCCAGGAATTCAATGGTTCCATCGGGCTGCCAACGAGCTAAATCACCGGTTTTGTAAATGTTATGCCTCCGGCGGCCAGGGGGCTCTTTTGAAAAACCGCCCCCTGGACCCCCGTAAAACTTTTGTTTTATTTTTTCATCCTGGTCATCCTGAAAATCCTGGTTAAATTTCTCGACTGTTAATTCCGGGTGGTTTAGATAACCCCTGGCCAGGCATGTACCGGACATATGCAATTCACCGGGAATGCCCACAGGCAATAGATTCAAGTGCTTTCCCAATATATAAACTTTGGTATTATCGATGGGTTTCCCAATGGTGGGATTTTCTTTATACGGTTCAAATTTATCAAATGGAATAAATTGGGCGATACAACCGATGGTGGCTTCGGTAGGGCCATAATGGTTGATGATCTCAATGTGGCTGCAAACCTGGTGGGCTTTTTCCACATCTTCTATTTGAATGGGCTCGCCTCCCATTACTACCAATCGTAAACAGCGGCAGGTGGCGGGTGAAAACTCTGAGCTCCGCACAATGACTGAAAAAAGAGACGGGGTGACTTTTAGATAAGTAATATGATTCCGCTGGATATAATGTAACATTTGATCTGCCATTAAATAGGTCTCCCTGGGGATGATGTGGAGGCAGGCACCGTTCAAAAGCGGGGGAAAGAGGGAGGAATAGCCCAGGTCAAAAGCAATAGAGGATGTCAATAAAGCATTGTCCTGCTGCGTGAGCCCGGCTTTGTGAGTCAGCCAGTGGACATAATTGACCAGGCTCCGGTGGGTCAGCAGAACGCCTTTGGGTTGACCGGTGGTTCCAGAGGTATAGATGACATAACATAAGTGAGTGAGGTGAGTAGAGTGAGTAGGGTGAGTGGAGTGAGCAGGGAATTCCTCACTCAATTCACTCGGTTTAACAACTTCAGCTCCCCAACTTACCTCACTCACCTCACTCACCAGAATCCCTGCATTGCTGTCTGCCAGCATGTATTTTATTCTCTCTGGCGGGGAGTTGAAGTCAAATGGCAAATAGGCGCACCCGGCTTTTAATACAGCCAGGATGGCCAGTGGTATTTTTACAGAAGGGATCAGCATAATTCCAACAATACTGCCAGGGGTGCTCCCCCGGGCGGTTAATAAATGAGCCAGTTGATTGGCTTTTTTATCCAACTGCTCATAGGTAAGGGTTTCGGCAGGCATCTGCCACGTTCGGCTGGTATCCCTATGCTGCTGGATTTTTTTATTGGTTTCACTGTATTGAAGGGTTATTTTTGAATTTAATGATTCATGGTTAAAATAGATGTAAGGATAGTTCAAGTATTCCAACTGCCGATGAACCGATTGACTGTTGAGAGTAGAGAAATTCTTTTTACTGTATTCCAAAAAATCCTCGAAAGTTGAGGCAAACGTGTGCATATCATATGTTTTAGCCTTTTCCAGGATAGGTGCACCCGGTTGCGCATGGAGCCTGGCCCAGTGGAGCTCACTGAAGCTTTGATAACTGGATATGATGGTGGTAAGAAATGTGTCACTGAGATTGACATCTTCCGGTAAAAAACAGGGTAATCCGGCGATTAAATTGAGCCTGACTTCAACATTTTCATACGCGTCGCACTGCTCAAGAAAAGCTAAAATCTCCGCGTCTGTGGGCTGCGGTTTTACTATTCCTAAAGAAAACAGCTGCTTGCGGTGTCTCTCCGATAACGTCAATATATCAAGGTCCCAATAGACATACTTAAAGGTTTTTGCTGCCAGTTCAATCAACGAAAACAAGAGGGCAGCAGAGGAGGGCAGCCGTTGGATAGAGATGGTACAAAAATAACCGGATAGATCAATGCCTTCCCATATTCCTTTGCAGTATTCAACCAGGTCTTCCCGAGGGACATCAAAATCGAATTGGAAGGTGGATGCATAATAGAGGGCCTCGATGATATCTTTTCGCACCTCTTCCACCGGCCGGTTGAATACCCCTTTCCGGTTGAAGGTCTTTTGCTGTGCCTGGGTGCAGCCGCCGCAGTAAAAACAGTTCATACCACATCCCAGGTGGGTATAGATAAAGAATACCCCCAACCGGGAAACCGTATCCCAAAGCATAATCTCATCCAGATGGGAAAGGTAGATGTCAGGGGAGTTGATTTCATCCTTGATATAGGTAACAGGGGTCTGGATTATGTCTCCATTTTTTTTATAAACGCAATTGGGGATATCTATATCATTTTCACAGCGGCAGATTTTGAGTAAGGGAAGCTCACCATCGCCCCGGATGACATAATCGATACATTCATATTCGATAATCTTATCCCAGTAATAGGAAGCGGTATTACCTCCTACCACGATTTTTATGGGGATAGCGGTTTTCTCTGAGTACTCCCTGACAATCTTGCACATATCCAGGACGCGAGCAATGTAAAGGAACCATTTCATGCTTATGGCAACGATTTTGGGTTGAACGGTCGCTAACAATTCTTCAATATCTCTTTTCATCGATTGATAATCATTGGCAGTATCATAGAATCGACATAAAGCCTTTACCCCGTTTCGTTTGAGAAAAGAGGCTATATACAACAGCCCGGTTGTGGGCATGCCAGGGGTGTCTCCCAGCAATAAAACATCGGCCTGTGTTAATTTCTTTTTACAATTTAGAATAAACAGTTCTTTTAACGCAGTTCTTTCATCGAATAGAGGTGATTCTTTGGCGTCGAATCCCTCTGCGATTTCCCATTTTACCCCGGTTCTATGGGACTTTAAGGCTGCGGGTTTAATTAAATGATTTTTGTTTAACAACCGAACCAGGTAGATAAAATCTTTTAAACTCATATTTGAAAAGGCCTCTGCCCGGACAGTAAGATCATGGGTAATTTCAAGCAAATCACCCACTGCCGCAGTGAAAATGACAAATTTGACATCCTTTAAATCCATTAAGGAGGAAAACATTGATTCTATATTCTTTTCTCCATCAAATTGCTCGATGAGTTTCGACATATTGTGATTTACAATTACACAGTTATGAAAATGGGTTTTTTTTACAATAAAATGGATTTTATCATCCGTATGATCGGGATCACAAGAAAATTCCAGGTGGGATTCATAAATATAGGGATTCTTTTTAAAACAGGAAGCGGCTGTAAACATATCACTTATATCGATAGGAGAAGCGACCGCGACTTTTCCCGGTGTCCGCGCTGCCTGCTCTTCAAACAACTGATGGATTGTTTTATCCCCGGGATACGCGGCCGCGGTATCGTTAAATTCATATAAAAGCTGTTTCTTAACGTTTTCCGATAGTATCTCTATTTGGGATATCCGGACATTAACATTAAAAAGTACCTGTTCTAAGATAGTGATAAAATGGGTGATTATTTTTTCTATTGTGGCTTTATGATAGAGCAGTAAGTTATATGTTACTCCACCTTCCAGGGAATTCTCTTTTCTTTTAAAGGAGAACATGACATTATGCTTGATGTGTCGGATGTATTTTTTGTCGTGAATGTTTTCAAGTAGAAGTGAAATATCAAATAAGGGGAAATCACCATTCTCGGGGAGTGGGAGATTTAACGGTTCTGCCAGTAATTCAAGCGGATAGTTAACGTGGTCTGCTGCTTCTGAAATTGTTTGTCTCACCTGTAATAGTAATTCTTTAAAGGTCATGGTATCTTCCAGTTTATTTCTAAAGGCCAGTACGGTGTTAATAAACTTTATTTCAGTATCTTGCTTATAAGCAGGCCCTCCCACGATAATGTCATTACTGCTGGTGTACTTGTTTATCAGTATAATCAAACCTGCCACCAGGATCATATGCAGCCTGAAATCGGATCCATTGCTTAATTGGATTAGTTTTGAAGCGAGTTCTCCGGTAAATTTAAATGCTTCTTTATTAAACGAGCGTTTATCTTTTTTATTGTTTGCCAGTTTCATGTCATAATAAAAACTGCTTTTTTCCCATTCTCCGGACAGGTTATTTAACCAGAAATTTTTTTCTTTGACATTTTGTCTGGCAGCAACCAATTCTTCTGGCAAAAGTGTTTGTCCTTCCATCTGTTCTTTATCCTCCTATTTTTTCTAGCGTGACCTTATCCGAAAAGATCGGGTGAACACGAGGTTCACCCCTACCTTAAGCCGGAAAGGCTTTGTAGGGGCGAATCTTGTATTCGCCTTTATTACCGGTTCGCCTCTTTTCAGGCGTTTTCGGATAAGGTCTAGCGTGCCTATGCAGTGGGGTTAAAAATCAAAATCTCCATCATCCTGCACTCTATTCCGCATAAAGTAGGACTCCTCGAAATACTTGTTTTCATCGATATATGTATTCTTTTTTTTAAACTCCAAAAGCGAGGGGACTGCATTTTTGTGGAGTTTTTTCCAGCGTTCATCTGCTTTATACGTATCGTGCAGTGAATATATATTGGGTATACCTAATGTATTGCAGTGTTGGACAAATCGGTTGACTCTTCTATAGGTTTCTTCCCTGGAAGGTAAACAATCCAAAATCCAGGTTTGGAAAAGAAGCATTTTTTCCGTCTCTTTCGGGTACAAAGGAATTCGTTTATGTTCCCGCTGCCATTGAATGGAACCCACCTGGCCGAAGGGGTAATAATAAAAGGGCCTGCACTCGGCCTCATAAATATCTTCCTTTAATTCTTCGATGAGGTTCAGGGTTTGTATGAAATCCTCTTCTGTTTCCCCCGGGTGCCCGACTATCCATAATGTAGTGGTTTGAATCCCGGCAAAAGCAAGAGAGGATACCCCTTGTTTGATTTGTTCTACGGTCACCTTTTTTCCCATCGTTTCTAAGACATGAGGTGACCCGCTTTCAATCCCTAAACGTGCCCTGTAGAAACCGGCGCGGCGCCACAACTGGGTGTTCTTAATGCTGCATACATGTTTATCCGCCCTGAGACAACCGTCCCAGTATACCGATACTTCTGAATTCACCAACTCACGGGAAAGCGCGGAGATTATAGGATTCAACAGCAGATCACTCATCATAAATAACTGGTACCTGTGGTTTTGCGACAACTCGGTTAACTCTATAACGACCTGTGTCGGCTTCTTTTTCCGATATTCCCCCCACATCATTGAATCGGAACAAAAACTGCATTGAAAGGGGCAACTGCGCGAGCCATAAGCAGATAAATAGGGATAAAGCTGCAGTTTAAAATCGGAAAAATCCGGGGTCTGGGCTGACGAGAGTTCTAAAGTCTGATCCCCAATATCCCTGGTGGTAAAGACCCGCTGCGATCCAGGCAGTTCGCCACGTAGAAGCTTCAGAAATAAGAGTTCCCCTTCTCCCACCACGATCTTATCTATATAATCTTTTGTTTCTTCTAACAATGTTTCAAAATTCAAGGTCCCCATTGCCAGTCGGTCACAAAAAATTCCTCCCCCCATTATTGTTTTTATCTCGGGGTGGTATCTCCGGGTCAATTGAAAGGCAAAGAGTGACGCAGGAAGTGTACAACTGTTAACAGATATTCCTAGGATAGAGGGTCTTTCTCTTTCCAGTAAATCAAGAAAATATTTTTCCAACCGGCTATAAAAATCAGCGACTATTTTGTCCAGTTCGAAAACCGTAAGTGTTTCAACGGAGCAGAAAAAGGTTTTGGATACCAATGTTTTAACCGTTTTAATATAACCTGCTTTATCTTCGTTGGTGCAGTTGAGATAAGCGATCATATGGTTTTCCAGGACATCGTGGCCAATACTAAAAAAGTTTCCCCTCTTGTCCGGGGGAACCGTTTCTCTCAGCGTATCGAAATACCTGGAGTAAATTCGTTTAAATTCATCCATTATATTGGCATCTTCTGCTTTTACATTGTAGCCATGCTGCTGCAGGAAGCGTTTGAGGCATGAAATACCCATTGGTGGAATTAACGGTGTCCAATAGGGTAATAATACCAAAAGAATTTTCTCCTCAGCCGGATTTGTTGGGGGGGCTGTGCCTGTTTCTCTTTTCATCATGATATCTCCTTTTATCCATAAAAATCGCTCAATCCAGGTTAAAATCCGAAATCACCGGGATCATTTTGGATAATGCCTGGTTTGATCGTTCCTAAATCACTTGACAGGACGATGTCTTTTAGCTTGACCTCCTGGTTTTCCGTCACCAGGGATAATATCTCTTTGAAACAACGGATATACATTTTAATGGTTTCTTTTTTAAACAGGGTTGAACAATATTCAATCGTAAAGAGCAGCTTTTCCCCGGCATCGATGCAGAAAAAGATGATGTCAAATTTTGATGTCTTCTTTTGATTTTTTTGGTTTTCCGATCTCATTCCAGGTAGGTCTGTATCCCGCGGCATGTTATTTTTGGAACGGTTCACTGGTTCAGGCCTTTCCCCTGCCTCCGTCTCCAGATTTTGAACCAAAAAAAGTGTGTCAAACAAGGGATTCCGGTTTAACGCTTGTTTGGTGACGATGTTATCCACCAGGTCCTCGAACAAATAGTCTTGATTATCAAAGGCCTGTAATGTACGTTCTCTTACTTCCTTGGCAAAGGTTTTGAAGGTTTTTTCCCCGGCAGGATAGTTTCTCAGTGCCAGGGTATTAACAAACATACCGATGACCTTTTCCAGGTCTGCATGGGGCCGGGCTGCTGCCCCGGTGCCGACCACGATGTCTTCCTGGCCGCTCAGTTTCGACAGCAGCACATTGTAAAGAGCTAATAATACCATGAAAATGGTTGCCTCTTCTTTTCTTGCAAAGGCCTTTAACCACGCGCTCTTTTTGCTGTTTATAACAAAGGAAACGCTGTCTGCTTCAAAACGTTGAACCGCAGGACGTGGATAATCGGTAGGAATGGATAGGCTCGGTATTTCTCCGGCAAAGGTTTTCAGCCAGAACGCTTCTTGCTTCTTCATTTCACCGGCTGCGGATATTGTGTTCTGCCATTGGGAGAAATCTTTGTAATGGAGTCGTAATGGTGGTCGTTGTTCGCCTGCATACAGCGCTGTGAAATCATTTATCAAAATGGTGTGAGAAACACCGTCCGATACAATATGATGCATATCCACCATTAAGATATACTTTTCCCTGGAGCTGGCCTCCGGGGAGAAAGGGCGGGATGGCGGTGTGTAAACCAGTGCCACTCGAAGGAGTGGTGCCCGGGAAAGATCGAATGGCCGGACAAAATTTTGTTTGATTATTTCAGCCTCCTGCCCTGCTTCATAATAGTCGATGGTAAAATCCACATCATGGGGCAAGTGTATCCGCTGGACGGGAAGGCCACCTACAATCTGAACGGAAGTTCTTAAACTCTCATGCCTCTGGATCAATTTCCTGAAGGTTGCTTCCAATTTATCTTTATCCGCCTCCCCTTCCACTGCCATTATTTCAGCCATATGGTAAGCAGTGCTTGTGGGTACTTTTCGCTGCAGGAGATATAATCGTTTCTGTGATGAAGATAAGGGGTAATATTCCTTCTTTTCCACTGCTTCCAGGGATATAAATTTATTTTTCACGGCTCCCTTTATATAGTCTGATAACCCTCTGATGGTGGAGAATTTAAACATCTCAGCCAGGGATAATTTAACATTTAATTCTTTATGTATCCGGGAAATCAATACGGTAGCCCGTAAAGAATGCCCACCCAGGTCGAAAAAGTTGTCATCGATACCAATGATCTCTTTATCTAATTTCAAGACGTTTGACCAGATTTCCGCCAATTTTTCTTCCACTGCATTCCTGGGGGCAATGTACTCTTTTCCTGATTTTACTTCAGGGGCGGGCAGCGCTTTTCTGTCTATCTTCCCATTAGGGATTAAAGGTATCCTCTCCAATTGTATGAAATACGACGGTATCATATAAGGGGGCAGCGTTTTTGAGAGTACATTTTTCAGTTCCACTGCAGATAGAGGGGTAGGTGTGACTGCATCCACCCCACCTTCAAGCACAAAATAGGCGCAAAGGTAGGTTTCTTCTTGCCGGTCTTTGATGTCCAGGACAACGGCCTCCTTTATGGTATCGATTTCGATTAATCGATTTTCTATCTCTCCCAATTCTATTCGATATCCCCTTACCTTGACCTGGCGATTCATTCTTCCTACCAATTCCAGGTTCCCATCCGGCAGCCAACGGGCAAGGTCACCAGTTCTATATAAAGCTGAATGATGAGTGATGAGTGATGAATGATGAAAACCATCTACCTTTTCTTTTTTATCCTGGTAATCCTGAAAATCCTGGTCAAATTTTTCCGCTGTTAGTTCCGGATTGTTGAGGTAACCCCTGGCAACTCCTTCACCAGCAACACATAATTCGCCGGTCACTTTTATTGAAGTTGGTTTAAGAGAGTTATCCAGGATATATATATGGGTATTGGAGATGGGCTTCCCGATAATAGAACGATTTAATTCATTCATCCCCCAATATGCCGCTGCTGTGACGGTAGTCTCCGTCGGACCATACTCATTGACCAGTATGGCCTCTGGAGCCTTTTCTTTACTCATTTCGATAAGGTTGGCCCGGCTTTTTTCCCCGGCCAGTACTACGAACCTGAGACTTTTAAGATCCCCCTGCTCAGCATGATCGAGAATCATCTGGTACATGGCTGGAATCAGGCTGGTGTTTGTTACACCCCATTGCTTAATGGATTCATTTATAAAGTCGCCATCCAGTTTTTTCGGATCAGGTATCATTAGAAGTGTCCCGCCCGAAAGCAGACTGGAGTAAAAATTGGACCCGAATCCATCAAAAAAATAGGGAAGCATTTGCAGTGTCACATCCGTTTCCCTGTAATCATAGGTATTTAATCGCCAACAGGTATAATTGACAATCCCCTGATGCTCCACAAGGGCCCCTTTGGGCCTTCCGGTGGTACCGGACGTGTAGACCACATAAGCCAGATCATCGGGTTGACCGGTAGCAGAAAAGTGAATGGTTTCACCTGGAGAAAGGGTATCGCCGTCAGTGCCATCGATCAATATACGCTCTATTGAAAATTGTTTTAATAAGTGGTTGTTATCATCTGCTAAATTTACCTGTAAAAGTAGTACTTGTATTTGGCTGTCGTTAAGTATATATCTCTTCCGTTCTTCTGGGTATGTCGGATCAATGGGTAAATAGGCCCATCCTGCTTTTAATACTCCCATTATACTGGTTACGGTTTCCAGCGTGTCCTCCATCATTAACCCGGCGATGGTATTTGTCGCTCTCCCTTTTACTCGTAACAGCCCTGCCAGTCGATTGGCTTTCTCATTTATTTTTCTATAGGATAGCTGCTTCTCTTCGTATACAACCGCTGTATTATCTGGAGCCGTTTCCACCCGATCCTCAAATAACGTATGAATGGTTCGAGTCTGCGGATATGCCGCTTGCGTGTCGTTAAAATCGTATATTACACGTTTTTTTTCTTCCTCCGAAAGTAGATTGATATCTGCCAGCTTAATATTTATATCGCTCAAAACCTGTTCCAGCACATACAAATAGTGGGTACATATTGACTTTATTGTATTTCTCCTGAACAGGTTTGAATTGTATTGGATGTTTCCTTCCAATCCTTCCTGGTTCCTTAAGATGGAAATCGTCATATCATTGGAGGTTGAGTGAATGATATCATTGATTTTCCTTTTATCATGTATGTTTTCCAATAAAAAAATAACTCGTGAGAACACAATATCGGGAATAGTGAGCCGCAATACATCCAACATATTTTCTATTATAAAAAACTGGTTTTCATATCCTTCGATGACTGTTTGTTTAACATGGGTCAACACATCTTTAAAGGTCATCTTATTATCTAACATGTCATTAAAAACAAGCAATTTTTCACCAGCATCATATTTACTGCCGTGGGTATACACCGGTGCACCAATAGTAATATCACACGTATCCAGGTATTTGAAAATAAACACCTTTAAAACCGATAACAATACGACATAAAGCAGTATGTCCTGGTTTTTACTTAAAGATAAAAGTCTACTGGATAGTTCTTCGGTGAATTCTATTTTACAGGTATCCTTTTTATAGTCCGGGATTCGTTCAAAATCACAGGGAAAATTGATTTCAATGATTTCACCGGATAATTTACTTTTCCAATATCTCCTGGCTCTCTCACATTCATCCTTAAAAGTAAAATTGGTCTTACTGCGATTCATCCGTGCTCCTTTAAACACCCCGGTGGGGTGAGGGGGTGACCTTATATTCTGTTGGCAGGCTAAAAATTTTCATTAAAATCCTCCACTTTAAATTTACTGAAAATCTCTTTGTCTTGTTGGATATGGGTGACAATCCTGCCCTTATCCTCTTCTGTCAACGCTGATAATTCAATTTCTCTAAGTTCAATGTGCGGGTTTTTTTGAACTGCTTTTACAATATTTACAAAATACTTGCAGAATTTCTCTATTGTCTCCCGCTTAAAAAGCTTGGTTTTGTAAAACCACTCACATTCTATTTCTCCCGCTGTTTCCCCGGCAACCAATGCCAGGTCGAGCCGCGATTTTTCAATTTGGAAAGTATCCCAGGTCTCCTCTTCCTGGTTCACCGAGCCATTCTCAACGTCCCTGGCTCCGATATCCATTTCATTCCAGACAAAATAGGTTTCACCCAGGAGATTTTTTCCCATCTTCCAACTTCCTCCTAATTTTTTTACCAGTTCATCATATTGATAATCCTGATTCTCAAATGCTTTTAATGTTTTTTCTTTTACCTCCCCCAGGAATTCCTTAAATGTTTTGGTCACTTTGGGATTATTTTTTACAGCCAGTACATTGACAAACATCCCGATGATATGTTCTAAATCTGCATGCCGACGCCCTGCAATGGGGGTGCCGACGATTATAATCTCCTGGTTACATATTTTTGATAAGAAAATATTGTACAGGGCAAGCATTACGATAAATAGTGTGGCTTCTTCTTGCAATGCCATCTCCTTCAACAGCGCGGTTTCATCTTTACCCAGCCGGAATGTCATTAAATCTCCCTCAAAACTCTGGATATCCGGGATTTCATAATCGAAGGGCAAGTTCAATGAAGGAATTTCTCCCTCGAACTCGCTTAGCCAATACTTTTCTTGTTGAAGGATACCGCTGCTTTTAAGTTGATAGTTCTGCCATTCCGCATAATCTTTATACTGGAGTTCCAGGGGGGGTAATACTCCCTCGGAGTGTAAGGTTATAAAATCCTTTGCCAGTACTTCTTGAGATAGACCGTCGGTTACAATATGATGGATATCGAACATGAGGAGATAGTGTTTTTCTTCAATTTTTATCAACCCCACCCGCAGCAGCGGTGCCTGGGCAAGGTCGAAGGGACGGACAAAGTTCTCAATAATAGTGGTATGAGATAGAGGGGATATAGCCGTATGGGGTGGCCCTGCTTCATAATATTCGATTTCAAATTCCACATTATCATGTATCCGTTGTACTGGCGCCTCTTCTAAAAGTTCAAAGGAAGTCCTTAAACTCTCATGCCTGCGGATCATTTTCTTGAAGGTCTCCTCCAATTTTTCCCTTTCCGGGTCACCTTTTAATGGGAGGGACATATATAAGTTGTACGCAGTGGCCTCTAACTCCATCTGCTGCTGGATGTATAACCGTTTCTGGGCTGAAGAGAGGGCATAGTAATCTTTTTTTTCAACAGCATTGATTGAAGTAAATGTCTCTTTTTCAGCTTCTTCCAGATATTTTGCCAATGCCTTGATGGTGTGTTTTTCAAAGATTTCCACCAGGGGCACTTGGATATCGAATTCCCTGTGCATCCTGGATGCCAGTACAGTTGCTGTTAACGAGTGACCGCCTAACTCGAAAAAGTTGGAATCTATGCTGATTTTTTCTTTTTCTATGTTCAATACCTCCGCCCATAACACTGACAGTTTTTTTTCCATTGCATTCCGTGGTGGGATATATTCTGCCTCGGTTTTTACTTCAGGTTCCGGCAGTGCCTTCCGGTTTATTTTTCCATTGGGGGTCAGGGGCATCTCTTCCAGTTGGACAAAAAAAGCGGGTATCATGTAATCGGGCAATTCCTGGGATAAATAGTCCCTCAATGCCGATACATTCAAAGTGCGGTGAGAATCGTAGAGAATATATGCACATAGATATTTGCCGTTGAAATGGTCTTCCCTGGGTAAAACCAATGCTTCGTTAATACCGTCATAATGGAGCAATCGATTTTCGATTTCCCCGGGTTCTATCCTATATCCCCTGATCTTTACCTGCTGGTCTATCCTTCCTAAAAATTCAATGTTACCGTCTGTCAGCCACCTGGCAAGGTCGCCAGTTCTATATAAAGCTGAATGATGATAACCCTCTGCCTTTTCTTTTTCATCCTGGTCATCCTGGAAATCTTGAAAATCCTGGTCAAATTTTTCTGCGGTTAATTCCGGGTGGTTCAAATAACCTTTGGCAATACCATCTCCACCAATGTATATTTCACCCACTACGCTAACCGGTACGGGATTTCGGTACTTATCCAACAGGTAGATTTTTGCATTATCAGCAGGAATTCCTATTGGAACAGATTTCCTGTTATCCTTCAAGGGATCGAATCGATAAATCATACACCCCACAGCAGCTTCGGTAGGACCATATTCATTGAAAATTTCAATTTTTCCATCAAACTGGTTATGAATATCCCTGGCCAACTGCGTATCCAATTCTTCTCCGCCAACAATCAAGCATTTTATACCTCCTTTCGTGATTCCATCTGTTTCTTTATCCCGAATCAATTGTAAATGAGAAGGGGTACATTTGATGATGTCCACGCGGTTTTCTTCAATGATTTTCTCTATTAAAAATTGGCTATATTGTCCCCCATAAAGAACAATGGCGTTCCCGGTTATTAAAGGAGTAAATAGAGAAGTAACGGTCATATCAAAGGAAATGGAACTGTATAAAGGGAAATTTACTGGCTCTTTTTTTACATAAATTTTTGCGGCCCATGTGATGTAATTAACAGCAGCTTGATGGCTGATGACCACCCCTTTGGGTCTGCCGGTGGTACCGGAAGTGTATATAACATAAACAGGGTCCGTGGGTTTACCTTTACTGCCGGAGCAACGGGCGACTGCTTTTCCCCGGGAAACGATTTCTTTATCAACCGCAATTACATTTGCAGGGGAGAGAATTTGAAAGGTTTCTCTATGTTTATCGATTAAATGGGTTTGGGTAAGGAAGATATCCGCGCGGCTGTCCTGGATAATAAATTGAATCCTGTCAGGGGGACTTGTAGCATCGATAGGTAAATAAGCGCCCCCGGCTTTCAATATTCCAATTATACCAGTTATAATTTTTATGGTTCGCTGCCCCATGATGGGTACGATGCTTCCTGGCTTGACCCCTTTTTCTATGATTACCCTTGCCAATCCATCGGTCTTCTCATCCAGTTCCCTATAAGTAATTTTTCCACCACCTTCGGCTTCCAGGATGGCTGTGTTGTCTGGTGTCTTTTCCGCCTGCTGCTGGAATAACTCATGGATTTTCTTTTCATGAGGATAATCGACGATTGTGTTATTAAAATCGATTACCAACTGTTTTCTCTCCAGCTCTGACAAAAGAGAAATATTGGTCATCTTTAAATCCGGGTTGGCCAGCGACTCCTGTAATAAATATATATAATGGCGTGTGATTCTCTCTATGGTGGTTTTATGAAAGAGGGACGTATTGTAGTCCACAACTCCTTCCAGGGCGTTTTGGGTTCTTGAAAAAGAAAAAATCATATTTAAAGGGATATGACCAAGATAATGTTTGTCCTGGATATTTTCAAGCAATATAGCGACATCAAGAAGGGGGAAATCCTCGTTATCTGGCGATGGGATATTTAATTCATAAGGTAGTGTTTCAATGGGGTAGTTTTGATTTTCCCTGGCCTCCACAATGGTTTGGCGGGTTTGTTGCAGTAGTTCTCGAAAGGTCATTTGATCGTCTAACGAATTTCTTAAGGCCAGGGTAGTATTCACAAATTCCCCCTCTATATCTTGTTTATTGATAGGAGTACCAATAATGATATCTTCATTACCGATATACTTATTGATTAATTGGAACAATCCGGCGGTCAGTATCATGTGCAGCCTGGAATCGGATTCGTTCATTGCCCGGGTTATCTTTGAAAAAAGTTCTGGAGGAAACTGAAACGTCACTATCCCTATATTCTTCTTATGTTCTTTTTTGACTTGAGTTGTTCTTTTATAATCATAGGGGAAAAAGCTTTTCTCCCAATCGCCGGATAATTTATTTAACCAATATGCTCTCTCCCGAGTGAATTCGCTGGCGATAAATGCATGTTCTCCATATAAATCTCTATTCATCACAATTGCCTCCTAAATGAATTGAATGTTCCACAATTGGTCATTATTTTTCTATTGAGTCATGCCGCTGTATCTAATTGTCAATGGTCAATTGTCAATGGTCTAATTAATATAAACTTTGGGGGCTAGAGGATAAAATCGCCATCCTCCTGCGCTGAAGGTTGGGCGAAAATCAATTCTTTTACATCTTTATTTTCTTCAATATAAATCTTTGTATCCCTTAACTCTACGATGGATGGGACGGCATTTTTATGTAATTTTTTCCAACGTGCATCGGCTTTGTAAATTTCATGGATGGAGTAGGGATTAGGGATTCCCAACCGATCACAGTGCTGGACAAAGCGGTTCATCCGGCGATAGACCTCTTCTCTTTTGGGTTCGATATCCAGGGTCCAGGTCTGTGTAATCAACTGCTCCGAGGCATTTTTTGGATAAAGCGGTATTCGTTTATGTGCCCATTCGTTTTGCTTCTGCTGGCCGGAATAAAAGTAATTGAAGGGATTACACTCGGCTTCCCAGATGTCATTCCTGAGTTCTTCGATAATATCCAGGGTCATTTGAAAATCCTCGTCTGTCTCTCCGGGGTATCCGATTAACCAATAGGTGGTGGTTTTTATGCCGGCATAGGCGAGGCTGGAAATGGTTCCTTTGATTTGGTCGATGGTTATTCCTTTATTGATCAAATCCAGGACCCGCTGTGAGCCGCTCTCAACGCCCAATCGGGCTCTGTAAAACCCGCCGCGCCTCCACAACATCGTGTTTTTATTATCGCAGGATTGCTTACAGGCTTTTAAATAGCCTACCCAATATATGGATACACCTGATTTCATGAACTCCTTTGCAAACTCTGTTATATAGGGATTTAACAAAGCATCGTACATAAAAAACAATTGGATGCCATATTTTTTGTACTGGAGTATCATTTCGTTTACGGTCTGTCTCGGATTTTTTATCCGATGTTTTCCCCAGAAGTTTTTTACATTGCAGAAGCCGCACTCGAAGGGGCAGCTGCGGGAACCAGTGGCTGCCATGTATATATATTCCGAGGGTTTTAAATCCGAAAGATCAGGAATATCTGCATCCGAAGAGATATCCGTTGTTTGTTCACCAATATCTTTCAGTGTATAGACCCTTCGGGAGTCATCCAGCTGCCCTTGCAGCCATTTTAGAAACAGATATTGCCCCTGGCCAATGAAGACCTTATCGATATAATTTTTTGTCTTCTCTTTAAAGCGATCGAAGTTGGGACTCCCTATCATCAAATGATCGGCAAAACTACCGCCGCCCACTGCGGTCTTAATATGGGGATATCTCTCCTTTACCAGTCTGAAAGCACATAGCGACGCAGGAAGCGTTCCATAATAGGCGGTGGAACCGAATATAGTAGGCCTCTCTTTCTCTAGTAAGTCCACTAGATATTCTTCCAGAGTGGTGTAAAATTCATCCAGTATACGGTTCAATTGGGAAATTTGCTCATCTGTAAGCTCTACATAATAGGTCTTATAAATGATGACTCTTACCAATTGGATATATGTATAATCGCTTTCATCGCTCGCAAGAAAGTGAGAGTGAAGATGAGCCATCATATGGTTGTACAAAACATCGTGACCAATGTTGAAATAGTTTCCTCTTTTCTCGTAAGGGATATTCTCCTTTAATGTGTCAAAGTATTTATCGTACAGCAGCCTGAAGGTGACATCCATATTGGGGTCTGCGGTTTTCACATTATATCCGTGTTTTACAAGAAATGCTTTTAGAGTGGTTATCCCTTGTGGGGGGAGGTAGGGGGTCCAATAGGGTAAAAATACCAGCAGGATTTTCTCTTGCTTGGAACGATTGGTTGGCAGAGAGCGTTCGTTATTTTTATTCATTTTTTTCTCCTTTTTATAGTAAAAAATCGCTGCTGTCATCCTGTGGAACATCGGGTTTCGCTACCAATCTCCGATGCGATACGGAGATATCCTGGAGTTTAATTCTCATATTCTCTACCACCTGTTGAAGAATTTCAATATAATACCCTTTGATCTTTTTTATGGTGGATTTTTTAAACAGTTCCGTGGAGTACTGTATGAACATATGGATGGTGCGGCCGGCTTCGGCAGCTTGAAAGTGGAGATCAAATTTTGCGAACCTGTGTTCATCCGCGTATGGTTTAACTGCTAAGCCGGGAATTCCTGTTCCCTGTGTCGGCTGGATTTGCGGCTCCATTTTAATGACGGAAAATTCGGTATCAAACAGCGGGTTTCTGGCAGCATCCCCCTGTAAGCCCAACGCCGTTACCAGCTCTTCAAATTGATAATCCTGGTTTTCATAGGCTTCCAGGGCATTGTTTTTTACCTCTTGCAGAAAGTCGAAAAACCTTTTGTCTCCCCTGGGTTTGTTTCGCATTGCCAGCATATTGAGGAACACACCGATCACATTTTGTAAATCCGTGTGTCTTCTCCCTGCAATGGGTGTTCCCACCACGATATCTTCATCTTTCGTGTATTTAAACAATAATACATTGTAGACTGCCAATAAAAACATGTAAAGCGTGGTATCGGTTTTCTCTATTATGTCGAATACCTTCACGCTCAATGGGTTACCCAACAGGAATTCAATATGATCCCCCTCGTCGATTCGACGTTTGGAAGGCCGCTGATAATCAGTGGGCATGTTTAAAAAAGGAATATCACCTTTAAATTTATTGAGCCAATATTCCTCCTGTTTATCAATCTCACCGTTTTGAAACAACCTATTTTGCCACTCTGAAAAATCCTTATACTGTATCTTTAATGGCGGCAAATCGTTTCCGTTTCCGCTTATCTTATACAATTCGATGAAATCCTTTATCAGTATTTCGCGTGAGGCAGCATCGTTGATTATATGGTGCATGTCTACCATTAAGAGGTATTCGGCGTCCCCTGTTTCGATCAAATCCACCCGCAAAAGGGGTGCGCGGGATAAATCAAAAGGCTTTACAAAATGCTTAATGATATCCTGGGGTGATTGATCAACCTGCGTTCGTGTGAGATCATAAAAGCCTATCTTGAATTCCACCTCTTTATGTATCTTCTGGACAAGGCCGCCTTCCAACAGAATAAAGGATGTTCTTAAACTCTCATGTCTTTCTATCAACTGCTTAAAGGTCTCCTCCAACCGTTCATGGTTTAGCGTTCCTTTTAGTGTCATAATATCCGGCATATTGTAACTGGTACTACCTATTTCCATTTGCTGGGCGATATACATTCTTTTCTGGACGGATGATAAGTTATAATATTCTTTTTCTTCCGCTGCCCCTATGGCTGAGAATTTATCTTTTGCAGCACCCATTATCCTCCTGGACAGCGCTCTTATGGTGGGAGTATCATAAACCTCTGTCATGGGCAATTTTACGTTTAATTCTTTGTGTACTTTTACCACCATAAGGGTTGCCTTTAAGGAGTGACCCCCCAGCTTGAAAAAGTTTGAATCGATGCCGATTTTGTTTTTCTCTATTCCCAGTGCTTCTGACCATATTTCCGCCATTTTCTCTTCCACTTCATTTCTCGGTGCGATAAACCCATCCCCAGCTTTTATTTCAGGGTCTGGAAGTGTGTTTCTTTCTATTTTCCCGTTGGTGGTTCGGGGGATTTGATTCAGCAATATAAAATAGGAGGGGACCATATATTCCGGCACATACGCCAACATATATTCTCTCAATTCAGATATGGATAAAGGAACTCCATTTTCAGAAACAATATAGGCGCATAGATATTTTTCTCCATCTTCATTTTCTTTCGATATAACGACGGCCTCTTTAATTTCTTTATGATTCAATAATTGATTTTCTATTTCTCCCGGTTCTATCCGGAATCCTCTGATCTTTACCTGTTGATCGATTCTTCCCAGGAATTCTATTTTCCCATCCAGCAGCCATCTGGCAAGGTCTCCCGTTCGATACATTCTCTCCTCCGGGATATACGGATTTTGAACAAAATGTTGTCTGGTCAATTCAGGGTTATTTAAATACCCCCTGGATAGGCTAACCCCTGATACGCATAACTCTCCTGGAAATATCAGGGGATTCAGAACTTGTTTTTCATCTAGAATAAACACATGGTTATTAGCGATAGGTGTGCCGATTACCGCTGTATTGGTGGATGTCATGCCCCTGTTGAAGATGGTTGTGACAGCATTTTCAGTGGGGCCGTACTCATTCACCAGTTCAATCCCCGGCAGGATGGTTTTACTTAAATGTATTAACATTGCATCTGCTTTTTCCCCTGCTAAAACCACAAACCTGATGGTTCCATAATCTTTCTTTTCTGTTCCTTCCAAAAGCCCCCTGTATAAAGAGGGCACAACACTGAAATTTGTTATTCCTTCTGCATTCATTACGTTTCGAATATAATCGGAGTCCCTCCATCGCTCCCGGTCTAAGTGTACTACTTTGCCTCCCGATAGTATCGTGGGATATAGATTCGCACAAAATCCGTCAAAAGATATTGAAACCAATTGCAGGGTGACATCAGATGGAGTATATTTAAATTCATTGATTCTCCAAAAAATATAATTCAATATATTTTTATGTTCGATTAATACTCCTTTGGGTGTTCCTGTCGAACCGGAAGTGTATATCACATATGCCAGATCGGTTGAAGCGTTTGTCTTATCAAGATTGGAAGCGTCTCCCTGGTATACCATTTCATCTTCCAGGTCGATCATTTCTCCCTGGAAATCGATTTGACTCCATAACTCTTTTGTGGTAAGGAGAATGTGAGTCCCACTATCTGCCAGCATCGTGTGCACCCTTTGCCAGGGGCAATCTGTATCTATGGGAAGATAAGCGCCTCCTGCTTTTAATATGGCCAGGATTCCCACAATCATCCCCGGGGAACGGTCTGTCATGATGGCTGCAGTGGTTTCGGGTTCTACGCCTTTTGACCGCAGTAGATGGGCCAGTTGGTTTGCTTTTCGATTTAATTCCCGGTAGGACACAGCGCAGCGCATCGTGCACATCGCATAACGTTCTGCATGCTGCGCAATAACAGCGATATTATCTGGGGTTCTCTCCACCTGTTCTTCAAATAGCTGATGGACGGTTTTATTCATGGGGAATTCCCTGCGGGTTTGATTAAAATCGTCCAATAACTGTTTCTTTTCTGCTTCCGATAAGAGAGTTAAGCCATCAATGTCAGGCCATTCTTCATCATTATCCAGGATTTGATCCATCATCTGGTTAAAGTGATTGGCAATCCTTTCTACACATTTTCTGTCATATACATGACTATTAAAATCGAATTCTATTTTCAGTCGTTTCCCAGGCATTATTCTCACGCCGAAATTATAATTGCTTTGTTCAAAAACATCGACATTGGCAACTCCGAATTCCGGTCTCCGGTTTACAGTATCGCTTTCCTTCATAATTCCTTCTATTCGCTCGGCAATGGGATAATTCTCAAACACCAAAATATGGTCGATCAAATCCTGTTTCAGCAGACTTTGGGATTGAATATCTGCCAATGGATAATAATGATAAGGCTCGCTGTCTACAGCTTTTTGCTGGACTTCCCGCAGCAGTCGGCTGAAGGTTGTAGTTTTTTCATAACACACTCGCACCGGGATTGTATTGATAAATAGGCCCACCATGGCTTCCCCACCTTCCAGGTGTGGCGGGCGGCCAGATACGACCGCCCCGAATACGACATCTTTTTGGCGGTTATATTTTGCTAAAAGAATCCCCCAAACGGTTTGTATAACAGTATTCAAAGAGACTTGATTCCTGGCTGCCAGTAGTTCAATTTTTTCTTTATCCAGGGAGATGGGAACCTGGTCGAGTTTATACCTTCTTTCACTGGTTTTAAATGCGTTCAGACCGGGGATGACGGCTTTTTCCCCGTACCCTTCCAGGAAGTTTTTCCAATAGTTTTTCGATTTTTCTTTATCCTGTTCTTCCAACCACTGGATATAAACACGGTAAGGAATTGCGTCATTCAATCGAATAGCCCGATTTTCAAGCAAACTATTATAAATCTCGAAAAATTCGGATATCAATATACCGGTAGACCACCCATCCAACAAAATATGATGAAAGCTCCAGGTCACCTCATACTCCCTTTTTTCCGTTTGCAGAACCGCAATCCGCAGCAGTATATCCCGGGTCAAATCGAATGATCGCTCTTTATCCTTTTCCTTAAATTCCCTGATAAATTGTTCCTTCTCCTCTTTTGAAGTGATTTCCCGTTTATCTTCATATAAAAACGCTGCCTCTCGTTTTTTCAAAACCACCTGTACCGGCCGCTTGATATTTTTATAAACAAAAATTGTTCTCAAGATATCATGACGCTCAAACAGCATATTTAAACTTTTTTTAAACATACGGATATCCAGGTCCCCCACCAAATGAAAAGACATTTGTTCAAAATAGGTGAAGGTATTTGCATTTTCTTCCATTAAGGCATGAAATAAAATGCCTTCTTGCATTGGGCTTAAGGTGTAAATATCTTTAATATGGCTTTCTTTTTGCATCGTCCTTTTTTTTCTCCTGGATTTTAATTGACAATCAGTGCTTCGATTTCCCCTATATCTTCCATAGGTAATTCCTTATATGTAAAATCGCTGGGTGTCAACTGCCTTTTTTCTTGAGATGCGCAGTAAGAAATAATACGACGTAACTCTTCTTCATAACAACTCATTACGGTTTCTGCGGTTTCCTTTTTATATCGTTTCCGGCTGTAAGCAATCGACATGAAAAGGCGTTTATAGGTAATCATGCCAGAAACATCCAGTTCATATTTCCTTTGCTCTTCCATACTAGTAATGTTTCCCGTAGATTCCCTTCTAACGCCAAAGGATACTTGTTCGACATCTGTATCGAATTGTCCGAAATAATTAAAACAGATTTGAGGTTTTAATTTAAATTCAATGCCTTCTTTGTATTCTGCGGCGGTTAGGTACTTTAATATTCCATAACCGATTCCCTTATTGGGCAATCGATGCAAATTTTCTTTTATTTCTTTGATTTGACGGGCCAGATCATCTTCATAAGATACATTTAAAATGATGGGGTACATCGTAGTAAACCAGCCCACTGTCCTGCTAACATCGATGTCTTTAAAAATTTCTTCCCGGCCGTGTCCTTCAAGTGCGATTAGTACCCTGGTATTTCCGATGGTTTTCTTGATGCTTAACCCCAGGGCGGTCAATAATATATCGTTAACTTCGGTACCAAAGGCATTATTGACCCTGGTCAACAAATTTTCGGTTTCCTCTTCGCTTAAGGAAAATGAGAGGATGGAAATATCCCTGTAACAATTATCGCCGTTAAAATCCCTCATCAAATCCGGTACCTCCATTGACTCCAATTCCGCCCAATATTTTTTCTCTCTTAAAAATGATGCCTTATTGGCATATTCGTATAACTTTTCAGACCAGCGTTTGAAGGAATCGGTCTTTGGAGGTAAAACCAATGGCTCTCCTTTTATATATTGTTGATATAAGGTCTCTATATCTTCAAACAGAATTCTCCATGAAACGCCGTCAATTGCCAGGTGATGTATAATGATTAAAAGTCGATCGCCATCATCCAGGTGAAATAAGCCCAGTTTCATCAGGGGACCTTTTTCCAGGTCGATACTTGCTTGAATTTCATTTGCCCTATTCTCAAGGACCTGACCTGCATTTTCATGTTTTCGGAGATCATATATTTGGAGCGAGAGCGGATATTCCAACCCTTGATTGACGAGGATCACCGTTTGCTCATCAATCAGATAAGACATTCGCAGTGCATCATGATGCTCTTGTATCCTGGAAAATACGACCCTTATGGCCTCTTCTTCAAATCCATCTTTTGAATAAAGCATTACCGCCTGGTTGTAATGATGTGGATATCTCATGGAACTTGCAAAAAATTCTTTTTGGATTGGCGTTAAGGGAACCGTCCCGGTAACCATTGATTGATCGGCTCTTCGTTCTACTTTTTTTAGTTTAGGTGCTAATTGTGCGATAGATGTATACTGGAAGATATCTCTCATTTCAAGCTTATACCCCGCTTTATTCATCCTGGATACGATCTGGATCGATTTAATGGAATCTCCCCCCAGCATAAAGAAATTGTCATTGATACTGATGTTTTTTCTACCCAGGACTTTTTCCCAGACCTCCACTAATTTTTTTTCTATTTCATTTGTAGGTGCTTGATATTGGGAGGAATGAGTCGCTGCGTTTTCGTCCGGATCCGGTAAGGCCTTCCGATCAATTTTGCCGCTGGACGCTCGTGGGAGCGTTTCCAATGTTACAAAATATGCGGGTATCATATATTCGGGCAGCAATTTCGACAGGTATTCTCTCAATGGGGGTAAAGAGATGTTATGATTGGAAACAATATACGCACACAGGTATTTGCCGCTCCCTTCTTTCTCCCGGGTTGCTACGACAGCTTCTTTGATCTTTTCGTGATCCAGTAAGCGGCGTTCGATTTCTCCCAATTCGATCCGGTTCCCCCTTATTTTTACCTGGTCATCAAGCCTTCCCAGGCATTCGATATTCCCATCTTCCCGGAAGTATCCGATATCACCGGTGTTATACAACAAAGCAAAATCCATATCCCCGATTTCCTCTATATAGGGGTTGGGAATAAACGCACGGTTTGTTTTTTCACTATCTTTCCAGTATCCTTTACCAACACCCATTCCTGCCACACATATCTCCCCCCTGACCCCGACAGGACATAGGGCTAAATTTTTATCCAGGATATAAATATGAAGGTTTTGCAGTGGTTTACCAATGGGAATGGTCTTTTGGTCTTCTGACGGCGCTCTTTCAATCATATAATGAGTCACATCATCCGATGCTTCCGTAGGTCCATAGGCATTGACAAGTGTTATCCCGGGGTAATGACGGAACCATTCTCTTACCAGTGGAACCCCCAGGGGTTCCCCGGTGGGGATCATCCAACGCAACCGGTTAAGGGAATGGTCTCTCTCCTGTGCTGCTGCTTCAAGAAAAGCGGTCATTAAAGAAGGGACGGATTCCAGAATGGTAATCCCTCCTTTTTGAAGCACCTGCAAAAATGCCAGGGGTTCCAGGACCACTTCCTTATCGATGATAAATGTAGAGCCTCCCTTTAATAATCCTGCCAGGAACTGCCAGACAGATATGTCGAAACAGGCGGATGCGGTCTGAGCAATAATATCTATGGCTGTTATGGATAAATCATAAATCTTGGCATAGAGGTGGTTGATCATTCCCAGTTGATGAATCATCACTCCTTTGGGCTGCCCGGTGGTGCCGGAGGTATATATTAAATAAGCCAGATTATCCGGACGGTTGTTTCTCCCCGGGTTTTTAACAGGATAGCCTTGAAGTATCTCTTCCGATGGCGAAAAAAAAGCGTGTTTCTTTTCCGGGATGGCAAGATTATCATTTTCCCTGATCACGATATTCACCTCGCTCTCCTCAAGGATATATTTAATCCTGCTCTCCGGGTAATCGAGTTCAAGGGGTAAATACGTGCCGCCAGCTTTAAATACCCCGATTATGCAAGTTAGCATATAGATGGATCGTTTAAGATACAGCGCGACAAAGATATTGGCCCTTACCCCCTGTCCCAATAAGAAATGAGCCATACGGTTGGCTTTTTCATTTAATTCCCGGTAGGCTATTTGCTGGTGATTGAATACGGCAGCTATTCTATCCGGGGTTTTGGCGGTCTGTTCTTCAAATAATTGAGCATAGGTTTTATCTCTTTCGACCTTCTTTATGGTATTATTGAAATCAAATAATATTTGTTTTTTTTCTTCTGTGGATATGATCTCTATCCGGGATATTTCCCGGTTGGTATCGCTAACGACAGCGGATAGGATTTTCCGGAAGTAATTGATAAATCGTTGGATTGTTTCTTCTTTAAAGAGCTTTGTACAGTATTCAAAAGAAAATAAGAGGTTTCCAGGGATTTTTGTCGTATTGAGTGTTAAATCGAACTTTGCTGTTCTATTTTCATACCTGTAGGGTTCTTGTTTCAAGGGGGAGTTCTCTTGTTTTGGTGTTTCCCCTGATGCCGCCTCCAGGTCGATAAAAGCAAACACCACATCAAACAATGGGTTGCGGCTGACGTCCCTGCTGACGGATACGCGCTCCACCAGGTCTTCGAATTGATAGTCCTGGTTCTCCAGGGCTTTTATAGTTCTTTCCTTTACGTCCTGTAAAAGCTCTCTAAATGTTTTTCCTGCATCAGGAAAATTCCTCAGTGCAAGGGCATTGACAAACATACCGATGATATGTTCCAATTCCGCATGCCTTCGCCCCGCTACATCGGTACCCACGATTATATCTTCCTGGCCGCTGAGTTTTGCCAGCAGGATATAGTATATGGCCAGCAGGAGGGTGAATAATGTGACACCTTCTCCAGATGCCGTTTTTCCCAGGGCTTTCTTCTCTTCATGCTCTATCTCAAAAGGTAACGTACGGCCTTCAAAACTCTGCACACCAGGCCTGGGATAATCGAGGGGTAAATCCAAAACAGGGATTTCACCTTCAAACTCCTTCAACCAAAAGGCCTCTTGCTGTTTTAGTGATTGCTGTTCCTTCTCACTATTTTGCCACTGGGAGTAATCTTTATATTGTATGGCTAACGGGGGTAATTCTTTTTCTCCGAACAGTGCCATAAACTCTTTTATAAAGATCCGGTCGGAGATGCCGTCGGTTATGATGTGATGCATGTCTATCAGCAGTATATTTCTATCTTTTCCCGGTTTTATCAGTGCGACTCGAAAAAACGGCACCCTGGATAGATCAAACGGACGAATGAAATCGTTTATGATATCTTCTACAGACGGCATCGGATCTGAGGATTTTCTGCCCCGACCATCATCGCCTGTTGTTTTATAGTATTCTATTTTAAAGTGTTCGTCCCCGGGTTCGTGTATCTTCTGAACAGGTTCTTCATGGATGATTTGAATGGATGTTCTCAAGCTTTCGTGCCGGGTTATCAATTTCCTGAAGGTCTCTTCAAACTTTTGCTCATCCAGGTTTCCTGCCAACGTTACGACTTGCGGCTCATTATAAGCGATACTCTCTTTCTCCATCTGCTGCAAGACAAATAATCGCTTCTGGGCCGAGGATAAGACATAGTATTCCTTTTCTTCCGCGGGTTTTATCGGTGCATATCGATCTTCGGTCGACCGGTGTTTTTTTATACTTTCCGATAGCCCTCGTATGTAAGGTGTTTTAAAAACTTCGGCCAGGGACAATCTCACATTAAACTCTTTATGTATCCGGTTTACCAATTTGGTTACTTTTAATGAGTGCCCCCCTAAATCGAAAAAGTTGGATTCCACGCCTAAGGTCTCTTTCGGTATCCCCAGTACACAGGACCAGGTCTCCACCAATTTCTTTTCCAACTCATTTCTGGGAGTGACATAATCATCTTTTACTGTTACTTCGGGGTCCGGTAACGCCTTTCGGTCCAGTTTACCGTTTGGCGTTATGGGGACTTTATCAACCTGGGTGAAGTAAGCGGGTATCATATAGTCCGGCAGCTCTTTGGACAAATATTCTTTTAACTCATCGATTACATCGGCTCTGTCAGACACAATGTAGGCGCATAGATACTTATCTCCGTCCCCCGGGGACACCCTGTCGATGACGACTGCCTCCTTTAAAAGATGATGCTTCAATAAGCGGGATTCTATCTCTCCTAGCTCTATCCTGAATCCTCTTAGCTTTACCTGCTGATCGATTCTACCCATAAATTGGATATTGCCGGCGGATCCCCATTTGGCATAATCTCCGGATCGATATAATATATCGGTCACGGGACATTGGGCATCGGTGACGGGTGGATGGAACGGGTTCTTAATGAATTTTTCTGCTGTCAGCCCGGGATCGTTCAAATACCCGCGTGCCACGCCGTCACCCCCGAGCCAAAGCTCACCAGTTGCCCCCCTGGGTAACAAATTCCCATCGCTGCCGACAATATAAGCGGTGGAATTGGCAATGGGCTTACCGATAGGAATTCTTTCCTTGTATTGCTTCCGGATCAAAAAGGTGGCGGAAAAGGTCACATTCTCGGTGGGGCCATAGCCGTTAATGACATTCAAACGGGGGAATCGATTTTTCAACCGGTTGATGTGAAGGGGCGACAATGCTTCACCTCCCACTAAAAGATTCCTCAACCCGGCAAAGGTTTCCATATCGGTATACAGCACCTGGTTAAAAAAGGATGAGGTCATCCACAGGGTTGTTATTTTGTTTTTCTTTATTAATTGTCTCAGCATACCGGGCTCTAATATTTTCTCTTTACTCTCCAATACCAAGGTTAAGCCATTTAACAATGCGCCCCATATTTCAAAGGTAGACGCATCAAACTCCAATGCACCGGTTTGTAGTATCCTATCATCTTTCTTAAAATCTATATAATTTGTATTTTTTACTAATCTTACGACATTTCTATGCTCGGCCATTACGCCTTTAGGGGTTCCTGTAGAACCAGAGGTATAGATTATATAGGCCAGGTTTCGGGGTTTCAGTTCCATGGGGAGCCGGCCGGTACCGTGCGTTTTCAATATTCTCACATCATGCTGATTTTTGTGTTTTTCTTTCGGCTTTCCGGTTGGAGAAGCTTTTTTATCAATGGAAATGAGGGCATCATACCTGAATTTGGTTAACTCGTTTTCAATAGTACGAATCTTGTTTGAAAATTCCACGTCCACGATGGGGGAAAAATCCTTCATCAGGTCCTGCAAAAAGGAACGGGAGATAAAAAGTTCTTCCCTCCAATCGGTTTTGGTTTTAAAATGTTTATCTTTATTTTCTTGTTTGAAACGATTCAAATCTGCGATCAAATTCTCTTTAAGGTCCTGGTCCATTAGATCTCCTAAGAAAATACAGCCGGAGTCCCTCATTAAATCGATAATCTTAGCGATTATTTTCCTGAGGTAATTTAAGCCGTTAAAACATTGGACAACACTGTTTAGAATAACAAGATCGAAATCTCTTTCCTCCAACCGGTGGATTTCGTGGGCAGCCAGGGAGGCAAGTTTAATATTCGAATGCCCTTCGCGCATTACTTTTTCCCGGTTCTTTTCAATGATTACCCGGGAAAGGTCGGTTCCGTAATACAACCCAACCTTCGGTGCGATGCAGTACATACTGATGCCGGAAGCGGTGCCGATCTCAAGTACCCGCATATCTTTATGAAAAAGGGGTTCTAGTTTTTTTAGAATATTATCCCCATATTCATCCATCTCTTTTCGAGGAATGGCTTCCCCTGTATAACTACTGATCCAACCGCCTCCGGTGACTTCGTCTACTGCGGTTTCTCCCACATATTCCCAGAGATTGCGGCTCATCAATTCATTTTTTTCAACCTCATCCTCCCGGTAAACATTTTCACTGTCGATACATATAAAGGTGTCCAGGTTGGGACACTCCCACTGTATCCTGTTAAGGGTCCTGATATACCGCCTCTCCCCAGTAAGAATTCGAATACCGGAATCACCGATAATATGCCTGATTCTCTCCTGGGGGTATGATGGAGATATGGGAACATAGGCCCCCCCTGCTTTCAATATGCCGACGACTGCCACCACCATGACCAGGGGCCTGTCCATTAACATTCCTACCCTTTCATCCGGTCTGATATTGTTTTCCCGGTATAGATAGTTGGCCAATCGATTGGATTTTCGATCCAATTCCCGGTAAGTAATGGAGAGAGTGGAAAGCTCGCTTCCTCTTCCCACAGCGGCGATGGTGTCGGGTGTTTTTTCCACCTGGTCTTCAAATAGTTCAACGATTGTTCTCTCCCTGGGATACACGGTCTTTGTACGATTAAATTGGAATAACAACCGCTGCCTCTCTTGCCGGGTAAGTATATCGATATCCCTGAGTTTGATCCCGGGGGTTGCACCGACCTGTTTTACTATTCCTTTGAAGTGTTCCGCCAAACGAAGGATGGTCTCCGATTTAAACATCGCGGTATAATACTCGATAACGATATGAATATCTTCCCCGATTTCATGGACAAAAAATGTCATGTCAAACTTTGAGGTGGTTTGTTTATATTGGATAGACGGGAGTTTGTCGCCAAACACAGGCATTTGTTCCACATGTCCGGCATTTTCATTTTCTTCTTTTTCGCTCCCTTCGCCTATCCGGACCCTTCTGAAATTTTGAACCACCATCATCACGTCAAACAAAGGATTCCTGGATACATCTCTCTCCAGGTCAAGTTTATCCACCAGTTCTTCAAACTGGAGATCCTGGTTTTCAAAGGCTTCGATACTATGATCGATTACTTCTTTAAAGAAGGACGCATAGGTTTTCTCACCTTCGGGATAGTTCCTCATGGCCAGGGTATTGACAAACATGCCGATGATTCGCTGAATATCCAGATGAGGCCTTCCTGCGATACCGCTCCCGATGATAATATCGGTCTCACCGGTATATTTATAAAACAGGGTATTAAGTATAGCGAGAATATTCATGTAGAGGGTACCGCCGCTCCCGGAGGCCAGGTCTTTGAATTTCAGGGAATCTTCCCTATCGAGCACAAAGGCATAATTATCCCCTGCAAAGGTAAATACTTCCGGACGTTTATAATCGGCCGGTAGCTGCAGCCGGGGAATTTTTCCCGAATACAATCCAAGCCAGTAATCCTCCTGGGATTTTATCTGACCACTTTCAAATAAATGATTCTGCCATTCTGAAAAATCTTTATACTGGATTCGAAGTTTCAGCGGTTCCAGTTCTATTCCATTGTTACTGTTATTGTACATGGATATAAAATCTTCTGCAAGAATAACATGGGATGTCCCGTCCGATACGATATGATGAATATCCACTATCCAGGTATAGTGGTTACCAGGGAGTTTTATTAATCCTGACCGCATTAATGGTGCTTGCTTTAAATCAAAGGGCGTTATATAATTTTTTACTATTTCTCTCGCCTGTGTTTCTTCTGCTTCTACATAATCGACGGAAAAATCAATGTCACCCACTTTTCCGATCTTTTGAACCGGGACTTCTTTTATTATCACAAAAGATGTTCTTAAGCTTTCGTGTTTTTCGATGAGTTTCTTTAATATTGATTCAAGCTTATTTTTTTCTATATCCGGCCCCAGCGGTAAGACAAGAGGTATATTGTAACTGACGCTATTTAAATCCATCTGCTGAAGGAAATAGAGCCGCTTCTGAGCTGAGGAGAGTGGATAGTATTCCTTTTCTTCTACTGGCTCTACGGATGCGTATTTATCTTGCGTCAATCCCTTTATTTGTTCCGACAACCCCCTGATGGTGGGGGTTTTAAATATTTCTGCCAGGGGTACTTTTACATTAAACGCTTTGTGTATCTTTGCTGCCATAATGGTTGCTTTTAACGAATGACCCCCCAACTGGAAAAAATTATCGTCGATCCCGACTGATCCATCTATATCCAGGAGATTCGACCATATCCTTGCCAGCTTCTTTTCTCCTTCGCTGCGGGGTGTTGCATATTCTTTTCTTATGGCTATATCCTCATTCAATTGAGATAATGCCTTCCGATCTACTTTTCCATTCGGGGTTAAGGGCATGCGTTCCAATTCCACGAAATATTCCGGTATCATATAATCGGGTAATCGTTCCGATAGGTACTCTTTAATCGCCGGGACATCCAATCTCTTTCCAGACACCGTCACCAGGTAGGTGCAAAGATGTTTGTCACCGATCTCTTTGACAAGAACAACCACCGCTTCGATGTCCGGGTGGTTGGATAATTGAGTTTCAATCTCGCCCAATTCGATTCGAAATCCCCGTATCTTTACCTGGTTATCCTTTCTCCCGAAAAATTCAATGTTTCCGTCGTCAAGCCAGCGCCCCAGGTCACCGGTCCTGTAAGTGGTTGAGTGGTTAAGTGGGTAAATGGGGTGAGTCGAGCCATTGGTCATTGAAGAAATGAATGAATCCTCCATAAAGCTCTCTGCTGTCCGTTCCGGGGCATTTAAATAACCCCTTCCTACTCCGATTCCGGAGACACAAATCTCTCCTTTAACTCCGATAGGACACAACTGCAGCCGATTGTCAACAATATAAATATTCAGGTTCTGCAAAGGTTTGCCGATGGGGATGCGTTCCATGTCAGGGTGTTTTTCCATGATACAGTGAGTGATATCATCGGAGGCCTCGGTGGGACCGTACGCATTGACCATTTTAATGCCGGGATATGTTTCAAACCATCTCTTTACAAGATGTGGTTTTATCTCCTCACCTGTTACCAGGAGGTATTCGAGGGTCTTCAACCTCCTGGAATTTGAATCCAGAAATTCCAACATTACCGATAAATAAGAAGGTACGACTTCGAGGATGGTTACCCGGCAGTCTATGATCCTGGAAATAAATTGATCCAGGTCATACACCGATTCATCGGGGAGAATAACGGTTTTTCCACCCAGTGTCAATGCCGTAAAGAATTGCCACACTGAAATATCAAAGGTGTGGGATGCATTTTGAGCCACAATACTTTCTCCTGTCAGTTGAAGATCATGGACCTTGGCAGCGATGTGGTTCATCATCCCAATATGTTCCACCATTGCTCCTTTGGGTTTGCCGGTGGAACCGGATGTGTAGATGACATAGGAGAGGTTGTTCATATTGATCTTTAAATCCGATCCGCTGCTCTCACCGGGTGTCTTAACCGGCTGTTCATCCAGCTTGATAACCTGGCCCTCATAGGATTTCTCAAGATTGGAGTCCACATATTGTGATGTGGTTATTAAAATCCGGGTATGGGAATCGTTTAAAATCTCCAGTAATCGTTGGTTGGGATCGTCTGAATCGAGGGGGATATAAGCACCGCAGGCTTTCCAGACGGCAAGAATGGCTTCCACCATGTCCGGGGAGCGTTCCAACAGAATGCCCACCGTTTGATCCTCCTGCAAACCAATCTCCCGTAAACGCCTTGCCAGGTGATTGGCTCTTCCGTTTAAATACCGGTAGGTAATCTCATTATCCTTGAAGGTAATGGCTATGGTATCCGGTGCTTTCTCCACCTGCTCTTCAATAAAATGATGGATCGATTTATCCGTAGGTAGATTAGCCTGGTTATCATTAAACTCTATCAGTAATTTATTTTTTTCCTCTTCAGTTAAAAATGAAATATCTGAAATCCTGGCATCAATATTTGCGGTGGCCCCGTCTAACATCCGAATAAAATGGTCTGTGATTTGAACAGTTTCATTCTCTTGATAGGTGCCTGCATCATACAAAACACGACCGACGATCGCATCGCCGGTTCTTAAAAAACCAAAGGAAAGCCCGGCATTTATCGCTTTAATATCCCTATCATTATGAAGGGTTTCCATGGAACATAAAATATTGGAAAGCACCGGTCTGGTTTGTTCCACTGCTGATTCTGATACTGAAGATGAAGGAAAAAGGTATTCCACCAGTTTATCGTAGGGGTAATCCTGGTTCTCATAGGCTTCGAGAACGGATTGCCTCACGTTCAATACCACTTCCTTAAAACTCAAGGTACCAGCCACCTGATCACGGATAAATACCAGGCTGTTAACGGTTTCTTCTCTTACTTTCTGTTTTCTGATAGGTGAAAGGATAATAATATCCTCATTGGACGTATACCGAAAGATCAGGGATTTCAAAGCACTTACCAGGAGAATATAAAGTGAAATATCGGCCCCTTTACTAAGCGTTAAGATTCGTTCGGCCAGGTAAGCCGGGATAAAAATTTCAATTGGCCGGTTATCCGATTTGCCGGCCTGATTTCTTTCATAACCCGGGAAAAAATCAGTGGCGTCAAATTCGCCGGATAATTTCTTAATCCAATAGTCTTTCTGTTTTAAAAACCTGGAACGGAAAAGAAACGTTGTGTCATCGCTCTCTTTTAACATGTTATCCTCTTTAATGATTGTTTTGGCCTGGTCTTAACATTTATAAAAATTCAAAAGTGGCTTCAGAATCATCGATGGGGGTATTTTCCCCCCTATCAAAATCAAAAGGGCCGCTGCCCTTGCTTATTGAGCAGGCATTTTTGATCTGTGTCAAGACCTCGTAACTGATCTCTCTGAAGGATGGCGCCATTATTTTTTCTTTTACTGCAAGGTTAAAACTTTTTAAGAAATGGTTGACCTGGTCAATGGTCATGCCCCGGTGGACCAGGTGCCAGAAATTATCAAAATCAAAGTTATACTGCGGAACCCAGGTGGATTTTTTAACCGATAAAAAAACCTCCTCTATTAAATCACAGGCTTTTTTGGAATCCATTGTGGCATGACTCCATTCAAAACGCTCTCCCCTGAGCTTATAACGCTCTCTTTCATTCCAGATGGGTGTAATGGGTTCGCAATACCACAATTGGGTACGGAAAAAATCCAATCCGCTTCTCTCAATAAAATGGACGGTATCCTGGACTGTTTTTTCGGTTTCACCGGGAAAGCCGATGATAAAGTTGCCGAATGTCACAATTTCATATTCTTTTAACCGTTCAATTCCTTCCAGGTATTTATGGACGGCAGCTTTTTTGTTCATATTTTTTAAAATTTGATCATTCCCGGATTCGATCCCCAAAAACACCCCTTCGCATCCACTTTCTTTCATTAACTCCACCATTTCCCTGTCAACAAACTGGCACCGAAAATAAGAATGCCATTTGAATCCGAATTTATTTTTTATCAACATTCGCAAAATGTTTTTGAACCGTTGGGCCGGGGTGTTAAAGGTATCATCGCAGAAATGGACGCTTTTAATGGTTTTGATCCGGTTAAGCTGTTTTAATTCCCTCTCAACCGCTTCCACTCCTGCGGTTTGATATTGGCCTGCATGCTGGGGGAATCCGCAAAAGGAACAGGAAAAGGGGCAGGATATGGCTGTCCTGATATTGACATACTCACCGACGGTTTCGTGAAAAAGGTCCCACTCTACCATATTTTCCGACAATTTATTGTTTTCTCTCAAAACCGGGGTGGATTTGATACCTTTGCTGGTTTTATAATAAAGGTTGTTAATCCTCTCCAGGGGCAAATTATTTTTCAATGCGTCGATGATGTTGACCAACGCGGCTTCACCCTGCGAACTATTTACATAAACGTCAGCCCCAATGGTGGTTTGAAATAAATAATCCCGTTCTTCCGGAACCAGGGTCCGAACGCTGGTGGAGACAAAGGGTCCACCAACAATTATTTTGGCTGTTGAATTGTACGTTCGAATAAAATCGATAATCTCAATAATCGGAAGCGCAGATACGTACAGAGTCGTGGTGACAGCAATGGTCAGGATATTCTCATTGGACAATTTTTTTGCCAATTCAGCTTTGCCATACTGGAAAGAGTTTACATAGTCAAACGTATATCCCCGCCGCCATAGGTATGTTCCGAGATAGGCAATGGCTGCACTAAAGGATTCCGCCACATTAAAGAATTGAGTGGGTTCACCAGGACCCTTGCCCTGGTAATAGAATATATTAAAAATCTCAGCGATGGTATAGGGCCTATTGTTATATAGGATAAAATTTAAATTTAAATCCCGGTAAGCCCCGGAATTTATCCCCATATTTCGGATGGTCTTTTCATATTCTGCAAAATCCATCTCGTTGTGCCCCACCAACAAACAATCAATGGTTTTCTTCATGAAAGCGCTTCTCCTTCTAAAAGTCAAATTCCGCTTCTGCCAGACCGATACGTTCCTCACCCGTTTCCGTATCTTTTATAAATTCGTTATCTTTATCCTTTCTGAATGCTCTTAGCGTCTGCTTTTCTTCCTCCTCGCTTACCATTTCAATTTCCCATATTTTGGTATCAGGGTCTTTGATGACAGAAAACACGATCTCCCTGAAATAATTGATAAATCGTTCAATGGTCTCTTTTCTGAAGAGTTTTGTACAGTACTCGAAGGAAAAAAACAGGTGATTTCTCCATCCCATTACATTCAACGTCAAATCAAACTTGGCGGTCCTGTTTTCATAGGTATAGGGTTTTTGTTTCAATTCCAGGCCGGGATTCTCCTGTCCTGGTAATCCTCCACTTTCACCCTCCATTTCTCTAAAGGAAAACAAAACATCAAATATGGGATTACGGCCTGGATCATTGATGATTGATACATGTTCCACCAGGTCTTCAAATTGATAGTCCTGGTTCTCAAAGGCTTTCAGGGTTTTGTCTTTGATTTCTCCCAGGAATGTTCGAAATGTCTTTTCTCCGGAAGGAAAATTCCTCAAGGCAAGGGCATTGACAAACATTCCGATGATATTCTCCATGTCCACATGACTGCGGTTTGCCACATCGATACCAACGATAATATCATCCTGGCCGCTTAATTTGGATAAAAATATATTATACGCAGCCAGCAGCACCATGAATAATGTCGCTCCTTCGGACCGGGCGATTTCATCCAGCTTTCTTGTTTCATCTTCATATAACTCAAATGGGAGCCTCTTTCCTTCAAAGCTCTGTATCTCGGGCCTTGGAAAATCAGTGGGCAATTTCAATAGAGGTATCTCTCCTGAAAATTCCGTTATCCAGAAATCCTCCTGCGCTTGAATTTCTTCCTTTCTTTTTTTGCTGTTCTGCCATTGGGAATAATCCCTGTAGCGAAGCCGCTGGAAAGGTGGTTTTTCCCCGGCGTAGAACGACATAAAATCCTTTGTTAATATGGGCTGAGATATACCGTCTGTGATAATATGATGCATGTCCACCAGAAGGAGTTGTCCTTTTCCAACTGTTTTTATGAATACAATCCGTAAAAGCGGCGCACAGGATAAATCAAACGGCCGGATAAAATCGTTTATATTCGGCGTAACATTCTCCTTTACTTCCTCTACTTCAAATTCCACATCGCTGAATCGGCGTATCTTCTGCACGGGTTCTTCATCTATCATTTCAAATGAGGTCCTTAACCCCTCATGCCGGGCGATCAGCTTTAAAAAGGTCTCCTCAAGTGCTTCTATCTCTATATCGTCATCCAAAGGCAAAATATAGGGCATATTGTAGGTTATGTTCCCCTCTTCCATTTGCTGCAATATATACAATCGCTTCTGTGCCGAGGATAAGGGGTAATACTCCTTTTCTTCTACCGGCTCTATCGGGGTATGTTTACCTTTTGTCAGTCTCTTTAATTTTTCCGCTGATTCCCTGATGAAGGGGGCTGTAAATAAATCAGCCAACGGTAGTTTTACATGAAATGCTTTATGTATCTTCGCTGTCAACGTAATGGCATTTAACGAGTGACCGCCCAGATCGAAGAAATTGGCATCGATGCTTATTTTATCGCTATCCATTTTCAATACCTCTGACCATATCTCTGCCAGTTTCTTTTCCACATCATTTCTCGGTGTTATAAACCCGTCCTCTGCTTCTATTCCAGGGGCAGGCAGTGCTTTCCTGTCTATCTTTCCATTGACGGTTAAAGGGATTTGCTCCAACACGACAAAATGGGACGGGATCATATAATCGGGCAGTATTTGAGACAGGGACTCTTTGATGCCGGAGGTATCCAGCGCGTTTATAGGATCAATATTGTCACTGGCGGATGCAGCAGGTACGACATAGGCACAAAGGGATGTGCCGCCGCTTTTATCATCCACAACCACCACAACAGTCTCTTTTATTGCCTCATCATTTTTCAAGCAGTTCTCGATCTCTCCCAGTTCGATGCGGTTTCCCCTGATCTTTACCTGGTCATCCAGCCGCCCAAGGCATTCGATGTGTCCGTCCTCTTTAAAATACCCGACATCGCCGGTTCTATAGAGGGTGGCATAATCGTCATCATTGATCTCATTAAGATATGGATTGGGGACAAAAACCTTGCGGGTTTTTTCCTCATCCTTCCAATAGCCTTTGCCCACACCGATCCCGGCCACGCAAATCTCACCCCTTACACCGATGGGACATAAGGATAGATTCCTATCCAATATATAAATATGAATATTTTGCAGTGGTTTGCCGATGGAAACCGTCTGTTGGGTTTCCGCAGGCATCGCCTTCACCACATAATGGGTGACATCATCCGACGCCTCTGTGGGACCATAGGCATTGACCAGGCGGATTTCGGGATAATGGGTATACCACTGCTTTACCAACGATGGATTCAATGGTTCACCCGTGGGAATCATCCAGCGCAGGTATTCGAGCTTGTTATCAGGCGCATGCGTTACAATTTCGATAAACTCCTTCATCAATGAAGGGACGGTTTCAAAAACAGTCACGTTTTTCGCCTGTAGGATTCGCAGCAATTCCAACGGCTCCAAAACCTTTTCCCGTGGAATAATAAGGGTCTGCCCCCCCTTCAAAAGTACAGCTAAAAACTGCCAAACGGATATATCAAAGGAGGCGGAAGCGGATTGAGCAATAATATCGTCACAGGTGACGGAAAGATCGTTAATCTTGGCATAGAGATGGTTGATCATCCCTCGATGATGGATCATCACCCCCTTGGGCCTGCCAGTGGTTCCGGAAGTATAGATTACATAAGCCAGGTTTTCCGGGGTAATTGCCGGCTCTACAGACCCGGTCCCCCATTTTTCCAACGCCCTTAAATCCTCCTGATACTTGTGCCTGCTCTTTTTCCAGTTTGGGTCATTTGCATTTTGATCATTTGAATTTGTACGTGTACTGCGTATCCGGCGACTTTGCAGGGCAGCATCGGAGCCTGGTGTTTGGGTTTTGGATTTATTGATGGTTATAAGGGCATCATATCGGAATCTGGTTAATTCGTTTTTTATGGTAAAAATTTTGTCGGAAAACTCTACCGCCGTAACTTCCGGTATCTCCGCAGAAAGGTCCTCAAAAAAGGCACGGGAGATAAAAAGTTCGGCGGAAAAATCGGTCTTGGTTTTGTAGTTACCGCCCCTGTGGGCCTGCTTAAAGGCCAACAGGTCACGGATCAAATTTTTCTTCATTTGTTGGTCCATCACGTCCCCCACAAAAATAGACGCCTCTTCTCCCGCTAAATCCACGGCTTTACGGAGCACATTTCTCAAATAGTTGTGCCCATGAAAAGATTGGATAACACTATTCAATATAATTAAATCGAAATTGGCTTCACCGATGCTGTCGATTTCATGGGCGGCACAACAAGCCACCGAAACATTATCGTACCCTTCCCTCCGGATTCGTTCCTTGTTCCTCTGGATGGTGACATCGGAAATATCAGTGCCATAATAAAAGGCGGTGTGGGGAGCAGTGCGATACATGGTAAGACCGGACGCACAACCGATCTCCAGTACCCGCATCCGTGGATTCTTGCGAAGCAAGGGCATCACTTTTTGCAGCGCATTGTCACCATACTCATCCATCTCCTCCCTGGTAAATGGTTCTCCGGTATAACTGCTGATCCAGCCACCCTCGGTAATGTCATCCTTTGCGGTTTCGCCGATATATTCCCAGAGCTCTTTGGAATGTTTCAACTGGCTGGTATCGATCCCCTCCACGGAATGGGCATCCCAGCTGTCCATCAACATGAACGTGTGGAACGTGTCACATTCCCACTGCAGTCGGTTCAGGATGTGGAGGTATCTGGACTGCGAAATCACCACAGGGATTTCCGCATCCTGGATGATGGCCTTTACGCGTTCTTCAGGCCAGGCGGTTTCGAACGGCACATATGCACTGCCCGCTTTCATAATTCCCAGGATGGCAATAAGAAATTCAATGGACCGATCCATTAAAATAGCCACCCTATCACCGGGTTGAATGTTCTTTTCCCAATATAAATAACAGGCCAATCCATGGGCCTGTTTTTCCAATTCCCTATAGGTCAGTGCAGCGTGTTCCTCCGAAGGTTCCCCAGGGTCGCCCAATGCTCTACCGGTAACGGCGATACGGTCCGGCGTCTTTGCCGCCTGCTCTTCAAACAACCAGGGGTAACTCTGCCCGTCCGGGAAATCCTTCCGGGTATCGTTAAATTCAAATAATATTTGTTGTTTCTCTTCCTCGCTCAGCATCACGATTTCAGAGATACGACCAGCGGGATTCCTACCGATTTCCTGCAGGATGTTGATAAAATGACCGGCCATTCGTTCAATGGTTTGGGATTTGAACAGGTGGGAACAATATTGGATACGGAAGGTGATTTTTTCCCCTTCTTCAAAGGCGTCGAGAGCAATATCGAATTTTGCCGTGCGGTCTCCCACTGCAGCAGGAACGACACTTATTGCATCACTCATTTTCAAATCGACCTTATCCAGCGGTCGTTCAAAATTCTGTAAGGCAAATTCCACATCGAATAACGGGTTCCGGGAAGCGTCTCTTTCAAGATTTAATTTATCCACCAATTCCTCGAATTGGAAGTCCTGGTTTTCAAAGGCGGCAATACTGGTTTCCCTGACCTCCTTCAAAAAGTCCGGAAAGGTCTTCTCCCCGCAGGGTAGATTCCTTATAGCCAATTCATTGACAAACATACCAATAATAGACTGCAGGTCGGCATGTGGGCGGCCGGCAATATCACAGCCTACAATGATATCCTCCTGGCCACTGTACTTGTACAACAGAATGTTAAAGGCGGCCAGCAGTTTCATGAACAATGTGGTCTCTGGTCCCTGGCCCGCCCGTTTAAATCGCTGTGCCTCCTCACCCCCCAATGTAAAATAATGAGTATCCCCTTTAAAACTAAATATTGTTGGACGGGGATAATCGTAGGGCAGCATCAATTTTGGGATATCCGGGGCATCGGAATAAATATTTAGCCAATAATCTTCGATTTGTTTAATCCTGCCGGCGGTCAATAAATAATTCTGCCAGGAGGAAAAATCTTTATACTGCATCTGCAGTTGTGCGGGTTCTTTTTCATTATAGATATGTAAAAAGTCTGCAGCCAGGACCTGCCTGGAAGTACCGTCGCTAATAATATGATGTATGTCGTACAACAGCATGTATTCCTCTTCTGCCAGGGATGCAAATGCCGCACGCAGCAGCGGCGGTTGACCCAGATCAAACGGTCGGACAAAATTCCTGACTACAGCTTCGGTGGAGTCTCCTGCGTCCTCTGCATCCCCTGTGACTGAATCATAATATTCGATCTCAAAATCCACGTTATCGTAGACTTTCTGTACCGGCTGGTTATCCTTCAGTATAAAGGACGTACGCAAGGTTTCGTGCCGGGCAATCAATGTTTTAAATGCTCTTTTATATCGCTCTTTATCCAGTTTCCCGGTAATTTTAAGGGCGGAAAACATATTATAGGCCGTCCCCACTGTATCAAATTGATCCAGGAAAAATAACCGTTTTTGCGCGGAAGATTGGGGATAATACTCCCTCTTCTCTACGGGTGCTATTTCTTCATAAATACGTTTTTTCGATCCCCTGATTAATTCGGCCATTCCTGCAATGGTGGGAGTGCTGAAAATATCCCGCAGTGGAAATTCAATATCAAAGGCCTTACGAATCCAGGAAACCAATATGGTTGCCTTTAACGAGTGACCCCCCAGCTCGAAGAAATTGGCATCAATACCAATGATATCTTTCTCGATTCCCAGTAATTGGCTCCATAAATCCACCAGCTTTGTTTCCATCGGGTCTCGCGGTGCCCTATAACGGTCTCGGGTATCAACACCGGGTCCAGGCTCGGGTAATACCTTCCGATTTACTTTGCCATTGGAGGTTAAGGGGATTTCTTCCAGGGCCATAAAATAGGAGGGTATCATGTAACTGGGTAACTTTTTAGCTAAAAAATCCCTGAGACAGGCCTCATCCCCCGGGGGTGGAGGTGAATGAGGCACAATGTAAGCGCATAGGTATTTTTCACCGGTATTTTGGTTGTCCGTTCGTGCAATGACAAATGCTTCTTTTATATTCTTGTATTTTAATAAATGATTTTGAATCTCTTCCAATTCGATGCGATATCCCCTGATTTTGACCTGCTGGTCCATCCGGCCTAAAAATTCCACATTTCCATCAGGCAGCCAGCGGGCCTGGTCACCGGTTTTGTAAATTTTATGCCTCCGGCGGCCAGGGGGGCTTTTTTGAAAAACGCGGCGAGTTCCCCCCCTGGACCCCCCGAAAAACTTTTGTTCTATTTGTTGATCCTGGCCAAATTTTTCTGCTGTTAATCCCGGGTTGTTTAAATATCCCCTGGCCACGCCATCTCCACCTACCACCAGCTCTCCAGGTATGCCAATGGGAAGCAAATGATCACTGGCATCTACAATGTAAACAGTGGAATTGGCAATGGGTCTTCCAATGGGTATCTTTTCGGCAAAATCCCTTATTACCGGGAAAAAGGTGGAAAAGGTGGTGTTCTCTGTGGGACCATAACCGTTGATGACATTTAGACCCGGGTAATAATGCCTGACCCGGTTGATGTGATTGGGCGATAATACATCGCCTCCTACCAGCAGATTCTCTATGCCTTCAAATATCTCAATATCTGCATCCACCGCCTGGTTAAATAATGGCGCTGTCATCCACATGGTGTTAATCTTATATTCCCTTATTAGTGCTTTGAACCGCCGGTCATTCAGTATTTCATCTTTACCCACCAGAAAAAGACGACCACCATTTAGCAATGATCCCCATATCTCAAAGGTGGAGGCGTCAAATTCCAATGCTCCGGTTTGAAGTATCCAGGTCTCTTTACCCAATTCTACATAATTGGTATTCTTGACCAATCGAATGACATTCCTATGGGTCACAATCACGCCTTTGGGACGTCCGGTGGAACCAGAGGTGTAGATGATGTAGGCAGGACTTAGGGGAGTGGATGAGGGGGTGAGTGGGGGAGTGAGGGTCTTGGGTAGTGGTTGAGTGGTTGAGTCGGTGAGTTGGTTTAAATGAATCACCTCACTCACCATACTCACCTCACTCACCCCACTCACCTTACTCATTAATATTTTCGCATTACTGTCTGCAAGCATGTATTTTATTCTCTCCCCAGGGTTATCCGGGTCAATGGGCAGGTAGGCACCCCCTGCTTTTAATATTCCAAGGACCCCGGTCACCATTTCAATACAGGACTCTACCATGATTCCCACAATGGTTTCCGGTTCAACGCCTTTTTCCCGTAATACCCATGCCAGTTGATTGGATTTTTTATTCAATTCTTTATAGGTCATATAGATCCTATCGGTCAAATGTTGTGCAACAACACCAACTAAGGCCAGATTGTCCGGTGTTTTCTCTGCCTGTTCCTCGAATAATTGATGAATGAGCTTCTCTTTTGGGTATCCTGCGGTGTTATTGGTATTGTTAAAATCATACACTATCCGGTTCTTTTCTTCTCTTGTGATTATCTCTATCTCCGATATTTTTGTTCCTGGGAACTGAACGACCGATGATATGATCTTCTTGAAACATTGAATAAATCTTTCGATGGTATCGCTTCGAAAGAGCTTTGAGCCGTATTCAAATATAAAGTACAATCGCTCATCTATTTGAGCCGCCATAAGAGACAAATCAAATTTGGAGGTTCGAATGATACGTTCATAATCGTAGGGCTTTATTTCCAGGTCTAAACCCTCCATTTCCTGTCCCGGGATTTCTCCCAGTGTATATGGAGTTACTTTAGAAATATTTTGCAGTACAAACATGACGTCAAACAAAGGGTTACGACTCATATCCCTTTGAATGGCTGCTTTTTCAACAAGTTCTTCAAACGGGTAGTCCTGGTTCTCAAAGACCCTTAACGTTTTCTCCCTGGTTTCATTTAGAAAGGTTATAAATGTCTTTGACCCTGAAGGATAGCTGCGCAGGGCAAGGGTATTGACAAACATCCCGATTATTTGTTCCAGGTCAGGATGATTTCGACCTGCTGTGGGTGTCCCCACCACGATATCTTCCTGGCTGCTCATTTTAGATAAGAATATGTAATAAACGGCCAGTAATACCATAAATAAACTCGCCCCTTCCGATCGTGCCAATTCATCTAATGCCTTTGTTTCTTCTACACTTAGATCAAAGTGGGTGACGCCTCCCTCGAAATCCTGGAATGTCGGCCTTGAATAATCAGTGGTTATGCTTAATACAGGGATTTCTCCATCAAATTCCTTTAACCAGTATTCTTCCTGCCTCTTCAGGGCGCTTCGCATCTTTTCACTATTCTGCCATTCCGAATAATCTTTGTACTGGAACCGCAGCGGTGATAATGGATTCTCTTTGTTATTTTTATACGCCTCATATAAAGTTAGAATTTCATTTACCAATAAACGCATCGACCAACCATCGGAAATAATATGGTGCATGGTGAATAAGAACACATATTTCGTTTTTTCCATATGGATTAATTGGATCCTCAATAAAGGTCCGTGTGCCAGGTCAAAGGCAGTTGCAGCTTCTTCAATTGCGAAGGCTTTTACCTGTTCTTCACGATCCGGTTGGTTTCTTAGGTCGATGTATTTCATTCTAAATCCAATGGACTCAAACGGAAGTATCTTTTGTGCCGGTTGGCTTTCGACCCTGACAAATATCGTTCGCAAGCTTTCATGACGCTTCACAACAGTCTCATAGGATTTTTCTAAAATATCAATATTTAAATCACCTTCGGCCAGGTATGCGAAAGGTATGTTATAGGCGATATGACTCTCTTCCAATTGGTCCAAAAACCACAAACGCTTTTGAGCCCTGGACAACTCATGGTATTCCTTTTTTGAGGCAGCAGCTATTTTAGAGTATTCGATTTTTTCCTTCAAATAACCGAAAGACTTTGCCAACTCAACCGCATCAGGGCCTAAGAACTCTGTTTTATATTTTTCTTTCCACTTTTCAACTGGTTTTGTATTAATGGAGGAATGTGTGAAAAATTTCACATCTCCCAGCATTTTCGATTCGGCATATATCCCATCGGTCATTTTCGCTTCAACATTTTTATACACATGGATCATCTCGCTGTGATATTCCAGTCCGAAATGTCTGCAGATTCCCGATACCACCGGACCAGGATCGTTGACAAGATCTTCGTATTTGATTTTAAGTTTTCGATGGAAAGGAATTTTTTTAAGGAATTCCAAAATATTTTGATGACTGATGAGCCACACCAATTCTGCCAATTCCCGTGGTGAAAAGTGATGATCATATTTGAATAGTTGATCCAACCGTGCGTTTTCAAATGAGTGGATGACAGCATATGGATTCCGAATGAGATGAATATACATAGGGGAATCGAAATAGTCTTCTGCCCGATTAAGAATATTTAGATCAAGTGTATACGCCGGGGTTTTCTCGACCAATATTTTATCACCCTTGTTTTTCAACCACGTTTGGAGGACCATGTAAAACTCCTGGCATGTTTTCCCCTGCGCTTCGAATCTTTCCATTGTTTTCTTGGCCTCGTCCGCATCAATATTCTTAATTTCCATGATGGCCCGAATGACTCCCTCTAAATAAAAACTGAATTTTCCTGAAAGAGCCGATCGTCTCTCTTTCAGCGTATTAAAGGAAAGTAATTCAAATTCCTGCGGGGCAAATAATCGGGGATGACCGGCAAAAATAACTCTTAATAAAGTAGAACCAGAACGGGGAGGACATAAAATAAAGATGGCTGGAGGGTTTTTAGATGCGACTTTTCTCTGTGGACGCAATGGCAGTAATGGTTTAATAAGCCCACGCATTTTTTTGATTTTAGCGCTATCTACTTTTGTCTCTTTTTCAACCTTATAACTTTCAAGTTTTACGGCTAATGCTTCAATGGTAGGCGCTAAAAAGAGTATTGTCACATGAACGACTTCTTCCAGCCATTCCTGGATTTTATTGACGATCCGAATCCCCAACAACGAATTTCCCCCCAGGTTAAAGAAACTATCATGAATTCCGATCTTTTCCAGGCTCAATACCTCCTGCCAAATCTCTGTTAATTTTTTTTCAATTTCATTCCTGGGTGCCACATATGCTGCGCCGCCCATCTCGGATTCAACCGGTTCAGGCAGCGCTTTCCGGTCCACTTTTCCATTTGGAGTTAAGGGCAGGGCATCCAGTACAACAATAGTCGATGGTATCATGTAAAGGGGTAATGTTGCACACAATTCATTTTTAATCTCATCCAGGTTTTTCTCTATTCCATCTTTTAATGTTATATAGCCGCATAAATGTGTATTATTTGCCTTATCTTCCTTATCGATTACCACTGCCTCTTTGATCCCTTCCATACTGGACAATTTATTCTCTATCTCTTCCAGCTCAATGCGATATCCCCTTATCTTCACCTGGTAATCTTTTCTTCCAAAGAACTCGATATTGCCATCTGGTAAATAGCGGCCGATATCACCTGTCCGGTACATCTTTAGACCGGATTCGTCTCGAAAGGGATCTTTAATAAAGGCTGTACTGGTTTTTTCGATATCATTCAAATATCCCCGGCCGACACCTATTCCGGATACGCAAATCTCTCCTTTGACCCCGATGGGACATAAATCCATCCGGGCATCCACCATGTAAATACGGAAATTCCGAAGGGTTTTACCAATGGGGATGCTTTCTAACCCAGGGAACCGGTTCATATGGAAGTGGGTGATATCATCGGAGGCTTCCGTGGGGCCATAGGCATTCACAACTTTAATCCCGGGAAATTTTTCAAACCAACGCTTTACTAAAATGGGTCTGACTGTCTCCCCGGTGACCAACAAGTGGTTTAATCCCGGGAATAAATGATCCAATTTTCTCTCTTCTATCATATCCAACATCATGGATAAATAGGATGGGACAACCTCCAATATGTTCACCCTATCTTGCCCAAGCCGTTGAATGAATACCTCTGGACTCAGTACCATTTGATTGGAATATATAACTGTCTTACCCCCATTTAGCAGCGCAGTAAAAAACTGCCAGATGGATATATCAAAGCAGTGAGATGCATTCTGGGCGATAACGCTGTCTGAATTTACATTTAATTCTGTTATCTTTGCATACAGGTGATTCATCATACCCAGGTGTTCAATCATGACTCCTTTAGGGCTGCCAGTGGAGCCGGAGGTGTAAATAACATACGCTAAGTTCCAGGGATGAACGATTATGTCAAGATTAGTTTTCTCTTCTTTTTGAAGTGTTTCTTCTATTTCCATCCTATCCAGGTAGAGAATCGCTGCAAAGGGCTCCAGGATTTTTTCCAATTCCGGGCGAAGAACTCCGGATTTACTAATCATGAGTTTAACATGCGAGTCTTCTATTATGGTTTTGATTCGATCATCGGGATAATCCGGGTCTATCGGTACATAGGCTCCCCCACATTTCCAGATTGCAATGATACTTTCCACCATCTTTTCAGAACGCTCCATCACAATGGCGACTAAGTCATCCGCAGCAATGGGTGCTTCTTTTAGCAAACCTCTTGCCAGTTGATTCGCGATTTCATTCAGTCCCTGGTAACTCAGTGCCACGTCTTCAAATACCACTGCTGTGGATAGGGGTGTTTTCTCAACCTGGCGCTCGAAGGAGGGTAAAAATGTTTTTTCTTCAAGAACATAATCAATGGTTTCTCCACTGAAATCAACCAGCAATTTTCGTTTTTCCTCTTCCGATAAAATATCAATGGTTTGAATGGGTTTATCCAGGTTTTCCACCATTGGGGTTAAAATATTCATAAAATGCCGACCCAGTTGTTTTATATGATCCAGCCTATAATCACCTGTGTTGTATTTAATAAAAGAGACAAATCCTGTGTCGGTTCTTTCTATCCTGAAAAGCAAATCGATCTTTTCTGCCAACTGGCTCTCTCTATTAAAGATATTATAGGTTAATCCCAAAGCGGATAATGCCTCCCTATCTCCAATATGATTCACACAAAATCGTTTAAAAAAAGATTCATATTCAAATTGATGATGGTCATACGCGGCATTCAACTCATCAAGGGAAGTGTTTAATAGATGGCGGGGGATACTATCCCCATTAACAACGGTGCGGAAAAACAGTAGTACATCTTGATGGTCTGTACGATTATCACTCTCGAAATCTGCTGTACTGATCAAAATGTCATTGGTGCCGGTATATTTATACATTAAAATACTTAAAGCTGTAATAAAAATAAGGAATGCCTTTGTTTCCGAATCCCCGGTTACAGCATGAATGGTCTCTACCAGTTTCGCCGAAAAAGGAAATCGCCATTGGGAGAAAATTTTCAATGAAGAATTTTCTGAATTTATCTTATCTCCGAATATTGGATTAAAGGTGACTGCTTTCAGCTTCTGCAGCCAGAAATCCTCAGCTAAATTATATTGAATCAGCGTTTCCATATCCGTTTTCATTGTATTAAAATCCTCCTTTGAATTTGTTTTTTGATTGTTTCTTTTCAAATTCAGTCTGGAAACCGAGGTTATCTATTTTTTCATCGATGTTAGAAATGATACTTGTCATTAGACCAATGAGTCGCTCTCTTATAATCATTATTCTCTCCTTTTTAAACAATTCTGGATTATATTGAATATGAACCGCGATTTGATTCTCTTGATCGATAAAACGAAATCTTAAATCATGCTTGCTTGTGCCGAGACCACTTTCAAGGATATCGTCAATATTTTCCGGTTGATAATGTTCGGTTACGGTGGTGACCACAACATCAAACAAGGGATTGTGGCTCAAATCTCTCGTTATGTTCAATTCCTGGACCAACTGGTCAAAAGGATATACCTGGTGTTCAAATGCCTCCAGGGTATTGTATTTTACCGTTTGTAATATTTCCCTGAAACTCTGGGTTTTCTCTAATTTATTTCTTAAGGCCAACATGTTAATATAAAAACCGATTTGATTCTCCAGGTCTTTATGTTCTCTCCCTGAGACAGGTGTCCCAACAATGATATCCGTTTGCCCCGTATACCTATACAGGAAAACATTCACCACTGCCAGGCATGTTATAAAGAGTGTGCTCCCGGATTCTTTGCTGATACGTTTCAAATTTTCAGTAACTTCCCTGCTTAATGAAAAGTGAATAAATGCACCCACAAATGATTTTAATTTTGGTCTGGGATAATCGGTGGGCAACTCCAGGAACGGTATTTCACCGTTGAATTGGCTCAACCAATAGGTTTGATTTTTTGTTAAGTTCTCACCCGATAATTGATTAAGATGCCATTGGGTATAATCTCTGTACTGGATTCTCAGCAGTGGTAAGGGATTCCCTTTCCCTTTATTGAATGAATCATACAGGGTTGTGAACTCGTTCTCCATTACATCCATTGACCAGGCATCTGAAATAATATGGTGCATGGTAAACAAAAATAGATATCGCTCTTGTCCAATATGAAGCATCCGGTTTTTCAATAAAGGGCCTGTTTCCAGGTTAAACGGATTTTTTTCTTCTTCTTTCTTCACTGTTTTTATGATTTTTTCCGGGTTTTCGTCTTGTCTCAAATCGAGATACTTTACGTTAAAGTCAAGAAAATCATAATCATGAATTTTTTGTTTTGGTTCGCCATTTACAGTGATAAAAGTGGTTCGCAAAATCTCATGACGTTTTACAAGGGTCTCGATTACTTTTTCGAAGATTTCTCGATCCAATGACTTAAATTCAAAGGCCCTGGCAATGTTATAGGCGACCTGTTCTTTTTCAATCTGCGCCAGTATCCATAACCGTTTCTGGGCATGGGACAGGTCATAGTACTGCTTTTTTTCCCCAGGTTCAATGCCGGCATATGTCTCTTTTGCAGCACCCGCTATATATGCCGATAACTTCCTGATGGTCTGATTTTTAAAAAGCTCTGCCAATGGTAATTTCACATCCAATTTTTTGTGGATTTTTGAAATGAAGATCATTGCTTTTAATGAATGCCCCCCCAATTCAAAGAAATTATCATCGATGCCAATGGGATCAGGTACATCAAGTATCTCGGTCCATGTTTGCACCAGTGTCTCTTCGATTTCACTGCGGGGAGCAGCATACTCTTTAAAAGTATAGGTTCCCGGTTCTGGTAGAGCATGTCGGTCTATTTTTCCTCCAGGTGTCAACGGGATTGCTTCCAGAGGCACAAAATAGGTGGGCACCATATAATGGGGGAGTGTTTTTAATAAAAATTCTCTTAATTCTTCTAAAAATGTGGGAGGTTTGCCAAGCGCTGCTTCATCTACGTGATGGGGAACAATATAAGCGCACAGGTCATTATCACTGGTTTTCTTTGACCCTGTCAGCACGACACTCTCTTTTATTTCCGGGTGTTCCAATAATCGATTCTCAATCTCTTCCACCTCGATGCGGAATCCCCTGATCTTTACCTGCCGGTCAATGCGTCCTAAAAATTCAATCTCTCCATTGGACAGCCACCGGGCCAGGTCACCCGACTTATAGGAAACATAGGACCCATGGGACCTATAGGACCTATTAAACTTCTCTGCGCTCAACTCTGGTTTGTTTAAATATCCCCTGGCAACCCCTGCCCCGGAGATAAACAATTCGCCGGGTACACCTATGGGTAAAAGCGCTTGCCGGTTGTCCAGGATAAAACACTGCACATTTGAAATGGGTTTTCCCAGCGTTACTATACCGCGGGTGCATTGGCACCCGAGCGCATCAATGGTGGTTTCGGTAGGACCATAATGATTGTACAGGGTATACCCTTTTCCTAACATTTTATCTTTGAAGGATTCTCCCAACGGTTCAGCCCCGGAAATCACGATCTGCAAACTTTTCAATCTATCTTCCTCTGCCAGCAAATCATTTAAAAATGCAGGAACAAAATTGATAATATGAATTTGTTTCTCATCAATCCACTGCCGCAGCCGGTAGAGATCGGAGAGCAGTTCCGGGTTTAATAAATACAGCGATGCGCCGTGCAGGAGTGTGCCAAATACCTGGTTGACACTGGCATCAAAGGTGTAAGAAGACATCATTAAAAGGTGGATACCAGGCCGCACCCGGTACTGCTGCCCGAACCAGGTGACTGTATTAACGGCATTCCGGTGAGACACCATAACGCCTTTGGGCCTGCCAGTGGTTCCCGAGGTGTAGATGACATAAGCAAGGTTATCAGAATGATGAATGATGAGTGATGAATGATGAATGCCTTGTTTTTCTTTATAGTCTTCAAAGTATATAATTTCCTTTTTAATCGTTATTTTTTCGGATAAAATCCGGGTAGTCAATAATATCTTTGCAGCACTGTCGGCCAGTATGTAACGGATACGCTCTTGTGGGTAATCAGGATCAATGGGCAAATAGGCTCCCCCAGCCTTTAATATTCCAAGTATGCCGACGATCATCTCTATTGAAGGATTCAGCATGATACCGACAATATGGTCAGGTTTAATACCTTTTTTCGCCAATTCGCAGCCCAGTTGATTGGATTTCTTATTTAATTCCCTGTAAGTCAAGGAGAGAGCCATGCCTGTTGCCGCTCCGGATCCGACAACGGCTGTATGCTCCGGTGTCTTCTCCACCTGGATTCCAAATAATTCATGAAGGGTCTTATCATGGGGATAAACTGCTTCGGAACGGTTAAAATTCACCAATAGTTTCTGTTTCTCTTCTGCCGAAAGCATGTCCCCTTTTTCCAATAGACCTTCTGGCTCGTGGACGAATCGGTTCAAAAAGGTTTCAAAAAACCGACAACATTTCGATGCCAGCTCATCATCAATGATGGAATCTGAATAAGAGAGGGAAACAAAAAAATGTCCCAATGTGATGTTGACATCGAAATTAAATATGGTATTGATGCTGCCGCTGCCTTCGATGAGCAGTTGAGTGCTGCGCTCTTTTTTACGACTGCCTGATCTCTTTTCACCGGGACGATGAAGTTGATGGTAAACAAAAAAATCCACGAAATTAAACAGGGTATCGAAGAACGGATTTTGGTCCTGCGTCTCTTCGCCGGTTATCCTTACAATCTCAAACAAAGATAGCTTCTCATACCGTTTCAATTCCACTATTTTCTTTTCTACCTGTTCGATATAATCGGAGTATTTTATTTGAGCAGGAATTTTCATCCTCACCGGTATGGTATTCAAAAAACAACCGATGACCTTATCGCCATCTTCACAATTGGGTCGGTTATTGGTGACAAGCCCCACGACAATGTCATTCTCATAAGAGAGCAGATTTAGCATGTAAAGATACGCCCCGAAACAAACGTTTTTTACCGAAATGTTGTATTTTTTCACTGTTTCTGTTAAACGCCTGAGAAGAGGAGCACCTAAATTATTGGTATAATCTTTTATTTTATGAGGTTTATTATTGGTTTTTAATGCTTTCGGAAATTCCAACCTTTTGTAACCCATTAACTCCTTTTTCCAGAATTCAATGGTTTCGTTATTCTTTTTCTCTACCCATTGTTCAATGATAAAATCTTTGTATGAGGCTTTCATGGATTCTGGCACAACGTTCGGGTTTGTTTTAAGGGCGAGGTAAAGATTGTTAAGTTCAGTCACCAGGGAAGCGCTGCTCCAGCCGTCAGTTAGTGCATGATGCCCCATCCATATTAAAATGATGTTATTTTTATCGATGAGGAAGGTTTTGACTCTCCACAAGGATTCGGGCCGCTTAATATCGAAAGGCTGCGCCCTGTCTTTTTCCAAAAAAGCATTGATGTGTGTCTCCTGTTGAATTCTGTCCAGGTGTGAAATGTCTTCATGCATGATGACCCTATCAAGGGAGATCTCTTTATAAACGATCTGGACAGGTTCCTCAAAATCCCCCATGTTAAAACCGGTCCTCAATATAGGATGCTTTTTCACCAACAAACGAAACGTATTTTTAAAGATTTTGTTATCAAACTCCGGATACTCCAATTGATAAACGATCTGATTGTAATAGGCGGTGGGCGTAGTATCTCTAAGGGAGTAATAGATCATTCCCTTTTCAATATCGCTCATGGGATAAATATCCTCAATTTCTCCATCATCGGGGGTTTTATCCTCCAGGATCTTTTCTTTGCGTGCATTGATTTCTCTAATCGCTTCATTAAACTTGTTGTGGGCAGCGGTTTTTTCATGCGTGTCTATCTTTTCAGCAAACCTTTCAATGGTTTCGTTTTCATACAAATCCACCAATTCAAAATCGGTATTAAAGGCTTTATTGATTAAGCTGAGCAATCCAATGGTTTTGATAGAATCCCCACCGATATTGAAGAAATTATCCTTTATCCCCACCCGGTCTCTTTCCAGGAATTTTTTCCAGATTTCCGCCAGCTTTTTTTGGGTTTTGCTCCGAGGAGCAATATATTCGCTTTCGACCTCTGCACTGATCTCCATTTCAGACAATTTCTTCCGGTCGATCTTTCCATTGGAGGTGAGGGGCATCCTCGTTGTGGCAATCAAATAGGTGGGGACCATATAATCGGGCAAATGTTTGGCCAGGTGGGTCCTGAGCTCTGTTTCGTTAAATTCGTTATGAGGGACGATATAGGCACAGAGATAATTATACTCTAACGTGCTGCCACCGGCACCTCTGCCAGAGCCCTCTTTAACAATAACGACTGCTTCTTTTATATCATGATGATCCAGTAGATGTTTTTCGATTTCTTCCAACTCGACACGGAATCCCCTGATCTGGACCTGGTGATCAATGCGCCCCAGGATTTCAATGGTTCCATCTGGCAGCCAACGGGCCAGGTCGCCTGTTCTATATAAAGCTGAATGATGAGTGATGAATGATGAATGATGAGAACCCTTTTTCTTTATTTTTTCATCCTGGTCATCATGGTCATCCTGAAAATCATGGTTAAATTTTTCGGCTGTTAATTCCGGGCGATTCAAATAACCCCTGGCCAGGCTGGCACCGGATACCCACAATTCACCGGGTACACCCAGGGGTTTGGGCTGTTGATGGTCATCCAGTATGAAGACCCGATTGTTAGAGATAGGAACACCAATCACAGTGGTATTATCGGATTTCATGTCCCGGCAGCAGGTAGTGGTAACGGCATTTTCAGTAGGACCGTATTCATTGATAAGCTCGACTCCTGGGAGGAGGCGCTTACTCTGTATGATCAGGTCCCCATCGGCTTTCTCACCAGCCAGCACAACGAATCGGAGGCTTTCGAAATCTTTTTCCAATGCACCATCCAGCAGCACCCGGAACATGGACGGTACGACACTAAAATGGGTAATCCCTTCCATACGGATCACACTTCGAATGTAATCGGGATTCCGCCATCGCCTTTCATCCAGATAAACCAATGCGCCGCCAGATAAAAGGGTGGGATAAAAATTGGCACAAAATCCATCAAAGGAAAATGAAACCATTTGTAAACAAATATCCGATGAAGTATGCTTATATGAATTGATCCTCCACCAAACATAATTCAATATATTTCGATGCTCGATTAATACCCCTTTGGGATTTCCTGTGGAACCTGAGGTGTAGATGACATAGGCGAGATTTGAGGAGGATAAATTCGAAACACGAAATTCGAAATCCGAAACAATATCAAAATTCAAATTCTCAAAATTCAAAACAAATGGTGTCCCGAGGTTTTTGTTTTGGTCATTTATATTTTGGACATTAGAATTTGTTCTCGTGCTACGTAGCGAGCTACTTCGCAGAGTAGCATCGGATTTCGGATTTCGGATTTCGGATTTTAACAAAATCTTTGCTCCGCTGTCCTTCAACATATAATTAATCCTGTCTTCCGGGTAGTTGGGGTCGATGGGCAAATAAGCGCCACCCGCTTTTAATACGGCAAATATGGCTGCTATCATCTCGACAGACGGCTCTGCCATAATGCCCACAATGGTATTGGGCTTTACGCCGCTATCTTGCAAAACATGGGCCAATCGGTTGGCTTTTTGGTTTAGTTTTCTGTACGATATATACTGTATATTTTGTGCAGGGACACGATGCTCCATGCCGATTAAAGCAATGTTGTCAGGGGCCCTTTCTACCTGCTCTTCGAACAATTCATGAAGGGTCTTATCTGATGGGTATGCGGCATCAGTGCTGTTGAAATCAATTAGCAACTGCTTTTTCTCCTCCCGGGTAAATACATCAACTTCTGATAAAGGTATATCTACATCGAATAATGTTCTCGTTAGTAAATTGGAGAGATGAGCCGTAATACGTTCAACCGCAGCCCTGTCATACAACAATGAGTCATATTCCAGTGTACTTTCAACAGCATCCTCCGTTCTTAAAAAAGAGAAAGTCATGCTGCAGGGAATATGCGTGATGTATCGTCTATCATGGATATTCTCCAGTAAAAGTACAATATCGAATAAAGGGAACCCACCATCGGAAACGGGTAAGTTCAATTCATAGATCAACTTATCCATGGGATAATTCTGGTTTTTGACCGCTTCATTAATGGTATGCCTTACCTGGAGTAGCAATGATTTAAAGGTTATGTTTTCATTATTATCTGTCAATCGATTTCGCAGCGGCAGAACAGTATTGATAAATTCACCTTCGACTTTTTGCCGGTAAATGGGTGATCCTACAACAATATCGACACTGCCAGTATATTTCTCCAGTAATAAGACCAACTCTGCTGCCAGGATCATGTACAATTTGGCATCAGAGCCACTGATGATTTTTTGTAACCGTGAGAAGATCTCCCCGGAAAAGGTAAATTTTATTGTTTCGGGAAGGTAGTCCTGGTCATTTGATTTGCTGTAATCATAGTAGAAATGGCTTTTGGTCCATTCCCCGGACATTTTTTTGAGCCAGTATTCTCTCTCTTTTATTGATTGTCCGGCTGCAATTCCTGATTCTGTTGATGTTGATTTTAAATTTTTCAATTTATTCTCCATCCTCCGAGGGAACTCCCTTTAAAAATTGAAATCCTCAGTATCTGATATGATATACTCTGCCAATAACGGCTGGGCAGATTCGACTTTATCACCCTTTATAATCGGGTCAAGAACGAAACGCACCCGTTCACAATCGCTGTAAAACTCACTGGCAGCTTTAAATACCTTAAAGACATCAATGTCCCCATTTTGGTCCCTAATGATTCCCGGTTTTACCCCTTTTTCCCTCAAGGGGCGAACCAGTTGGTCTACACCATTGTTGAGCTTTTCACGGGTAATACTCCTTTTAATGATAAAGATTTTCTCAAATTTTTCCCTATGCTGGTTAACCATTTTATTAATATCGATAAAGTATCGGCTGATTTTAGTATTTAATAGCCTATCATTGGAATAAATATAGGGGTAATTCAGTGTATCAAGGTCAGGGTATTTCTCTTTTTCCATATTCAACTGACTGTAATATAAGAAGTCATCATATTCTTTTGCATAGGAATGCATGTTATACTGTGCGGCGTTTTTCGATAGGAAGGCCCCGGGTTGAGCATGCAGCCTGCCCCAGGATATGTGAAAAGGGGAATAGCGATCAATTAACCTGGAAATAAATGCTTTGCCCCTATCTATATCTTCTTCGGAAAAATAAGGGAGGCCCAGTATGGGAGTCACCTGTACCTCCACATTGTGGTATTCTTCACATAGGTCGAAAAATGAAACGATCTCTTCGTCTAAAGGCTGAGGTTTGATCAGGCCCAAAGAGGCAAGCTTCAATCGGTGAGGTTCAGATAGACTGCACATATCAATGCTTAAACAGATATATTTAAAAGTGGCAGCAGCCAAACGGATAAACTCGGGGGAAGGCATCATCCAGAAATAAAATTCACAAAGATGACGACTTAAATCGATCCCTTCCCATATTTTTTTGTAATATTCAAGGGAATCATATAGTGGCAAATCAAAATCAAACATGAAACCAGAGGTGTATTTCTTGATTTCCTCCAAATCCTTCCGAACTTCATTTATTCCACGGATAAAAGGTTTTTGCCTGTTAAACGATCGTTTCTGCATATCCCTGCCCCCAGCGCAGTAGAAACATTGAAGGGAGCACCCTTTACCTGTGTTAATGTAAACGTTTTTTACAGAATAGATGTCCTTTTTGGAAACAAATATTTCATCCAGGTGGGAGAGAAATATGTCAGAACTGTTTTTCTCATCATGAACGTATGTAATGGGTGTTTCGATTATTTGACCCTCTCTTTTATCAATAGTCTGAAAAAATGTGCAAAAAGAACAAACTTTTTCGTTGTTCCCAATCTCTTCAGTCGATTGAGTAGCATCTTGGACTGTGGGTGTCACCCGCTTTTTATATGTACAGTTGGAGACATATTTTTCCCCACGGCAAATGTCCAGGAAGGGTTTTTCCCCATCGCCCAGCACCACGTAATCGATGGAAGGGTTCTTTATGATATGGTGGTGATAATATGAGGCGGAATTGCCTCCCACCACCACTATCACGGAAGGATCATATTCTTTGACCCTTTTGCATATTTCAAATACCCGCGCCATATGGGAAAACCACTTCATGCTGACACCCACTACCTGCGGTTGGCTCTTCTCCATAAGCTTCCGGATATTTTCCTTTAACAAAGTGGTTGTATCGTTAAGATCGTTCCATTGGCAGTAGGCATTGATGTGATGCCTTCTTAAATAGGAAGCAAGATATAACAGCCCGACGGTGGCGGTTCCAATTGTGTCTCCCAGCAACAACACTGAGGATTTTAATTGACTGGATGACCGGGAATCGAGGGACCGATATATTGGCTCCCTGTTTTCCTCACCGGTGTCCAATCGAATGTCCACGCCTACATCCTGCGAACGAATATCCGTCGGCGTGATCAAATGGGAATAGTACAATTTCTTGATCAACGGAATGAAATCTTCAAACGAATGATGGATGAAAAATGACTCTTTTTTAAGCGTTAAAAATTCAGAGTCATTATCATCCAAAACATCGCATACTATGAAATGATGTTTCCCTTTGGGTAATCCATTGAATAAAGATTCCAGGTTTGCCTCGCTGTCAAGGCCATCCAGGAAAGAGAGCACAAGCCTGTTAACGGCCGTATAGTTGGCTCTATGAGTCCTTAGTAAAATAAGGTCTTTTGCATCATCCAACATCTCATTGGTCTCAAATTGGAATATATATGGATTTTTTTTAAAACAATATTTTTTATATTTTGCGATTACATCTGACGACAATCGGTTTGATTTTGACTCCATAAGGAGGTCAGTGGTATCGATATTCAATTGAATGGTGATTTCATTGGGTGCATGTTTCACAGGTTTACCTTCTAAAACTTAAAGTCATCTTCATCCTGTATGGTATCTTCGGCGATTAATTTTATATCTTCACTTTGAGAATAGGCGGCAATAACAGCATCGACATTCTCTTTTACAGGGTCCAATTTGGAGAAATATTCCCTGGCTAAACCATACACCTTTTCCAATGTTCCAGAATCGATGCATTTTTGGGCAACGGATTCACAATATCGACAGGCTGCACAATCACGACGACAAAAACCCGGGTTATCATAAAAATGTTTTATAAATCCCTCCAACTTTTTATTCTCTACCGGAACAGTAAAACTACTGATAGGGGCAAAGAGGTCTAACAACTCAAAGAGGTCTCCCTGGTAATCCTCTTTAAAGTAGGCTTCTACAGCCCGTACAGGGTCCCCTTTCAATACCCTGGGTCTTCCCTGCAGTTTAAAATAATGAATGCCTATGGAAGTATAGTATTTAATATCTTCAGGCCGTACCCAGGTTAACTTCAATAAATTGCTGCTGTTTTTATACCTTCGTAAGAGGCATTTATGAGGGTAATAACTATTGCTGCAGCCGCTGGAGACTTCGATGGAATCCCCGGCAATCTGGTTGTAGTGAAACATCCGGTAACTGCAGTCCTTATGACAGACAGAGTTGACAATAATCTCAATGCCATCGCCAACGGCTTCCCTGATTCGTTTTAAAACGCTAAAATTCCTGTTAATGGATTCATCCACCACCATCCGTTCAATCCCCATTTTCTTTAATTCCAGTGCTTTATTGACATTGATGACCTGGTAGATGGTAGACCCTTTGATGTGGAAATCATAGGGGAACCAGGTTATCACTTCGATTAAAGAGGGTAAGGTAACGGTTAGCGAACGAACGCCTGCCTGGTAGAGTTTGCCTAAAAACTGATAAATCTTATCGATACCCTCTTTGGTAAATTCTTTATTCCCCATATAGGAGGCATTAATGGTATAATTAAAATCGATGCCTCTCTGCTTTGAATAGTCAACATAGTACTGCAAACCGGTTAAGTCCACCTGGGGGAGTATATCCACGGGCCTCCCGGATTCGATTTCGTTGCCGATGGTGATATTCCCATAGGTTTCGATGACCCTGGAATCGGCGTATGCATGATTCAGCCTGTCATAGGCATCGATGGTCTCTTTTTTAAAATCCGCTGGTACGCTGTAACATTTCATTGATAACTCCTAAGCACTATTTATTATTTAGAGCCCACAGAAAACACAGAAAGACACAGAAAAGATCCTGAAAAGGACGTTTCTGGGAATTCAGGGATCTGCAAGGGTGTGTTCATTATTGTACTGTAAGGTGCTAGAAATCGAATTCTCCTTCATCTATCTGTGTATTTTCAGCAAATACATATTCCTTTACATGTTTGCATTCATCGATATAGACATCTTTTTTAGATAACTCCAACACGGATGGGACTGCGTTTTTATGGAGCTTTTTCCAGCGTATATCTGATTTATTCACATTGTGGAGGGTCCAGGGCGTGGAGATTCCCAGTTTGGTGCAGTGCCGGGTAAAACGGTTTACCCGCTGGTACATCTCTTCTCGGGACGGCATCTCGTTCACGATCCAGGTTTGATAGAGCAGCATATCTTTTGATTCTTCCGGGTAGAGCAGGATTCTCCGGTCGGCCCATGTATCATTACCGGATTGGCCGGTATAAAAATAGGTAAAGGGATTGCACTCGGCTTCCCAGATATCCTCTTTTAATTCTTCCATCAGGTTCAGGGTTTGCTGGAAATCGTCTTCGGTTTCGCCGGGGTGGCCGATGACAATATAGGCAGTGGTTTTGATTCCACATTGGGCGAGATTGGAGATGGTTTTTTTGGTTTGTTCCACGGTGATTGTTTTTCCCATCAGGTCAAGCACGCGCTGCGATCCGGTTTCCACCCCGATCCTGGCACGATAAAATCCACCCCGCCGCCACAAGAGCACATGATCACTATCACAAGCGGCATCATCGACCCGCAAATACCCGTCCCAATACAACGCGACATCGGATTTGATAAATTCCCTGGCCATTCCGGTTATGATGGGATTCAGCAGCGCATCCAGCATATAAAATAACTGCAGACGGTATTTATTATACAACCAGATCATTTCTTCAACGGTTTGCATGGGGTCTTTTTCCCGAAAATCTCCGTAAAACTTTGCCACATTGCAGAAACTGCACTTGTTGGGGCAACTGGCAGAGCCCTGGGCAGCCAGGTATTGAAAATGCCGGTAATCGAAATCGGAAAAGTCCCAATTATTTACAGGTGCAAAACCCAGCGGTTTATCATGAATATCATTATTGGTCAACAGCCGCTGACCATGCGGCACTTCATCCCTTAAAATGGAGAGCAATATTTTCTCCCCTTCCCCGATTACAATCGCATCGATATAATCTTTTGTATTTTCCATAAAAAATTCTAAATTGGGGGAACCAGGGGTCAGTTGAATAGAAAAAATACCGCCTCCCATAACGGTTTTAATATGGGGATATTTTTTCCTGGTGAGTCGGAAGGCAAACAGGGTGGCAGGCAGGGTATCCCGGAAAACCGAGATTCCCAGCAATTCAGGCTTTTCCTTTGCCAGCAGATCGAGCATATAGCTCTCCAGCCTGGTATAGAAGGCATCCAGTATCTCATTCAACTGCCAGACCTGGCGCTCATCAATCCTGGTATAAAATATCTTGTAAACCAATATTTTAACCAGGTTTACATATTCGGTTTCATCCTGGTAATTGATGTGTGCCATCATATGCTCGCGCCAGACATCATTGCCAATATTGTAAAAATTCCCCTGTTTGAAGGGGGGGACAAATCCTTTTAAGGTATTGAAGTATTTATCGTAAAGCCTTTTGAATCCCTGGTCCAGGTTGGCATCGACTGTTTTTAAAGGGTATCCGTATTGTTGAAGATATCCTTTTATGCGGGAGATACCCTGGGGAGGAATCAGCGGCGTCCAGAAAGGCAATATGACCAGTAGGATTTTTTCTCTTGCTGCTATTTGTTTCTTACTTTTTTTACTCGAATTCAAATTCATGTTCTTCCTCATCCACAATCCCTGAATCTGCGGATAACAACTCATGGGAGATGGTGATATCTTCCAATCGGATATTTTGGTTTTTTACGATTTGTTCCAGGATTTCCAGGAAGCGATGGATGATTTTTTCTGCAGTTGAGCGTTTGAACAGGGAAGTCGCATATCTCAGGTCCAGGGTGAGAGTATCATGTCCCTGGAAAACCCCTAAAAGCAGGTCAAACTGGGAGACTTCATGTTGAAATTCATAAGGGGAGGCTTTTAAATGGTAAAGGTCGCCAGAAGGTATTATATCGTCCTTCTCGATATCCACATTTTGCATCGCAATTACAACATTGAATAATGGATTTCTGCCGTGGCCTCCCTGTAACCCCAGTGCGGTTACCAATTCTTCAAAGTGAAAATCCTGGTTATCCAAGGCGTCTATCACTGTTTCTTTTACTTCCATTAAAAGGGTGTTGAAGGTTTTACCCGGAGTGGGTCGGTTCCTGAGGGCCAGCATATTGACGAACATACCCATAATATTCTGCAAATCCATATGACGTCTTCCTGTCACCGGTGCCCCTACCACGATATCTTCCTGGCCCGAATATTTGAATAACAACACATAGTAAGCAGCCAACAGCACCATGAATAATGTGGTCTCTTTTTCTTCTGCCATCTGGTTTAATTGTTCGTTCAATTCTTTTTGGACCAGAAGGGTCAACATCTCCCCTTCAAAGGTTTCCACAGCGGGTCTATCAAAATCACAGGGCATGCGGAGCTCAGGAATCTCTCCTTCAAATACCTGCAGCCAGTATTCTTTCTGTCTCTTTTTTGCTTCGATTACCTTTTTGCTGTTCAACCATACGACATAATCTTTATACTGGATTCGCAAGGGGGGCAGGTCTGTTTCTTTTCCTTCATAGAGGAGTATAAAGTCCCTTAGAAATATCTCTTGAGATACACCATCGGTAATAATGTGGTGCATGTCCTGGATAAGGATGTGAGTATCTTCAGAGGTTTTTATCAACCCCACGCGCAGTAACGGCCATTTGGATAAATCGAAGGGACGGATGAATTGACGAATCCCACCTCTGATTTCCATTTTCTGTCCCTTGTTCTCTATGTTTTCTGCGACTCTATCATAATAATCGATCTCAAATTCTGCATCTTCATGTATCACCTGGACAGGTTGGCCGTTGATGACCTGGAAGGAGGTTCGGAGACTTTCATGCCGGTGGATCAATTTTTTTGCGGTTTCCTGGAGTTTGTCTTTGTCCAAAAAACCCTGGAAGGAGCCGGTACGTAATGAATTATAAGCAGTACTGTCGGGTTTTATATTCTGGTGAAAAAATATTCCTTTCTGGGCAGAAGAGAGGGGATAATAATCCTGTGGTGCAGCCACCTCGATAAATGCATATTTCTCCCTGTCTGCACGCTTTATATACTCTGCCAATCCCCGAACCGTGGGATTTGTAAATATGTCTGCTAACGGAACCTGGACATCGAATAACTGATGAATACGTGCGGTCAGCAAGGTGGCTTTCAACGAGTGGCCGCCCAGATCAAAGAAATCGTCGTCGATGCCTATTGACCCGGGCAAAGCCAATACATCCCCCCATATCTCAACCAACTTCTTCTCGATACTGTTCCGGGGTGCGGTGGATGCCTCCAGTGCTGCTGCCGCCTGCGGTTCCGGGAGCGATTTCCAATCCAGCTTGCCGTTAGGGGTTAACGGTATCCGGTCGATTCCTATGAAATAAGCAGGAATCATATAATCTGGTAGTGAACGGGAGAGATGGTTTTTTAATTCCTCTTTTTTCAATGTTTTTCTATCCAACGCTTCCGTATGGACAATATAAGCGCACAAGTACCTGTCACCGATTTCGTGTTCTCTTAGTGTCACAACTACTTCACTCACCGCTGGATGGGTCAATAATTGATTTTTTATCTCCCCCAACTCGATGCGAAACCCACGGATTTTTACCTGGTGGTCGATCCGGCCCAGGAATTGGATATTCCCATCAGCCATGCGCCAGGCAAGGTCGCCTGTGCGATAAAGAGAGGTAGAGGGGTAGAGAGGTAGAGAGGTAAGGGGATTTTTATCTATTACTTTTTTCTTTTCTTTTTCATCATGGTCATCCTGGTCATCCAGAAAATTCGGGTCAAATTTTTCCACTGTTAATTCCGGTTGATTCAAATATCCGCGGGCCACACCACTGCCGCCCACATATATCTCCCCCCCTACACCCACCGGCTGCAGCTGTTTGGCACGATTGAGAATATAAATAAAGGTCTCTGGCAAGGCATTACCAATGGGGCTGACCGGATGAGACGCATCAATGTCACCCTGTTTAAGGGAGTAGAAGGTTACGTGCACCGTGGTTTCAGTAATACCGTACATGTTTATCAGCGGCACCCGGTCCAGGGGACACATGGAGGTCCAATCCTTTAAATAGGCAGGTTCCAGTTTATCTCCACCGAACACCACGTACCGCAGGTGCTGGTGCAGGGTGGTTTCTGCTGAAGGTAACCTTTTGACTGCCGCTGCCAGGTGGTAAAATGCCTGCGGTGTCTGGTTCAAAACAGTCACTCCATAACGCACGATAAGGGAGAGAAATCGGTCCACATCCCGTACCTCATCCCGCACCGGTACCACTACCCGGCCGCCGTTTACCAGTGCACCGTACATCTCCCATACGGAAAAATCGAAACAGTAAGAGTGGGCCATTATCCAGACATCTCGCTCATCAAAGAGAAAGGGATGTTTCTCATTCTTCATCAAACGCACCAGGTTCCGATGGGTTATCATGCACCCCTTGGGACGGCCGGTGGTTCCGGAAGTGTAGATGATATAAGCAAGGTTATTAGAATGATGAGTGATGAATGTTGAATGATGAAGAGAGATTTTTGGCGATCTCATTGACAATTGATAATTGACCATTGACAATTGACAATTAAAGGAATGCGCTTCGGGCACATTGGTTAATAAAACCGTTGCGCCGCTGTCGGACAGCATGTAGCGTTTTCGCTCTTCGGGATAATGGGGATCGATGGGTAAATAGGCACCACCTGCCTTTAATATACCCAATATCCCGATGATCATATCCACGGAGGGTTCCATTATCATGCCCACAATGGTATCGGGTCCTACACCCTTTTCCCGCAATACCCATGCCAGTTGATTGGATTTTTTATTTAATTCATTGTAAGTAATGGACATTGTACCCATACCGGGTCCGAACAATCGGCATCCTGTGTCTACAAAAAAAGAATTGCCAATGATGGCAATGTTGTCCGATCTCTTTTCGACCTGTTCTTCGATTAATTGGTGGACTGTTTTATCTCTGGGATAATCGCAGGTCGTACGGTTCCATTCTTTCACCAATTGATGCTGTTCCCCTGCCGTCAATAGAGGAAGCGCCTCGATGGGAATATCCGGTTCGTTCAAACAACTCTCCAGCAGCACGTTGTAATGACTCACCCACCGCTGGAGGGTGGAAGCATCGTAATAACAGGCATTGGTCACCAGGTGCCCGAAAAAGAAATCACCTTTATCTTGAATGAGCATATTCAAATCGTATTTCCCCCAGCCCAGGTTGGTCTCCTCAATTGAGACCTCCCAATCCCCCACCTCTGGTAATTGCCGGGATTTCTCTTCATACTGGAACAGTACATCAAAAAGCGCGGTGCGGCTCATATCTTTATGGGGGTTCAACTCCGACACCAACCGATCAAAAGGCATGGCTCCATATCGATGGGCATCTGTTACCGTGCGCTCCAAAGCAGTCATTACCTGCCGGAACGTCAATGTACCCGGTACATGGCTGCGCAGCACCAGCAGGTTGGAAAGAGGACCGAATATGTTTTTCATTCCCGGCTGCTGCCGGTTGAGTGAAGGAATTCCCACCACGATCTCGTCCTGGGCTGAATAACGGTGCAGCAGTACCTTGAAGAGAGCCAATAAGAATATATCTGTGCTGATATTTATGGTTTCGCAAAAAGCCCTGGTGCGCTGAAATAATGGCGAGGGTATGTCGAATGTTGTCCGTTCTGCCTGGAAGATATGTACTGCTGCCCGCGGCCGGTCCGTAGGAAGCTCCAATGCCTGGATAGGTTCACGCAACTGCTCCCTCCAATAGAACAACAGGGCCTCTGATAGATCCTCCGGGAATGCCTGCTGCCACTGGGAAAAATCTGCGTAAGTATGGGAGAGTGGAGGTAACTGGTCCCCCTGCCCTTTGTAAAACAGCAGCATTTCACGCAGCAGGATATCCAGGGAGTATTTGTCCGCGATGATGTGGTGGAGCGTCAACACCAGGAGGAACTCTTTTCCGGGTATTTCCATCCATTGTCCCCGGATAAGGGGTTCTTCCCCCGGCACAAAGGGACGGGCCGCTTCCGCCAGAGCCTGGTTCAGCACCGTATCGGTGCTGCTGTCACAACCTTCGGGTTTCAATTCCAGGTAATCCAATCGGAAACAAACCTCCGGGTCAATCCATTGATAGGGCTTGTTATCGACGGTGATAACTCGGGTACGCAAGGCCGGATGACGGCGGATGACGTCTTGAATACTTTGCTCAAGTCTTTCCCTGTCCACGGATGCGTGCCCGCTAATTCGCACTATCAACGGGATATTATGATAGCTGGGCCCCCCTTCATAAAGGTTGTCGGTTTCAAATTGGTCGATAAACCATAACCGCTCCTGGTGGTAGGATGCAGGAACCAGGGTCTCCTCCTGGGCCGCAGCCGCGATATCCGGATACTCCAGTGGTCTATCAACGGAAAGTCGGGTAACCATCTCCTTCGGGTTCTTTAGGATGCTGGTTAAAAGCATCTTCAACCGTTGGACCATACGATTCATGGTTGACTGGTTAAACAGGGCTGTTTTGTACTCGAATTGGATGTTCAGCGAATCCTTGCTCTCAAAGATATAAATGGTTAAATCGAACTTACTTTTATGATACCCGGACTCGAAAGGCATAAAATTCAACGAATGGTCCGACTGCTGGATTTCAGGAGGTCCCGCAGGACCGATATAATTGATCATATCCACCACCACATCGAACAGCGGATGGCGGGTGATATCCCGACGAACAGCCAACTCCTCCACCAACCTGTCAAAAGGATATATTTTATGTTCATAGGCAGAGAGGGTGACCTCTTTGACCTTTTCCACTATATCTTCGAAAGAATCACCTGGGTTAATGCGGGTTCGCAGTGCCAGGGTATTAATGTAAAAACCAATCTGATGATCCAGGTCGGAGTGTTCCCTGCCGTCGATGGTGGTTCCCAGTACAATATCGGTCTGACCCGTATACCTGAAAAACAATATCTTAACAGCAGCCAACAGGATCATAAACAGCGAAGCATCATATCGGCGCCCCAGGGATTTTAATTGCAGTGTCAGTTCTTGATCGATATGAACCTCGGCACTATCTCCTTCATAAACCATATGTTCCGACCGTTCGTTATCCAGGGGTAATTCCAACACTGGCAAATGACCGCTTAGCTGCCAGAGCCAATATTCCCTGTGCTGGTTCACAGCATCTGTCTTCTCTTTTAATTGTTTGTTCTGCCAGGCAGCATAGTCTTTATAATGAACCCGCAGTGGTGCTATTGGATTTTCTTTTTCATTTTTGAAACCGTCGTATAGTAAAAATAATTCGCTGAAAAAGGCCTCCATGGATACAGCGTCACCGATGATATGATGAATGACCAGTAAGAAAACATATTTTTTCTCTTCCAATTGCATCAACTGCACCCGCAGCAGGGGACCTGAGGAGAGGTCGAACAATGTACCCAATTCCGTATGCACCCGCTGCCTCACCACTGCTTCTTTATCAGGCTCGTTTCTTAAATCGATTTGTTTTAACCCAAAACCCAACCGGTTCAGGCTGACTATTTTTTGTTTTGGTTCGCCGTTTACGGTTATAAAAACGGTTCTCAGGCTCTCGTGCCGTTCTACCAGCGTATCCAGGGCTTTTTCAAAGGCCTTCTCATCCAATTCTCCCTCCACCATGTAGAGATCCTGCATATTAAAGGTCAACGATGCTTCCTCCACCTGGCTGAGGGTCCATAACCGTTTTTGTGCATGGGAGAGGTCATAGAACTCTGCCTGGTCCAGCACCTCAATGGGGGCAAATACCTCTTTTGAAGTACTGCGGATGTTTTCCGCCAGGCTTCGGATGGTGGACATTAAAAATAATTTCTCCATTGATACGTTGACATTCAACTTCTTGTGGATCTCGGCCATTACCCGGGCGGCCTTTAAGGAATGACCCCCCAGGTGGAAGAAGTTGTCATCAATACCGATTTTTCCCACATCCATACCCAAAACTTCTGCCCATATCTCTGCCAGTTTCTTTTCCATGCTGTCTCGCGGTGCGATATAGGTTTTATCGCTCACGAAGTCTGGTTCCGGAAGCGATCCACGATCCACCTTCCCGCCCGGGGTCAGCGGTATTTTTTTCAACTGCACGAAATAAGAGGGAACCATGTAATCTGGCAGCGAACGGGAGAGATACCTTCTCAATTCACCGGAAATCGAGGCGTTTTTATCAAGTATCTCCTCCCTGGCGGGTACAAAGTAGGCACACAAGTATTCATTCTCATTTCCCCCGGCAATGACCACGACTTCTTTGATATCTTTGTGATTCAACAATTGATTCTCTATCTCCCCCAATTCTATCCTGAAACCCCTTATCTTAACCTGGTGGTCGATGCGTCCCAAAAATTCCATATTTCCGTCGGGTAACCAACGGGCCAGGTCACCGGTGCGGTAGAACCTGTCATCGGTTATTGGACATTGGCCATTGGCGAGGGAATCTCTACTTTCTGGGGATACTTCTAATAAAAAGTTTTTGGAGGTCCAGGAACCTTTTTTCAAAAAGGTTCTTGGCCGCCGGAGGCAAAACTTCTCTGCGGTTAATTCTGGGTTGTTTAAATATCCGCGAGTCACACCTTTGCCACCAATGTGCAGCTCACCCGGGATACCAACAGACTGTAAATGTCCCACTGCATCCAATATGTAAAATGCCATGTTGGGAAGGGGTTTGCCAATCGGTACGTTTCCTACCTGGGGAATCGACTCCACCCGTGCTTCATAATAACTGCTGTCAATGGTGGCTTCTGTTACACCATAACTATTGATAATCCGCATCCGGTCTCCAAACCGCGAAACCAGGCGCCTAAAATCCTCCACCGCACAAATGTCTGAACCCAGGATCAACAACCGCAAATACTCCAGGTCCAATTGGTTCTCATACACATAATCCATGAAAGGCACAATCAGAGAAGGTGTGGATTCAAAGAGTGTAATCCGGTACTCCTTTACCAGGGAATATAAAGACGCAGGATCGACCCGTACCTCTTCCGGACAAATCACCAGTTCCCCGCCCGTCAGCAGTGCCCTGGCAATATCCCCTGCAAAAACATCGAAAGAAAATCCCGCCATCTGGAGGAGATTGACTTTCATCTCCTCCAGGCGATACTCTTTTATCCAGGCAAATGCAGCATTGACAAAATGATCATGCTGGACCATGACCCCTTTTGGCCTGCCAGTAGAACCCGAAGTGTAAATGACATAAGCCAGGCTTAGGTGAGTGGGTGAGTGGAGTGGGTGAGGGGGGAGGTACTCACTCTTTTCATTTATCTTATCGAGCTCAATTATCTCAATACCATTACTCACCTCACCCTTTCCACTCACCAATATCCTCGCATTGCTATCTGCCAGGATATAATCGATCCGGTCTTGCGGGTAATCAGGATCAATGGGCAGATAGGCACCGCCGGCTTTCAAAATCGCCAGTATTCCCATACACATTTCAATGGTGCGGTTCACCATGATGGCCACAATGGTATTCGGCTTTACACCCCTGGCCCGCAGCAATTGTGCCAGTTGTTCGGATTTTTTGTCCAATTCTTTATAGGTCATATAGGTCCAATAGGTCCTATAGGTTAAATGTTGTCCTATGACTCCAACCACAGCAATATGGTTCGGCGTTCTCTCCACCTGTTCCTCAAATAATCCATGGATAGTCTTTCCTTCGGGGAAGGAGATTTCTGTATCGTTAAATTGCTCCAATGCCTGCCGCTTCTCTCCTTCCCCCATCATCTCCAGATCAGGCAATTTCGACTCGGGATTTGTAGCTGCTTCTCTCAAAAGGGTTAAAAAATGTTGGGTAAATCGTTCCATGGTCCCTTTCTTAAACAATTTTGTGCAATACTCGACCGCCACCTGGATTTCTTCTTTCCCTTCCATGGCCCACAAAGTAATGTCATGCTGGGCATGACCAATGGACTCATAATTCCCCTGGTAAGGAAGAAACCGCACGGTCTCCATTTCCATGCTCTGGAACTGCTCATCGAGATTCTGGAAAATGAGCATAACATCAAACAACGGACTCCTGCTGATATCCTTTCTCTTGGTATTCGTATTAACCACTTTCTCCAACAGGTCTCCAAAAGGGTATGCCTGGTTCTCATAGACATCGAGGGTATCCTGCTTCAATTCTCTTAAAAAATCCTCAAACGTCTTTTGTTTTGCTGGGTAATTCCTCATGGCGAGGGCATTGATAAAGACACCAGGGAGGGTTTCCAATTCCTGCCGCTCCCTTCCGGCTGTGATGGTTCCAATAATAATATCTTCCTGTCCCGTATACCGGAACAGCAGGGTATTGTATATTGACAGCATGACCATATAGAGACTCGCATCCTCTTTTAAAGCCAGGGATTTAAGTGCCCGGAAGGTTTCCCCTTTGATAGAAAAATGAACTCTGCTTCCTTCGAAGCTCTGCACTGCAGGTCGTGGGAAATCAGTGGGCATGCTTAACAGGGGTATTTCCCCGGAAAACCGTTTCAACCAGTACGCTTCCTGTTTTTTATACTCTCCTGCCTTGAGCATCCGGTTTTGCCAGGAGGTAAAATCTCGGTAACGTATTTTCAATTGCGGCAGTGTTTCTCCCCGATATAAACGGACAAATTCCCGGATCAGGATGGCCAGTGTGTAACCATCCGATACAATATGATGAATGTTAAATAAAAATAGTTGCAAAGTTTCGGATAATTTAATCAATCCGACCCGCATTAACGGTGCCCTGGATAGATCAAAGGGGCGAAAGAAATCGTTTATAATAGGTGCGCCCACGGCGACCGTCCCCCGGCCTGCATCGGTCCCCTCTGGAATATACTCATGGACATTGAAATCTACGTGACTGTGGACCTTTTGAACGGGTTCTTCACCCATCATGTGAAAGGAGGTCCGCAAACTCTCATGCCTTTTTACCAATTCCCGGAATACGGCCTCGAAACGCTCCCTGTCCAGGTCTCCCTCCAGCTGCATGACATAGGGCATGTTGTATTCAATAAAGATGTTTAATATATACATTCGTTTTTGAGAGGCGGAGACGTCATGGTATTCCCTTTCTTCCACTGGTGCAATGGCAGTAAATTCCTCTTTTTTCGCACCCCTGATATAATTGGCCAATCCCCGGATAGTGGGAGTTCTAAAAACCTCTGCAATGGGTATTTTAACCTTCAATTCCCTGTGCACGGCAGACACCATTCCCGTAGCCTTTAACGAATGGCCGCCGATTTCAAAGAAGTCGGTATCAATGCCTATGGAGACCTGTGATACATTTAATACCTCCGACCATATGGCGGCCAATTTTTTCTCTGTTTCATCCGTGGGAGCGATGCCTGCTTCACCATTGCCCGAGGTGCTGACACCCGGTTCAGGGAGCGATTTCCTGTCCAATTTTCCACTGGGGGTCAGGGGTATAACCTCCAAGGGGATAAAAAACGAAGGGATCATATAGTCGGGTAACTCCCTTGCCAGGTACTCTTTGATATCGGATGTAGCCAATAATCCAGAGGCGTCGGTACTGTCACTGCTGCTTGAAGCCGGTACAATATAGGCACACAGGAATTTATCACCATTTTTGTCATCCTTTGCCACCACCACAGCCTCTTTCACGGCATGGTAACGTTTCAACCAGCTCTCGATCTCTCCCAGTTCGATGCGGTTTCCCCTGACCTTTACCTGGTCATCCAGCCGCCCCAGGCATTCCACATGCCCATCCTCTCTAAAGTAACCGATATCACCGGTCCTATACAATATGGCATAATCGCGATCCCTGATCTCATCAAGGTAGGGATTGGCAACAAAGGCATCCCGGGTCTTTTTTGTATCCTTCCAATAGCCCTTTCCAACACCAATCCCGGCAACACAAATCTCACCCCTTACGCCAATGGGACATAAAGATAAATGCTTATCCAATATGTAAATATGAATATTCTGCAGCGGCTTGCCAATAGGAATTCGCTGTTGGGTTTCCTCCGGCATTTGCTTCACCACATAATGGGTGACATCATCTGACGCCTCTGTGGGACCGTACGCATTGACCAGGCGTATCCCGGGATAGTAGGTGTACCACTGCCTCACCAACGATGGGGTCAACGGTTCACCAGTGGGGATCATCCAGCACAAATCGTCGAGTTTATTATCTGGCTGATGCGTTACCATTTCAATAAACTCCTTCATCAATGAAGGGACGGTCTCAAAAATGGTTACTTTTCCCTGCTGCAGGGTTCTTAACAAATCCAGGGGTTCAAGCACCACTTCCCTTTTGATAATGAGGGTCTGGCCTCCTTTTAGTAATGCGGTTAAAAACTGCCATACGGATATATCAAAAGAGGCAGAAGCTGTTTGAGCGATGATATCGTCACTGGTGATAGAAAGATCGTTTATTTTGGCATAGATATGGTTGATCATTCCCCGGTGATGGATCATAACACCTTTGGGCCTGCCAGTGGTGCCGGAGGTATAGATGACATAGGCCAGGTTATCCGGGGTGGCAGTGGATGCGACGGGTCTGGTACTGTATTTCTCCAAAGTCCTTAAATCATGCTGGTACTTATGTTTACTCCTGTTGGGCGTTGCCTCCGGCGGCCAGGGGCTCTTATAACACCCATCCGGGATCGGGCCTCCTGAATCCCATAGTCGGTTTGTTTTATCGATGTGAAGAAGGGCATCATAACGGAATTTGGTTAATTCGTTCTGGATGGTAAAAATTTTGTCGGAAAATTCAACGGCTGAAATTCCAGGTACATCCACATCGGCGATTAAATCTTCAAAAAAGGCACGGGAGATAAAAAGTTCAGCGGAAAAATCGGTCTTGGTTTTGTGGTTTTTGTCCCTGGTGGCATGTTTAAACGCCACCAGCTCGCGAACCAGATGGTTTTTCAACTGCTGGTCCATCACATCGCCCACAAATATATAAGCCTTTTCTCCTGCTAAATCCACGGCTTTGCGCAGTACATTTCTTAGATAGTTGTGGCTGTGAAAGGATTGGACGACACTGTTTAAAATAATCAAATCAAAATCGGTTTCTTCTATCGTATCGATCTCATGGGCTGCCAGATGGGCGACAGAGATATCGTCAACCCCTTCTTTTTGAATCCGTTCTTTATTCTTGCGGATGGTTACCGCGGAGATATCAGTGCCGTAATAAAAGCTGACGTGAGGGGCAATTCGATACATAGTGAGACCAGAGGCGCAGCCGATTTCCAATACCCGCATCCGCTGATTTTTATGAACCAGGGGCATTATTTTTTGTAAGGTATTTTCAGCATACTCATCCATTTCCTCCCTGGTAAAAGGTTCACCTGTATAGCTGTTAAACCAGCCACCTTCAGTGATTTCATCATCAGCTGTTTCACCAATATACTCCCACAGCTCTTCGGCATCCTTTAATTCCCCGGTATCGATCTCTTCCCCATGGGCATTCCAACTGTCCAATACCAGGAAGGTCCGAAACGTATCGCAATCCCACTGCAACCGGTTAAGGGTTCGTATATATTTTTCTTCAGCAATCACCATCCGGATTTCCGCATCCTCTATGATGGTTTTTATCCGTTCTTCAGGTAAAGCGGTTTCAATAGGAACATAGGCACCGCCCGCTTTCATTATTCCCAGGATGGAGATAAGAAATTCAATGGAACGATCCATCAGCACAGCCACCCGGTCGTTGGGCTGGATCTTTTCTTCCTGGTATAAATAGTGGGCCAGCCGGTTGGCGGTTTTATTTAATTCGGAGTAGGTAATGGTCGGGTGTTCTGCCACATGCGCAGCAGCGGCGATCCTATCACCCGTCCTTTCTGCCTGCTCTTCAAACAATTGGTGGTAACATTTCCCTTCCGGTATATCCCTTTTGGTATCGTTGAATTCAAACAATATCTGCTGTTTCTCTTCATCGTTTAGCATCACGATACTGGAGATGCGTATACCGGGGTTATGGCCGATTTCTCGCAGGATGGTTAAGAAATGGCCAGCCATTCGTTTAATGGTCTCCGGTTTGAACAATTGGGTACAATATTGCAGTCGAAATAGGATCTCAGCCCCCCTTTCATCGGCATCCAGGGCAATATCGAATTTTGCTGTCCGGTCTTCCAATGCAGTAGAGACGTCACTACCTATGCTGGCCTTTGGGGTCAGGGGCGCTGCCCACTTTTTAAAAGCTTCTTTAACCGGGGATTTTTCAAAATTCTGGAAGGCAAATTCCACATCGAATAACGGATTCCGGGAAGGGTCTCGCTCAAGATTCAATTGATCCACCAACTCCTCGAATTGGAAATCCTGGTTTTCAAAAGCAGCAATACTATTTTCCCTCACCCCCTGCAAAAATTCCGGGTAGGTCTTCTCCCCGCAAGGACTATTTCGCAAAGCCAATTCATTGACAAACATACCGATAATAGAGTGCAGTGCGTCGTGGGGACGCCCGGCAATATCACAGCCCACAATGATGTCCTCCTGGCCGGTATATTTGAATAACAGTATGTTAAAGGCCGTCAGCAGTTTCATAAACAAAGTGGTCCCGGGTTCCTCACCAGCCCGTTTGAACCGTACTGCCTCCTCTTTACCCAACTTGAAATTATAAGAGTCTCCTTTAAAACCAAAGACAATGGGACGAGGATAATCAAACGGCAAATTCAATTTAGGAATATCCGGGGCATCGGAATAGAGGTTTAACCAGTAACCCTCCATCTCTTTGATCTTGCCCGATGCCAGCATATTATTCTGCCAGCTAGAAAAATCCTTGTATTGTATGTTCAGCGGTACTGGTTCTTCTTCATTATAGATACTCAGAAAGTCTTCTATCAGGATTTGCATCGAAGTACCATCGCCGATAATATGATGCATGTCATATACCAACATGTATTCTTGGTCCGACAGGGTGACAATGGCGGCTCGCATCAACGGTGCATGGGCCAGGTCAAAGGGGCGTACGAAATTCGTGATCACTGCATCGATCCTCTCTGTGTCCTCTGCGGTTAAATCATGGGATTCGATTTTAAAATCCATCCCGCAGTGTGGGAACTCTTCAACCGGGTGAACCATCTGCACCGGTAGATTATCCAACAGCAGAAAGGAGGTCCGGAGGCTTTCATGCCTTGCGATCAAGGCGTTAAAGGTCCTTTCATATCGCTGTTTATCTGCTTTCCCACTGAAATTCTGCAGGGAACACATATGATAGGCATTGCCAACGGTCTCAAACTGATCCAGGAAAAACAGCCGCTTTTGCGCGGATGATTGAGGATAATACTCCTTCTTTTCCACAGGGGTTATCTCTTCATAAATACTCTTCCGTGATCTTTTAATGAATTCCGCCATCTCTGCGATCGTGGGACCTGTGAAAACACTCCTTAAAGGAAATTCGATATCAAAGGTTTTACGAATCCGGGAGACAAGCACGGTTGCCTTTAGGGAATGACCACCCAGGTCAAAAAAGGAGGTGTCAATGCCTATATGATCTTTTCTTATTCCCAGTAATTCAGACCATATCACAGCCAGGGTTTCCTGGTCGGCAGTTATTGGTGATACATATTTTTTCTCCCTGTGCTTCCCGGGAGCAGGTAACGCATTCCTGTTTACTTTTCCACTGATGGTTAAAGGAATCTTATCTATTTGAACAAAGTAGGAAGGTATCATGTAATCCGGCAGTATACTGCCCAGGTATTCCCGCAATTCCAACGGGTTCAATTCAGTGGTGGCCCCGGGGGAGCCAATCACATAGGCACAGAGATAGTTATCCCCGGTTTTAAATTCTTTAACGATTACCAGTGCCTCTTCAACGGCTGGATGTTGTACCAGCCGACCCTCGATTTCACCCAATTCCACCCGGAATCCACGGATTTTTACCTGAAAATCCATCCTGCCTGAGTATTCGATATGTCCATCCGTCAGCCAACGGCCCAAATCACCGGTTCGATATAACCGCTCATTGAGTTTTGATATTTGACCATTGGTCACGAACGTTTCGGTTGTTAATTTCAGATTATTCAAATAGCCCCTGGCCAAACCGGTTCCAAAAATACACAACTCACCCGTAATCCCCACCGGTTGTAATCGAAGGGATTTGTCCATGATATAAATCCCGGTGTTCCATATCGGCCGTCCGATCTTTACCTGGAGGTCCCTCTCCTGGTGCCGGTACAGGGTAGACATCACAGCCGCTTCTGTGGGACCGTACTCATTCACAATTTCCAGGTTTTTGTTCTTTTGAAGTGATTGCTCCAGGATATCCAGGGTCAGCTTATCACCGGCCAATGTAACGGCTTTTAGCGACAGCATTTCCTTCTGTTCCAGCTCCTCCAGGAGAGCAAGATACAACGCCGGTATACTGATAAAATGGGTGACCTGGTGGGCCAGGATGATTTTTTTTAATGCCGATGCATCTTTAATGTTCTCTTCAATGGGGAATACCACTCGCGCACCGGAAATGATAGGGCTAAAAAAGGCAGTTACAAACCCATCAAAGGAATAGGAAAACAACTGCAGCGCTGTTACCCCTGGGTTCATCCCATATTCTTCTTTCCTGCATAACAGTGTATTGGCAGCACTTCCATGTTCCACTATCACGCCTTTGGGAATACCAGTGGAACCTGAGGTATAGATCACATACACAGGGTCATCCTTTTTTACCGGCGATGTCATCCTGGTGAAGCTGTATTTCTCCACTGCTCCCAGGTCTTGCTGGTATTTAATCTTCCCCCGGGACTTTGCTTTCCCGCTCCTGCTTTTATCTTTATCAATGGTCACCAGGACATCGTAACGGAATTCGGTGAGTTCGTTTTTGACAGTATGTATCTTGGTTGAGAATTCTATCTTTTCTACTGCGGCAGTGTTTTTCCCCAGGTCTTCAAAAAAAGCACGAGAGAGAAACAATTCCCCGGAAAAATCGGTTTTGGTTTTGACATTTTTCCCCTGGTTAAAGCTCTCCCTTTTAAAATCAATCATTTCCCGGATGAGTGCCCCTTTTAATTCCAGGTCCATGACATCGCCGATAAACAAATACCCCCTGGTTCCCAATAGATGAAGGGCTTTCCGTATCACCTGCCGCAGGTAGTTGTGACCGGGAAAGGCCTGGATCACACTGTTCATTATAATAAGATCAAAATCCGTCTTTTTGATGGTATCGATCTCATGGGCCGCCAATACAGCCAGGGTTATATTTCGATACCCCTCCCTCTTCACCCGTTCCCTGTTCTTTTCTATAATGACGCTGGACAAATCAGTGCCGTAATAAAACCCCACACGGGGGGCGATGCGGTACATGCTGATACCTGAAGCACACCCGATTTCCAGGACTCGCATCCCTGGATTTTTTAGAAGCAAGGGCTCCAATTTTTGCAGGATGTTGTCACCGTATTCATCCATTTCTTTTCTGGTGAACGGTTCGGCTGTATAGCTGCTCAGCCACCCACCACCAGCAATGTCGTCCTCAGCCGTCTCGCCCACATATTTCCATAATTTTTTGGTCATTGACATGAAGTCGTGTTTTTCCACCTCTTCTTCGCCATATATATCGCTGCTGTCCATACACAAAAAGGTATTGAAAGATTCACATTCCCACTGCAATCGATTTAGCATCCCGATGTACTTTTTCTGTGAGATGACAACTTCCAAACGGGTATCGTCGATCATGTTCTTGATTCGTTTTTCCGGCAGCGAAGGATTCAGCGGTACATAAGCCCCTCCTGCCTTCAGCACCCCTATCACTGCTTCGGCCAGGTGAATGGAGCTGTCCAGGAGAATCCCGACACCGCAACCGGGGCGGATGCTTTTTTCATCATATAAATAATGCGCCAATTGGTTGGCTTTCTGCTCCAATTGCCGATACGTTAGATATTGATCTTCACATACCAGGACAATAAAATGCGGGGTCCTTTCCACCTGGTCTTCAAACAATCGATGGACCGTCTTTTCTTCTGGATTGATTTCCTTTCCCGTGTCATTAAATACCTCCAACAACTGCTTTCTCTCTTCCCTGGTGACGATCTCTATTTCATGAATGGTTATCCCTGGATTTGTTGTTACTTGGGTCACCACTTCCACCAGATGCAATGCCACTCTTTTTACAAAATCGCGGCCATACACGGATGCATTAAAATTAAATCGCAGCACAAAACATTTACCGGGATTGACAATACAATTAAAATCATAATTGGTTTGCTCATACGCCGCAAAATCCTTTAATTTAAACCCCATCTCATTATCACTGCTTAATTCGCTGATTTCCTCTTGAATGGGATAATTCTGGAACCCCATGGAATGATCGATTAATTGACCCTTTAGCGGCGAATTTGCCTGTATCTCCGCCAGGGGCAGATACTCATAGGATTTTGACACCACCGCTTTTTGCTGCACCTCCAGGATTAATTGAGAAAACGTGCTTATATGCGTCTCCAATCGAATCCGTACTGGAATGCTGTTGATAAATAACCCCACCATCCGTTCGATCCCCTCCAGGTCCGCCGGTCTCCCGGAAACCACTGTACCAAATACCACATCGTCGGTATTGTTGTATCTCTGCAGCAATATTCCCCATATACTTTGAAACACGGTGGTGGCAGTGACGTGATTTTCGCTCACTATTTTTTTTATTTTTTTCGATAATGTGGGGTCTAATGTAAATATGCACTCTTCCACCTGGTAACCGGGAGAACTGTTTTCGGTTTGTTTTTTTTGGCCCGGTAATACCGCTGGCTGCTCATACCTTTCAAGATATTCTCGCCAATATCTCAGCCCCTCTTCCCTGTCCTGCTGTTCCAACCAGTGGATATACTCCTTGTACGGAGTTACAGGTTCCGATTCCAACCTGGATACCTCCCCTTTTTTTAACCGCTGGTACTCCTTGATAAACTCATTAAATAGAATCCCCGAACTCCATCCATCCATGACCACATGATGAAAACTCCATATCAATTGGTAGGTATTGGAACCGGTCTTAAAAAGGGCTGCCCGGATCAATGAATCGCTGCTTAAATCAAAGCCTTTCTCCCTGTCTTTTCGCTTAAAATCCTCCAGGTATTTCTTTGTTTCTTCTTCACCTAAGTGCGAGATATCTTCAAATACAGCCTGGCCCGGGTTCTCTTTTAATACCAACTGGAGGGGTTTTTTGATTTTGTCATAAAGGAAAACAGTTCTTAAAATATCGTATTTTTTAACCAGGTAATCAAAGCTTCTTGCAAATAAAGCGGTATCGATAGTTCCTTCTATTGTCAAAACAGATTGCTCGAAATAGACGGAGGAGGATTTATCCATTACCCAATGGAATAAGATGCTTTCCTGCATGGGGGTTAACGAATAGATATCCTTAATATTCTCTCTATTCCTCATTTGTATTCACCTTGTTACTCATCCCTCTTCAAAAACCGAAAAAACGTCTTCCAGGTCATCGATATCCAGACCGGTTAAACGATAATCACTGGGGGTTAATTCTTTTCCATTTTTTGTGCTGCAGTGGGAGATAATTTTTTCCAGGTATAAGCAGTAGAAATTGGCCAATTGTTCAACCCGGGCCTGTTTGAATTCATATTTATTATACGTAAAAGACATCATTAATCGTTCATTTACCACGATACCGTTAATATCCAGGGCATAGGGTCGTTCCAATTCCGGGCCTATGGCATTCCCGGTTTTTAAACGGGACACCTCGAAATCTCCGCCACTGCTTTTCCAATCAAATTGACCCAGGTAATTAAAGTCAATCTCTGCATCTTCTCCAAACAGAATGCCCTCTTTTTGCTCTACAGGCGTTAGATATCTCAATATACCATACCCGATCCCCTTTTGGGGAACCCCTCTCAATGTCTCTTTTACATGTTTTATCACATAGGTTAGGTCTTCGGTCCGATGCATATGCAAAAGCACCGGGAACCGGGATGTGAACCAGCCCACCGTACGGCTTATATCGATATTGGAATGGGCCACAACGGTTTCCCTTCCATGCCCTTCCAGGTTGATTCTAATCCATTCACTTCCCCCAAAGTCCTTTACAGCCAGGCCCAAAGCCGTCAGCAGTATATCGTTTATCTCCGTATTATATGCTTGGTTGACCTCAAGCAGTAATGTGCTGGTTTTTTCTTCATTCAAAACGATCCTGACGGTTTCACTGTCCTTGCCTTTTTTATCTTTTTTTTCGATGTTAAAATCTCCTGGCAAATTCTCTACGATCGCTTCCTCTACCCCTCTCCAATACATCGCTTCTCCCAATACCTTCTTGCTCCCGGAATACTCGATTAGTTTATCTGCCCAGTATTTAAAGGAATCTGTTTTTTCCTGGAATTTTATTTCTTCTCCATTCTTCACCTGGGTATAACCGATGGCAAAATCCTCGAGAATGATCCGCCAGGAAACACCATCCACTACCAGGTGATGAATAACGATCAATAAGTAATCGGCTTTTTCGCACTTAAACAGGGCCAGTTTTATCAACGGGCCCTCTTTTAAATCGATTCCCCCCTGTACCCGGGCAGACTTCTGTTCGATTTGCTCCTGGATTTCCTCGTATGTCCTGCCCCGGATATGTACCACATCCAGGTCGAATAATTTCCCTTTGATTCCCCGGTTCTTTTGCACAACCTTTTCCCCCTGCTTTTCAAATACCATTCGCAGTGCATCATGATGTTCCATTATTCTGGTAAATACTTTTATAATGTGATCCATTTCAAAACCCTGCTTCCGGGTTATCATAATTGCGTGGTTATAATGAGAACAACCTGTGGGATGATTCTCAAAAAACCACTGCTGGATAGGTGTCAATGGGACGTCTCCTTCAACCGGTCCCTGGTCAATGACCCGCTCCATTCTATTTACGCAGCGACTCAATTGCCTGATGGTTTGATTAAAAAATAAATCTTTGAATTCTAAAGTTAATCCATGCCTCTTTAACCTTGCGGAAACCTGGATTACTTTTATGGAATCCCCCCCCAGCTCGAAAAAATTCCCGTCGGTCCCCATATCGATTCGTTTCACAGGAAGTACTTCCTCCCAAATGTCTAACAAAATGTTTTCGATTTCATTGGCAGGAGCCCGATATTCACCGCTGCCGCCTCCTGCTTCTGCCCCAGGTTCCGGCAGAGCCTTTTTATCGACTTTCCCGCTGGCCAATAAAGGCAGCATCTCAAGCTGCACAAAGCAAGAGGGAATCATATATCCCGGCAGCCTTTCCGACAAAAAGGCTCTTAACTCACTTACATCCAGGAATACCAATGATTGAGAGGTGTGAGGAGACATAGGAAGACCCGGAATCATTACCACATACGCGCATAAAAAATAATCACCCTGTTGATCTTTTTTTGCAATTACCACTGCTTCTTTGATTTTTTCATGTGTTAACAAATGGCTCTCGATCTCTCCCAGTTCGATGCGAAAACCCCTGACTTTGACCTGGTCATCCATCCTGCCCAGATATTCCACATTGCCATCTGGCAGCCACCGGGCCAGGTCGCCGGTTCTATATAAAGCTGAATGATGAGTGATAAATGATGAATGATGAGAATCCTTTTTCTTTTCTTTTTCATCCTGGTCATCGTGAAAATCCTGAAAATCCTGGTCAAATTTTTCTGCTGTCAATCCCGGTCTGTTTAAATATCCCCTGGCGACTCCAATACCGGAAATAGATAACTCACCAGCAGCCCCCATGGGTTGTAATTGATTTTTCCGATCTAAAATATAGAGCCGTATATTTTGCAGAGGTTTACCAATGGGTATATTACTCTCCCCATCCCAGTGCGATATCGAATACCGACTGGCATAAACAGTCCCTTCCGTAGGCCCATAGAGGTTTTCAAATATCACCTGATCGCGCAAACCAGCGAATTTATTCACCAATCCCAGTGAGAGCGCTTCGCCCGCTAAAAAGATGTATCTAAGGGACGATAATTTGTCTGTATCCTCCTGTTCCAGTAATTCCAGGAAAACATTAAACATGGAGGGGACAAAATTTATATGAGTAACCGCGAAATCTTCAATAATATCCAAAATCCTTCCCGGGTCTTTCTCTACATTCTTTCCTGGAATGACCAATCTCCCGCCTCCTAAGAACCAACCGAATAACTCTGTAACAGAAACATCAAACGTGTAGGATGTCTTTAACAGGTAGGTATCTGATTCCATTATGGGATATTCCTTTTGCAGTGCCGTTAATATATTAACACACGATCGATGCTCAACCACAACTCCTTTTGGTTTCCCGGTGGACCCAGAGGTGTAGATAACATAAGCGAGATTTCCAGGATCTACAAGACTCGTTGTACGTAGCGAGTGACACGTTACGAGTTGCCTTTCAGATATTGCAATGGAGTGCTCCTCTATTAGTAAACACAGGGAGGCATATCCGTCTTGTATGCCTCCTCCCTCTGGAATATAATCGGAAGTTGTCAACACTATCTTTGCCGCGCTGTCGGCCAGTATGTAATGGATGCGGTCAGTAGGGTAGGTGGGGTCGATGGGTAAATAGGCACCGCCTGCTTTTAATATGGCCAATATTCCAACAATCATTTCCGGCGAACGTGCCACCATTACAGCAGCAATGATGTCGGGTTTAATGCCCCTGGCCTGCAGTCGATGTGCCAGTTGATTTGATTTTTTATTCAATTCTTTATAGGTCATATAGGTCCTATCGGACAAATATTGTCCGATAATCCCAGCCACAGCAATATGGTTTGGCGTTTTCTCCGCCTGTTCTTCAAATAAGTGATGGATGGTTTTATCCCGGGGAAAGGCCGCAGCTGTTCGATTGAATTCAAATAACAGTCGCTTTTTCTCTTGCTCACCAATGATCTCTATCTCTGCCAACAGAGCTCCCGGGTTCCCAACCAGGAAGGACACAGTTCTTTCAAAATAGCCCCTGAGCCGTTCCATGGTTTCCGACCTGAACAGCTTTATACAATACTCGAAGGTAAAAAACAGGCGATCCTTTCCTTCTATTCCTGTTAACGTCATGTCAAACTTTGAGATATTGGTTTTATACGGGTAAGGTTTTAATTTCAAACCGAGAATATTTTTTGGGGGCTCATCCATATTTTGGAATACAAACAAAACATCAAACAGCGGATTTCGCCCTGCATCCCTTCTGACCGACACCCTGTCTACCAGGTCCTCAAAAGGATATTCCTGATTTTCAAAGGCCTCTAAGGTTTGTTCCTTTACCTCCTTTATAAAGTTCTTAAAGGTCTTTCCTGGCATCGGGTAATTCCTGAGGGCCAGTGTATTGACAAACATGCCGATGATATTCTCCAGTTCCGCATGTCTTCTACCTGCCACCGGGGTACCTACAACAATATCTTCCTGGCCACTTAGCTTTGCCAGCAGCACATAAAAAATTCCCAACAGTACAGTATACAGTGTTGTTGCTTCTGCTGCTGCTAATTTTCTTAATCCCTCTGTCTCTTTTTTATTTATTACAAATCCAACCGTACTGCCGACAAAACTCTGGAAGGCAGGCCTTTTATAATCAAAAGGTAAATGTAATATAGGAATTTCTCCTTTAAATGCGTCGGTCCAATAGGTTTCCTGGTTCCTTTCCCATTCCATTTCTTTTTCACTTTCCTTCCAATAGGCATAATCTTTATATTGGATTCGTAAGGGAGCTAACGTATCTTCTGGATCGTTGGACGAATAAAGGGCTGTTAATTCCTCTATAAACACGGTGTGGGAGATTCCGTCCGTGATGATATGATGCATGTCCATCATCAATATAAATGTTTCGTTCTCCAATTTCAGCAGCTCCACCCTGAGCAGCGGCACGCAGGATAAATCAAAGGGGGAGATGAAATCGTTTATAACAGCCGTTGCCTCGGGTATGGGAGAAGACAGGGGGGAACTCCCCCCGACTTCTTTGATTTCGAATGCCACGTGGTTATGTATTTTCTGCACCGGCTGGTCGTCCTTCATATGGAAGGAGGTGCGTAAGCTTTCATGCCGTTTGATTAATCTCCTGAAAACATCTTCCAATTTTTTCGTTTCAATCTTTCCTTCCAGCCCAACCACCTGCGGCAAATTGTAGTGTGTGGCTCCGGGCTCCATCCGGTGCAAAATATACAGTCGCTTCTGTGCAGAGGATAACGGATAAAATTCCTTTTTTTCGACTACTTCTATCGAAATATATTCATTTATATCTTTTTTCGCTTCTTTTATATATCGTGAAAGACCTCTTATGGTCGGCGTTTTGAATATTTCTGCCAAAGGGATTCTTACGTTTGTTTCTTTGTATATCCTGGCTAACAATGTCGCTGCTTTCAACGAGTGACCGCCTATATTAAAAAAATTATCATCAATGCCCATAGAGACATATTTACGGGATAATACCTCCGACCATAGAACGGCCAATTTCTTTTCTACTTTATCTCGTGGAGCCGTGTAGTTCATGTAAACCTCACCGGTCCCCAAACCATCAGGCATGGGCAGTGCGCTCCTGTCCAGCTTTCTATTGGGGGTCAGGGGGATTTTATCCAGAACAACAACGAACGAGGGGATCATATACTCCGGGAGGTGGGCTGAAAGACTGTTTCTCAATTCCGCTGTATCCACCTCTTCTTCACTGGATACAATATAGGCACACAGGTATTTTTCACCATTTGTTTCTTCCCGGGCAATGACAACGGCTTCACTCACTGTATCATGGGCCAGTAATCGATTTTCAATTTCCCCTAACTCTACCCTGAAGCCCCTGATCTTTACCTGGAAGTCTGCCCTGCCTAAAAATTCGATATTCCCGTCCGGCAGCCACCTGGCAATGTCACCGGTACAATAGACCCTGCGGGAAAAAGGACCACTTCTGAATTTCTCATTCCCCTCATCTCTAAGGTACCCCCTGCCCAATGGTTTCCCCCCAATAAGCAATTCCCCGGGGATTCCTACTGGTTGTAGATGGCTCTCTCTATCCACGATATAAATATCGGTATTCATAATAGGCTTGCCTATGGGAGGCAGATCAGGCACCGGCTCCCCCGGGGAAAATGTTAAGGTGGTTACCACATGCGTCTCCGACGGACCATAGTGATTGTGAAGATATACCTGGTGTTTTTTTAAATACGTTCTAAACCTTTCGGTAACGATAAGCGGCTCACCTGCGGATACGATATGATCGATTTCCCCGGGAATCAAAGGGGCAAATTCCTCCCTGCTCAATACAAATTTGAGAAATGATGCCGGTAAAAATAATGTCTTGATTCGATTCATTTTTATAAATTCAAACAATCCAGGAATATCCTGCCGCATTCCCGGATCCGGCAAATAAAGAGTCCCTCCGGCAAGCAGGGTTGAGAATATCTCCTGGAAGGAGACATCAAAACTTATACTGGTGAATTGCAGTACGCTGCTGAAATCGATACAGGTATAGTCATACTGGAAAAACAAAAGGTTCACCAGGTTTTGGTGTTCCAACATAACGCCTTTGGGTTTCCCGGTAGAGCCGGACGTATAGATAACATAAAGCAGGTCCGTAGGTTTGCTTTTGTTTGAATGTCCAGGATTTTTATCTTCATTTTTGGATGGGTACTCCCCTCTGTTCTGGTAGGCAAGAAGCGTGTCGTATTTGATATTGATCACTTCGACGTTAGGCGGGATATGTTCTGCCGCTGTGTCACACCCGGTGCCGGTCAGCAGGAGGGATGCTCGGCTGTCTTCAAGCATATATTCTTTTCGGGCAGCAGGATACCGGGGATCTATTGGTAAATACGCCCCCCCGGCTTTTAATATGGCCAGCATACCTGCAACCATTTCAAAGGAACTTTCCGCCATCAACCCCACCACATGGTCTCTTTTCACTCCCCTGGTTCTCAACCAATGGGCCAGCTGGTTAGACCTTCGGTTCAATTCCCCATACGTGAGGGTTCCGCCATTATGTACTAGGGCACTCGCTGCCGGGACTTCTGCGGCTTTTTTCTCAAATAAGCAATGGATGGTATCAGGCCCCTTTACTTCTTTCTTTATACCGCTGCACATAGAGAGCAGCTCTTGCTTCTCTTCTTCACTGGTTAGTTCTATCTTTCCTATTTTAATATCGGGTTCTGTGCCCACGGCAGCCATGATTTTCTGGAAATAGCGGAGCAAGCGCCGAATCGTATCCCGCTTAAACAATTTTGTACTGTATTCCAGCCTGAAGGATAATTTATCCCCGATCTCAGCCCCTTCCAGGTTCAAATCAAACTTTGAACTGCTGCTCTCAAACGGTCGGGTTTGCAACTTCAACCCGGGTATTTCCAATGTTAAGATTTCAATGCTATGCAAAGCGAACATCACATCAAAAAGAGGGTTGCGGCTTGTATCACGGGTGATAGGTACCCGCTCCACCAGCTCTTCAAAAGGGTATTCCTGGTTCTCAAAAGTGGATAAGCTTTTCTCTTTAACTTCTTTTAGAAATGCACGGAAGCCTTTTTCTCCGGTCGGAAGGTTTCGCAAAGCCAACGTATTGACAAACATACCGATAATACGCTCCGACTCCACATGCCTTCTGCCAGCAACCGGGATTCCAATCACAATGTCCTCATCTCCGCTCAGCTTAAAAAGCAAAACATAAAAAATGGCTGACAACACCATGAACAGGGTGGCGTTCTCCTCCCGAGCCAGGGATTTTAACACATTCGTCTCTTTCTCATCCACCACCAAACGATATTCACGCCCTTCAAAACTCTGGACCCCGGGCCTCGGGAAATCCGTGGGCAGATTCAACTGTGGGACTTCATCGCTGAATTCCTTCAGCCAATAGGCCTCCTGCTCCTTAATCCCGGCTGTTTTAAAAAAATAATTCTGCCAATGGGCAAAGCCTTTGTATTGAATCCCCGGTGGAGACCATTTTTTTCCTGCATATATATAAAAAAAGTCTTCAATCAGTATCTGGCACGACATGCCGTCAGCGATGATATGATGCATGTCATACAAAAGTAAATGCTCTTCCCCGGAGAATGAAACGATTCCAACACGCAGTAAAGGTGCCTTTTCCAGATCAAAAGGCCGGATAAAATCCCTGACTACTTTTTTTATATATTCCTCTCGGTCCCCGGCATAATCGTTTCCCATGGTTATCGCTTCGATTTTAAATTCGACCTCATCTTCAACCCTCTGTACGGGTTGGTCATCGATTAACCTAAAGGATGTCCTGAGGGTTTCATGGTATTGGATCAATGCTTTTACAGTATCCTGCAATCGTCTTATTTCCGGGTTTCCATTTATTTGAACCACCGAAGGTATATTATAACTGGTACCGATGGTATCAAAGCGGTTCAAGAAGTAAAGGCGCTGTTGAGCCGATGATAATGCATAATAGTCCTTCTTTTCAACAGGTTCTATTGTTGTTTGCTTCTCTTTTGAAAATTCGAGTTCGGTGATACCTGCGGACAATTCCCTGATCGTGGGGGAATGAAACAATTTTGAAAGCGGAAATTTAATATGAAGTTCTTTTTGCATCAGCGATATCAGCATGGTTGCTTTTAAGGAGTCTCCCCCCAACTGGAAGAAATCGTCATCGATCCCTATTTGGTGACAGCCGAAAAATGTTTGCCAGACAGCGGCGAGTTTTTGCTCTGTTTCATTCCTGGGGGCAGCAAATAGAGAACTCAATTGGGGACGGGGGTATAATTGGTCTATCGGGATGTCACGGGTTTGGGATTCTTCCTGCTGCGGTTTCTCATGTTTATTAAACCGCTCCACCTGGCTTAAAAGATCATTTTCAACCACAATAATCCCGGGCACCTCTTCTCCCAGTAGGCGGCTAAAGGCTTCCACTCCCTCAGCCGCAGTCATGCCGCCCGGCAGGTCGCTGCCTGTCATCTCCCGGTGCTTCGCCTCCAATGCAATGGCCATTCCCGTATCCTTCCATCTACCCCAATTGATAGACATTGTTAATTCTCCATTAACAGCGGAATCATACCGGGCATAGGCATCGAGAAAAGCGTTCGCTGCACCATACCCTACCTGACCGAACCCGGGCATGATGGAACTGAGGGATGAACAAAGGATTAAAAAATCCATGTCAACCTCTTTAAAAATCCGATTTAAAACGAGACTCCCCCTGACTTTTGCTTCTAATTCACGTTCGATGCTCTTTTTTGTTTGCAGTTGAATCACACCACCGCCCGGGATACCGCCTGCGTGAATCACTCCATTGATCCGGCCGAACCGTTTCCCTGTTTGGCGGAGAACATCCATCATCCGCTCTGCATCAGTGACATCTGCGGAAAAAACCAGGACCTCAGCCCCCAACGCTTCCAGTTCCCGCACCCGGTGAATTTTTTGACTCATGCGGTCGGTTTTTTTATGGGTTTCCAGCCATTTATCCCTTTCTTCCACTGGTGGAAGGGCCGACCGTCCAGTAAGAATGAGCCGGCTTCGCACACTCGCTGCGATATACCGGGCCAATTGGAAACCGATTCCCCCCAAACCACCGATAATCATGTATACCCCTTTTTCTCTCAGTATGCCGCTCTCCTTTTGGGGTTCCTTTAAAGGGAACGGTTTAACGGTTTGCTCCCAGCGATAATTGCGCCGAAACGCTACTACAGGGGCATGTGGCTTTTGTAAAAATTCCTTCACTAATTTTTCTACCAACTGCTCTTCCTGCCGGCTTCCCGGGGAGGGGAGATCAATATCTATGCTGCGGCACCTTATGTTGGGGTATTCGCCGGGAATGACCCTTACCAGCCCCAGGACAGCCGCCTTACCAGGACAAAGCAAGTCCTGTCCCACGACTTCCTGCATATGGTTGGTGATTACCTCGATTTCCAGTTCAGCGGTTACTTCCCAACGACCCAGGGCCTGGGCCAGGTAAAAAAGGCTGTAAAACCCATTCTCTATCGCTTTGTCGGTATCTTCCAGCAGTGTTTCTGTCGCTTCTTCACCGGGAACACCGGTTACTCCCCATAGATGAACAATTTTAGCAGGCAACTCCTTTCCCCGAGATAATGTTTCGATAAGCGAATCATAATCCTCTTTGCGACCGGGGTTTATCGTGAAAATGGTATCTCCCGGTGAACCGTTGGTTTTTGGGCAAAGGTTTTCTTCTTCCTGTCTCTTTTGGTCACTTCCCATAACCTTTTGGGCTGGGGATACCGCCCCCTTGACAACTGTCACTTTCCGGTGATTCTCTTGCAGGAGTCTCACCAGCCGCGCACCCGGTCCCTGTTCCAGGTCATTGACAAATATCAACCAATGAAGGGGAAGGTTTTTTTTCCAATTTTTTTCATGGGCAAGGGGAGAACTTACCCAGATGGGTACATAGAACCAATCGGCTATATCAGGCTTTTTTAAGAAATACTTTTTTGAGAAGAAATCCATTCCAAATTTATAAAGGTCGCCCCCTGGTAGGAATAACTTCCTATCAAACGGATAAGTGGGTAGGGGAATGCGCCGCCTGTTCTCATGGGAATAGAAACCGGTCCAATCTATTTTTACTCCGTAAAGCCATAATAAACCTATTTTATCCAACAAAAAGTGTAAATCAGGAACATCGTCTTTGGGGTGCCTGATAAGATTGATCACCTGGTTTCCCTGTTTTTTATCCGGGTGGAGGTCCACAAAAGTGCTTAAACTCCGATCCGAACCGATTTGAATAAAAACACCATTTTCCTCTTTTAATAACTCAGTCAGACCATCGGCAAAACGGATGGTTTCTCTCAAGTGCCTTGCCCAATACCAGGGGTCCAATGCCTGTTCGTTTGTTATCCATGTGCCGGTCAAACCCGATATATAAGGAATTTGCGGTTCCCTCAATTTTATTTGTGCCACCTTTTCTTCAAACCGCCTTAGAATCGGTTCGGTCATCTTTGAATGGCCGGCACGGGGAACCCGCAGCCGTACACATTCGATCTCCTTTTCTCCCATCTTTTTTTCAAATGCTTCGACTGCTGTCAGCGAACCGGAGACCACGCAGTGGAACGGGCTGTTGACTGCTGCCAGGGATAGTTCATCATTGAGAAGGGGGATTAATTCTTTTTGAGGAAGGGGAACGCTTAGCATGGCCCCCACAGGTAATTCATGCATTAATTCTCCCCTTAAGGCAGCAAGTGTCAGTGCATCCGCCAGGGAGAAAACCCCGGAAAGGCATGCGACAGCGTATTCACCAAAACTGTGCCCGATCATGGCATGGGGTTTAATTCCCCAATGGATCAACAACCGGGCCAACGAATATTCAAAAATGAATTTTACCGGTGAGGTATGAATAAATTGGTTGATCTTCTCTTTTGCCTCTTCGCTTTCTGTTTCCGGGTAAAGAACGGATTTGATGTTTTTCCCGGTTATGTTCTTTAAAATATCGAAACAAAGATCGATCTGATTCCTGAATACTGGCTCGGTCTGGTAAAGCTCCAGTCCCATACCCGCATACTGGCTGCCCTGGCCAGAAAACATAAATATGACTGGAACATCTTCTTCATGTGCTAAAAAGGGTTGCACCCGATTCGGCGTATCGACCGCTCTTGGATCGGACGTGCCTGATGCAGACTCAGACTCAGTCGTAGTCGTTAATGCATCGATGACCCGGTTAACATCCGGGCAGACGATCATTCTCCTGTATGGGAAAGCCTTTCTTCCCACCTGCAAAGTATAAGCAGCGTCCGCAAGATTCATGCCTGGATTTTCCTTAAAATAGCGGGCCAAGTTTGCTGAGGCCCTGTCAAGGGCAGACCTTGTTTTTGCCGACAGTAACAGCAGTTGAAACGGTCGGCTCCCGGAAGAGTCTTTTACTGTTGGCGCTTCTTCTAAAGCCACGTGGGCATTGGTGCCTCCAATGCCAAAGGAACTGACACCGGCGCGAAGGGGATATTCTTCGTTTTTCCATTCCTTTAACTGCGTATTCACGTAAAAGGGACTGTGGGCAAAATCAATGGCTGGATTGGGACTGGTAAAAAACAAACTGGGTGGAATCATTTTATGTTTAAGGCAGAGAACGGTTTTGATAAAACCTGCCGCACCGGCTGCGGCATCCAGGTGCCCGATGTTGGTTTTTACAGAACCGACAGCGCAGTAGTTTCTTTTACGGGTATCAAATGCCAATGTCAGGGCCTTCATTTCAATGGGGTCTCCAAGAATAGTACCTGTGCCGTGGGTTTCCACATAGGTGACACTTTCCGGTTCAAATCGTGCCAGGCGATGGGCCTTTTTTGTAACCTGGTACTGGCCGTCCACACTAGGTGCCGAATAACCGGCTTTTCTTCCACCGTCGTTGTTAATGGCAGACCCTTTGACTACAGCATGTATCGTATCGTTGTCGTTCAGGGCATCTTTGAGCCTTTTTAAAATAACGACGGCAATTCCTTCTCCCCCAACTGTGCCGTTTGCACGGGCATCAAAGGCCCGGCAGCGTCCGTCTGGCGACATGATCATGCCTTCCCTGTAAAGATAACCGCTCTTTGCTTCGGGGGACAGGGTCACACCCCCGGCCACCGCCATATCGCACTCCCCTGTTACCAATGCCCGACAGGCCATATGAATGGCCACCAACGAGGTGGAACAGGCGGTCTGCAGCGAAACGGCCGGGCCTTTTAAATTTAATTTATAGGAGATACGGGTGGGGAGAAAATCTTTACCTGTTAACTGCGAAATTTCGAAATATCCCATTGCCCTGCCGGTTTCCGAAAGCATTGCTCGAGCTTCCCGTTCAACACTAAACGAGGCACCGGCATATACTCCGATTAACCCCTCATACGTGTCCGGGTTGTACCCGGCATTTTCCAGGGCTTCCCACGTGTGTTCGTGAAACAAACGTATTTGTGGGTCCATCACCTCTGCTTCGGCCGGTATATAACCAAAAAAGCCGGCATCAAAGCTGTCTTTTCCCTCCACAATCCCTCTTGCTTTTACATAATTGGGATCCCGGAGGGATTCCTCCGGGACACCCGCCGCTTTTAACTCTTCCTCCGTAAAAAAGGTGATACCTTCTTTCCCATCCTTCAGATTATTCCAGAATGCTTCTATATTTCGAGCACCGGAAAACCTCCCGGACATACCGATTACTGCAACTTCCAAGCCTGTAGGCTTCGTTTCGCTTTTTTTTGCCATTTATCCCTCTTCCAATAGTTGAATGGCATCAAATAATAACTCTTCAGACATATCTAATTTCTCTTCTTCTGCTTCTTTATCGACATGTGACTCACCGGTTTTTTGCCGGTTTAAATAATGGGCCAGCGAATGAACGGTGGGATATTGAAAAAGTATAACCACCGGGATTTCCTCTGCCAATACCTCCCGTAATCGGCTGCTTAATTTAACGATATGGAGAGAGTTACCACCCAGCTCGAAGAAATTGTCGTGGATTCCTACTTTTCCCAATCCCAAAATCTCCATCCAGGCGGTACGAATTTTTTTCTCTGTTTCATTCCCGGGTGCCGCATAAACCGCCCCGGTTTCTACTGGTTCGCCCTCTACACGCTGCAGCGCTTTCAAATCTATCTTACCACTGGTTGTTACCGGGATACGATCTATTTTGAAAAAATGTGCCGGTATCATATAAGCGGGTAATTTACCGGATAAATAGTTTCTCAATTCTGCGGTATTGGACGTTTTTTCAAACGCCCCGACACTGTTCGGGACGATGTAGGCACAAAGGTATTTATTTCTTTTTTCATCTTCCCTGTCAATAACCACTGCTTCTTTTATATTTTCATGCTGCACCAGTCGATTTACTATTTCCCCGGGTTCTACCCGGAATCCTCTTATCTTTACCTGATGATCAATCCTGCCTAAAAATTCGATTTTTCCGTCAGGTAACCACCGAGCCAGGTCGCCGGTACGATAAAGAGAGGTAGAGGGGTAGAGAGGTAGAGAGGTAAGCGAATTTATACTTTTTACATTTATTAATTTTTTCTCATTTTCATCGTGGTTATTCTGGTCATCCTGAAAATCCTGGTCAAATTTTTCTGCGGTTAATTCTGGCCGGTTTAAATATCCTCTTGACACTCCTTCTCCTGCGATGCATAATTCCCCGGGAACACCTACACCAGCTAATTTTTTACAGTTGTCCCATAGGTATATACGGCTGTTGGCAATGGGCGTTCCCACCACTGCTGTCCTGCCGGTATCTGGCGCGGTATTGGCTGCTGCCGTAACCGTAGCCTCGGAGGGTCCATATTCGATGATATGCTGTACACCGGGATTTTTTGCCTTGCTCTTTTCCATTAACTGCTCTCCTGGCGTTTCTCCAGCCAATACCACAAACCGTAAACTTCTCATCTCCCCCGGGTGCACATTGTCCACCAGGATTTCATACATCGCCGGTACCAGGCTTGTATTGGTGACCCCCAGGCACTTGATTTTATTTTTTATATAATCGAATTCCATTCGCTTCGATGCAGGAACCAAAATAAGCTTTCCACCTGAAAGCAGAGGAGGATAAAAATTGGCCACAAACCCGTCAAAGGTGTAAGAGAGCAGTTGGAGTGTCACATCATCCCCGGAAAAACCATAAGTTCTAAGCCTCCAGTAAATATAATTAATCACTCCTTTATGCTCCACCAACACACCTTTGGGCCTGCCAGTGGTGCCAGAAGTGTAGATAACGTAACATAGTTGAGTGGGTGAGTGGGTGAGTGGGTGAGTGGGGGGATACTCACTCTTTTTTTGTATCTTAGCAAGTTCAACTCCCTCAACTCCCTCAATCGTCTCACTCCCCTCACTCACCAATATCCCTGTGCTGCTCTCCTTCAAAATATAAAGTTTTCTCTCATTGGGATAATCAGGATCAATGGGTAAATAAGCGCCTCCTGCCTTCAATATTCCCAATATCCCGATTACCATCTCTATCGAAGGCCCAACCATTAAACCGACGATGGAATTCAGCGTAACTCCTTTTTTTGTTAGTACTCCTGCTAATCGGTTGGATTTTTTCTCCAATTCCCCATAAGTAAGATGAGACATGGCCCATTCCCCTGCGTCGATCGCAGTGATATTATCCGGGGTTCTCTCCACCTGCTCTTCAAATAATCGATGGAGGGTTTTGTTTTTGGGATAGTTTGCCTCGGTAACGTTAAATGCATACAAGAGCTGCTGTCTCTCTTGCTTATCAATTATATCCACGTCGGTGAGAGGCATATCAGGGGAGGAGGGGAGAACCCGGAGAAGCGTTTTAAAATACCGAATCAATCGCAGGATGGTTTCCCTTTTAAATAGCCCGGTACAGTACCTCAATGTAAAGACCAGCTTCCCTGGTATCTCCCCTGCGATCAATACCAGGTCGAACGCCGTCATCGGGTGCAGGAAAGGGTGGGGCCGCAGCGTTATACCAGGTAAACGAATGTCGACTCTATCCATATTCTGCATCACAAACATCACATCAAAGAGGGGACTGCGGCTGGTATCCCTGGTTTCCACTACCTGTTCCACCAGGTCTTCAAAGGGGTAATCCTGGTTGTCAAAGGCCTCCAGGGTCCTGCGTCGAACCTCCCGGACAACCGTGCGAAACGTTTCTTTACTTGTCGGTAATATGGTATTCCGCAGCGCCAGGGTGTTGATAAGTATGCCGACAATATTCTCTACATTCACATGCCTGCGCCCGGCAGTGGGGGTTCCCACGACAATCTCTTCCTGTCTGCTGATCCTGGAGAGAAAAGCAGTAAAAATAGCCAGGAGTACCATAAAAAGCGTTGCCTCATTCTCCAATGCCTGCTTTTTTAATACCTCCAGTTCCCGCCCGGTTATTTCAAAATCCTCCTGGCTGCCAGCAGAACTCTTTACGATAGGTCTGGGGAAATCATAGGGTAAATGCAGCCGGGGGATATCCCCGGCAAATTGTTCCAGCCAGTATTTCTCCCGGATTATGACAGTATTTTGGTCTCTCTCTTTATTGTGCCAATCGGAATAATCTTTGTACTGCAGTTTAAGGGGCGGCAGGGCCTGAGCTGCGTATAAGGCCATATACTCACGACTCAATATTCCCATTGATATACCGTCTGAAATAATATGATGCATATCCAAAATCAATAGATGATGTTTTTCTTCAATTTTTATCAGCCCCACTCTTAACAGGGGGGCGCGGGATAGATCAAAGGGACGTATAAATGAATGATAAAACCGGCAGTGCCGGAGACCCATATCGGAATTTACAGGTACTCCACCAGGGCCTGCTGGCCGCTCGATGGCAAATAGCCTACATTCATGGTGCTTTTGAACTTTTTGCACCAGTTCTCCATTTAAAATTTCAAATGATGTCCGGAGGCTCTCATGTCTTTCGATCAGCCTTTTGAAAACCGTTTCCATGCGTCTGGAATCAAGGTCTCCTTCCAGTTCCATAATTGCCGGTAGGTTGTAACCCACACTCTCTTTCTCCATCAGGTACAGCACGTATAACCTCTTCTGAGCAGAAGATAAAGGATAGTATTCCTTTTCTTCCACAGGTTCGATGTATTGATGGCTCTCTACTCCTGCTTCCTTTATATATTCTGAAATCCCACTCAATAAAGGTCGTTTAAATATTTCTGCCAACGGCATTTTTACTTGAAATGTTTCGTGTATCTTCGCTATTAATGCGGCTGCTTTTAACGAATGACCACCCAATTCAAAAAAATTCGCATCCACTCCAATGATTCCTTTTTTTGCTCCCAGGACTTCAGCCCATATTCCTGCTAATTTTTTTTCAATTTCACTCGATGGCGCAATAAATTCATCCCTCTCCTTGATCTCCGGCTCCGGCAGTGTCTTTCGGTCAATCTTTCCGTTGAGGGTGCGGGGCATTCTCTCCAGGGTAACAAAGGAGGCGGGGATCATGTAATCGGGTAATTCCTGGGAAAGGAAATCCCTCAGTTGTCGGGCATTTATCGCTTCCCCTGCAGTCTCTGCACAAACAGTATAGGCGCAAAGGTACTTATCACCCTCCCTGTCTTCACGAAGGATAACCACTGCCTCTTGTATCCATGGGTGCTGCAATAAACAGGTCTCGATCTCCTCCAGTTCCACCCGGAATCCCCTGATCTTTACCTGGTGGTCGCGTCTTCCCAGGAACTCGATGCTCCCGTCCACCAACAGGCGGCCCAAATCACCCGTCCAATAAAGCCGGCCAAACTCCTCATCCTGGGCGAATAACGCTGATGTGAGTTCGGGATTTCCCTTGTAACCGGGTGAGATATAGGGGCAGCCAATGAGAATTTCCCCGCTCTGCAGCGGCCCTACCGGTTCTCCTTCATCATCGATGACCAACATCTCAATTTCATCCAGTGGGGAGCCCAGGAGGGATTTTCCAAACGTCTCACCCTGCCGGATCACACAGATGGAGTTAACGGAAGATTCGGTCTGCCCATAGATGGTGGCCAATGTGGAATGGGGAAAATAGCAGTTAAACATCTCCACTTCCTGCTGCCGCACGAGTTCTCCACCCAACACTATCCACCGGAGTTCCGGGAAGGTTTCCCTTCCGGTGAGAGTGTTAACAAAATAACTGTACAGGGAGGTTACAGAATGCCAGATTGTTATTTTCTCTTTCATTAAAAATTCCGATAGGTCCATGGTGGATTCCCGGCTTCTCAAGTGAAAAGGAAAGAGAGTCGCACCGGTATGAAGGGCACTGAATATGTCCTGCACGGAAGCGTCGTGACAGAAGGAGGGGATGAGGGTCATGCGATCAGAAGAGGTAATGGAAAACATCCGTATCCAATGGCGAGTGTAGAAATCAGTATTGCGAAGGGTCTGGAGGACCCCTTTGGGTTTGCCAGTGGAACCAGAGGTATATAATATATAGGCGGTACTATCGTCGGAGATGTCTCGCACGGGATTTTGAAGATTTTTCCCATGGGCTGCAGGTTCTATACTATCGGTCTCGATAGTAAGTACAGGAATATTCACCTTCTGCGTCAACCGATCCGCCGCGGCTGCATGGGCAGTACCGGTGACGAGTAATGCGGATTCGGAATCGGATAGCATGTAGGAGAGCCTGTTTTCCGGGTAATATACGGAGAGAGGGACATATATTTTCCCTGCCTTCAGCGCCCCCAAAATAGCGGCGATCATATGAACACCATGGTCAAACAAAAGTCCTATTGTGTCTCCAGTGGCAGCTCCTGATATGAGCACGGCAATCTCATTGGCGTACCGGTTCAACTGGCTGTATGTATATGTCTTTTCTACTGTTTTTACAGAAATGTTTCCGGGGGTTCTCTCCACCTGGTCTTCAAATTTTTTTGCCAGCATGGTTTGTTATCCCTCCATGGTCTTCCTTCTTTTAAATCTCCCGGGTGTTACTATCCGTGCCCCTGTCTTAAAGGATTTGAGACTCCTACAGGGAGCTTGCGCAAAAAACCCTGCCAACTCCATATAAAGGTTGGCAATATATTCGATGGTGAGGGGTTTGAACAGGGATTTACGATAAACCCACCGGAGGTCGATGCCATTCTTATATTCAGTGATATAGGGTTCCAGGTTAAATTTAACATCCTGGGTAACATCGATGTGATGATGTTCTAAAGGGTTTAATTTCCCGGTTTCTGCAGCACCTGGCAGGTTCAACATATTAAAAGAAACAGAAACCCTGGGGTACCTCATGCCCAGTTCTTCGAATACCGGTTCCATAGGGTATCCCTGGTACCGTAAACTCTCCATCACATCAGTATCCACTTCCCGAAGAAAATCTTCGAACGGTTGGTTTTTTTCCATATGAACCCTGAACAACAGGCTGTTCACAAACAACCCAACAATATCCTGCAATGCCTCATGGTCTCTCCCTGCAGCAATAACAGAACAACCCACATCTTCCTGCCCTGAAATCCTGGACAATAGTACCAGGTAGATAGAAAACATCACGGTAAAGAGGCTGGTATGATGGCGACCCGCCAATTGGCGGAGTGCCTGTTTCAATTCGCTGTTCATGGCACAGCGGTACCCGGCACCGCCGGGTTCATCCCCGGCAGCGGGGAAATCAGCAGGCAGCCGGAGGAAAGGAATGCCACCCGTCAACTTATTCTTCCAGAACCGGGAAGCGGGATTCTCCCCTTTCCCCTTCTCAGTCAATTGATCACAATGCCACCCTGCAAAATCTTTATACTGGAGGTGCACCGGTTCTAATTTCGCAGCCCTCCCGGTAACAAAATCCTCAACCAATTGTAAAAATTCCTTTTTTAGTATTTCCATGGACCAACCGTCGGTGATAATATGGTGCAGGTTGAACAACAGTTCATGCTGCTGCGGTCCCAGTTTTACCATCACTGAGCGGAAAAGGGGGAACGTCTCCAGGTCGAAGGGAGCAGCAGCGACCTGGTGATAGAGTTCTTGACGCTTTTGCGTCTTTTTCGATTCCTCCATGAATGAAATATCAATGAACCGGAAGGGTAGTACACATGTTTTGGCTGTAAATTGAACGGGGGTTTTTTTAATGATTTTAATTCCGGTTCGCAGGCTCTCATGATGTTCCACCAGTGTTTTTAAAATCTTTTCCACTGATTTTTCATTTATATCATAGGTCATCATCAGGCGTTCCGGTATATTATAGGCCGGGCTTTGGGGCTGCATTTGCTGTAGTAAGTACAAACGTTCCTGGCTGGGGGAAAGGGGATAGTATTCCTTTTTTTCAACGGGTACGACAGGGATAAATATCTCTTTACCGGCGTCCTTTATGTATTGGGTTAATTCCCGGACAGTCCCCCGTTTGAAAAATTCCCCCAATGGAATTTTGACATGAAATGCCTTATGTATTTGCGGGACCGCCATTACGGCGTTTAACGAATGCCCCCCCAGGTCAAAGAAGTTGACATCGATGCCGATATTCTCTTTTTTTATCTCCAGGATACGGGACCATATTTCTACCAATTTCGCTTCTGCTGCATCCCTGGGAGGTGTGTGCTCCCCGGTAGTACTGGTTATAACCATTTCATCCATTTCCCCCGGTTCCGGCAGCAACTTCCTGTCGATTTTGCCTTCGGGGGTGCGTGGAATTTTTAACAGGGGGATAAAAAAGGAGGGAATCATATAGTCCGGTAAACGCCGTTTAAGGTAAGCCCTGAATTCCTGGGCATCGGGAGCCGGATGGGGCGGTGAAGAAAGAGGAACGATGTAGGCACAGAGATATTTTGGCCCACCGCCTTTATTCCTGTTCCGACGGTCGATGACCACTGCTTCTTTTACCTTCTCATATCTGAGCAGGTGATTTTCAATCTCTCCCAATTCCACGCGGAATCCCCGGATTTTGACTTGGAAATCTTTACGACCCATAAATTCGATATTCCCATCCGGCAGCCACCTGGCCAGGTCCCCGGTCTTGTAGAAAACAGAGGTTCTATAGCACTTATAGAACCTATTAAATGTTTCAGCGGTCAACTCCGGGCGGTTTAGATAACCGAGGGCCAGGCCGGCACCAGAGATGCACAACTCCCCCACCACTCCGATGGGCCGCAAGAGACTGTTCTCATCCAGGATAAAGATGCGGGTATTGTCCATGGGTGCACCAATGGGAATCCTGTCCGGCACTTCACCGACGGTACAGTCGTACCAGGTGACATCCACGGTGGCTTCGGTGGGACCGTAGGCATTTATCAGTGTTGTACCGTACAGGGCATGCAGGGTCTCCCGGAACCTCTGTACCAGGCCGACCTCCACGGTTTCCACCCCGGTAAATACCAACCGCAAGGAGGAGACTTTATGCACGGTACGGTGACTCTCAAGATAATCCAGGAAAAGGTTCAGCATGAAAGGTACGAAATCAATGACGGTTACCTTATGGTGCTCAATGGTTTGAACCAGTCGCTCCATATCTTTTTCAATCTCCCGGCAGGGAATCATAACCACGGCTCCCCTCACCAGGCCCCGGAATAACTCACATACGGAGACATCAAAGGTGTTAACGGTTTTTTGCATGACCACGTCCTGTCGGTCGAAACAGTACCGGTTTTGCAATGCATACAATCGGTTGACAAACGCCCCATGCGGCACAACGACACCTTTGGGTTTCCCGGTGGAACCGGATGTATAGATGATGTAACAGGGTTGAGTGGGGTGAGGGTGTTGAGTAAGCCGAGTGGGAGATATTTCATTCTCTTCAATTATAATTTTCAAATCCATCACTGTAATTCCCTCATTTATCTCACTCATCTCACTTACCTCACTCAACAAAATCCTTGCATTACTGTCGCTGAGCATATATGCGATTCTCTCCAGGGGGGTATCCGGTGAGATGGGCAACCACGCCCCCCCGGCTTTCAATATGCCCAATATCCCGCTCACCATTTCTACTGAAGGGGAAACCATAATCCCGACGATTCTGTCAGGGGAGTGGGGTGAGATACCCATTTCATTTAATACACACGCCAATTGGTCGGATTTTTTGTTTAATTCCCGGTAGGTAATAAATACGGTCCCTTCTCCTTCCTGTTGCGTCGCAGCGACAGCTATGGTATCGGGGGTCCGGGCAGCTTGTTCTTCAAACAACAGGTGGATGGTTTCATTTTTTGGATAGGGGGCATCGGTATCGTTAAACCGGTGCAATACCTGTTCTTTCTCCTCTTCCCCAATGATGTCGATGCGGGACAAGCAGGTACGGGATTCCTCCACCACGGTACAAAGGATTCGCCGGAAAATGGCAATAAATCGATGGATGGTCTCTTCTTTAAAGAGCCTGGTACAATATTCCAGGACAAAATGAAGGTTTTCCCCTGTTTCCCTGGCGGAGAGCGTCAGGTCGAATTTGGCAATTTTGTTTTCCCATTCATAGGGGGTTACGATAATGCCTGGTATTTCCGGCAGCGAAAGGTCCATATTGTCCAATACGAACATGAAGTCGAACAAGGGGTTCCTTGACGTATCCCTACCAACGGATACCCGTTCCACCAATTCTTCAAAAGGGTATTCCTGGTTCTCAAAGGCTTCCATAGTTCTTTTGCTCACTTCTTTAAGAAAGGTCTGGAAGGTATCAGTTGTTTTGAGATGATTTTTCAATCCCAGCGTGTTAACAAACATGCCGATGATCTGTTTCAGGTCGGTATGCCGACGACCGGCTGCAGCGGTTCCGATAACGATGATCTCCCGACTGCTGAGCCTGTATAAAAATATATTGAAAATTGCCAACGTCACCATGTACAGTGTGGTACCTTCCTTTAATGCCAGGCGGTTCAATTTCCGGGTCTCTTCTTGGGTGATTTCGAAAGGGATGCAACGACCTTCAAAACTCTGGATGTCGGGCCTCACGAAATCAGTGGGAAGGTCGAGAACGGGAATCTCTTCCCGGAATTGCTCCTGCCAATATTTCGCCTGTCGTTTGAAGATTTCCCCCTGTCTTTCGTTGTGATACCTCCGGACATAATCTTTATACTGGAGTGTCAATGGGGGCAATGTTTCCCCCTGGCAAAGTTTCATAAATTCGGTGGCCAAAATACCGGCAGAAGTTCCGTCGGAGATGATATGGTGCATGTCCACCACCAGGATATGTTTTTTTTCTTCCACCTTTATCAATCCCGCCCGCACCAGCAATGGCTGAGATAAATCAAACGGACGAACAAAGTGTTCTATAGTGCTTGTAAGCTCATAATATTCGATCTCAAAATCAACTTCTTCATGTACTTTCTGCATCGGTTTATCATCAACGGTGATAAAAGATGTTCGCAGGCTGTCGTGCCTGTCGATCAATTTTTTAAGGGCCTCTTCCGGTTTTGTTCTATTGACATCTCCCTCCAGTAACATCATCAGGGGTATATTATAACTTATATTATTCGCCTCCATTTGTTGGAGAATATATAGACGTTTTTGTGCCGGAGACAATTCATAGTACTCCTTTTCCTCTGCCGGCCGTATGGGCACATATTGCTCTAGCGCTGATTTCTCTATGATCGCAGCCAACAATCTTATGGTGGGGAAACTAAATATCGCTCTCAAAGGGACCTTGCAATTAAATGTTTTGTGTATTTCCGATATTAACCGGGCTGCATATAACGAGTGACCGCCCCATTCGAAAAAATTGGCATCGATTCCCAAAACATCTTTCTCAATTCCCAGGACTTCAGCCCATATCCCTGCTAATGCTTCTTCTATTTCACCGGAGGGTGCAATATATTCTTCGCTCTTCTTAATCTCCGGTTCCGGGAGCGCCTTTCGGTCGATTTTTCCATTTACGGTTAATGGGAATGTGTCCAATGGCATAAAGGAAGTGGGGATCATGTAGTCGGGCAACTCCCTGTCCAAATATGTCCTGACGTCGGTTATTTCCACCTCTTGACCGGAGGTAAAATAGGCGCAAAGATATTTATCACCGTTTGCATTCTCATTTGCTATCACCACTGCATCGTTTATAAGGGGACACTTCTGCAGCTGGCTTTCTATCTCTCCCAATTCAACGCGGTATCCTCTTATCTTGACCTGGAAGTCCTTTCTGCCCAGGAATTCGATATCTCCATCAGCTATCCACCGGGCCAGGTCGCCCGTACGATAAAGAGAGGTAGAGGGGTAGAGGGGTAAAGAGGTAAGGGGATTTTTGTGTATTACTTTTTTCTTTTCTTTTTCATCTTGGTCATCCTGGTCATCCTGAAAATCCTGGTCAAATTTCTTTGCGGTCATTTCCGGGCTGTTGAGATATCCACAGGAGATGCCATCGCCCCCTACACACAACTCTCCCCATACGCCAACAGGCTGCAAATGATCATTCTTGTTAACGATATATGCCGTTGAATTGTTGATGGGACTGCCGATGGGGATATTCAGTTCAAAGGTTCTATCTATTAAGTATGTTGTGGAAAAGGTGGTATTTTCAGTAGGTCCGTAACCATTAATGATCTTCAGACCCGGAAATGTTTGCCTCACACGGTCGATATTTGCAGGAGACAACACATCGCCTCCTACCAGTAAATAATTCAACGGTGCGAATAATTCAATGTTCTGCTGCATTAACCGGTTAAATAGGGGGGAACTGAGCCAGAGGGTATTTACTTTAAATGCGATCAATGCTTCTCCCAATCGATACGCATCTAAAATAACTTCCTTGTCAGTTAATATCAGTTGACCGCCATTAAGCAAGCTGCCCCATATCTCAAAGGTAGTAGCATCAAATACGGGTGCTCCGGTTTGAAGGATTCGGGTCTGCGCTGTTAATGGGACATAATTGGTGTTTTTCACCAGCCGGATAACATTCCGATGGGTGACCATCACACCTTTGGGATGCCCGGTGGAACCGGAGGTATACATGATGTAAGCAGTACTTTCTGAACTTAGTTGAGTGGGTGAGTCGGTGAGTTGTTGAGTAGGGGTGTTGAAAAGAGTTTGAGTGTTTGAGTCGGTAAGTTGGTTTAGATCAATCACCTCTATTACCTCACTCACCTTACTCACCTCACTCACCAATACTCTCGCACTGCTGTCGGTCAGCATATAATTGATCCGCTGCTGTGGATAGTCTGGATCGATGGGCATATAGGTGCCACCGGCTTTTAATATGCCCAGGATGCCGATGATCATTTCCACGGATCGTTCCACCATAATCCCAACAATACTATCGGGTTGGATACCCTTTTCCATTAATAGGTGTGTTAACCGATTGGATTTTTTATTCAATTCTTTATAGGTCATATAAGTCATATAGGGCCTATAGGTCAAATGTTGTCCTACAACGCCAACCAGGGCAATATGATCGCCCGCCTTCTCTGCTTGCTCTTTAAATAATTCATGGATTACCTTATCCGATGGATATGCCACCCTTGTATCGTTGAATTCAAACAGCAGTTGTTCTATCTCTGATTTCTCCAGTATGGGTAAGGCGAATATTTTTTCCTTTGATTTACTTATGATTTCTTTCAGAAGCCGGGTATAGTGTTTAATCATCCGGTCTGTGGTTTTATCGTCAAAGATATCTGTGTTGTATTCCCATTCGATTAACGTGTCTCTTTCTTCCTTTGTTTCATTCCCGGCCTGTTCCTGCGGAGGCACCACTACGATGTTAATGTCAAATTTGGAGGAGCGGTTGTGGAATTCCTCCAGGTGCAATTCCATGCCCGGCAGCCGCAACTCTTGAGTGGGGGTATCCATAAAACTGAACATCACCTGGAAAATTGGCATATAACTCAAACTCCTTTTCGGCTGCATGACCTCTACGATTTTTCCAAAGGGGGTGTCCTCATGCTGATAGGCCTTAAGGCAGGTTTCTTTGGCCAGGTGTAAGCATTGGTCAAAAGTCATATCCCCGGCCACCTGCGTTCGTAAGGGCAGTGTATTAATCACCATGCCCAGCATGCCTTCCATTTCTTTGTACCTGCGGTTGGCAATACCCGTGCCTACACACAAATCTTCCACGCCGGTATATCGATATAAAAAAGTTTTAAAAACAGCCAGCATGGTCATAAATAAGGTGACACCGTTTCTACGGCTAAAATCCTTGAGCTGTAGAGTAAGGGGTCCGGGTAAATGAAAGGCCCTCATGGCTCCTTCTCCACTGATAACAGAGGGTCTGGGTCGATCGGTTGGCAGTTCCAATACGGGCCCCAATCCTGATAATTTCTCTTTCCAGTAATCCAGATGCCGCTCCAGCATCTCACCCTGTAAATAATTTCGCTGCCAGATAGCAAAATCAGCATACTGGATGGAAAGTGCGGGTAATGTGTGCTCCTTTCCTTCTGAATAAGCGGTAAATATTTCAATAAATTCCCTTAACAACACGCCCTGGGTCCAGCCATCATGGATTAAATGATGCTCGGTTAAAATCAGCAAGTGCTCCTCTTTTTTTAATCTCAACAAAGTGACCCGCAGCAGCGGTCCTTTCTCAAAATCAAACAGCCGCTTCCCCTCTTCCTTTATAAATTGTGCTATTTCCCGGGTTTGGCGATTTTCTCCCTCACTGCTCCAATCGATGACCGGGATTTTAAAGAAGTAGGGAGGGTGAATGTGCTGTACCGGATGGTCATCCTGTGTAGAGAAGGTGGTTCGCAGTATCTCATGACGCCTGACGATTTCGGTAAACGTTTGCTCCAAAAGACCGACATCTAATTCTCCTGTCATGCGTATTACCCGGGGGACAAAGTAGGCAGAACTCTCGGGATCCAGGGTATGTAAGAACCACAACCGCTCCTGTGCAAACGAGAGGGGAATCTCACCGTCCCTGGGAGCCTTTGGTATTGACAATGCCTGCTGTTCCCGCTTCCCTATCTCCCAGGATAAGGATTTGAGATAAGGCTGTTCAAAAAATTTTCGCAACGGAATCTCTACCTGGAACGCTTCCCGTATACGGGCAATGCACTGGTTCGCCAGTATGGAATCCCCTCCCAATTCAAAAAAATCATCCATTCGCCCGATTTTCCCTATTTTTAATAGTTCCTGCCAGATGGTTGCCAGTTTTTTCTCTGTATCCGTAACCGGCGCTGCATATTCAACGCTTGGGGCGATAGAACTCTCATCCGGTTCAGGTAAGACTTTCCTGTCAATTTTGCCATTGGTGGTTAAAGGCATTCGATCCAGTTGAATAAAATAAGAAGGAATCATGTAATCAGGCAATTGCTGCAATAGATACTCCCGCAATTCCGAGACGGTAAACGGGTGGGAATGCTCAAATGATCTACCGGAGTTCCCGGGAACGATATAGGCACAAAGATAATGACTGCCGCCTTCCTTCTCTCGTGCCAGCACCACCGTTTCTTTAATATCTCCATGAGCCAACAGGCAGTGTTCGATCTCCCCCAATTCGATACGGAAGCCTCTAACCTTTACCTGATGATCGATGCGCCCAAGGAATTCGATATTTCCATCTGTCAGCCACCGGGCCAGGTCGCCGGTTCTATATAAAGATGAATGATGAATGATGAGTGATGAATGATGAAAATCCTGGTCAAATTTTTCTGCTGTCAATTGGGGCCTGTTTAAATAACCTCTGGCTGTGCCGCCACCCGCAACACACAACTCTCCGGCCACACCTACAGACTGCGGATTGTTGTACCTGTCCAGTATATAAAGGAAATTGTGAGCGGTTGGGCGCCCAATAGGGATACCAGCATTTTCGTCGATGGTTATCCCATGGGCCGCCGTTAATGTAAAGATAGAGCAGTTAATAGTCGCCTCAGTGGGTCCGTAACCATTGTGGATTTTACAACTCCCAGGTACAACGCGAGAGATATCTTTTACAATTTTGCCGGTCAACCGTTCACCCCCCAGGTGCACCAATTGGAGGGAATGCATCATCTCACCGAAGGAGACTACATTGTCAAAGAAAACAGGAGTGCTGTGAACGGTATTGATGAAATGTTTATTGATAAGCCTGCTGAAAAATGAAAAATCACCAATGGTCCTTTTGTCCGATAGGTATAAACAACCACCGTAAAGTATGGTTGACAAAAGTTCAAATACACCAAAATCAAACGTGTACGACAGATTCTGCATGACCCTGGTGTGTATGCCCAATCCAAAATAATCCCGGAACCAGGACAATAAAGGGATTAAATTACAGTGGGTGATAGGTACCCCTTTGGGCCGCCCGGTAGAACCAGAGGTATAGATAACGTAACAGGTACCAACCACTTCCATTGGGCGGGAAATCATGTCTCTACTGCTTTCACTCTCTGCTGTTTCATTGTTATCACTGGCATTACCAATGCAAAGGAGATGCTCAAGCAAAGGGTGACTCTTTGCGATTTGCTGTGCTTTTTCATAATTGGCGTTATCGGTCAGGAGAACCCTTATCTTACAATCATGGATAATAAAATTTATCCGTTCATTGGGAAATACCGGGTTAATTGGTACAAATATATTCTTGGATTTTAGAATGCCCAACACTCCCATCAGTAGTTCAGGACTGTCATCAGCCATTATACCGATGTAACTGTTTTCCAATTCATCATCTCCTTTTTAATCGTTAGCTCAGATATTTTTTGCCCAGAATGAGTCAGGTATGCTCCCGCCGCTCTTATTTTAGCGATGCAATTTATAAAAAAGTTACTGCCTTCCTTTTATCTAGGTGGGCTTCCGCCCCCAGATGGGCAAAGCCACAAAAATTCCAAAGTTTTCACCATTATTTTTACTAATATGATGAAAAAAATAAAAAATAACATAATTTGTAGAGGCTTTAAATCCTGAAAATTCTGAACCATTCCTGATCCTTCCTGGATACTGCATGATTCCCGATATCAACTCATTTCAGCTTTTTCCCCTCATTGACTGATAAAGTTCTAAAGCCATAAATCGGCTGTGGTTCCCATTTTCCAGTTGGTTCATGTTTTTACGCGTTCACCCTTTTTTTATAGTCTTTAAAAGTAATCTATAACCATCCCAACCGAAAAGACCCTCCCAATACCCAAAAGCATCCCTATTCCTCAAAGGCCCCTCCAGTTTTAAAGTTCTCCCCTAAGCTTGACTATTCTAAAAAAAGGATTTTTTTTTGTAACATTTATCACCATTTAGTGATATAATATAACCGTAGAGCTGCGGCATACTGTGCACCGTGTAACGTATACCGTGTTCCTACGTTAAGCATACGGATATGACGGATGAGTATAAGAGGAGTCTTACTGCAACCAGCCGTGGAAGAGTGTCCACATATTGATGGTATGATCTCCATTAATGAAAATCTTCTTATTACTGATCTGGAAGATAATGACCTGGAAATCCTTTTGGATATGGGATTCCGACATTTTGGCGAAATTTTTTTCAGGCCCCTTTGCAGCCACTGCCGCAGTTGTATCTCCATCCGAATACCGGTACAGCAATTTTCACCTTCAAAATCGGTACGGCGGTTGTTTAATCGAAATAAGAATTTTAATGTAACACTGGAAAAGCCGATTCCTGCAAGAGAGAGTTTTGAGTTGTATAACCAACACAAAAAGAGATTTAAAAGGCAACCTTCCGAATCCTATGGGCTTTACCTTAAAAGTTTTTATCATCCCTTCACATTTAATCGGATGCTCTCCATCAGGGATGGTGATAAACTGGTGGCTATTTCTCACGTGGATGTCACAGCCAATGCCATGTCTGCTGTTTACTGCTATTTTGATGAGGCGTATGCACGGCTCAGCCCGGGGAAGCTTGCAGTGTATAAAGAGATTGAGATGGCGAAAGAACTGGGGATCCAGTGGTTGTACCTGGGATATTACATCCCGCAGAACCATCATACACACTACAAACTCCATTTTAAACCGAACCAGTTGATGGCGGAAAATAATAAGTGGGTAGATTATATAGATACTTCGGGTAATATCGTCAACCCGATACTCCAGGCTGAGTTCCGGCTTTAAAAGTAGACGTAACCCCATTTATTATATACACAATCGGAATGCCGGAATAATTGTAAAAAGTGTATCTTTTTGTTGAAATGTAAATAGTTTTACTTTAAAATACTTATATGACAATCATATTAAAAAAAACGAAAAAGAAAGATTCTACCAGTAACAATCCTGGAATTAAAACAACTTTTATGGGCGTGATAAAAAAAATAATTGCCTTCAAAAAAATTCTTTATTACTGCTGTTTGATGGTTTTGATTTTGCCAATACCCGTTTTAGGCCAGCATTACAATTTTAAGGTATATTCTATAGAGAATGGTCTTGCCCAATCCCAGGTCCATGCGATCTGTCAGGACACAAGGGGATATTTATGGTTAGGGACATTAGGGGGAGGGGTCAGTCGGTTTGACGGGATCGCCTTTTCCAACTTCACTAAAAGAGATGGCCTGGCAGATAATCATGTGCTCACAATTTTCGAGGATGCAAACAGTCATTTATGGTTCGGGACCTATGCCGGTGTTAGCCGATATGATGGGAGAACATTTTTTCGTTTAAATGCAGGGAATGGACTGAATCATGCGGCGGTTAGAGCAATCCTGGAAGATCATTCAGGCAATCTATGGTTCGGAACCGAAAAGGGACTCTGGAAGTATGATGGAAAAACGTTCTACCATTTTACTGAGAAAGATGGTTTAGGGAGTAAGAATAATGTCATTTCCATAAGGACAATGGTAGTAGACCGGGAAGGCATATTGTGGATCGGAACCGAAGGGGATGGTATCAGCAGGTATGATGGCAAGACGTTTATTCATTTTTCAACTGTTCATGGATTGGCGGGCAATACCGTACATTCGATTCTAGAGGATCGAAAAGGAGACCTCTGGTTCGGTACCCATGCGGGTATTAGCAAGTATGATAGAAAAACGTTCCAAAATTATACAGTGAAGGATGGTTTGAGCAGCAATTCGATAAGATCTATTATAGAAGATAGGGAGGGAAATATCTGGTTTGGAACCAATGGAGGTGGGATTTGCAAATTTGATGGCAGAGTCTTTACATGTATGACTGAAAAAAATGGATTGAGTAGTAATGTCGTCTGGGCATTACATGAGGATCGAGAAAGTAATATCTGGATAGGAACTTACCGGGGCGGTTTAAATAAGTACAGCGATACTGCCTTTACATATTTTTCTTCAGAAGATGGATTGGGTGACGATGTAATACGCTCGATTCTGATAGACCGGACAGGAAACTTTTGGTTTGGCACATATAGAGGAGGTGTAACCAAATTTGACGGAAAATCCATGACTACCTTTACCACAAAAGATGGCTTAATCAACAATTTTGTGCTTACCATATTTGAAGATCGAGGAGGAAATCTCTGGTTCGGGACGTTTGGGGGGGTGAGTAAATATGATGGGAAAAGATTTTTTAATATCAATGAGGAGGATGGACTGCCGGATCGAATCGTCAGAGCGATAATCGAGGACGAGGCGGGCCATATGTGGTTTGGAACCAATAAAGGCGGTTTAAGCAGATACGATGGGAAAACCATTACCAATTTTTTCGATACCCATGGTTTGAATGACAACCAAATTGCATCCCTTACAAAAGACCGAGAAGGTAATATATGGATTGGTACTCTAAATGGCATATGCCATTATAATGGCAAAACCTCTACCTTTACCAATATTTCTAAAAAATGCGGCTTCAAACAAAAAAACATCTATTCCATTATCGAGGATAAAAAAGGCAACCTGTGGTTTGGTATCTATGGAGATGGAATTATTAAATACACTCCCCCCAAATTGTCCGATACGTTTCGTAAGGGGCATAAAAATGGAGACGCCAAACAGCCCTGTTCCTTCGAGATTTTCAACAGTAAAGATGGACTGCATAATGATAATGTGGTTTCCATGGCTTTTGATGATAGAGGCAAATTGTGGGTGGGTACTGAAAAAGGTATCTGTTGGTTCGATGTAGAAACATATGAAAAAACCGGTCAAAAAATATTCAAACATTACGGAAGAGACGAGGGCTTTGTGGGCGTAGAATGTATCCACAATTCCATAAGTAAAGACAGCAACGGGAATATGTGGTTTGGAACGATAAAGGGAGCAATAACATACAATCCCCATAAGGATCAGCCAAATTTAACAGAACCCCTTACCCATATTACTGATTTACGCCTCTTATTTGAAGAAAATACCCTCTCTGATTATGCTGAAAGTATTTCTCCTGGAGATGGTTTACCCATTGGCCTGAAACTGCCTTACAATAAAAATCATCTGCTGTTTGATTTCATCGGTCTCAGCTTCACCGCGCCTGAGAAGGTGAAATACCAATGCAAATTGGAGGGATTTGATGATTTTTGGGTTCCTGTCAAAGAAGGGTCTTATGCTACCTATTCGAATTTACCTCCCGGGGAATATATCTTTAGAGTAAAAGCCAGAAACAATGAGGGTGTTTGGAATAAAGAACCCACTTCCTTTCGTTTTAAAATCATACCTCCATTCTGGCAGACTGTGTGGTTTTACCTGTGCTGCACAGTGGTGGTGATTGTTGGGATTTATTTTTTTATTAAAGTTCGAATAAGACATTTAGAAAAACTCCAGAGAATACTAGAAGAAAAGGTCAGGCTGAGTACTGTGGAGCTTAAAAAAGAAAAAGAAAAGGTGGAAAGGATCAATCTTGAGTTAGAAAATCGGGTTCAGGAACGGACCCTGGAACTGCGGCAAAGTGAGGAAAAATTCAGGCTGTTGGTAGAGAATGCCAACGATGCCATTTTTATTATCCAGGATGGAGTCGTCAAATTCCCCAATCCCAGGACAGTGGAGATGCTAGGGTATTCATCAGAAGAATTGGAAAAAACTCCTTTTGACAGGTTTATCCATCCTGAAGACAGAGATAAGGTTCTTGGAAGATACACAAAAAGCCTGGAGAGAGAGGAACTTCTCAGCGCCTATTCTTTTCGGGTTAAAAACAAATACAATAAAGAGCTGTGGGTAGACCTCAACTCGGTTCCGATCCGCTGGGAAGACAAGCCTGCCACCCTTAATTTTTTCAGAGACATAACAGAAAAGAAGAAACTCGAAGCCCGGTTCTTTCAAGCCCAAAAGATGGAAGCAATCGGGACCATGGCTGGCGGTATTGCCCATGACTTTAATAATATATTGATGGGGATCCTGGGAAATGTATCTCTTATACTTTCAGAGTTGGAGACCGGGCATCCCTATTATGAAGAATTAGAAAATATCGAAAAATACGTTCAAAATGGGACAGATCTTACCCGGCAACTTTTAGGATTTACCAAACGGGGGAAATTCGAAGTTGCCCCCATTGACTTGAACCAGATCATCAAAAAAAGTTCTAGTATGTTCAGCCGCACCAGGAAAGAAGTCACTATTCATGGGAAGTATGAACCAGAGCTGTGGGCTGTAGAAGTAGACCAGGGCCAGATCGAACAGGCTCTGTTGAATCTCTATGTGAATGCATGGCAAGCAATGCGTGGTGGTGGAGATATCTATCTCCAAACTGAGAACATAACTCTTGATGAGAGAGAGGTGAGCCTCGATGGTATGAAACCGGGAAAGTATGTTAAGCTTTCTATTACCGATACCGGGATAGGCATGGATGAAGCCACCCAGCAGAGAATATTCGAACCGTTCTTCACCACCAAAGAGATCAGTGGCGGGGTAGGGTTGGGACTGGCCACGGTTTACGGCATTGTAGCCAACCATGGTGGAAGTATTCACGTGTACAGCGAGAAAGGCCATGGCACTACCTTTTCCATTTATCTCCCAGCATCTGAAAAAGAAATGGTAGAAGAAAAGAAACTACCAATATTACCGAAAGACTATTTTAAGGGAACAGAAACCATCCTTCTGGTAGATGATGAGGCGATGGTTCTTGATGTGGGTGAAAAGTATTTAAAGAAACTCGGATACAACGTCCAGGCAGCCACCAGTGGAAGTGAGGCGATAGAGATTTACGAGAGAAGAAAAGACGAGATTGACCTGGTCATCCTGGATATGATTATGCCTGGTATGGGGGGTGATAAGACCTTTGAAAGGCTGAGAGAAATGAACCCTGATGTAAAGGTTCTCCTTTCAAGTGGATACAGCATTAATGGCAAGGCAGCTGAAATATTGGAGCGAGGTTGCAATGATTTTATCCAGAAGCCCTTTAAATTGATGGATTTATCGCATAAAATCAGATCGATCCTGGATAGTTAGTAACGCCTGTCCGCCTATCAACCATTAGATGAATATTCAAAATGGGGTGGCACCCCAACCCTATTGCACGGCAAATCTTTTTCCCACGTTAGCTACATCATCTCAAGAGCTTGTTTTTTTTGCACGTTTTTGCAAGGTATTAATAAAAAGGGGGTATGTACCGCGAGCCCCCAACCCAAAATGCCACCCAATCGGCTGACAAGAGTAGGAGCAGCGAAAAAGTTTGTTATTTTAAATCTTTGTGATTATTAGTTTCATTTCCTCCTCATCTTCATCATAAACCAGTTGATAAAGTTTGCTATTCTTTATATCAAATGGGTAAATATTAAAGATATCCAGGTTTTCTAAAGGGAGGAAGGTTTTCTTAATCAGTGTGCCGTCAAAACTGTATATAAAGGTTTCATACTTTTCATCTTTTTTAAAGTTGGAAAAAATATAAATTTTGTCATCAGCAAGTCTATAATAATTAAAAATAGGCAAATGCTCACCGAAGGTTATCAGGTTTCTGCTTTTATCAGCAAGGTAAGGCTCCTTATAAAATGTATGGTTTGTAAAAAAATCATCAAGCCTTTTTTCCAGTTGGGAAGTCATTTTTACCTTTGTATATTCGGGTGTAAAGGATTCCAGTTCTTTTCCTGTCTGGTCAAATATTTTAATAGTACCATTCTCAATGGGGATAACAAATTTATCTTTGTAAGAGTATCTATCAAAATAAGTTGCCATTTTTGCCATTAAAATCGGATTTCTTTTTTTCCCCGTTTGTCTAGGAAATTTAACACGACAGATCTCTTTAATCGTTTTTAAGTTAGAATCAACCAGTTTTGATACGACAAGCTGATTTTTATCTTCCTGTTGAAATCCCATTAATATATAATTTTTTCCGCAGGGGATATATCGGCCAAAAAAACCAACACCAGGCGTACGTTGTTCTTTAATAAAATTCCCATCCTTTGAATAAAAGGAAACTTTCCCTATACTATTAATTAATATTTTATCTGCATTAAGGTACAATGTTATGCTGGGAATCCATGGAGCAGGTGACTTTATAAATTCCCTTGGCCCTTCTCCAGCTTTTCCAAATTTTTTTATAAGTTTAAAATCTTTAAAAGAATAAATAAATATATTTACATCCTGGGCTATGTAAATTTTTTGGTCATCAACTTTTATTGAACTTGGATTAAAAATTTCTGTCAGAGTTACTTCTTCAGCAGAGAAAACAGGTATTATTAACAAGATTAAAAATACTAAAACCAATATTGATCTCATTTTTCCTCCTTTTTTTTGATTCATAATATAGAAACGTTTGTATATACAATATTGTTCCCATATCTTAAAAAATTTCTTATCTTTTTCTCTATTTTTCTTTTTCATCATTCATCATAGAGATTGACACAGTCTTGAAGAACAGTATAGATTTTGCTAACCCCCCATTTTTTCATTCAGAAGTGCTCCAAAAGTCAATAATATCAGTGATTTTGAGGTATTTTTTTTCTGGAAAAAAGCTCCTTTAAATGGTATAATAAGAAATGGTTAAAA